>Ga0209792_1000012_pt1 | contig 465108 bp, 430 predicted proteins | sample EBPBio142005_DNA_FD_185860 | JGI IMG/M metagenome (GOLD analysis project Ga0209792, IMG submission 185860) | Wastewater treatment Type I Accumulibacter community from EBPR Bioreactor in Madison, WI, USA - Reactor 1_6/14/2005_ DNA (SPAdes)... | ecosystem: Engineered > Bioreactor > EBPR >...
TCATCGCGATGCTCCATTCGAGAGTGCTGTGAGAGGTTCACTCGAAGGATCACGCGGTGACCGCACCTGCATCCAGCAGGGACACGCCACCGGTGTCGACGTACACCAACGCTACGGACTCAACTCCAAGACCACCTGAGGGCCCCTTGGAACCACTGGGTGGGGGAAGGTGAAGCGACACAGCAGGACGTGGCCTACGTCAGACAAGATGACGGCCCGGACGGCGCGCCTCCACGCTGCCTCGGCGCGTCGGTCGTCCATCTGGACAGGCTACGAGCCCGGTGGGCGCCAGGTCTGTCTCGGTCGGTAACCGTCACGCCGGAGCCAGTGTTCGGTGTAGAGGATCCGCCGCGGCGTGATGATCGTCAGCGGATCGGTCGGGGGCTCGGTCAACGGACGGCCTCGTTCGACGTGGTCTGACTGCCAGCGCACCGCCTCCCAGTAGCCGGTGGCCTCAGGGTCGTCCCATTCGAAGGTGCGGGCAATGCCGAACATCTGGAGGCCGCGACTGCTGGCCTGCCCGACGAGCGGGGCGACGATGCCCGCGGACACGCGCGCGTCACGGCGAAGGTTGCGGGACTTCACCGACGCATTCCAGCTCGTGTAGAAGATCTCGAAGCCGAGGCTGAAGTAGCAGACTGGGGTGGCCACCGGGCTGCCGTCGCCGTTCACGGTCGCGATCACCGCGACGTTGTTGGCTGACAGTAGGTTCAGGATGCGCTCCTCGAGGACAACGCGTGGGAGTTCACGATCGGGAGCTGGGCCTGCCAACCACGGGTTGGTCAACGGCATACCGGGTCTCCCATCTCAGTCATGCCCAGGTCAGCCTCCATGAGCGCAGGTAGACCGATCCACGGCCACAGCATTTCACGCCACCGATTGGACTTCCCCTCACACATAACGCTGGGCGTCAAGAGCAGGGTTGGCATAACGCAGCGTTTAGGAAACATACGAACGACGTTTGTGAAATCTTCGTCGACCCTCGACATCACCGCTGTCGAGATGCAGCGAAGACTCCACGAACTCAGGCGGCGTACTTTGCAGAAATCGTCCCGATCAGTGGGGTCGTGCAAGTTCGCCCCGAGCAGCCGGGAGAGCCCAAATCCTCCATGCGGCAGAGTCGGGCATGTGTGTGACCTCGTACCCTTACAGGCTCATCACAGGGCGTGTTCCTCAAGGACTGACCATCTTCCGCATCACCCAGCGCCACTTCGCGATCTTGCGTTCCCGGCTGAACCCAAACGCGGCATAGAGCGATTCCGGCCCGGTGTGAAAGTAGGAGCCTCTCTGCGGAGCGCGGTCCTCGACTTGTTCTGGGTATGACTCCACGAGTCCCCCGCCGGCGGCCCTGATCTCCTCGAGTGCACGTGCCACAGCGGCATGAGCAACACCTTGGTTGCGGTGGCCCCTGCCGGTGAAGATGCACCCGATTCTCCAATCTGGTAGGGACTGGGCATCCTTGGCGTACGCCTTGGCGTTCTGGATCGTAGGCAGTTCGGCTGGACTTCCGAATTGGCACCAGCCGACGCAGTCGTCCCCCTCATAGACCAGGACCTGATGGACGGTGCCCTTGCGGACATGTTCGTGCTTGGCCTCCTCGTTCGCGCCACGGCTCGTTCGGGAGAGACCTTCGGGATGAAAGCCCATGCACCAGCATCCGCCCCAGACGCCGTTGTTGTCTTCCACCAGACGAGCGAAGTCATCCCAGGTCTCAACGGTGAGCAGGCGAGTCGTGTACTCGGGAATCTCGCGTTCGGTGCCCATGACGACCATCGTGCCGGGCCCTTCATTTTGTAGGCAAGCACACGGTCGCTTCTCTCCGCACTCTGCCCGATTGTTGGGGTTGCCGAATGCACTCAACTCGGCAGTACAGCGAGATGCCGCACGAGAAGCGGACCGGCGGAAGACGGGCTCCGGCCTACTGCAACGGTGTAGCGGCAGCACGCCCGAGCATCGCATCGCGGCAATACAGCATTGAAACGCCACTACTCCTGTCGAGATGCAGCGAAGACTGCACGGTCGCGTGCCGGGAATTTTGCGCGACTCGGTCCGGAGGCTGAGGATGCACGAGATCGGGCGATCCACGTTATGCAGTCGGCTGTCCATTCGACTGCCATGCGTCAATTCAAGAACGCGCTCTAGCTGGTGCACCCCACACTTGAGCCCGTCCGGCAACCCGCCCTAGATGTGACCTCATGGCGACCCGCTGGCTGCAGATCAGCGAGACCCAGACTCTAATCATCCTGTGCGGCGATATCGACGTGTTCGAGGCGACGGACGTGAGCGCGTCGCCGCGCAGGCCGAGGACGCCGAGGCCCCACGGGCTGACGACGACGAGCTCGTCGCGGCCGTCCCCGTCGAGGTCGGCGGCGAGCACGACGTCGTTGTCGGCGGTGTTGAGCAGCCACTCCCCGAGCCGGGTGCCGTTGGCCGCCATGACGGTCGAGGTGAGCCCGCCGTCACCGGCGCGCGCGAGCACGCCGAGGCCCCACGGGCTCGTCACGACGAGTTCGTCGCGTCCGTCGCCGTCGAGGTCGGCGGCCGGGCCGAGCACGTTGTCGGTCGTGCTCATGACCCACCCGCCGAGGCGCGTGCCCGTCGCGGCCATGACGGGGACGTCGAAGCCCGGGCCGCGCTGCCGGAGGATGCCGAGACCCCACGGGGAGGTGACGACGACCTCGGCGGCGCCACCGCCGTAGCGGCCGATCGGGCCGAAGCGGTTGTCGCGGGTCTGGAGGTTCCAGCCACCGAGCCCCGACCCGTTGGCCGCCATGGCGGTCGAACGCAGGCCGTCGGGAGCGAGGCCGAGGATGCCGATGCCCCAGGGGCTGGCGAGGAGAACGTCTGCGCGGCCGTCGCCGCTGAAGTCGGTGTGCGTGGTCATGACGGAGAGGAGGCGGGACCCGGGTCCCTGATACACGGATCGGCCGCTCCGCGGCATACCTCCGTATGCCGTGGACGGCACCTTCCGTGCCTCCTCACGAACCCGGAAAAAAACTTTGGCGAGCCATGTCGAAGACCGTCCGGCGGCTCCGACGTCTCCGCGTCAGCACACCGAGAGGCGCCACGGGGCGCCCGACACCAAGGAGCACACCATGACCACCACGACGACGACCACGACCGCCAGCCCCGCCGTCCAGGCCCTCGCCCCCCTCGTCGGGACCTGGCGGGTCACCGGCGGCGCCGAGGGCACCGTGATCTACCGCTGGCTCGAGGGCGGCCACTTCCTCCTCCAGGAGGTCGACCTCGTCCAGTACGGCCAGCACATCACCGGCATCGAGGTCATCGGCCACCTCAAGCCGTTCGGCGAGGAGGCGCAGCCGCAGGTCCGCTCGCGCTTCTACGACAACGACGGCAACACCCTCGACTACGTCTACCGCATGGACGGGGACGTCCTGCGCATCTGGGGCGGCGAGGAGGGCTCACCGTTCGCGTACACGGGCACGATCAGCGAGGATGGCCGGGTGCTCGACGGCGAGTGGGACTACGCCGGTCAGGGCGGGTACTCGTCGACGATGACGCGGGTCAGCTGACCGTCGACGGCGACGCGCCACCACCGACAGGGGAGGGACCCATGAAGTACCTGTTGCTCGGCTACACCGCGGCCCAGGAGTGGGACGAGAGCGACGTGTCCGCCGAGGAGATCGCCCGGGTGTGCCGGGAGTACGACGCGCTCGAGCAGCGGCTCCGCGACATCGGCGAGTTCGTCGCCGCGGAGGGGCTGGCCGACCACAGCCAGACCGTCACCGTGTCGAGCCGGGACGGCGTGGCCGTCGCGACCGACGGGCCGTTCATCGAGGCGAAGGAGTCGATGGTGAGCTACCTCCTCGTCGACGTCGCCTCGCGGGAGCGGGCCGTGGAGATCGGCAGCGCCCTCGTCGACCTCTATGGCCAGACGTGCGAGGTGCGGCCGGTCATGGAGATGGACGTCCCGCCGGACCTGTGACGGGCCGCCGGTGACCGATGCCGCGACCGAGGACCTGTGGCGCCGTGAGGCGCCACAGGTCCTCGGTGCGTTGGTGCGCCGCTACGGCCACTTCGAGCTCGCCGAGGAGGCGGTGCAGGACGCGCTGCTCGAGGCGGCCGGTGCGTGGCCCCGCGACGGCGTCCCGGCCAACCCGCGCGGCTGGCTCATCCGGGTCGCGCAGCGGCGGCTCGTCGACGCGCTCCGTTCGGAGTACGCCCGGTCCGCGCGCGAGGACCGCTACGCCCTCACCGAGCCGGTGCAGGTCGTGCCGATCGGCGAGCACGTCGACGTGGACCGCGACGACAGCCTCGACCTGCTCCTCCTCTGCTGCCACCCCGCCCTGAGCGACGCGTCGGCGGTCGCGCTCACGCTGCGGGCGGTGGCCGGCCTCACGACCGACGAGATCGCCGCGGCGTTCTTTGTGCCGAGCGCGACCATGGGACAACGGATCTCGCGCGCGAAGGCGACGATCGCCGAGGCCCACGTGGACCTCGACGTCGCCGAGGCGGAGTTCGAGACCCGGCTCCGGTCGGTGCTCCGGGTGCTCTACCTCGTCTTCAACGAGGGCTACGCGAGCTCGGGCGGCGAGTCGCTCATCCGGGTCGACCTGTGCCACGAGGCCGTCCGGCTCACGCGGCTCGTGCACGCGCGCCTGCCCGACCACGCGGAGACCACCGCCCTGCTCGCGCTCGAGCTGCTCCACGAGGCCCGTCGCCCGGCCCGCGTGCGGGACGGCGAGCCGGTGTCGCTCGGCGACCAGGACCGGTCCCTGTGGGACGCCGCGCTCATCGCCGAGGGCACGACGCTCGCCGACGCGGCGATGGCTCGGGGGCCGCTCGGGCCGTTCCAGCTCCAGGCCGCGATCGCCGCCCTCCACTGCGGGGCCGCCGCGGCTGCCGACACCGACTGGCTCCAGGTCCTCGCGCTCTACGACCTGCTCGTCCGGGTCGACCCGAGCCCCATGGTCCCGGTGAGCCGCGCGGTCGCGGTCGCCCGGGTCCACGGGCCGGCCGCCGGGCTGCGCGCCCTCGACGAGGCGGCGCAGTCCCCCGCGCTCGCCCGCTCGCACCGGGTCGAGGTGGTCCGGGCGCACCTGCTCGAGGAGCTCGGCGACGTGACCGGCGCGGTCACGGCATACCGGAACGCCGCCCGCGCGACCCGCTCGGAACCGGAACGCCGGCACCTCCTCGCCCGCGCCGGCCGGCTCGACCCGCGCCCACGCGGCTGAACACACGCCGGGTATGCCGGGTGCGCGCCTCACCGAGGACCGTGGACTCTGGCGCGTGGCTGGCCTAGCGTGGGGGCTTCGCGCGCGCAGGCCACCCGAGAACCACGACAGGGGAAGGGGTTCCCGCCATGGACATGCTCACGAGCGCTCAGATCGCCGAGGCACGGCTCGCCGACTGGCGCAAGCTCGCGCAGGGAATCCATGCGCGTTACCGGGTCGACGGCTTCGCGGCCGCGGCGCGGTTCGTCACCGCGGTCGGTGCGGCCGGGGACGAGGTCGGGCACCACCCGCGGGTCGCGATCGGCGACGGCTTCGTCGACCTCGAGCTCGTGAGCCAGGACGCCGTCTACCGGGGCGACGACGGCACCGAGCTCGTCATCGAGTGGGTGACCCAGCAGGACGTCGACCTCGCGCGGCGGGTCACCGAGATCGCCGCGGAGCACGGGCTCACCGCGGACCCGGCTGCGGTGAGCGAGGTCGAGCTCGGCCTCGACACGACGAGCTCCGCGACGATCGCCCCGGTCTGGGCGGCGCTGCTCACCGGGCGCGCCGAGGACCAGGGCCGCGGGACCCCGGGCGACGAGATCCGGGACGCGGCCGGGCGGATGCCGAACCTGTGGTTCGACGACCCGGCGGACGGCGAGGACGTTCCGCGCCAACGCTTCCACGTCGAGGTCTACGTCGCGCCGGAGGCCGTCGAGGGGCGGCTCGCGGCCGTGCGCGCCGCGGGCGGGACGGTCGTCGACGACAGCGCCTCCCCCGGGCTCACCGTCGTCGCGGACCAGGACGGCAACCGGGGAGTTCTCTGCGCCGACACCTCCGCGGCACCGTGAGTGGGGGTGCGGAGGTGGCCAGCGACACGGCATACCGGATCGCACCGCTGAGCCCGGAGACGTGGCCGGCCTTCGACGCCATGGTGGTGCGGCACAACGGGATCTTCGGCGGGTGCTGGTGCACGTGGTTCCACGGCGGCCACCCGAGCTGCGAGGGCAGGGGTGAGACCGCGGAGGGCAACCGGGCGATCAAGAAGCGGCTCGTCGACGAGGGCGTCGCGCACGCGGCGCTCGTCATGGACGGCGACGAGGCGGTCGCGTGGGCGGAGTACGGGACGCCCGAGGAGCTGCCGAGCCTCCAGCACTACAAGCAGTACGTCGCGACGAAGACAGTGGACCCCGACTACCGGATCACGTGTGTCTTCGTCGACAAGCGGTACCGGCGGCAGGGCCTGACCGAGCTCGCGATCACCGGCGCCCTCGACCTCATCGCGAAGGCCGGCGGGGGCCGGGTCGAGAGCTACCCGCACGACCTCACGCACCAGACCAAGACGATGTCGTCGTCGTTCCTCTACAACGGGACCCGGCGACTCTACGAGCGGCTCGGTTTCACCTATGACCGGCCCAAGGGACTGAAGAACTGCGTCATGGTCACGGTCGTCGACCCCGCCTGACGCCGGGGACAGGCCCCATGGGTGCCTGCCGTGACGGCTGCTGGACAGGGAGCCGAATCGTGCTGCGGCGTCATCGGTCGGGCAGCGGCGCGGTGCTCACGTCGGTACCCTCGGACCAGTGCCTAGTCGGGGAGGTGACGGCGTGACGGCTGCCGTGGAGTTCGAGCTCTGGTCCCGCCAGAACTGGACGAATTTGGACGTCGTGGGTGAGGCCTATCGCTTGGACGAGATCCGTCGCCTCTTCCCGCATCAGATCGGGCGGGACTGCTGCACGGATAGGTGACATCGACTCTGTGGTGCCGTGGGGTGCCGCAGGAGAGGATGTGCACCATGCCCAAGCCGTACCCCAAGGAGTTCCGCCAGAACGTGATCGAGGTGGCTCGCGCTCGTGAAGCGGGGACGACGTTGAAGGAGATCGCGAAGGATTTCGGGATCTCGGAGTCGTGTCTGACGAACTGGATCGCCACCGCGGACCGTCAGGACGGGAGCAAGCCCGCCGCTGCCGTGAGCGAGTCTGGTGAGCTGCGTGACGCTCGTCGTCGGATTCGTCTGCTCGAGCAGGAGAACGAGGTGTTACGCCGCGCTGCGGCGTACCTCTCTCAGGCGAACCTGCCGGGAAAATGATGTACCCGCTCGTCCGTGAGCTGGCCGTCCAGGACGCCCCGGTCAGGGTGCCTGTGACGGTGACGTGCCGGGTCCTGAAGATCGCCAGAGCGCCGTACTACCGGTGGCTCGCCAACCCGGTCACCGACGCCGACTGGGCCGCGGCGCACCGCGCGAACGCCCTGTTCGACGCACACCGTGACGACCCGGAGTTCGGGTATCGGCTCCTGGCTGACGAGGCCCGCGACGCCGGGCAGGACATGTGCGACCGCACCGCGTGGGCGATCTGCTCAGGCAACGCGTGGTGGAGCGTGTTCGGGAAGAAACGCTCGACCAGGCCCAGGCCGGGCCCGCCCGCGCACGATGACCGCGTCCAGCGCGACTTCACCGCGACCGGGCCAAATCAGCTGTGGCTCACCGACATCACTGAGCACCGCACCCGTGAGGGCAAGGTGTACATGTGCGCCGTCAAGGACGTGTGGTCCAACCGGCTCGTCGGGTACGCGATCAGCTCACGGATGAAGGCCCGCCTGGCCGTGCAGGCGTTGGAGCACGCCGTGGACACCCGCGCCCGGGCCGGCGTCGACGTGGCCGGGTGCATCGTCCACAGCGACCGCGGGTCCCAGGGTCTACTGCTCCAAGGCCTACGCCCAGCTCTGCAAGAAGTTCGGCGTCACCCAGTCGATGGGCGCCGTCGGCTCGTCGGCCGACAACGCACTCGCGGAGTCGTTCAACGCCACGATGAAGCGCGAGGTCCTCCAAGACACCGCCTGCTGGCCCGACGAGCTGACCTGCCGCCGGCAGGTCTTCAGATGGCTCGTCCGCTACAACACCCGCCGCCGTCACAGCTGGTGCGGCTACCTCTCCCCGTCCACCTACGAGGCCCGCCGGGCCGCTACGCTGCCAACAGCCGCGTAATCACACCCCGTGTCCAAGATCCGGGGGTAAGGCCCATCCATAGTGCCTCGACCGACTGGCCGCGCCTCGTGTGCCTGCAAACTCCCAGACGATCGCCCTTGACTCCGACCGCGCGATCCCCGACGGCGGCGGCTTGTCGCAGGTGCACATCGAAGAGCGGAGCGGGGCGTGGACCACCGGGGCCCCATGCTGCTAGGCTGCTCGCGTGGCGCACCTCCGCCACGACCTGCGCTTCCAGGCCATCGGCCTGAATCATCGCGGAGGGGCCTGAGCAGACGATCAGGACAAGTCCGAGATGGGGTGCGGCGCCTTCAGGGCGTCCAACTCCAAAGAGCCGGCACGAACCGGCCGACGAAAGGACTGTCATGAGCCCCAAGGACGAGAAGAACCTTCGCGAGGTACTCGACAAGATCGCCAGCATGGGCGAGCCGCGACGTCACGTCATGGAGCAGCTTCACGACTTGATCCTCGCTGCCGCCCCCGAACTTCGCCCCCGGATCTGGTACGGGATGCCGGGCTACGCCCGGTCGGCGAGCAGCCCGGTCCTCGTCTTCTTCCGGCCCGACGACAGGATGTCCCTCGGGGTGAGCGAGAAGGCGGCGTTCACGCCTGCCGGCGGCACGGAGGGCAGCCTGATGCCGGCGGCGTGGTACTTCGAAGAGCTGGACGAGGCAGCGCAGAAGCGCGTCGCCGAGATCGTCACGACGGCGCTGGCATGAGCCGGCGGTTTCGGCTGATCCACCGCTGGGTGTCGCTGGCGTTCCTCGCGACCGTCGTCCTGGCGGTCGGAGGCGCGCTGGGGCTCCCCGAGTGGCTGTTCTACCTGCCGCTCGCACCCCTGCTGCTGCTGATGGTCACCGGCATCTACCTCAATGTCCAGACGTTCCGGCGTAACGCGCATCTGCCCCGTGAGCGGCGTTGAGAACGACCCACGCTTCCCGCCTGCGCGCAAGCCCCGCCGTCGCCCACGCCCTCCTCTCGTCAGGTCAGCCACGGCCGGACCAGGCGACGTGCGGGGCGGTGCAGCAGGGTGACGACGGGCCGAGAGAACGCGGGTCCGATGGTCAGCGATTCAGGAATGCCCACCAGCCGTGCTGCCTGCTCGAGGATCGGTAGGTGGGGCCTGACCGCGGTTCTTGGACACGCTGAATCCAGCACGTGGTGCTGGGGAAGCGAGATGATCCGAGAATCATGGCTAGGAAGAACTATTCCGAGGAGTTCCGTCGTCAGGCCGTCGACTTGTACGAGTCCACCCCGGGTGCCACGGTCCGCGGCATCGCCGAGGACCTTGGCATCGTGCGTGGCACGCTGCGGGGTTGGCTCGAGGTCTACGGGACCGGCAAGAAGACCGCTGCTGACGGGACGTTGACCTCCAGCCCACTGCAGTCCAGGCCGTCGAGGAAGAACTCCTCGGCGCCCGAAGGTGAGACGCCGGAGCAGAAGATCGACCGACTGGAGGCCGAGAACGCGGCGCTGCGGGCCGAGAGCACCAAGCTCACCACCGAGCGGGAGATCCTGCAGCGGGCGGCCAAGTATTTCGCCGGGGAGACGCGCTGGTGAGTCGCTTCCAGTTCGTCGCCGACAACTCCGCCACCTTCGAGGTGAAGCGACTGTGCGAGCTCGTCGAGATCGAGCGCTCCTCCTACTACGCCTGGCTCAAGGCAGCCCCGGCACGCGAAGAGCGAGCTCGGGCCGATGCCGAGCTCGCGGAGCGGATCAGGGCCGTCCACGCCGAGGACAACACTTGCGGTGCGCCGCGGATCACCGCCGAGCTCAACGACAACACCCCTGCCGGTGAGCGGGTCAACCACAAGCGCGTCGCGCGGGTGATGCGGGCCGAGGGCATCCGTGGCTATGTGAAGAGGCGGCGGGTGCGGACCACGATCCCCGAGCCGTCGGGGCAGAAGTACCCCGACCTGCTCCAGCGCGACTTCACCGCCGAGCGCCCCAACCGGCGCTACGTCGGCGACATCACCTACCTCCCGCTCGCGGACGGGACGAACCTGTACCTGGCGACCGTGATCGACTGCTACTCCCGACGGCTCGCCGGCTGGGCGATCGCCGACCACATGCGCACCGAACTCGTCGAGGAAGCGTTGAACGTCGCGGCCGCGACCCGAGACAAGCCTCAAGGGCGCGATCTTCCACAGCGACCACGGGTCGGTCGGCAGTTCCGGTCCCGCAAGTACCTGCGGGCGCTATCCCGGCACAACCTGCTCGGATCCATGGGCCAGGTCGGCTCGAGCGCAGACAACGCCGCCATGGAGAGCTTCTTCGCGCTGCTGCAGAAGAACGTCCTGGACCGCCGCACCTGGGACACCCGCGACCAGCTCCGCATCGCGATCGTCAGCTGGACTGAACGGACCTACCACCGCCGCAGGCGCCAAGCCCGCCTCGGCAAGTTGACCCCCATCGAGTACGAGACCATCATGACCACACCGGCCACCCAGGCCGCGTGACCAACATGTCACCTATCCGTGCAGCAGTCCCCTCGCCGCCGTCTCGGGTGTGTCCCGCAGGCAGGCTGCCCCTGACTTCGAGCTTGAGGCAGCACGGATGTCACGGATCCACTTTCCCACGGGCGGCCATCGGTTTCGTCCGACGATCGAGGACGTACTTCAGATGATCGAAGAGGAGTTCGGAGCCAAGCCAGGCCCTACCTGGCGTGGAGTCCTCCGGACCAACCGCGTTCAGTGGCGCCGCCACCAAACGGGGGCCGCCGTCCGCGACTGCCCGAGCGAAGCAGTGCGGGTGCTCGAGGAGCTCGGCTACGTAGTTACTGCGCCAACGGAGGGTCCTGCGCCAGATCGAGAGGATCGCCTCGCGGCGTTCTGACCAGAGCACTCCGAGCCATAACCCTTGATCTACAACTTGCCCGAGATGCATAACGTCGGCTAATTCTTAGAATGAACTGTCGTTCTTACAAGATTGCGTGCATCTCGACAGGTGTCGAGATGCAGCCAAGACCGCACGATGTCGTGCGGCGAACATTGCAGAGATCGTCCCGCTCGGTGGAGTCGTGCAAGATCGCCCTCGCGCGCCAAGGCTAGCCACGTCCTCAATGCGGCATGAGCGGAAGCCGTGCTCCTTGGTCTTGGTCAGCCTTCGGCTACCCGCTTGAGCGCTCGGCGCAGATCCCGCAGCGCCGGGACACCACGTAAGCCCTCTGGGGTGGGGTAGAGCCGACACGCCATTGCTGCGGGGGCGGCGGGGTCTTCGAAGGGGTCGGAGCCGTTGACCAGGATCGTCGGAGAGCCCGCGAAGCCGCGTCGACGCGCTTGGTCCTGGCTGGTGATGACCGTGTGTGTGACCGTTGCCTGCACTCCGGTTTCCGCCACGGCGGTGGTGATCAGCTCGGCGGCGGCGGCCTCGTGGGGACAGTCCGGCACGACTAGCAGTTCGATCTCCATGGCTACGGAAGGTACCTGTCAAGCCACCTGAGCTTTGCGCCGATGAATCTGTTGTGGTGCCAGCCTCGGCGAATCACCAAGGCGCGCAGGTCGCGGAACCGGTCACGGACGAGCGCTGCCGGGCCTTGCTTCCCCTCTCCCTCAATCTCCCGCGCCCGGTGGTGCACGAAGTGCGCGCAGCCCAGGCAGAGGTGCACCTCAGGGTGGTCACCGAGGTTCACCATGCGGTCGGGGGCGTCGATGGTGCCGCAGCACCAGCAGTGGACGCTCCCGTCTTCGGGGAGGTCGATGGAGGTGACCGGGTCGGCGCTCATGTGCTCAGTGTGAGTGCACTGACGACCGTGAGCAACTGACCGCATCACGCGCGCCGGCGTCCGTCCCGGGCGACAGTCCAATTACTGCGGGTGCGGGCGTTCCCGTGCGCGCGACGACGGTGGGTCGCCTCATCCCTGGCGCGCACTTGCCAGGGTCAACTGCCGTCTGTGGTGGTCGTAGTGCTGGGTGGGGTAGTGGTAAACCTCGAGCAGTGTCATGAAGTCCCTGAAGTAGGGGTCCCAGCCCACCGGGAAGTGCATGCCCCGAGCCAAGGACTCATCTGACTGGGCCCGAAGGGACCGTTGGAGGCCGGTGACCACGCGGTCCATCAGCCCCTGGATCCGCGCGTAGCCCAACACGCGGGCTCCGAAGAGGGAGCCGACGTAGTTGACGACGTGGAAAGGACGGGTGCCCGCGTTGAGCACGAACGCAAATCGGCGGGAAGCGCTATCCGGGAGCCGAGAGAAGCCCCAGACGATCAACCGCAGGTTCCGCACCAAGAGATACCCAAACAGCATGTGAAAGAGCAGTTGCTCATTGTTCCACTTCGTGCCGTTGGTGGGTTGACGCAGCTCGCCGACGGTGGCGCTGTCCAGCAGTCCTCGGAAGTCGTCCCGGACACGATCCAGTTCGGCGTAGATCTGGTCCTGGTCCATGGCTGCCTCCCGGGTCGCCGCCCCACTGGTCAACGCTAGCCCCGCGCGGAGGACCTTGCCCATCCGCTCGTCGGCACGGTCTGTGGCCGGGCCTTCAGGTGTATCGAGCGACACTGCCGCCCCAGCAGTGAACGACAGCGCGCCGCCTGGTTGCGCGATCGCGGGGACCGTGCAACCATCGTCTCATGGCGATGACAAAGACAGTTGGCGATGTCTTGGCGCCGCAGCGGCCCCTGACTGCGGCTGCGTGCTTGTTCCACGGCTTCTCTGACGCCTCGCGTCTGGAGATTCTGCGCCACCTGGCTCTCGGTGAGCATCGCGTTGTCGACCTCACCGCGCACTTGGGGCTGGCGCAATCCACGGTCTCCAAGCACCTGGCTTGCCTTCGCGACTGCGGCTTGGTGACCTCGCGGGTGGAGGGTCGGGCCTCGGTGTTCGCCCTGGCTCATCCCGAGGCCCTGATGGACCTCCTTGCGGCCGCTGAGCGCCTACTCGGCTTGGCCGGTGATGCTGTTGTCCTGTGCCCGGTCTATGGCCTCGATGGCACCGTCACCGCCGCGGACGAGGAGGAGCCCGCGCGATGACGACCGTGGAGCTGAGCGCACCGGAGGTGGAGCGGCTGACCCGCCGCGGGCTGCGCTTGGCGCAGTTCACCGTCGCCTACAACGTCGTTGAAGGCATCATCGCGATCACTGCCGGTGTCATGGCCGGGCTGGTCTCGGTGATCGGGTTCGGCATCGACTCCGGGATCGAGTCCATCGCCGCGTTCCTGGTCGCCCTGCGCCTGTCCGCCCGGCTGCGTCATGGCGAGGCGGACGAGGAGAAGGAGCGCCTCGTCCTGCGAGCCGTCGCCGTGACGTTCTTCATCCTTGCCGCGTACGTGACCATCGAAGGCATCCGCAGCCTTGTCGACAGCGCAAGGCCCGACGCCTCCCCGATCGCCCTGGTGCTGCTCACCACCTCCGTGGTCGTCATGCCGCTCCTGGCAGCCGCGAAGCGGCGCGTGGGCCTGGCACTGCGGGACAACCTCATCCTCGCCGACGCCGCAGAGACCCGGATCTGCGTCCTGCTGAGCATCTCCACCCTCGCCGGGATCGGCCTGTTCCAGCTGACCGGCGCCGCGTGGCTCGATCCCGTTGCCGGCTTCGTCATCGCCGCCTTCGCGATCCACGAAGGCAGAGAGGCCTGGGAGGGCGAGCTGGTCGAGGACGATGACTATGACGAGTGAGCTCGCCGCCACGGCGGGACTCGGCCTGTACATCCTCGGCGTCCTCGTCACGTTCGGTGTTCGGACCTGGGCGCACCAGCAGGCCACCGGCAGTTCAGGGTTCCGCCGCCTGTCCGGGCCGCCCGGGTCAGCGCCGTGGTGGGGCGGGGTCCTGTTCGCCGCCGCGCTGGTCCTGACCGCGCTCGGTCTCATCCTTGCGGCCACCGGCACCGTGCCCGCAGCACCCCTGCCGGCCGCTGCCGTATGGGCCGGGCTGGCCGTGGCGCTCACCGGATTCGCCACAGTGGTCCTGGCCCAAAGCGGGATGGGCACCTCCTGGCGCATCGGTGTGGATCCCACCGAGCGCACCGCCCTGATCACCGGTGGCCCGTTCGCCATCGTCCGCAACCCGATCTTCACCGCCATGTCCACAGCCCTGGCAGGGTTGGTGGTGGCGACCCCGACCGTGCTGACGGCCGCCGGACTGGTGTGCCTGGTCGTCGCCGTCCAGCTGCAGGTCCGCGTCGTCGAAGAGCCCTACCTGCTAGCCACCCATGGCAAGACCTACGCCGCCTACGCGGCGCGGGTGGGACGGTTCGTGCCCGGTGCCGGGCGACTGCACACGAGCAACCCGGTGGTGCGCTGATGGGTGCCGGGCACGACCACGCTGCAGGCACCGCCACCGGGCGTCACCGCCGGCGCCTGGTGCTGGTCCTGGTTCTGACGCTGTCGGTGGTGGGCGTCCAGGTGGTCGGCGGCCTGATGTCCGGTTCGCTGGCACTGCTGGCCGATGCCGGGCACATGCTCACCGACGCCACCGGCGTCGCGATCGCCCTGATCGCCACCGTGATCGCTGCCCGGCCAGCTACCAACGCCCGCACCTTCGGACTCCAGCGCGGCGAGATCCTCGCTGCCTTGGCGAACGCAGTGCTGCTCGGCGTGCTCGCCGTGTGGGTCATCACGGCCGCGGTCCGCAGGTGGAACGACCCACCCGAGGTCGCCAGCGGCCTGATGCTCGTCGTCGCTGTCGCCGGCGCGACCGCGAACCTCATCAGCCTGCTCATTCTGCGCAGCGCACGCGAGGAGAGCCTCAACGTTCGGGGCGCCTACCTAGAGGTCCTCGGCGATCTGATCGGGTCCGTCGCTGTCATCATCGCCGCGGTCGTCATCACGACCACCGGGTACACCCGCGCCGACATCATCGCCTCGGTCGGCATCGGCCTGTTCATCCTCCCGCGCGCATGGTCGCTCCTGCGGGACGTTCTCGACGTGCTGCTCGAGGCGACACCCAAGGGCATGGATCTGGACCGGGTCCGTGAGCACATCCGCGGCGTACCCGGGGTGCTCGACGTGCACGACCTCCACGCGTGGACCATCACCAGCGGCGTGCCGGTGCTGTCCGCGCACGTCGTTGTCGACGAGGAATGCATCGACACCGGCCGCACCGGACAGGTCCTGGACCAGTTGGCCGCCTGCCTAGGTGAGCACTTCGACACCGACCACTGCACCTTCCAGCTCGAGCCCGCCGGCCACGGCTCACACGAACCTCACCAACACGACTGAGGCCCGCGGTCAAGATCGTGAACCCGGGTGAACAACGGACCGTTCGCGCGTTCACGTGGACGCACGGTCATCGGCATGAGGGCGAGACTCCGGGTGCGCGCCTTCCCCAAAGGCCTGCCCTTGCGGGCGAGGCGACCGCCCATAACGTCGGGGCAGGGAATGGCGTGGAGACATAACGCGACGTTTATGTTTCATACAAAGCGCGTTTGTTGTCGAGATGCAGCCGACACTGCACGACGGCAAGCCAGGGATCTTTCTCAAGTCGGACGGGTTGGAGAACCTCGTGCAATCTTGCGGTACCGCGTGATGAAGCGCACTCGGGGTTCGGAGCGCAGCGAGTTGTCACCTCCGGTGGTTGTCGCCGGCAGTAGCCCGGCCCACGTCGCGAGCCTCATGTGAGATCCGGACTCGGGGATCCATCGCGCCTCGCCTGCTCGTCGGCGCGGATCCTCGTGAGGATTCGGTTGGTGGCCTTCTGGAGCGGCGGACGGTGGAGATACATCTCCAACTCACCCGGAGGCATGGGACGGTCAGACCCCACGGCAACGTAGTCACCTCGGCCGTCGCGGAGACTCCGGGTCAAAACCACGTCGTCCCGCGCCAAAGCTTCAACGAAGTCGATGATGGCATCCATCGAGAACACCGAGACGTACGCTCTGTGCGTACGGTCACTCGTGACGGCGAATCCCCAAGCCACCTCCCGTCCCTCTTCGTCAAGATCGCTCAGGATGACAAAGCATCGCGAGTGGATAAGGAGGTTGGCGAAGTCTCTGTAAGAGACCCGCCTTCTTTCGCCTACTGGCACATAGAACTCGAGCGTTCGGTGCATGTTCGTCACGTCAGGTGCCCGATCCGGGTCCACGATGCCACGCCGTTCGCAGTCGAGAGATCGACTCTGAAACTGCACGGATACTTTGCCGGCCTCTGTCAGTTTGCGGGCCACCAGTGCAGTGACGAAGACGAGGCGCTCGATGAGGAAGATCTGCTGCGTCTCGACGTCAACCTCTGCCCCTGGGAAGAGGTTTGGCTGTCCAAACTGATCCCTCACAGCGTCACACAGCCCAAGCAGTTCGGCCTTCCAAGGCCAAGCGTCATCGATCATGCTTCTCTCTCGGCGGGCAGGGTATGGAGCCGCGAGCCGGCAGTGTTCCGGAACTCTCCGTTGTCATTCACTGCGGCAAACGGCCGCCCGGCCCCGGTGGGAACCTCAGAAGGACCAGACCTGATTCGGGTCGTCAAAGGCGGCTCGTAACTTCGAGAGATCTCCGGCCGCAGCCAGAGGGGAGTCCTTGGCCAGGTCCACGATGCCCGTCACGACCGAGTGGAGCGACTCGGTGTCTCCGCTCTCCAGTGCGTGGTCCATCGCGCGGAAGAGGTGTTGGTAGATCTCTCGCCGCTCGGTGAAAACGTTGGCGAAGTACCGCTGAAGCGTGCCTTCGGCAGCCTTGATGGTGGCAACCTCGGTTTCGCGGTAGGTGCGCAGCGCCTCCCGCTTGCGCGCCTCTTCCTCATGGATCGCCACGTACTTGCCCGCGGTGTCGACCAGTCGCGTGAGCGCTGCGAACGCCTCGGGCGCGGCGACGATCGCGCTGACGTCCACGACCTTGCCCTCGATCGACCCCTCGTCAGCCATCGCTGTTATCCCCGTTCATGTCTCGGTACCGGATCCTCAGGGTCTCAGACTGCTCCGACAAGTCACCGCGCTCATTGATCAAAGGAGCCTGCGCCACTCCCTGCACGGCCTTCACCAGCTCAACCGCCTCCCCAAGTGCATCCATGTGCTCATCCGGGTCAAATGTGAGGCTCTCGAGCCTATCCATGGCGGCTTTCGCGCGCAGGTCCAACCTGGTCAGCACGTCCGTGAGTTCGTCGGCGCGCTGGACGACCGCGCGCAGCCTTGCGTCTTGGACGTCCAGTTCGGCACACGCAACTTCGATCTTGCTCACGAACTCTTCGGCGCGGGTGAGAGCCTTTGTGCCTTGGATCTTGCAAGTGGAGCCGGCAGCGAGCAGGGTGACACCACCCACTGCGGCTCTAGTTGCCAGATTGCCGAGGGCAATGCCGCCGCCGCCGTTCTTAATCGGTCCATCCCCGCGATACGCGGCAGCAGCCTTCTCCTTGGCGGCGCCGGCCAAATCAGTGATCTTGGCGCCAGTGCCGGCAACGCCGTACTTTTCGACTGCAGCGCTGATCGCACCCGCTGTACCCAGGCCAGCGATGGCCGTGTTGGATGCTCCGGTCAACCAGCCTGCGATGGCGGCTTCGCTGCCGGGAATGGCCGGCATCAGGGCAAGGGAGGCCTCAAGTCCGTCGATGAGGAGCCTGTCGCTCTCACGCACCTGCTTGGCGTGGGCGCGCAGCCACAAGATCATGCGCTGCACAACCCCGGCGAAGCACTCGTGTTGCAGTCCCGCGTAGCGGATCAGCCGCAGGTTCGCTGCACTTCGCCGCTCCTCAGAGGCGGCAACGCGGGCTTCGTGTCGTTCCTTAGCCGCGACTTGATGCTGTTGGGCAGCAAGAAGGTCACGTGCGCCCACGGCACCGAGTCCTGAACCCACCGCGCCGGCCACAGCACCAACGCCGAACAGGGCAGCAGGGACGGGGCGAAGAGCGCCCGGAGGCAGGGTTGGCATACGCGATTGTGACATTCCGTGAGCACCGCACTCCGTTGTACCGCGTCGTTCCCGGCAGCAGGAGACACCACTCCGAACGTCGGGGTGGTGCATGTGCTCGGCTCGTGGCCTTACGACTTGGTGTTGGGCATCAGGTAGTGGGGCCCGACAAATCCCACGTGTACCTTGCCCGTGCTGCCGCCGGTGTCGTCGTAGAAGTAGATCCTGGGGGCAAGGTCCCCTCCGCCTTCGGCGATTTTGAGGTGGCTCAGCATGGTGACCGCGCCGCTGGCGTCCACTTCGGCCGAAACGGGCAGCACGCGACAGCGGCGGAGCTTGTCGTTGTTCTGCACCGTTTCGGACTCCGTCATCGACAGGTGCTTGGAGTTGGCCGGCCACGCAAAGGGCCCACCCTCCCGGCACCAATCCCAGAAGCCCCCACGGAAGCCAGCGGCTCGGGACTCAGCGTATGCAGCCATCGCCCTGAACCCACGCCAAGCCTTGTTTCCCCACGAGTAGGCCTGCGGGCAGGTGTCGATGCCATCCAGGTCCCTCGCCGCCTCATCGTGGACCACGACCCGCTCCGTCAGGTACATCTGCGCGGCCATCACGGCTTCAGAGGTGTCTTGAACCTCGTCAGGAACGTCCCCGCCCGTCTCGTGCAGTGTTCCCCAGAACAGGTTGTGGAGCCCTTGCTCCTCGAGGGTTGCCCGGATCCTGTCGAGGTGACCCAACTTCTGGTTCAGTTCCCGCTCGGCTTCGTTGGTCTCAGCGACCTGATCCTCAAGCGCCGCCTCCCACGAGGCGCGCTCGGTCGCCATCTCAACCTCTGACACGACCTGGGATGCGGCACCAGCTTCCGCGGTCGGGGAGTTGGTGGTGAATCTCGAGAAAGCATCCGGCACGCGGCGGCGCGTGGATGCTTGAGCGACCCCGTAAACGATGCGGTCAATCATGGAGTCCTCACGAGATGCCATGAGGTGGCCGAGGATGTAGCGGTGCCGCCACCCGTCCGAGGGGTCGCTGACCGGGCCTGGCATGTAGGTACGAACCCCTCCACCCCAGACAGCGAGTTGGCCGATCTCTCGCCGCAACGCGGTCACGGCGTCTGAGCCGAGCGTGAATACGTTGGCGATTCCGCCTGCACGCCTGGCGATCCGCTCGGCACGGATCTGCCACCGTCCGTCGTGCTCGCCGCCAGGTTCGCTGCACACGATGACGGGCAGGCTGCGGCTGGCCGACTGGAGGTGATCGATGAGCACGCGGACTTGATCGGCCGTGATCGGCTGGACGTCGATGAACAGTCCCGAGCCGGCGAGGTGTGGCTTACCGGGGAGGCTCAGCAGGTCGTCGACCATGCGTGGGCGACCCACCTGTACGCGTAGGGCGACGTCCTCAGTCTCGACCTGGTTTTCGATCCAGACGTTGATGCCGGCCTCGTTGGCGACCACCCGCATCACGGTGGTCCAAACGGTCCCGCTGGTGTCACCGTCTGTTGTCGAGTCACGAGTCACGCACTCAAGTCCGGCGCTTCCAGCGCTGCCTTCCCCGTCGACGCTGCGGATGTCGATCAAACGGGCTCGGTCCTGCGGGAGACTCACTTCAGCCGTGCCGTCGGGAAGCGGCTCAGCCTCCGGATCTTCCATCGCCCAGGCTGTGAACTTGGCCCGGGCCTTGTCGATGAAGCCACCAGGGTCCTTTTGACTCTCGTCGGACCAGAGGGCTCGGTAAAGCACGCTCATGCTCGGTTCCTAACCGTGGCGGGAACTCAGGCCCGGAAGGCCGAGCCCTTCTCGGACCGGGAGTTGACTCGTTCGACGATGCGATCGATGACCCGTTGCGGGTCCTTCCACTTCATGGCCAAGCGGTCGTTGTCCATGCCGTGCTCGGCGACGATGTCGCGCAGCTGATCCAGGGAGAGACTCGTCAACTGTTGCCTGAGGAGTGTCTCTCCGCCTTCCGCGTGGACCGTGAATGGATCGAATGGTCCGGCGTTGCGCCGGTTGCTCGACCTCGGGCTAGCGGGCCGAGACTCGCGCCCGACAGATGCTGGTTCCCGCAGCGCCTTGGTGAGCGCGTTGGCCAGACGTGGCCCGCGCCCTGCCTCAGTTGCGATGGCGGCGACCAGCCTAGCGAGTTGGCCGGCCAACTGGGGGTCGCGTGTGGAGAGCGCACCGATGGCGTCGACGAGGGCTTGGAGATCAGCCTGGTTCGGCCCGCCTGGGGCATCGGGCCGAGCCTCCTTTGAGTCAGTCACAGCTTGCTCTCCACCATGTCGATGAACTCCTCGGTCAGGGCCCTGAAGTCGTTGAAGCGTCCCGAGTAGCCGTACTTCTGCCGCAGGGTCTGAGACTTGACGAACTCGGCGGCGGCGGCGACGTCGTTGCCCTCGGGAATGACGCTCTCGAAGACGTCCGGGAGGTTGGGGTCGCTCTCGAGCCGAGCAACCGTGGTCTGGTGCACGGTGGATGCGGCGCGGTACTTCGAGACGATGACGCCGATCTCTTCGATGTCTTGCCCGATCCCCTCGGCGAACTCGCCGACACGCTTCTGGATCTGAGGAATGCCGTACGTCGACAGCACGTCGGGAATCGTCGGGATAACGTAGCCGCCAGAGATGCGTAGGCCGTTGAGGGTCACGATGCCGAGGTTCGGCGGGCAGTCGACCAGAACATAGTCGTAGTTGTTCAGGATCGGCTTGATCGCCTTCCTCAGAAGGTCAGTTGGGTTGTTCGAGAAGAACCGCCCGGTCGACATGGTGCCCAACCGGTCCTGAACGTCGATCAGGTCCAGCGATGATGGGAGAAGATCGACGCTGCGGACGTCCGCAACCGGACTCACCCCCTTCTGCAGAGTCTCAGCCAGATCGAACTCGGGAGCCTCGCCGTCCGGCTTCAGCGCGTCGGTAAAGAGCGTCGCCAGGGTGTGACCATCGCCGTTGAGCTTCTGCCACTTCTTCTCGCCGATCAGGACCGTAGTCAGGTTGGTCTGAGGGTCCAGGTCGATGACCAGGACCTTCTTGCCAAACTCGGCCGACATGAACTCCGCCAGGGCCGCAGTCGTCGTGGTCTTTCCGACGCCCCCCTTCAGGTTGATGGTCGAGATGACGTTCGCCGCCACTAGCTTGCTCCTTCGCTTCAGGTACCGCTCCATCTGGTCTGCCCGGTAGACCGGACCACTTCGCAGTTCGGCTGCTGGCTCCGGAAACCGCGGATCGCGTACGCGCCAGTTGGACACGACCGTCCTGCTCACACCCGCCATCTCTGCGATCTCGTAGACACCGACGAGTTCGGGGTGCTCCACCGCGCCACACCTCCCCGACAACACTCTGATCACAGCAACATGAACTAGTGTGGACGACGTTCACGCAAAGCGCAAGTGATGTGATGAGACTTCACGAGAGCTGTAGGCTGTCTCCGCTCGGCGCGGCGCGCTGCGTGGGTCAGGCTCGCTTGTGGAGGGCGTAGGCGAGTTCGAACTGCTGGTCCTCGTCGAGGGAGTCGGCGAACTGGCGGTAGTGGGCGCGGTCTTTGGCGGTGGGCTTCTTCCCGTGCCAGGCGGGTGAGAGGTCGAGGTGGGCGTGGGCGACGTTGACCCATTGCCAGGTCAGGCCGTAGCCGACGCTGCTGTAGTGGGTGCCGGGGCGGAACTGTCGGGCCCACTCGTTGAACCAGCGGCTCATGTAGAGCCGGTGCTCGATCTTGGCTTCGGTGGCCCGATAGTCCCGCCGACGCGTCTCCTCGCCGGCCCGCCAGATCCGGGCTTCCCACTCGTCGGCGCTGACGAGCATCGTGGCCGAGCAGGCGCGGGCCAGGCGACCACCCATCGGCCCGGGCATATTGAGCACTTCCGCGGCGGCCTTCCACGACGTGACGTCCGGGTGCAGACGAGCAAGCGACAGGGATGCGAAGGCCCGGACGGTGTCCTCGCTGGAGTCGAACGCGCCTTGCAGGTGTTCGAGGTATTGGGCGTGCGGGATGACTTGGGGGATGACGAGCAGGTTGATCGACATACGGCCTCTCTTGTGGATGTCGAGGTGGTGGGACAGGCGCCGGCGTGGGGCGCGGGCGGCCATGACCAGTCGGGTCAGGGTGGGGGTCATGACGGTGCGGTCGGCGAGCCACCCGAGCGGGCCGTCGTTGGTGGGCGGGGCGAGCTCGGTCCACGGCGTCAGGCGGGCGGCAGCCGTGTCTAGGTCGGGGGTGGTGAGTATGCCGTCGGCTGTCGCCAGTACGTCAGCGCGTAGCCCGGGCTGTTCGGGTGGGCGCAGGCCCCAACGCGGTCCGCGATCTCCGCTGCGGGCATCGGCTTCCTCGGCCAGGTCCCTCACCCAGGGAGCCAGCTGGGTGGCGCTGGGTTGCCCTGCGAGGTGGAGCAGGAGCGTGGTGAGGTGGCGTAGGTCGGTCAGGTAGGCCGCCGCCTTGACGGGCTGCCCAAGGACGGTCACCTGCTGCCCGGCGAGGGCAGCGTCAACGCGCCGCTGCAGAGCGAGGACATCCTCGCTGGCCGGTTTCGTCGGGATGGTGGTGAGGTCGCGCTGGCATTGCTTAGTGGGGCCGGCACCGAGAGGGTTCCCACACACTGTGGCGGCGCCGACGCGGCGCAGGTGGGAGTGGCGTTGGTCGCGGAAGGGCCGTTCGCAGGCTGGGCATTGCGCGACGAGCAGGCTCGCGTGGCGGGAGCAGGTGGTGACGATGAGGAGTCGCCAGGCGCTCTGCCAGACACTGGTCTCGGCCAGGCAGCTGGGGCAGATCTGGGTGCCGTGGGCTGGGGTCCAGCCGCGGGCGGCGACTTGTCGATAGGAGTGCTGGTCGTCCGGGTCGAGACCGGTCAGGTCGAGGGCGGTGCCGTCGAACCTGGCGAGGGTCGCCGCCCTCACTGCCTCTTCGTCGACGCGGGCGAGGGCGGCGAGGCGGGCCACGGTCTCGGGCGATGGGGCGAGGGTCAGGTATCGGGTTCCTCCGCGACTTCGCCGGGCTGCGGTCACGAGTTGGGCGGTGGTCAGGCCGTTGGCGTCGGCGAGGTGTTCGAGCCAGGATTCGATGGATTCTCCGGGTCGCGGGACCACCGAGACGGGCAGCGCCGTGGTCATGCGGTCCGCCGTCGGTCACGGTGGGGGTCGCGGATTCGGTAGGTGTCGGGTCGTCCGTTGCGGTAGCCGATCCCGCCGGCGATGCCGGTGTAGCCGGAGAGTTCGGCGAGGTCTGCGCATTCGACGGTGATGGGGCAGCCGGCGCAGACCTCGGCTGGGGCGATGAGCAGTCGCGCGCGCTGGTCGACGGCTTCGGCTGCGAGGTAGGCGTTCTCCCAGTGGTTCCAGCGTTGGGTGAGGTCTTTGCAGTGGCCGTCGGCGAGGGTCCAGGCGGTGTCACGGGCGAGGGCTTCCCGGCTGGCGCCTCTCACGGACCCTCGCTGGCATCAGGTCGAGGGGTGTGGAGTGCGACGAAGTCCTCGACCAGCAAGCGCAGTTCCTCGGCGTAGTGGACGTAGTAGCTGGCGTCCATGGCGTCGAGCGGGGTGTCGTTCACCCGGTCGAGGATTCGATGCGCGTCCCTGAGGAGGCGTTCGAGATCGGGGTTGTCGCGAGGCTTCATACGTACCTCCAAGTTGTCGCGGTCGCGGTGGTCTGCGTCGAGGGGATGGTGATGAGGTCGGCGTCGGCGAGGAACTGTTGGCCGGTCTCGTAGAGCACGAGTCGCAGTTCGGGGTCGAGCCGGGCGTCGAAGGCGTGAATGTCGCGGTCGGGGATCTCGCGGGTGGGGCTGGAGTACATCGGTCCTCGGGTGAGGCGTGTCCAGATCCAGCCGAGTGCGAGCATCGACGGGGTCGGCCCGTGAGGGTTTGCGGCCGGGAGTCGGTGCCTCACAGCGCGTGGCAGACGGGTGATCGGACGAAGAGTGTCGCGGCGGCGTTGGTAGTCGATGAGCCCGTCCGCGAGCAGTTGGTCCAGAGCCCCGGCGAGGAGGGCTGCGTCCTGCTGGCGAAGTCCGTGGCCGGCGGCGACCCCGTCGATGAGCAGGCACCCGGGTATGCCGTTCACGCCGAGGGCATCCCTTGCTTGCGTGGACGTGAAGGTCTCGTCGCGCGCTTGGCTGATGAGCACGTGCAGGGCAACCGCGGCCCGGGCGAGGGAGAGCCATTGCCCGGGTCGCTGTGGTTCAGCGTCGGCTGGCATGGGGAGCATAGACGGCACATGAGCGGGACGAAGGCCGTCACGGACGACGTGGTGGCGAACTCGCGTGAGGAACCACGCGAGCCGGTCGCGGTCGGCGTCGCTGAACGCAGCGGTTTGATGGCACCGCAGATGCGCGGGTTTGCGCGGTCTCTTGGAGACCAACCCTTTGCCCGCGAGGACGAGCAGCGCGGCGACGGTCCCTGGATCCGGGGATGGGTAGGCGCCCCACTGCCGCGCGGAGGCAACGTCGACGCGCGGCATACGCAGGCCGTCGACCGAATCCTGGTCGACAGTTGCGGCCAGGTGCTGGCAGCGTCGGCGCAGCCGGTAGAGGACATCCCGCGGCCGGCTTTCCTCGATGCTGGCTTCGGCGAGGTCGGCCAGGATCCGGGCCAGTTCAAGGATGCGCGGGTGAGCGGGCATCGGGATGGTCGGTGTCGTCGTCCTGGTCAGAATGGAGCTGCAGCGCAGGCAGACAGGCATGAGTGCGGTCTGCCAGAGCAGGTCCAGGTGTCCCGTGCCAGGGGTGCAGGATAGGCAGATCCATTGCACGGAGTGGTGCAGTCGCCAGCCGTGCCGTCGGTGCTGGCCGTGACCGCGGATGGCCAGTGGGTAGCGGTTCATCGTCAGCCGGGCGGTGGCATCGGCGTCAAGATCACCCAGGGCCGCCACAGCAGCGACTTCGCTCCTCGGGACGTCGATGTCGTGACGCCATGGCAACAGAACCCGGGAGCGGGTGACGCCATTGGCGTCAGCCAGCCGGGCGGCATACGCCGTCAAGGGTTCTCCTGGCCGTGGTGTCGGTCGCACGGGAAGGATCGTCATGAGGCGAAGGCTTTGACGCGGCGTCGGCGGGAGACCGGTTGGGACATCTTGCGCAGCTCGGCTTCTCCGGCTTCGGCGCGGGCCGAGAGTGCGACGCCGTCGAGGTGGGCGGTGGTGATGGTGTCGGAGCCGTCGTCGAAGGCGTCGAGCAGCGCTTGGGTCAGCAGGAGTGCGGTGTCGCCGACGTACCCCTGGGTGCGGCGCCAGATGTGTCCGGCGAGTTGGCAGCTGAAGATGCCGGCGGGTGCGCAGTCGAAGTAGGGCAGCAGGACGGTCTCGGCGTCCTTGAGGAAGCGTTGCCAGGTGCGGCGGTCCTCGTCGGTGGCCAGGGGGTAGGCGCCGAGGGTGAGTCGTTCGAGGCGGGAGTTGATCTGCGGGTCGAGGTAGAGCGGGGATTCGTGCAGGTCGGCGCCAACCAGAATCATGGTGCCGCCCAGTTCGCCGAGCTCGGTGTTGAGGTACTTGAGGAAGTCGAGCATGTCGCGGCTGTCCTTGTTGGACACGTCGAGGAAGTGGCTGTCGTCGATGATCAGCAGCCGCACTCCGTGTTGCCGGAAGGCGTGGATGACGCGGGTGGTGGTGACGCGGACGAGGCCTTCGCTGGGGTAGCCCATGGTGAGCAGGAGGCTGGCGAGCACGTCGCGGATCTTCGAGGCCGCACGGAGCGTGATGTAGACCTGCGGGATCCAGTCGGCGGTCAGCCCGGGCTCTGGGTTCCAGGTCGGGCGGGGATCGGCGCACGCGGGTCCGAGGAGTTCGCGGTATGCCGCTTGGGCCCAGTCCTTGACGAAGGTCGACTTCCCGACAGCGAATGAGGCGCTGACCGATCCGATCGCCTTCGCGCCAGGGGGACGAAGCCGGTTGGGGTCCATCAGCTTGGACAACTGGTCAGCCGCGCGCTGGGCCAGCGGCGACGGCAGGACGAGACCGGCCAGGGCTGTGGTGAGTTCCTGCCAGTACGCGTCTTGCGCGGCTTCGGTCATGGTGTCGAAGGTCTCGACGGAGATCGGTGTCGGGAGTGGACGGGGCGGGGTGGTGGCTTGCTGGTGCCACAGGCGTGCGTCCATCAGATGGCCACTGCGTCGTAGTCGGGGAAGGGCGAGTCGAAGTCGAGGGCGGGAGGGGCTCCGAGCGCGTCCGCGTCGGTGTCGCTGGTGTCGGAGTTGGAGCGGAGATGGCCGGTCTCAGTCGGGACCGGTTGTCCGTCGACGAGGTCGCGGGCGGCTTGGGCGTCGGCGTAGTCCATGAGGGCTTGGTCGTGCCGTACGGATGCACGGATGACCTTGGCGCGCCAGGAGTCATCGGTGGGAGCAGTGGTCAGTTCGGTGATCGCTGCGACGATCTCGCGGGCGACGTTGCGGCGGGCGACAACGCCGTTGCCGCCACGCGCTTTGATGAGCTTGCGGGCCTCGTCCACGACGACGTCAGTCAGTGGGGCATCGAGCAGGTGAGCGTCGCGCCAGAGCAGTTCGTGGACGCGGTCGTCGAGACGGCTGCGGTGCCACAGGCGAGATCGGTCGCGTGGGTCGTAGAGGAAGGGGACCTTGGCGTCCGCGGCACGGTACGTGCCGGGACGAACCCCACGGACTTCGTCGAGGATGTCGCCGTCGTAGGTGAGGCCGCGGAACTCGATTCCGCCATTGCCGGGTGTCAGCCACTTCTCGGGCAACAGACTGAAAATCAGGTCGGGGTGCTGCGGGACCAGCAACCGACCGGTGATCGCCTGAAGCAGGTCGAACCGCTCGAGCGGGGTGAAGTTGCCGTCCTCGAGCCCAGGGATCTTCACCCCATCATGACGGTTGCGGTGGTAGTCGATCGCGATGAACCGGTGTAGGTGCTGTTGGAGCTCGCGCCATGACCCGAGCGGTTCGAAGCCGACCCAGCCGACGAATCGTCCCCGCTGGTAGACGGCGCGGCCTTTGAAGCCGGCGCCGTTGCGGAAGGACTGGTATGCCGCCTGAAGACGGTCATGCCAGCGCTCCACGATGTTGTTGTCCAAGGGGCGTCCGGGTCGGCTCGGCATGAAGTCGACGCCCCAGTCGCGCAGCAGAGCGAGCACGGGCGCGCTGAGGAAGATCTTGCCGTTGTCCGAGCGCAGCGAGACGAAGGCGATGCCGGGCTTGACGTGGCGCCCCTGCACCTCTCGGCGGGTGCGGACGCGGCTGGCGTGTGCGGTGATGGGGTTGTCGCCGAAGTCGAGACTGGCCGGTATGCCGCACCACCGGAAGTCGTCGATGGTCGTGCCCTCGACCACCATGGAGAACGGTCGGATCGCGTCGTAGAGCGCGAGAGCGATCTCGAGCGCGTTGGCGGACTGGGGCACGACTCGGCAGGCCACGACGACGCGGCTCGGGACCGAGATGATGGTGATGATCTCGACCGAGTAGACGCGCTCGTACACGTCGTCCCAGACGAGGTTGTCGCAGCGAGTGACGTCGACTGCGAAATGACCGGGGTGCGTCGCCGGGTAATTGGCTCGGGCGGCGTTCCTGCGCAGCGAGGTGGTCTTGTGCTGCTTGGTGGTCCGGCCGAGGGCAGCGAATCGGGTGGACAGGTACTGCTGGGTGATCCGCTGGGGCAGGTCGATATCGTCGATCCCCTCTTGCTTGAGCCGAACCAAGATTCGTCGCTCGATCTCGACCATGCTGACCTTGCTCTTGGTGCCGTCGAAGGCCGCGAGCTCCTCATCGACGATGCGCACGAATCGCGGGTCGATGACCTCGAAGCCTTGGCGGCCTTTGGTCTTGCGCCCGTCGACCAGCCCGCGGAGGCCGTCGCGCTGCCACGCCTTGATCCAGCCACGGATCGTGTTCGGGGACACGCCGTTCTTGATGATCTCGCCGGCGAGCACCCGACGGACTCTCGTCCTATCGACGCCGTACTCGAACGTCAGCTGTCGGGCCATCGCCTCGATGCGTTGGGTCAGGCTCGCGTCGAAGCCCTCACCGAATGGATAGAACGGCTCGCCCTCGCGGGCCATGAGCGGGTGACCATCGCGATAGCCCGTGAGCACCTCGAACACGACCTCGAGCTTGAGTCTCACCTCTGCCTTGATCTCGGGCGAGAGGCTGTTCCACCAGGGCTGGATCGACAGGTGGATGGCGTCGAGGCCGTCCTCGCCGATGCCGGTCACCGTGAGCTGGTCGGCGCGGACGAAATGGTTCTCGCCCAAAACATCCTTGACCGTCACACCGTGGCGACCGATTTCGACGACGACACCGGGCCCGAACGACATCAACACTCGGGCGCTCTCAAACAGCTCGACCGCCTTGCTCATAGCGACAGCGCCTCAAACTCATGCACGATGAGCCGGGTCTCGCGCTTCAGCGGGAGGTCGAGCTCACATTCGATCTGCCCGCTCCAGATTCCGTGCCACATCGCCGAGATGACGTGTCCTCCGCCCGCGTCGAGAGCCAGGACGTTCGCGATCGTCCCGTCGCCCTCGAGGTACTCGCGAATCAGCCGCAGCGACCCGGCGTACCAGGGCATCTCCCTCCGGTAGGCGTGGATCCACATCAGATTGACTCGGCGCACCCCGGAGATGCCGCCGAATATCTCGTGCTTCCAACCGATATCCGCGCAGGCCTCGGCCGTGAGCCTGGTCTTCAGCGTGAAGTCGGCGTCCTGCCGCTCGGCTGGTCGCACGTCCCACACACGGATCGTTCCGTCGTCGTGTCGGCTGAGCAGGTCGGGCGTGTGCTCGAGGCGTCGGCCACGTCGCTTCACCGGCAGTCGGAGCAGGCAAGGCTGGGCCACAAGCCACGTCACGTCCGGTCGTCGGTCCAACTCCCGGACCAGATCGTGCTCCAGTCCAGACTCCAGGTGCAGGTGGGACCGGGTCGTGACGCAGAAGGCGAAGACCGGGATGTGCCCAGACTTCGCCTTCACCTTCGGAGTGCGAGTACGACGCAGCTGCGTCACGTCCGGCCGCTCGAACCACGGCCACACGGCCAACTTGGCGCCGACATCGAAGAGCCATTCGACATCGAGACCTGGGTCCAGCACCACAGGGGCTGGCCGCTTCCGGGCATGCGAAATAGACTCGTCCACGCGACGGCACCTTCGTTTCTGCGCAACAGATTCATCAGGGTCGGCGTCGAGGGGTGCCCGGTGCAACGGGCGCCCCTCATCCATGTCTGGAGTCAGGACCCTCTCGGTCGACCTGATCGCAGCCTAGACCGGGCAGGAGCACGCAACAAGGGAAACGCGCCCATTAATTTCGTATGCTGCGCCGCCTCGCTTCTCGTTTAACGCTAGGCATTAGCCACAGGCTGCCGTGCTAGACGCAACTCTGCAGGTCGCAGCGTTACCCGTTTAATGTGCGGCACTGCACATAAACTTGGTGCAGGCGGTGGCAAGACGAGCGGAGGTCGACTAGCGTGACGGATACCAACCCTTCGGACGGCCTGACCAGCCGTCCCCGCGAGAACCGTGGGATCGTTCCAGTGCCTAGGCTCCATCGAGCAATGCCGCCCGGTGAGCGCTCTGTGCCTGCAGCCTTGGATTGCCTCCCGAGTGCCACCGCTGCTCCGGACACTTGGCCCTGTCTTAACCCTGCCTGCCAAGGGAGGGACCCAGAGGCCGCAGGGCCAGCTGAGCGTTCTGGTGTGTGCACTTGGCCAGCGAGGGGTCGACCCAGCTACTTCTGCTCGAGCGCCTGCAGGGAGCAGTACGAGTACGAACGGGCCCAGTTGGCCGAGGACATCAAGGCCCTCGAGGAGGCCCTCGACGCTCCTGATGGCAGCTACCGAGACCGCCGCCGAGTCGAAACCGAGTTGGCCAAACGCCGGTGGGGGATGCAGCGCTACCTCTTCGACTCCGCCCAGCTCACCCCGTCACGCAAGCGCAGAGAAGGAAACGCATGACCCCCGTCGGGTTCCAGGACAAGGTCGCCTTCGTCTGGAAGGTCGCCGACAAACTGCGCGGCACCTTCAAGCAGCACGAGTACGGATCGGTCATGCTGCCGCTGCTCGTGCTTCGCCGCATGGACGCTGTGCTCGTGCCGACGAAGCAGGCGGTTCTCGACGCGGCGGCTGGCATGCGGGACATCGGGGAGGGTCAGTCTGCCCTCCTCAAGAAGAAGGCTGGCCACCGGTTCTACAACACCTCACCGCTGACCTTTGCCAGCCTGTTGGGCGACGACAAGAACCTCGCGGACAACCTGCGCACCTACATTCGCAAGCTCTCCCCCGAGGCGTATGCCGTGATGGAGGCCTACGACTTCGACCCCAAGCTCGAGCGGCTCGACCGCGCCGGGATCCTGTATGCCGTTGTAGCGGACTTCGCCGATCTCGACCTCCGCCCATCCGTGGTGAGCAACGAGGCGATGGGCTACATCTTCGAGGAGCTGCTGCGGAAGTTCTCCGAGATGAGCAACGAGACCGCCGGTGAGCACTACACGCCGCGCGAGGTCATCAGCCTGATGGTGAACCTGCTCGTCTCGGGCGAGACCGCCAAGGAACTCACCGAGAACCCAAAGCCGGTCCGCACGGTCTATGACCCCGCCGCGGGGACCGGCGGGATGCTCATGACCGCCCTGCACCACATCAAGGACCTCAACCCGGCAGCGATCGTCAACGTCTTCGGCCAGGAGCTCAACGACGAGACGTGGGCCATCGCCCAGTCCGACCTGATGATGCAGGACACCGCGCCGGAGCGGATGCGCAACGGCAACAGCCTCACCGCCGACGCCTTCCCTACCGAGAAGTTCGACTACATCCTCGCCAACCCGCCCTATGGAGTGGACTGGAAGGCGTATGCCGCGCCGATCAAGGACGAACACGCCAAACAGGGCTTCAACGGCCGCTTCGGCGCCGGCCTACCGCGCGTCTCGGACGGGTCATTCCTCTTCCTTCAGCACATGCTCTCCCACATGAAGCCGACCGGCTCGCGCGTCGGGATCGTCCTGTCCGGGTCACCACTGTTCTCGGGTCAAGCCGGGTCCGGAGAGTCGGAGATCCGCCGGTGGATCCTCGAAAACGACTGGCTCGAGGGCATCGTCGCCCTGCCGGACCAGATGTTCTACAACACCGGCATTTCCACCTATGTGTGGATCCTCACCAACGACAAGGCCGACGAGGACCGCGGCACGGTCAAGCTCATCGACGCACGCGATCTCGGCACCAAGATGCGCAAGTCGTTGGGCGACAAGCGCAAACAACTCACCCCGGCCGCGATCGACGAGATCGCCCGTCTTTACGGCGGAGCCCGCGACGAGTACGCCGACGACACCCGGGTCAAGGTGCTCACAAACGAGGCGTTCGGCTTCCAACGGATCACCGTCGAACGCCCGATGCGCCGACGCTGGGAGGTCACTGCCGGGGCCGTGGCCGATGAGCCGTATGCCGCGTACGCCTCGTTGGTTGGTCAGCGATACGAGACCGAGAAGGCGCTGTTGTCCGAGGTGCCCGAGCTGACCACGGCGCAGAAGAAGGCGTTCGCGAAGGTCTGCGCCGTCGCCGACCCAGATGCGGCGATCATCACGGGACGAGGCGGCAAAGCCGAGGCCGACCCCGACCTGCGCGACCAGGAGAACGTGCCCCTACCCGCCGGCTGGCTCGACCTCGGCGAGCAGGAGCGAGAGAAGGCACTCGTCGAGACCGCAGAAGCCCACCTAGAGAACGTGATACGCCCCTACGTCCCCGACGCGTGGATCGACCACACAAAGACCAAGGTCGGCTTCGAGATCCCCTTCACTCGCCAGTTCTACGTCTACACGCCTCCGCGTCCCATCGAGGAGATCGCGAAGGAGCTCAAGGATCTCGAAAGTCAAATCCAGCAGTGGATGAGCGGACTCGGCCTATGACGATGAGACAGCTTCGTCACGCAGCCAAGTGCGTGGTGGAACCAGCATCCTCCCTCGGCCGCACAGTGCAATTGGAGAACATCGAATCAGGCTGTTCACGCCTGATCGGAGACCTCGCAGTCCTCCCGCCGGAGGGGCAAAACAGGTTTCGACGCGGCGACGTCATTTTCTCGAAACTACGCCCCTACCTAGCCAAGTCGCTGCTCGTGACTGACTCCGTTCACGGCTCAGGGGAACTACTGTGCATGCGCCCAGAACCCGCGACAGAAGCAAGGTACCTCGCCTACCTCACACTGAGCCGTCCGTGGCTAGATCACGCAAATATGACCTCATATGGAACCAAGATGCCCCGGACATCTTGGGAGCAGATGGCCTCACTGAAGATCCATCTGCCCGACACGGGTGAGCAGAGGCGGATCGCGGATTTCCTCGACGACCGTGTCTCCCGCATCGACCAGATCATTGCCGGTCGACGCGTGCAGGTGGAGTTGGCGTTCTCCTGGCAACAGTCAAGGTTGGTGGCGCAATTGCTCAGCGAAGGCGATCCCACCGCGCCGCTGCGTCATCTTGGCGTTCAAGTAACAACGGGCCCCTTCGGAACGGTGTTCTCCGCATCTGAGTACGTGGACAGCGGCGTTCCAATGATCAACCCGACGCACATCAAGGATGGCGAGTTGCTGCCCGACCCATCTCATAGCGTCTCGCTCGCCACGGCAGCGCGGCTTTCGCGGCACCAACTGCGCGACGGCGACCTAGTGGTTTCGCGCAAGGGCGACATCGGGCGTACCGCGGTTGTGCTGCCTTATCAGGACGGGTGGATCTGTGGTAGCGACTCCATCGCACTTCACGCGTCAGGATCGAAGATCCTGCCCGAGTTGCTTGATCTCCTGCTCAAGTTGGACGCCACTCGCGACCAACTATTGGCCGAATCGAATGCTGCCACGATGCCGAGCCTGAGCGAGGGCAACCTGCTCTCGCTGCGCGTCCCGGCCATCGATGTGCCAGACCAAGTCCAACGCATTGAGGATGCGCGACACACACGAGCATCGACACAGGTGGCGGTGCGTCAAACGAGGCGTTCGATCGAACTTCTACAGGAGTACAAGCAGTCGCTGATCACGGCAGCAGTGACGGGTGAGTTTGACGTGTCGACCGCGGGCAACGGGATACCGGGATGAGGCGAGCATGAGCATCACCAAGGAGTCGGCCTTCGAGTCGAACATCGAGGCGCACCTGCTCGGGAATGGTTGGCGCTCACTGGTGCCCGCGGCTTACGACCGCAAGGCGGGGATCTTCGGTGAAGAAGTCATCGCCTTCGTCCAGGCGTCGCAGCCCAAGCAGTGGGAGCAGTTGGTCACTCGTCACGGTGGGGCGGCGACGGCGCAGGAGAAGTTCCTCAAGGTCGTCGTGGACGCGCTGGATCATCGCGGGACGATCAGCATGCTCCGCTCGCCGGTGAAGGACTCGGGCGTCAGCGTCCGGCTGTGCTTCTTCAAGCCGGCGAGTGGGCTCAACGAGGAGCAGACGGAGCGCTACACCGCTAATCGGATGGGTGTCGTCCGGCAATTGCACCACTCGGAATCGAACCCTTCGGACTCGCTCGACATGACCTTGGTGGTCAACGGCATCCCGGTCGCGACCGCCGAGTTGAAGAACCCGCTGACGCACCAGACCGTCGAGAACGCGATGGCGCAGTACCGAACCGACCGCAACCCGAACGACCTGATCTTCCGGGCCCGGACGCTGGTGCACTTCGCGGTCGACCCGCACCGCGTCGCTATGACGACCAAGTTGGCCCGTGAGGCGACGGTCTTCCTCCCCTTCGACCAGGGCAGCAACGGCGCCGGAAACACCGGCACCGCAGGAAACCCGGCCGTGACAACGGGCTACCAGACGGCATACCTCTGGGAGCACGTATGGCAGCGCGACGCGTGGCTGGACCTACTCGGGTCGTTCATCCACGTCGAAGGCGACAGGACGCTGTTTCCCCGGTTCCACCAGTGGCACGCGGTGCGCTCGATCCTCGACGCGACCTATCGTGACGGCGCCGGAGTGGATCGGCTCGTGCAGCACTCGGCAGGGTCCGGCAAGTCGAACACGATCGCGTGGACCGCTCATGCGCTCTCGCGCCTCCACGGCGCCGATGACGCGCCGATCTTCGACAAGGTCGTCGTCATCACCGACCGCAAGGTGCTCGATCGACAGCTCCAAGACACCGTCGCCGGCTTGGAGCACACGCCCGGCACGATCGTGCGAATCGATGAAAACTCGGCTCAGCTCAAGGAAGCCCTTGAGGGTCACGCGGCACGGGTCATCATCACGACCCTGCAGAAGTTCCCAGTCGTCGCCGAGCTCGCAGCCAAGGAAGGAGCCGACGGCGGCACCAAGGGCGTGGTCTGCCGCCGCTTCGCGGTCATCGTCGACGAGGCACACTCCTCATCGAGCGGAGATTCGGTCGCCAAGCTGAAGAAGGTCTTGGGTTCTGGGGAAGGCGACGCCGAACTGGAGGCGGCTGCGGAAGCCGAGCAGGCGGCATACGACGCTTCCGTTGACGCAGCGGACGAGGCGCTGTTCGCCAGCGCGCGGCACCGGGGCAAGCAGAAGAACCTGTCGTTCTTCGCGTTCACAGCGACGCCGAAGCCAAAGACACTCGACACGTTCGGGCAGGTCGGGGCTGACGGGCACAAGCGCCCGTTCCACACGTACTCGATGCGGCAGGCGATCGCGGAGGGGTTCATCCTCGACGTGCTGGCGAACTACACGACGTACGGCGTGTACTACAAGCTCGCCAACGCGCACCCGCGCAACGACCCGGAGATGGAGTCGGGCAAGGGGCGGGCGGCTCTTGCCCGGTTCGCGTCGCTGCATCCGTACGCGTTGGACGCGAAGGCGGAGGTGATCATCGAGCATTTCCGGCAGAAAACGGCGGGCAAGATCGACGGGCAGGCCAAGGCGATGGTGGTGACCCGGTCGCGGCTGCACGCGGTGCGGACGCAGGCGGCGCTGGCGGCATACATCGCGAAGAAGGGATACGACCAGGGGGAACGTCCGCTGAGGACCTTGGTGGCTTTCTCGGGATCGCTGATCGATCCGGACGCACCAGAGGCTCCGGCCGTGACGGAGGCCTCGATCAACGGATTCTCTGAGGCGCAGCTGCCGAAGAAGTTCCACGGTCCGGAGTACCAGGTGCTCGTGGTCGCGGAGAAGTACCAGACCGGATTCGACGAACCGCTGCTGCACACCATGTACGTCGACAAGAAGCTGTCCGGGGTCGCGGCCGTGCAGACGCTGTCGCGGTTGAACCGCACGCATGCAGGCAAGGAGGACACCTTCGTCCTGGACTTCGCCAACTCGGCCGAGGAGATCAAGGCGGCGTTCGAGCCGTTCTTCGAGGAGTCGTTCTCAACGCCGACCGATCCGCAGGCGCTGGCGACGATGGAGCACGACCTGATGGCGGCTGGGGTGCTGTCGATGCCTGAGATGGAGGCGACGGTCGCGGCGCTCCTGTCCGAGGATCCAGCATTGCAGTCGGTGCTGTATGCCAACCTCGAGCCGGCTGTCGGACGCTTCGCGGCGCTCGAGGCGGAAAGGGCGGAGGAGTTCCGGCGGACGCTGGAGCACTTCTGCCGGGCGTACGCCTTCGTTGCGCAGGTCATGCCGTGGGCTGACACCGACTGGGAGCGGCTGTTCCTCTATGGCCGGCTGCTGCTGTTGGAGCTGCCGCCGGGTGAGAACAGCCCCATGCCGCAGATCTCAAAGTCGGTTCAGCTGACGCACCTGCGGATCGCGGTCACCTCGGAGGCCGCCATCGAGCTGGCCGGATCGGACGAGCCCGGGGTGGCGTTGCCGGGTGAGGGCAAGGGTTCGCTGACTGAACCGATGCTGGACAAGCTCTCGGCGCTGATCTCGGCAATGAACGAGAAGTACGGAGCCGACCTCGGTGAGGCCGACAAGATATGGGTCGACCAGCAGTGGGTTGTCGTCAAGGAGGACGACGAGATGCGCGAAGTCGCCCTGAACAACGACCGCAGCCAGTTCGAGATGGTGCTCGAGCAGAAGGTCAAGGACCTGCTGATCGACAGGCACGACAAGAACGGGGTGCTGTTCGACCTATTCTTCTCGAACCCTGACTTCCAGGTCTCGCTGGTCCGCTACCTCGCCGGCACGTACGACGAGTTCCGCCAGGAATCAGTCCGATGATGAGGGATGCCCTAAAGTGACGATCCATTCCGACATCACAACGTGGGCGGCAACGCGGCCCTGGTGGCAACAGCAAGCCCTCGTGACCCTGTCCAGCGGCGAAGGTGTCGAGTTCGACTACGACGCACTAGTGGACACGATCCTGTCGAAACCAGATGCCGCCCCACCCGGAGGGTGGCTAGCCGGCCTGCAACAGCCTCCGGAGCAGCCCACCGCCGCTGTCTCGCTCGTATCGATTCATGGAGTGGGCAACGTCAACCGACTAGTGGCCGGGCAGACGCTCAGTTTCGCGCCACGCGGTGTCACCGTTGTGTACGGAAACAATGGCAGCGGGAAGTCCGGTTACGCGCGGCTGGTCAAGAGCTTGGTGAGGACAAGAGACGCAGCCGAGGTGCTGCCGGACATCTTCAAGTCAGTTGGTGGCGCACTGACTGCCGCTCTCACCTTCGCCGATGGGCCGCACGTAGCAACAGTGCAGTTGGGGGAGGATGCACCACCCTCGTTGCAGCAAATCGTCTTCTACGACGAACGCTGCGGCGACCTTTACGTCAGCAAAGAGGGCGAGGCCTCCTATCGTCCTTCCGCCTTGGCCCTCTTCGATGGCCTAATTCGCGTGTGTGACGGCGTACGTCAGGCCATTGATTCCCGATTGGCCGATCTGTCACGGAGTCGCCTCGCTCTGCCTGATGTCGACCCGGACACCGCTGCGGCGCAGTTTCTCAGCAACCTGAGCGCCGCGACTACCGACAGCCAGATTGCGGACGCTTGCTCCGCGCCCCAAGATGCCGCGGCTGAGGTCGTGAGCGCTCGGACCGAAGAGACTCGCCTCCGGGCAACCGACCCCACGCGAGAGCGCAAGCGGGTCGAGGAACTTAGCGGTTCATACCTGCGGGCGGCACACCTTCTGGCCGATGCCCGCAAGAGCTTGGACGTCACTGCGGAGCGTCAACTACGCAACTTGCAAGCGGAGGCAGCGGACGCCCGCGAAGCTGCAGGCGCCATGGCCGCCGCAAGAACCAGCTCGGAACCTCTTGAGGGCGTTGGGTCACCACTATGGCGCGCGCTGTGGCTTGCCGCGGAACGCTACTCGAGCAACGAGGCCTACCCCGGTCACGAGTTTCCGCACACGGATCCGGGCTCGGCCTGTCCATTGTGTCAACAGAATCTTGACCAGGCAGCCCGCGAGCGCCTGACGCGCTTCCATCGCCTGATGACGGACACGAGCGAGAGCGTTGCTCGCCAACTTGAGTCACGGCTCGAGTCGGCGACGTCCAAGTGGCTAGCCGCTGGACGTGACCGCGACTCGCTGGCCCTCGTAGCGCGGGAGCTCGAGGGCCCCTTGGCCGAGGCCGCCTCGGCACAGTACGACGTTTGGGAGAAACGCAGAGATGGGTTCGAAGCGCGGCAGGGCTCGATGCCTGAGGAGCCCAGCAGTGAGGTTGAGGCGGCACTTCGAGCCGAATCAGCCCGACACGCAACCGCAGCCTCAAAGATTGACACGGCCACGTTCACTCAGAGAGTCCACGACTTGGCAGCCAGGCAAAGGGACTTGGCTGCTGCAATCACCATGTCCGAGGCCCACGTCGTCGTCGTGGGTGAGCGAGATCGTCTTAAGCGCGAGACCGCCCTCCGGGACGCACGCCGGGAAACGGACACGCGGGGTATCTCCCGAACACTTGGTGAGCTAACTGCCAAGCACGTCACCGTGGTGGTTCAGGACCGCTTCTCACGAGAGTCGCAGGATCTGCAAGTCGACGCAGTGACACTTCGCGGGCAGGGCGTCAGGCATGGAGCGGTTCTCCACAAGCCCGAGTTCGTAGGTGCGCACGTGGACGCAGACCTTCCCCAGGTGCTCTCCGAGGGAGAGCAAACAGCCCTTGGACTCGCCGGATACTTCGTCGAGGCGCATCTCGACTCATCCCAGTCAGCTCTGGTGCTTGATGACCCAGTCACCAGCCTCGACCATCTGCGCCGTGTGCGAGTCGCCCGACGTCTGATCGAGTTCGCCAAGAGTCGACAGGTCGTCGTGTTCACTCACGACGCCGTGTTTGCCGGAGACCTCAGGCGAGCGGCCGGCGAAGAAGGGGTCGAATACACAGCGCGCGCCGTGGAGCGGCGCGGCCCTGACTCAGCACCGGGATACTGCCACGACGACCATCCTTGGAAAGCCAAAGATGCCGCGTCACGTCTCAACTCATTGCGGGAGGACTTGGCTCGGATGCGACGCGAGTCGACCGGGTGGGATGAAGACACCCGCGAGCGAGAGATCGGATCCTGGGCGGGCAGGCTGTCGGAGACATGGGAGCGGTTCGTCAGCCAAGAAATCGCCGGCCAGCTCTTCGACCGAGGCACTGAAGAGGTCCGCCCCACGATGCTTAAGGTCTTGGTCAAATTTGACGAGGCAGATGACAAGTCCTTTCAAGAGGCCTACAAGCGGGTCTCAAGATGGGCAACTCGTCACGACAAGTCGAGTGCCCTCAACTACGTGGCCCCGAGTTTCGACGAGATGTCCGATGAGCTCGACACGGCCAAGGGCTGGTTCGATCGCATCAGGAAGTACAAGTAGCCACTCACCGACTGGTGAATGCTCAGATCAAATCAGCGGTCATTCATAACGCGGCCCGCCAGACACGCCCGGGATGCATAACATCGGCTAATTCTTAGAAACGAGTCCCGTTCTTACAAGATTGAGTGCATCTCGACAACAGGAACTTAAAGTTCATCGGGCAAGAGTTCAATGTTGGCTGCATCTCGACAATCAGAAGCCGCCTTCGCGGGCCATGTTGTTGAACCGGCTGTAGTGCCCTTGGAACGCCAGGACGATGTCCTTCGTCGGACCGTTTCGGTGCTTGGCGACGATCACGTCAGCCTCCCCGTCGCGCTCGGGGTCGGACCGATCCCGGTGCAACAGGATGACGACGTCGGCATCTTGTTCGATCGAGTTGTGGACCGCGATGCCTTCGGCAACGAAGTTGTGGCAATCCAGGACCGTTGCGTCATAGACCTCTTCGATGCCCTCGGCCTCGACCGAGACCACTTGGTCCCAGAACACATCGTTCGTCGCCATGAGCTCCAAATCGGCACTGTCGAGCACCTCGGCCACGCGTGACAGCCGGGCCCGAGACGGCGCCGAGGCATAGAGCGCCGAGCCGCAGTACTGGGTGCCCAGCGCGGACTGGAACTGCCGGGCCGTCATCCCCTGAGCGGACATCTCCTCTCGGACGTCGTCCCACACCTGCTTCGGGACGGTGTCGACGTTGGTATTCGCGGTGAGACCGCGGACGATTTCGAGCAACCTCTCCGCAGCCACTCCCCGCTCGCCGTGGACGCCGATCTCATGGAGGAAACGGCGCTGGCTGTCGACACCGCTGATGTCCAAGGTGTAGTTCCGCCGGTACTCGCCCTTGGTCACCGACCTGATCCGTGTCTGGATGCCGAAGCGGAGCAACAACCTCGACAGGTCATCGATCAGACGGCGCGACGTCGACCCGTAGTAGATCCGACCGCCGCGACCGCTCTTGTTCACGGTCACGGAGCCATCGGTGGCCCAGATGTGCCGGATGAAGAGGGCGATCTGCTCCTTGGGTAGGCAGAACACATCACCCGGCACGAACTTCTCATGCGACCGCAAACCGAAGAGGCCCAGTTCGTCCAGCCACGCAGCAATGGGGTTCCGCACACCGTGAGTCAGCCGGAACGGTGCGCGTAGACGCAGGGTCGTGCAACGAGCAGCCGCGTAGTCATCCCGCGCCGCAGCCACGCCGAAGACGAGTGCCGCCTTCGTGACGGCCTCCAGGTTCGCCTCGTCGATGGAGGCATAGCGTATCGGCTGGCGCTTCACGAACGAGCCGTCCCCCAGAAGGTGAGCCAGAAGCACCACTTTGGAGTCCTCCCAGTCCGCCACCAAGAGCGGCGAAGGCACGTGACGGGGAACGGCCACCCGGTCGCCCGTCCGCAGCGACGCGAGAGGCGACCACCCGGCATACGTGAGGAAGGGGTGGTTCTCCGTCGCCCGCACTGTCTTGCCCGACGCCAAGGTGAGCCGGAAGACGGGCGCGAACCCGGTCGAGAAGGCGTGGGTCATCGTTCGCTTCGTGTAGCGCAGCCCGTCGTCCAGCGCCCACACCGTGATGTCGCGCTCACCCGATGCCGCCAGCTCACCGATGGTTACCTCGGCGCCCGTGTCAGCGCGCAGGATCCGCGTCTCCGCCGGGAGACAGCCAGATTCGCGCAGGTCAGACATCTGCGGCCGCTTGTCGGTGCGCTGCTCGGGGCCACGGTTCAACTGCGAGATCGCGATGACCGGCACTTCGAGCTCCTTGGCCAGGAGCTTGAGGGCCCGCGAAAACTCCGCGACCTCCTGCTGCCGGCTCTCGACCTTCTTGCCGCTGGACATGAGCTGGAGGTAGTCGATGACGACGAGTTTGAGGTTGTGCTGCTGCTTGAGCCGCCGCGCCTTGGCGCGGATCTCCATGAGCGACATGTTGGGCGAGTCGTCAATGAAGAGGGGCGCGTCACCGATCTTGCCCATGATTCGCGCCAGCTTGTTCCACTGCTCCTGACCCTTGAGGCCCTTGCGCAGGTCCTGCAGCTGGATGGTCGCCTCAGCGGACAGGATGCGCATGGTGATCTCGGTGCGGCTCATCTCGAGGGAGAAGACCGCCGTGGTCAGGTTGTGCTTGATCGCGGCGCTGCGCGCGATGTCGATACCCAGTGTCGAATTGTGCGTGGGCACCATCGAGCGGCTGGCCAGATAGAGGTGGTCGTCGTTGTCGACCTCGACACAACGCACCGGGACCGGCTCGATCGGCCGCACAGCAACGACGAACCTCGAATCGCGCCGCTGGAACTGCCGTGCGCGAAGTTCCTTGTGGCGCAGGACCTTTCGCGGAAGCCAGAACACATCGTCATCGCTCGAGAACGTTGTCGTGAAGGCAACGCTGGACTCCGGTCGACGGCCAGCCACCGGCTTCCGGCTGACACCGGTGCGATAACCGAGGCCATGAATCAGCTCCAGCACGTCGTGGTGCAACTGCGGGTCCGTCGTCGTGAACTGGGCGCATCCCCCGTTGGTCACGGTCCCGTCCATGTCCAACAACCCGGCCAGCAGGTCGCGACGCTGTTCCTCGCTGGCGCGTTGGTAGTCGGCCGGGATGTGCTTGTTGCCCAGGACGCCAACCTTGCGCAGGAGTGCCTTGAACGTCCCGTGGTCCGCCCTGCACGACTGGCAGCGCGCCAGACCGGTGCAGCGCGCCCCGCAGTCACCGCAACGTGCTTCGAGGCGCTCGGTGCCCTTGGCCTTGCCGCCGCAGGACCGCCCGCACGTCTTCACCTGGTTCGTGCGAGGTGTGAACGGCTCGCCACAGACCACACACTGCCTGCCGGACACCGCCTCGACCGGCAGTGTGAGGGAGTAGCGCATGGGCGCGGCAGTCGGCGTGACCACGAGGCCCTCGGCCTCCAGCCGCATCACCATCTCGGCATCGGCCGTCGTGATCTGCGCCGCCTGCGAGGTTCCATCCCCGAGCCACGCACCGAGCACGTACGGCGGGAGGAGTAGGTCGCGCGCCGGCAGTTCGAGCGGCTTGGTGAGCTTGACCGAGTGATTGAGACGAGCCTCGCGCGTCGCCGTGCGCAGGGTGTCGGCAATCTCCCGCGTCGTCCGCACGGCGGCGAAAGTCCGCTGGTTCCTGGTGCGGTTCCTGTGATCCCGCGCGGCCTGGAATGACTTCCGCGAAGCCCTCGTGTCCGTGAGCCACTGGTGCTCGGCGTCCGCGACGATCACGGTGCCATCGGAGAACTCGACCTCGAAGCACGGGCGGTCCCGGAGGACGTCGGTCGCGGCCACCACGGTGGTCGGTCGGCCATCGGCACCCAACAAGCGGTCCCCCACGGCCACCGCGCCCATGGTCGTCCAGCCGTCCGGCGTCGGCAGCGGGGTGTCGAGCGCGAGCGCCTTCCCGACCGCAGGTCTCGCCGCCACCACGATCATCTGGCCGGGGTGCAGCCCGTGCGTCAACTCATCCAGCTCGAGGAACCCGGTCGGCACACCGATCATCTCGTCGGTGCGACCCGCAGCCGCCTCGATCTCGGTCAACGTCTGCTCGAGCACCTCGGAGAGCACGACATAGTCCTCGCCGCCGCGCTTCTCGGCGACCGAGTAGACCTCGGCCTGGGCCCGGTTGACGATGTCCTCGACGTCGCCCTCGCCCTGGCCATACCCCATCTGGACGATCCGCGTGCCGGCCTCGACGAGCCGGCGCAGCACCGCTCGCTCGTGGACGATCTCGGCGTAGTAGGAGGCATTGGCCGCCGTCGGCACCGACTGCACGAGCTCGTGCAGATACGAGGCCCCACCGACGCGGGACAGGTCGCCGCGCTTGGTCAGCTCATCGGCGACCGTGATCGCGTCAGCGGGCTCCCCTCGCCCGAAGAGGTCGAGGATCGCCTCGAAGATCGACTCGTGCGCCGGCCGATAGAAGTCGTGCCCCTTGACCAGCGCCAGGCTCTCGGCGATCGCATCCTTGTTGAGCAGCATCGAGCCCAGCACCGACTGCTCGGCCGACATGTCCTGCGGCGGCACCCGCTCATCGGAGGCGCCCTGGTAGCCGCTGCCCAGCTCAGCGATCGACAATGTCGCGCCCTTCGATCCGTCGTGTGGTGAATCTCGTGACTCGAGCACATCAGGGCCCACCGACAGCCCGACCGTCACCACGATCGGCCCACGCTACGAGGCCGGTATGCCGCGCTCCAACTCCCCGACGCAACTCCCCTCCCAGCGTTGTGGACAACATGGGTACGGCCTGTGGAACGCGCCCGGAAGGTGTGTGCACAGGGCGGGGAAAGACCTGTGGAGAAACCGCCGGCTGGGCGGCATACCAAGCCCTGACCTGCACAAACGAAATCCACCGGATGTGCGCACGAAAAAGTCTCGGGCGTGTCGTATGCACATGACCGCGCTCACACACCAGGTCTCGGATCCCCTCCGACCCACGGCTGCTCACCGGTCACAACCGTTGCGGGGTGAAATGCGAACTGGGGCGGCCGGCGCGCAGGGGGGTAGTGCGCCGGCCGCCCCAGCGATGGCGGCGACGAGGCCCAAAAGAACCACGCCGTCCCGCGATCGCCATCCCCCGGGCGGTGCGGCCACAGGGGGGTTGGCCGCGGGCACCGGACAGGACGGGCGTGTCCGTTGGGAGGGTCGGACAGAACGAGAATGCGTCACCCGGCGGCAAGACCGCGTCAGGAGAACCTCAAGACTTGGTTAAGGAATGCCGACCAAGGCCGGGCAGCGGGCCTCCGCACGAAGACCACCGAGGGCTCCGGACCGGCCGAGGGTGAGGGTCCCACCCGCCCCCTCGACGACGCGCCGGACAATCGAGAGGCCCAGTCCCGAGGACCCCGATCCACTGCGCCCACGCTCCGCGGCATCCTCGGGCGCCCCCGGCCCCCCGTCCTCAACGGTCAACACCACCCAGCCGTCGTTGACGAGCACTTCCACCTGGAGGGCAACCCCCTCGGCCGTGTAGGCGAAGGCGTTGTCGATGAGACAGTCCAAGGCCTCCGTGAGGTCCACGGCGTCAGCGGCCACCCACGCGCCCACGCCCCCGGTGTCACGATGGATGACCAGACGCAACTCACGCCCTTGGTCCTCGGCGAGCGGGAGCCACCAGTCGACCCGATCCCGGGCCACGGCCCCCACGTCACAGCGACGCTTCACGTCGTGACGAACGTTGCGCCGCGCGTCGCGCACGACGTGGTCGATGCTGCGCTGCAAGTGGTCGACGTGCTCGCGGAACCGTCCGGCCACCTCATCGTCATCGATGAGTTCGGAGTCCAGTCGCAGGGCAGTGACCGGTGTGCGCAGCCGGTGTCCGAGGTCGGCCACCCGCTCCCGTTCGGCATCGAGCAGGTCCTCGATCCGCTCCGCGAGCGCGTTGAGGGCGGTGGCCAGTTCGACGGTTTCCGGTGGGCCTGCGACCTTGGCTCGCGCCGTCATCTCACCCTCGCGCAGCCGGTGGGCGGTCGCCGCCACGGCCGTGACCGGCGTCGTCACGCGTCGCGCGAGTTGGCGCGCCAGCAGGGTCGCGCCGACGATCAGCAGCGCCCCGATCGTGCAGATCGTGGTGATGGCGGCCGGCACGCCCCGGTTGACCTGCCCGCTGGGGACCGTCGCGATGACGACGTCGACGCCGTTGGTCGTGGTCACCGGCACAACGGCGTCCAGACCGTGGTCCATCGTCGCGGTGAAGGCCTGCCGGTCCTTGCGTGCACGCTGGACCGACGTCCGGGTGTCGTCGGTCAGGCTCGAGGCGCCGATCAGGTCCTCGTCGGCCCGCACGACCGTCACCACGAGTCCCGCGCGGCTGATCGAGGACACCGCCGCGGCGAGGGTCGTGTCGTCGGGGACCGAGGCGATGAGACCGGCGACCAACTGGGCTTGCTCGCGAGCCTGCGACTCGGCACGGTCATTGGCCAGGTTGATGATGAGCAGGCACATCGGGACGAGGAACCCCACGACGACGGCCGAGGTCGTCGCGGCGACCAACAGGACGATCCGGCGACGCATCAGGCCTCGGGCGCCGCCAGTCGCACGCCCACCCCGCGGACGCTGTGCAGGTATGCCGGGGCGGCGGCGGATTCGCCGAGCTTGCGGCGCAACCACGAGAGATGCACATCGACGGTGCGTTCCCCGCCGCCGTAGACCTGGTGCCACACCGTCGCGAGGATCTCGCGTTTGGTCACGACCTCGCCGGGGCGCTGGGCGAGCATGGCGAGCAGATCGAACTCGCGGCGCGAAAGCTCCATTCCTCGGCCGTCGAGCTGGGCCGTCCGCGCGGTGAGGTCGAGCACGAGACCACCGACGACGACGGTGTGACCGGGGCGATCCGGGACAGCGCGCCGCAGGACGGCACGGATCCGGGCCTCGAGTTGCTCGGTCGTGTAGGGCTTGACCACATAGTCGTCGGCACCGGCATCCAGGGCACGGACCATCGAGGGGTCGTCGTCCCGCGCGCTCACCACGATGACCGGGACCTGCCGGACGGCCCGCAGCATCGGGAGCACCGAATGCCCATCGATGTCGGGCAGGCCGAGGTCGAGCAGAACCACGTCCGGCTGGCCCTCGACAGCGATCCGCAACCCCTCGAGCCCATTGGGCGCACTGGTCACCGCGTGACCCTTGTCCGTGAGGGATCGCGTGAGGGCTCGGCGGATCGCCGGATCGTCCTCGATCAGCAATACGTGGGCCACAGGCAAACGGTACGCTGACCCACGCCAATTGACGGGAGGGTCATGAACGTCGTGCTGCGCCGACCGGTGGGTGCTGTAGCCACTTGGCTCCTCGTCGTCGCGATGGTGGCTGCCCTCAGCTCGGCCGTCATCCTCGTCGTCGGTCGGCACGCCCAGGTCGCCGGCTTCCGGATCCTCGGCGGCGCCTCGGTCACCGCGCCCGACGGCACGGCTCCGCAGAGCAGGTCCATGGCGGTCCGCGCCGTGCCGCTGGACGAGATCTCCCGTGTCTCGCTTCGGGCCGACCCGATGTCCGGCGCACCCTCGCCGATCAACGTCCGCTCGCTGGTCACGGCCATCTCGGCGGCTGCCCAGACCACTGCCGCCGCTGCCCCGGTGACGGTCCCGGCCACCCGAGGTACGAGCAGTGCGACCGGCGCACCTTTGAGCAGCCCAGCCACCGAGACGAGCACGACGGGCAGCACGACTCCCGACGTCACGACTCCTGAGACCACGGCTCCCAGCGGCACGGCCACCGCCCCGGCCCCGGCCACCGCCCCGGCCGCGGGCTCTGGGACCGGCACGGGTGGCACCACCGAGGCCCCCCCGACGGACGCTGCCCCCCCGGCGAGTCCACCCGCGAGCCCACCCGCGAGTCCCCCGGCCGCCCCCTCGCCCCAGAACACCAGCCCCGGCAAGTCCACGACCGCCTCCCCCAACGCGGGCACCAACGGCAAGCCCAACACCAACGGCCAACCCGCGAACCCGGGTCAGCCCAAGAGCAACACCCCACCGAAGTCCGACAAGGCGACGACGAGTCAGGGCACGAGCACCGCCCCGGACGTGGTCACCGACGCCCCGGCCTCCAGCAGCGTTCAGGCCGTCCCGTAACGCACCGCTGCCCGCGCCTTGGCCCGCGCAGCCTCGACCTCGCGATCCTTGGGTGGCGCCTGCGTCGTCAGGTGGTCGAGCAGTCGCTGGGTGGCCTCGGCCACCTCACGCACGGCGAGCGCGAACGCCTCCTCGTTGACCTTGCTGGGGCGCGTCGAACCGCTCACCTTGCGCACGTACTGCAAGGCGGCCGCGGACACCTCGTCGCGGGTGGCCGGCGGTTCGAAGTTGTGGAGCTGGCGGATGTTTCGGCACATCCCCCCACGGTATGCCGTGTGCGCACCCACCGTCGTGCGCTCGCCTGCTCCCCAGCCCACCCCCCGCCCAATCCCCCCGCCCCCACGCGAGGTGAGGCGACCCTGAGCGGCGGCACCCGGCATACGGGACCACACTGGGGTCATGAGGATCGTCAGCGTCGATGAACTCACCAGGCACCTGTCGGGCCTGACGTTGAGCGCCCAGACCCACGAGAACCCGAACGCCCACCCCGACCACGACCCCGGGCCGCGCGTCGTCGTCTCCGGCAACATGGCGGTGCCGTGGGAGGGATTGGAGTGCGTCGACCGGGCCTTGGAGCGCTACATCCTCCACGCCCTCAACGCGCCGCCGGGCATCCCGACTCGTGAGGGGGTTACCGCGGAGACCTGCTTCGTCGGCGCGGGCATGCGCAAGCACCCGGCCCTGTCCTATGTGCCCAGCCGGCTCTCGCTGGTGCCGGTGCTGCTCGAGCGAGTGATTCCCGCTGACCTGGTCCTGCTGCACTGCGCGCCGCCACGCGACGGGATGCTCAGTCTGGGCATCGAGGTCAACATCCTGCCGGCGGCGATCGAGGGCTGCCGACGGCGTTCGGGCCGGATCATCGCGGTCATCAACGACCAGATGCCCTACACCTACGGCGACGCCCAGATCCCCGAGTCGATCATCGACCTCGCCATCGAGGTCTCCCGGCCGTTGCCGACGCATGCGCCGTTGACCCCCGACGAGGACTCGATGACGATCGGCCAGCGCGTTGCCGCGCGGGTCGCCGACGGGTCGACGCTGCAGATGGGGATCGGTGGGGTGCCGGACGCGACCCTCGCGGCCCTGACGGGGCGCACGGGGCTGCGGGTGTGGACCGAGATGTTCTCCGACGGCGTCCTGGACCTGGACCGGATCGGCGCACTCGACCCCCATCACCCGCTGACGACGTCCTTCCTCTTCGGCAGCCAGGAGCTCTACGACTGGGTCGACGGCAATCACCGAGTGCGGATGATGCGCACCGAGCACACCAACGACCCGGGCCTGATCGCCCAGCAGCGGCTCATGGTGTCGGTCAACACCGCGCTCGAGGTGGACCTCTTCGGCCAGGCCAACGCCTCGCGGATCAATGCCCGCATCTTCAGTGGCTTCGGCGGCCAGACCGACTTCATCGTCGGCGCGATCCACTGCCCCGGTGGACAGTCCTTCATCGCGCTGCGGTCATGGCACCCCAAGGCGGACGTGTCGACGATCGTCCCCCTGCTCGACGAGCCGGTCACGTCTTTCCAGCAGAGCGCGATCGTCACCGAGCAGGGCGTGGCCGAGCTCTTCGGCTATTCACAGCAGGCGCAGGCGCGTCACCTCATCCGGGACGCCGCGCACCCGCGGGTCAAGGACGAACTCTGGGAAGAGGCGCGCGAGCTCGGGCTCGCGTGAAGGTTGCGTCCGCGAGAATCGTCGCCATGACGACGGATCCCGCGGACGCAAGGGACTTTGCCGTCGAGGTATGCCGCGCGCTCGCCCTCGCCGGCGACCCCGAGCGCGCCGCTGGGCAACAGGCCTACATGAAGTCGCAGTTGCCCTTTCACGGGGTCACGTCAGCGCATCTCAAGGCCCTCCTGGGCCCACTGCTCGCCGACGACGCGCTCCGGCCCGCGACTCGCGAGGCATGGGAGGCCACCGTCCGCGATCTGTGGGACAACGCCACCCATCGCGAACAGCGGTATGCCGCAACCGCCCTGCTCGCACACCGCTCGGCACGCAGGTGGCACGACCCCGACCTGCTGCCCCTGCTCCGTCACCTCATCGTCACCGGCGCGTGGTGGGATCACGTCGACGACATCGCGACCCATCACGTCGCGCCAATCCTGCTGCGGCACAGGAAGAATGTCACACCCACGATGCTGTCCTGGGCGCGTGGTGGCGACCCGCTCGGCGACGACCTGTGGCTGCGCCGCACGGCGATCATCTGCCAGCTCCCGCACAAGGGAGCCACCGATGTCGCACTCCTCAGCGCGGCGATCGACGCGAACCTGGAGACGGACGCTCGAGGTGAGCGCACGGCATACGGGGAGAGCTTCTGGATCCGCAAGGCGATCGGTTGGGCGCTGCGCCAACAGGCTCGCACCGACCCGCAATGGACCCTCGACTTCGTGGCGGACCACCGGGATCGGATGGCCGCGCTCTCGATCCGCGAGGCGCTCAAGCACCTGGGCTGAGTTGGCCCTGCTGGGCGTCTCGGGCTCTAATCCCCGATGTCGGCGACCGGAGTGGTGGGGTCACCCGTCGATGGGCACGGTTCGTTCCTGGGAACCCCTGCCTGCCCGAGGGATTTGTCGATGAGCCACATGCCGTTGCGCGCCGCGAACGTGTAGTGGTTGTGCCACAGCGTGCATGTCTCCTGCGGTCGACCGGTGGGCCCCTTGCCGGACTCCTGGCGGCTGCGGAAGGTGAGGTCGAGGGCTGGTGCTGTCGGGTCGTCGGTCAAGGTTCCGTAGGTCAGCCAGTCGATGCGCGACGTCTCGACGTCCTTGGTGAAATTCTCGAGGTCACCCCCGTTCGCCAACTGCGCATGAGCCGTGACGTAATCGCCATCGTTGATCGCATTGACATATGTGAGCAGCGTCATCGCCGCGCTGTGCAAGGCCTTGGTCAACTCAGGGGGGTCCTCGCCCTCGGGTTCCGCTTCCCCGGCCAGCGTCTTGCACGTGGTGGAACTGGAGGGGTCCTCTCGGTGAGCATCCACCCACACCGACACATAGGGCTCGGCGCGTGAAGCCGGGACGGAGAGCCGCGACCCGGGCTCACCAGGAAGCCCGGCCGTGATGATCCCCACCACTGCCGCGTCCTTGTCGAAGACCGGGCCCCCGCTGTTACCGGGTTGGGTGGCGAAGTCGGTCTCCATCAGGCCGGTCATGTAGTGACCCTCGATGTCCGCCTTCTGGTTGACCCTGTTCACATTGCCATCGAGGAAGGCGCTGCTCGCACCCCAGGTGTAGCCATACGTGGCCACCTCCTCGCCGACCTTGGCGTCCTCGGCTCGCCACTGAAGGAAACCCGGGGCCGCGTCCACCACTTGGAGCAGAGCCAGGTCCCGATCCCGGTCGTATCCGACAACGGTTCCAGGCTGCGTCAGACCTTGCCAGGTCACGCGAATCCGGTCATGGCCCTCCACCACGTGTGCGGACGTGACCAGGAAGGTGGGCGCAATGGCGAACGAAGTGCCGGTGGACACATTGCAACTGGCCCATCCCTCGAAACGGTCAGGTGAGCCCCAGCTCGAGACGGTGACCTTGGCGACCGCAGCCTTCACCTTCTCCAAGGCGGTTTGCACAGTGGGCGGAGGCGCCGGGGTGGTCGGCGTCGAACTCGTCGACGAGGATGCTGAGGCTGGGCCGCCCGGGGATGGGGATGTCGCGGGCGACGCGCTACAGGCCGACACCACGAGCCCGAGGGTTACGGCCCCGGCGGCCCAGAAGCTTCTTCCCGTCCTCATGAGACGCAAGTTACTCATAGGGGCGCCGTAGCGTGCCGGATTCGCCGAAATGCGGGAGACGCACGAGCGATGGCCGCCGGGTCAGGGGGGAACTCCGACGGCCACCGCGGTCTGTGGGAGTACCCAGATCAACGCGTCACCCTCGCATCGTGTTCCGCGCCCCCGATCGTGGCGCGGACGTCGGGTGCCGAGGGCCCGGCTCAGCGCTAGCGTCGAGCCGGTGAGCGACGACAGCGTGGGTGGCGACCTGGTGAGCCCGGAGGCGGGCGGCGAGGAGACCTCCCCGTCGCAGCACCGCGAGATCCTGCGCCTGGCAGTGCCGGCCTTCCTCACCCTCATCGCGGAGCCCCTCTTCCTGCTCGCCGACACCGCGATCGTCGGCCACCTGGGCACGGCGTCCCTCGCGGGGCTCGGCGTGGCCAGCGCCGTGCTGCTCACGACGGCAGGGATCTTCGTCTTCCTGGCCTATGGCACCACGGCTCTCGTCGCCCGCCAGGTCGGCGCCGGATCGCGCGCTGGGGCGGTCGCCGCCGGCATCGACGGGACCTGGCTGGCCATCGCGCTCGGGGTGCTCAGCGGCTTGGTCATCGCCGTCTTCGCCACCCCCCTGTGCCGGGCGTTCGGTGCCTCGCCGGCGGCCCTCGACGAAGCCGTCACCTATCTGCGCATCTCCGCCGCCGGGCTGCCCGGCATGCTCGTCATCCTCGCCACGACCGGGGTCCTGCGCGGCCTGCAGGACACGCGGACCCCGTTGGTCGCCAGCGTCCTCGGCTTTGCGTCCAATGTGGCCCTCAACGTGCTGTTCGTCTACGGCCTCGGCATGGGTATCGCCGGCTCGGCCCTGGGCACCGTCATCGCACAGACCGGCATGGCCGCCGCTCTGGTCACCGTCCTCATCCGGTATGCCGCGCAGGTGCACCTCCCCCTGCGCGCCCACCCCGGTCGGGTGCTGGGAGCCGGGCGCCACGGCATACCTCTCCTCGTGCGCACTCTCGCGCTGCGCGCGGTGCTGGTCACGACGGTGTGGGTGGCGGCGGGCTTGGGCGACGTGCCGCTGGCCGCCCACCAGGTGACGGCGACGCTGTGGAGCTTCCTCGCGTTCGCCCTCGACGCGCTCGCGATCGCGGCCCAGGCGCTGACCGGCAAGTCGCTCGGCGCCGGGGACGTCGACGGCGTGCGGTCGGCGACCACGCTGATGATTCGGTGGGGTGTCGCGCTCGGCGTCGTGCTCGGCGCGCTCGTCGTGGGGTTGCGTTTCGTGCTGCCGCACCTCTTCACCTCCGACCCGCAGGTGCAGGCCGCCATCGCCGCCGGACTGCTCGTCGTCGGTCTCTCCCAGCCACTTTCGGGCTATGTGTTCGTCATCGACGGAGTGCTCATCGGTGCCGACGACGGGCGGTGGCTGGCCGTGGCGTCGGTCATTGTCTATGTCCTCTACCTGCCGGTGATCCTGCTCGTGCACCGCGCCGGCAGTCGGCTGCTCGAGGGTTCGGACCTGTGGAGTGGGCCGCAACTCGCGGTGCTCGCGCTGTGGGTCGCCATGACCGGATTCATGGCGATCCGGGCCGTCACCTTGTGGTTGCGGGTGCGCACGACGCACTGGATGGTGACCGGCACCCGCTGAGCCGGAGTGGTGACGCGGAGGCGGGAGCTCAGGGCAGGAGTGCCACTTCGGCCGCACGGCGAGGATCACCGGCAGCCTCGAGGCGGCCGTCAGCGGCCCGGTAGGCCGCACCGACGCCTCCGAAGTACATCGACATCGGGCCGTGGTCGGTGCTCGCCAGCCCGAGGGAGCGCGCGGCGAGCTCGATCGCCGGGTCGCTCTCGTGCTCAACGCGCGCGGTGCCGTCCGGCGCGAACGAGACGTGCACCCGCGGCGCCTCGATCGCCGACTGGAGGTCGGCATCGCGAAGGCAGCCCTGGACGAGCACCTGCATGAGGGCGGTCGTGATCCGATCAGCACCCGGGGAGCCGATCGCGAGGACCCGACCGTCCGTGGTGCGGCCGGTCGTCGGAGCCATGTTGGAGGCCAAGCGGGTGCCCGGCGCCAGTTGGTGCAGGCCGAGGCGGTTGAGCTCGGGCTCGCCGAGGGCATTGTTGAGGATCATCCCGGTGCCCGGAATGGTGATGCCGGCGCCGTAGCCGCTCGACACGGTGATGGCGCAGGACAGGCCGTCGCTGTCGACCGCGCTGACGTTGGCCGTCGACGCCGACGTCGGGAGGCCGGCCAGACCGTGCCGGTCGACCGACAGCAGGAGTTCGTGGCCCTGGGCCTCCAGATCGCGCGCCACATCGTGGACCGCGAGCCGATAGGACAGGACCGCGCGCTGCACCTCGATGATGTCGGCCCAGTCACGCGGCGCGCGCCCGTCGGGGGTGCGCTTGGCCATCTCGCCGAGCATGACGGCAAGCATCGGTCCGCCGACACTGGGGGGCGGGTTGATCGCGAACTCCCAGTCGCCGATCCGCCGACGCACGGGCACACGCACGGCCGGGTCGTACTCGGCGAGGTCACGGGCGGTGATGAGTCCGTCGTGGGCGGCCATGTCGGCGACCAGGGCCCGGCCGACCTCACCGATGGTCATCACGGACGAGCCGTCGCGGGCGACGAGGTCGAGTACCTCGGCGAGCGGATGGTTGGTGCTGATGTCGCCTGCCTGCAGGGGTGTGCAGTCGGGGCGCGTGACGATCGCGAGCGCCTCCGGGTCGAGGCCGAAGAGGGGTTGGGCGGTGTGCCCGAGATAGGTCGCGGCGGCGCCACCGATCGGGTAGCCCGCTCGGCAGGCGGCGGCACTGGGCGCGACGACATCGGCCCAGCCCGCGAGGCCGCGTTGCTCGATGGCCTGCTGGCATGCGGGCAGGGCGCCCGGTGTGGCGACTGAGCCGTGGCCGCCGTACATCGTCACGCCGCCGCCGTAGGCGAAGGTCACCTCGGCGACACCGCGTCCGAAGCGGTCGGGATCCAAGCCCCGACCGGGCATCTCGACGTTGCCGTCGATGACGACCGGTTCCTGGCCCTCGCCCCAGATCGAGATGAAGGCGCCCGCCCCGAGAGAGACGATCCCCGGCTCGCAACTCATCGCGGCGAGCGCGGCGGCGACCGCCACGTCCACGGCGTTGCCGCCCGCGCGCGCGATCGCGCGCCCGGCGGCCAGTGAGGTCGGCCCGGTGGCGGCGAGGGCGACGTGCTCCGGCGAAGACGACATGGCCCCGATGATGGCACCGCTAGCCTTCGGGTGTGATGACGACACCGTTGGGCATCATCGCCGGCACCGGGTTCTATGACCTCGACGCACTCGAGGACCCGGTGGTCGAGACGGTCGAGACCGCCTACGGCGAGGCGAGATTCACGCGCGGGCGGTGGCACGGCATACCCGTTGTCTTCCTGACCCGCCATGGAGCGGGCCACTCGGTGCCGCCCCACCTGGTCAACTACCGCGCGAACATCCGCGCGCTCGCCGACGCCGGGGTTCGCGACGTCGTCGCCGTCAACGTCACCGGGTCGATCGACCCCGAGCTGGAGCCCGGCGACCTGCTCTGCCTCGACGACTTCCTCGACTTCACCAAGGGCCGCGTGAGCACCTTCCACGACGGCAGCGGGCCGGAAGGGGTCGTCCACGTCGACGTGGTCGGGGCCTATCACCCCGAGTTGCGCCGCGAGATCCTCGATGCGGCTTCCGTTGTGGGAGAGGCGATTCGCGATGGTGGCGTCTATGCCTGTTTCGAAGGGCCCCGTTTCGAGACGCCCGCGGAGATCCGTCTGGCGCGCCTCGCCGGGGCCGATGTGGCCGGGATGACGGGCGTGCCCGAGGTGGTCCTCGCCGTCGAGGCCGGCCTGCGGTATGCCGCGATCAGCCTCGTCGTGAACCCCGCCGCCGGAGTGGGTGCCCAGGATCCGATCACCATGGACGAGATCACTGCGGTGCTGGCGGCCTCCTCGGCGAAGGTCCTCGCGATCCTCGACGACCTCGTGCACACCCGCGCGACCTTCGCCAGCTGAGCCCCGCGGCATACGCCATGGAAGTCACCCGCATCGAGTACCTCGCCCACGTGGTGACCGTGGACGGCGACTTCACGATCCTCGCCGACGCGACCATCGAGATCACCGATGGCGTCATCTCTGCCCTGCACCCAGACCCGCACCCGCACCCTGAAACCCAACTTCCGCGTCACGCAGACGCTGATCTTCAGGTGGTGGACGGGCGAGGCAAACTGGCGATGCCGGGGCTGGTCAACCTCCATACACACCTGCCGATGACCCTGCTGCGCGGGCTCGCCGAGAACGTCGACCTCCAGGGCTTCCTGCGCATCGTGTGGGCGGCCGAGGGCGCGGTCATGGACCCGGACACGGTCCGGGTCGGCGCCGAGCTGGGCGCCCTGGAATCGCTGCTGGCCGGGGTGACGACGACGCTCGACATGTACTTCCACCACGAAGCCGCTCACGAGGGCGCCGTCGCCACCGGCGCCCGGCACGTCGGCGGCCCCGTGTTCTTCGACGGACCCGGCCCGGACGGCCTCGCCTGGGCGCAACGCCTCGACGCCCTGGCGGCCTGGCCCGAGCGCCTGCGCGCCATCGGCGGTCCGACGATCCCGGTCGCCGCGATGCCGCACTCGACCTACACCTGTTCCCCCGACCACCTTGCCGAGGTATGCCGGGTGCTCACCTCCCAGCGCACCGACCGTCGGCTCGTGCACGTCCACGCCAGCGAGAACGCCGCCGAGAACGCCGATGTCCTCACCCGCCTCGGTGCCACACCCACTCAGATCCTCGCCGGTGCCGGCCTGCTCGACGGGGCACCGAGCGTCCTCGGGCACGGCGTCCACCTCAGCGCCGCGGATCGTGCCCTCGTCGCCGCCGCCGGTGCAAGCGTCGCCCACTGCCCCGGCTCCAACCTCAAACTGGCCTCGGGGGCGCTGCCGTGGACCACCTTGGCGGCCGACGGCATCCGTCTGGGCCTGGGAACGGACGGGTGCTCGAGCAGCAACGACCTCGATCTCTGGCAGACCATGCGCCAGACCGCGCTGCTCGCCCGCCTGACCAGTGCAGACCCGACCGCGGCCCCCGCCGTCGACATCATTCGGGCCGCGACCATCGACGGGGCCCGGGCACTCGGCCTGGGCGACCTCATCGGCAGCCTCGAGGTGGGCAAGCGCGCCGACCTCATCCTCCTCGACCTCGACGCGCCGCACCTCACGCCGATCCACGACCTTCCCGCACTGTTGGTCTTCGCCGCCGGACGGGGCGATGTGACGGATGCATTTGTGGACGGCCGCCATGTCGTGCACGATCGACGGAGCAATCTGATCGACACCAGCGCCCTGCTCCGTCTGGCCCGCGAGCGCGGGGAGGTCGCTGCCGACGCAGCAAGGGACGCGTGAGATGCGCACGGCCGAGGACCTGATCCGCGAGATGGGCATGCAGCCGATCCCGGGCGAAGGAGCCTGGTTCGCGCCGGGCCCACGCACGCAGGAACTCTCCTCGATCACGGTGCTCCTCACCGACCGGGCCGACGGTTTCTCGGCCATGCACAAGCTCGAGGTCGACGAGGGCTGGCAGTGGCTCGACGGCGCGCCCGTCGCCCTCCTGCGCCTGCGTCGCGGGGGCCGCGGCGTCCTCAACCTCCTCGACTCCAAGCAACGCCAGATCCTCGTGCGCCGCGGCGACTGGCAGGGCGCTGCCCCGATGGGCCCGTGGTCCCTGGTCGCCTGCTGGTGCTCACCGGCCTTCCGGGACAAGCACTTCACCCTCGGCGACGCCGACGAACTCACGACGGCCTTCCCCGCCTTCGCCAAAGAGATCCGCGCACTCACCCGCGAGACCGCCCCCCCCGACGGCACCGCGTGACCGCCCTGGTCACCGGCGCGAGCGGCGGCCTCGGGTCAGCCATCGCCGCCGCCCTCGCCCACGCGGGCCACGACGTCGCCGTCCACTGGCGCAGCGACCGCGCCGGGGCGGAGGCGACCGCCGCGGCGGTGCGGGCCACCGGCCGCGTGGCCCATCTGGTCCAGCGCGACCTCGCCGTCACCGAGGCCGCCCATCTCGATCATCTCGTCGCCGACCTCCTCGACGACGCGACGACCGCGCTCGGCCCACTCGACGTCGTCGTCGTCAACGCCTGGCCCCAGGACGTCACCGCCTGGGCCGACCTCGACACCGCGGCCTGGGACGCGATGCTGAACGGCGGCCTGCGGCCGGCCCAGGCGTTGATCGCTCAGGCCCCCGAGCGCATGACCCATGACGGCGTCATCGTCACGATCGGCTCGATCGAGGGCTTGCGCGCAGCCTCCGGCCATTCCTCGTATGCCGCGAGCAAGGCCGCGCTCCACCACCTCACCGCGGCCGCGGCATACGAATTGGGGCCGGTGGGCCTGCGCGTGGTCGGTGTCGCCCCCGGACTCGTCGACCGCCCCGGGCTGGCGCAGGACTGGCCGGACGGGCACGCGCGGTGGTGCCGTGCGAGCGCCCTCGGGAGGCCGGTGGCGCCCGAGGAGGTGGCAGCCGTCGTGGCCTTCCTGGCATCCCCCGCCGCCGGTGCAGTCACCGGGGTCACCGTCCCGGTGGACGCCGGATGGAGCGCGTCACCCGGCTGGTGAGGCTGCTGTGACCCCATCCGTCACGGCAGCCCCGGCAACCCCAGCGGGTCAACTCCCGAGTAACGACCCTGCAACAGCAGGCGCGACGCGATGGGGGCATGTGTTGGGCGGACGTAGCATTGCGCCACCCAGCCTCTTCCCCAAGGAGAACCCTCAATGAAGGCCAAGCGTTACCTGGTCGCCGGTGCGGCGACAGCTCTCGCCCTCGGGCTGACCGCCTGTGGCGGCAGCACCGGTTCCACCGGCTCCGGCTCCAGCGCTTCGGGCGCGGCGAGCGACGACAGCAACTGCGCCGACGCGGCCGTCTTCTGCATCGGCCTGGTCACCGACACCGGCAAGGTCGACGACAAGTCCTTCAACCAGGCTTCGCACGAAGGTGCCAAGGCTGCGGCGGCCGCCGACGGTGGCTTCTACAAGTACGTCGAGACCCAGGACGCCAAGGACTACGCCGCCAACATGGCGCAGTTCACCAACAAGAAGTACGACGTCGTCGTGACGGTCGGCTTCCTCATGACCGACGCCACGGCCGAGGCCGCCGCCGGTTCGCCCGACACCAAGTTCATCGGTGTCGACCAGTTCTTCGACCCGGCCACGGTCACCGCCAAGAACCTCACCGGCATCCAGTACCCCGAGGACCAGGCCGGCTACGGCGCGGGCTACCTCGCGGGTCTGATGACCAAGACCAACAAGATCGGCCAGGTCCTCGGCCTCGAGATCCCGCCGGTCCAGAAGTTCGCCAAGGGCTACGAGGCCGGCGCCAAGGCCGCCAACCCGGCTGTCCAGGTCACGACTGTCTACCACCCGGCCGGCGACAACGCCTTCAACGACCCGACGTGGGGCGCCGCCGAGGCCAAGAAGCAGCTCGACCAGGGCGCCGACTTCATCTTCGGCGCGGGCGGCAACACCGGCAACGGTGCGCTCCAGGAGGTCGCCAAGGCCACCGGCGCCGGCGACACGATCTTCTGCATCGGTGTCGACACCGACCAGTGGGACACCGTCCCGGCTGCTCAGAAGTGCCTCATCACCTCCGCCACCAAGGAGCTGAGCAAGAGCGTCACCGACACCATCGCGGTGGCCAACAAGGGTGACTTCGAGGGCCTGACCACGATGGGCAGCGCGGGCCTCGCGCCGTTCCACGACTTCGACAGCAAGATCCCGGCCGACGTCAAGACCAAGGTCGAGAAGGTCGTCAGCGACCTCAAGTCGGGCGCCCTCGAGACCGGCGTCACGCTCTGATCGAACTGATCACCCCGATCAGGGCCACAGCGAATCGGCACTGATCACGCACAGAGGGGCGAGTCCCGGGACTTCCGGGACTCGCCCCCCTACGCTGTACCGCACATGTTCGGGCGCAGCCCGGCCACACGGAGATGGAGTGCCACGTGAGCGTGACCCCTGAGCCCCCGCCGACCACGGCGCCGACGAAGGCACCGAACCCGCCGGAGGAGCCCAGCGGCGCCGGCCTGTTCAGCCTGATCCTGCGTCGGCAGAGCATCGTCGTCATCCTCGTGGCCCTGCTGGGCTCCGCCCTCATCGGCGCCGCGCTGATCCGCTACCAGGGCGTCAGCCCGTGGTACGCCTACCAGACGATCTTCAAGGAGGCGCTGCTCGTAGACGGTGGGCTGACACGCACCCTGCTCAAGACGGCTCCGCTCATCCTCACCGGTCTCGCGGTCGTCATCCCGTTGCGCGTGGGCCTGTTCAACATCGGTGGCCAGGGCCAGTTCGTCATCTCCGCGGCCGTGGCCGGTGTCACCGCGTATGCCGCGCGCGGGGCCGGTTTCGGCGCCCTGATCATCGGTCTCCTCGTCGGTGTGCTCGTCGGCGCCATGTGGGCCTCCATCGCCGCCCTCCTCAAGACCTGGCGCGGTGTGCACGAGGTGATCACGACGATCATGCTCAACAACATCGCCGCCGGAATCATCTGGTGGATGGTCACCACTGGTCCGGGGGCCTTCAAGAACACCAGCCAGATCCCGATGACCGGCCCGATCGACAAGGCGGCCTGGATGCCGACGATCGCCGGCATCCCCCTCGGCTTCGTCATCGCCGCCGCGCTCGCGATCCTCTGTGGCTGGATGCTCAGCCGCACGACGATGGGTTTCCGCTTCGACACGGTCGGGAAGAACAAGTTCGCCGCCGGGTATGCCGGCATCCCGATCAACCGGGTCATCCTCCTCTCGATGGTGCTCGCCGGAGGGCTCGCGGGCCTGGCCGGCGCCATGGAGGTGCACGGCGTCATGCACCACTTCGAGCCGGCCATCGGTGGCACCTTGGGCTTCGACGGCATCACCATCGCCCTGCTCGCCCGGTCCAACCCGATTTGGACGATCCCGGCCGCCTTCCTGGTCGGCATCCTGCGCACCGGCGCCGCCGGCCTGCAGTTCGCCACCGGCATCGCGCCCGAGATCGTCGACCTGATCCTCGCGATCACCCTGCTGCTCGTGTCGATCCCGGTCCTGGGTCGGTGGATCTTCCGGAGCAGGGCCGACAAGGTCCAAGCCGCCGCGACGAGCTGGGGGAACTGACATGGCCGCGTGGATCCAGCGCAACAAGTTCTCGGTCATCCTGGGCGTCGTCGTCCTCGTCCTGGCCTACATCTACTACTTCTCCGACAAGACGACCGCCCTGTCGATGTACCGCTACGCGTGGACCTATGCCGTCCCGCTCGTGCTCTGCGCCCTCGTCGGTGTCATCGGCGAGCGCAGCGGGGTCGTCAACATCGGCATCGAGGGCCAGCTGCTCGTCTCCGCCTTCGCCGGCTTCTTCGGCGCGGCCTACAGCGGCTCCCTCATCGTCGGCATCCTGTCCGGCGTGGGGTGCGGCCTCATCCTCGGTGGCTTCCTCGCCTGGACGACAGTCAAGTGGCGGATGGACCAGATCATCGCCGGTGTCGTCCTCAACATCGTGGCGACCGGCATCACGTCCTTCTACTACAAGCCCGGGCAGTTGCTGCCCGCCCTGATGCCGCACTGGTCGATCCCCGGCCTGTCGAGCATCCCCCTCATCGGGGAGGTCTTCTTCAAGGGCACCGGCGTCATCGCGCTCATCGCGATCATCGCCGTCTTCGGCATCCACTTCGGGCTTTTCAAGACCACCTGGGGCCTGCGCACCCGAGCCATCGGTGAATACCCGTCGGCCGCCGACACCGCCGGCATCAACGTCATCACGATGCGGCTGGTCAATGTCACCCTCGCCGGCGCCCTGGCCGGCCTGGCCGGCGTCTTCTTGTCGATGGACTCCACGAGCTCCTTCGAACGCGGCATGAGCGCCGGACGAGGCTTCCTCGCCCTGGCCATCATGATCTTCGGCGCATGGCGACCCCTGCGGGCGGCGGCAGCGGCGCTGTTCTTCGGTTTCGTGACCGCCGCGGCCAGCCAGTTGCAGGCCGACCAGGTCATCAACGTCCCGCCGCAACTGGTCGGCACCCTCCCCTATGTCCTCACCCTCGTCGTGCTGGCGGTGGCCGCCGGTCGGGTGCGAGCACCCGGCGCGGTCGGTCAACCCTTCGTCAAGGAAGGCAAGTGATGAGCACTCCCGCCAACGACGGCACCCAGCCCCGCGGCATACCCACCGAAGGCACGCCGACCGAGTACGACCCCACGGTCCCTGAGGTCGACACCTCGGAGGAGCACTTGGCGGCGATCGTCACCAACGAGGAGATCCTCGCGCTGCCGGCCGAGGTGTCCGGTTTCGGTGCCGGCAACGTCGGTGAGGTCATCCTCGACGTCAAGAACCTCTCGAAGTCCTTCGGCAGCGTGCACGCCAACAAGGACATCACCCTGCAGGTGCGGCGCGGCGAGATCGTCGCCCTGCTCGGGGAGAACGGCGCCGGCAAGTCGACCCTGATGAACCAGATCTTCGGGCTCATCACCCCCGACACCGGCGAGGTGACGATCAAGGGCGACAAGACCCCGATCAAGGACCCCAAGGACGCGATCTCGCGCGGGATCGGGATGGTGCATCAGCACTTCCAGCTCGTGCCGGTCATGACCGTCGCCGAGAACGTCATGCTCGGTCACGAGACCACCAAGGGCGGCGTGCTCGACCTCGACACGGCGCGACAGATGGTGCGTGAGCTCTCCGAGAAGCACAACCTTGCCGTCGACCCGGACGCCGACGTCGAGGACCTGCCGGTCGGCACCCAGCAGCGGGTCGAGATCGTCAAGGCGCTCTCGCGCAAGGTCGACCTGCTCATCCTCGACGAGCCGACCGCGGTGCTCACCCCGCAGGAGACCGACGAGTTGCTCGGGGTCATGCGTGACCTCGCCAACGGTGGCACCTCGATCGTCTTCATCACGCACAAGTTGCGCGAGGTGCTGGCCGTCGCCGATCACGTTTATGTGCTGCGGCACGGCGCCGTGGTGGGCGAGGTCACCGACATCGCCAACACGACGACGACAGACCTGGCCACGATGATGGTCGGCCGCTCGGTCGTGCTCAATGTCGAGAAGGACGCGGCGACCCCGGGCGAGGTCGTCCTCCAGATCGAGAATCTCCACGTCAAGGACGACCGCAACCTGGGCGCCGTCAATGGCTTCGACCTGCAGGTGCGGGCCGGTGAGATCGTCGGTGTCGCCGGTGTCGAGGGCAATGGTCAGCGCGAGCTCGTCGAGGCCCTCGCCGGCATGCGCAAGGTGGTCTCGGGCACGATGCGCCTGGGGGATCTGGACCTGACCAAGGCCAACCCCTACCAGACCCATCACGCCGGCGTCGGGCACATCCCCGAGGACCGCGAGAAGCACGGACTGGTCGGCGCCTACTCGATCGCCGACAACCTGGTGCTCAACGAGTACGACCAGGAGCCCTTCGCCAAGAGCGGCGTCCGTCAGTTCGACAAGATCCGCGCGTATGCCGAGAAGTTGCGTGAGGAGTTCGACATCCGTTCCAGCGGGGTCGGGCAGTCGGCGGGGTCACTGTCGGGTGGCAACAAGCAGAAGGTCGTCGTCGCGCGCGAACTGACCTTCGGACCCAAGCTGCTCATGGCCGCCCAGCCGACCCGTGGCGTGGACGTCGGGTCGATCGAGTTCATCCACAAGCGGATCGTCGCCGCCCGCGACGGTGGCGCCGGGGTGCTGCTGGTCTCCGCCGAACTCGACGAGATCCTCTCGCTCGCCGACCGGATCGCCGTCGTGCACGGTGGCAAGGTCGTCAAGGAGATGGCCGCCGAGGGTGCCGACCGGGCCGAGATCGGCCGGCTGATGGCCGGCGACCACTGAGGCCCGTCCGACCCCTCCCCATTTCTCAACCCAGTTCGTCGACCTCCGCACCGACCAGCCCAGGTCGTCCCCATTTGTCAACCCAGTTCGTCGACCTCCGCACCCATCGGCCGACGTCCTCCCCATTTCCCAACCCAGTTCGTCGACCTGCGCCCCCATCGGTCGACCAGCCAACAGGGCCCTCATCAGGCCGGCAGCCAGGTGGGCCACCAGAGCGGGTGGTCGCGCGGGCAGGTGTCGACGCTGACCGGATAGCCTACGGGCGGCGCGGACCAGGACAGCAGCCAGAGCGCCGCCACGCTCGAGATGACGATCACGGCCAACAGGGCGATCGGCCAGGTGGTGAGCCGCCTGATCGGCTCACCCGCCAGGGGGAGTCCGATCAAGAGCAGGATCGCGGCCGCAAACGTCCCGACCATGGCCGCACCGGTGTTGATCCCGACGTCGCACTCGATGGTGGCCTTGTTGCGCAGCCACACGGCGCCCAGCACGGGCGTCCAGGCCACCAAGGGTGACACCGCCCAGTGCAGCCGCCCAGGGCGTGCCACCCGCCCAGGGCGTGCGTCCGTGGTGCCTGAGCTCATGGGCCCATTCGACCATCGGCCCATGCTCACGACATCGTTCGTGGCCGCGCCGTAGCGAAATGAGCACATGGACGCCACGCAACCACGCCACCATCCCAACCTACGGTTTCGTAACCTACGGTTCCGTAGGTTACGCTTAGACCGTGACCCTGACATCGCCGCGCCCCACCGCGCCCGCCAGCCGACCGCGCGTCGGCGACGTCGTGCGCCGCGTCGCCGGTGCCCTGGCGAGCCCACTGGTTCCGGCCGACTATCTGGATCTCTTCGACCCGCTGCGCTCGGGCGCCGACCTACGCGGTCGGGTCGTCTCGGTGACGCCCGAGGGTGCCGATGCCGTCACGACAACCATTCGCCCGGGGAAGGGATGGCGGGGCCACATCCCCGGCCAGTACATCCGGATCGGGGTCGACATCGACGGCGTCCGCCAGTGGCGCGCCTACTCGCTCACCCACGACGCGCGCCGCACCGACGGGCTCATCACGATCACCACCAAGGCCATCCCGGACGGCAAGGTCAGCGGCTTCCTCGCCGCCGGCGGCCTCACCCCCGGCACGCTCGTCCACCTCGACCAGGCGACCGGGGACTTCACGCTCCCGCGGGTTGCGCCCACCAAGGTCCTCTTCGTCACCGCCGGCTCGGGCATCACCCCGGTCCTCGGAATGCTGCGCAACCACCTCGCCGACCTCCCGGACGTCACCCACGTCCACATCTCCCCGTCGGCAAGCACCGCGCTCTTCGCCACCGAACTCCAGTCGTATGCCGCGCGCTCGGCCGAGCGCCCGGCATACCGCCTCGTGGAGCGCCACGACGACACCGACGGCTACACCGACCTGGCCCGCGACCTGGGCACCCTCGTCCCGGACTGGCGCGAGCGCGAGGCCTGGGTGTGCGGTCCGACGGGCCTGCTCGACTCCGCCGAATCCCTCTGGGAGACAGCCGAACTCACCCATCAGCTCCACGTCGAGCGCTTTCGCCCGACCATCATCGAGGGCGGTGAGGGTGGCGAGATCACCTTCCTGCGCACTGACGTGTCCGTCGATGCGGACGGCACCACCCCGATCCTCGACGCCGGCGAGGAGGCCGGCGTCCTCATGCCGAGCGGCTGCCGCATGGGCATCTGTTTCGGCTGCGTCGTGACGATGCGTGAGGGCGCCGTGCGCGACCTGCGCACCGGGGAGGTCACGATCGCCGAGCCCGGTGACGAACTCCCCATCCAGACCTGCATCAACGCCGTCGCCGGCACCTGCGACCTCGACCTCTGACCTCCACCCAACCGAAAGCTCACTATTGGTGACTTTCGGTTGGAACCAAGACCACTCGCCAGAACCCACCAATAGTGAGCTTTCTGCACAGGGAAGGAACCCTCCGCATGACCCTCGCTCCGGAACGTCCCACGATCGCCCCCACGGAGCCGCACCACGTCGGCAGCACGCATGCGAGCACGCGGCACCACAGCGGCTCCAGCCGCCTGCGCAACGAGGCACCGGCGGCGGCGCCCGCGGCATACCGCAAGGGTGGGCGACCCAACCCGATCGCCCACCTGACCCCCGCGCAGATCGAGGCCATCGGTGTCGAGCTGGACGCGATCCAGAAGGAGGTCATGGACTCCCGTGGCGCCAAGGACGCGGCCTACATCCGGCGCGTCATCAAGGTCCAGCGCTCCCTGGAGCTCGGCAGCCGCGCGGTCCTGCTCTTCTCCGGCGTCAAGGTCAAGGGGATCCGCCCGGCTTGGTGGATCGGCACCGCCGGTCTGGGCCTGGCCAAGATCCTCGAGAACATGGAGATCGGGCACAACGTCATGCACGGCCAGTGGGACTGGATGCGTGACCCGAAGATCCACAGCACCGCGTGGGAGTGGGACAACGCCTCCCCGAGCAGCCAGTGGAAGCGCACCCACAACCAGATGCACCACACCTTCACCAACGTCATCGGGCGCGACAACGACCTCGGCTACGGGATCATGCGCGTCGACGAGGACCAGCGGTGGAGCCTGTTCCACCTCTTCCAGCCGATCTGGCACGTGGGCAATGCGCTCCTCTTCGAGTACGGCATCGCGGCCTATGACCTCGAGCTCGGCGGGTACCTGGCCAAGCGCAAGCGGATGACCCCCGAGGCGAAGGCCGAATGGCGCGCCGAGGCGATGAAGACGGTGCACAAGATCCGCGCCCAGATGACCAAGGACTATGTCGTGCACCCGACGATGGCGCTGCCCTTCGGCGGCCCGGCCAATGCCGTGCACACCCTCACCGCCAATGTCGTCGCCAACCTGATGCGCAACCTGTGGACCAACACGGTCATCATCTGCGGACACTTCCCCAAGGGGATCGAGACCTTCGAGGTCGCGGGGATCGACAACGAGACCCGTGGCGAGTGGTACCTGCGGCAGATGCTCGGCTCGGGCAACATCTCCGGCTCCAAGGCGATGCACGTCATGACCGGCAACCTCTCGCACCAGATCGAGCACCACCTCTGGCCGGACATGCCGAGCAACAGGTATGCCGAGGTCGCGCCCAAGGTGCGCGAGCTCATGGAGCGCCACGGCCTGAAGTACGTCTCCGGCCCGCTGCTCACCCAGGCCGCGTCGGTCTATGTCAAGGTCGTCGAGCTCTCGCTGCCCAACAAGGTGCCCGGTCGTCGTCGCCGCGACCTGATCAGGCTTGCCGCCAAGAAGGCCTGGCGGACCCGGAGCCTGGGCCGCTTCAGCTGACGCAATCTCGCGGTGCCTCACGTCCAGAAGTTGTCCAACTTCTTCGAGCGTCGCGTGTCGGCCTACCAGGTGGGGGTGGGTGGCTCGGTGGGCTTCGACGAGGACTTCTGAGTCCCGACCGAACGCAAAGGCGAGGTATGCCGTTGGCGCTGGCTCCACGGCATACCTCGCCTTGACCGCTGGGCACGCTGGGAAACAGGATCGTGACCGTCCCCGCGAAACCGATGAGTAATCGTGACGATCAAACGTTGCTTGTTCGGCCTAGGTTGTTCATCGTGAGTTCACTGGCGAGCACTGCGGACGGGGCAGATTCCGGACCCGTGACGACTTCCGTCGGCGACCGCCGCGACCAGAAGCGTGACCCTCGGGTGCCGTTCGGACCACCGCCGCTTCGCCGGGCGGGCCGCAAGGGTGAATGGCTGCTCGCCGCTGGCCTGCTGATCCCGAACCTCGCGCTCCTCTTCGTCTTCGTCTACCGGCCGCTGCTCGACAACATCCGGCTGTCCTTCACGGACTGGAACATCAGCAGCCCGCAGGCCAACTACATCGGCTTTGCGAACTACGTCGAGTGGTTCGGCCGGGACGACACCAAGACGGTCTTCTTCAACACGGCCGTCTTCACGATCGCCACGGTCATGCTGTCGATGGCGCTCGGCCTGGCACTGGCCCTCCTGCTCGACCAGAAGCTCAAGGGCCGCAACCTCGTGCGCTCGGTCGTCTTCGCGCCCTTCGTCATCTCGGGCGCGGCCATCGGCGTGGCCTTCCAGTTCGTCTTCGACCCCAGCTTCGGCCTGATCCAGGACCTGCTCGCCAAGATCGGCGTCGCGAGCCCGGACTTCTACCAGAAGCCCGGCTGGGCTCTCTTCATGGTCACGGCGACCTACATCTGGAAGAACCTCGGCTACTCCTTCGTCATCTACCTCGCGGCCCTGCAGGCCCGACGCGGGGACCTCGACGAGGCGGCCGAGATCGACGGTGCCAGCAAGTGGACCCACTTCCGCAAGGTCCTGCTCCCCCAGTTGCGCCCGACGACCTTCTTCCTGTCGATCACCGTGCTGCTCTCCAGCGTCCAGGTCTTCGACATCATCTATGCGATGACTCGCGGTGGGCCCATCGGCAACGGCACGATGACGCTGGTCTTTCAGGTCTACCACGAGACCTTCGTGAACCAACGGGCCGGTTACGGTGCGACGGTGGCGACCGTCATGTTCCTCATCCTGCTCGTCGTGACCGCAGTGCAGGTCCGCTTCATGGACAGGGAGCAGCGCGCATGAGCGGGCAGGCAGAGTCGGCCATCCAGGGCCAGGGCCGCGTCGGCAAGGTCTTCGGGTATGCCGCGATGGTTGCCGTCCTGGCCGTGATCGCCGTGCCGCTCTTCTGGATCGTCGTCACGAGCTTCAAGGCGCACGACCACATCTACGTCCGGCCGGCGGAATACCTGCCGATCCCCTTCACCCCGGAGAACTACTCCGACGTGACGACGCGGATCCCCTTCTTCGCCTACTTCCGGAACTCGGTGATCATCACTTTCTTCACGGCCGGCATCAAGATCGTGCTCGGGGTGCTCTCGGCGTATGCGCTGTCGCTGCTCCGCTTCCCGGGTCGGGGCATCCTCTTCGTCGTGATCCTCGCGGCGCTCATGGTGCCCAACCAGATCACGATCATCAGCAACTTCGCCCTCGTCGCCCAACTCGGCTGGAAGAACACCTTCCAGGGCATCATCATCCCGCTCGCCGGCGTCGCCTTCGGCACCTTCCTCATGCGCAACCAGTTCCTGTCGTTGCCGCACGAGATCATCGAGGCCGCCCGGATGGACGGGGCCGGTCCCTTCAAGCTGCTCTGGCGCGTGGTCATGCCGCTGTCCTGGCCGACGCTCGTCGCCTTCTCGCTGATCACCATCGTCAACGAGTGGAACGAGTACCTCTGGCCCTTCCTCATGTCCGACGACGAACGCACTGCGCCCTTGCAGGTCGGCCTGACGATGCTGCAGAACAACGACGGTGTGACCAACTGGGGGCCCGTCATGGCCGGGACGGTGTTGACCATCCTCCCGGTGCTCATCCTCTTCCTCGTCCTGCAACGCCAGATGATCAAGGGCCTGACCTCCGGGGCCGTCAAGAGCTGAACCGTCCAACCAGAGCTGAACCGTCAGACCAGAGATGAACCGTCCAACCAGCACCACTCCCGCAAGAGAAAGCGACACCATGAACACCTTCTCCCGTCGAGGCTTCCTCGGCTTGGCCGGCGTCGCCGGCACCACCATCGGGCTGAGCGCCTGTGCCGGCACCGGTGGCGGCAGCACCACCAGCTCGTCGAGCGCCTCCGCCTCGGCGATGCCCAAGAACACCGGCCCGGCCACCGGCACGATCGAGTTCTGGTCCAACCACCCCGGCACCTCCAAGGACACCGAGCTCGCGATCATCGCCGAGTTCGAGAAGGCCAACGCCGGTGCCAAGGTCAACCTGGTCGATGCGGGCAAGAACTACGAAGAGGTCGCGCAGAAGTTCAACGCCGCCCTCGCCGGTGGCCAGCTGCCCGACGTCGTCGTCGTCTCCGACGTGACGTGGTTCAACTTCGCCCTCAACAAGCAGCTCGCCCCGATCGACGACCTCGCCAAGACGATCGACGTCGACACCAGCGACTACGTCGACGCGCTCCTGGGTGACTACAAGTTCGAGAACGGTCACTACGCGCTGCCCTACTCGCGCTCGACGCCGCTCTTCTACTACAACAAGGACCTCTGGTCCAAGGCCGGTCTGGAGGACCGCGGCCCCAAGGACTGGACCGAGATGAAGGACTGGATGGTCAAGCTCAAGGCCGTCGTCCCGGACGGCGGCGGCGTCATGGGTTCGGCCGACGGCTCCAACTACCTCGCCTGGGTCTTCCAGAACCTGCTGTGGGAGTTCGGTGGCGGCTACTCCAAGGACTGGAAGCCGACCTTCACCGACGCCAAGACCCTCGAGGGTGTCACCTTCTTCCAGGACCTCGTCAAGCAGGGCTACTACAAGTTCGGCAAGGCCCCCGACGCCGACTTCGGCGCCGGCCTGACCGCCTGCGCGATCATGTCGACCGGGTCGCTGGGTGGCGTGACGAAGAACGCGAAGTTCCCCTTCGGCACCGCCTTCCTGCCCGGCAAGGACAACTGCCCGACCGGTGGCGCCGGCGTCGGCATCCCCGCCGGCCTGGATGACGCACGCAAGGTGAACGCGATGAAGTTCGCCGCCTTCCTCACCAACGCCAAGTCGACGGTGACCTTCACCCAGGCCACCGGCTACATGCCGGTCCGCAAGTCGGCCCTGCAGGAGGAGGCGGAGAAGGACTTCCTGGCCAAGAACCCCAACGCCCAGACCGCCGTCGAGCAGCTGCCGCACACGCGCAGCCAGGACAATGCGCGCGTCCTCGTCCCCGGTGGGGACGCCAAGATCGGCAAGGCGCTCGACCAGATCGTCGCCGGCGAGGACCCCAAGACTGTGATGGAGGCCCTCCAGAAGGACATCCAGACCGTCATCGACAGCCAGATCACCCCCAAGCTCCCCAAGAGCTGACCCCTTCGGTATGCCGCAGGCTCGCCTCCCCTCGCGGGCCACGTCCCGGCTGTGCCATCGCGAGCAACATCGCGTGCTACGTCGCAGTAAGTGTCGCTGGAGCAGCACCTACTGCGACGTAGCAGGGACACAGCACGCTACGTCGCAGTAAGTGACGCTGGAGCAGCACCTACTGCGACGTAGCCGGCAACCTGGCTGGCGAGCCCGCGGCATACCGTCCATTGACCACCACCACCGAGGAGACCGATGGCCACCGTCCTGTTCGACGAGGCGACCCGCAAGTACCCCAAGACCGAGGTGCCGGCCGTCGACAAGGTCACCCTCGAGATCCCCGACGGCGAGTTCCTCGTGCTCGTCGGGCCGTCGGGCTGCGGCAAGTCGACGACGCTGCGGATGCTCGCCGGGCTGGAGCCGGTGGACGGCGGACGCATCCTCATCGACGGGCACGACCAGGCCGGGGTGCGACCGCGCGACCGCGACATCGCCATGGTCTTCCAGAGCTATGCGCTCTACCCGAACATGACTGCCTTCGAGAACATGGCCTTCGCCCTGCGTAACGCCAAGGTCGAGAAGGCCGAGGTGGAGCAGCGCGTCACCGAGGCCGCCAAGATCCTCGAGCTCGAGGGCCTGCTCACCAAGAAGCCGGGCCAGATGTCCGGCGGCCAGCGCCAACGCGTTGCCATGGGGCGTGCGATCGTGCGCCAGCCCAAGGTCTTCTGCATGGACGAGCCGCTCTCCAACCTCGACGCCAAGCTGCGCGTCTCGACCCGCTCCCAGATCGCCCAGTTGCAGCGCCGGCTCGGGGTGACGACGGTCTATGTCACCCACGACCAGGTCGAGGCGATGACCATGGGCCATCGCGTGGCGGTCCTCAAGGACGGCAAGCTCCAGCAGAGCGACACCCCGGCCAAGCTCTATGACGAGCCGGTCAACACCTTCGTCGCCTCCTTCATCGGCAGCCCGGCCATCACGATGACCCGCTCGGCGGTCCGCGAGGGTGAGGTCACGATCCACGGCCTGCCCGTCAGTCTCGACCGTTCGACGCTGAGCGCCGCCCGTGGGGACGTGGTGGTCGGTTTCCGGCCGGAGGCGTGGCAGGTCGTCGGCGCAGGCGAGCCCGGGATCGACGTCGCCGTCGACCTGGTCGAGTCGCTCGGCTCGGAGGCCTTCGTCCACGGCGAGCCGGCGCGCTCCCACGACGACGCGACGGTGGCCATTGGCGCTGACCGGGTGACCTTCAAGGTCATCGGCAAGACCGACCTCGACGTCGGCGACACCGTGCGGATTGCGCCGATCGCCGAGCAGGCCCACGTCTTCGACGCCGAGTCGGGCATGCGCCTGCGATGAGCGCCTGGCCGCACGTCCCCTTCGACCTCCAAGGGCATCGCGGGGCACGCGGTCTGGCCCCGGAGTCGACGATCGCGAGTTTCGACGCCGCGATCGCGCACGGGGTGACCGGGATCGAGTTCGACGTCCGCCTCACCGGTGACGGTGAGGTCGTCGTCTGGCACGACCCCACACTCGAGGCCGCCAAGTGCGTCTTCGAGGGGGAGGACCTCACCGAGGCCCTGGTCGCCGACCTCACCCTGGCCCAGTTGCGCAGCGTCGACGTCGGGAGCCGAACGCTCGCGGCATACCCACAGCAGGTGGCGGCACCCGGGTCACGGATCCTCACGCTCGCCGAACTCTTCGATCGGTATGCCGCGGCTCACCCCACGCTGTGGTGGACCGTCGAGGTCAAGGTCGACCCGACCGACCCGCGCGAGGTGGCGACGCGAGAAGAGTTGACGCGCAGGGTGATTGACGCGATCAAGGACGCCGGCGTCGAAGGGCGCAGCTTCGTGCACTCCTTCGACTGGGCCGTGCTGGAGCTGGCCCGCGACATCGACCCGTCGTTGGTCCTGTCGGCGCTGATGGTGCCGGGCATGCCGGTCGAGGATGTTCGGCCGTGGACCGGTTCACTGGACCCCGCCGACTTCCCCGATGAGGTGGCGGCAGCGGCTGCCCTCGGCGCGTCGGTGTTCTCGCCCTACTGGACGTGGTGTTCGCCGGACAACGTCGCGCGAGCCCACGAGCTTGGTCTGGCCGTGCTGCCCTGGACGGTCAATGAGGTCGCTGATCTCGAGGCGATGAAGGCAGCTGGGGTGGACGGTCTGGTCACCGACTACCCCGACCGCTGGACCGCTGTCTGAAGCCCCTCGAAAGGCCATGCTCCCTCGTGAGATGAGCCGCGGCATACGCCGTTGATGCTGGAAGGCTGAGCGCATGGTCGAGATCGCGCTCATGGTGGTCGCGGCGCTCATCATCGGCTACAGCAAGACCGCCTTGGGCGGCCTGGCCGTCATCTCGGTCGCGATCTTCGCGACGATCATGCCGGCCAAGGAGTCGACCGCCGCGATCCTCGCCGTCCTCATGGTGGGCGACCTCATCGCGTGCTGGCACTACCGTCGCGATGCCGACTGGTCCCTGATCCGCCGGTTGCTCCCGGCCGTGCTGCCGGGGCTGGTGCTCGGCACGCTCTTCCTTCGCGTCGTCGACGACACCGTGCTCAAGCGATCGATCGGTGGCGTGCTGCTCGTGCTCGTGCTGCTCCAATTGTGGCTCAAGACACGGGGAAGCGGCGCGACAGCGAGCGCCACGCACGAGCGACCGGCCGCCGCGTGGAGTGCCGGCACGGCCGCCGGTTTCGCGACGATGACGGCCAACGCCGCAGGAGCCGTCATGACCCTCTATCTCTCGGCGTCGGGCATCGACAAGCGTCGCTTCGTCGGCACCAACGCGTGGTTCTTCCTCATCGTCAACGCGACCAAGGTGCCCTTCTCCGTGGGCCTCGGGCTGATGCACTGGAGTGATGCGGGCCGTGCGCTCGCCCTCGCGCCGGCCGTGCTCCTGGGTGGTCTGCTCGGCTACGCGACGATCAAGCGCATCAGCCAGGCCCGCTTCGACGTCGCGGTGCTGGCGGCGAGCGCAGTGGCCGCCGCCGCGCTGCTCGTCCGCTGATCTGCACCCTCACGCCCCAAGTCGAGTGGACAGAAATCGTCGCCTGAGCGCCCAATGACTCGACGATCTCTGTCCACTCGATCGGCCGTGGGATCAGACGCGAGCCTCGAACCAGCCCGGCACCCGCCACCCGCCACACTCAACGCAGGCGGGTCGGGATGTTGTGAGGAGTGACGACCTGCACCTCAGCCGCGACCGACGTCGGGGCCCCGGGCAGCAAGCGGTGGGCCCGCAGCAGTTGTCGCCCGGCCCGCGCGAGATCGGCCCGCAAGTCGTGGTGCAGCATCGCCTGCAGCACCCCGGTCCGCAGGAGTGCCGGGTTGTCGGCGTCGAGGTCGTGCCCGAGATACAGCCGTGGAGGCGCCCCTGCTCAGGGTCCTCGTCCGCGCCGACACGCGCAACGGGCTGAGTCGCAACTCCTCCGTGATGGTGGACAAGGTGACCACCATCCGACGGAGCAACGCGCAGTCGACCCTCGGCCACTTGGACACGCCCTCGCTGGTCGAGGTCGAGCGGCGGCTGTGGTGCTCCTCGGTGTCGTTCGCTGCACGCCTCGCGACGACGTCAGAAGCCGAGGTTGCGGGCCGAGGCCCGGATCGCGTCGGCACTGGCGGTGAGGCGCGCGAGCTCGCCGTCGTCGAGAGGCACCTCGAGCCGCTGCCCGGCGCCACGCGCATTGACCAGGGTGGGCACCGACATGCAGACGTCGGTGATGCCGTGCCAGTCCTGCAGCAGCGTCGAGATGGGGAGCACGCGGTTCTCGTCGCGGCGGATGGACTCCACGATGCGAGCGACGGCCAGCCCCACGGCATAGTTGGTCGCGCCCTTGCCCGCGATCACCTCGTAGGCGGCGTTGACCACTTGATGCGCGATCTCGTCACGGCGCGCCGGCCCGAGCCGACCGGTCTGCTGCTCCCAGCTCGTGAGCGGCACGCCACCGATCGCGGCCGAGGACCACAGCGGCACCTCGGTGTCACCGTGCTCGCCCGCCATGTAGGCGTGGACATTGCCGACGGCCACCTCGCACGCCTCGGAGACGAGCCAGCGCAGCCGGGACGAGTCGAGGACGGTGCCCGAGCCGAAGATGCGGTCCGGCGGCAGGTCGGTGATCTTCAGCGACGCGTAGGTGACGACGTCGACGGGGTTGGTCACGAGGACATAGATGGCGTCGGGAGCCACCGCCTGCACCGCCGGCAGGACCTTCTTCATGAGGTCGACGGTCGCGCCGGCGAGGTCCATGCGCGTCTGGCCCGGCTTCTGCTTGGCGCCGGCCGTCACGACGACCACGTCGGAGCCACCGCAGATCTCGACGTCGTCCGATCCGTCGATCTCGGCCTCGGGGACGAACATCGCCCCGTGCCCGAGGTCGAGCACCTCGGCCCGCACCTTGGCGGCGTTGATGTCGTGCAGCACGACCCGTCGGGCCGCTCCGCGCACGAGCATCGCGTAGGCCGAGGTGGCCCCGACCGCCCCGGCGCCGACCACGGCCACCTGGAATCGCTCTCCGCGCATGCCGCCAGCCTATTGCCGCGATGCGGCGTCCGGCCAAGGGTGAAGGCTCGTCGGGAGGCGATTCAGGAGTTCTGGGGGAAGCCCAGGTTGATGCCGGCGTGGCTCGGGTCGAGCCAGCGGGAGGTGATGACCTTGCCGCGGGTGTAGAAGTGGACACCCTCCATGCCGTAGGCGTGGCTGTCGCCAAAGAGCGAGGCCTTCCAGCCGCCGAAGGAGAAGAAGGAGACGGGGACGGGGATCGGCACGTTGATGCCGACCATGCCGACCTCCACCTCGTTCTGGAAGCGGCGGGCGGCGCCACCGTCGTTGGTGAAGATCGCGGTTCCGTTGCCGTAGGGGTTGTCGTTGATGAGCTTGAGGCCCTCGTCGTAGGAGCCGACGCGCACGACCGACAGGACCGGGCCAAAGATCTCGTCGTCATAGATCGGCATGCCCGGCGCGACCTTGTCGAAGAGCGTCGGGCGCAGGAAGAAGCCCTCGCCGTCGGCGTCGATGTCGCCCTCGCGACCGTCGACGAGCAGCTCGGCACCGGCCTCGACGCCGAGGTCGAGGTAGGACGCGACCTTGTCGCGGTGGACCTTGGTGACAAGCGGACCCATGTCGGGGTTGCGGGTGCCGTCGCCGGTCCGCAGCTTGGCCATCCGCTCCTTGATCTTGTCGATCAGCTCGTCCGCGATGGGCTCGACCGCGATCAGTGCCGAGATCGCCATGCAGCGCTCACCGGCCGAGCCGAAGCCGGCGTTGATGGCGGCGTCGGCGGCCAGGTCGAGGTCGGCGTCGGGGAGGACGAGCATGTGGTTCTTGGCGCCACCGAGAGCCTGGACGCGCTTGCCGTTGGCGGTGGCGGTCTCGTAGACGTACTTCGCAATCGGGGTGGAGCCGACGAAGGAGACGGCCTTGACGTCGTCGTGCTCGAGCAGTGCGTCGACGGCTTCCTTGTCGCCGTGGACGACGTTCATGACGCCCTCGGGAAGACCGGCCTCCTGCCAGAGCTTGGCGACGGCGTTGACGGCCGACGGGTCCTTCTCGGACGGCTTGATGACGACGGCGTTGCCGCAGGCGATGGCGATCGGCACGAACCACAGCGGGACCATGGCGGGGAAGTTGAACGGGCTGATGATGGCGACCACACCGAGCGACTGGCGGATCGAGAAGACGTCAACGCCGGTCGAGACGTTCTCGGAGTAGCCACCCTTGAGCAGGTGCGAGATGCCACAGGCGAACTCGGCGACCTCGAGGCCACGCATGACCTCACCGAGGGCGTCGGAGGTCACCTTGCCGTGCTCGGCGGTGATGAGCTCGGCGATCTCGTCCTTGCGCTCGTTGAGCAGCTCGCGGAACTTGAAGAGGATCTGCGTGCGCTTGGTCAACGTCGAGTGCTGCCACTCGTTCTCCCACGCCACCTTCGCCCCGCGCACGACCTCGTCGACCAGCTGCGGCGTGGCCAGGTCGAGCACACCGGTCTGCTCGCCGGTGGCGGGGTTGTAGACCGGCGAGGTGCGCTCGGCCGGTCCATCCCACTCGGCTCCGGCGATGAGGTGGGTGATGCGGGTCGGGCTCATAGCACTCACGCTTTCGTGGTCGATCGAACTTTGTTAGGACAAACTAGCATGAGGAGGGTGTCACGCGGAAGGGTGCCCGGGGTCCAGCCACCCATGGATCTCGTCCCGGCTCAGACCATCCCTCGTCCGGCGCATCCGGGACACGGCATGATCGAGCCATGACCTCCGCAGACATCGCCGCCGCTGACACTTCCAGGGTCTTCCACTCCTGGTCGGCCCAAGGCTCGCTTGCCCCGCTCGCCATCGCCGGCGGTGAGGGCAGCACCGTCTGGGACCACGACGGCAAGCGCTACCTCGACTTCTCCAGCCAGCTCGTCTTCACCAACCTCGGGCACCAGCACCCCAAGGTCGTCGCCGGCATCGTCGAGCAGGTGCAGCAGTTGGCGACCATCGCTCCGGCGCACGCCAATGAGGCTCGGGCCAAGGCAGCCGAGTTGATCCTCGACCGCGCGCCCGAGGGCTTCGACAAGGTGTTCCTCACCAATGGCGGCGCCGACGCCAACGAGAACGCCATCCGGATGGCGCGCCTGGTCACCGGACGCGACAAGGTCATCTCCCGGTATCGCAGCTATCACGGCAACACCGGAGCGGCGATCGTCGCCACCGGGGACTGGCGCCGGGTGCCCAACGAATTTGCTCGTGGCCACGTCCACGTCTTCGGCCCCTACCTCTATCGATCGGAGTTCTGGGCAACGACGCCGGAGGAGGAGTCAGCCCGCGCGCTGCACCACCTCGAGCGCGTCATCCAGGCCGAGGGACCCAAGTCAGTCGCGGCCATCCTGCTCGAGACCATCCCGGGCACGGCCGGCGTGCTCATGCCGCCGCCGGGCTATCTCGCGGGCGTGCGCGAGATCGCTGACCGCTACGGCGTCATCCTCATCCTCGACGAGGTCATGGCCGGCTTCGCCCGCACCGGTGAGTGGTTCGCGCTCGATGCCTTCGACGTGCGGCCGGACCTGATCACCTTCGCCAAGGGCGTCAACTCCGGCTATGTGCCCGTCGGCGGCGTCATCATCTCCGAGCCGATCTCGGCGGCCTTCGACAAGCGCGTCTTCCCCGGGGGCCTGACCTATTCGGGCCACCCCCTGGCCGCGGCCAGCATCGTCGCCAACCTCACGGCCATGGCGGAGGAGGGCGTCGTCGAGTCCGCCCGACAGATCGGGACCGACGAGCTCGGCCCTGGCCTCGAGGCACTCGCCGACAAGCACGAGGTCATCGGTGAGGTGCGCGGGACCGGAGTGTTCTGGGCGGTGGAGTTGGTGGCCGACCGGGGTTCACGCGAGCCCTTGGCGGCGGCCGACATGGGTCGCCTCAAGGGTGACCTGACCCAGGCCGGTCTGCTCCCCTTCATCGCCGACAACCGGCTGCACGTCGTGCCGCCGGCGGTCGTCACCGCGGATGAGGTCGCCCAAGGTCTGGAGATCATCGACGGCGCGTTGTCGCGGCTCTGACGCAGCGCACCCCCCGGCGCTGAGACCGAGTCGCCGGTCACTTGGGGGCCAGAGCGTGGCCGCTGGCGCACGCATGGGGTCGAACGCCGTCAGCTCGGCCCGGTAGGCCGGCTCGAAGCGCTCCATGAAGGACCACTTCTGCGGCCCGGGCGGGAAGGTCACGCCGGGCTCGGCGGACGTGAACGCATAGGAGTCGTCCAGCCCGACCGAGAGCGACCCGTCGGAGCCGTGGACCTCCATGCGCACGTCGTGCCCGCCACCTTTGTAGCGCGTCGCCGTCACGACGACGAGGGTGTCGTCCTCCATCGTCAGCACCGCCGCCGCGGTGTCGACGTCACCACCGTCGGTGAAGAACTTGTCGCCCTTGTTGGCGCCCACGGCATACACGCTCTTGACCTCTTGGCCGGTCACGAACCGCAGGATGTCGAAGTCGTGGACCGAGCAGTCGCGGAAGAGGCCGCCGGAGGTGGGGATGTATGCCGCGTGCGGCGGACTCTGGTCATGGGTCGCCGCGCGGATCGTGTGGATGAAGCCCAGCTCGCCGGCTTGCACGGCCTCGCGCAGGCGGCGATAACCGTTGTCGAAGCGGCGCTGGAAGCCGATGTGGACCGGCACGTCCGACTGAGCAGCCAACTGCGCCAACTCGATCGAGCCCTCCAGGTCACCGGCGACCGGCTTCTCGCAGAAGGTCGGCACGCCCGCGGCGATCGCGGCCTTGAGCAGGTCGGCGTGGGTGTGGGTGCCGGTGGTGATGACGAAGCCGTCGATGCCGGAGGCGAGCAACTCCTCGATGCTGCCCACCGTCGTGGCGCCGACCTCATCGGCCACCCGGGCAGCTGACTCGGGCACCACGTCGAAGAGGACGAGCTCGTCCACCTCGGGCAGCCCGACGAGGATCTTGGCGTGGAAGGCGCCGATCCGGCCGGTGCCGGCGAGGCCGATCTTCATGAGGGTCTCCAGTGGGTCGAAAGTTGCTGCGGGACAGCGGTTCTCGAGGTCTTTTCAGGCAAGTCGAGGGTCGACCGGCAGGTCCGGCCACGACTCGCGCACCCAGGCATGAGCAGGGTCGTCACAGATCAGCCAGGCCCGTTCGGGTCCGGGGCCGGCCATGACGTTCAGGTAGTACAGGTCGGCGTCCGGGGAGATCAGCGCACTCGCATGGCCGTACTGCGACGCGGCCACGGTGACATTGCCCGCGCTGCCACCGAGGAACTTGGCAAAGCTCTCGACGCCCTCGAGCCCGACGCCGGACTGCATCGGATAGAGGTCGACCCCCACGCGCCCGATGGCCAGGACGTCGAAGGGCTTGAGGTGCATCGGTGCCCTTTCCACCCGTCCAGGAGGGCGCAGCGGCCGCGGCGCCTGAGGAGCCGCTGATCGACCCGGTGCCAGCATGGCGAGGAATGTCATTTGTTAGAACATTCTTTTCTCTCTTTGTTCTGAGAGCAGGACATACACTCGATTTGTGCTGCAGATCCCCGTCACCATCGACCGCTCCTCGCCGGTCCCGCTCTATCACCAGCTCTATGAGCAACTCTCGGCCGCCATCGAGACGGGGCGACTCAAGCCCGGCGACGCCTTCGAGAACGAGTTGGCCCTTGCCGACCGCCTCCAGTTGTCGCGGCCGACCGTGCGGCGGGCCATCGCTGAACTCGTCTCGCGCGGGCTCCTCGTCCGTCGCCGCGGCGTCGGCACCACCGTCGCCAGCCAGGTCATCCACCGCCGGGACGAGCTGACCAGTCTCTTCGACGACATCTCGCGCCGCGGCCAGAAACCGACGACCGAAGTGCTCGACTTCGTGCCCGACCTCGAGAACCCGGTCGCCGCCGAGGCCCTCGGCCTGCCCGCCGACACCCCGCTGCTCTTCATCGAGCGCCTCCGCCTGGCCGGCGACGTGCCGACCGCCGTCATGCAGAACTGGATCCCTCCCCGCTTCGCCGATCTCACCGAGAGCGAGGTCGCCAAGGGATCTTTGTATGCCGCGTTGCGGGCTCGCGGGGCCCGCCCGGCTGTCGCTCACCAGACGATCGGGGCACGGCGTCCGAGCGCCAAGGAGCGTCGCCTCCTCGCCCTGGCGGCCGGCGACCCCCTCCTGACGATGAGCCGGCGCGCCTATGACGGGGACGGCTCGGCGGTCGAGTTCGGCGACCACTGCTACCGCTACGACCAGTACACCTTTGACGTCACGGTCCACGAGAGCTGACCCGCACCCCGCCTTGACACCTTGGTGCCCGCGTGAGTCTTCGCCGTGGCGAGCACTCACGCGGACGCAAGGCCGTCCCTCGACTGCCCGGGCTCGCCGTGGATCGGCTCGATCGACCCGCGCGACCACCCCGACGTCGCGGCCGCGGTCGCGGCCCTTGGTGACGAGGTCATCTCGCCGTACTGCCTGTGGTGCCTGCAGGACGGCTTCGTGGCGCGGGCCCACGAGGAGGCCCTGGGAGTCCTGCCGTGGACGGTCAACGAACCGTCCGACCTGGACGCGGTCCGGGAGGCCGGCGTTGACGGCCCGGTGACCGACTATCCCGACCGGGTGGCACTGCCCCGACCCGCCTGACCGCGATCGAGGAGCGCGCCGCCGGCCACCCCGAGCGCAGCACAGACCATCGCCGCCACGAACGGGTACCCGAAGCCGAGCAGCGCCATGGACCACGGGTCCGGCGCGGGCAGGAAGCTCGCGGGGTCCTGGCCGACGGTCGGCACGTCCTGCAGGCGGCGCGCCGAAATGAACTCGGATACCCCGTTGAACAGCCCGAGCAGGAGCGCCATCATCCCCCACGTCCACAGGGCCGGCCAGCCGTGGCGCCGCCCGTCGAGGAAGGACCAGAGGAGGATCACCAGGCCCCCGATAGCGAAGGCGAAGAGCCCGGCACCGATGTTGGCGCCGCCGCTGTCGTCCCCCCGCGTGGTGACCCAGTCGAAGCCCTTCCCGGCCAACCACCCCACGGCGAGCACGACGGCCAGACGGAGCACGGCCCCCGCGGCATACCTCATGTGGTCATCCTGCGCCGACAGGAGCCCGAGGCTCGCATCCCGCCACTCGCGCTCCCAGGCGGCCCGCGCCGTGCCCACCACCTCGGCGACGAGCTCGGCCGAGGTGAGATCGAGGACACCGGTCTCTCAGAAGGGGTCGTCGATGACGTGACGGAGGTACTGGCGGGGGGCGGAGAGGAAGCGTCGGTAGTGGTCGACGACCTCGAGGTCCTCCCACCGGCTCTCCCGTATGCCGTGTCCGCCCAGCTCCAGCACCCGCGCCCCCGGGATGGCCGCGATGAGGGGCGAGTGCGTGGCGACGAGCACCTGCGCGCGCGGCCGGCGAGCCATGTCGGCGAGCTCGGCGACCAGGTGCAGCTGGGCCTGGAAGGACAGGCCCGCCTCCGGCTCGTCCATGACGAAGAAGCCGTCCTTGGCGAACCGGCTCGAGCCCAACAGGGCGACGAAGGACTCGCCGTGCGAGAGCGTGTGGAACTCCGGGTCGCGACTCCACGGGCTCTCGGACCGATTGGCGGACAGATAGGAGAAGAGCCCGTGCATGGTCTCGGCACGCACGAAGTAGCCCCACTTGCTCGCCCCCGCGCCACGCACGAGGGTCAGCCACTCGTGGAGCGGTGACTCGCTGGCAAAGGTCTGGTGACGCGCACCCGTCGATCCGCCCTCGACGCCCAATCCGTATGCCGCGGCGATCGCCTCCACGATCGTCGACTTCCCCGAGCCGTTCTCACCGACAAGGATCGTGCAGTCGGCCAGGTCGAGCCCGTCCTCGAGAAGTTGCACGACGGCCGGGACCGTGAGCGGCCAGACCGGTGTCGGCGGTCGATCCCCAGCCGCTGGCTCGGGGGCGTCGGGCTCCTCACCGGGCAGCACGGCATACGAGGCCCGCTCGACGCGACGGACCGGAAGCCGGCTGAACTCCACGCCCAAACGCTAGCCGCCGCCACCGACGGCGACCCCCTCCCCGGCAGGTACAGGGGGCTCCCAGCGCTCGTCCAGCGCGGCGGCATACCCTTGACCCTTGTGACCGACACGCCCGCCGCTCCCGAGGAGTCCCTGCCCGAGCAGATGCGGATCCGTCGCGAGAAGCGTGATCGCCTGCTCGCCGCCGGCACCGCGCCCTATGTCTTCGACGCGCACCGGACGCACACGCTGGCGCAGGTCCGCGAGCAGTGGGAGCACCTCGAGACCGGCGAGGAGACCCAGGACGTCGTCACCGTCGCCGGGCGGGTGGTCTTCATCCGCAACACCGGCAAACTCGCGTTCGCCACCCTGCAGGAGGGCATCGGCACCCGCCTGCAGGTCATGCTCAGCCTGGCCGAGGTCGGCGAGGATGCACTGGCCGCATGGAAGTCCGATGTCGACCTCGGTGACCACGTCGCCGTCACCGGCCGCGTCATCTCCAGCCGCCGCGGCGAACTCTCGGTGATGGCCACGTCGTGGATCCTGGCGAGCAAGGCGCTGCGCCCGATGCCGGTGCTGCACAAGGAACTCTCCGAGGAGAGCAGGGTCCGTCAGCGCTACGCCGACCTCATCGTGCGCCAGGAAGCCCGCGACATGGTCCGCACCAAGGCCCGCATCATGTCGGCCATTCGTCGCGAAATGGAGAAGCAGGGCTATGTCGAGGTCGAAACCCCGATCCTGCAACTGATCCACGGCGGCGCGGCGGCGCGACCGTTCACGACGCACATGAACGCGTTCGACCAAGAAATGACCCTGCGCATCGCCCTCGAACTCAATCTCAAGAAGGCGATCGTCGGGGGTGTCGACCGGGTCTACGAAATGGGTCGAATCTTCCGCAACGAAGGCGTCGACGCCACGCATTCACCCGAATTCACGATGCTCGAGGCCTATCAGGCCTACGGCGATCAGCAGACCATCGGCGCCCTCATCCGCGACCTCTATCTGGCGGCCGCCGATGCCTACGGGTCCCGCCAGATCGAGACCGATCAGGGCACCATCGACCTCGACGGTGAGTGGCGGTGGGTCTCGGTCTATCCGGCCGTGAGCGCCAAGGTCGGCGAGCCGGTCACCGTGGACACCCCGGTCGAGACCCTTCGGGGGTATGCCGCGGCGCACGACATCGCAGTCGACCCCGCCTGGGACAAGGACAAGGTCTTCCTCGAGCTGGTCGCCGAGCTCGTCGAGCCGGATTGCATCCAGCCGACGTTCCTTTGCGACTACCCGGCCATCGCACAACCGTTGGCGCGAGCCCACCGCAGCGAGCCCGGCCTGATCGAGGCCTGGGACCTGATGATCGGCGGGGTCGAGCGAGGCACCGGCTTCTCCGAGCTGATCGACCCCGTCGTCCAGCGCGAGGTCCTCACCGCCCAGTCGATCAAGGCGGCTGGTGGCGACCCCGAGGCGATGCAACTGGACGAGGACTTCCTGCGCGCCCTGGAGTACGGCGCGCCCCCCATGGGCGGTCTCGGGCTGGGCATCGACCGGCTCGTCATGCTCTTCACCGGCGCCAACATCCGCGAAACGATCCTCTTCCCCCATCTCAAGGCCGAGGGGTGATCGCGATGCCCGAATGGTGGTCCGACGTGTGGCCCTACCTGGCCGCGATCCTGCCGACGATCTGCGTCGGATTCCTTTTCTACTTCATCATCAAGGCGATGATCGAGGGAGATCGCCGAGAGCGCATTGCGCAGGCAAAATGGGAAAAGGAGCACCAGCCCAAGGATTCTTCGCCCCCGAAATAGCGCTCACGTCCATTTGTGGATTATTGTGGCCGCAACAATTCACATTTCGGAAGGCGGCATCATGGCCAAGAAGGTCACCATCACCCTCGTCGACGACATCGACGGCACCTCAAGCGCCGACGAGACGGTGTCCTTCTCGCTCGATGGGGTGAGCTACGAGATCGACCTGTCCTCGGACAATGCCGGCAAGCTGCGCGACGCCCTGGCCATCTATGTCGCCAACGCAGAGCGCATCGGTGGCCGCAAGTCGACGGGCCGCGCGGCGAGTGGCAACAGCCGCAAGCAGGTCGGTGACGTCCGGGAGTGGGCTCGCGCCAACGGTCACACCGTCAACGACCGCGGCCGCATCCCCGCCGACATCCAGGCCGCCTACGACAAGGCGCACGCCTGAGCCTGGCCGAGGCGCTCACCCGCGAGCATCCCTGGCTGACCTTCTGCGACGCCGACGCCCCCGGGGACTGGCTGAGCCTGACCCTCGATCCGATTCCGTGGCAGCAGGCGCTGGTCGCGCAGAACGCACGGTGGTACCCCGGCGTCGACGTTCCCCAGGTCGCCGCCGCCTTCGTCCTGCAGTACCTCCTCCAGATCCCCGCCCACACCCTCGCGTATGCCGCGGGGCTGGCCGACGCTCCCCCCGAGCCTGAGGCGAGGGCGCACGGCTGGGCCGCCCAGCTGAGCTTCACCCTCGGGCCGAATCACGTCCCGGATCGAGTTCGACTGCCCCGGCTGGCCCGACCGCCCCGACTCCCCCGGCTCTCTCCGACGAGCGGGCCGGGCAGCGATCTGGCCCTGGCCGAGCGGGAGTATCGCGCCGTCGCGGAACCCGTGGCCGCGGCATACCCGGCGATCGCGAAGCTCGGCAGCGCGACGCGCGCCGGCCTGGTGACGGACATGTGGCGCCAGGCCGTCGCGCGCGGCCGAGCCGTCGAGCGTGAGTCGTGCTGCTTCCTCTATGTCATGCCCGGCTGCCATGAGTGCGGCGGCTGCCCCAGACTGGGGCGACGAGCCACGACATCGACGGGACGGGCGAACTCATCGGGCAACTCGATTGGTCCTGGACGAACCCGGCGCGTCCCCGGCTCAAGGGGCTGACCGACGAGGAGTACCTCTGGGAGCCGGTCACGACGATCGCGTGGCGGCTCGGGCATGTCATCGTCGGCGTCCTCGCCATGCGCGTGGCCGGCCACTTCGGCGGCCCACCCGCGGACCACGACAGCTGGCCGTGGGCTCGCACCGCCGATGAAACGCTCACCCAACTCGACAAGGCGTATGCCGCTTCCACCACTTGGCCGAAGTGGCCCTCCTTCGCGACCTGTGGGTCCATCGCTTCTCCCGCTGACGCCCCGCCGGGGAACGCAGAGGTGCCGGGTGCCCGCGGCCTGCGGACACCCGGCACGTGACGGGAGGCAGCGGCGCGCCGGCCCCTGTTCCGGCGCGCCGCCTCGCTCACCGTCCGGCGGTCACTTCACCTCGCGGGTGAGGACGCGCCAGGTCCCGATGGCCAATGGCAGCACGACCCAGAAGCCGACACCGGTCGCCAGGTGCGCCCAGTCCGCGCCGTTCATCTTGCCGTCGACGAGGGGGCCGGTCACCTGGTTGAGGTCGAGCCAGACGGCGACCTTGGCCACGGTGGGGAAGGCCGAGGCCAGGATCGTCCACACCGTGGGGAGCACCAGGGCACCGACGATGGCGAGCGGAGTGTTGAGCAGCGCCAGTCCGAAGGCCACGCCCTGCAGGACGAAGATCGTCAGCATCAGGATCACGCCCGGCACGGAGATGGCCCCGAAGTCGAGTTCGCCGCCGGTGGCCAGCGCGAGAAGGGTCGAGGTCGCGAAGGCGACCGCGATGACCTGCGAAATCCTTCGGCGATCTCGACGGTGGTCGTCTTCCCGGCCCCGTTGGGTCCGAGGAGCGCGAACACCTCCCCCGTGCGGATGTCGAGGTCGAGCCCGTCGACGGCGGCCCGCCCGCCATAGGCCTTGCGCAGGCCCCTGATCGTGATTGCGTCGTCCATGAGCCCAGACTGCCCGCCCGGGAGCGTGGGCTGGAACACCCATGCCGTGGATGCCGGGTCCACCACCCGGTGGACCCGGGACCCGCGGAGTCAGGCCTGGGGTGCGGGGGGCCTGTCCTGGGGGCCGTTGCCGGAGCCACCGGCATACCCGCTCGGCGGCGGGATGACGGCCTCACGCTGCCCGAAGTCGACCTTGGGGGCCTCGCGCTGTTCCCCGACGGCCTCGAAGTACTCGGCCCGGGAGATGCTGAACACGCCGGCGATGATGTTGCTCGGCACCGTCTCGACCTTGGTGTTGAGGTCGCGGACCGTGGCGTTGTAGTAGCGGCGGGCCGAGGCGATCCGGTCCTCGGTCGAGGTGAGCTCGGCCTGCAGCGCCATGAAGTTCTGGTTGGCCTTCAGGTCGGGGTAGGCCTCGGCGATGGCGAGCAGCCGTCCGAGGGCTTGGCTCAGCATGTTCTCGCTCTCGGCCTGCTGCGCCGGGGACTGGCCGGGCGCCATGGCACCAGCTCGGGCCTTGATGACATCCTCGAGCGTGCCGCGCTCGTGGGCTGCGTAGCCCTTGACCGTCTCGACGAGGTTGCCGATGAGGTCGTGCCGGCGGGTGAGCTCGACGTCGATCTGGCGCCAGGCCTCCTGCACCAGGTTGCGCAGCTTGATGAGGCCGTTGTAGGTCGCGATGGCCCAGCCGACGACGGCGATGAGCAGCACCACGATGGCGATGACGATGACAAGGGCGGCTGTCATGGGACTCCTCGAGGAGACGGGTAACTGCCTCAACCGTAGATGCCAGCAGGTGTGTCCGCGGTCACACTGCGTTAGCCTGCCTTCGACCTGACCAGCCCGCACCGACAGATTGGCCCTCCCATGGACACCATCATCGTCGGCATCGACAACAGTGAGGCCTCCACCCGCGCGGTGGAGTTCGCCGTTGATCGCGCCCAGAAGAACCACTGGAAGATCGTCCTCGTCCACGTGATCCCCTGGACACCGTTCTCCTTCCAGACCGCCAGCGAGAACGAGCACCGGCACCGTGAACGGCAGCGTGAACTCGAGGCGGCGACCGAACAGGTCATCGCGCCCATGGTCGAGATCTGCGAGCGTGGCGGGGTGCCCCACGAGGAGATCGTCCGTCACGGCAAGGCATCCGAGACGTTGCTCGACATCAGCGCGGAGTCCGGCGCCGTGCACATCATCGTCGGCCGCACCGGCGACTCGGGGCTGCGCGACGCCGTGTTCGGCAGCGTGGCCAACCGCCTGGCCCAGCACGCCAGCGTTCCCGTGACGGTGGTGCCCTGATGGGAGAGAACGCCATGCGTGACAGCGAGACCCCGCAGATGGGGTCGGCCACCAAGACCCTCGGCATCATCGGCGCAGTCGTCGCCGCCTTCTACGTCGTCATCTTCGCGCTCTCACCGAAGCCGATCACCTTCCCGAGCCCGGTCCCCGAGTTCGCACCGGACGCCACGCTGTTCGACAAGGTGTCGGGGTGGATCACCGGCCTGGTCTTCTACGGCCCGTCCGCCAATGGCGAGTACACGATCCGCATCGTCGTCATCTGGCTGATCACGGCCGCGATCTTCTTCACGATCTGGCTCGGCTTCATCAACGTTCGCGGCTTCAAGCACGCGATCGACCTCGTGCGCGGCAAGTACTCCGACCCCAACGACGCCGGTGAGGTGTCGCACTTCCAGGCCCTCGCCACCGCGGTGTCGGGCACCGTCGGTCTCGGCAACATCGCCGGTGTCGCCATCGCCATCGCCATCGGCGGTCCCGGCGCGACGTTCTGGATGATCGTCGCGGGGTTCCTCGGCATGAGCCTGAAGGCCGCCGAGTGCATGCTCGGGGTCAAGTACCGCCAGGAGCACGCCGACGGAACCGTCTCCGGTGGCCCGATGTACTACCTCCGGGATGCCGTGAAGGACCTCGGCAAGCCGGGCCTGGGCAAGGGGTTGGCCGCGTTCTTCGCGGTGTGCATGATCGGTGGCGCGGTGGGTGGCGGCAACATGTTCCAGTCCAACCAGGCCACCGCCCAGATCGTCAGCCAGGTCGGCGGCGAGGAGAGCTTCCTCGGCCGCAACACGTGGATCATGGGCCTGCTGTTCGCCGCCGCCGTCGGCGCGGTGATCATCGGCGGCATCAAGAGCATCGCCAAGGTCACCGAGAAGATCGTGCCGTTCATGGCAGTGCTCTACCTCGGTGCGTGCCTCATCGTCCTCGTCGGCAGCTTCGGGGAGATCCCGGCGGCGTTCGGCTCGATACTCGACGGCGCCTTCACCGGCGAGGGCGCAGCGGGCGGCATCATCGGCGCCCTGATCGTCGGCTTCCAGCGGGCGGCGTTCTCCAACGAGGCCGGTCTGGGTTCGGCCTCGGTCGCCCACTCCGCGGTACGCACCAAGGAGCCCGCCACCGAGGGCTTCGTGGCGTTGCTCGAGCCGTTCATCGACACCATCGTCATCTGCACGATGACGGCGTTGACGATCATCATCACCAAGGCCTACCTCGACCCCGCAGCGTCCGAACTCGGCGGTGTGGCCCTGACCTCGAACGCTTTCGCCTCCGTCCTGCCGTGGTTCCCGAAGGTCCTCGCCGTCGCCGTGGTGCTCTTCGCCTTCTCGACCATGATCAGCTGGTCGTACTACGGCATGAAGGCCACCGGGTACCTGTTCGGTGACAACCCCCTGGCGGAGAACGTCTTCAAGGTCATCTTCCTCGGCTTCACCGTCCTGGGTTCGATCGCCAGCCTCGGCTCGGTCATCGACTTCTCGGACTCGATGATCTTCATGATGAGCATCCCCAACCTCATCGGTCTCTACCTGTTGCGCAACGTCATCCGGCGCGAGTTCTCGCACTACCGGGCACGTCTGGCCTCCGGCGAGATCAAGGAGTTCGCCGACCGGCACTGAGCTCCGCACGGCGCAGGGCCCGACGGTTCGCCGTCGGGCCCTGCTGCTGTTTCAGGCGAGGCCGAGGTCAGCGAGGCCGAAGACGTGCCGGTACTCCAGCCCGGCATCCGCGAACTTCTCCGCCGCACCGGTCGCCCGGCCGGCGATCGTGGCGACCGCGACGACGGTGGCGCCGGCATCGCGAGCCGCCTGCGCGGCATCCAGGGGGGAGGACCCGGTGGTCGAGGTGTCCTCGACGATGAGCACCCGGCGGCCCTCGATCGACGGGCCCTCGATGCGCTGCTGGAGCCCGTGGGCCTTGCCGGCCTTGCGCACGACGAACGCGTCGAGGCGGCCACCCTGCGCGGCCCGGGCGTGCAGCATCGCGGTGGCGACCGGGTCGGCGCCCAGGGTCAGGCCACCGACGGTTCCGGGCGCTCGGGTACCAGGTCGCCCACCACGGGGTGAGCCAGTGGAACGGGGTGGCCATCGCGTCACGCGTCGGCCTCGACGACGTGCAGGTCGGCTTCGACGGTGCACCCGGCTGGGGAGAGCCGGCCACCGCGGAAGCGCGCGCGATCGGGGCGACGTGTGGCGGCATCCGGATGTGGTCGCTCTACGTGCCCAACGGTCGCGCCCTGGACGACCCCCACATGGCCTACAAGCTGTCGTGGCTCGACCGGTTGCGTGAGCAGGCCACGGGCTGGGCGGCCGACGGCACCCCGGTGGCCCTGTGCGGCGACTGGAACATCGCCCCGACCGACGACGACGTGTGGTCGATGGAGTACTACGCCGACAAGAGCCACGTCTCGCCCGGTGAGCGCGCGGCGTTCCACGCCTTCCTGGATGCCGGGTTCGTCGACGTCGTGCGCCCGCACACCCCGGGGCCGGGCGTCTAAACGTACTGGGACTACCAGCGCCTGGCCTTCCAGAAGCGCCGCGGCATGCGCATCGACTTCGTGCTCGGCTCGCCGTCACTCGCTGCGCGGGTGGCCGGCCACTTCGGCGGCCCACCCGCGGACTACGACAGCTGGCCGTGGGCTCGCACCGCCGATGAAGCGCTCACCCAACTCGACGAGGCGTATGCCGCTTCCGCCACTTGGCCGAAGTTGCCCTCCTTCGCGACCTGTGGGTCCATCGCTTCTCCCGCTGACGCCCCGCTGGCGAATGCAGAGGTGCCGGGTGCCCGCGGCCTGCGGACACCCGGCACGTGACGGGAGGCAGCGGCGCGCCGGCCCCTGTTCCGGCGCGCCGCCTCGCTCACCGTCCGGCGGTCACTTCACCTCGCGGGTGAGGACGCGCCAGGTCCCGATGGCCAATGGCAGCACGACCCAGAAGCCGACACCGGTCGCCAGGTGCGCCCAGTCCGCGCCGTTCATCTTGCCGTCGACGAGGGGGCCGGTCACCTGGTTGAGGTCGAGCCAGACGGCGACCTTGGCCACGGTGGGGAAGGCCGAGGCCAGGATCGTCCACACCGTGGGGAGCACCAGGGCACCGACGATGGCGAGCGGAGTGTTGAGCAGCGCCAGTCCGAAGGCCACGCCCTGCAGGACGAAGATCGTCAGCATCAGGATCACGCCCGGCACGGAGATGGCCCCGAAGTCGAGTTCGCCGCCGGTGGCCAGCGCGAGAAGGGTCGAGGTCGCGAAGGCGACCGCGATGACGATCAGGCCGAGCAGGGCGGCGGCGACCACCTTGGCGGTGACCACGCGGCCACGTCGCGGCTCGAGGGTGAAGGTCGTCAGGCCGGTCCGCTGGCTCCACTCCTGGGTCGCGGACATGATCCCGAGCACCGGCAGCAGGATCGCCATGGGCAGCACGCTCAGGCCCAGGTAGGACGTCACTGTGCGCTCGCCCTCCCCGCCCCAGATGGCCAGGGCGCCACAGGCAAGGACGACGACGGCGCAGAGCACGATGAGCAGCCAACGCCCGGCGCGGGTGTCGACCGCCTTGCGCAGCTCGATGCGGACCAGTTGGGCCAGGGATGCCGCGGGCGCCGGGTCGAGGGATCGCCGGCTGCCCGGGCGGGGCGACGATGCCGTTTCGGTCGAGTCGTCGGTCGTCGGGCCGGCCGTCGATCGGTCGGAGAGTCGGGTGGTCGAGACGGTGGTCATGCTGCTGCTCCTTCGCGCGAGGTGGCGGCGGTCAACTCGAGGAACATCTCCTCGAGCGATCCGGCGCCGCCGGCTGACAGTTCGGTGAGGACGACTCGCTCCTCGAGGGCCACGGCGCCGATGACCTCCGGCGCGGCGTTGACGAGCAGGACGCCCGCGGAGGACGTGACGTCGAGGTCTCGGGCGCGCAGGGCGGTGGCCAGGGCGTCGAGCGCGGCGGCGTCCACGGCACCCACTCGCGTGCCGCGTGCCCCGACCAGATCAGTCGTCGTGCCCTGCGCAACGATCCGGCCGCGACCGATCATGACGATCTCGTCGGCGATGACCTGCACCTCGGTGAGCAGGTGCGAGGACAGCAGCACGGTGCCGCCGCCGTCGGCGAAGTCGCGCAGCAGGCCGCGCATCCAGTGGATCCCCTGTGGGTCCAGGCCGTTGGCCGGCTCGTCGAGGATGAGCACCTGCGGGTCGCCGAGGAGTGCCGCGGCCAGGCCAAGTCGCTGACGCATGCCCAGGGAGTAGTTGCGCACCCGTCGCCCGGCCTCGTCGTCGGTGAGACCGACCCGCTCCAGGGCGGTCGCGACCTGGCCCTTGCCCAGGCCCATGTGCAGGGCGGCGATGGTGAGCACCTCGCGCCCGGTGCGACCGGGGTGTTGGGCGGAGGCGTCGAGCATGACGCCGACGTGCCGACCGGGGTTGGGCAGGTCACGGTAGGGGTGGCCCAGAACGGTGGCCCGACCACTCGTCGGTGGCGTGAGTCCGGTGACCATGCGCAGGGCGGTGGATTTGCCGGCCCCATTGGGACCGAGGAAGCCGACGACGGTCCCGGGCTGGACCGTGAAGGTGATGTCGTCGACGGCGGTGAACTGGCCGTATCGCTTGGTGAGGTGCTCGATCTGGATCATGGCTCCACTCTCCCCATCGCAGGTGCCCACCGGCATCGGCCGAGGGTCGGGAGCGTCTCCACCTTTGGTCGCAGATCCACGCCCCACCCACGACCAAGGTCCGATGCCGGGCCGGCGGTCGCCTCCCTACAGTGGCCCAGTGAGCACCGAGCCTGACGACGAGTGGTCCCCCGATCGGGTGAGCCGCTTCGGGCTGCTCTGGCGGATCGCGGTCGCCGGACTCACCGGCTATCTGTTCTGGTTCTCCGTCGTCGCCCTCTTCGCCGAGCAGCAGGCGCCGGTCACGGCCGCAACTGCGCGGCTGGTCATGATCGACCCGCTCCTGGGACTGGTCTCCTTGGGGATCGTCGCGCGCTGGCGCCGCACCCACCCCATGGCGACGGCCATCGGGGTCGCCCTGATCTCGCTCTTCTCGATCAGCTCGAGCGGCGCGAGCATCTGGGCGGCCGTCTCGGTGGCGACCCGTCGCCGTCCCCGCGAGCTCGCGATCCTCTCCGTGGTCATCGTCGCCGTCAGCCTGCTCGCACCCAGGACGTCACCCATGCCGGAGGTCTTTGCCCCCGGGCCGTGGTGGTTCGAGGCGGTCTTCGCCGTGCTCGCCACGGCGGTGAATCTCGCCGTCGGGTATGCCGTGGGCTCCCGACGCGCGGTCACCCGCGCCTGGATCGATCGGGCCAGGACGGCCGAGGCAGAGCAGCGTGCCCGGGTGGCCGCGGCGCAGTCCGGTGAGCGCACCCGCATCGCGCGAGAGATGCATGATGTTCTCGCGCACCGGATCTCGCTCGTCGCGCTGCACTCGGGGGCGCTGCGCTATCGGTCCGACCTGCCCGAGGGCGAGCGCGAGCAGGCGCTGGACATCATCCATTCCAACGCCGAGCAGGCGCTCGCCGACCTGCGCGAGGTGCTTGGGGTGCTCCGCGACCCCACCGCGTCCGGTGACGGCCAGGGCGTCGAACCACCGCAGCCCGAGTTGCCCGATATCGTCAGGCTCGTCGACGAGGCGCGAGCTGCCGGCGAGCGGATCGACCTCGACGACCACCTCGACGACGTGCCGTCCACGCCGACGGGGCGCACGGCATACCGGATCGTGCAGGAGGGCCTGACCAACGCTCGCAAGCATGCGCCGGGAGCGCGAGTCACGGTGCGGCTCACCGGGAATCCGCGTGAGGGCCTGACCCTCACCCTCACCAACGCCCGCCCGGTCGCCGCACCGGCGACCCTGCCGACGTCTGGGCTCGGCCTGCTCGGCCTGACCGAGCGTGTGGCCCTCGCCGGCGGCCGGATGGAGCAGGGCGTCACACCCGAGGGCGGCTATCGGCTCGCGGTCTGGCTACCGTGGGCTCCGTGAGTGGGGGCCCAGGGGGATGACATGACGAAGGTGCTGGTCGTCGACGACGACCCGATGGTGCGCACGGGGCTGTCGATGATCCTGGGCGGCGCGCCGGATCTCGAGCTCGTCGGGGAGGCGACCAACGGCCAGGAGGCGATCGACGGTGTCCGCCGGTTCTCACCGGACGTCGTGCTCATGGACATCCGGATGCCGGTGCGCGACGGGCTCTCAGCCGCCACCGAGATCCTCGCCGCCGCTGTGCGACCGCGGCTGATCATGCTGACGACCTTCGATGCCGACGAGATGGTGCATCGCGCCCTGCGTGCCGGCGCGGACGGGTTCCTGCTCAAGGACACCCCGCCGGAGCGGATCGTCGAGTCGATCCGTGCGGTGAGCCGTGGTGAACCGACACTGTCGCCCACGGTGACGGCCCGACTCATCGCCGCCGTCACCGAGGCCCCGGACCCTGGTGGCTCGGCTGCCCGGGCGACGGCCCGCCGCCGCTTGGAGGCCCTCACGGCCCGCGAGCGTGAGGTCGCCCTGGCCATCGGTGGTGGGGCGTCGAATGCCGACATCGCGGGCACGCTCTTCATGTCGGTCGCCACCGTGAAGTCGCACGTCACGAGCATCCTGGCCAAGACCGGCGCGGAGTCGCGGCTGCAGGTGGCCGTGCTGGTGCGCGACGCCGAGCTCTGACCCCTGCTCAGAGCAGGTCGGCGAGCAGGCGGCCGCCCTCGTCGATGCCGCCGGGGCCGAGCCGGTCGAGCATGTCCTCGAGCATGACCTGCTCGACGGCACCCCGATCCGCGGCACCGGCCTCGACCTCGGCCCAGGTGCGCGGGGCCGCGACACAGGGCAGGTCCCGTCCACGCAACGAATAGGGGCTGATCGTCGTCTTGGCCGCGACGTTCTGCGACCAGTCGAGGAAGATCTTGCCCGGCCGCAAGGACTTGGTCATCTTCCACAGCACGAGATCGGGGTGCTTGGCGGTCATCTCCTGGGCGAGCTGTTGCGCCAGGTCGCGCACCTGGTCGCTCGTCAGGTCCCCGCCCAAGGAGGCATAGAGCTGCATGCCCTTCGAGCCACTGGTCACCGGGAAGAGCTCCAGACCCAGACCCCCGAGACGCTCCCTCAGGTGCAGCGCCACCTGGCAGCACTCGTGCAGATCGGCCGGCTTTCCCGGGTCGAGGTCGATGACGAGACGGTTGGGATTCTGCCGCTCCCCGTCGTCATCGACCGTCCATTGGGGCACGTGGAACTCGAGGCTGTTGAGGTTGACCAGATAGGTCAACGTCGGCAGGTCCGGCACGAGCGGATAGGTCACCGCGTCGATCGTCACCCGCTCGATCCAACTCGGCACCCCGGACGGGACGTTCTTCTCGAAGAAGGAGTCCCCGATCACGCCGTGCGGCCACCTCACGCGGGTCACCGGCCGAGATGCCATGTGCGCCAACAGGATCGGCGCCACCGTCGCGTAGTAGTTGAGCACCTCCCCCTTGGTCGTCTCGGTCGACGGGTAGAGCAGCTTCTCCAGGCTCGTGAGCTTGAGCGTGCGCCCCCCGACCTCCACTCGGGTCACCGACCCCTGCGGCTCAACCATCGCTGGTCTCCTGCAGGTCCTCGGGGGTCAGGTCCGCCCGCACGCCGAGGTATGCCGGTTGCCGCAGTCGCGATCCCCCCGCACCTCCGCCCCAGCCCAGGCTCTTCACCTCGACCACGATCCGCGGACGCACCCACGTGGTGCCGACCGAGTCCTCACGCGGCACCTCATCGGCAAAAGGAGAAGCGCTGGCGCGCAAGGGTTCCAGGATCTCGGACAGCCGTTTCCCGGCACCGCCGACGAGTCCGGAACCCACGCGACCGGCATACCGCCAGCCCCCGTCACCATCGGGGATGCCGACGAGCACCGATCCCAACCGTGAGGTCGACCCGGTCTCCGGCCGCCATCCGCCGACGACGACCGACAGGGACGTGCGATGTGCCTTCTTGCGCCAGTCGGGCGAGCGGCGCCCCGCGGCATACGTGGCGGTGCGGCGTTTGGAGACGATGCCCTCCAACCCCTGGTCCGCGGTAGCCGCGAGCAACTGCGCGCCGTCGTCGAAGACGGGGGGCACCTGCCAGTGCCGCGAGTCGAGGTCGAGTTCCTCGAGCAGCGCGCGGCGCGCGGTCCACGGCTGGCCGGTGACGTCCTGGCCGAAGAGGCGCAACAGGTCGAAGACCATGAACGTCACCGGGCGCACCGTCGCCAGTCGCGCGGCCTTGCGGGAGTCCTTGACGTGCATGCGATCCGCGAGCGCGGCAAAACTCGGCCGTCCACCATCGAGGGCCACCACCTCGCCGTCGAGAAGCATGTCGTCGTAGTCCTCACCCAGCCCGCCGAGCTCGGGATAGCTCGCCGTCACGTCGTTGCCGCTGCGGGCATAAAGAGTCACCCGACCGGCACGCACGTCGGCGAGGACGCGCATCCCGTCCCACTTGACTTCGTGGACCCACTCGGGCCCGGTGGGGACCCGCTCGGCGAGCGTCGCGAGCATGGGCTTCATGCGCACATCCTGCCCCGAGCGGGCGAAGATGTGCCCCGTGCCCTCGCCTCTCCCCCACGGCTTGCGCCGGATGGTCGGCCCATGCGCTGGCGACCGGCCACCTCAAGGCGGGTTTGATCGGGTTCCGACCGTCAACGCGCACACCGAGGTGGCCAAGACCGCTGACCGCCAGACCCGAGGAGGCCGCCGACACGGGCGCAGTGTGGCAGCAGGTATGCCGCGTTGCCCCGTTTTGGGGAACACTGGCGGCATGCGTGCGATCTGGAAGGGCGCGGTCTCCTTCGGGTTGGTCAATGTGCCGATCCGTCTCTACTCGGCGACCGAGAACCACGACGTGCAGTTCCGGCAGGTGCATCGGGAGGACGGCGGCCGGATCAAGTACCAAAGGGTCTGCAACGAATGCGGCAAACAGGTCGCCTTCGACGACATCGCCAAGGGCTATGAGACCGAGGACGGCGGCATGGTCGTCCTCGACGACTCCGACTTCGCCGACCTGCCGAGCAAGACCTCCAAGGAGATCGGCGTCGTCAAGTTCGTGCCTGCCGACGAGATCGACCCGATGTGGCTCGACAAGAGTTACTACCTCGAGCCGGACAAGTCGGCCGCCAAGCCGTATGTCCTGCTGCGCGATGCGCTGGAATCCGAGAAGCGGATGGCGATCGTCACGGTGTCGATCCGCACCCGGATGACGATGGCCGTGCTGCGGGTGCGCGATGGCGTCATCGTCATGCAGACGATGATCTGGCCCGACGAGATCCGCAAACCCGACTTCACGGTCCTCGACGAGGATCAGCACGCAACCAAGGCCGAGCTCGACATGGCCAAGCTGCTCATCGACCAACTCGCCGGCGACTTCGAACCCGATGAGTACGAGGACGACTACGCCATCGCGCTCAAGGCCCTCGTGACGGCCAAGGTCGAAGGCGGGGAGGTCCAGGCACCGGTCACCGCAGCCGAGGAGTCCGGCGAGGTCGTCGACCTGTTGGCGGCGCTGGCCAAGTCGGTCGAGAAGGCCAAGGCGGCCCGGGGCGAAAAGGCCAGTTGACCGTCAGGCCATGTGACCGTCCGCGACGGCGAGCGCCTCATCGAGGATCGCAAGGCGCTCGGCCACGTATTCCGCGTCGTCGGCTCGCGTACGGTCGTCAGTCATGGGCTCACGGTTTGCCGCCGCGCTCGCCTGCGCACTGCTTCTCGCCGGGTGCGCGGCATCGACACCGAGCCCACCGACCGGGCCGGTCCCCACCTCTGCTTCGCCATCGTCGTCAGGATCACCTGTGGCACGACCGGCCATCACGCGGACCCCGGGCATGGCCTTCGACCTGCAGGCCCACCGCGGGGGGATGGGGTTGACCACGGAGGAGCAGCCCGCGGCATACCGCAAGGCCTTGGCGCTCGGGGTGAGCACGCTGGAACTCGACACCCAGGTGACGGCTGACAAGAAGGTCGTCGTCAGTCACGACCGGGTCATCGATGGCACGAAGTGTCGGGACACGGGGTCGAACCACTTCGTCGGGCGGGCGATCTTCACCCTGACGCTCGCGCAGGTGCAGACTCTCGACTGTGGCTTCCAGCAATATCCCGGGTTCGAGGAGCAAGAGGTCGTGACCGGGGCCCGGCTGGCCGAACTGCGCGACATCGTCGCCGTGTGGCGCGAGGCCGGCGACCCCGACGTGTGGTTCGACATCGAGATCAAGTTCGACCCGGCGAAGGCGGCGGAGTCGGTCGGGCGCGAGGAGTTCGTCCGAGTCGTCGTCGACGAGATCAACGCGCTGGGGATCGCGGACCGGACGATGATCCAATCCTTCGACTGGCTCACCCTGACCGAGGTGCACCTGCTCGAACCGACCTGGCCGCTGGTGGCCCTGGCCGGGAGCGACGCCTTCCCGCCGGAGTTGGCGGCGGGGGTCGCCGGGGTGACGACCTATTCGCCGCGGGAGACGATCGTGACGCGCGCGATGATCGAGCAGGCCCACGCGCTGGGGCTCAAGGTGGTGCCGTGGACGGTCGATGACCCGCAACGGATCTCGGTGCTGATCGCGCTCGGCGTCGACGGGCTGATCACGAACTATCCGGACCGGGCACGCGGCATGCTCGGCGCCTCCGCACCGGGGCTGCCGCCACCGATCCGCTGACGGCGAGGGATCGCCGGGAATCGGGAGGCGGACTGTCGGTGCCGCGGCATACCGTGAACCCATGTCCCCGATCCCGGTCGATCCCGATGGCCCCGAGGAGCTGACCGCTCCCCCCGAGCCGCTCGGCGCCCCGCACCACGAGGCGCACCTGCCACCAGGCGTCGAGCGGGGGCCGGCGACGGTCCGCGCCTTCCGGATGTTGCTCGGCAACACCCTCATCGCGAACGTCACGACGAGTTTCCTGTGGTTCGCGCTGACCTTCTGGGCCTATCTGGAGACGCGGTCGGTGATGGCCACCGCCATCATCGGCGGCGCCTACATGCTCTTCTTGGCCGTCTTCGGGATGGTCTTCGGATCTCTGGTCGACCGGCACCGCAAGAAACCGATCATGGTGGTGTCGAGCGTCGTCACCCTGCTCGCGTTCGCGCTCTCCGGCGGGGTCTATGTCCTCTTCGGTGAGGAGGGCGTCTCGCAGTGGCAACAGCCCGGCTTCTGGATCTTCGTCACGGTCATCCTCACCGGTGCCGTGGTCGAGAGCCTGCGCAACATCGCCCTGTCGACGACCGTCACCCTGCTCGTTCCCGAGGATGAGCGCGACAAGGCCAATGGCCTGGTCGGCACGGTGCAGGGCGTCGCCTTCATGGTCACCAGCGTCTTCTCCGGCCTGTCGATCGGTCTGCTCGGCATGGGTTGGACGCTGGTCATCGCGATCGCGCTCACCGGGATCTCGCTGGCCCACCTGCTCGTCATCCCGATCCCGGAGGTGCAGCCGCACCTCGAGGAGGGCGAAAAGAGGCCGACCTTCGACATCGCCGGGGCAATGACGGCGATCCGCGCGGTCCCCGGTCTGCTCGCGCTGATCCTCTTCGCGACCTTCAACAACTTGGTCGGGGGCGTCTTCATGGCGCTCATGGATCCCTATGGACTCGAGCTCTTCGACGTCAAGGTGTGGGGTGTCGTGCTCGGAGTGACCAGTCTCGGCTTCATCATCGGCGGTGGGCTCGTGGCCAAGTTCGGGCTCGGGGCACGGCCGCTGCGCACCCTGCTGCTGGTCAATGTCGGCGTGGCCGTGGTCGGGATGCTCTTCACGATCCGTGAGGCGCAGTGGCTCTATGTCCTGGGCATCCTCGTCTTCATGGCCCTCACGCCGGCGGCCGAGGCGGCCGAGCAGACCTTGCTGCAGAAGGTCGTGCCGTTCCGGTCCCAGGGACGCGTCTTCGGCTTCCAGCAGTCGGTCGAGATGGGCTCGGCCCCGGTGTCGGCCTTCCTCATCGGCCCGATCGCGCAGTACTGGCTGATCCCCTACATGCGCACCGACGACGGCCAGGACCGGTGGGCCTGGCTCCTCGGCCGCGGCGACACTCGGGGCATTGCTCTGGTCTTCTTCGTCGCGGGCTTCATCATGCTCATCGCCGTGCTGCTCGCCTTCGTGTCCAGGCCCTACCGCCAACTCACGGCGGCCTACGAGAAGTGACCTCCCGTTGCGTCCGCGTCCCCCGCGCCCATGGCGACGCGTGACGCGGAAGCAACGCCCTAGGGTTTCGCCATGCCCGAAGGCCACACCCTGCATCGGCTCGCCGGCGCCCTCGATCGTGCCTTCGCCGGCACTCGGCCCGCCGTCTCATCCCCCCAAGGGCGCTTCGCCGACGGGGCAGTGCTCCTCGACGGCCTGCTCTGCGTGCGCGCCGACGCGTGGGGGAAGCACCTCTTCGTCACCTTCGAGGGCGAGCGCATCCTCAATGTGCACCTCGGCCTGATCGGCGTCTTCGACGTCCTTCGGTATGCCGCGGGCCCCGGTTCCGGTGCCCTCCCCCCTCCGCCGGTGGGCGCGGTCCGGGTGCGTCTGGTCAACGAGGAATGGGTCGCCGACCTGCGCGGCGCCACCGTCGTGGACCTCATCTCGCCCGAGCAGCAGGCCGCCATCGTCGCCCGCCTCGGCCCCGACCCGCTGCGGGCCGGCGAGCCGGGGCATGACACCGCACACTCACTGGCCAAGCTCGCCCGCACCGACCGACCGGTCGCCGAGTTGCTCATGGACCAGTCGGTGCTCGCCGGCGTCGGCAATGTGTATCGCTGCGAGCTGCTGTGGAAGCACCGGATCGACCCCTTCACGCCCGGCCGCAAGGTCAAGAAGCGCACCTGGCAGACGATCTGGGACGACCTGGTCGACCTCATGCCGATCGGCGTCGCCTTCGGCCAGATCATCACGCTCGACGAGCAGGTCGCCGAGGCCAAGGCGTTCCTGGCGCAGCGTGCGGAAGCCGGCGACGCGGCATACCTCGTGGATTGGCAGGGCGGCACCGAAGGTGAGCGCGGGCGGGTGCCCGCCGGACAACGGCGACCCGCCTATGAGCAGGTCAGTCCGTTCCCGCGGGAGTATGCCGTCTACAAGCGCCAGGGCGAGCCATGTCCGGTGTGCGGCAGCCGAATTCGCACGCAGGTGCTCGCCGGGCGCAACCTCTTCTGGTGCGGCCGCTGCCAGCGGCGGCACTGACCTTGGGATTCACCCGCGCCGAGCTCGAGGCACACCGTGACGAGGTCGTGCCCGACCTCATCGGGCCCGGTTGCCGACTGCTCTTCGTCGGCATCAACCCCGGCCTGTGGACCGCTGCCGTGCAGACCCACTTCGCGCATCCCGGCAATCGCTTCTATCCGGCGCTGCTCGAGGCCGGGATCATCGAGGCACCGATCGATCCGGCGGCCGGCATGACCGACGCCGATCGCGCCGCCGTCCTGGCGCGCGGACTCGGCATCACCAACCTCGTGCCGCGCGCGACGGCCCGCGCCGACGAACTCTCCGCGCAGGAACTCCGCACCGGCGGCGAGCGTCTGGTCGCAACCGTCCGACGCTGGGAGCCGCGGGTGGTCGCGGTCGCCGGCATCACGGCATACCGGACGGCGTTCGGCGAGCGGAAGGCGACCATGGGGCGCCAGCCGACCGATCTGGGCGGCGTCGAGCTCTGGGTGGTGCCGAACCCCAGCGGCCTCAACGCCCACGAGACGGTCGCCTCCCTCGCGCAGGCGTATGCCGCGCCCGCCCGCGCCGCCGGCGTGCTCCCCTGACCGACCCACTCCCCCTACCCACCCCCTTGCGTCCGGCACGTGGACGGCATACCAACCACCGTGCCGGACACAAGGCAGAGGTATGCCGTGAGCGAACATGAGTGCTCGCCACTCACCTCGCGGAACACGCACAAGGCGGCTGGCGTTGGTGCCTTCGAGACGCTGCGTGGAAATCCCGGGGGCACCCTCAGGCTGCGCGGCTACAGTTCTAGGACTACCGAAGGTCAGGAGTCATGTCCATGTTCGAACGGTTCACCGACCGGGCTCGCCGGGTGGTCGTGCTTGCGCAGGAAGAGGCGCGCATGCTCAACCACAATTACATCGGCACGGAGCACATCCTCCTCGGCCTCATCCACGAGGGCGAGGGTGTCGCCAGCAAGGCGCTGGAGCAGCTCGGGGTCAGCCTCGACGCCGTGCGCGAGCAGGTGCAGGAGATCATCGGCCAGGGCCAGCAGGCCCCGACCGGTCACATCCCCTTCACGCCGCGCGCCAAGAAGGTGCTCGAGCTCTCCCTGCGCGAGGCGCTGCAGCTCGGCCACAATTACATCGGGACCGAGCACATCCTGCTCGGCCTCATCCGCGAGGGCGAGGGTGTCGCCGCCCAGGTCCTCGTCAAGCTCGGCGCCGACCTGGCGCGCGTCCGCCAGACGGTCATCCAACTGATCTCCGGCTACCAGGGCGGCAAGGAGGCCGCCGGCGCGACCGCCGGCCCCGGCGCCGGCCCGGCCGAGGGCACGCCCGCCGGTTCGCTGGTCCTGGACCAGTTCGGCCGCAACCTCACGGTCGCCGCCCGCGAGGGCAAGCTCGACCCGGTCATCGGGCGCGAGAAGGAGATCGAGCGGGTCATGCAGGTGCTGTCCCGCCGCACCAAGAACAACCCCGTCCTCATCGGTGAGCCCGGCGTCGGCAAGACCGCCGTTGTCGAGGGCCTGGCACAGGACATCGTGCGCGGCGACGTGCCCGAGACCCTCAAGGACAAGCAGCTCTACACCCTCGACCTCGGCGCGCTCGTGGCCGGCAGCCGCTACCGCGGTGACTTCGAGGAGCGGCTCAAGAAGGTCCTCAAGGAGATCCGCACCCGCGGCGACATCGTGCTCTTCATCGACGAGATCCACACCCTCGTCGGGGCGGGCGCGGCCGAGGGCGCCATCGACGCGGCGAGCATCCTCAAGCCGATGCTGGCCCGCGGTGAACTGCAGGTGGTCGGCGCGACCACCCTCGACGAGTACCGCAAGTACATCGAGAAGGACGCCGCCCTGGAGCGCCGCTTCCAGCCCATCCAGGTCATGGAGCCGACGCTGGCGCACGCCATCGAGATCCTCAAGGGCCTGCGCGACCGCTACGAGGCGCACCACCGGGTGTCCATCACCGACGGTGCGCTCGTCGCCGCCGCGACGATGGCCGACCGCTACGTCAACGACCGGCACCTCCCCGACAAGGCGATCGACCTGATCGACGAAGCCGGCGCCCGCCTGCGGATCAAGCGGATGACCGCTCCGCCGGACCTGCGCGAGTTCGACGAGAAGATCCAGTCCGTCATCCGGGAGAAGGAGTCGGCGATCGACGGGCAGGACTTCGAGAAGGCCGCCCGCCTGCGCGACGACGAGAAGAACCTGCGTGCCGAGAAGTCCCGCCGTGAGTCCGAGTGGCGCAATGGCGACATGGACGTCGTCGCCGAGGTCAACGAGGAGCTGATCGCCGAGGTCCTGGCCGCCAGCACCGGCATACCGGTCTTCAAGCTGACCGAGGAGGAGTCCAGCCGCCTGCTCCACATGGAGGACGAGCTCCACAAGCGCGTCATCGGCAACAACGACGCGATCAAGGCGCTCTCCCAGGCGATCCGACGCACCCGCGCCGGCCTCAAGGACCCGCGTCGCCCGGGCGGCTCGTTCATCTTCGCCGGCCCCACCGGCGTCGGGAAGACCGAGCTCGCCAAGACGCTCGCCGAGTTCCTCTTCGGGGACGAGGACGCGCTCATCTCGCTCGACATGAGTGAGTACTCCGAGAAGCACACGGTGTCGCGGCTCTTCGGGTCACCTCCCGGTTACGTCGGCTACGAAGAGGGTGGCCAGCTCACCGAGAAGGTGCGCCGTCGCCCCTTCTCCGTGGTCCTCTTCGACGAGGTCGAGAAGGCCCACCCGGAGATCTTCAACAGCCTGCTGCAGGTGCTCGAGGATGGCCGCCTCACCGACTCCCAGGGTCGGATGGTCGACTTCAAGAACACCGTCATCATCATGACGACCAACCTCGGCACCCGCGACATCTCCAAGGCCGCCATGGGCTTCTCCGCCGGGCCGGACACCCGCTCCGACTACGACCGGATGAAGGCCAAGGTGACCGACGAGCTCAAGCAGCACTTCCGGCCTGAGTTCCTCAACCGGGTCGACGACACGATCGTCTTCCCGCAGCTCTCGCAGGAGGAGATCGTCCAGATCGTCGACCTCGAGATCGCCAAGCTCGACAAGCGCCTCAAGGACAAGGACATGGGCCTCGAGCTCACCCCGGCCGCGAAGAACCTCCTCGCGACCAAGGGCTACGACCCGGTCCTGGGCGCGCGGCCGCTGCGTCGCACGATCCAGCGCGAGATCGAGGACACCCTCTCGGAGAAGATCCTCTTCGGCGAACTCACCTCCGGCCAGATCGTCAAGGTCGACGCCGAGGGCGAGGGCAAGGACGGCATCTTCACCTTCGAGGGTGCCGCGCAGGTCCGCGAGATCGACATCCCGATGGTCGTCGGCAACGACTGACCGCACCACGCCACCCCCCGTTGCGTCCGGCAAGGGGACGTCATGGCAACCACATTGCCGGACACAAGCAGGGCCTACAGGTATGCCGCCCGCTCACGTGAACCCCACACTTGAGCGGGCGGCATACCTCTTTTGGGCGCCGCTGACGGGTAGGAAGGGGGGATGGAGCACCAGGCGGTGGTGGAGTTCGTCGGGCCGTGGACCGGGCCGCTCGTCGCGACGTCGGTGCACGCCGGCCACGACCTGCGCCCGGAGATCGCCGCCGCAATGACGCTGCCCGAGGCCGATCGCTTCCGCGAGGAGGACCCCTTCACCGACCTCATCGCGAGCGCGGTCGAGTCTCGGATGCTCACCCATCGCTCGCGGTTCGAGGTCGACCTCAACCGGCCGCGGCGCGAGGCCGTCTATCGCACCCCGGCTGACGCCTGGGACCTCGACCTCTGGCGCGACGAGGCCCTCCCCGACGAGGCCTGGCGCGGCAGTCTGGCCGTCTGGGATGAGGTGTATGCCGCGCTCGCACCGCGGTTGGACGAGATCGCCGACCGCGGGCCCTTCGTCCTGCTCGACGTGCACTCCTACAACCATCGCAGGGGTGGTCCGACGGCCGGGCCCGAGCCCCTGGCCGACAATCCCGACGTCAATGTCGGCACCGGATCGGTGGACCGCAGCCGGTTCGGGCGCCTCGTCGAACGTTTCGTGCGCGACATGGCGTCCGCCGACCTGGGCTGCGGCCCGGTGGACACTCGGGAGAACGTGAAGTTCGAGGGCCGCCAACTCGCGTGGTGGGTGCACGATCGCTATCCGCGGGTCGGCTGCGTGCTCGCGCTGGAGTTCAAGAAGACCTTCATGGACGAGTGGACCGGCGTGCCCGATGACGCCGCCATCGCCTGCGCCCGGACCAACCTGGCGGCGACCCTGCCGGGGCTCACCGAGGAACTGGGGCGGCTGCGGTGACCGCCCGAACGACCACGGCGATCGAGAACAACGGCGGCAGTGGGCTGAGCGTCGATGACCTCGCCATCGACCACGAGATCGCCCAACTCTCCTCCGGAGTGCGTTTCCTCCTCGAGGTGACCCCGCTCAACGTCGATGTGGCGCGCGCGGCATACCTCGAAGGTGGCCACGAGCAGCCCGGCTTCGCCTACCGGACGCTCGACACCCCGCCCGATGTCCTCGACGCCCGGTTGCGGAAGATCGACGTCAGTGCCGTGGCCGACCCGACCCTGCAGCACCTGCTGCGCGCCAAGCACCGCGAGATGGAACTCCAGGTCGCGATGTTGCGGGCCCGCGACAGCAAGGACTTCCTCGGGCTCTCCATCGAGCTCTATGGCGGGGTCGCGCCGGCGCTGCGCGAGCAGGCGGAGGGGGTCCTCGCAGCCCTGCCGGCGCCGGAGTCGGCCGGCGACTCCTTCGACGCGAGCGCCTTCCTCGAGCTGGCCAACGAGGAGATCGAGGCCTACCGGGAGCAGGACCCCGACATCGAGATGCATGCCGAGATCCGCCCCGACGTCAGCGGCGTCATGGTCTCGGGCGACACCCTGCTCGTCAGCCCCGACTCGCACGTGCAGCAACGTCGGGCGATGGCGCTGATCCACCACGAGGTCGGCACCCACCTGGTCACGCAGGTCAACGGGATGGCCCAACCGGTCAAGGTCCTGGGCACCGGGCTCGCGGGATACGACGAGACCCAGGAGGGTCTGGCCGTCCTGGCGGAGATCGCCTGTGGCGGGCTCACCTCCTTTCGCCTGCGCCAGCTCGCCGGACGCGTGCTGACCGTGCACCGCCGAGTCGAGGGAGCCACCTTCCGGGACGCGCACCAGGCCCTCGTCGACGCCGGCTTCCCCGAGCGCAGCGCGTTCACCACGACGATGCGGGTCTATCGCGGCGGCGGGCTGACCAAGGACGCGATCTACCTGCGGGGGCTGGTCGACCTGCTGACCCACCTGCGCGAGGGGGGCGGACTCGACCTGCTCTTCCGCGGCAAGTTCTCGCTACGCGACCTGCCCCTCGTGCGTGACCTCGAGGAGCGCGGCGTGCTCCGCCCGGCACGGATCCGGCCCCGGCACCTGGACGACCCCACGGCCGCCGAGCGGCTCGACCGAGCCGCACACGGCCCCATGCTCCACCAGATCCTGGAAGGACACTGATGAAGATCGGATTCGTCGTCAACGACGTCGCCACCGAGAAACCGACCTACACGACCAATCGGCTCGCCTTGGCGGCCAAGGAGTTGGGGCACGAAGCCTGGTTCATGGGGGTCGGTGACTTCAGTTACAAGCCGGACGGCTCACTCGCGACGACCGCCTGCACGGCCAACGGCAAGCGCTATCGGTCCCTGGAGCGCCATCTGGCCGACATCCAGAAGCCGGACGTCGAGCAGCGGATCGACCTCGAGGAGTTCGACGTCATCATGCTGCGCAACGACCCCGCGGACGACGCCGAGTCGGCCGCTTGGGCCAACAATGCTGGCGTCGCCTTCGGGCAACTCATCGCCTCGATGGGAGTGCTCGTCGTCAACGACCCCACCTCGCTCGCCAATGCGTTGTCCAAGGCCTACTTCCAGCACTTCCCCGAGGTCGTGCGCCCCAAGACCCTCATCTCGCGCGACGTCGAACTGATCACCGACTTCGTCGACGACCTCGGCGGCAAGGCCGTCCTCAAGCCGCTCCAGGGCTCCGGCGGCAGCGGCGTCTTCCTCATCAACTCCGCCGAGTCACCCAACCTCAACCAGATCATCGAGGCCATCTCCCGCGACGGTTACGTCGTCGCCCAGGAGTACCTCCCCGAGGCCACCGAGGGCGACGTGCGACTGTTCGTCATGAACGGTCGCCCGCTCGAGGTCGACGGGAAGTATGCCGCGTTCCGCCGACTCCCGAGCGCGAAGGACGTGCGCTCCAACATGTCGGTGGGCGGCAAGGCCGCCAAGGCCAAGGTCACCGACGAGATGCTCCACATGGTTGACGTCGTGCGACCGAAACTGGTGGCGGACGGGATGTTCCTCGTCGGGCTCGACATCGTCGGCGACAAGCTCATGGAGATCAATGTCTTCTCCCCCGGGGGCCTCGGGAGCGCCCAGAGCCTGGTCGAGGTCGACTTCGCGCCGATCATCATCGAGGAACTCGAGCGCAAGGTGCGCATCCGCAAGCACAACCCGGGGCTGGACAACCGGAGCCTGGCCACGAGCTGAGCCCAACGGCATACGTCCGCGCCTTCCGTCGCTGTGGCAACGAAAGGCGCGGACGCAGTGAGTGGTGGGTCAGGCGGTGGCGGGTGCGTTCGCCGAGGCCGCCGCGGTCTTCGCGTGGCGGAAGCCGAGGAGCGCGAGGACCAGGAAGAGCACCGCGGCGGCGAAGGCGCCGATGGCTGCGTAGCCGGCGATGGTCCCCATGGTGGCGAAGGCGTAGCCGTAGAGGAGCAGGCCGCGCAGGGTGCTGCCCATGAAGAGCGACTGGCGGAGGTTCATCAGGGCCTTGGTCTCGGGGGCGTCAGGGGCGGTCTTGTTGGCCGCGAGCGCCTTGCCGGAGACGACCGAGTAGGTTTCGCCATTGGACGACGCGTTCATGTGGGCCAGGATGTAGTGGTCGGCGTAGGCCTTGGCCTGCGAGCCGTTCTCGAGCTTCTGGCCGATGAACGGGGTGAGGGCGTCCTTGTCGGCCTGGTTCTCCAGAGCGTCGATGCCCTTCTGGTCCGGCATCGTGATGTCCTGCGCCAGGAACTGGGTCTTGACCTCGTTGTCGACGAAGTTCGAGGCCCAGGTGAGCAGCCCACCGGCGACCAGCATGACGGCGGCGAGGCCGAGACCGATCCACGAGACCAACTTGTCGAGTGTGCTGCGCATGGGGTTCTCCTCCTTGATTCCTTCTCCCCGTTCTGGGGCTCGGTTCAATTCTCCTACCTCGCGTAGTAGTTGAAGACCAAACCACCTGTCTACTACGTCACATAGGAGATTCTTGGTTGACGCCTGCCCCCGGCGCAGCCCAGCGTCGTAGAGTGCGGCGGTGACCTCCGGCCTCCGTGTGCGCCCTGCCCGCACCAGCGACATGCGCGCCATCCGAGCTCTCGTCTCCCCCCTCGCCGAGCGCCGGATCCTGCTCCAGAAGGAAGCGGTGGCCTACTACGAGGCGACCGGCGACTTCGTCGTCGCCGAGCTCGACGACCGGATCGTCGGCTGTGGTGCCGTCCACGTGCTCTGGGAGGACCTCGCCGAGATCCGCACCCTGGCCGTCACGGACGAGGCCCTCGGTCGCGGCGTCGGCACGGCCATCCTCGACGCCCTCGTCGAGCGCGGCCGCGGTCTCGGGGTGCGGCGGCTCTTCTGCCTGACCTTCGAGACCGCGTTCTTCGAGCGGCACGGCTTCGAGGCGATCGAAGGCCAGGCCGTCTCCCCGGAGGTGTATGCCGAGTTGTTGCGGTCCTATGACGAGGGAGTCGCCGAGTTCCTCGACCTCGAACGCGTCAAGCCCAACACCTTGGGCAACACCCGGATGCTCAGGGTGCTCTGATCACGTCCCCCGCGTCCACGGCTGGGCGCGCATTCGGGGCCTGCGAGCAATAGCGTCGACGTCATGTCTGACGTCGTGGTGGTCATGGGCGTCTCCAGCGTCGGGAAGACAACCGTCGCCAAGGGACTGTCCGCGCTCATGGGCTGGGAATTCGCCGAGGGCGATGCCTTCCACCCGCAGGCCAACATCGACAAGATGCACGCGGGGACACCGCTGACCGACGACGACCGGTGGCCGTGGTTGCGGTTGATCCGGGACTGGATGGCGGAGGCGATCGATGAGGGACGCAGCGCGGTCGTCACCTGTTCGGCGCTGAAGGTGTCCTATCGGGATGTCCTGCGCGAGGCAGGTTCGCAGGTGCGCTTCCTCCATCTCGTGGCGCCGGAAGTGCTCGTCGGTGATCGGATGGCCCACCGGGAGGGGCACTTCATGCCGACGTCCTTGCTGCACAGCCAGTTCGACACCCTCGAGGCGCTCACGGCCAAGGAGCTCGAGCACGGCAGCACCGTCGTGTCCGTCGAGGGCACCCCACCCCAGGTCCTCGAGCGCTGCATGAACGCGCTCGGCCTCTCCGCCCCAGCCGATATCGAGGAAGGTCACCGCGCATGAGTCTCACCGCCACCTTGACCAGCGCCTGGTCCGTTGCCCTGCCCTTCGCTGATGCCCCGCCCAAGCTCACCGACGCCGGCAACACCCAATTGCTGCTGGCCGCGTTGGCCGGGATCGCCGCCGTGGTGCTGCTCATCAGTTGGGCCAAGTTCCACCCCTTCCTCGCCCTGATCATCGGTGCCGCCGTCATGGGTGGAGTCGCGGGAGTGCAGCCCGCCGACATCGTCACCAGCTTCACCAAGGGCCTGGGCAGCACGACCGGATCGGTCGGCCTGCTCATCGCGCTGGGGGCGATGATCGGCAAGTTGCTCCAGGACTCGGGAGGGTCAGAGACGATCGTCGACCGGTTGATCGGTGGCGTGAGTCCCCGACGGCTGCCCTGGATGATGGCGCTGATCGCCTTCATCCTCGGGATCCCGCTGTTCTTCGAGGTCGGCGTCGTCCTGCTCGTGCCGGTCGTCATCCTCGTCGCCCGCAAGCTCGACCTGTCCCTGATGAAGGTCGGCATCCCGGCCCTGGCCGGCCTGTCGATCCTGCACGGGTTCGTGCCTCCGCACCCCGGGCCACTCCTCGCGATCGACATCGTCAAGGCCGACCTCAGCACGGTCCTGCTCTACGGCTTGGTCATCTCCGTGCCCACGCTCATCGTGTCCGGTCCGCTGCTGGCGCGCTTCGTCGACCAGTGGGTGCCGGTGCACGCCTCGGGGGCACCCGGTGGCTCGGATGCCGGACCGACCCAGACCCAGACCCACTCCCAGCCCCAGACCAGCGCGTCCGAGGCACCTCGCCTGACGAAGCGACCCGGCTTCGTCCCCGCCGTCCTGTCGATCACCCTTCCGGTCATCCTCATGCTCCTGCGCGCGATCGGCGAGCTGACATTGGACGAGGAGAACGGCGTCCGCAAGTTCCTCGAGTTCCTGGGCACCCCAGCCGTCGCTCTGCTGCTCGGAGTCCTCGTCTCGATGTTCTTCCTCGGCTTCCGCACGGGGATGAACAGGAGTCAGGTCGAGAAGTCGGTGGGCAGCGCGTTGCCCGGCATCGCCGGCATCCTGCTCATCGTGGCCGCCGGTGGCGGCTTCAAGCAGATGCTCGTCGACGCCGGCGTCGGTGCGGTCATCGGTGACCTCGCCAAGGGGTCGGGCTTGTCCCCCCTGATCCTCGGTTGGTTGATCGCGGTCGGCATCCGCCTGGCCACCGGCTCGGCCACGGTCGCGACGATCACGGCCGCCGGGATCGTCTCCCCTCTGGCGGCGGGGCCCGACAAGCCCACCCTGGCCCTGCTCGTGCTCGCCGTCGGCGCCGGCTCGCTCTTCTTCAGCCATGTCAACGACGCCGGCTTCTGGCTGGTCAAGGAGTACTTCGGCCTGACCATCGGTCAGACGATCAAGTCGTGGTCGGTCATGGAGACCGTGATCTCGGTCGCCGGGCTGATCTTCGTCCTGCTCTTCAGCCTCGTCGTCTAGGGCGCGCCCGCTCAGCGCGTGAGGCGGAATCGGTTTCCGTTGTTGGGCAACGGCTCGACGAAGCCCTCGGTGATGAGGGCATGGAGCAAGCGGTCGATGCGGCCCTCGGCCGGGTCGATGTCGTCGAACTCCTGACGCGGCAGGGAGTTGGGCGCATCCCGCAATCGTTGGAGGATGTCGCCGCGGACCTTGCGATCGGTTCCCTCGTAGCCCTGCCCGCGCCTCACCGCCCCCTCGTATGCCGGTCGGCCGGCTTCCACCCAGGCGCACCCGTCGGCAAGGGGGCAGGACTCACACCGTGGCCGCCGCGCCTGGCAGACGAGTGCACCCAACTCCATGATGGCGACGTTCCAGACAGCCGAGGTCGCCGGATCCTCGGGAACCACCGAGGCGGCCAGGCGTGACTCGGCGGCGGTCAACGAAGGCGCCGCCTGTGCGACACCGGTGACGGCACGAGCCAGGACTCGACGAACATTGGTGTCCACCACCACAGTTCGGTCCCCGAAGGCGAAGGCAGCCACCGCCGCGGCCGTGTAGGCACCCACGCCGGGAAGGGCCAGCAGGTCGGTCTCCAGCCGCGGCACCTCTCCCTCGTGCCGCTCGACCATCGCCACCGCGGCCTCGCGCAGGCGCAGTGCCCGTCGCGGATACCCCAGTCGCCCCCAGGCCCGCACCACGTCACCGGGCGATGCTGCGGCCAGGTCCGCGGGCGTCGGCCAGCGCGCCATCCACTCCCGCCACGGGGCCTCGACCCGAGCCACCGGTGTCTGCTGCGCCATCACCTCCGAGACAAAGACGCCCCACGGTGAGCACTGCGGGTCGCGCCAGGGAAGCGGTCGGGCGTGCGCGGCATACCAACTGAGAATGCGTTGGTGGAGAACCGAATTGGGTAGCGCCAAGGCTCAGACGTAGCGTTCGAGGATGCTCGACTCGGCCAGTCGTGACAAGCCCTCGCGCACGAGGCGGGCACGGCCTTCGCCGACGCCGTCGACTTCCTGGAGATCGTCGAGACCCGCGGCGAGCAACTTCTGGAGCGACCCGAAATGGTCGATGAGGCGGTCGACGATGGCCCCGGGCAGCCGGGGCACCTTGGAGAGCAGGCGATAACCGTGGGGACTGATCGAGGAGTCGAGGGCATCGCCGACGACGGGGAATCCGAGGGCCTTGGCCCCGCCGACCGGGTCGAGCAGTTCGGTGGAGTCGAGGGCCTCGAGGTTGGCGATCGCCTCCTCCGCGGAGTAGCCGGCCTTGGACTCGGTGATGTAGTCGCGGATGACGTGCTCCAGGTCGTCGGCCAGGCCCCCGGTGAGCTCCTCGAGCTGCAGCGACAGGAGGCGACCATCGGTCCCCAGCTGGACCACATAGTCGGCGATCTCGTCCTTGATCCGCCGCACCATCTCGAGGCGTTGCAGCACATTGGCGACGTCGCGCACCGAGACCAGGTCCTCGATCTCGAGCGCGGACAGCGTGCCGGTGACCTCGTCGAGGCGCTTCTTGTAGCGCTCGAGGGTCTGCAAGGCCTGGTTCGCGCGCGAGAGGATCGCGCTGGAGTCCTCGAGGACGATCCGCCGGCCGGCAACATAAAGTGCCACGATCCGCATCGACTGGCTCACCGTGACCACCGGGAAACCGGTCTGCTTGGCCACGCGCTCCGCGGTGCGATGCCGGGTGCCTGACTCGCTGGTCTCGATGCTCGCGTCGGGCAGCAACTGCGTCGCGGCCCGCACGATCCGGGTGACATCGCGATCGACCACCACGGCGCCGTCCATCTTGGCCAACTCACGCAGGCGGGTGGCCGAGAACTCGACGTCGAGCGGGAAGCCGCCGGTCGCGATCTGGTCCACGACCCGGTCGTGTCCGAGGACGATGAGGGCGCCGGTGCGGCCCCGCAGGATCCGCTCGAGGCCGTCGCGCAACTCGGTGCCGGGCGCGACCGACCCCAGCGTGTGGCGGACGAGCTCGTCGCTGTGCAGCGCAGCCATCGACTCACTTCCGTCGCGTCGGTCGGTATGCCGCGAGCCTCCCAACCCGCGACCGGTCAGTCGCACGTGGGTGCAGGCCGACCACGAGGAGTCTACGGGTCGCAGCCCAATCGATGCGTCAGGGCGCCGCCAGTGCTTGGACGGCCTCGAGCACGGTGCCGACCTCGACCACCTGCACCTCCCGCGGCACGGGGCCGGCACCGAGCACGCCCTTGGGCACCACGGCATACCGAAAGCCCAGGCGCGCCGCCTCGGAGAGGCGACGATGAGCCCCGGTGACCGGACGCACCTCGCCGGCGAGCCCCACCTCCCCGAAGGCGCAGGTGCCCGCACGCACCGGGCGATCAGTGACTGCGGACGCGACCGCGAGCGCGACCGCCAGGTCGCTGGCCGGCTCGGTGAGGCGGACCCCGCCGACGGTCGAGAGGTAGACGTCCTGCTTGCCGATCGGCGCGCGGGCGCGGCGCGCGAGGACGGCCAGGATCATGTCGACCCGCCCGCGGTCGAGCCCCGAGGTGGCCCGCCGGGGGGTGGGCAGGTCGGTGGCGTCGACGAGGGCCTGGACCTCCGTGACCATCGGCCGCCGCCCCTCGAGGGTGACCGTCACGCAGGTGCCCGGGACCTCGGCGGTCCGGCCGGACAGGAAGAGCCCACTGGGGTCGGCGAGGCCGACGATGCCGACATCGGAGAGGTCGAAGCAGCCGACCTCGTCGGTCGGGCCGAAACGGTTCTTGACGGCGCGCACCAGGCGCAGCCGACTGTGCCGATCACCCTCGAACTGCACGACGACATCGACGAGGTGCTCCAGCACCCGCGGCCCGGCGATCGAGCCGTCCTTGGTCACATGGCCGACGAGCAGGACCGCGATGCCGCGCGACTTGGCCGCCTGGATCAGCGCGGCGGCAACCTCACGCACCTGCCCCACGTTGCCGGCCGCCCCGTCGATCTCGCCGCTGGAAATGGTCTGGACCGAGTCGACGATCACCAGCTCGGGTTCGACCCGCTCGATCTGGCCGAGCACGGTCGCCAGGTCGGTCTCCGACGCGAGAAAGAGGGTGCGCGCCATCGCCTCGATCCGCTCGGCACGCGTGCGGACCTGGGCCGCGGACTCCTCACCGGTGATGTAGAGGACGCGCCGCTCCCCCTCCGGGCCCCCCTCACGCGCCGCTCGGCCGGCGACATCGAGCAACAGGGTCGACTTGCCGATGCCCGGCTCGCCGGCGACCAGCACGACCGCTCCGGGCACGATGCCCCCACCGAGCACCCGGTCGAACTCGGGCACCCCGGTCGACCGCGCCACTGCGCGCCGAGCATCGACCTCCCCGATCGGGACCGCCGGGCGCTCGACAGCCCCTGCCGCGGTCGTGCGCACCTTGACGGCCCCGACCTCACTGATCGACCCCCAGGCCTGGCACTCCCCGCACCGCCCGATCCACTTGCTCGTCTGCCACCCGCACTCCGAGCACTGGTATGCCGCGGCGCTGCGGGCGGAGGACTTGGCTGCCATGCGGCATACGGTATGCCGCGGCGCCGACAGCGCCCGCTCCCTCCCGCGCGCCGGGCGCGCGGTGCGAGACTGGGGCCATGGCGCACATCAGGATCGACAAGACCGAGCAGACCCTCACCGTGGATCTCAGTGCCGTGGAAGTCGTCGAGTCACTGCACCGCGACCTCACGGTGCCGCTGTCGTCCGTGCTGTCGTCGCGGGTGACCGACAAGGCCCTGGGTGAGGTCTTCGGAATGCGGTTCCCCGGGACCGGGCTGCCAGGGCTCGAGCTCGTCGGGACCTTCATCTCGGCTGACCTGGGGCGGACCTTCGCGGTCTGCCACGGACGCGGTGAGGGCATCGTCATCGAGCTGGATGTGGACGTCGCCGGCTTCGACCGGGTCGTGGCGACCGTGGACGACCCCGAGGCGATCGTCGCCGAACTCAGCTGACGGGTCGCTCAGCGGCACCGATCACAGCACGATCACGGCCCCGGGCAAGACTCTGCCCCGGGGCGCGTCAACACGCGCCGCGGGGCAGAGAATGGATCGTCAGGCGGAGACGACGTTGAGCGCGACCTTGGCCTGGACCTCCGGGTGCAGACGCACGAGTGCCTCGTGCGACCCGAGGGTCTTGATCGGCGTCGGGAGCTCGATCTTGCGCTTGTCGAGGGCGGGGCCCCCGGCAGCGGCGACGGCGGCGGCGATGTCGGCGGTGGAGATGGCGCCGAAGAGGCGACCCTCCTTGCCAGCCTTCGCGGACACCTGGACGGCCTTGGCCTCGAGGTTGCCCTTGAAGGACTTCGCCTCCTCGAGGGACTTCACCGCGCGGGCCTCGCGACCCTTGGCAATGGCGTCGACCTGCTTCTGGCCGCCCTTGGTCCAGGCGGTGGCCAGACCGCGACGGAAGAGGAAGTTGCGGGCATAACCCGCCTTGACCTCGACGACGTCACCGGCGGAACCGAGGCTCGAGACCTCGTGCGTGAGAATGACCTTCATCGTGTGCGCTCCTCTCAGCGACCGGACGAGGAGTAGGGCAACAGGGCCATCTCCCGGGCGTTCTTGACGGCGTTGGCGATGAGGCGCTGCTCCTGGACCGAGACACCGGTCACGCGGCGGGCGCGGATCTTGCCGCGGTCGGAGATGAACTTGCGCAGCAACGCTGCGTCCTTGTAGTCGATGTTCTCGACCTTGGCGACCTTGAGGGGGTTCGCCTTCTTCTTGGGCTTGCGAATGACGGGCTTGGCCATCGTGGTGCTCTCCTTTTCGCTGGAGTGTCCAGCGGATGAGCCCTGGTCTCCCAGGGATGGGGTGTTGCTGTGTGTGGATGATTTGCGTCCGAGAGAGCCGTTGCTGTGGCGACGGAACACGCGGACGCTCTCGATCAGAAGGGGGGCTCGTCGTAGGACGGGGCGTTGCCCCAGCCACCCTGGTTGCCCGAGCCGCTCTGGCCGCCGGAGCCCTGGCTGCCGGAGCCCTGGCCGCCGGAGTTGCCACCCCAGCCGCCCTGACCACCCTGACCGCCGCTGGCGCCCTGGCCGCCGGAGTTGCCACCCCAGCCGCCCTGGCCGCCGGAACCGCCCTGCGGTGCGGAACCACCGGTGGCCCACGGGTCGGACTGCTGGCCGCCGAAGCCGCCACCACCGAAGTCACCGCTGCCGCCGCCGCGCGAGGTCTTGGTGACCTTGGCGTTGGCATAACGCAGCGACGGGCCGACCTCGTCGACGTCCATCTCGACGACGGTGCGCTTCTCGCCCTCCTTGGTCTCGTAACTACGAGACTTCAGGCGGCCCGAGACGATCACGCGGGTGCCGCGCTGGAGCGACTCGGCGACATTCTCGGCCGCGTCGCGCCAGATGGAGCAGCGCATGAAGAGCGTCTCGCCGTCCTTCCACTCGTTCGACTGGCGGTCGAACGTGCGGGGGGTGGACGCGACGGTGAAGTTCGCGACCGCAGCCCCGGACGGGGTGAAGCGGAGCTCGGGGTCACCGGTCAGGTTGCCGATGATGGTGATGGTGGTCTCGCCTGCCATGGGTCAGATCCCCTTTTGGTCTTCTCGGTGCAGTGCGGGTGTTGATCGAGTGCTGTCTCGCGCTCGGGCTCAGGCGCCCGGACGGAGGAGCTTGGTGCGCATGACCGACTCGTTGAGGCCGAGCTGGCGGTCCAGCTCCTTGGCCGTGGCCGGCTCTGCGGTGAAGTTGACGACGGCGTAGATGCCCTCGGACTTCTTCTTGATCTCGTAGGCCAGGCGGCGACGGCCCCAGATGTCGACGTTGTCGACGGACCCGCCATCCTTGGACACCACGGTGAGGAACTTCTCGAGCGACGGCTGGACGGTCCGGTCGTCGAGCTCGGGGTCGAGAATGACCATGAGTTCGTACTGACGCATGCGTTAACCCGCCTCCTTTGGTCTGTAGCGGTCACGGTCCTTCCGTGACAGGAGGGTATGCAGCATCGCCGACAACCGATGGAGGTTTTCCACAGGCGGAAGGCAACCTGTCAAGGATACCCGTCGGTGCGTGCCTCCCCGAAATCGACGGCACCGCCGCCCGGGCCAGCCAGGCGATGCCGGCGAGGCGCACGAGGAGGAACACGGCATACCACCCGGCCGGCAAACCCTTGGTGTGCTCGATCAAGCCGTTGACGAAGAGCCAGTGCGCCACGAAGTAGGCGCCCTCGCAGGCCGCCCAGACCAGGTGGTCGCGCCACCGCACCCCGGCGAGGGCGGCGAGGGGCACCAGCCACAGGGATGCCCCGGGCGGGGCCGCGGTACCGGTCACGAGCACGATGGCGACCGCCACCAGGGCCAGGCCGGCCAGCGAGGGCGCGGGCCCGCGACGAGTCAGGAGCAAGGCGACGACGAAAGCCGCGGCCACCCAGCCGAGAACCGAAAGAGCCACAGCCAGAGGGTCCGGCACTGCCGTCCCCACGAGGGACGGCACGTGCCACGGGGAACCCAGGGAGGTGCCGGCTGCCCACCAGGCCCGCCACGCCGAGATGATGGTCCCGGGGTGCCAGGCCAAGGGCAGCGCCACCGCGACCACGCCCCCGAGAGCGCCCAGGGCGAGGGGTCGCAGGTCGGGCCGGCGCTGCGGATCGCGCACGAGGACGACCGCCACCATCACGGCCAGGAGGACGAGCGGGTAGGTCCGGGCCATCACCGCCAGCCCGAGCAGGACCCCGGCCAGGGCGGCGCGGCGACGAAGCCAGGCCACCAGGCCCAGGGTCGCCAGCGCGACACCGAGCAGGTCCGGCGACACCAGGACCGTCAGGGCGGCGACCGGCGAGAGCACCACCTGCGTGGGGTCGGCGCCGGGCACGGTGGCGACCCGGACGGCCATCAGCCCGAGCAGGACGACGGCGAGCACGGCCCAGGTGATCACCAGGGCCTGCTGTGCCGTGAGCAGGGTGGGCGCATCCGTGACGCCGCCGATCAGGCTCATCACGGCCCCGGTCAGCGGCGGTTGTCGGACGTCGAGGTCACCGGAGAGGTATGCCGCGAGCCCCCGGCCGAGGTTGTCGGCACCGACCGCGGTGGCCAGGTCCGACTGGCACATGCGCGTGGTCGGGGTCCGGCCGAACCAGCCGGTGGCAAGGCAACTCTGCAATCTCAGCAGGGCGACCAGGACGCACGCCAGGGCCGCGACCACGAGCGGCCCCGCCCCGAGGAGACGACGGTCGATCCCCCGAGCCGAGCGGACGGCATACCTCCCCAAGGGGCCACCCGCCCACGCGAGGTGAGCGGGTGGCGATGGGGTGTGCGGCACGCTGACAGGCTATTGCGGCTGCAGGCTATTGCGCGGGCGCCGGCTGCAGCGGGATGGTCGGCGTGGGGTTGTTGCCATTGCCGTTGCCGTTCCCATTGCCCGTGCTGGATGACGCCGACGGGGTCGGGGTCGCCGACGGGGTGGGAGTCGGCGAACGTGTCGGCTGGGTCGGTTGGGTCGGCTGGTCGGCGGGTGTCTCGGGCGTCGTGGGCGTCGGCTCGGCGGTCGACGGCTCGACGGTCGGTGTCGGCGGACGCGAAGACTTGTTCATGTATACCGGCTCGGGGAACTTCTGCACCTCCACCCCGTCGAGCGCGACCTTCATGTAGGCCGTCCACACCTTGATCGGCAGCGACCCACCGGTGATCTCGGCATACCCCCCGACGTCCTGCATCGAGAGTTCCTCGCCATTGGGGCCCGGGCGATACATACCCACGGCGGTCGCCAACTGCGGTGCGAAACCGTCGAACCAGGCGGCCTTGTTGTCACTCGTCGTGCCGGTCTTGCCCGCGAGTGGGCGGCCGACGGCCAGGGCCGTCTTGCCACTGCCTCGCTGGACGACCTGCTGCATGGCATACGTCGTGTCGGCCATCACGTCGGCGTCGAAGGCCTGGGTGACCTCGGGGTTGACGGTGTAGTTGAAGGCGCCGTCGGCGCTCTTGGCCGAGGTGACGAAGTAGGGCGTGGCCTGCTTGCCCTGGGCCGCGATCGTCGCGTAGGCGTTGGCCATCTCCAGGACCTTGACGCTGGAGGTCCCAAAGACGTTGCCGTAGTTGGCGGCGACCTCGGATGTCACGCCCGCCGCCTTGGCCGCATCGGCGGTGGCCTTGGGCGTGGCCAGGATGTTGAGCTGGGCGTAGACGGTGTTGACCGAGTTCGCGGTCGCCGTCGAGACGTCGATCGTGCCGAAGCCGGTGTTGCCGAAGTTGCGCACCCCGCCCTGCTGGCTGAACGGCTTGTCGGAGGCTGGGTCCTTGAACTCGTTGAAGTACTGCGGGCTCGCCCCGTTGTAGGTGTTGCGGAGGTTGACCTTGCCCTCCTTGAGGGCGGCGATCAGAGTGAACGGCTTGAAGGTCGACCCCGCCTGCATCTTGGCGTCGGTGGCCGAGTTGAACTGCTCGGTGGCATAGTCGGCGCCGCCGTAGAGGGCGACCACCGCCCCGTTGCCGGGGACGACCGAGGCCAGACCGACGCGGAGGTCGGGGGCATCGGCCGGCATCGACTCCTGGACGGCGGCCACGGCGGCGTCCTGTCGCGGCTTCTCGATGGTGGAGACCACCTGGAGGCCACCGCGCTCGATGTCGGCGTCGGAGAGCTTGAGTTTGGCCTTGAGCTCGGACTTGATGAGCTGGACGAGGTAGCCATTGGTGCCAGTGGCCGTGGGCGGCTTCCACTCGATCGGGGTCGGGAACTGCATGGCCTGACGGGTGGCCTGGTCGAGCCAGCCCTGGCTGACCATGCCGTCGAGGACGTAGTTCCAGCGGGTCGTGACGTTCTTGAGGTTCTCCGGTGCGACCTGGGGGTCGTAGATCGAGGGACCGCGGATGACCGAGGCGAGGACGGCCGACTCCTCGACGGTGAGGTCCTTGGCGGACTTGCCGTAGTAGGCCTGGGCCGCGGTCTCGATGCCGTAGGCGCCGCGTCCGTAGTAGATGGTGTTGAGGTAGTTCTCGAGGATCTGCTGCTTGCTCTGCTGCTGGTCGATCTTGATCGAGAGCAGGATCTCCTTGTACTTGCGGGTGAGCGTTCGGTCCGAGGACAGGAAGTAGTTCTTGACGTACTGCTGGGTGATCGTGGAGCCACCCTGGGTGGCCCCGCCACCCTTGATCGCGACGATGACCGCCCGGAGCATGCCCTTGGGGGACACACCGTTCTCCTGGTAGAAGCCGCGGTCCTCGGCCGCGAGCATCGCCTCGCCGACGTGCTCGGGCAGGTCGGCGATGTTGACCGACTCCCGGTTGATCTGGGAGATGCGCTGCAGCTCGGTCTTGCCGTCGGCGTAGTAGATGACCGAGGCCTGCGCGGTCGCAATGTCATTGGGCTTGGGCGGCTTGATCGTCGCGTAGGAGATGCCGACGAAGAGCAGGCCGAGCACAGCGACCGCGAGCGCGGCCCACAGGATGCGGCGCAGCCAGAGACGGCGCGGCTTGCCGGACCTGCTGTTGGCGGCGCGGGCGGCCCGACGGGTGCGGGGCGCCTTGCGGGGACCATTGCGTGGCGCGTTGCGTGGGCTCGAGGCGGTCATGGACGACTTCCGGTCGGGGGCAGGGGTGCAGGCGGGTGGGACCGCGGACATTCTGCGACTCCAGCGTCCGGACGGGCGCTGGAGTTCCTGTCCAGTATGACCACACCCACCTGTGCAGCCCACATCCTCGGCACGACACGCGCCACCCTTCACACAATTCCCACGATGTATCGCCGCGATACATCGTGCGCTAGAGTGCGGTGCGTTACGGCATCAACGACGGCATCAGCGACGGCAAGGAGGAACGGTCATGGCACGACGCGCCGACCTCCTCGAGTTCGCCATCCTGGGCCTGCTTCACGAGGGCCCGACCCACGGCTATGACCTGCGCCGCCGCCTCAACAGTGCGCTCGGTCCCTTCCGGGCCCTGTCCTACGGCTCGCTCTATCCCGCGCTGCGCGCCCTGACCGACCGCGGCCTGATCGCCCACGTCGACGAGCCCGGGATGACCCCGCTCAGCACCGGTGCTCGCGCCGCCGCCAGCGCCCGCCCGCGGATCTCCTACCAGCTCACAGCCGAGGGCAAGGAGCACTTCGAAACCCTCGCCCGCCGCGCCGGGACCGACACCGCCGAGGACGACACCTTCGAGGTGCGCTTCGCCTTCTTCGCGCGGACCGAGGCCGACATCCGCCGGCTCATCCTCGAAGGACGGCGCCACCGCCTGCAGGAACGACTGGACGCCGGTCGCGCCGACCGCGACCGCCGCCGCGAACAGGCCGACTCGTGGAGCGCCGCCCTGGCGCAACACGCCGAGGAGGGCACCGAGCGCGAGGTGCGCTGGCTCTCCGAACTCATCGACGCCGAGAAGCGTCACCCCCAAGACCCCGGTCCCCAGCCCTAGCCGGACCGACGACGGCACCGGGCCCCGCGGCATACGGACTGTCGAGCAACCCCCCTGCACCACCACAAAGGAGTACTCCAGATGAGCACCATCCGCGTCGCGATCGTGGGCATCGGCAACTGCGCGAGCTCACTCGTGCAGGGCGTCCACTACTACAAGGACGCCGACCCGGCCGCCACCGTGCCCGGTCTCATGCACGTCACCTTCGGTGACTACCACGTCCGCGACGTCCAGTTCGTCGCGGCCTTCGACGTCGACGACAAGAAGGTCGGCAAGGACCTCGCGGAGGCGATCAACTCCTCCGAGAACAACACCATCAAGATCGCCGAGGTCCCGACCTCCGGCGTCACGGTGCAGCGTGGCCACACCCTCGACGGTCTGGGCAAGTACTACCGGATGACGATCGACGAGTCGGCCGCCGAGCCGGTCGACGTCGTCGCCGCCCTGCGCGAGTCGAAGGCCGACGTGCTCGTGTCCTACCTGCCGGTGGGCTCCGAGGAGGCCGACAAGTTCTACGCGCAGTGCGCGATCGACGCCGGCGTCGCCTTCGTCAACGCCCTGCCCGTCTTCATCGCGTCCGACCCCGAGTGGGCCGCGAAGTTCGAGGCGGCCGGTGTGCCGATCATCGGTGACGACATCAAGTCCCAGGTGGGCGCGACCATCACGCACCGCGTGATGGCCAAGCTCTTCGAGGACCGCGGCGTCGCGCTGGACCGCACCTACCAGCTCAACGTCGGCGGCAACATGGACTTCAAGAACATGCTCGAGCGCGACCGCCTCGAGTCCAAGAAGATCTCCAAGACCCAGGCCGTGACCTCGAACCTCGAGGGTTCGCTCGCCGGTGTCGGCGCCGATGACCGCAACGTCCACATCGGCCCGTCGGACTATGTCGCCTGGCTCGACGACCGCAAGTGGGCCTATGTGCGCCTCGAGGGTCGCGCCTTCGGTGACGTGCCGCTGAACCTGGAGTACAAGCTCGAGGTCTGGGACTCGCCGAACTCGGCCGGCATCATCATCGACGCGATCCGCGCGGCGAAGATCGCCAAGGACCGCGGCATCGGCGGCGCGCTGCTGTCCGCCTCGTCCTACCTGATGAAGTCCCCGCCGGAGCAGCGCGAGGACACCGAGGGTCGCGCTCGCCTCGAGGCCTTCATCGCGGGCACCGAGCCCCGCTGACCGTCCACTCTCACCCAAGCTCTCCCCCGTCGAGTCGGAGCAAATCGCGGGCCCAGCTCCATCGGGCCCGCGATTTGCTCCCACTCGATGGGGTGTCCCCCCTTCTGGGGACTGACAGGCCGGTCACCCTTTGCGAGCATGACGCGCGGAGGTGAACGTGACCGCACGCACAGGTCAGCCGTCGTGGCCACGCGCTGGCCGCTGGTTCGCTGTCCTCCTCACCGCTGTGTTGGTTACCACCGTGGGGACGGTGATGCCCACAGTGGCGCAGGCTGCTCCTCAACAATCGGGAACTCCCCCCGTTGTGCTCATTCTCGATGCGTCCGGCTCGATGGTTCGAGAGTCTGGCGGTGGACGCACGCGGATGGATGATGCCAAGGCTGCTGTGACGTCGACACTGACGGCACTGCCAGCCACAGCCGGGGTTGGGGTCCTGGTCTTCGGCACACAGACGGGCAACAGCGATGCCGAGCGGACCGCTGGCTGCAACGACGTCCGCCTCCTCGCGGAGGTCAGCAGCACGAACCGATCCGACGTCGTCCGCGAGATCCAGTCCATCCACGCGTCCGGATTCACCCCGATCGGCCTCTCGCTACGTAAGGCGGCCGAGCTGGTGGGACATCAGAAGGGCCGCATCATCCTCGTGTCGGACGGGGTCGAGACCTGCGCGCCCCCGCCCTCGTGCTCGGTGGCCTCGGACCTGCGTGCAGCCAATGCCGACCTCGTCATCGACGTCGTCGGGTTTGCCGTGGACGACGACGAAGAGGCCCAGCAGCAGTTGACCTGCATCAGTGGGGCCGGAGGGGGCCAATACGTCTCCGCGGCTGATGCCGCACAACTCGCAGCACGTTTGGGTGCATCCGCGAATCTGCAACGGACGCGCTCAAGCCTGAGTGGCTACGGAGCCCGAAACGTCGGCCTCGGCATGAGTCTCAATGAAGTGCTCACGGTCGTGGGAGCCGATGCCACAGTGAAGAAGGCGACGATCGACGGCGTCATCGTCGTCACCGTCGACTGCTCCTGGGCGACGATCGAATTGCGCAACGGAGCCGTTGTCTCGATAACACCCACGGCTGACATCGGCACCGCCGAGGGACTGCAGATCGGAGACCAAATCGGTGAGGTCGAGGCGGTCTACGGCCAGCCGGTGGATACCGGATCGGACAGCCGGGGACCCTATCGGACCTTTGCAGCAGGCAGGGGGGATGCGGGATATCGCGTCTACCTGGACGGATCAACAGTCAAACTCATCGTTGTCTGTCGCTGTTCGGGACCGCCAGACACGCTGTCGAGTCTCGCGACATGGGAGGCAACCTTCGATGGCGTGGGTCCACTGCACCTTGGAATGACAGTCGAGGAAGCCACTCAGGCCGTGGCGAAATTGACTCCCAAGTCCGGGCCGAAGGTGCTATGGGTCGAGTCGCCGACTGGGGGCGTGGTCGCGCACTTCAACACCTCGGGGCGGATCTTCGCCATCGCCGTGCTCTCCCGGGCTCAGTTGTTCTCTCCCGCTCCCGGTGAACTGGTGGCCGCTGGCGCCACCCTGCCGCACGCTTCCGGCCAGCGGCTGGGAGCCCCAGTCGCAACCACGAGAACCGCCTTCCCCGGAGGCACCACTGTCAGGGTCGAGGCCGCTGGGCTCACGTACTACGTGGTGTCCGACCGGCGCGGCCGAAGCCTGCAACTGCACACCTGGGACGAGACCGTGGCGGGCATGGTGGTCTACGACTTCGTTAACGCTGACGGGGCCAGCGGGTCCCCGCTGGATCCTCCGTGGTCCAAGAACTGATCGACATGGTCCAGTGCCCCCGATGCAGCCTCAATACCGTTGAGACACAATCCTTCTGCTCCCGTTGTGGTTCACCGCTCTTCACCGGAGGCCAAGCAGCTCCGACGGCGCACGAGACCGTAGCGCCAACACCGAAGGGAGCACGCACGCAGCTTCGACGTCGTCCCATGCTCATCGGCATCATCGTCGTCCTGCTCCTCGCAGGAGTGGGCGCTGGCCTAGCAGTGGCAACACGACTGGTGAGCCTCCCACCGTGGTCGGCGTCTGGGACGAGTGACTCTGGCAACGGCATACCCACTCCGCCCAGCGGCGAAGGGAGTGCCGTTGGGGAACAACCGTGGTCGCCCAACCCTCACCCCACGTTGGTTGGCGAGGCCGTCTTCGTCGGTGACGAACTCGACTGGTTGATCCTCGACCAAGCCACCCTCGCCACTGTGCTGCCAGGGACGCAATCCGGCACTGTCTCCGCGGAGTACGAATCAGTGGGGGAAACCGAGGGCATCGTCCCAAAGCCAGAATCCTGCTGGGGCGTCACCAGAGTCGAGGCGGTTTATGAAGAGCCCGCAGGGTTCCGCAGCGTGGTGTTGGAACCTGACGACGAGAACCTCTGGTTCGCTTCCTATCGCGTCATCCAGTACCCCACCCCTGAGCTCGCGCGCGCGGTCGCCGACAAGTACCGCACGTCGTCGCAGCAGTGCACCAGCTACCGGTGGGAACGCGCGGACGAGACATGGACGTACGAAAGCGTCGCGGAGCGCAACGACCAGGACATGGTCGGCATCGCCAGTTCGTTCACACCAGACGTTGAGAGTGAATTCGCCAGCGCCTATGACGAGGTCTTTGTCCGCCATGGGAACGTTGTCATCGAGGTGTCCTACCGCCCCCAGGGCAAGGAGGCCGCGACCGCGCTGCTCGACGCGGTGATCAAGCAGGTCAACGAAGCGCGAAACCGACTCGCGGAGCGGCTCAACAACGGCCCCCTCTGACCACGGGACGCTCCGTCTCGATCCACGTCAGCAGTTCTGGGGACACTGCCGGCCCAGCGCTGGCCCGTGGACGATGAAGACTGCAGGATCCAGTCGTGGGCTTCTCCTGTGCGCAATGCGGCCTCCTCGTTGACGAGGTACAAGCGTCGTGTCCGCGGTGCGGTGGCTCTCTGCCACAGCCGGCGATCGTCCCTACGACTGACACCGGGCGTTCGACCCGCCGTCCACCCCGCAAGCTCTGGGCGTTCTTCCTGATCGGGGTAGCGGCCGGGCTCCTCGGGCTAGTCCTGGCCTTGACGGCATACGCCGCCCTCGGACGGACGGGACCGCCAAGCCGTCCTGCAGCGGCGGCCAGCGAGGCCTCCAGCCTGGCGACAGGCGCTCCGGTGGGTCCGCCGTCGGCGACGTCCTTGGCCACACCCTCGGCCACCGCCACCAAGGCGCCTTTCGGCGGCACTGCCCTCCTGACAGCTCGGGTGCCGGCCTACTGCACACTGCCCGAAGCGGGGCTCATGGGCGGCCGCGTGCCACCCGATGTTGCCGGTCAGGGGAACGGCGCTCTCATCTTGTCCGGCCCCGCCGCGCCTGTCTCCCTTGATCTCGATGGCGACAAGGACCCCGAAACGGTGGCCGTGTACAGCTGCGGGGCGAGCGGCGTGGCGGCGGGGGCCCACTGGCCGGACATGGTCGTCATCTATGGAGCGGATGGCTCGATCAAGGGGACTGTTGGGCTGGCCGACCACAAGCTGCTCGGCGACACCACCTCGTTGAAGACCCTCAAAGCGGCAGGCAACGTGGTCCAGGTCCAGTGGCTCGATGACAACCGATTGGGCACCACGATGGAGCGGACCGGGACGATCACGTGGACCGATGGAGCACCCACCCTCTCGGCAAACCCCATCGGCGAGACCGTGACAGTCATCGGCGGCGACCAGGAGACGGCATTCATGACGCCGTCCACCAACATCCTGTGCGACTTCGGGAAGGAGCACGTCTTCTGCGTCGTGTTCAAACACAGTTGGGTGGCTCCGCCCCCGGCCTCGGGCTCCTTGTGCGAGATCATCGACTACGGGGACTACGTCGAGTTGGAGGCGACCGGAGCGGCAAAGTATGGCTGCACCGGTGGGATGTTCGGCATGGACGCATGGGCCAACAACCAGTTGCCAGGGAACTACGGAAGCCCGGCCTGGTTCGTCGAGGGCAAGGATCCGATCGTTTCGCTTGGGAACCAGAAGTACTACGCCCTCTCCTACGGGCGCACCGTGAAAGCCGGCTCCATCACCTGCCGGATCACCGAGGACGGTTTGTCCTGTGACAACGGCACCGGTGGCCGTTTCTTCGTCAACCGATCCTCCATCCAGTTGCACTGAGATGGCGCCCCCAGAAATGGGGACTCAGACCACGTGGCGAGGCACGGCATACCTGAGGAAACTGGGCTCGACGCCAAGCCGACGCTCTCGCGCAGCGGGAGCACACCAACTGAATCAGGGAAGCCCACATGCTTCGTGACCAGCCCGCGGCACCACTGCGGTCGGACCTGCGCATCGGTGCGGTCGACGACCACCCGGTCATCCTCGCCGGCGTGTCAGAGGGCCTGCGTTGGCATCTGCCTGGGGCCACGGTGGCTCCGGTCACCAGGACCGTTCACGATCTCCTGCAGGCGAATCCCGTTGTGGATCTGATTCTGCTCGACATCGAACTGCATGATGGGACGGATCCTGCCGAGAACGTTCGCAAACTCACGGCAAAGGGCTGGCCCGTCCTCCTCTTCACTCAAGACCCCCGGCTTCACCTCGTGTCACGAACCTTCCGCGCGGGTGCATCCGGCATCCTCTCCAAAGGTGAGGACTTGGCAACCATCGCTCACGCTGTCGGCCTCGTCGCGTCCGGTATGCCGTACCTCTCCAGTGAGTGGGCCGTTGCTGTTGCTCAGGACGAAGTGTGGACCGCCCCCAACCTTGCCCCGCGGGAGGTGGAAGCAGTTCGGCTGTATGCCGCGGGGATGAAGCTGACTTCCGTGGCCCGGCGGCTTGCCGTGAGTGAGGACACCGCCCGCACCTACCTTCTCCGGGCTCGCAACAAGTACGCGAATGCCGGCCGGCCAGCGCAAACAAAGACGGACCTGTACATCCGAGCTGTCGAGGACGGCATACTCCCTACTCCCGGCAGCATCGGCGATAGCTAGCACCGATGTCGCGACGCTTCACCGTGCTCGTGGGCCGCAGGTGTGACGCGGCCATGAATTGGGCAGATCGCGCCACCATGCGTGGCGTTGCCGTCGCCGTGGTGTCCAACACGGTGCTCAGCGCACTCGCCTGGCCACGCCTTTCGTCGTACTACGACGCCAGGTTCTCCATCCTGGCTCTCATCCTGACCCTGATGGTCGGGTTCTACTTCACAGCCCAGGTCCTGCGGCGAGTCTTTCGTCGCAACACCGTCCGAGCCTTAGTCGGGGCCCACATCGTGTCTGCTCTGGCCCTCGTTGTCGCTCCGAAGCACGGGAATGCGGCCGCCGGGCTCTCGTGGACCCACCCTTGGATGATCACGACAGTGTGCGCGGCCATGCTCCTACTACCGCGACGAGAGCGGTGGCCTGTCGTCTCCACGATCGCGACCTTGGGATGGCTCATCCGAATTCAGACAGGTGGGCCCTGGATCTCACTCGTCGAAGCCCTCATTGCGGTGATGGGGGCGCTGATCACGGCGTGGGCCGCTGAGAGCGCCACCAGGAGGTTTGCGGAGGCAGCAGCCGCCCTATCCCTGGCCACGGAGGCGGAGGCCAGCGCCACCGAGGCCGCAACGCGTGACCATGCTCGGGCATGGTGGGACCGGTTGCTGCATGACAAGGTGCTGGGCGCCCTTGTGCTGACCGAACGGGCTCTGAGTCCGACGGCGCTCACGCGAGCTCGTCAACTGGCTGCCGAGGCCATTGACACCATGGAAACGATGGACTCGGTTCACGAACTTGAATCGGAGGGGACGCCGCAGGAGGCAGAAGACTCCGCCCTCGATCTGGTGGAGAATCTGCGCAGGATCGCGGACGCAAACGGCCTACGGCTCCAACTCACAGCGCGAGGTCGGGGTGCGCCCTCCGTGGTGTCGCATGCGGTCTCCGAGGCGGCGAGCCAAGCGCTGCGAAACATTGCCCAGCACTCGGGAGCGAATGTCGCCCTGGTATCCGTCACCCAGTCTCCGGTCCGCGTCGTGGTCGAGGTCCGCGACTCCGGAGTGGGCTTCGATCCAGCCGCGGTCAGCGCCCGAAGGTTCGGGCTTCGAACATCCATGCCCGGCCACATGGCCTTGGTGGGAGGCGATGTCAACGTCAAGACCAGCCCTGGTAACGGAACTCGGGTGCGACTGACCTGGTCGGACCAGGCAGCACGTGAGAGGGGGGCCTCAATCAGTCGCAAGCAGCGGCAATCCTGGTGGTGGGTCACTCTGATGTATTCGGGCCTGCATCTGGTCGGAGGACTCATCGCGCCGGCGCCGCTCGCGGACGGACCCTCGGCTTGGCTCGCATTGGCTGCATGGCTCTCGGCCATGGTTGCGATGCACCTGCTCCGGGGCCGGTTCGTTCTCTCAACTGTGCCCTGGATCGTCATTGCCGCCGATGCTGTCCTGCTCTGGAGCACCCCATCCCTCGGTGCAGACGGCTGGGTTGTTTGGTTCCTCGGGGCCAGCTATCCCGCGCTTTGCCTGCCTGCCCTGCGAGGCCGACCCACGGTCGCGCTGGCCTCAGGGGTGACGCTGGCCACGGTGATCGTGACCATCTCCACGTTCCGTTGGCCAGGCGGGTTTGCACACGGCTTGGAATTCGGAATCCCCTTCGTGATCATCCCGGCGATTGCAGCCTTGTATGCCGTAGCACTGACCCGGGCCGACACTCGCCTCCATCAAGCCCAGCAAGCGACTGCCGATGCTCGAGCGAAGCTCCGGTTGGTCACAGCTCGCCGCGCAATGCTGTCGTCCAGTGTGCAGACTCTCAGCGAGGGGACCCTGCCACTGCTTCGCAAACTCGTGTCAGGTGATGTGATCACTGCTGTAGACCGTCGTGCTGCCCACTCACTCGAAATGGCAAATCGTGACCTCATGGTTGCGGCTGAGGTCCTGACACCCCATTTGGTGACTCGGCTGAGTGAGGCGCGATCTCGGGGCGCGAGTGTGACCCTCTCCGCCATGACCGGCCAGGCTCCGGACTCACCATCATTGGAGGCAGTGGCGACTCGTCTTGCCGAGTTCAGGGAGAGGCTCATGGTCGTGCTCGAGGCGGCTGGCCCAGACGACCACGTGACCGCCCGCTGGCAGCCAAACAATGGCTACGCCGCCGGTACGATCGCGCGGGAGCACTCAACCGACGACGGCCGATCCCTAATATTCACAGTGGCGCCCGTCGTGTGACCTGCGGCTGTTACGTGGACTCGAATTTGTGCGATGCGACTGGATTGATCGGCCCCTCATGAACTTGCATTCTTCCTAACGCGTCTGGCAGGACCGTGCCCACCTGCAAGAGAGTGAGGGGATCGGTGCTGGTGACGTGATTCAAGATCTGACCCGATAGCCGTTGGCGCTCTGCCGCCACCTCTCCCAAGCCAACGAAACTGCCGACATACCCACCGAGACTCACGTGGTCCCCGCGCAGTTCCATCGCATAGGTCAATTCGGCGTTGCTGACGCCAGCCGCGTTGAAGGTGACCGCGTCAATCCCCGTGACCGCGGCCGCGATCGCGGCGTGTCGCCCCCCGAGAGACTCCCCGACCGCTCGGACGTTCTCCTTACCGGCATAGTCAACCATTGCCTTAGACACTAATGCGGCCTTGTCAACCTGGCGCGATAGGTACAGGGCCCCGTCCACGTCAGCCTTGGCATCACGCGAAATGTCACCATCCTTCAGGAACGATCCCTCGTACCAAGCGTCAGTTCCTCCGAAGGCGAGAATGTACTTGCCGTTGGCGTCCACAAGTATCTCGGCGTCAAAGCCGGAGGCCTCATCGTGAAGGGCTCCACGATCCAGGCCCATCTTCTTCAGAATAGCATCGCTCACCGGCTCGTATCCGGGCACCTTTCCTCCGTAGGCAGCCTTCGCAAGCGCCAAGTCGTCCCGCCACGAATGTGGTGCAAAGCCCTTCCCCCCGGCATCCGCCATCGATTGATTAGCCCCCGCCTCGTGGCCTAGGGTGCCGCTGATCGAGCGCTGAGACTCAACGTTGTTATGTGCCGACTCGCCGAGCCCCTCGACGGCCTCGGCGAGCCGCAGCAATGCAGCCCGATGCACCAAGCGCCAATCGCTCACAAAAGTCAGGCCTCGCCTTCCCCACCAGGCTCCGCCAATTTGGTTCACACGCTGGTCAACGACCTGCACGATGGAGCGGATCTGCCGCCCCTGCTGCTTCAAGCCTTTTCCTACCGACTCCACAACGTCGATATCCATGCCTAGGCGCGACACTAGCGCTCCCCGCCGAGATAACTTCGGCCCCTTCCAGAGTGGCTACTCACAAGTCCGAGCCCGGTCACTTCGATTCATTCCAGTTTTCGATAGTCGCTGAGGCGAGGATCAACTCCGCCTCGCTCATGATGCGCACGGGGTCGGCCGCATTCGCCGTGACCGTGACGTGGAAGACTCGAGCGCCTTCGGCCTTTGGGGTCATGGCGATCAAGTTTCGCTGCACGAGTGTCCCTATTCGAGATACGTCGAAACTGACGTCGAGCACGAAGGCGGGGTGCCCTCCGAGTTCCGCAGTCCGCGGCTCACGCATCGCGAAGTTCTCCACCTCGGGGGCAATCGCAACGATCTCAGACGCGATCGTGGCTGGCGTAACGTCGCTTCCCCGCTCGTAATACCTGAACAGAATGCTCGCTGTCCCGAGTAGCATTTCACCAAGTGCTTGCGGCTTTGTGAGTGCGAGCAACGTATCGGGTACTCCTACGCGCGCCCACCCGTGGCTGCAGCCCAAAGTCAGGGGTGGCGCCCCCGGTGAGACCTCGTCCGGCACTCGAATGGTTGTCCCGATGGCTTTTTCTCCTTCAATCACCAAGGTCTCCAATCTACAATTTCCTTCACCTTGCTGGCCGCGGCGGCCTGGAAGTCCTGCGCGCCGTGGTACAGGCTGTTAGCTGAGGAGTTGAGTGAGTTGGTCATTTCCCGCGCCTTTCCGTCAAGGTCGCGTTGCGCGTCCTCGCCGAGACGATCGTTCCCGCCCCAACCTCCGATCTCGTTCAGAGCGTGGACCGGGTCCACGTGTACTTCGAACGTGTATCCGCCGCCGACGAAGTACGCTCCCTTGAAACCACCTTTGAGCGTCACATCCCTCCAACTGACATCAGCGCGTGCCGCGCCGTGAAGGCCAAAGCCGACCATGCCGGTGGCTTCAGCCTTGCCTGTCGAGCCGAATAGTCCTTGCTGGGTCGCGGACACGGAACCCTTCACCCCAACGAACGCATCGGCCTCGGCGTCCAGCGCGAGACGATCTATCCCTGCATGTGCGTTGATCCTCCCCTCGACGTTGACGCCAGCATCTCCCGCTGCAGAGGCTTTGAGGGCGCCGGCCGAAATCTGGCCACTCGCGGCGAATAGCATCACCCCCGCTGCTCCGCCGACTACTGCATCCATCCCTGTGATGTCAGTTGTCATACCTGCGGTGCCACGGGCGTAGTAATCCGCAAGCCGAGCTTCTCCCTCACCTTTAACGGGACCTGCATCAAAGGACCCAGATCCCTGCCACCCGACATCACGCCGCTCGCCCGACCACTGGGGCAGCGAGATTGGCTGTCCCTCCTTGTCAATGAACTGTCCAGAGAACGGGTCGAATCGAAACGGCAGGTCCGAGTAGCGCGTGGCGTCACCCATGTGTTCACCGTCGGCCGCGAGTGCAGCCATGAATATGTTGGACAACGAAAGGCCAAGGAAGCCACTGGCGTGGCGCTGTTCGGCTGCGTTGTTTAGTGCAGACTGTCCGAGACCCTCGATGGACTCAGCCAACTGGAGCAGAGCGCGTCGGTGGGTTAGCTGCCACCGGATGACGAACGCGCGGCTGCGACCCCCGTCCCATTGGCGGCCAGCTTGGTTCACCAAGGCGTCGACCTTGCTGACAGTCATTCGGATGGACTGGCCCTGAGTTCTGAGCTGTTTGCCCAAGGCCTCAACGACATCGGCATCCATTCCCAGGCGAGCCATGCGTCCCTCTCTTCAGTCGAGCCAGTGCCTGCCGGGTGGCCGCCCACGAAGCACGGCCACCGCGGGCGATCAGTGACCCGAGACCTCGCGCTGCTGCTGGGCGTTCTTCTTCGCCGTGTCGCTCAGCTCCTCGAGAGCGTGCTTGGCGTTCTCGAGATTCGGCTTGTGGGTGTTCACCCACCACTCGTGGAACTGCTTGGAGTCAGCGCCGTCCCAGACCTGGGTCGCTTGCGTGACAAGACCATTGATCTGCGAGATAGCCTGCTGCAAGGCGCCGGCCTGCTGACGCAGGGAGCCCGCAACCCGCTCGACCTCGTCGGCGTCCATTCCCAGACGTGCCATGGTGTTCTTCCCTTCTCGAAGTGCGCCGTGTGGCGATGATGAACATCCTTGTGGCTCAGTGTCTTTGCGTCATGTCGCCATTACGGGTGACAGATTGTGGCCCCTCTTCAGTGACTCGTAGCGGCGGCCATCTGAGCGAGAGTGACTCGACCGCCTCGGGCGAGGAAGCCCCGGCCGGGAGGGAACTCCGCCCGATTGAGACGACGCGGCAGATCAGCGCCAAACCCGTTGCCATCGCTGACGTCCGGCTGCAGGAGGAAGCCCACTCGTGAGGTGTTGCAGACCGCCTGTAGCCCGTAGTTGCGACCGTAGGTGACTGCCTCGCCGTCGCTGAGGATGAGGCCGCCTTCTCGCTTCACTGCCTTGAGCAGAGAGTCCAGTGCATACTCGGCGCTGGTGTCGGCCCACTCAGCCACCTTCTCCAGGACGACGATGACGGGACCAGTGACGCTGGACCCGATGCGCAGGCTCCAGTCGTCTGCCAAACCGGCCGCATCGTCGACACCGACCGCCGTGGCCGTCCAAGGTCCCGAAGCGAGAAGGGCACTGCGCCGATCTTGGGTGAACAAGAGTGATGCGGCGCCTGGGCGAGCACGACGGAACGCGCTCACCATCGTCTGCATGCCGGTTGTCCGCCCGGAGGACGGTGGGCCTGCGATCACAAAGGTCCCCTCCGGCAGCACGGTGAGTTCGGACAGGGTGTCGTCACGTAGTCCGATGCTCATCTCCTCGCCGACTCCGGGAACCAACTGCTCGAGAGAAACGGCCTCTGGGAGCCGTTGGATCGGCGGAGCCTTCGGGGCTCCGGCTGCACGCATACGAACGGCCAGATCCGCCATCGCCTGAGCTTGCGATCCCAGGTCAGCGATCAAGTTCCCGTCGTCATCCCTCACATCAGGAGGACAGAGAACTCCGACCTGCAGTTCGCGGCCCTCCCAGATCCCGCGCCCTGCCGGGGAGGTCGAGTTGAGGATGAAGCGAGGGACTGCCAAGTTGTCGTACTCCTCGACCGTTGTCATGCGCAGCACAAGCCGCTGCTGGATCGTGGCCGCAAGGTGCGTGGGAATGCCGCCTGACCGATCTCCTGTCACCACCACGTGGACTCCCACTGGCCGCCCGGCGCTGGCAATGGAGACAAGCCGATCGATCCACTGGTCGTTCGTCTCGTAGGCCTTCAAGAAGCCGCTCAGGCCATCGAGGAGGAGCAGTATCCGCGGTTCCTCAGCATTGCGGGACACCGCTCGATACTCGGTGATGGTGCCGGCGTTCACAGCGGCATATCGAGCAGCTCGGTCATCGACGAGTTCTGCCAGCCAGGTGATCAACCGGCGCACGCGCTCGTCGTCATTCCCGCGTACTATCCCTCCGACGTGCGGCAGGCCATCGAGCATCGCCAAGCCTTGAGCGCCGAAGTCCAGCCCGTAGACCCAGTTGGGTCCGAAACGGAACGACAGTCCTGCGGAGACTGCCAAGGTCCTCAATGCCGCGCTCTTGCCGGAGCCGGAGGCCCCGAAGATGGCCAAGTTTCCGGATCGATCGGGTTCAAAATAGACCGGAAACTGGCTCTGATTGTCGGGGTCATCGACCTGCCCCAAGACCAGCTTGTCGCTGGCGAAGCCACCTTGACTGAGGTCGACCACGTCATAGACCTTGCCCAACTCGTCCAGCCACGGCTTCCGAGGCTCCGGAAGTTCCGCGACCCGGCCGGCCGATGTGATGGTGTCGACGATGCGAGCAATGTCTGAGGGTGCATCGTTGTCGAGGCCCTTTGGCCGAAGCGTTTCCGGCACTTCCCACAATCCGCCGGTGCCCAGCACCAGCTCCTCGACCCTGAGGTCGGGCGCCGCCGGCCCTGAGCCCGTCCTGCCGCCGGCGTACGCGGTCTGGAAGGGACGTAGCCGTCCTGCCCCGGTCTTGGAGACAGCTCGTCCGGGAAGGTCGGGGTCGAAGAAGGCTGCATCCGAAACACCCAGGACGTCCGTGGAGTCCGCCTCATCGGCAACACGAAGCGCCAACCGAAGGTTGGTGTTCGCGCGCAAGTTGTCCTTGATGACACCGGCGGGACGCTGCGTCGCCAAGATCAGGTGCAGGCCGAGCGACCGGCCCCGTTGAGCAACATTGACCACGCCGTCAACGAACTCCGGCACTTCCTGGACCAGCGCAGCGAATTCATCGACGACGATGACCAAGCTGGGTGGTGCCGACGTGTCCCACCTCTTCTCCAACTCCATGAGGTCTTTGGCCTTGGCGTCCTGGAGCAGTTTCATCCGGTGATCAAGTTCGGCCGTCAACGACTTGAGCGCACGCTGAACACCATTGGCGTCGAGGTTGGTCACCATACCGACCGTGTGAGGCAACTTGTCGCACTCGGCAAAGGCTGAACCGCCCTTGTAATCGACCAGCAAGAAGTTGAGGCGCTGCGGGCTGTGGTTGGCCGCCATGGACAGAATCCACGTCTGCAAGAGTTCCGACTTTCCCGCGCCCGTGGTGCCACCGACAAGCGCGTGGGGACCATCGGTCCGCAAATCGAGCTGCTGAAGGTGCCCGGCGGCGTGCCCCACGGCCGCCCGCAAGGACGCCGCCTTGCGATGGGGTTCGTTCGCTCGCGGACCAGTCAGGATCGAGTGGTTCTGGGTCCACCGTTCCAGGACAGCCTCCGGCTGTTCAGCCATGGCCTCATAACCGTCCATGGCCAGGAAGGAGATGGAGCGCGGGAGGTCGCTGGAGTCCTCGTTGCGAGCGCCAAGGTCGACGACCGGTGAGAGGGACAGCGCGAAGTCGAGTGCCGCTTCAGCCGACACCATCTCGGTGGCGACCGGCATCACCGCAGCCGCCTCGTGGACATAGCCAACCCCGGACTGAGATATGGACTGGGTGTCGACGAAAGTGCGGCACGCGGCTGGCAGTTGCTCGACATCGGGAGCGATCCACAACACGTGGACGCCGGCCGGACGTCCGGTCTCGGCAAGTTCGACCAGACGACCGAACTCAACAGGGGAGTCGCTCTCGACCACCACGAGCACCGCAGGCACGGCGGAAGGTGCCTCCGGTCCGGACTGTGAGGCGGTCAGTCGCGCCTCGACCAGCGCCTCCAGCGCGCCCAGGAGTGCGCCGGCATCCGATGGGGTTGCAGCCAAGTGCCGGGCCTCGACTGGGCTCCACGGGGCATCGACCTGAGGTAGCCACTTGAGCCAACCCCAGTCGTCAGCATTGCGATGGGACGTGAGCAGGGTTATGGCAAGCTCGGCAGGTGAATGCAAGGCAGCCGCTTGCACCACCAGCGCCCTCGCCGCACTGACGGCGACACCTCGAGGTCCAGCTACTCCTACGCCGCCCGTTTCCCCGGGAATCGCCGTGACTGGGACGCCGTCGACCCAAACCAAGGGAGCGAGCCGCTCGCGGCCCTCACTGGCGAGGTCGCGCGGCGCATTCCTTGCTTCGAGTGGCTTGATCGTGTGCCGGCTCGGCATCCGACCGGTACCCAGGCGAAATTCGAGGAAACCCCACTCTCCGGGTCGTCGGGTCCACATGAGCGGACGACGTTCATGAACGGCAGCGATGCAGTCGCCTGTCGCTGGATGCTCTGCCAATCGGCCAATGGTCTCGGCTTTCAGCGCGGCCTGGACATCGGCCACGAGCCCGTCGATATCAGCGCGGAAGCCCGCGATCGCGGCTTTGTCCGCTGTCCTGCCCTGACGGCGTTGCTCCCACCAGCTGCCGATCATCATCAGGGGAGAGAGTCCGGCGAAGAGCAGCGTTTGCCACTGGCGAGTGACGAGGTACATCACTCCGGCCATCAGGAGCGGCAGCACCAGCATCGAGATGGGAAAGTGTTGTCGCTGCTGGCGTTGCGGGACGTCCGGTGGAGTGAACTCCTGACCGACAAACCTCGGTGCCAGACGCGGCGATCGAATGAAGCCGACCGCTCCCTCCGAACGACCGACGGCCGACTCAACCTGGGTGAGCCGAACAGACATGAGTGTGTCGCCGATCCGGATGACGTCGGCAGGGCGCACAACTTCACGCGAAATCAGGGAACCGTTGAGCTCGATACCGTTGGCTGAGCCAAGGTCGATGATCTCGATGTGGTCCGTGACGTTGATGCGCGCGTGCTGGCGGGAGACAAGCGGGTCCTCGAGGCGGACGTCACACGTCCGTACCCGACCGACGATGTTTGTCCCGCTGACCAGCGGGTATTCACGCCCTTTCCCTAGTCCTTCAAGGACGGTGGCCACGGCAACGGCCAGCCTCTCGGTCGCCGTGAACTGCCGGCTGGCGGGGAGCAGCGAGATCACCGCTCCGGAACGAATCGGGCTGTCACTCAGTGGCGTTCGGGGATCCAGCAAGCGCTGCGATTCCTTCCGAAGGCTCAGGGTCCACTGTTGATCCAGGGGTGAAGGCGCCCGTCTCGGGTCGGCAATCCGGAGATGGTTTGCCACGTCCCCGACTGTCGCCGCCGCATCCGCTGTGATGAGCAGGTCGGTCGCAGGAGCACCGGCGCCCTCCAGCTTCACCTTGATCTTCACGCCTTCGCCCTTCTCAAGACCGGTATCCCGAGTCCCCGGCCGGGTGCCTTCGTGACCTCGCGAAGCTGCTCGACCGGGCGCTTGTCACGGAACAGCAAGCCACGCACCGAGAACAGGCGACCCCAGCGTCGACGGCGTGGCCGGGTCTTGGTCAGCGCGGACTTGGCGGAGCGGACGGCATTCCAGTAGGCCGTCACGTCCCCGGCGTCCGGTTCCCCATAGCCGAAGACGACACTGTCTGCCACCGCGGCGAGGTCGGGACGACCGACCACACCAGCTTGCTCCTTGCGGGTCATTCCTGCGGGAACCTTCAACCCGAGGTCTCGCGCATGGTCCACGAAATCACGCCAGCCTTCGGCGAGGCGACGAGAGGCGGTCCCACGTCGCCGGCGCCCTCGACGTCGGAGAGCACGGGCCAGCCCCAAGACACCGGCAACCACCACGAGGGCGAGGAGCGGATACGCGATCATCTTGAGCAGCAACAAGACCCACCCCGGCAGCGCCGCCAACCGATCGAGCAGAGTCGGAGGCTTGACACTGGCCGTCGACGTTTCGAAGGTGGCGTCGACCGAGCCCGGCGGGCGTTGGGCGTTCGGCGGTGGGACGTCGGCCGCATTCGAGTCCTTGGCGGTCGCCCTCGGCTGCTGCTCCGGCGTCTTGTTGCGATCCGGCATGAATGTCGCGGTCGGCACCACAGCCCATCGACCATCGCTGCCCAACACCTCGACCCAGGCGTGGACATCCTGGCCGCGCACGGCGCCGCCCTCCGGCACCACCGCACCCATGACCACTCGTGCCGGGATGCCGAGTCGATTGGCCATCAGGGCAAACGTTGACGCGTATTGCTCGTCGTTCCCGACGAGCTGCTGGCGGCCGAGGAAGGTCGTCGTCCGTGCCACCCCGTGGCCCGGGAGGTATTGCGTCTCCCCGGAGCGAGTGCCATCGCTGTAGGCGCCGCCGTGGAGCGCGCCAGCGACCGCCTGCAGTTGCTCCCAGGGCGTCGGCTTCTTCTCGGCCCACTTGGTTGTCCTCGCCGACACCACCTCCGTGGCCGCAGAGGGCAACGTGGCACCTCCGCCCGGAGCGAAGTCCGTCGCGACCGCGGCGACCGGCGCTGCCGCGATGGTCACCGTGTCACCGGCCGCCAGCCTCGCCGGCACGATCGCTTGACCCGTGGTCGGGTTGTAGTGGACGGTCTCGGCCAGTTGCTTGGCACGCTCTCCGGCAAAGGCCAATGTCGTGGGGTAGCCCACCGAGGGCACCCACGCGTTGACGTCGGCCAACCCGGCGTATGCCGCACCGATCGTCACCGTCGCACGCTCAGTGGATGGCGGGGCGCCTTCCATTGGCGCGATCGTCGAGCCCACCTTGCGGAAGTCGGCCGCCGCCCCACCGGAGGCGCCAGCCGCGCTCCATACCGTGCCGCTGTAGTCGTCGAGGACAGCGATCCGCACCAGGGAACCAGCCTTGGGCCCTGACACGGTGAAGAGCTCCTGGTCCCACACCTTCTGGGCGCCCTCGGTGTACTTGCGGAACCCAACGAGGGGACTCGGGTATCGGGTGATGTCGAAGGGAGGGTGGACATACGTGCGCAGCACCGTGCGGCTTCCGTCCGTCGCCGGCAGGTGCCCACCCACCAGCGCGCCGACGGCAACCGATGCGAGGAGGAGGACGGCACCGATGACGGCCTGGCTGCGCAGAGCCGCTCCGGTTCCCACAACACGGAGTTGGCGCCGGCGCCGGAGAGCCACCCACGCAAAGCAGGCCACGGCGAACCCCAGACCGTGGACGAGGAGGCCGGCCGGCTGGAAGGTTCCGAGCAGGATGACGATGACGAGAAGGAGGATCGGAAGGAGGACCGGCACGGCGGGTCGGGCAGAGCGCCGCGCCCAGACGAAGGTGGCTGCCCCGAAGGCCAGCCCGAGCACGTAGGGCAGCACGAGAAACTGACCGGATCCGTCGACCGGCGGCAGGGTCGTGAGGAGCCCCTTCCAGCCCGACACCGTGAGTTGGGCCAACTTGCTCAGCACAGAGCCGGTGGGCAGGATCCCAGCGATCGCCTCCCCGGAGAGCGCCAGGGCACCCCCGAAGAGGAAAAAGGTCACGACGAGCATGAGCGCGAGCACCAGGCCGTGCTGCTTGAGCACGTTCGCGAGGTGCGCCACCACGATTCCGAGAACCAGGCCGACCGCGCTGACGAGGAGGAATCGGGGCGAGTCGAAGGTCGTGTGGAATCCCCAGAGGGCCAGCAGGCCGAGCGCGAGGACGAAGCCGCCGTCGACCACGTCCTCACGGGTGGGCCGACCAGTGACGGCCAGTCGCGCCTTGGTCCGATTGGCGGTGACCGAGCCACTGCTCGGTGACACGACATTGGTGGTCACGACGACACCTTTCCGGCGAGGGCTCGCGGGAGGTCACCGATCCCACCGATGGTCACGATGCTGCGGCCCCCGCTGCGTTGGAGGCCGATCGGCGCCCCGTGCTCGACCCGGACCACCACAACGTTGACGTCCGGCCCGAAGAGGTTGGCCGTGCGACGGATGGTGAGCAGCGGAGTGAGGGGCCCGACGAAGAGCACGGCGGCGCTCACGTTGGGTGCGATGCGGGCCAGGTGACCCACCGTGGACTCGAGCGTCTCCTCACCCAGTCGGGCACGGGAAAACAGATCGAGAGCGGTATGCCGCTTGGGCCGGGTGAGCACGTAGGGGCCGCACGCCTCACTGACGTCCTGTTCGTCTTTCAGGGCGCGCACCATGACCGAGGCTGCCCCGCTCACCGCCGTCTCGAACTCCTCCGGGTCCGTCCACGCTTCGGTGAGGCAATCCACCACCACCGCAATGTGCGACCTGCGCGTGTCGAGGAACTGGCGCACCATGAACTGCTCGCTGCCGGTGCTCCCCGAGCGCTTGGCACTGCTCAACCAGTGGATGTGGCGTCGGTCGTCGCCGGGGGCGTACTCGCGCAACGTGTGAAAGGCCAGGTCCGACATGGACATGTCGTTCGTCGAACGTCCCTCGAGATCCTTGAGCATGCCCGACCCCAAGGGCTCGAGGTAGACCGTCCGAGGGTGGACGAAGAGTTCGACGGGTGTCGTCCAGGTGACTTCGCGCCGAACCAGGCCGAAGGGATCCCCCCTCAGGGTCTTTGCAGGCCCGACAAGGTAGAGACCGCGCTTCTGTGACGGCATGACCACCACATCCGAGAACTCTCCATCGGGGGCCAACCCGGGAATGCCGAATCGCGTGATGTTGGGTCCGGTCGGCAGGTCGAGAGGGACCGGCAGCATCGGCCCCCGACCAACGTTGCGCACGCTCACCTCGATGGCCGAGGAGTCGCCCACCATGACGCGCTGCGGCTCCACCCTCGTCGTGACGGCCAGGCTCATCCTGCCGATCGTGAGCAAGGCCGACAGTCCGAACAGCGCAAGCAAAGCGGCTGCGGCATACGAGAATTCACGCCATCCAAAGGCCGCGGCCACCATCCAACAGGTGATGGAGGCACCCAGGACGAGCCAGCCCAGGCTTGAGACACAGTCGAGGACGCGCCGAACCGGTCCCAGCATCGGTGCGGCGAGCTCGCCCCACTCCAGCCACGTCTCCGCTGCTCTCGCCCGGACGGAGCGAAGTCGTTCGCCCGGGATGCGCGGTGCGGCCTTCGCCTCGGCGACCTGCTCCGCCCGACGGGCACGGCGACTCGTCCGGAGCTCGACCGGAAGGTCGACGTCAGGGGGAGCAGTCATGGTGGTATGCCGCGTCAGCTCAGTCGGTGCGCCGGGGCGGCCACGTCTGCGAGCAGCTCATCGATGACTCGACCGACCTCGACGCCGGTGAACTGCGCCTCGTCATTGAGCAGGAGCCGGTGGCAGAGGATGGGGTGCGCAAGATCCTTGATGTCGTCCGGGGTGACGTGATCGCGACCCTGGCTGATGGCCCACACCTTGGCGCATCGGATGTAGGCCAAACCACCACGGATGGAGAGTCCCAAAGCGACATGGGGATGGCGTCGCGACTCCTCGGAGAGGCGCGAGACGTAGGCCAGGATCGCTGGGTCGGTGTGGACCTGACCCGCCAGTGCACTCATCTGCGCCACCGCCTGGGCGGAGATGACCGGCGACACCGAGGCACTCCGGTCGCGAGTCACCGCTTGGGAGAACAGCTCGACCGTGGTCTCGTGGTCGGGATAGCCGAGCGAGGTCTTCATGAGGAAGCGGTCGAGTTGCGCCTCAGGGAGGCGATAGGTGCCGGCCTGCTCGATCGGGTTTTGCGTCGCGATGACCATGAAGGGCTCGCCCACCGAGTGGCTCGTGCCATCGACCGTGACCCGGCTCTCCTCCATGACCTCGAGGAGCGCGGACTGCGTCTTCGGGGAGGCCCGGTTGATCTCGTCGGCAAGGACGATGGTCGCAAAGATCGGGCCGCGGTGGAAGGTGAACTCCTGGCTGCGCTGGTCGTAGATCGTCACGCCGGTCACATCGCTCGGCAGCAGGTCCGGGGTGAACTGGATCCGGCTGTGCGTGCCCTTGACGGTGTTGGCCAGCGCCTTGGCGAGCTGCGTCTTGCCCGTGCCGGGATTGTCCTCGAGGAGCATGTGCCCCTCGGAGAGCAAACAGGTCAGCACCAGGCGGACCGTGCGCTCCTTGCCACGGACGGCGAGTTCAACGTTGTTCGCCATCTGGGTGAACGTGTTGGCAAACCACTGGGCTTGCTCAGGGGTAATGGTCATGTTGGCTTTCCTCACCAGTCGAAGCGCTTGCCTGCGCGATTGCCTTGCTGGTCCTGACAGGTCACTTCGACCCACCCGGGGGAGTGTCCGAAATAGTTCGGAGACTGCTTTGTCTCATTCGGCCCTTGTTGCCATCCCACGAAACCTCCGTTACCCACGGAAGAAGTCGCAGCGCAGTTCACGGTGCTGAGGAACTGACTAGTTTGGACGGTGATGAAGTAGCACGCGCTGGAAGAGCAGCCCGGTTGCCCTTGGGCGGGGGCGCCCTTGGAGATGGCCACAGACACGGGTGGGGGTGGAGGCGGATCCGCTTGGACCTGGTTGGAGTCGGCCTGGCCAGGAGGGGTGCGTCCGGCCGTTTCCGAAACAGTCACGTGGGCTGACTGCGTCTGGCTCCAATCCACGTCATAGTTGCCGGAACTCCAGTTCTGGCTGCCGACTGTCGAGAACGACCACTCCTTCGTACCACCGGAACCGTCCGTCCACACGCGCACACTAATTTGGCGACCGTTGCCGTCGGCAGACACCGAGACCGACATCGTCTTAGCGGCAATTTTGTTCATCGTGACGCTTGGTTTCGGAATAGGACCGTAGGGAGTGACGCTCGCAGAGGGAGACGAGTTGGCGGTTCCCATCGTCGTGCGCGCAGCCAAGGTGAGGTTGTAGGCCTGCCCATTGGTCAACCCGGTGACGGTACCCGTGACGCCACTGTCGCCCCCCGCCGGCACGGAGGTAGAGAAGGTTCCTGGTGACACCGCAATTGTTGATGCCTGCCCGTCGCGGGAATTGAACGCGTTGAAAGTGATCTTCACGGTGCCGTTTTGTCCTGTTGCCTCGACCGCGGTGATTTCCGGGGGACTGGGGAGGGCCTTGGGTGTGTAGGACTGGGATGAGGCTGGTCCGGTCCGGCTGACTCCCATGAAGGTGGACGTGGGCGTGACCGAATACGAGTACGGCGTCCCGTTGACGCCATCTGCATTCGTGCACGTCCCGCTGAAGGTGTTGCTCCCACCGTTGATGGTTGCGCTGCACGCCATGTTGCCCGCCGGGCTCCGGGCGCCTGCGATCGCGAGCCCACTGGCTGCTGGGCCGTTGAGGTTTCCCGAGAAGGTGGCCACCACAGCTACCGCATCCTGCGCCGTCTGGGGTGAAGCGATCGTCATAGATGTGACGGTCGGCGTGCCCGCGGCATACACCGTGGTCGTCGAGGTCGGGCCGGTCGTCGAGTTGTTGCGAGCCTGCAGCGTCACCTGGATGGGCGGTCCGTTGGTCAGGCCACCGATCGTCGCAGTCAGCGCACTGCCCACGGCCTGCGTCGTGCCGTTGTAGGCGAGGATGTAGTCGGTGATGGCCGAGCCCTCACCTTGCGCCGACGGCCAGGTCAGCGTGGCCGTGCCGTCGCCCGCCGCGGTTTGGGTCGCGACAACCGCCAGCGGCTGGGCATTGGGACGGTTCGCCTGAGTGGTCGTGACCGAGCGTGAGAAGTCCGACCAGCCGGCCTTGTTCTCGGCCCGCACCTGGAAGGTGTAGTCGTCCCCATTGGTCAGCCCGGGGACGGTGCACGGGGTCGACGGGCACGCCAGTCGGCCACCGCTCCACGTGACCTCGTAGCCGAGGATTGGGGCGCCATTGCTCGGCGGGACCGGCCAACTGAGGGTGACCGAACGCGACATCATCGTGGCCTGGAGCTGCGGCTGACCGGGGGGATCCGGCTTGGTGAAGACGTCGAAGCCGATGGTCCCGGTCACCCGGCGTGCTTGATCGGCGGGGCTCCTCTCGGTGACATCGGAGAGGACGACTTGGAACTCCATCCGCCCGTGGCTCGCGGCGGACGGCGTGATGGACGCCGACATGCCGTTGACCGAGGCCTGGGCATCCATACCGACGGTCTTGGTGATCGAGATCGTGTGCGGCTTGGGGTCCTTCAACGGGGAGCTGAAGTATGACGTCAGATCGACCTGCCGCGCCTCGCCCGCCTTCATCTCCGGCAAGGAGATCGGCGAGAGGGTCGCCGGTGGTGCCTCGACAACGACAACGTTGAGCAGCGACGGCTTCGCCTTGGTGCCAGCCGCCGTGACCGAGATGACGCCCGCCTGTCCAGGGGTTGAGTCACTGGAGGCGTCGATGACCAGGGCGCGACCGTTCTTGATCGACACGCCATCAACCGGGGTCTGCCAAGCCCCCTCGAAGGTCAGCTTGTCGGCCATGTCCTTGGTCGGGGACCACACCGAGCACAAGCTGGTGATGTCGCGGCTGACCTCCTTGCCGCCACGGGTCACTGGGATGACATCGGTCGGGCAACGCAGCACCGGTGTCTCCGGGCCCACTTGGACCGGGATCGCCACAAAAGCCTTGATCCCCTCGGGATCGTCGAGGGTCTTGCCATTGGTGAACTCCGCGACGACGGCGCCCGGTCCGATGTAGCCCGGCGCGCCCGTCACCGTCAGTTCGGTGCCGCTGGGCGCCGACGCCGACACCTTGCCCGACGGGCCAGCGGTGATGAGATCGGTCAGGGTGAGCGACACCGGCTTCTGCTGCGGGTCCTCGACGTAGTCCGCCACCTTGACGGTGATCGGCTTGCCCTCCTCGACAGTGATGGTCTTGCCCGGGCGCAGGAAGGGTCCGCCGACGCCCTCACTGGGGATGTAGATCACCGCAGCCGAGGTGGCGCCGGACTCGTCGGTGACCTCGAAAGGCACCGCGCGCACGTTCTTGCCCACCGGGACGGTGACCTTGCCACCGCTGACCTTGGCGGTCGACAGGCCGACCTTGGTCACCTTGAGCCGTCCCGCGTCACCGTCAGGGTCGTAGGCCGTGGCCAGCACGTCGACCGTCGCCTGACCCGTCCCGTCGGGCTTGACCGTCGTGTCCTGAAGGCGCGGCGGATTCTTGAACCCATCGACCGCGAATACAGTCACCGTCGACGGGGCACTCTCACCGGCGTTGCCCTTCAGCCCGTAGGAGAACTGGACGGGGCGGTCGCTCGCCGACCCCGCCACGGCGGAGATCGCCTGGGTCGTGTCGTCGACCTTGGCACCGGCCGGCAGGTCCTTGCCGAACTGCTCGAGCGGCAGCACCGTGACCGGGTCGGTCTTGCCGAAGGATGCGGACAACAACGGATAGAGCGTCACCTTCGACCGTGGGGACGCAGTGATCGACAGCGGCGCAGGGACGGCGAGTTGGGGCACCGTCGGCGGCGTCACACCGACGCGGATCGTCGAGGCGGCGGTCGCCCCGTACCGATCGGTGACGAGGTACGTGAAGGTGTCGGTGCCCTGGGCGGACTCGTCCGGGTAGGCCTGGTAGGTGATGCCGGTCGGCGAGTAGCCGAGAATTCGGCCGAGCTTGGGTGCCGAGCCGATACCGATGACCGACGTCGAGTCGCCATCCGGGTCCGCGTTCGTCGGATCGATGGGCACGACCACGGTCTCGCCAGAGACCGCCCGCGCCTCCACGGGCCGCGGCGCCGGAGCTTGGTTCGTCATCGCCTCGGTCGGCTCGGGCGTGACCGTCAGCTCGATCACCCCGGTGGCGCGATCACCGGCCTCCGTCTGCGCCACATACTCGACGATGAGCTTGGTCTGGGCCTTGAGGCCCTGCGGCGCGACGTAACGGACGGCGTCGCCGCTGACGTAGGCCGAGCCCAAGTCACCCGCGGAGGCATCGGTGGCGCCCGGGTTGTAGACCTTGAGTTGGCCAGCTGCCTTGGTCCCGGGGACGTTGCCGAGCAGGCTGAGAGTCGCCCCGGATAGCGCCGCGTCGTTCTCGAGCACCCTGATCGTCGTTACATCGTCGGTCCGAACCGTCGCATAGTCCGGTCGGGTGAGGATCTGATCAGGACTTGCCGTGGGCAACTGGGTGACCGAAACAACTCCCTCCACCGGCTCCGATACTCCGTTGGAGAGGCGATAGGTGACCGTCGCGGGGCTCTCCAGTGCTGCCGTCGACGGAGTCAGCTTGAGCCAGTGACCGCTGACCACGGCCACCTTGAGTTGGGACGGGTTGGCTGCCGCGGCCGACTGCACGGTGAGCACGGACCCCAGCGGATCGGAGTCATTGGACAGGACGTCCACGAGCACCGACCCCGTGCCGCGCACGACCGCCTGGTCGGGGACGGCCACCGGCGAGCGGCTGTCCTCCCTCGCCGGATCGATGTCCACCCGCAAGGCGCCCTGGCTGACCGCCGCACTTCCGAAGGCTGCGGAGTAATCGAGGAAGAAGTGCCCAGGTTGCGAACCGGTCACCGACACCTGGCCCGAGATAAGGTCCGTCTGGACGTCCAGCCCCTCCTTTGCCCCCACCGGGCCGGCGAGCTTCATGACCGCTTTCGGGTTGAGCGGGTCCGCACCCGGGATGTCGTTCATGAGCGGCGTGATCACAATGGGACGGCCCACCTCGCCCCGCCCGACATCGGGTTGGGTGACGATCGGAGCGGCCTTGATCTCGGCCGATCCGAGCACGTCGACCGTCAGGTCATGTGCCACCGGCTCTGATCGACCGTCGGAGACCTGATAGGTGACCTTGGCCTGTGCGGCCTCACTCGTCGCCTGCGCCGTGAGCTCGATCCGCCCGTCGGAAGTGAGGTTCGTCGTACCCGCCGACACCGACGCGCCCGCGAGAGCCACCGGGTCACCGTCCCGATCGCGCCACTGGTCGAGTACCTGGATGGGCAGGGTCCCGCTCGATGCCACCGTGAGCGACGGATCGGAGGCACCTTCGCGTAGCACCGGCGGTTCGTTCTCGGTCAGGCCACGGTCCTGGACGTTGACGTCGCCCTTCTCCTCCGCCACGCCATTGCTGAGCTGATAGGTGAAGTCCGAGTCCCCGCCCTGGTCGGTCAGTTTGTAGATCAGCGTCTGACCGTCCGGGGCGATGCTCACCGAGGCGTTGGGGTTGCCCGGCTGGGTCACGCCAGCGATGGACAGGATGTGGCCACCCTTGTCGGTGTCGTTGTCGAGTACGTGAAGGATCGTGGTTCGACCGGGCCGCGCACCGAGGTGGTCGGGGTTGGCCTTCGGCTTCTCCTTGTCCTGTTGCACCAGCTGCTCGTCCACGACCGTCTGATCGGTTGGCGCGTCCTGGACCTTGTCCCAGTTGTCGACCCGTTGCAGGCTCTCGAGGTCGTAGACCTGTCCATTGGCGGCATCGTTGACCACCACCTGGGACCGGTTGACTCGGAAGACCGGCCGTGCCAGCACGGGCCCAGCGTTCTTCACCGCGAGCGGCTCGGCCTTCGCAGTTCCACAACCGCGCACCACCGATCCCGGTGTCCCGGACCACGCGGCATACACACAGTCGATCGACCGCACCGGGTTGCGCACTCTGACGGGTGCGGCCGGCTCGCCCGCCCCGGTGTCACTGATCAACCGGGGAGCGGCTTCCGGGGTCGAGATCGAGAAACCATAGAGCGCCTTGGGGGCCGCGACGAGCACCTCATCCGCATTGACCGACGCCACCTGCGCGCGGGAGCCAGCCACCAACTCGGCACGCTTCGTCGGCTTCTGCTCATCGACCGACAACGTCCCTGCGATGACGTCGAGGAAGACGACGTGGTCGCCGACGGCCGTCAGGTCAACCGACTCACGCGGTGACACCTTCGCGGTGACGGCCTTGCCGAAGCCGGCCCCCTTGACGGGCACGGTCACCGACTTACCCGTGACGTCCGCTGCGTGAACCGCTCCCGAGGAGTCGACGACGATCGCCGAGAAGCGCCCGCCTTCCTTGACCTGTGCGCCCTCAGCCGGCGATACCTCGGCGATCGGCTTGGCTGAGCCGTTGAGATCGGTGAGTGACGGCGGGGCGGTCGAGGCCGTGTCGTAACGAGATGCCCAAATCTTCCCGGAGACCGGATCGAGGGCCGCAATTGTGCCGCCCCGCATGTCGAGGATCGTGGTGGCCGGCAGGGGAACGGCATTGTCCGTCACGAGTTTGGCACTGGCCACGTCCACCGGGGTCAGTTTGCTGCCGGCGCGGTCCCATGCCAGGACGGTGCCCTGGTCCTGGGTGATGTCGAGCGCATACGCGGCCTGCACGCCACCACTGGGATTGAAGTATGCGTCCAACGAGGCGGCGGACTTGTTGAGCCGACCGAAGAGCCCACCCTTGTCGTTGGTGACCCAGATGCCGGCGTCGTTGAGGTCGACCTTGTTCGGCGGGTAGCCCTTGCTCAGGTAGGCGAAGTACACCAGCGAACTCGCGGCCAAGGTCGCCACGAGGACGGACGCCAGGATCCGCACTCGGCGAGGCTTCAGCCAGGTGACCTGCGGGAGACGGGCACTCGGCATACAGAGGGGTCCTTCGGGGGCAGATCAGGGCAGGTGGCTAGGGCTTCCGAGGTGACCCTAGGGAGTGAAAGCCCGACTCACGAGGGGCTCAGCGTGTTTGTCACCCGAAGTAGGGACAGTCGAGAGCGCCGGTTCCCACACTGTGGTCAGGAGCACCCCGGCTGGGACCACTCGGTGGTCGCATTGGATCCGTCGAGGCGCACGACGATGACCTCAAGACACACAGGCGCGTCGGACGAGGCAGGGACGGTTGCTGTCGGGTCCTTGCTCGTGCCGGTGGCTCCGCCCACGACCTGCCATCGGTACTCGTCGGTGTCGAGCGCTGCGGAGTAATCCCAATTGAACGTGACCTGGCCATCGGCGCGACTGGCCTTCACGCGCACCGGGCCGGGTGGCAGGACGTCCTCTCCGCCGCCGGCATCAGTCGTCGAGAGGGCCGAAGCTGTCGGCGTCGGAGACCCGTCTCCACCGCGACCGAGGAGGATGACGCCGAGAATCGCAGCCATTCCCAGCGCCACCACCCCGCCACCGATCAGGAGGCTCCGGGTGCGACCTTGAGCTCGAGGATCCGGGCCGGCGGCAACATCGACCGTGGTGACGCGTGGGCGCAGCACCGTGCCGGCCTCGTGCCCCACCGATGACCGACGTTCGTCTCGGGGGCCACCAGCACCCGCGCCGTCGGGCGCCCCCGCTGGCCGGCGTTGGGTGCGTGCAGACCCGAGCGCATCCTCACGCGGGAGACCGCGGGCGCCGCCGACCACCGGTGGGCTGGCCGAGGAGCCGCTGGTGCGCGGTCGAATGACGGTGCCACCATCGGGTCGAGCATGCTGGGCCGCTTGAGGGCGGCTCACTTTGGACGGGTTCGCTCCTCGACCACCGGATGCGTCCGGAGCCCGAAGGTGAGGCGGCACCTCATCGACGTGCGATTCGGCCTCGACCACGACCGACTCGGTCACCGGGAGGCGTTGCTCGGCCTCGATGCTCTGAAGGTTGCGAATCAACTCCGCCATCGTCCGGGGCCGCTGCTCCGGCCGCTTGGACAAGGCCTGGCGCAGCACCCGCTCCAAGGACTCCGGAACATCAGGGCGACCGGTCGGCGGAGGTGTCAGGTCCCGGATTCGGGTCATCGTGGCCAGCGTCCCGTTGTCACCACCAGGAACCGTGAAGGGTGGACGACCAACGAGGAGATGCCACAGGGTCGCGGCCAAGGAGTACACGTCAGATGCGGGCGAACCGTTCGTCGAGGTGTACAGCATCTCGGGAGGCGACCACGGCACCGAGACGCCCACGTCGTCGCTCGCCTCTTCGCTCGACATCTGGTGTGCGACACCGAAATCAGTCAAGCCCGGGGCACCCCACGGCGTCTTGAGGATGTTGGCCGGCTTGATGTCCCGATGAAGCAGGCCGGCTCGATGCGCCGTCTCCACCGCGGAACCGATGCCGACGCCGGTCCGCAGGACCTCAGCGACCGTCAAACGCTCACGAAGTACCCGCTGCTCGAGCGTGTCGCCGGCGCAGTACTGCATCGAGATGTAGGGACGGCCGTCTGCCGTCGTCCCTGAGCCGTAGACCCGCACGATGTTGGGATGCTCGAGTGCCGCCATGGTGTTGGCCTCGGCGAGGAACTGTCGCGCGGCCGGGGACCCCGGATCCTCCTCACGAATCACCTTGATGGCCACCTTGCGGCCGCCGAGCGCGATCTCCTCATAGAGGTGCACATCGCCGTACCCACCAGCACCACTCAGCAGGCGGAGATGACGATGGCCGGCGATCTGAGGTGCCGGCAGCGTCATTCGGAGACCTCGAAGGTGATCTCCACGACCTCCGCGAGGATGATCTTGGTGCCCGGCTGGATGGTGATCGTGGAGTTCTGCGCCAAACGCTGACGACGGCCGTCCCGATCGATGACCTCGGTGCCATTGGTCGACCCCAGATCAGTCAGGCAGACATCCCAGAAGTTGAGAGTGATGCTGGCGTGCTGACTCGACACCTCCATGCGTGGGTCATTGATCACGACGAGGCGCGGGGCCGTTGTGCTGTCCGCCGGCACCCGGGGGTCACGGCCCAGCACGAGGTCGCCGTCCAGTGGGATGGAGGCTGATCCCGGTATCACCAATCGGCCCAGGGTCGGCCGAGAAATCTCGGCTGGCTCCTGCGTGAGTATCAGTGCACCGCACACTCGACAGTTGGCTGCGAAGGCCTGGCTCGGGTGGCCAGCCGGGCATCGGGCAGCCCAGACGGTGGGGCCGTCGGCAAGGGCGGAGGCGTGCAAATGGGCCCGGTTCACCGTGCGTCCCTGGGGCGCTCGGTGCTCGAGCGGAGCTGGGCTCGGCGTGGGAGTGCTGGGTGGGAGGTCGCTCGGCGCCGGGGTGCTGGGCGCCTGCACGCTGGCCGTGGTCGGCGCGCCGGTCGTCGGCGGCGTGATCCCGACCGACGGACCCAAGAAGTCGGGGACGGCGTCGATGAATCCGCCCGGTGACGCCGTCTGCACCGCGCGGGGAGGCTCTGCCGACACCGGGATCCCAGGGAGTTCCGGGAGCTCAGGGGTCTCATCTGCCGCCGATTGCATCGCTGTCCCTGACTCTTGAGGGATCTCCTCCGGGAGGGTGGCCGCGACCGGGGGGGTCTCGATCTCGTCCTGATCGGCAGGTGACGGACCAGCCTTCGTCGGCGCCATCTGTAAAGACCCGAACAGACGCTCGTACTCCCGGATCGAGGCCAGCACCTTTGGGTCCTCGACGGGGACCACCTCGGGTTCCACATCCGTGGCCGTCCCAGCCAACTCCGGTTCGGGGTCGGGTTTGAGGTCGGGCTCAGACTCCGGCTCAGGGTTGGGGTCGGAGTCGGGGTTGAGGTCGAGCTCAGACTCGGGCTCGGGCTCGGGCATGACGGGAACTTCAGCACTCCTGTCGGCCTCGACCGGAACGGGCGACTGGGCTCCCGATCGGTCACTGAGGGGGAGCGCAACAGACAGATGATTGACAGGGATGATCCCGGCGACGACGGGCAGATTCGCGATGCCTCGTCCCTCGGCGCCGTGGAGGACGAAACCCTCGAGCCCGGACACGTTCTGATCGCTGAGGATTCCGTGGGCCACCAACTCGTCCGCCTCGGAATCCGAGACAAGTGACGCTCCCACCGCTCCGCGCAGCACGAACCTGACCTCTGCCGGGCCAGTGGTGGCAGCCAACCCGAAGTCGGGAGCTTCGGCCATGCCCCGAGCGAGGAGAGCACCCACGATCTCATCCACCGATCCACCACGGTCGATGGTGGCCCAAGCCTCGAGCACGACCGGGTGCGTGGGGGGGCAGTCGATGAGCAGCCACGTCATCCCCTTCACACAAGCCACACGGGTGCCCGGGGCGAACGTCACGCTCGGCCAATCACTCATTTCGCCACCTCACGCACGATCAGGTCGCGAGGCACGGTCGTGTATCCCGACCGCCCCGCGGAGTCCGAATCACTCAGATCATCGACAACGATGACCGTCACATTGTCGTGGCCACCTGCCTCGAGGGCAGCATCAACGAGGGCCAGTGCAAGTTCGCGAGCACTGACGGTTGACGCGCAGATCTCGGCGATTCGACAATCGTCGATCTCCGAGTGCAGACCGTCGGACGCGAGGACGAACCGCGCCCCATGGCCAGCGGCAACGGTGAAGAAGTCGACCACCGGGTGAGGCTCCTGACCGACCGCTCGCGTGATCACGTTGCGGTTAGGGTGGATCCTCGCGTCCGCGGCCGAGATGAGGTTGTTGTCGACGAGTTCTTGGACCTCGGAATGGTCGCTGGTGACCTGCCGAAGCGTCCCCTTCTCGATGACATAGCAACGGGAGTCCCCGGCGTTGAACACCAACCACCCGTCCGCGGTGCGGGCGAGACCACACACGGTCGAGCCGAGCCCGACCGCCTCGGGATGAGTCCGAGCGTGCTCTAGTACGGCGTCATTGGCTGCACGCACCGACGCGGCCAAACCACCACGGTCCACTCCGCCCTCGTCGCAGGCGACCAAAGCGCTGATGGTCAGGGCACTGGCCACGTCCCCCGCCGCATGCCCACCCATCCCGTCAGCAACGACAACCAGGTGCTCCCCGGCATACCACGCGTCTTCGTTGAGGGTTCGGATGCGACCCACGTCGGTGACACCGACCGCATCGAAGTCGTTCATCGGGTCCTGCCACTGCGACCGATGGTGACATTCCAGGCGTCCTTGATCGCACGGCCGAGGGGCAAGGGCGGCGCCGACACGACCACCGACCGCGCCAACGTGTCATGCCACCCGCGATGCCATCCAGAAGTGTCGCTGAGCACAGTGAGGTAGCCCAGCCCGAACGGCAGCAACATCAGCAACTGGTAGAACCCGCGGGCCAGTGTCCTGCCGTAGCCGATCGGCTGCTGGGTGCCAGAGTCGACAATGCGGATCCCCATGACCGCCTTTCCGACGGTCTGACCGCGTATCGCCACCGTGCGCCAAGCGTAGGCCGCGCTCATACCCATGGCGCCGAGATAGCTGATGGAGCTGAGGGTAATGGCCAGATTGACCATGGTCATACTCATAGAGGCCACGGCAGCCAAGACGAACACCGTCATCGCGAAATACAGGGCGACGATGATCAGGAAACTCAGGGCACAGTCGACGAGGTATGCCGCAAAGCGGCGTCCGAGATCGACGGGTCCACCACGGGCCTCCCGCTGCGGGCTGGCTGAAGCCGGCAACGTTTGTACCTTTGGCGCAGACTCCGAGAGCACTGCGGGGGCTGGAGCTGGGGGCGGTGCCAGGGCGGTCACCTCAGTGGCGTAGGGACCCTCCTCGAGTCCAGCCAGTGAAGATCTGCGCACCGTCTGGCCGGGATTGGGCACCGGCTCGGTGGGGGAGCCGGCAAGAGACGGCACCCGCAGGACAGGACCGGCAACAGGTCCCACGAGCGGTCGCCCACACCGTGGGCAGCTGGACACCCGATGGGGGGACTGGTGGCCGCAAGCCGGGCATGGGGGCATGGCCGGTTCGTTCCCGGCGCCCACCTGATGCTGCGCCATGTCACCCTTCCGGCTCACGACAGACAGGGTCCGCGTATCGGACCCCTGACGAAGGCTAGGCAGTCTCGGGCGACACTGCGAGGATCGGCCGGGCCTTGTCCCCCGAAGTGGGGACCGGGACACCTGACACCTCGCTTGCGTCCGTTGGGGGGTCGGTCAGACCCTCAGCCCTGCTGGACGAGATAGACCGTTGCGCCGGAGTCGGCGGTGCAGGTCACCAACGCGGTGCCGGTGCAGCGCAGCGTGTACGCCTTGTTCGTCACCGGCGACGTGGCCGAGATCTCGACATCCCCGCTGGCGGTCGGCGCTGCGGCATACGCCTTCTGGACCGCGAGCGCGAAAGGGCACGAGGTGTTCTGGTCGGCAGCGAAGACTCCGGTCGCGGGGCCCGCACCGACGCTGCCGCACGCGATCGACCCCTCAGGGGCCGGCCCCGCACTGGTGCTCGCCGAGGGAGTCGACGCCGACGGTGACGCCGACGCGGACGGTGAAGTGGCGCTCGGGCTCTGCTGGCCCGACGCGGTGCTGCTCGTTGTCGGCCGCGGACTGGTCGTCGTCTGGCCGCTGCTCGCGTTGGACGCGCCCTCGTCGGTCCGAAAGAGCGACCACGCCGCGAAAACCACGGCGAGCACGACCGCGGCGGCCGCGATCACGACCAGCCAGCGACCCGCCCCACCCCGACGCTCCTCGGGCTCGTATGCCGTGTGCCACTCCTGCGGGCCCGGCTGCCCCGACGTGTACGCCGGCGTCGCCGCCGAGGCCGGCATCGGCAACGCCTGGGTCTGCGCAGGCGGCTGCCATGCCGGCGGCTCCCACGCCGGCGGCACCTCACTCGACGACGGCCCGGCGGCGAAGAGCTCATCGGTCAGCGAGCCCTCCGGTTCGGCCGGCCCCTGCGACGAATCGGTCGCTTGCACCGACTCGCCCTCCGGGCGTTGGGCCGCACCGCAGTGCGGGCAGAAGGCGGCCCACACGGCCACCGGCTGCTCACAGGTCGGGCACTGCACTGGTGATCAACTCCTTGTGGTGCGCGGGCAGGCAAAGACCCAGTCTTGCCCGCGGCGTCGACCGTTGGCAATCCGCACCCTGTGGGGCCCCTAGGGATTTTGCCAGTTGACCGTGACCGACTTGCTCTGCTTGGCGCTGGTGCACGTGACCGTCACCCGTGGGTAGGAGAGGTAGCCGAAATAGCCACTCCCCTCCCAGGTCGAGCCGTCAGCCATGCTCCACGAATCGGTGTTGTCACCGTAGCCCGCGGTCACGGCATTGGCGCGGTAGTTGCAACTGGCCGGGCCGAGGAAGTTGTCGATGTGGACCCTGACGCTGTAGCACGGTGAGACCGGGTCACACAGTTGGTCGGGGCGGTTGGAGACCTTCCGCCCGTGCGAGACCTGGAGCACCGGCGTCGGCAGAGCGGTCTTGGCCGACATCGTCGTCCACGCCGACCAACCACCTTCCGAGTGCGCACGCACCTCGATCGTGTAGGTCGTGTCCCACCCACCACCGGCGCTGATGGAGGTCCGCACCCCGGAGCCGGATGCCGCACCGCGCACCTCGACGTTGTCGATCGGCCGACCATCGGTCGGCAGGTTCCACCGGAAGGTCACCGTCTGGCCGCTGACGCTCGTGCCGCTCTCGACCGGCTTGGGGGTCGGCCCGAAGGGATGCGCCTGGGCACTGGCCGGGTTGCTGTCCTGGCTGCCGTTGTTCGCGACGACGGTGAAGGTCTGGTTCGTCGTCGGCAGCGTGCCGGTCCTGACCTGGATGGGCGACCCGACGGTGCAGCCACCACCGCTGCAGACCGTGCCACTGGCTCCCGAGGACGAGGTCCACCGCACCGACGAATAGCCGGTCGCGTGCGGGTTGCCCAGGGTCACGACGAGGGTGGCGGTCTTGTCCGGACTGGGCGTTGATGCCGACACGGACGGGTTGGCAGGCTGGCCGATGGCCGTGAACGAGTTGACATTGGCCTGTGGCGACACGAGGTCGGCGCCGTTCGTGGCAGTCACGACGTAGTCATACCGAGAACCGTTGACACTCACCTGATCTCGCGCCGTGAAGGTGTTCGGAGCGGTCGTCGCCACCACCTGCCAGGCGCCTCCCCCGGCTCGCCGATAGACGGTGTAGTTCTTCAACGGCGGACCATTGGGCCTGGTCGCCGACCAACTGATGTCGACAGAGGTCAGGTCGGCCGTCGGCCCGAGGCCACCTGGGCTCAGGGTCGGCGCCCCGACCGCCGGCGGCGTGCCCGCCGACTGCATGAGGGTGGCGGCACCGAAGGGGCCGGCGCCGACCTCGTTCCAGGCCTGCGCCGAGACGTTGTACTGCACCTCGTTGTTGAGGCCTGTCACCGTCGTGCTCATCGCGGGCGCGGCCACGTCGACGGTGCGCGCCGACGACCCGTCCGAGGCGATGAGGCGCAGCGAGAACTTCGAGACCGCGCTCCCCTTGTTGTCCGGAGCCTGCCACGCGATCGAGAGTTGCCCGTCGCCGCGGGAGGCCATCGTGACGCCGTTGACCGGACCGGGTTTGGTGTCCGGCCGCGCGACATTGCTGGGCGCACTCGGGTCACCGGTGCCGACCGCATTGGTCGCGGTCACGGTGAAGGTGTAGTCCTGCCCGTTGTTGAGGCCTTCGATGGTGCACGGCGAGGCGCTGCACGCCAGCGACCCCGAGCTCCCCCCCGTCCAGTTCACCGTGTAGGTGCGGATCGGACTGCCCCCGTCATACGTGGGCGCCACCCAGCCGACGCGAGCGCGGCCACCGGCGTCACGGTCCGCCTGCGCGGTCACGCCCGTCGGCGCTCCCGGCCGACCCAGCAAGGTCACCTCGACGGCCCCACTGGCACTGCGCCCCGGGCCGTCGGAGACGGTGAGCGACACCGTCGCCGTCAGGCTCGGCGCCTTGCCGGCGGTCACCGTGAGAAGGCACCCGCTGTGGGAGGCGGTGACGTTCTGCCCGGCCGTGACCGACTCGGCGTCGATCGAGCACGCGGGCTTTTCGAGCGGGCTGTCGAGGTATGCCGCGACGTCGAGCGTCTGCGACTGCCCCTCCTGGAGCCCGGCGATCGCCATCGGACGCAAGCGCGGCGGCGGCAGCGGTGCCTCCTCGTCGGTCCCACCGATGACCTGCACCTTCACCGTGCCGGTCGTCGTGCCGCCCGTGACCCCGATGGTGAGGGTGCCTTCGCCGTTCGGGGCTCCCGCATTCGCCTTGACGACCGCAGTGCGCCGCCCCGTGCCCTCGAGGGACAGGTCGACCCCCGTGGGCTCAGTGGCCCAGTCGGCGGTGAACTCGACGTCGGCGACACTCATCCCCTGCGGGAACCAGGCCCGACACAGCGTCGGGATGTCCAGCTCGCGGGGCAGGCCACCGGCGAAGACCTGGACAGCCGACTCCGGGCAGCGCAGGAGGGGCACCTTGGGCCCGACCTGGACCGGGATCGTCACATAGGCCGTGTTGACGTCGGTCTGGTCCTCGCTGGTCTTGTCGGTCACCTCGAGGGTCACTGCACCGGGCCCGACATATCCACCGGAGGACGTGAGGGTCAGGCCGTTCGGGCCGTCCTGGGTCACTGTCAACTCACCCGCTGGCGATGCCGAGAGCGTCGCCGCCCCGGTGATGCCGAGCGTGCGGCCCTGGGGCGAGCGCACGAAGTCATTGACGGCCACCGACTTCGAGGAGTCCTTGTCCATCTCGATCAGCGAGGTCTGCGGCACATAGGGCCGTCCCTTGGAGCCGGTCGGCACGTGGATGAGGGCCATCGACTTGGCCCCGTCCTCGTCCTCGACGACATAGGGGACGGTGTAGCCGTGGTCCTTGATGGCCACGCGCACCCGCGGGCCCTGGCCGGTCGACTCGATGGTCCCCCCGCCCTGGAGCACCTCGGCCACCTTGAGCGTCCCCGGATCGGAGTCGATGTCGAAATCGTTGGCGAGCACGTCGACCAGGGCCGTGTCCTGGCCGGGCTCCGGTTTGGCGATGTCGTCCTTGGCGATCGGCGGATTGAGGTACTTCTCCCGGCCGCGCACGAGAACCGTCGCCCGGGACGGGTCGAAGAGGCCGTTGTCGATGGCATAGACGGTGTGGTGCAGCGGATCGGTCTCGGCCGGCACGACGGTCGACATCATCCGCGTCTCGTCGTCGATCTTCCAGGAGGCGGCATCCGCGGACGGTGTCATCGACAGCGAGACCACGTCGCCGCGGGCGATGAGGTCGTTCTGCAACACCGGGATCGTGACGGTCTTGCCCGGCATCGCCGTCACCGTGTCGTCGACCGCCACCGGTGGTTGTGGATCACCCGGATCGATGACCCCGACCCGGACGAAGGCCTTGCTCACCTCGCCGAAGCGATCGGTCACCTCGTAGTCGATGACCTCGGTCCCTGCCGCTGTCGGATAGGCCTCGTAGCGGATGGTGTCCGGGCCGACCGAGACGATCCGGCCATACTTCAAGGTGACCGCACCACCGTCGTGACCGACGATCCCGCGGATGCTCACCGTGTCCCCGTCAGGGTCCACGCCGCTGCTCGGGACGGTGATCGTCAGCGGATCGCCCGCGGTGACCGAGGTCGTGAAGGACCGCGCCACCGGCGCGAGGTTGGGACGCGCCTGGGTGGGAAGCGGCGTGATCGAGACCGACACCCGACCGGTCTGGGCCCGCTCGGGATCGCCGTCGGGGTAGGCGGCATACTCGACCGTCGCGTGGCTCTCGTTGGTGAGCCCGGCCTCCTGCGGGACGAAGCGAACGACGTTGTCGGAGGCGAAGGCCGCCCCCTGGCCGTCGAGGACCCGGATGGAGAGCGGGTCCAACCGCAGGGGTATGCCGTCGGCCATGGTGTCGTTGTCGAGCACCGGGATGGTGACGCCGTCGCCCTCACGGACGATGGCCCGGTCGTCGCGGACGACGGGCGTCACCGCGCTCACCGGCTTCTGGACCACGTCGATCTGCCCGCGCGCGGTCTGGGTGCCGTCGCTGACGACATAGTTCACCGTCCCCTTGCGCGTCGAGCCCACACCGGCCGCTGCCGGTTCCAAGGCCCGCAGCCGCACCCAGCGGCCCTGGTAGATCGAGGCCTCGATCCACTCGCTCTCCGACTGGACCGACACACCCTGCGTGACCAGCACGTCGGCGCGCGGGCTGTAGTCGTTGGCGAGGACGTCGACCATGGACGGCAGTTGCCCGCGGATCGTCGCTGCGTCGGAGACCGCGATCGGCGGCGCGCCCGGGTCCGGGTCCTCCACTGCGTCGACCCGCACCCGGCCGGGAGCCACGCCGGAGCCGACCTGCGCGGCATACGACAGGATCGTGGTGCCGGCCCCGGTGGGGGTGATCGTGACGACGCCGGTGTCCCGAATGGTGTCGACGGTCAGTGAGCCGACCGGCTGGATGTCGCCGGCCAGGTGGAGGACGGCGTCCGGGTCGCCCGGGTCGGCACCGGGGATGTCGTTACCGAGCGGCTCGATCTGGATCGGCTTGCCGACGACGCCGCGCACCACGTCGGGTTGGGTCGTCGGGTTGCGCGGCCGGGTGTCGGTCAGGCCGATGACCTCGACGTCGACGCCGCCCTTGGTCGGCTCGCCGCGCCCGTCGCTGACCAGGTAGGGCACGGACACGACGCCCGGCTCCACCCCTGCGAGGAACTCGACTCGGCCCTGGCCGTCGACGGTCACGCCCTCGTCGGCACTCACCGACACGGTGTCGGACTCGTCGTCGCGCCAGTCGCCGACGACGGGCAGGGTGATCCGCTTCCCCGCGAGGACCGGGTATGCCGAGGAGGCAAGTTTCGTGGACCCCTCACGCAGGTGCGGCGCCGTGTTCACCGACTCGTCGACGACGGCCACGGTGACGGTCGCGGCGGCGGACTTCGCCTTGCCGTTGCCGACCAGGTAGGTGAAGGTGAACGACCCCTTGGTCGTCGCCGGCACCGAGACATCGATGGTCTGGCCGTCGCCGGCGACGGTGGCGCGGACATTCTCCGCATCGGGGGCGGAGACATCAGCGGGATCGATGGCGAGCACCGACCCCGAGGTGTCGGTGTCGTTGTCGAGGACGTGCAGCTTGCTCGTGCGACCGGGACGCACCTTGAGGTTGTCCGGCTTCGCCGTCGGCGGCTGCTCCATCACCGCGTCGTCGACGAGGTTCTTGTCCTTCTTGTCCTGGTCGTCCTGGCGCTCGGGCGGTGGGATGAGCGAGTCCCAGTTGTCGATCTTCTGCTTGTCGTTGTCGACGTCCCACGCGGCGCCGGTGTCGAGGTCGTTGAGGACGATGGCACCCCGGTTGACCCGGAACTTCACGCCGGAGCGGACGGCCACCTCCGAGAGGTTCTCGATGCCACCGGCGGCGACCGGGGCGGTGCGGCCGCAGTTGGCGCCGTAGAAGACGGTGTTCTGCTCCTTCCACGCGCCGTGGACGCACCCCTGCAGCACGACCGGCGGCGTGATGAGCGGCGGGGTCGCGCTGCGCCCCACGCGCTCCTGGATCTCGATACCGCCCGGTGCCTGCTCGCCGGTGGTCGTGACCATCCGGACCGAGGTGCTGTTGGCGATCGCGACCGCGGCCGCCTTGGGCCCCGGCACCTGGAGCACGGCATCGGCCGGCTGCGAGGGGTCGGTGCCAAGGTGCGCGTCGGCACCGTCGGTCTGACCGGCGCTGAAGACCTTGTCCGTCACCGGGTCGTAGACGATCCAGTCCGTGCCCACGGCGGTCACCTGCAGGGCCACACCCTTGGCACCGATGGACTCGGTGACCGGCTTGGTGAAGCCCCGCTCCGCCGGCGCAAAGGTCGTGATGGTCGACTTGGCGCCCGAGACGACATGGACGACGCCGTCCTCCCCCACCGCGAGGGCCGCCTGGTCACCGACGGTCGCCACGGGCTTCCCGCTGGCGAGCGCGCTGAGGTCGGTGATGCCCGACGCCCCGTCATAGCGCTGGGCGAAGACCTTGCCCGTCTTGGCCTCGACCATCGCCAGGGTGCCGCCCCGCATGTCGACGACGCCGGGTCGTGCGGGACCGGCCGGCGGGTCTGGCTGGGCCGGCACGACGGCGGTGGCATTGGTCAGGCTGGCCGCGCGGGCGTCGACCGCCTGCACCTGCGAGGTGGTGCGGGTCCACGCCAGGACGGCCGCACCGTCCTGGAGGACATCGAGCGCCGAGCCGGGCGCCACGTCGGCCGAGATCCCGGCATCGAGTTGGGCTGCCTGCTTGTTGAGCCGCCCGAACTTGGCCAGGGCATCCGAGGTCAACCAGACGCCACCGTCCCCGACCTGCGCCTCATGCACGGTCGAGCCGCGGGAGGTGGCGGCCGCGACGCCGAGACCGGTGGCGGCGAGCGCCACGACGGTCGCCGAGGCGATGCGTGCGCGGCGGGCGTGCTGCGCCGGGCGACGGGTCGCCGAGCCGGAGGTGCGGGACGTGAACCAACCCATCAGCTCGTCGCCGTCTTCCGCGCTCGGGGCAGCGTGAGGCGCCGTCGACCGGCCTGGCCGACAGGTCGTGGCCGACGATCGAGGAAGGGGCGGAGCGAGATGTCGGAGCGCACGCGTCGCCACCGCCCCAGGCCGGACCGCAACTCCTTGCGCACCTCGTCGGCGCGCGTCAGCAACTCGGCACCGGCGGTGTCGGCGACGGCGTCGGGGCCGAAGGTGTGCGCATTCGCGGAGGTCGCGATGCCGGCCGCACCGATCGAGGCGGGGAAGGCTGCCGCCTGCTCGAGCCGCGTCGCCCGCTTGGCCGGCACGGCCAGGCCCATGGTGCGGGCGTCGGTCACCAGGTCACGCCACACCCACGCGACACGCGCGTCCGCGTCCCCGCGCGTCGCGTGGCGCAGCCGACGGCGCGCCTTGAGCCAGCGGATCACGGCATACACGGCGAGCAGCACCAGGATCGGCAGCACCAGAGCGAGCACCAGGATCTGCACCCACAGCGGCCAATTGCTCGGGTCGAAGGGGCTCTTCTTCTTCTTCGTCAGGTCGGTGGCGTTCTGGGCCTGGTCCGGTCCCTGCAGCACCGACGGCGGGTTGGTGCCGGCAGGGGGCGGCACCTGCGCGCCGACCTTCTGCTCCTCGGTCTTGAGTTGCTGCTCGTTGGGCTTCTTGTTGCGGTCGGGCATGAAGGTCGACGGCAGCAGGCCGACCCACTGGCCGTCGCCACGCTGGATCTCGACCCAGGCGTGCACGTCCTTGCCCTTGATGGCGCCATCGCCCTCTGGCGTGGCTCCCATGACGACCCGCGAGGGGATGCCCAGGCGCTGGCCGACGAGGGCGAGCGTCGCGGCATACTGCTCGTCGTTGCCGGCGAGCTGGGAGGAGCCGACGAAGCGGCTGAGGCGCGCCAGGCCGTGCCCGGGGAGGTAGACCTTCTCGATCGAGTTCGGGGTCCCGCCGTCGGTGTAGGCGCCATTGCTCGCCATGTACTTCGCGACCGCGGTGAATTTCTCCCACGTGTTGCCGGCGTTCGCGGTCCACGCGTCGACCTTGGCGTCGAGGAAGGTCGTGTCCCGCGGCGCCGAGGCACCACCGGCGACATCCAATTCCTTGGGCAGCTCGGCGAGGGGGGCCGCCTGCGGGAGGATGGCGCTCATCCGGTAGCTCTCGCCACCGCGCAGGCCGGCCGGGACGACCGCGGTGTCGGTGCCGGTGTTGAGCCACAACTGGTCGGCGAGCGCCTCCTTGCGGGGGCCTTCGAAGGAGATGGCCGTCGGTGAGCCGACTGTCGGCAGCCAGTTGCCGACATAACCGCCGTCGGGCACGGTCACGGTGGCCTCGACGGTGGTGCCCGAGACGCGCGGAGCGATCCGGGAGCCGACCTGCTGGAACGGTATGCCGTCGCTCGTCCGGTCCGCGGCGCCCCAGACCAGTCCGTCATAGCGGTCCAGGTTGGCGAACCTGACGGGGGTGCCAGCGGGCAGACCGGTGACGGTGAGGACCGTCTGCTCGTAGAGCGCGGCCGGGTTGGGCTCGGTGTAGCGGCGGAAGCCGGCAAGCGGGCTGGCGAATTGTGCGACGTCATACGGCGGGACCAGTTGGGTGCGCACGACCTGACGGACCTTCGTCTCCTGGGCACCCGGCAGGTGCGGGCCGAGGAAGGTCGCGGCCAGGGCGGTCACCGCGAGCAGTCCGACACCGGTCGCCAGTCGCGCGGAACGGCCCGCGCCGTTCTGCATCGAGGCCCGGTTGCGGGCCGAGCGGGCGACGATCCACAGGACGAGGACGAGGGTGAAGAGCACGCCCTGGATGAGCTTGGCGGCCGGCTGCATGGTGCCGAGCGCGATCGAGCCGACGAGCAGACCGATCGGGGCGATGGCCACGACCGGGGCCGAGGACCAGCGCCGGGCGATGCCATAGGTCAGGGCGCCACCGGCAAGGCCGGTCAGCCACGGCAGGGCCACGAGCGGGCCACGCGCATCGACCGGCGGCAGCAGGGTCAGCCAGCGCTTCCAGCCGGTGACGGCGGCTGACGCGAGGTCCGTCAACGTGGTCAGGCTCGGAAGCACGCCTCCAATCAGCTTGTCGCGCACCGCAAACGGGCCCCCAAGGAGGAAGTAGATAGCGACGAGCGCCGCAGCGGTGAGCAGGACCGGCCAGTGCCGGCGCGCGGCATACCAAGCGACGGCCAAGCCCCACACGACACCGGCGGCGGCCGCGGCAACCCACTGCCAGCCCAAGAACCCGGTCCGGAAGCCGACGAGCGCGATCGCCACGAGGGCCGTGGCGAAGACGAGGTCGACGAGCCAGTCCTTCGTGGCCCAGCCCGAGATCGCCGCCGCGGTCGGGGCGGGGCGCAGGGAGCGGTCGGCGGTGGCACTCATGCGAGGACTCCACTGAAGAGGACGCGCTGGAGGTCGGCGAGCTCGCGCACGCTGAGCAGCGTGATCTCGCCCAGGCGGCGCACCCCGACCTCGGTGTCGGGGTCGATGACGAGCGCGACCTTGATGACCTCGACCTCGAACTGGGCGAGCGCGCGCTGGATCTGGATGAAGGGGCGGTGGCTGCCGGTGACGAGCAGACCGACCGAGGCGTCGGGAGCGAGCGCGCTGGCCTCACCGCTGGAGGCGAAGACGTCGACCGGGCCGACGGAGGCCCGGGCGAGCGAGTCCAAGGTGAGGGGCGCGGTGGTGCGCGAGGCGCTCTGGTCGTTGACGACGACGGTGGTGTCCTGCTCGTCGAGGATGGAGCGCATGGCCAGGGAGGCGGCGCAGGAGATCGCGAGCTCGACGGCGTCCTCGCCGCCGGTGTAGGAGTCCGGCGTCGTGTCGACGACGATCGACAGGTGCGAGCGACGGGTGTCGAGGAACTGGCGCACGAGGAGTCGGCCGTGCTTGGCCGAGCTGCGCCAGTGGATGTAGCGGCGGTCGTCGCCGGGTTGGTACTCACGCAGCGCGTGGAAGGCCAGGTCCGACATCGACAGGTCCTGAGTGGTCTGACCTTCGAGGTCACGCAGGAGGCCGGCGCCCAGCGGCTCGAGTGGCGTGGTCAGCGGGTGCACGAAGAGCTCGGTGCGGTCGGTCCACTCGACGGTGCGGCGCACCAGCCCGAGTGGATCACCGTGGACCGTCGTGGCGGGGCCGACCTCGATGACACCGCGGCGTTGGGTGGGGACGACGAAGAGTTCCTCGTGGACCTTGCCGGCCGCCAGCGGCGGCAGGATGAAGCGGGCCGCAGTGCGCCCGACGGGCAACTCGATGAGCAGGGGGAGCAGGCTGCGGACGCTGAGGTTGGTGACCGCGATGCGCCCGGTGGCGGGGTCGCCCACCGTGACCCGGGCCGGGTCGACCTCGGTGGTGATGGCCAGTTTCGTGCGACCGATGGCGAGCAGCAGGCAGAGCACGAAGAGGACCAGGCAACCGACCGCGACCATCGCGAGCTCGGTCCACCCCCAGGTGGCGGCGACGATCCATGCCGCGATCCCCAGGAACAGCACGGTCCAACCGAGCGGTGAGATCCAGCGCAGTCCGGCGGCGATCGGCCGCCAGACCGGCTCGGTCTGCACGACGACCGGCCGCAACCGGCTGTTCGTGACGTCGAGGAGGCGGGCGCCGGTGTCGGTGAGGGCCGACGGGATCTGCACGCGCGGGAGGGTGATCTGTGGCAGCTCACGCAAGCGGCTCGAGCGGCTCGACGTGTTGGGGCGCGCGACCGGCGCACTCCCCGAGGGGAAGGACTGGCTGGGTGCCTCGGTGCCGGCCGGCGCCGTGGCTCCCCTCCCGAGCAGGCCTCGTATGCCGCGGCGTCCGGTCGCGTCGGTCCGCCGCGCCGCCCGCGAGGCCTCGGTCGGCTTGGGAGCCTTCGGGGTCTTGGTGGCCTTCGGGGTCTTGGGAGCCTTCGCCGCCTTGGGGGCCTTCACGGTACGGCCGGGCTTGCCCTTCTTGAGGTCCCGACGGCTGACCGTCAGGTCCTCGGGACCGCTGTCGGCGCCCGTCGAAAGCTCACTATTGGCGGGTTTGTGTCCGGCGCCCGCCGAAAGCTCACTATTGGCGGGTTGGTGTCGGCTCGGCCCGCCGCGGCTCAGGTCGCCGCGCCGGGTCGTCTGACCGGCTTCGTCGTCGTGCTCGGACACTGGGACCTCAGGCCACCCGCTCGGTTGGCGGGCTGACCTCGCCGAGGATCTGGCCGATGACCTGGTCGACGGTGATCCCGGCGAACTGGGCCTCGGGGGTGATGAGCAGGCGGTGGTTGAGCACCGGCTGCGCGAGGAGCTTGATGTCGTCGGGGATCACGTGGTTGCGGCCCTGGCTGATCGCCCACGTCTTCGCGCACCGGATGAAGGCCAGGCAGCCACGCACCGACAGACCGAGCCGGATGCTCACGTGGCGACGGGTCTCCTCGGCGATGCGCGAGAGGTAGTCCAGGATCGCGTCATCGACGTGCACCTCGTCGGCCAAGGCGGCCATGTCGTTGACCACCGCCGCAGTCACGACCGGCGACAGGGCGGCGGTGCGGTCGCGGGTCTTGGCGTCGCGCAGGACACGCACCGTGGCGTCGTGGTCGGGGTAGCCGAGCGAGGTCTTCATGAGGAATCGGTCGAGCTGGGCCTCGGGCAGGCGGTAGGTGCCAGCCTGCTCGATCGGGTTCTGGGTGGCGATGACCATGAAGGGCTCACCGACCTCGTGCCGGACACCGTCAACGGTGACCTTGCCCTCCTCCATGACCTCGAGCAGCGCCGACTGGGTCTTCGGGCTGGCCCGGTTGATCTCGTCGGCGAGGACGATCGTGGCGAAGATCGGACCCTTGTGGAACTCGAACTTCTTCTCGTTCGGGTCATAGATCGTCACACCGGTGACATCGCTCGGGAGCAGGTCGGGGGTGAACTGGATGCGGCTGTTCGACCCCTGCACGGTGCTCGAGAGGGCGCGGGCGAGTTGGGTCTTGCCCGTGCCCGGGAAGTCCTCGAGCAGCAGGTGCCCCTCCGAGAGCATGCAGGTCAACGCGAGTCGGATGACGTGCTCCTTGCCGAGCACCGCCTTGTCGACGTTGGCCACCATGGCACCGAAGGTGTCGGTGAACCACTGTGCCTGTTCCTGCGTGACGGTCATGTCCGTGTTCCTGTTCCCTTGCTGAGTTGGTCTGACGAAGTGGAGCTCGGCGGGTCGCTAGCTGGTCACTCTGCCCGAGGGACCGTTGAGGATGATGGTTGGCAACCCCTCACTTCCCTCGACTCCGCACCAGGCAGAGTTGTCGTTGACGTTGTTGTTGTTGATGTTCGCGGTCCCGACGTTGTAGTCGTTGGACCAGCGACAGGTCACCGAGTAATTGCCGTCCTTGAAGTTCGAGACGTCGTACTTGATCCGATAGCACCCGTCGGTGCACGACCCGATGCCCCCGGTCGACCACGGGCCGCGACGCACATTGGTGATCTTCGGCGCCGGTGGAGGTGCGGTCGTGCCGCTGCCCATCGCGCTCCACGGCCCCCACCCGGCCCTGGTGAGCGACTGCACCTCGATGTTGCGCGTGGTGTCCCAGCCCAGGTTCATGAAGTCGTAGGACGAGATGGCCCCACCGTTGTGCAGCATGGTGCCGTTGCCCTGCCGCACCCTGGTGCCGGTGACATTCGCACCGTTCTCCCGGTTGGTCCACGTGAAGCGCAGACCCTGACCGCCGTCGATCCGTTGGGCCTGCGGCTGCGTGGGAGCCACAGTCGGCCCATAAGGGTTCACCTGGTTGCTCGTGGCCGGGCGCGAGGCGTGACCGGCCGCGTTGACGGTGGTCACCGTGACCGTCTGGGCGCTGTAGTTCGGGTTCGGCACCGAGACGGTGACCTGCGATCCTGCCGCGCACCCGCAACTGAAGGTGCCCGACTTACCGCTACTGGTGGACCAGCGGATGGCCTGGAAACCGGCCGCCCGGGGCTGCCCGACGTTGACGACGAACTCCATCCAGTCGGGTCGGTTGTCCGGGATGGGCGTGGCCCGCACCGTGGGGTCGGAGGGTATGCCGTTGGCGGTGTAGGTCGTCGCGTTGCGCCCGGGCGACTCGTTGCCCGCGGTGTTGGTGGCGCTCACGGCATACGCATGACTCGTCCCGTCGTACGCGACCGTGTCGGTCGTCGACGTCGCCTGGCCGACGTCCTTGAGGGCCACGCCATTGCGATAGAGCTTGTAGGTCACCGGGCCGGGGCCGTTCGGGGACACCGCCGGCCACGAGATGGTGAGCAGTTCGGAGTCAGCGGCCGCGCTCGGGCCACGTGGGGAGACATTGGGTGCCGCAACGTTCGGCGGGGTGCCGGCGGACTGCATCGGTGCCGTCGCATTGCCGGCCGGGCCCGGCCCGACATCGTTCGTGGCAATGACCGAGACGGTTTGGGTGGCCATGTTGTTCAGCCCGCCGAAGACCGCCTGGGTGGTGGAGCCGGGCACGACGACTTGCGCAGCAACGCCGTTGGAGTCGGTCGTGCGGGCGGTGTAGGTCTTGACCGGCGACCCGTCGCTGATCGCGGCGGTCCAGCCGACGGTGATCGTGCCGTCCCCCCGACTGACCATGTGGATGTTCGTGGGTGCCTGCGGCTTGACGTCGGGGCGCACGACATTGGAGGCCGCTGATGGCGGGGAGTCACCGACGGCGTTGAAGGCGACGACGGTGAAGGTGTAGTCCTTGTTGTTCTCCAGGCCGGTGATGAGGCAGGGCGAGGACGTGCACTGCTGGCTGCTGCCCGCCCAGGCGATCTTGTATCCCTGGATGGGCAGACCGCCGTTGTAGGTCGGGGGAACCCAGGAGACGGTCGCCTGCCGGCCGGCGAGACGGTCCGGCTGGGCCTGGACACCCGTGGGCGCCCCGGGGGCGCCGAGCATCGTCACCGAGACACGACCGTCGGCCACGCGGCTCGGATCCCTGTCGGTGACGGTGATCCCGATGGACGCCGTCGGCGAGGGTTGCGTCGTCGCCGTCAGGGTGAGTGCGCAACCGCTGTGGGAGATCTCGAGCCCCTGGCCGGCCTCGACCCGCGCCGCCGTGATCGCGCACTGGGGCGCGGCGAGTGGACTGTCGAGGTAGGCCGAGACGTCGAGCGTCTGGGAGCGGCCTTGCTGCAGTCCGGTGACGGTCATCGGGCGAAGGGTCGGGGGTGGCACGTTCGCCGGGTCGGTCGGGTCGCCCGACCCGGCTTCGCCGCTGGCCTTGGGCTTGCCGAAGACGCGCACACCGATCTCGGCCGGCTTCTCCATGCCGGCGGTCGTCACCGAGATCGTCCCGGTGCCCGAGGGCGCGCTCTCGCCGGCGCTGACCGCGACCTGACGGCCACCCTTGCCCTCGACCTCCAACTCGGTGCCATCGGGCTGGACCGTCCAGGCCGACTGGAAGGTGAGGTCGTCGAGGGTCATGCCCGGGGGCAGCCAGGCCCGGCAGAGGGTCGGGATGTCGATGTGGCGCGAGCGACCACCGGCGGACACCGAGATGTCGGCCTCGGGGCAGCGCATGAGCGGGACCTTCGGCCCGATCTGCACGGGGATCGACACGATCGCAGTGCCGAAGTCCTGCTGGTCCAGGCTCTCCTGGTCGGTGACCTCCACCATGACGGCGGCCGGGCCCACATAGCCACCCGAGGAGGTGAGGGTCAGGTCCTTGGTGCCATTGGCGACCGCCTCCAGCTTGTCACCCGGGGAGGCGCTGACCGTGTCGGCCGCCACGATCCCGACGACCCGGCCCCGGGGAGACTTCACATGGTCCGCGAGCGCCACCTGCTTGGTGGAGTCCTTGTCCATCGTGATGAGGGCGCTCTGGACGACGAAGGGGATGCCCTTGTCGCCGGTCGGGACGTAGATGACCGCCATCGCGGGCAGGCCGTCCTCGTCCTCGATGACATAGGGAACGGTGTAGGTGTGATCGAGGATGTCGACCTCGACCTTGCCGTCCACGACCCGCGCATGCTCGCTGAGCACCTCGGCGATCGTCAGATCGGCACCATCGATGTCGTCGTCGTTGGCCAGCACGTCGACGACGGCCGTGGCCTTGCCCGACTCCGGTTTGGCGACATCGTCGCGGGCCACCGGTGGGTTCTGAAAGCCCGGGATCGCGTGGACGAGCACGCTGGTGCGTGAGGGGTCGAAGAGGCCGTTGTCGATGCCATAGGTCAGTTGGCGGATCGGCTCGTCGGGTGCCGGCACGACCGTCTGGACGGTGTTGTCCTCGGTGTCGACCGACCACTGGGCGAGCTTCTCGGGAGCGTTGAGTTCCTTGACCTCGAGGCTGATGCTGTCGCCGCGGGCGATGAGGTCGTTGCGCAGGATCTTGACGGTGACCTTCTTGCCCGGCGCCGCCATGACCGTGTCCTGGACGGCCACCGGCGGCTCGGGGTCGCCGGGCGGCACCACGCCGATCCGGATGAAGGCACGACTCTTCTCCCCGAAACGGTCGACCACCTCGTAGTTGAGAATCTCCGTGCCGCTCGCGAGAGGGTAGGCCTCGTAGCGGATCGTCGACGGGCCGAAGGACATGACCCGGCCGAACTTCAACTCCACCGGGCCGCTCTCCGAGCCGACGATCCCGGCCACCGTGACCGAGTCCCCGTCAGGGTCCACCCCGAAGGTCGGGATGGTGATGGTGAGCGGGTCCCCCGAGGTCACCGACGCCGAGAACGAGCGGGCCGCTGGCGGTTGGTTCGGGATGGTCTCGGTCGGCAGCGGGTTGACGGTCACGGTCGCACGACCGGTCTGGGCACTCGCGGCGTCCTGCCCCTCGGGGTAGGCGGCATACTCGATCGTCACCACACGAGGCGCGGTGAGGCCGGTCGCCTCGGGGACGTAGCGGATGACGTTGCCGGACGCGAAGGCTCGCGGGGCATCGCCCGCGCTGATCACCTTGACGCTGGACGGCTCCAGCTTCAGGGGTATGCCGTCGGCCATCGAGTCGTTGTCGAGCACCGGGATCGAGACGGTGTCGCCCTGGCGGACCGTTGCCGCATCGTCGACGACGATCGGCACCACACCCTGCAACGCCGGGCGCTGGATGACCGCGATCTGCCCGGTCGTGCGTTTGGTGCCGTCGCTGATCGTGTAGGAGATCGTCCCCGGGCGACCGCTGGTGTCGGTCAGAGGAGCGGGTTGGGTCGCCTCCACCCGGACCCAGCGGCCCTGGAAGATCGAGGGCCGCAACCAGGAGTTGGCGCTGTCCACCGACACGGCCGAGGTGACGAGCACGTCGCCGCGGGGGCTGTAGTCGTTCGCGAGGACGTCGATGAGCACCGGTGCTTGGTCGTGCAGCGTCCCCGAGTCGGGGACGGCGACCGGTGGAGCCTCCCCCGGCTCGGCCACCAGGTCGACGCGGATCCGGCCGGGGGCGATCCCGCCACCGGTGCGCGCGGCATACGCGAGTTCGAAGGAGCCCGCGCCCGTGCCCGTGATGGTGACCACTCCGGTCGTCAACTCGGTGTCGACCTGCATCGGACCGACCGCGCGGACGGGTGACTGCAACACCAGCCCGGCATCGGGGTCGGCGGTGTCGGCGCCCGCGATGTCGTTGCCGAGCGGCTCGATCTGGACCGGTTTGCCGACGATGCCGCGCACGACGTCCGGTTGCGACTTCGGCGGCACCATCTGGGTGTCCGACGGGTCCAGGGCGTTGATGCTGAACTGGCCCTCGCTCTGCCCCCCTCGTCCATCGCTCACGGCATACGCAATGGAGCGGGGACCGGGCTCGACCGGTGCGAGCGCGGTGACCTGCCCACGCCCGTCGATCATCGAGGTGGCGTCCGTGGCGAGGGGGCTGATGCTGTCGTTCTCGGCATCGCGCCAGTCGGCGATGACCGGGACCGAGAGGCGCTTGCCGGCGACGACGGGATAAACGGTGCTCGCCAATTCCTTGGCGCCCTCGCGGAGTTTCGGCGCCGTGTTCGTCTCGTCCCCGACGACCCGGACCGTCACCTTGCCCTGGGCGCGCTCCTTGGACTTGCCGTTGTTGACCTTGTAGGTGAACGTGAACTCGGTGGCATCCGGGCGCACCGGGACGGTGACGTCGATGGTCTGCCCGTCCGCGCTCGCCACCGCCGTGATGTCCTGGACATCGGGCGGGCTGACGTCACCGGGGTCGACGGCGAGCACCGAGCCGGCGACGTCGGTGTCGTTGTCCAGGACGTGCAACTTGCTCGTCCGCCCGGGGCGGACGGTGAACTGGTCGTCGACCGCCTTCGGGGGCTGGCTCAACTGGACGTCATCGACGAGGTTCTCGTCCTTCTTCTGGGTGTCGTCCTGGCGTTGTGGCGGCGGGATGAGCGAGTCCCAGTTGTCGAGCTTCTTCGGCTTGTCGTCGAGGTCCCAGAGCGAGCCGTTGTCGAGGTCGTTGAGGACGATCTGGTCTCGGTTGACCCGGAAGGCCACGCCCTCGCGGGTCGGCACCTCGTTGGCGTTGTCGATCGTGCCCGTCGGCACCTGACCGTCCAGGCCGCAGTTGGCGCCGTAGAACACCTTGCCCTGCTGGGCCCAGGCCGCGTGCAGGCAACCCTTGAGGACAACGGGTCGGGCGATGAAAGTGCCCTTGACGTCACGGTTGACCTGGTCGTCGATGATGACGCCACCGCTCGGTGTGCCGCCGTCGAGCCGCACCATGGTCGTGCCGACAACGCTGGAGATCGCCACGGCGTCGGCCGTCGGGCCGGGCTGCTGCAGGGCCGCACCCGGGGAGTCCTTGGCCGTCGCGTGCGCCTCGACCCCGTCGAGCTGCTCGGCGGTGAAGATGCGGTCCTTGGTCGCGTCGAAGGCAACCCAGGTGGTGCCCAGGGTCGTGATGTCGGGGTTCTCACTGCGCAGTGCGGTCTTGACGGTGACCGGTTTGGCGAAGCCGTCGGCACGCGCGGCGAGGGTGACCACCTGGCCGGTCCGTCCCGAGACGACGTGCACATTGCCCTTGTCATCGACGGCGATGGCCGGGTTGGCACCGACTGTCGCCAACGGCTTGGTGGTGGGCGCCAACTCGCCGAGGTCACCGAGCGGCGCCTGGGGGTCGAAGCGTTGGGCCCAGACCTTGCCGGTCTTGGGGTCGACGGTGGCGACGGTGCCGGCGCGCAGGTCGATCGGCAGAGGTTTGAAGGTGCCGGCCTCGGTCACTGGGAAGGCCGGTGCCTGGGACCCCGAGCCGGCCGCGCTCACCTTGGGGTCGATCGGCAGCAACTGCCCGCTGCCCTTGGCCAGGCCGAGGACCGCCGAGCCGTCCTGCAGCACGTCGAGGCCGCTGCCCTCCGGGACGTCGGTCGAGACGCCGGCGTCGAGTTGCTCGATCGGCGTGTTGAGCCGGCCGAACTTCGCCAGGGTCGCCGACGTCACCCAGACCCCGGAGTCGTTGAGCCTGGCCTCGTGGACCTTCTCCCCCGAGCTGGCGGTCGCGGCATAGAAGAGCCCGACGACCAGGGCGGCAACCACGGCGACCGAGACACGGCGAAGCCGCCGCTGTCTGCGGTTCAACTCCACGGCAACCCCCGGTGCATGCTTTCGCCCCCACGCGATCGTCGGCACGCGTGCCCGAAGCACTGTACGAAAATTGTCGGGTCCGAAACAAAGTAGGGCGCGGTTATCTAGCGGGGAGCACTCCCCACGTGGTATGCCGCGGGGCGCCGGATCAGTCGAGGAGCGCCAAGTCCACTTCGGTCACCATCCGGGTCGACAGGGCATGCTCGACGAGACGGTTCTTCCTGTTGCTCGCGAGCTTGCCGGGGCCACCGTGCAGGCCGCGGATGCCGGCATCGGCCAGTTTCTGGCAGACGTTGTCGAGTTTGCGGTTGAACTTGGTGACGGTCCACCCGAGCCGAGCCGCAGCGTCGGCGGACGACGGGATGTGGCCGGACCCGGCATACGTGGTGCGCAGGAAGGATTCACACAAGGCGATGACGAGAAGGCGCTGGTCCGGGGTCATGCTGACCCGTCCGACCGTCGTCTCCCCCGAGGTCGGGTCGGGCTCGACGGGAGCGTCGGGGACGACGGCCTCGAAGGCGGGACTGTCGACGAGGATGTCGAAGTCATAGGTCGTCGGCCCGGCGGTGAACCACACGGTGAAGGCGTCGAGGGCGAGGGGGATGCGCGCCCCCGGCGACAGCCAGGCCTGGAAGAGTCCTTTCTTGTCGGCAACGGTCGCAGTGAGCGTCGATCCGACATTGGTGAGCCACCAGAGATCGTGCTCACGGTGGATCTGCAGGAAGACCCGGTGCAGATAGGGGTTGTCGTCGATGTCGAGGTCAGCGTCACGGCCGATCGTGAGCGGCTGCTCCTCGGTGGCGTGGAACTGCTCGCCGCAGTAGTCGACGGTCACGGTCATGGTGCTCCCCCTGGGTGTGCCGGACTGGGTGTGCCGGCCTGGATGGTCCGATCAGCCTGCGGACAGGCATTTGGCGGTCGAATAGGGTCCGGCAGTGCCTTGGGCGCGGCTCACGGCGACCTGCGCACAGACGAGGGACCCAGATGCGGCCGGGACGCGGTAACTCCCCTCCTTGACGGTGGTGACGGCGGCCTCACCGAGCTCGACCTCGCTGGCGGCGACGCGCAGGCGATAGAAGTCGCCGGTCCGGACGCCGGCATAGTTCCACGTGAAGACGACGCCGCCGGGCTCGGATCGGCCGTCGAGGGCGGGCTGCTCGGGCAGGTCGATGATCGGGGCGCCACCGTCGGTCTGGGCGACTGTCGTCGGTGTCGGCGAGTCGCCCCCACTGCCGCCGGAGGGACGGATGCCCAGGGCCCACACCAGCGCACCCACGAGCGCGACGAGGAGGAGCCCCACCACGGCGAGGAGCCCGCCGCCGCTGATCGTGCGGGGTGCCTGGACCTCGGGTTCGACCCGGGTTGGGACGGTCGGGTGCGAGGTGTGCGCCGGTGACTGGGCGCTGACCGACTGGGGCGTCTTGACCATGGTCCGGTCGTCGTCCGGCGTGACCGAGTCGGTCGTGGGCGCGGCCTCGGCCAGCACGCTCCCACCGGCTTCGTCCAGGACGACGAGAGGTGTGCGGGCCAATCGCTGCTCGGTCTCGACCGCCTGCAGTCCCCGCGCGAACTCCAGGGCACTCTGCGGGCGCGCGTCCGGCTTCTTGGCCATCCCGTGCGCCAGCAGCCGCTCGAGGGAGAGCGGGACGTCGGCGCGCCCGGTCGGGGGCACCGGGGTCGCACGGATCCGCGGCATGAGGGCGTATGCCGAGTTGTCGCCACCGGGTTGCTCGAAGGGCGAGCGCCCCACGAGCAGGTGCCAGAGGGTGGCCGCCAGCGAGTAGACATCACTGCGCCGGTCGCCATTGCTCTGGCCGTAGAGGATCTCCGGCGGCGCCCACGGCACCGAGACCCCGACGTCGTCGTCGTGGTCGTCCTGCCCGATGCCGCGGCCAGCGATGCCGAAGTCGGTCAGGCCGGGGGCGCCGTACTGACTGATCAGGACGTTGGCCGGCTTGATGTCACGGTGGACGATGCCGGCCCGATGGGCGGTCTCGACGGCGCTCGCCAATTGGATGCCGGTGCGCAGGACCTCCTCGACGCCGAACCGCTCCCGCTTGGCACGCACCGCCAGGTTGGGCGGGGGGTAGTACTTCATGACCAAGTAGGCACCGCCGTCGGGCGTCTGCTCGGAGCGGAACACCTGGACGATGTAGGGATGGTCCGCGAGTTGGGCCATCGTGTTCGCCTCTTCGACGAACTGGCGCCGGATCGCCGGGGTCAGACCGTCACGCTTGAGCACCTTGACGGCGACATTCATCCGCGGCGACTGCTGCTCGTAGAGGTAGACATCGGCATACCCACCGGAGCCGAGCGGCTGGATGTGGACGAGACCTGGGATGTGGGGAGCGGGAGGGGGTGCGCTCACGCGTCGACCTCGTAGACCAGGGTGACCTCGTCGGCCAGGCTGATCACGGTGCCGGGCTCGATGCCCTGATCCTCGGTGGGGCGCAGCCGCACGGGCTCCTGGCCCGGGAGCGCGATGGTCGTGCCATTGGTGGAGCCGAGGTCACGCACGAGCACGTGCCAGCCTTCGAGGACGACCTCGGCATGGTTGCGGGAGATGTCGTTGTCCACGCTGCCGAGGCGGACCAGGTGCGGGCGGGCGTTCGGGGGCAGGTCGGAGTTGACCCGTGGCGCGCGTCCGAGCAGGACCCCACGATCGAGCGGCACGACGCCGCCGGTGCTGATCCGCAACTGGCCCAAGCGGGGGCGGGGGGTCTGGAAGGGCTGCTGCGGCGGGATGTCACGCCCGCAGACGCGGCACGACCCCGAGTGGGGGGACGAGGCATGACCGGCCGGGCAGAGCACGGCCAGGACGATCGGTCCCTCGGCACCGGCGGTCGCGTCGGCCTGCGGAGCCAACGAGGCGCGGTCGGTGGTGAGCTCGGAGGCCGGCTCGTCGACCGCCACCGGAGCGTCGACGGGCGCTGCCTCGGGGGGCGCCACGTCGGGAGGCGGAGGGCCGGGGATGGGAGGGCCCGTCGGTGGCGGCGGAGGTGGAGGTGGAGGTGGCGGTGGCGAGACGGCCTCGACCGGGGTCTGGTAGATCGGCGGGGGTGGTGGCTCGGCCGGTGGGGTCGAGGTGGCGCGCCAGGGCACCGAGTCGATGACGGCACTCGACGGTGGTGGGGTCGGCGCGATGCGCTCGACGGGGGGACGGGCTTCGCCGTCGGCCGGCGGCGGCAGGGTGAGGTCGGTGGGCGTGGGCGTGGGCTCGGGCTCGGGCTCAGACGTGGTGTGCGACTCGGGCTCGGGCGGGGCGCTCTGCTCCTGCTCCGGCGCACCACCGAGCGCCGCCTGCGCTCGTGACGCGGCCGCTTCGACTTCCGGTGAGCTCGGGACGTCCTCGGGGACCTCGTCGACGGACTGTTCGGGCTCGACGGCTGCGGTCGGAGCCACACTGAAGCGACTGGGTCGCTGCCAGCCGGACCCGGCCACCGGCTCGGGCCCGTGCAGCGTGACGCCGGTGGGGACCTCGAACTCGCGCCACGGCATACGCCCCAGGGACCGGCCCACCGAGTCGCCCACCTGTGCCCACGCCGCACCCCGCATGAGCACGCGGATCGGGGTCTCTGAGGTATCCGCGATGGCGAAGTCGGGCAGGTCGCGGAGGCGTTCACCGAGCGCTTCGAGGAGTGGGACCAGCCCGTCACGAGCTGCGGTTTCCAGGGCTGCGCGCCGCTCCTCGGACGCGGCGACGATCAGGTGGATCGGCCCGCTCTCGACCGCGATCCAGCCATCGTGGATCGCCGTGGAGACCAGGGGGGAGTTCATCGGGCCGACTCCTCAGTTCGCGAAGAGGTTCTGACGGGGCGAGGTGTCGCCCTCCTCCTCGTCATCTTCGTCGGAGTCGACAGCCACGACAACAACGGTCACATTGTCGCGCGCTCCATTGTGCAATGCAGCCGTCACCAAGGCGTCTGCGGCAGCCTGTGGATCGTCGTGGCCGCGCAGGGCAAGCATGATGTCGCGGTCACTCACCTCGTTGCTCAGGCCGTCGCTGCAGATCACGAAGCGCTCCCCCGGGCTCGGCGGGAAGACCCAGACGTCGGGGATCGGCGCCGGGTCGGTGCCCAGGGAGCGGGTGATGACGTTGCGCATCGGGTGTCGCTGCGCCTCCTCGACCGTGATCAATCCGGCATCGAGCAGCTCGCGGACCTCGGAGTGGTCGTGGGTGACCTGACTCATCCGGTTGCCGAGCAGCCGATAGACACGCGAGTCCCCCACGTTGAAGACGCACCAGTGGTCGGCTCCGCCCGTCCGGACGATGGTGACCCCGGCCATCGTCGTGCCCATGCCCTCGGTGTCCGGGCTGGCGGCCGCCGCCTTGAGGATGCGGCGGTTGCATTCCCTGAGGGTGTCGACGACATCATCGGTGCGCAGTGGGTGTCGGCTGGTGAGGTCGCGCAGGGTGAGGACGCCGATCTGACTGGCGACCTCACCCGCCGCATGTCCACCCATCCCGTCGGCGACCGCGAAGACGCCGCCTTCGGCGACATAACTGTCCTCATTGAGTTGCCGTACGCGCCCGACGTGGGTGGCAGCACCCATCCGGATCACCGTCTGCTCGCCCATCAGGTCAACGGAGCGGGCCGAGGTCACGGCTGGCTCACCACCACATGGAGGGATTCGGCCAGCTGTTGGATCGCGTCGTAGTCCGCCTCGACCTGCTCCCCTTCGGCGCGACCGGAGACCAGAACCATCTGCTGCACAGGCCCGTGGTCGATCGCAGTCACCAGGTGCACGACCACGACCGGGGTGTCCCAACTGACGTTGCACGCCCGCCAAGCACGACCGTCGATCTCGAGGCCAAACGTCGGGTCCACCTGGGCGTCGGGTCGGGCGTGCTCACCGGCCACCATCTCGTCGAGCAGGTCCTCGAGGGTCACGTCGCGGCCCACCGTGCGCAGCGCGACGGTCACCACAGCCCGTCCACCATGGCGCTCGAAGCGCACGAGGTCTGCGCCGGCCGGGACCTGCGTCCAGTCGGCGGCGAGCTCGACGTGGACCTCGGGTGCCGCCGGTGAGAATGCACTCGGATGGCTGGCGGGGGACATGCGAAAGGGCCTTCCGTTGCTGCGCGATGGTTCTCGACAGACTAGACGCAGATCGCCCGCCCTCCCATGGGGAGTTCTCCCCACACGTATGCCGGCCCTGAGGGTGGGGCGGGCGCGGCGGCCCCACTCTCGGGTAGTCCACGGCGGGTGGGTCAGCGTCCCCAGTGGATCCATGGAAGAACGAGTGCCCCAAGGGTTCCCGCGACCATCGCGGGGCCGAAGGCCAGGTGGGTCGAGCGTGAGGCCCCCCGGGCGAGCACCAACCAGAGGGCCGCCAGGCCCCCGAGGAGGAAGGTCGCCATCGTCGCGACCAGCACGGCGCCCCAGGTCAGGTGCCCCAGCAGCAGGCCGAGGGAGGGTGCCAACTTGGCATCGCCCACGCCCATCCCGGACCCGCCACCGATCAGGACGAGCACGAGATAGAGGGCCCCGAGCACGAGCGCCGCGAGCAGCGCCCGACGCCACGACAGCCAGTCGCCCTCGACAACGGCGACCCCGGTGAGCCCGGTCAAGGCGATGAGGAAGGTCGGTCCGGTCAACGCGTCCGGGAGCCGGTGCACATCCAGGTCGACGGCACACAGGACGAGTAGCAACACCGACACGACGACATAGACGACGGTGAGCACCACCGAGTCACCGTGCACCCATCCGAGGACTCCGCCGACAACCGCCGCCACCGGCACCAGCCAACGAGCCTGAGGCACGTCGCCCGCGTCGGTGTCACTCTCGCGTCGGTGTCCGCCAGCCCTGACCCACCGCCAACCGGGCAGGGCGAGCAGGGCCGCGAGTGCGGCATACCCGACGACCGCGAGGCTCACCGGGACTCGGGTTGCTCGGCCCACCACGCGAGCAACCGCTCGCGGGCTACGTCCGGCCCGATCGGCCCCTCGTCGAGACGCACGGACAGCAGGTAGGTGTACGCCCGCCCGAGCACCGGGCCCGGCGTGATCCCCAGGACCTTGGCGATCTCGTTGCCGTCCAGCTCGGGGCGCACCTTGCCGAGCTCCTCGGCCTCCAGCAGCCTCCCGATGCGTGCCTCGAGATCGTCATAGGTCGCCGCCAACCGCCTGGCCTTGCGCACATTGCGCGTCGTGCAGTCGGCCCGGGTCAGCCGGTGCAGGCGTGAGAGCAGGGCGCCCGCGTCGGTGACATAGCGTCGCACCGCCGAGTCGCTCCACTGCCCCTCGCCGTAGCCGTGGAAACGCAGGTGCAGCTCGACCAGCCGCGACACCGCCTTGATCGTGTCCTTGTCGAAGCGCAGGGCCCGCAGCCGCTTGGCCGTGAGTTTCGCGCCGACGACCTCATGGTGATGGAAGGACACCCCACCGCCGGGCTCGAACCGCCGCGTCGCCGGCTTCCCGATGTCGTGCAGCAGTGCGGCCAGACGCAGCACGAGGTCGGGTCCGGGCAGATCGCCACCTTCCAGTGCGATCGCCTGGTCGAGGACGGTGAGACTGTGCTCGTAGACGTCCTTGTGGCGGTGGTGTTCGTCCATCTCGAGCTTGAGGGCCGGCAACTCCGGCAGGACGTATGCCGCCAGGCCGGTGTGGACGAGCACCTCCAGTCCCGCTCGGGGGTGGTCGGCGAGAAGGAGTTTGGTCAGCTCGTCGCGGATCCGCTCGGCCGAGACGATCTCGAGGGTGGTGGCCATCTCGGTCATCGCGGCCAGTACTTCGGGCGCGGGCACGACGCCGAGCTGGGCGACGAAGCGTGCCGCGCGCATCATCCGCAGCGGGTCGTCGCCGAAGGACACCTCGGGGGGGCCGGGCGTGCGCAGGGTGCGGTCGAGGAGTGCCGGCAGGCCGGCATACGGATCGACGAAGGTGAGGTCCGGGAGGCGGAGGGCCATCGCGTTCATCGTGAAATCGCGGCGCTTGAGGTCGTCCTCGAGGGAATCGCCGAAGGCGACGACCGGCTTGCGGGTCACCCCGTCATAGGCATCGGCGCGATAGGTCGTGACCTCGACGATGGTGTCGTCGCGGCGGGCGCCGATGGTGCCGAACTCGCGGCCCATGTCCCAAGTGGCGCCGCCCCAACGGGCCAGGATCGGCTCGATCTCGTCGGGACGGGCGGAGGTGGTGAAGTCGAGATCGGGCGAGGTTCGCCCCAGGAAGGCGTCGCGCACGGGCCCCCCGACAAGGGCCAGGGAGTGGCCCTCGGCCGCGAAACGGTCTCCGAGGTCGGTGAGCAGCGGCAGCACGGGCGCGAGGTGGGCGACGGCGTGGCGGAGCAGCTCAGCGGAAGGTTGTGCGGGCACGAGGACCAAGCGTAGGCGCGCGACCCCACCAGGTCCGGCCGGCACGTGCGCTGGCAGGGCCTTGAGCACCAGGTCGACAGGTGGCGAGTTGGTGTCGCCCGGAGTCGGCTGGTGCGACATCACGTCGACAACTGGCGAGTTGGTGTCCTGCCCCGGGTGCTCTGGTCACATCGTTCGCTCTGGTTACAGTGACAGTTATGAGTCATGCAGCCGCCGAACCCCCCCGGGTTCCCCGACGGCTGCCCTGCGTCGAGGAACGCTCCGCCGGTGGCGTCGTCGTCGACGTCTTCGAAGGCCAGGCCCGCATCGCCGTCATCGCCCGGCGCAATCGGGCCGGCCGCGTCGAATGGTGCCTGCCGAAGGGGCACATCGAGGGCGAGGAGACGCTGCCTCAGACGGCCGCGCGCGAAGTGGCCGAGGAGACCGGCATCGAGGGGCGCGTGCTGATCGAGTTGGGGACGATCGACTATTGGTTCGCGGTGGGGGACCGCCGGATCCACAAGTACGTCCACCACTACCTGCTCGAGGCCATCGGTGGCGACCTGACGATCGAGAACGACCCTGACCAGGAGGCCATCGACGTCGCGTGGCTCCCGCTGCGCGAGGCACATCGGCATCTCACCTTCCCCAACGAGCGTCGGATCGCGCGGGTCGCCTGGCAGCGACTCGCCGGGGACACCTGATGCCCAGCGGCCCGTCCATCACCGGGCGGGTCCCCACACGATCGCTCCATCTGCTGGTCCTGACCCTGCTCATCGCCCTGATCCCCTGGCTCACGGCTGCGCCGGCCCATGCCGCAGACAATTCCGTCCTCGGCATCGTGGTCCGGACCGTCACCCCGGTCGTCGCCGCAGCCGGCGACCCGATCACCCTCCAGCTCGACGTGTCGAACTCCGCGTCCTCCCCCAGTGCCCCCACAACGCTCAACGTGCTCCTGGGCACCGAACGGCTCGATGACACCGCCGCTGTCGACGCCTGGGCGGCCGGTCACCAAGCGGCAAGTGGTCGACTGGTGGCCCAGACCGAGGTGCCCGCCATCCCCGCCGGATCCGTCACGCCGCTGACCGTCACCCTGGCCCGCGCCGGCGACCTCACCCGCCGCCCCTACGACGTCGTGGCCCTCTCCCTCGAAATCGGATCGGCGATCACCCACACCTTCGTCGGTGTCCAGCGAGCCAAGGAGTTCGAACCCCTCAGCGTCGCCTGGCTCGTGCCCGTCACCCTCGACGCCCAGCCCGGCCTGTGGACCTCCCCGTCAGTCGACCGGTGGCACGCATGGGAGGACGCCCTGGCCGACGACAGCCGCATCGGCCGGCTCATCACCGCCACCCGAGGGACTGAGGTCACGCTCGCCGTCGACGCCGGCCTGCTCACGCCCATCGCCCAGGCTTCGGCTCCCGCTGTCGCACCGAGCGCCACACCCACGCCCTCGGCGACGCCCACCCCCAGCGCCTCACCCCAGACCGACACCCAACTCCAGGCCCTCGACCCCCTCGAGGCAGAGGCGATCGTCCGCAACCGTGCCACATCACGCCTGCGGGCAGCCCTCGCCGATCGCCAACCGATCCTCCTGGCCCCCGGTGACCCCGATCTGGCTGCGCTCACCGACAACCCGGACCCAGCGGTCGCGCTGGCCCAGCAGCAGGCGACCACGCTGGCCTCGGACCTCGGGGGCCGCGCGGACGTGGCGTGGCCCGTCGACCCCCGCTACTCCGACGACGCCGCCAACCGGTATGCCGCGGCGCTGGGTCAGCGCCCCGCCGCCACCATCGTGGACCGGGACCGGCTGGCCTGGCGCCTCGACCAGGGCAGCGCGGGACGCAAGTCGCGCAGTGAGGTCCCCCTGCTGGCCCGCGCCTCGGCCCTGAGCGCCGCCGCCGGTCAGGCCATGGTGGCCGAGACGGCGGGCGCGGCTCGACAACTCTTCCTGGCGCACAGCCTGACCCTGCTGCAAGAGTCCCCCGGACTGGCACGCACCGTCCTCGTCGCCCCCGACCGTGGCCTCGATGCTGACCCGACCGCACTCAACGAGTTGCTCACCTTCGCTCGGTCCGTGCCATGGCTCTCGTCGACCACCGTCTCGACCCTCATCGACCAAGCGGCCGGCGCCGACGCCGTCACGACCGCCGCGAGCGGAGACGAGGCACCGATCCCTGTCAGCCCCCTGTCGCCGGCCGTGCGCACGCACTTGACCGAGCTGGGCGCCGAAGCCGGCGAGGTCGGTGACATCCGGTCCGATGGGGCGAGCATCCAAGCCGACGTGACCGCGCGCATCGCCGCCCTCACCTCGAGCGCCTGGCGCGGCCACGAGGAGGCCTTCGGTGTGGTCATGCAGGGTTTGACCCAGGAGATCACGGCCAATCGCAACGCCGTGCGCGTGGCGGACCAGACCATCAACTTCCTCGCCGACAGCGGTCGCGTCCAGATCACCGTGGTGAACTCGTTGGACGTGCCGGTCCGCGGCGTCCGCGTCCAACTCGTCCCGCAACGCCCCATCCTCCGGATCGCGCAGGACACCAAGGTCGTCGACATCGGGGCCAACTCGCGCACCACGGTGACGTATGCCGTGGACGCGCTGGCCGCCGGAAATGTCCGGCTCGAGGCCCGCGTCACCGGGCCGACCGGGCGTGCCGTGGGGCCGACCACCTCGATGCTCGTGCGAGCCACGCCGACTGGTGCGGGGATCTACTGGGTCCTCGGTGGCGTCATCCTCGTGGTCTTTGCCCTTGGCCTGTGGCGCAACCGTCGTCAGCGTCGACGCGCAGCTGCGACCGGTGCGACGACGCCCAATGTCGTCCAGGTCGACGATGACGGCGATGTCATCGAGCAGTCCCGCATCGCGCGGGATCACGAGCCCGAGGTGGACCGGGCGGACACGGTGGAGGAGCGGGCGTGAGCGAGCAGAGGGCCGTGGCAACAGCGGGCGGCGACGTCCGCCTCGCCCGAGCCGGCCTGGTGATGGCCGCCGGCACGCTGACGAGCAGAGTCCTGGGGCTGATCAGGGTCTCCCTGCTCGGCGGCATCATCGGGACCACCGGGCTCGCGGCCGACGCCTTCGGCGTGGCCAACACGCTGCCCAACCAGTTCTACCTGATCCTCGCCGGCGGCATCCTCAACGCCGTTCTCGTGCCCCAGATCGTCAAGTCGATGACCCATGACGATGGCGGGCAGGAGTTCGTCAATCGCCTGGTGACCCTGGCGCTCATGCTGTTGGTCGGTGCCACTGTGCTGGTGACCGTGGCCGCACCGCTGCTCGTCATGGCGTTCTCGAAGGTCCGCTCCGGGCCGGCCTTCCACCTCGCGGTGGCCTTCGCCTTCATCTGCTTGCCGCAAGTCTTCTTCTACGGCCTCTACACCCTGCTCGGGCAGATCCTCAACGCGAACAACCGCTTCGCGGCATACATGTGGGCGCCGGTCGTCGCCAACGTCGTCGCCCTCGCTGGGCTGCTCTACTTCCTGGCGTCAGGGCAGCCGTCGATGGTCGGCCCCGCCGACTGGACCCCGACGATGATCTGGATCCTCGCGGGATCCAGCACGCTGTCGATCGCCCTGCAGGCGCTCTTCCTCGTCATCCCCCTTCGCCGCATGGGTTTCCGGTATCGCCCGGTCTGGGGGTTCCGCGGCGTCGGGTTGGGTTCGGCGGGAAAGGTCGCCGCGTGGACCTTCGCGGCCGTAATCGTCGCCCAACTCGGCTTCGTCATCACCTCACAGGTCCTGACGCGGGCCTCTGACCTGATGGATGCGCTGCACCAGGTCGGCCCGGGGCGGGCCACCTTCGACAACGCCTTCCTCCTCTTCATGCTGCCGCACTCGCTGGTCACGGTCTCGCTCGTGACCGCCCTCTTCACTCGGATGTCACGCGGAGTGACCCAGGGCGATTCCACGGCGCTGGCCGCTGACGTCCGACGCGGCCTGCGGATGCCGGCGGTCATCCTCGTCCCCGGTGTCGTGCTCGTCCTCGTCTTCGCCGACCTCGTCACCCGCGTGCTCTTCTTCCGCAACGACTACCCCCAGACCCATGCCGTCGCCATCGTCGCGATGGCCCTCTACTGCGGCGTCATCCCCTTCGGGTGGCTCTACCTCTCCGAACGCTTCTTCTATGCCCACGAGGACGCGCGCACGCCGTTCTTCATCCAGTGCCTCGTCACCACGATCTCCCAGACGGGCGCGCTCATCGGGGCCACCCTCGATCCGCGACACACCGCGATCGCCATCGGCATCGCGCAGTCGATCGCCTACGCGACCGGGGCCATCATCGGCTTCACCCTGATCCGCCGCCGACTCGGGCGGCTGGGGCTGGGAGGGGTGCTCGCGGCATACCTGCGCCTGCTCGGCCCGGCGATCGTGTCGGCCGCCCTGCTGTGGTTGGGGCTGCGGGCGCTCGCGCCCGATCTGCTCGACCGGGGTCCGGCGCCCGCCCTGCTGGCCCTGCTCGTGGCCGGACCGGTGCACCTGCTCCTCTCGCTCGGCGGCGCTCACCTGCTGCGGGTGCCCGAGGTCGGCGAACTCGTGAGCCCCGTGCTGCGTCGGCTCCGGCGTGGCTGAGCCGCCTGCGCCTACTATGAAGGGCCGAACGGGTGGACCGCACCCGGGCCATCCGTGAGTTCGCCCCGGCGAGCGCACCGCACGCACGAGGAGTTGTCAGTGGAGGGCGTTGGACCCGGTTCGGTGCTCGCGGGCCGATACACCGTCGGCGCCTTGGTGCGGCAGAGCGCCGGTGCCCAGCGGTGGACCGCCCGGGAGCCGGTCCTCGGCCGCTCCGTCTCCCTGCTCATCCTGCCCTCCGGTGACAGCCGCGCAGCCGCCGTTCTCGACGCGGCACGGATGGCCGCCGGTCTCGACATCCCGGGTTGCGTGCGGATCCTCGACATCGGCCAGGAAGGGCCTGCGGCCTGGGTCGTCGAGGAAGCCCTCGCGGACGCCAAGTCCGTCGTCGACCTGGTGCGCAACGGCGGACTCCCCGGAGACGAGGTGCGCCGGATCGTCGGCGAGGCCGCGACCTCCCTCGATGCCGCTGCCGCGCGGGGGCTGCACCACCTGCGGATCACGCCCGAGGAGGTCTTCCGCACTCCCGAGGGCGACATCAAGGTGCGTGGTCTGGCCACCGAGGCGGCCCTGCACGGGGCGGAGGAGGACTCCGTCTCGGCCGATAGAACCGATGCCGTCTGTCTCGTCGCTCTCACGTATGCCGCGTTGACCGGCCTCTGGCCGCTGCGTGATCTGCCGTCGGCGCTGCCGCCGGCCCCTCGGCTGGTCCACGGCGTGCCGGCCCCCTCCGAGATCGCCGCAGGGGTGCCTCGGGACCTCGACACGCTGTGTCGCCTGACTCTCGGCGGTACGGGTGGCCCGACGTCGCCGGGTGACTATGCGCGCCAGATCGCGCCGTGGTCGTCGCGTCAGATCTTCGGGCGGCCGACGCTCCCGGAGGAGTCTCCGGTCGCGGCTGTGGCGCCGGTGGCGGTCACGTCACCTGCGGAGCCGGCCGTGGCGGCGCCGGCTGCGGCCTCGCCAGCCATGGCGGCGCCGACTCTCGAGGGGTCGGACGCTGCTGCCCCCGCGGTGGCGATCACGCCGACTGCTGCCGTCCCACCGGTGGCGGCCACGCAGCCGATTCAGACTGCTGCACCGATGGGTGCAGCAGCCGCGGCCACGGCGGCCACGGCCAAGTCGCCGGCGACTGCACCGCCTTCGGCTCCAACTCCGGCCGTGGGGGGCTCAACCGCCCCGGTCGCGCGGCCCGCCGCCGCGCAGGGAGCGGGCGCCAGCGCCTGGGCACGCGCTGCAGCGGCCACGTCGCAAGGTGCCGCTCGGGTCCGTGCCCTGCCTCGCCCGAACTTCCCCGGGATGGATGCCGACGCCCCGGCACCTCTGGTCCCGACCGATCCTCTGACCAAGGACGAGAGCAAGGTGGCGCTCAGCATCGTGGCCGCCTTCGTCCTGATGGCACTGGTCGTGGGCATCATGGGTGTCTCCAAGATCGGCTCGCAGACGAATTTCGACCTGAGCGTGGGCAGCGGCAAGACCGCAAAGCCGTCGGCCTCGCCGAGCGCAACAGCCGCCGAACCGGCAGGACCGCAGCCGTTGGCCATCCTCAGCGCCGACGGCTTCGACCCGGACGGCGACGGCAAGGAGAACGGCCAGTCCGCCCCCAAGGTCTTCGACGGCGATCCCAACACGGCGTGGATGAGCGAGGGCTACAAGACGCCCAACCTCGGCGGGCTCAAGCCGGGCGTCGGTGTCATCATCGACCTCGGCCCGAATGTCACGCCCAAGCACGTCGACCTCACGCTCGGCGCACCGGCCAGTCTCGAGATCTACGTCGCGGCGGATCGTTCGCTGACCAATGCGACCAAGGTCGCCGAGGCGACCGACGCCAATGGTGCCTTCGGATTCGACCTTCCGCCGGATCAGACCGCCGGCAAGCAGTACCTCATCGTCTGGTTCACCAACCTCAGTCAGGTCGACGGGTTCTACCGCGCCGTGCTCGGCGAGGTCTCCGTCCTCGGGTGATCATGGACGGTCCCCTGCGCGAGCTCGACGACCGGGCCCTCATGCGTGCGCACCAGGGTGGGGACCCCGACGCCTTCGGTGAGATCTTCCGGCGCCACCGGGACCGCATGTGGGCCGTGGCCGTGCGAGTGCTCGGAGATCGCGAGCTGGCCGCCGACTGCGTCCAGGACGCCTTCATCTCCGCCTATCGCCACGCCGCGGGATACCGCGGGGACGCGGCCGTGACGACCTGGCTGCACCGGATCGTCGTCAACGCCTGCATGGATCGGGTGCGGCGCGACCGGCATGTGCTGCGCCGAGCCGGCGACCTCGCCGAGATCGACCTCGCCTCCGACCGTGACGACCACGCGAGCACCGAAGCCGTCCTGGACGTGCGCGCCGCACTCGCCACCCTGCCCGAAGCGCAACGGATGGCTCTGGTCCTGGTGGACATGCACGGCCTGCCGATCGCCGAGGCCGCCGCGGTGCTCCAAGTGGCCGAGGGGACGGTGAAGTCCCGCTGCTTCCGGGGTCGTGAGGCGCTCGCGCTCATCCTGCGTGAACGGGCCGGGGAGTCCGTGGGAACCATCGGCGCCGGCCGTGCGTCGAAGACTAGGACGCCGAGCGCCCCCGACCCGACCGTCAACCTCGCCCCCGAAGGAACCCCGTGACCACGCCGCAGCAGCCGCCCGGGCCTGCCGACCACCCCGGGTCGGACCCCACCGGCATGAGTGCGCTGTTGCGTTCCCTTCCGGATCCGGGACCGATGCCCGACGAACTGGTCAAGCGCATCCAACTCTCCCTCGCTGCCGAGACCGGCCCCTTCGCCCGCCGCGACAGCCAGGAGACCGGATATGCACCGGTCGCCGACATCCGCGGTCGCTCTCGTCGATCGGGCTTCCGGCCGATCCACTGGGCCGCGGCTGCAGGTCTCGTGGCCGTCGCGGGCGGGGGCATGCTGGCCACCCAGGGTGGGGACATGCTCTCCGCCCTGTCGTTCGGCGGCAGCAGTGCTGCCGGGTCCGCCGCCGCATCCCTCTCCGCCGAGCGGGAGGCCGCTGGCGACTCGGCAGCCTCTGGCATCGGGTCCCCGATCGGCGTCACCGTCGTCATGACCGGGCAGGTCGTGACGAGCACCGGCCTGGCGTCGGCTGCCCAACAGGCGATGTCGACCGGTGTGACCCCGCTGCACGACCTGGCCTCCGAGAGCCCCGCCATCGGCCCGATCGGCACCGAACTGGGCGCTCGCGACTGCGCCACCGCCCTGGGTGTCCCCAGCGACGCAGCCCTGGTCGTGGACCTGGTCACCCACGACGACTCTCCCGCCGCGGTGGTCGTGGCGACGCTGGGAGGCGAGCACACGGCATACCTTGTCCGGCGCAACTGTCGGCTCGGCTCCGCCGAGCTGATCTCGGGCCCTCAGCGGCTCTGAGCCCGCGCGCTGTGAACGGTCGGGAATGTCTGCGGCCGTAGGATCGCTACCTGATGCGTGCGCCCCACCGGCGCGCTCCGAACGATCCCGTGAGGACGGTGTTTCCCCGTGGCCGCAGAGGTCGCCTCAGACGTGCGCAACGTCATCATCATCGGTTCCGGCCCCGCCGGCTACACGGCGGCCGTGTATGCCGCGCGCGCCAATCTCGCGCCGCTCGTCTTCGAGGGGTCGGTGACCGCGGGCGGAGCCCTGATGAACACCACCGAGGTCGAGAACTTCCCCGGCTTCCGTGACGGCATCATGGGTCCGGATCTCATGGACAACATGCGGGCCCAGGCCGAGCGCTTTGGTGCCGAACTCGTGCGTGACGACGTGGAGTCGGTTGATCTCGAGGGCGACGTCAAGGTCGTCGTGGACTCCGAAGGTGGGCGCCACGAGGCGCGCACCGTCATCCTGGCGATGGGGTCGGCCTATCGCGAGCTCGGGTTGCCCGACGAGAAGCGGCTGTCGGGTCACGGCGTGTCGTGGTGCGCGACGTGTGACGGCTTCTTCTTCCGCGATCAGGACATCGCGGTCGTTGGCGGCGGTGACTCGGCCGTCGAAGAGGCGACCTTCCTGACCAAGTTCGCGCGGTCGGTGACCATCGTGCATCGGCGAGACGAGCTGCGGGCGAGCAAGATCATGGCCGAGCGGGCGCTGGCCAACGAGAAGATCAAGTTCGCCTGGAACTCTGCCGTCGAGGCCATCCATGGCGAGGACAAGCTGGCCGGAATCACGTTGCGCGACACCCAAACTGGTGAGCTGAGCGAGTTGCCGGTAACCGGGCTGTTCATCGCGATCGGGCACGACCCGCGCAACGAACTGGTCAAGGGCACGGTGGAGTTGGATGCCGAGGGCTACGTCGTGTGTGAGGGTCGCTCGACACGGACCAATGTGACCGGGGTCTTTGCCTGTGGCGACCTCGTCGACCACACCTACCGCCAGGCCATCACCGCGGCCGGGTCCGGCTGCGCGGCCGCCTTGGACGCCGAGCGCTTCCTCGCGCAGTGACCACTGTCCCCTCACCCACCTAAACTGGTGGGCGACCCGTTCCCGAAAGGACACACCCATGGCTGACCTCAAGGCCGTCACCGACGACAACTTCGAGCTCGAGGTGATGAACTCCGACAAGCCGGTGCTCGTCGACTTCTGGGCGCCGTGGTGCGGCCCGTGCCGTGCAGTCGCCCCGATCCTCGAGGAGATCGCCCGCGACCACGGCGACAAGGTCGAGATCGTCAAGCTCAACACCGACGAGAACCCTGCCGTGACCGGCAAGCTCGGGATCACGAGCATCCCCACCATGCATCTCTACAAGGACGGCGAGATCGTCAAGACGATCGTCGGCGCCATGCCCAAGCCGAAGTTGCTCCGTGAGCTGGAGCCCTTCCTCGGCTGAGTTCAGTTCTGCCGCAACGATATTCAACCCCGTCCCTCTCGGTGAGGGACGGGGTTGACTTGTGAGTGGGGGTCTTGGTTGTCGCTGCGGCCCGAGCCACGCCGGCGCTGTGGGGTCAGTCCTGGTGCTTCTTCAGGCCCATGGCGTCGGTGATCCGGTGGAGGTCCTCGACGCTGGCGAAGTCAATGGTGACCTTGCCCCGTCGTTGGCCCAGGGAGATGCGCACCCGCGTCTCGAGGTGGTCCGACAACTCCCCCGCGAGGTCGTCGAGTTGCGGGCGCCGATTTCCGGCGCGAGGTACCCGGCGGCGAGGCTTGTCCTGGTCGCCGCCGAGGGCGACGACCTCCTCGGTGCTGCGCACCGAGAGACCCTCGGCGACGATCCGGTGGGCCAGCCGGTCCATTGCCTCGGCATCAGGCAGAGCGAGCAGCGCACGGGCGTGGCCGGCCGAGAGGACTCCGGCGGCGACGCGTCGGGCGACCGGCGGCGGGAGTTTGAGCAGGCGCAGGGTGTTGGAGACCTGGGGGCGGGAGCGTCCGATCCGGGTGGCCAACTCCTCCTGGGTGCAGCCGAAGTCGTCGAGCAACTGCTGGTATGCCGCTGCCTCCTCCAAGGCGTTGAGTTGGCTGCGGTGAAGGTTCTCGAGGAGGGCGTCCCGGAGCAGGTCGTCGTCCTCGGTGGCCTTGACGATGGCTGGGACGGTTTCCTTGCCCGCCGCTCGAGAGGCGCGCCAGCGCCGCTCTCCCATGATGAGTTCGTGAGTGACGCCGGGCTCGGCATCTGCGTCGGCCGGCAGGGGGCGCACCACAATCGGCTGGAGGACACCGATCTCCCGGATCGAGTGCACCAACTCGCCCATGTCGTCCTCGTCGAAGACCGTGCGCGGCTGGCGAGGGTTGGGACGGATGGCGTCGAGGGGAAGCTCGCGAAAGGTGGCTCCCGGCACGGGGGCAAGGTCGGGGTCACCTGCAGGTCGTGCGGTCGAATCGGTCGAATCGCCAGTGGCGACGGCTTCTGCGGAGTGCCCGCCCAGCCCTGAGTCGCTCATTGTCTCTGGTGGGGCTCCGGCACCGATCGGACTCTCGGTTGTGGCGGCCGCGCCTTGGGAGTCCTGGAAGAAGACGTCGATCGGTCGGTCCGTGCCCGGGCTGGCGGGGATGAGAGCACCCAGACCACGTCCCAGGGCGCGTCGCTTCTCGCTCATGACTGCTCCTTCTCGCCACGGGCACCGCGGTCGGCCATCTCGTTTGCGGCTTCCAGGTAGGAAAGCGCGCCACTGCTGTTGGGGTCGTAGGTCATGATGGTCTGGCTGTGACTGGGGGCCTCGGAGATCCGGACCGAGCGTGGCACGGCAGCCCGGAAGGTCTGGTCGGGGAAGTGGGTGCGCACTTCGTCGGCAACCTGGGAGGCCAGGCGGGTGCGCCCGTCGAACATGGTGAGGAGGATCGAGGAGACGTGCAGGCCGGGGTTGAGGTGGTTCTTGATCAGCTCGATGTTCTTGAGCAGTTGGGACAGCCCCTCGAGGGCGTAATACTCACACTGGATGGGGATGAACACCTCACGAGCGGCCACGAAGGCGTTGATCGTGAGCAGGCCCAGGCTCGGGGGGCAGTCGATGAAGACGTAGTCGATCCGCTCACCTTCCACCTGCCCCTCGAGGTATGCCGTGACCGCTTTTGCCAAGCGCGTCTCGCGGGCGACGAGTGAGACGAGCTCGATCTCGGCGCCGGCGAGGTCGATCGTCGCGGGGGCGCAGAAGAGTCCGTCGATGTCCGGGCAGGGCTGGACGACGTCGGTGAGAGGTGTGCCGTCGACGAGCACGTCATAGATGGACGGGACCTCGGCGTGATGGTCGATGCCCAGCGCGGTGCTCGCGTTGCCCTGCGGGTCGAGATCGATGACGAGGACCCGGGCGCCAGCCTGGGCGAGCGCAGCGGCGACATTGACCGTCGTCGTCGTCTTGCCGACGCCGCCCTTCTGGTTGGCGACGGTGAGCACTCGGGTCGTCGTCGGCCTTGGGAAGGTGCGTCCGCTGAAGGTGATCCGCTTGCGGGCATCCTCGGCAACCGCCTGGGCGAGAGGTGAGTCATCGTCTCCGCTGGGGAGCGCGGCAAGGAGCTCGGCGCGACCATCGGGAGATGTTTCACGTGAAACATCGTTCGTTGCCTTTGGTGGCGCCTCTATGGGGGCTGGTGGTGTTTCACGTGAAACATTCCCAATGACGCGGGCATCCTGCGGTGGTTCCACGACTCGGGCGGTGGCCGGAGACGGCTGTGTTTCACGTGAAACATCGCCCTCCCCCTGGCGGTGATCGACCGTGTCATGCAGCGCGCTGGATGGCCACCCGAGGGGTGACGACGCCTCGCGTGGGATCTCGGGGAAACCGATCCCCGTGGCGACGACACGCCGGGTCTCGACGGCCACGCTCAAGGTCACGAGTCACACCTTCGTCGGGGAGCAGGGGAACCCGCCCATCCAACATCACGCACCCCCGACACGCCAAAGCCAGCTCCTTGCGTCCGCGTCCCTCGTGGCTATATCGACCGATCACGCGGACGCAAGAGGGGCGGTTCCCACCCGAACCCTGTTGCCGGACGGGTCGACGATCTGGCAGTCGCGACCCCAGGGGTTGTCGTCCACAGGAACTCCGAACTCTGCGGCGACCTCGTCCACGTCGTCGACCCAGAGGTACATCACTCCAGGACCCGTGGTGTCTCCTCGGTGCTGCGAAAGATGTACATCGGCCGTGCCGCGGCGTAGGCCGACATAGAGCGGCAGTTCCGGGGCAAAGCGATGCTCGAACTCGACGGCGAATCCCAGGCGTCCCCACCACGCCAACGCTGAGGCAGGATCGCCCATGGGCAGGATCGGGATCGACCCACCAGGACGCGTCTCGACGCCGGGGATATCTGCGGGCCCGGGCAGGATGGGGTCACCCATCGCCCGTCGCTCAGCATCGGAGCGCAGGACGCAGAAGGTATTGCCTTCCGGGTCAGCCAGAACCACCCAGCCCTTGCCGTCGGGGGTCCGTCGATCAGCCACCTGAGCCGCGCCCAAGGCCAGCACACGCTCGAGCTCACCCTCCCGTGTGCTGTCGATGGCAGTGAGGTCGAAGTGCATTCGCCCGGCCGGCACAAGATCCTCCACCTCGATGAAAAGGATTCGGTGTCGCAGGTCCGGCGAGAAGATCATGCACTCCTCATGGCCGGATTCATTCGGGTCATCGGGGTTCTCGGCATATCCGAGGACGGCGGCCCAGAACACAGAGAGTGCATGGGCGTCCGTGGCATTGATCGTCGTGTGCGAAACGCGCAGGCTCATGCCTCAGCACACCACACTCGCGTCAACGCACTCAACGATGTTTCACGTGAAACATCGTTGCCAGGGCTTTGTGAGTCGCCACTGTTCTGGCGCCCAGCGCGCGGCATACGAACCGGGATGAGAAGTGCGCCCGGTGAGAGCCCAGGACGGCCGCGGCATAGGAACTGGGTTGAGAAATGGAGGGTGCCGACCCGAGAGGCGCTGCGGCCCTACGAACCGGGATGAGAAATCGGCCTGGTCATGACCCGCCCAGGGCGCGGCATACGAACTGGGATGAGAAGTGGGCCCGGTCCTGGCCCCTCAAGGGGCGACCCTACGAAACGGGTTGAGAAATGGTGCCGGGTCAGCGGGCCTTGCGCAGCCTTCGGGATGCATGCGGGAGGTGCGCCGTGCCTCCACGGGGACAAAAGACCAGGTCGACGGACAGGACTGGTTCCTCGAGCACCGCACCACCGTGTTCAGTCACCGTCGCGTCGAGCAGCCCCAGCGTGGTCAATGCCGGCCGGTCCTGGGCCAACTCGTCGGCGGCCGTGCGTCCCTTCATGGCGACCAGGGTGCCTCGGTCCGCGAGCAGGGGCACGCACCAGCGGGCAAGCTTGTCGAGCCGGGCCACAGCACGCGCTGTCGCCCATGGCGCCGAGAGCACCCCCGCGAACTCCTCGGCCCGGCCACGGTGCACGGTCACATTGTCGAGATGAAGTGCCGCCACCGTCTCCGAGAGCCACTTCGTGCGGCGCAACATCGGCTCGACCAGATGCACGTCGAGGTCTGAGCGGGTGATCGCCAGCGCCAGACCGGGCAGGCCGGCCCCGCTGCCCACATCGATCACCCTGGCTCCACTCGGGAAGGCATCCTCGATGACCGCACAGTTGAGCACGTGACGATCCCAGAGGCGAGGCACCTCCCGCGGACCGATCAGTCCATGGCTCACCCCGGTGTCGGCGAGAATCGCCACGAAGGCCGTGGCGATCGGCATACGCTCACCAAAGACGGCAGCCGCACCCGAGGGTGCGGCTGGCGTCTCAAGCGGATCGGTCACGACCGCCCCACCCAATGTTTCACGTGAAACATCACGCGGGCAGCACGACGACGAAGCGTCGCGGCTCGGTGCCCTCGGACTCTGACACCAGGCCAGCGGCCAGCACCTCGTCGTGGACGACCTTGCGCTCAAAGGCCGTCATCGGCGACAGTGCCTCGCGCTCACTGCCGTCCTTGACCTTGGCGATGGCCTCTTTCGCCAACTCGATGAGAGTTGCCTTGCGCTCAGCGCGGTGGCCGGCGATGTCGAGCATCAGCCGCGAGCGCTCACCAGTCGCGCTCTGCACGGCAAGCCGGGTCAACTCCTGGAAGGCATCGAGGGTGGAGCCACCCTGACCGACGAGCCGACGCGGCACGCGGCCCTCGTCCGAGTCGACGATCGAGACGATCGCACGGTCACCATCGATGTCGACATCGAGGTCGCCGTCGAGGTCGCAGATGTCGAGCAGGGTCTCCAGGAAGTCCGCTGCCACCTCACCCTCGCGCTCCAACTGCGCCTTGCGGCCGCTCGGCGTCGAGGTGGCCCCGGCTGCGGGGTCGGTGGCCTTGGCGCCTTCGGGTGACCCGGCGGACTCGGTCGCTTCGTCGGTGGTCTCGTCAACCACCTCGCCGGCATCCACGGCGGGCGTCTCGTCGACGGTGACGTCCTCGCTGGTCAGCGTGTCGTGCTCAGTCATGCAGATCTCCTAGCGGCAGCAGGCCGGTGGGTGGTCGGTGGTCGACCAGAGGTCAGGTGGTGGGGTTGTCGGTGTCCGGAACGTTCTCCTGAACGGCCGACGGCTTGGTCGTGGCAGCCTTCGAGCGCTTCTTGCCCTTGGGTTGCTGGCGCTGGCCGCTCTTGGGAGCAACCGCCTCGGTGCCGTCCGTGCCGGCACCGTCACCGTCCGTGGCAGCCGCGGGTGCCCCGGGGATCGCCTTGCCCCGCTTGGCCAGTCGCTCGTTGCGGGCCATCTCGGCCGCCGAGCCGGGGGTGGGCATCCGGCGGATGACGTAGAACTGCTGCACCATCGACCAGATGTTGGTGGTGAACCAGTAGATGAGGACACCGATCGGGAAGTTGATGCCCGAGACGGCGAAGAGCAGCGGCATCGCGTAGAGCAGGACCTTCTGCTGCTTGGCGAAAGGGTTGTCCAGCGCCGAGGCCGGCATGTTCTTCATCATCAGCTGACGCTGGGTGGTGAAGGTGGTCGCCGACATCAGGACGATGAGGATGACGGTGACGATCTGGGTGCTCAGGCTGTCCGCGCCGACGAACTTGTCGGAGAGTTGCGCCCCGAACAGGGTGGCCGACTCGGCCTGGGCCGCCACCGCCTTGGTGATCGGCCCGATCGGGTCGGTCTTGCCGTCGGCGATGTTCTGCAGGCCGTTGAGCACCCGGAAGAGGCCGAAGAAGAAGGGTGACTGCACGAGGATCGGCAGACACGAACTGAAGGGGTTGGTTCCCTCCTTCTTGTAGAGCGCCATCGTCTCCTGCGTCATCGCCTGACGGGAGTCCGGGTCAGTCTTGCCCTTGTACTTCTTCTGAATCTTCTGCAGCTCCGGCTGGATCATCTGCAGCTTGCGTGAGGCCTTGATCTGCTTGACGAACAGCGGGATCATCGCCGCCCGCATGACGATCACGAGGCCGATGATGGACAGCGCCCAGGTCCACCCGCTGGCGGCCGGCATCCCGATCGTGGTGAAGGCCTGGTGGAAGCCGTACATGATCCACGCGACCAACAATTCGATCGGGTACATCACGGATTGGAAGAGGTCGCCCATCATGTCCTTCAGTGCTCATGGGCCCGGTCGGGCCCAGTGGGGTCGGTATGCCGCGGGGCCAAGGTCAGTGGTCGGCCGTCGCGTTGGTCGTGGTCGGGGCCGGCACGGGCCGCCCCAGGTCGTCGAGCACCTCGCCGCGGCGAGCCGGGACGTGGTCCACGCCACCAGCCGACCAGGGGTGGCATCTGCCCAACCGTCGAACGGCCAGCCAGGTTCCCTTGAGGGGACCGAAGCGGGTCAAGGCGGTCACGGCATACGCCGAGCAACTGGGGTAGTACCGGCACGAGGGCGGCAGCAGGGGTGAGATGGTCAGTTGGTAGAGCCGGACGAGCCCGATGAGGGGTAGCGCGAGCGCCTTCTGCCAGGTCATGCGCTGGCCTCCAGCCGACGAATAACCTTGTGCGACAACGACTTGAGCGTTTGCTGCAACTCGGTGAACGGTGCTTCCGCGGCTGCCGGGTTGGCGCGCACGACCAGGTCGACGCCGGGCGGGAGACTGGCCAGGTCGGCCCGGACGATCTCCCGCAGACGACGTTTGGTGCGGTTGCGGACGACGGCACCACCGACGGCCTTGGACACGACGAAACCGACCCGCGGGGGCTGACCCTGACGCGAATCGGTTCGGTGTGCGTGCACCACGAGCAGGCTCGACCCCGCGCGTGCCCCACCCGGGCCCCGGAGCACCGACGCGAAGTCCGCTCGCTCGCGCAGGCGGTGTCGCGCCGGAAGCACCGGCGGGACCTCAGGCGGACAGCTCGGCGCGGCCCTTGCGGCGGCGGGCGGCCAAGATGGCGCGGCCGGCGCGGGTGCGCATGCGCAGGCGGAAGCCGTGCGTCTTGGCGCGGCGGCGGTTGTTCGGCTGGAAGGTGCGCTTGCTCACGGTGGTGTCTCTTTCAGGTGCCGGGTCAGGGAAGGACCCGTGGGTCTATGGGCACATCGGTCGCCCTCGTCCGGTCGTGCACGGCCATCGAGCAGCAGTGGAGGTCACGGGCAGGCGAAAACGCCCGATGCAACAGGCTTGTCAACGGTACGCGAGTGGCCCGGTGAGGGTCAAACCAGCCGCCAACCCCCGACACCCACACCCAACCCCTTAGACTCGCACGCTGGGACCCCATCCCGCGGCACGACACGCCGACCCGACGCGCCGATCTCCTGATGAACATTCGTGCGGGGATCGGTCGAATGGGTTGCGAGGCTGCCGACCGGCGGTTAGCGTCGAGCCTTCGCCCGGGGTAGAGGGGACTACCCACAGAGTGTGGACAACTCTGTGGACGATCCATCCGACCGGACGGATCGGGTGCACGGCGAAGGGGAGATGCGGTGGCGGATGCCTCGATGACGTCCGTCTGGGTGCGCATCCTGCGGGCCCTGGACAGGGAAGGCGTCTCGCACCAGGAGCGTGCCTTCCTCAGCATCACCCGGCTGGCGGGAGTCCTCGATGAGACCGCGCTGATCGCGGTCCCCAATGACTTCAGCAAGGACATCGTCGAGACCCGGCTGCGGGGGCGGATCAGCGGTCACCTGACGGCCGAACTGGATCGACCGTTGCGCCTGGCGGTCACCGTGGACCCCTCCTTGGCCGAGGCCGAGCCCCTCGACCTCGATGCCCACGACCCCCAGGACCACAGTCACGCCACGGATCCGCAGCGGGCAACCCAGGACGACCCCGCCGTCGTCAATGGGGTGGCCGATCTTGCCGAGGTGGATCTCGACGATCCTGAGGTCCGCCGCGCTCAGCGCCGCCTCGAGCTCGACGGCCTGGACGCTGACGAGACGCCGATGCCCCGCGCGGCCGAGCCCACCGGCATACGGGCGGACCTGCGTCGTGGGAGCAACCCCGAGAATGTCGAGCTGACCCGCCTCAACCCGAAGTACACCTTCGAGACCTTCGTCATCGGGGCGAGCAACCGCTTCGCCCATGCGGCAGCGACCGCAGTCGGGGAGACGCCCGCCAAGGCATACAACCCACTGTTCATCTATGGCGGCTCCGGACTGGGCAAGACCCACCTGCTGCATGCCATCGGCCACTACGCCCGCAGCCTCTACCCCAATGTGAAGGTGCGCTATGTGAACTCCGAGGAGTTCACCAACGACTTCATCAACAGCGTGCGCGACGGCAAGGCGGCCGAGTTCCAACGCCGCTACCGCTATGTCGACGTGTTGCTCATCGACGACATCCAGTTCCTCCAGGGCAAGGAGCAGACGCAGGAGGAGTTCTTCCACACCTTCAACGCGCTGCACAATGCCAACAAGCAGGTCGTCGTCACCAGTGACGTCGCGCCCAAGCAACTCGCCGGCATGGAGGAGCGGCTGCGCAGCCGACTCGAGTGGGGTCTGCTCACCGACGTCCAGCCACCCGACCTCGAGACACGGATCGCCATCCTGCGCAAGAAGGCGATCCACGAACGCCTCTCGGTGCCGGACGACGTCATGGAGTTCATCGCGAGCCGGATCTCCACCAACATCCGTGAACTCGAGGGCGCCCTCATCCGGGTGACGGCCTTCGCCAACCTCAACCGCCAGCCGGTCGACCTCGCCCTGGCCGAGATCGTCCTGCGTGACCTGATCCCCACCGAGGGCGGAGAAATCACGAGCGCGACGATCATGGCGCAGACGGCGTCCTACTTCGGGCTCACCCTCGACGACCTGCGCGGGTCGTCCCGTTCACGGGTCCTGGTCAACGCGCGTCAGATCGCGATGTACCTGTGCCGCGAGCTCACCTCGATGTCCCTGCCCGAGATCGGCAAGGAATTCAACAAGGACCACACGACGGTCATGCACGCCAACAAGAAGATCGGCCAGTTGATGGCCGAGCGGCGCGCGATCTACAACAACGTCACCGAACTCACCGGGCGGATCAAGCAGCAATCTCGCTGAGCCGTGGTCCCCTCCCCACAAGGTTCTGGTCCCCACAGGCAGGTGGCGGTTGTCCACCGCTTTCTCCACATTTGCTGTGCGGACCATCCACTGAGTGTGCGCAAGCCTGTGGACAAACCACGTCCACCGTTGCCCCGGAGGCGCGGTGACGGCATTTCACGGATTTTGTCCACAATTGCCTGTGGATGGCTGTGGACAACTCGGTGGATCCAGTGGACAACCGGAGACCTCGCCATGGACGCGATGTGAACACCGCGGGGCCGTCAACAACCCAGGGGTCGCCGCCCACATCTGAACCACCGGGTTGTCCACGCGGCGCCACGCGTGCTGACCTGCAGCGACACCTCGTTGTCCACACGATCCACAACACCGATGACAACGACTAAACCTCCCACTTGGACTCGCCACCCGATGACGAGGTGTGCACGACAACGGGCCCCGGAACCGCCTCGGACGAGTCCTGACCTTCGGGTTCCGTGGGTTGCGGACGTGCACTAATGTCATTCCTCCCCGGTTCGTCAGCCGCCCATCGGCATGCCCCGGGACACGTTCTCCCGCCGAGGCCCAGCCTCGGCTTCGCCTGAACTGGGCGCCATTGGCGCCGGATTGGTCGGTATGCCGTGAAGTTCCGTGTCGAGCGCGACGTCCTCGCCGAGGCGGTCACCTGGGTGGCTCGCGGGGTGCCCGCCCGACCGTCGGTCCCCGTGCTCGCCGGCATCCTCATCAACGCCGATGCCGAGGGCTCGATCACGCTGTCGGCCTTCGACTACGAGGTCTCCGCCCGCATCACCGTCCCGGCCGACGTGCAGGACGCCGGCACCGTCCTGGTCCTGGGGCGCCTGCTGAGCGACATCTCACGCAACCTGCCGGCCAAGCCGGTCGAGTTCTCGACGTCCGGCAACAAGGTCGACGTGACCTGTGGGTCCTCCCGCTTCTCGCTCATGCAGATGCCCGAGGGTGACTTCCCGACGCTGCCCACGGCGCCCGAGGCGAGCGGCACGATCGACGGCGGCGCCTTCACCCAAGCCGTCGCCCAGGTGGCCATCGCCGCCGATCGGGGCGACACCCTCCCGATCCTCACCGGCGTGCGGGTCGAGATCGACGGCGACAAGATGACCCTGCTCGCCACGGACCGCTACCGCCTCGCCATGCGGGAACTGCACTGGAACCCGGCCGCCACCGACGCCAACCAGGTGCTCCTCGTCCCCGGCCGGACCCTGCTCGACACCGCCAAGTCGCTCGGCACGACCGGCTCGATCGACCTGGCCTTCGGGAGCGCAGCCGGCGGCGACGGGCTCGTCGGTTTCGAGGCCGGCCAGCGCCGGTCCACCACACGGTTGCTCGACGGGGAGTACCCCAAGGTCTCCTCCATTTTCCCGACCTCCTCCGAGACCGAGGTCGTCCTGGCGACGGCCGAGCTCGTCGAGGCGGTCAAGCGCGTGGCCCTCGTCGCCGAACGCAACACGCCGGTGCGGCTGAAGTTCGGCGAGGGCCAAGTGACCATCGAGGCCGGCACCGGTGACGACGCGCAGGCCTCCGAGGCCGTCGAGGCGACGCTGACCGGTCCGGACCTGGAGATCGCCTTCAACCCCCACTTCCTCCTCGATGGGCTGGGAGCCGTGGGCACGGCATACACCCGGATCTCCTTCACCCAGCCGAGCCGGCCCGCCGTCCTGTCCGGCCAGGAAGAGGCCGACGGGGACGCCGACACGTCCTACCGCTACGTGCTGATGCCGGTCCGCTTCGCCTCCTGACCGAAACTCACCAATAGTGCACATTGGGTATGCCGTGTGCGCACCTCGCAACCACGCGTAGCCTGACCTTCGAAGCCAACCCTCACCACCTCGGGAGTCTGCAATGCAGTTGGGTCTGATCGGTCTGGGCAAGATGGGCGGCAACATGCGCGAGCGTCTGCGCCTGGCCGGCCACGAAGTCATCGGCTACGACATCAACCCAGCGGTTTCGGACGTCAAGTCCCTCGCCGAGTTGGTCAAGAAGCTCGAGGGTCCGCGGATCGTGTGGACGATGGTGGCGGCCGGGCAGATCACCCGCGACACCGTGGCCAAGCTCGCCGACCTGCTCGAGCCCGGCGACCTGGTCATCGACGGCGGCAACTCGCGCTTCACCGACGACTTCGAGAACGAGAAACTGCTCAAGGCCAAGGGCATCGGATACGTCGACTGTGGTGTCTCCGGCGGGATCTGGGGCCTGAAGAACGGCTACGGCCTGATGGTCGGCGGCACCAAGGCCAATGTGAAGCGCGCCATGCCGATCTTCGACGCGCTGCGTCCCGAGGGTCCGCGCGACGAAGGTTTCGTGCACGCCGGCAAGGTCGGCGCGGGGCACTACACGAAGATGGTCCACAACGGCATCGAGTACGGCCTCATGCACGCCTACGCCGAGGGCTACGAGCTGCTCATGCGCAAGGACATCGTCGACGACGTCCCCGGCGCCTTCAAGGCGTGGAGCCGCGGCACCGTCGTCCGGTCCTGGCTGCTCGACCTGCTCGTCGAGGCGCTCGAGAAGAATCCCGGTCTCGAGGACGTCTCGGACTACACCGTCGACTCCGGCGAAGGCAAGTGGACGGTCGAGGAGGCGATCGCGCTCGACGTGCCGATGCCGGTCATCTCGGCCTCGCTCTTCGCCCGGTTCGCCTCGCGCCAGCAGTTCAGCCCGGCCATGCAGGCCGTGTCCGCGCTGCGCGGCGGCTTCGGTGGCCACCAGGTCATGACGATCGAGGAGGGCGTGGCCCTGCGGGTCGGGAAGGCCGAGAAGCCAGCCTCGCGCGCGGCGGCGAAGAAATCGGCATCGGTCAGCACCGCGAAGAAGGCTGCGGCGCCGGGGACGAAGAAGCGGGCCGCCGCCAAGAAGGCTGCCCAGAAGAAGACCGACGGCTGAGGGTCCGGTCGCGCCGCCCCACGTACGGAAGAGGGCGGCGCGACGGACCAGCCCGGACCAGCCCACCCACGGAACAGATCTCGCGCGGGGACACAGGTATACCTGTGTCCCCGCGCGAGATCTGTTTCCGTCGGCGGCGCGAGCCACCGCGGCATACGCTTCGGCCGTGCACGTGCGACACCTGACCCTCGGAGACTTCCGGAGTTATCCGCGTGCCGACCTGCCTCTGGAGCCGGGCATCACGACGCTCGTGGGGCTCAACGGTCAGGGCAAGACCAATCTGGTCGAGGCCATCGGTTATGTCGCGACGCTGAGCAGCCACCGGGTGGCGACCGATGCGCCGCTGGTGAGGTTCGGCGCGGGGCAGTCGATCGTGCGCGCCGCGGTGGTTCGGGATGGTCGCGAGTCCGTGGTCGAGCTCGAACTGAACCCGGGGCGGGCCAATCGCGCGCGGCTCAACAAGTCACCCCTGACCCGTCCACGCGACGTGCTCGGCACGCTGCGGACCGTGCTCTTCGCGCCCGAGGACCTGGCCCTGGTCAAGGGCGACCCCGGGGAGCGCCGACGCTTCCTCGATGACCTGCTCGTGGCGCGCCAGCCTCGCTGGGCCGGGGTGCGGGCAGACCACGACAAATTGCTCAAGCAGCGAGGGGCGCTGCTGAAGTCCGCACAGCCCGTGCTGCGCAAGGGACGCTCACGGCGTCGAGTGCCCGACGGCCTGGACGAGGTCAGCGAACGGGAGTCGGCCCTGCACACCCTTGAGGTGTGGAATGCCCAACTCGCCCAGGTCGCCGCACCGCTCATCTATGCCCGGCTGCGCCTGGTGCGCGACCTCGGGCCCCACCTGGCGAGCACCTATGACGAGGTCAGCGCCGGCCAGAGTGATGCCCGGATCACGTATCGCGCTTCGCTTCGGGACGAGTTCGCTGCTCGGCTGGCTGCCGGCGAGGTGCCCGAGATCGAGGAGATCCACGCCGAACTGTTGGCGTCCTACGACGCGATGCGCGCACAGGAGATCGAGCGCGGTCAGAACCTCGTCGGCCCCCATCGCGATGACCTCCTCCTCACGCTGGGCGAGTTGCCCGCGAAGGGCTATGCCAGCCACGGTGAGTCCTGGTCGTTTGCGCTGGGATTGAAGCTCGCGGCATACCACCTGCTCCGGACCGACCTGCGGGATGACCCGGTCCTCATCCTCGACGACGTATTCGCCGAACTCGACTCCGGGAGGCGTGAGCGGCTGGCGGCGCTGGTCGCCGACTGTGAACAGGTGCTCATCACCGCTGCCGTGCCCGAAGATGTCCCCGAGAGTCTGAGGGGTCGGTCCGTGCGGATCCGCCTCGGGGAGATCGAGGAGGTGGGCAGTGATGAGTGACCGCGGCGGCCTGTCTCCTGACAACGCCGACACCGCCGGTGCCGCGGGTGCCGCGGGCGCCGAGGGCGCCGAGGGCGCCGAGGGTGCCGGAGGGGCCCCGGACACGCCGGATGCTGCCGCCCTCGCCCTCGCCCGCGCTCGCGCGGCGGCGCGCGCGAAAGGACTACGGCCCGGCCGCCCCGTGATCCGCCGAGCGAAGGACCTGCCCGGAGCACCTCGCAGCCGTCCCGGCGACAATGGCCGGGACCCGCGCCTGCTCGGGGACCAGATCGACTCATTCGTCGCTGACCGGGGGTGGAAGGCGGATCTGTCGGTCGGCGCCGTGATCGGCCGCTGGCCCCACATCGTCGGGGACGAGGTGGCGGCCCACAGCCACCCGGTGGAGTTCGTCGACGGAGTGCTCACGGTGCGCGCGGACTCGACGGCCTGGGCGACCCAGTTGCGGTTGCTCGCCTCGACCCTCCACGCGCGTCTCACAGGTGAGGTCGGCGAGGGGGTCGTCAGCGAGATCCGCATCGTCGGCCCTTCGGCGCCATCATGGAGCCGCGGCGCCCTGCGGGCACCCAAGGGTCGCGGACCACGGGACACCTACGGCTGAGGAGGCTGCTCATGGCGATGCCGAAGTTCGAGTCGGTGGCGGAGTACGACGCCCACTGTTCGGTCGAGGGACGCGCTGCGCTGGGTGTGGTCCGTTCTCTCACAGCACAGTTGGTGAAGGATCCCGAGGAGCGCCTCTCGTATGGCATCCCGACCCTCTTCGTCGGTGGCAAGCGGATCGTCCACATGGCTGCCTGGGCTGAGCACCTCGCGCTCTATCCCGTGCCGCCGAGTCCGCCGGACGATCCGGGCTTGGTGTCGAACCTCGAGCCCTATGTGAAGGGCAAGGGCACGCTCCACTTCCCGTATGCCGCGGGCCTACCCACCGCTGTGCTCGAGCGGGTGCTGCGCGCCCACCTGATCCGCGCGGGACAATGGCCGGCATGAGTGAGCAGCCGGTGCTGGTGACCCGTCACGAGGACGACGGTGTCGCCGTCATCACCTTGGACTCACCACACAACCGCAACGCGCTCTCCACGGCGCTACTCACCCAGTTGCGCGACGCCGTGAACGAGGCCGCGGCCGACGAGTCGCTCGTCGCGATCCTGCTCACCTCGTCCCAACCGGTGTTCTGTGCCGGTGCTGACCTCAAGGAGGCTGCCCGCGTCGACATGATCGAGCAGGCCCGGCGGATCATCGCCGTGCAGCGAGCGATCGTCGTTGCGCCGGTGCCGGTAGTGGTCCGCCTCGACGGCCCGGTGCGGGCGGGTGGGCTGGGTCTGGTCGCGAGCGCCGACCTCGTCGTCTGCTCCGAGACCGTGACCTTCGCGATGACCGAGGTCCGCCTCGGTCTGGCGCCGGCAACGATCTCGATCCCGCTGCGGGCGCGGTTGGCGCCACGTGTTGCGGCCGACTGGTTCCTCACCGGGCGGACCTTCGATGCTCGCGAAGCCCTCGCGGGCGGGCTCGTCACGCGGGTCGCGACGCCGGGCGCGATGGACGAGGTCGTCGCGGAGGCCCTCACCGACCTGCGCAAGGGCCACCGCCAGGGCCTCACGAGTGCCAAGGCGCTGCTCACCCCGGACCTGTTGGCCGACTTCGATGCCCGGGGCGAGGAGATGGCACGCCTGTCCGGGCTCCTCTTCCACTCCGCAGTCGCCCAGGAACTGATGGCCGCAGCTCTGCGCCGCTGACCACGCACGGGGCCCCGCTCCTCGGCGGGCCGGACGGGGGGCGCCAGCCGTCTGCAGTTGCGCCACCATCCGGGGCATGTCACATGCGCCAAATGGTGGCGCATGTAAGTTGCGCCATCATTTGGCGCAACTGCAGACGCTTGGAAGGCCCTGGGTCAGGGAACGAGCGAGGGGCTGGAGGCCTCGGCGGCGAGGGCGGACGGCACGTCGGAGGTGGTGGTCGCCCTCACAGCGCTCGCTCACTGGCCATCGCTGCGCCAGTGTCGGCGGTGGCTTCGGCAGCAGGTGAGGCGTTCTGTGCTCGTTCCGGGTTGAGGAACGTCTGTGGTTGTGCCCCCGAGCAGGGAAAGGTGCGGGCAACGGCATACGCCGTCTGCACTGCACGCAAAGGAGCGACGCAAGAAAGACCCAGAGCTATGCCGTGCACACCCGTCCCGGCCTCGCCCTCACCCTGGAGGGTGCGCAGGTCGCGCTCGCCGCGGGCCTGGCACGTGCGAGGAACTGCAGGGCCGATTCAACGTCGCCGTGACCGATGCCGCCGGAGACCTGCTCGCCTTCGCCCGGATGGACGATGCCTTTGCGGAGTCCGGCCTGATCGCGATCGACAAGTGCCGCAACGTCGTTCGCTTCCGCGGCGCCCCGACTGACGGGCTCTATGAAGCGCTCGCCGGTGAGGACGCGGTCGTCCGCGGCATCGCCAACCGGCCCGGGATCGCTGCTTTCGGTGGCGGTGTCGCAATCGTCGTCGACGGCCACGTCGTCGGAGCCGTCGGGGCCTCGGGTGGTTCGGCCGCCGCCCTGGGCGCCTTCGCCGAGCAGCTGATCTGCGAGGCCAACGCCGTCCTCGACGCCTGATCCCGCACGTCCACACAAACCCGCCAATAGTGCACTTTCGGTATGCCGTGTGGCTGGATCCGCAGGAGACTCCGGACCCAGCCCCGCGGCATACCTCTGGTCAGATGACGCCCTGGGCGACCATCGCGTCGGCGACCCTGAGATAACCCGCGAGGTTGGCGCCCTGGACGTAGTCGCCGGGGGCGCCATACTCCTCGGCCGTCTCCACGCAAGTGGCGTGGATGGAGCGCATGATCTCCTCCAGCTTGGCCTCGGTCTCGTCGAAGCCCCACGAACTGCGGCTGGCGTTCTGCTGCATCTCGAGCGCGGACGTCGCGACACCGCCGGCGTTGGAGGCCTTGCCCGGCGCGAAGAGCGCCTTGGCGTCCTGGAAGATCTTGACCGCCTCGGGGGTGCAGGGCATGTTCGCGCCCTCGGCGACGAGCTGGACACCGTTGTCCACCAACGCCTTCGCGCCCTCCTCGGGGAGTTCGTTCTGGGTGGCGCAGGGCAGCGCGACGTCGCAGGCCACCTCCCAGATCGAGCCACGAGTGGTGTGCGAGACCGCCCCGCCGCGCTCCTCGGCGTAGACACTGAGCCGCTCGCGGCGTCGCTCCTTGACGTCCTTGAGCAACTCGACGTCGATGCCGTCCTCGTCGACGACATAGCCGCCCGAGTCCGACACCGCGACGACCCGGCCGCCGAGCTGGTGGACCTTCTCCACGGCATACGTCGCGACATTGCCCGACCCGGAGACTACGACCCGCTTGCCCTGGAAGTCCTCGCCGCGCTCCTGGAGCATGTTCTGGGCGAAGAAGACCGTGCCATAACCGGTGGCCTCAGTGCGCACCTGCGAGCCACCCCACGACAGGCCCTTGCCGGTGAGGACGCCGGCCTCCCAGCGGTTGGTGATCCGCTTGTACTGGCCGAAGAGGTAGCCGAGCTCACGCCCGCCGACGCCGATGTCACCGGCGGGGACGTCGGTGTACTCGCCGATGTGTCGGTAGAGCTCGGTCATGAACGACTGGCAGAAGCGCATGATCTCGGCGTCGCTGCGGCCCTTGGGGTCGAAGTCCGAGCCGCCCTTGCCGCCGCCGATCGGCATGCCGGTCAGGGCGTTCTTGAAGGTCTGCTCGAAGCCGAGGAACTTGATGATCGAGAGGTTGACGCTCGGGTGGAAGCGCAGACCGCCCTTGTAGGGACCGAGGGCGGAGTTGAACTCGACCCGGAAGCCACGGTTGATCTGCACCTCGCCGTCGTCGGTCACCCACGGCACGCGGAAGATGATCTGCCGCTCGGGCTCGCAGATGCGCTTGAGGATCGACCACTGCGCATATTGGTCGTCGCGCCCGGCGATCGGCTCCAGGCTGCTCATGACCTCATAGACGGCCTGATGGAACTCGGTCTCGCCCGCATTGCGCGCCAGGACGGCGTCGAACATCGGCTGCATGCTGGGGTGAAGGGCGTCAGGCATGGGCCTCACGTTAACCACACTCTGCGATGGGTCGGGTCGCGGGCCCACCTGACGCTTGCACCGCCGAGGTGGCTCCCAAGGAGTCGATCCGCCTCATCGTCCGCGAGGTGCCGCTCACCCACTTCGCCGCCGGCGGTGTCACCCTCGCCGAACGCGCCGGCGAGCCCGACCCGAGAGGCTGACTCCGCGGCATACCGATTCCGTGGCTCATGCTCGAGTGACGCACGCAGGAGGGACGCAGCACGCTACGTCGCAGTAGATGTCGGGCGCCGTGCTTGGTGTCGCCTGCTACGTCGCAGTAAGTGCTGCGAATGCGACATCTACTGCGACGTAGCAGGCGAGGCGCACCTACTGCGACGTAGCCGGCTTGCTGCGGCCGGCATACCCCCTCAGCGCCGAAGCGGTATGCCGTGTCGCGGACTCCCGGCCCCACCCCGTCCGCCGCTCGCGTTCCGCACCGGGAAACATCGTTCGCCGCCGGAGCGAGCTCGGGGCGACAGTGGGCACCATGAGCGAGAAGCAGTTCTTCGGCCACATCACCGAGAACCTCTCCCGCGCCCACCGCGTCTCCAGTGCCGTCAAGGCCGGCACCGTCTGGGTCAACTGCTTCTTCATCCGCGACCTGCGCACTCCCTTCGGTGGCGTCGGGGACTCAGGTGTCGGGCGCGAGGGTGGCAACTTCAGCAGAGAGTTCTTCACCGAGCCCAAGGCCGTCGTCATGCAGATCGATCGGACGCACGCCGACCACTGACGGCGGCCGCCCGGCGCAAGAGGTTCCCCGGCGTGCGGTTGTCGGTGGGCTTCGGCACAGTGGTCGTATGCCGCGCAGCTCGCTCCCGCCCCCCGCTCACCACCCGTGGTGCGCCATCATCCCGCCCTACGTCCTGGAGGCCCTGTCCCAGTCCGGCGACCCCGAGGTCGAGCGGCGAGCCAGGGCAACCCTGCAGCACGACGAGGCGATGCGGGCCGATCGGCGCACCGATCCGAGCGTCCGGATCGGCGAGCCGACCCTGACCGCCGTCGAGCAGCACGCCGCGGCGCCACGCAGCACGGAGGCGCCGAGCCGGGCCATCCACGACTGCGCGACCAGCCGCACCCTGCCGGGGACACTCGTGCGCGCCGAGGGCGAGAAGCCCACCAAGGACGCCGCGGCCAACGAGGCCTACGACGGCCTCGGGGACACGTGGACCCTCTTCAAGGAGGCCTTCGACCGCAACAGCCTCGACGACCGCGGCCTGGCGATGGTGGCGAGCGTGCACTACGGCACCGGCTATGACAACGCCTTCTGGAATGGCTCGCAGATGGTCTTCGGCGACGGGGACGGCGAGATCTTCCTGGGGTTCACGCGCAGCATCGATGTCATCGGCCACGAGTTGGCCCATGGGGTCACGCAGTACACCGCAGGACTGAACTATGAGGGCCAGTCCGGTGCCCTCAACGAGTCGATCTCCGACGTCTTCGGCTCCCTGGTCAAGCAGCACGCGGCCGACCAGTCGGCCGCGGCGGCCGACTGGTTGATCGGCGCCGATCTGCTCGCCCCCGGCGTCAAGGGCCGGGCGCTCCGGGACATGCATCACCCCGGCACGGCCTACGACGACCCGCGGCTGGGCAAGGACCCCCAGCCGGCGCACATGGACGACTTCGTCGAGACCACGGCCGACAACGGTGGCGTCCACATCAACTCCGGGATCCCCAACCGTGCCTTCGTGCTGGCTGCGCTCGAGTTGGGCGGCAATGCCTGGGAGTCGGTCGGCCAGGTCTGGTACGACGTGTTGACCGGCGACATCAAGGCCGACTGCGACTTCGCGACCTTCGCCGCGCTCACCATCGCCGCCGCCAAGGCCGTCGACGCCGAGACGCACACGGCGGTCAGCAACGCGTGGCAGGGCGTCGGGGTGGACCCGGCGAAGGCGCGCGCCCCACGGGCCCGCAAGCGCCCGACCCGCACCGGCGCGCCCAACAAGAATGCCAAGGTCGTCGTGCGCCGCACCGGCGGCCTGGCCGGCCAGGTGCTCCAGCGAGAGGTGCTCCTGCGAGAACTGCCCACGGAGGACTGCGAGCAGTGGCAGGCCCTGGTGGCGACCAGGGCCCTGGAGCGGGCGTCGCTGGAGCAGACCCGGACCCACCCGGATGCCTTCACCTATGAGGTCGACGTGCCGTCCCGTGGCGTGCAGGTCGCGATCCCGGAGGTGGGGCTCTCGGACGACCAGCGCACGTTGATGGACCGCACTCTGCTGCCTCCCCGGGAGTGATCGGGGGCTGTTCGGAAATCGCCACGAGGGCCCCCGCGAGGCCCGGGCGACGTATCGGGGCACACGACGCCTCGCGTTGAGCCAGAAAATGGCCCTCACGGCCCGTCAGAGGGCACGTCTGGTCCGCGCCGACCGTTAGAATATTGAGCAGTTGAACCTCCACGCCCGCGCAGCGGACCCCCGCTGACGGGCGTGATCCGTGAGTGACGAAGGAGCATCGTGGCCGACCAGCCCGAGACGCAGTCCGACCCGACGACCCCCGGCACCGCACCGACCCCCCCACCTGACTCCCCGGCATACGACGCCAGCGCGATCACCGTCCTCGAGGGACTCGAGGCGGTCCGCAAGCGCCCGGGGATGTACATCGGGTCCACCGGTGAGCGGGGCCTGCACCACCTGGTCTGGGAGATCGTCGACAACAGCGTCGACGAGGCGCTCGCCGGGCATGCCGACACCATCGACGTGACCCTGCGTGACGACGGCAGCGTGCGGGTGAAGGACAACGGTCGTGGCATCCCCACCGACATCCACCCGACCGAGAAGGTGAGCGCGGTCGAGCTCGTCCTCACCCAATTGCACGCCGGCGGCAAGTTCGGTGGCGGCGGCTACAAGGTCAGTGGTGGCCTGCACGGTGTCGGCTCCAGCGTGGTCAACGCGCTGTCCACTCGCCTCGACGTGTGTGTGCGGCAGAAGGGCTACGCCCACCGCATGACCTTCGACCACGGCGTGCCGACCGGCCCGCTGCAGCGGCAGGAGGAGACCGACAAGACCGGCACGACGATCACCTTCTGGGCGAACCCGGACATCTTCGAGACCGTCGAATACGACTACGAGACGATCCGCGCGCGCTTCCAACAGATGGCCTTCCTCAACAAGGGCCTGAGGATCAACCTCGTCGACGAGCGCGTGCCGGCCGCAGAGGTCGAGGCCGCCGAGCAGGAGGTCGACCTCGACGGGGTCGCCGCCGACATCACCGAGGTCGCCAAGTCCGACGATGACAACGGCGGCTCCGGCCAGGTGACCAAGGCGCGCAAGGCCTCCTATCGCTACGAGGACGGGCTCGTCGACTACGTCAAGCACCTCGTCGGCTCCAAGAAGTCCGACCCGGTCCACCCCGAGATCATCGACATCGAGGTCGAGGACGAAGCGCGCTCGCTCAGCCTCGAGATCGCGATGCAGTGGACCAGCGCCTACAGCGAGTCGGTCCACACCTATGCGAACACGATCAACACCCACGAGGGCGGCACCCACGAAGAGGGCTTCCGTGCGGCGCTGACCAAGCTCATCAACGACTTCGCGCGCAAGCAGAACCTGCTCAAAGACAAGGACGACAACCTCACCGGGGACGACGTCCGCGAGGGTCTGACCGCGGTCATCTCGGTCAAACTTGCCGAGCCGCAGTTCGAGGGTCAGACCAAGACCAAGCTCGGCAACTCCGAGGTCAAGGGCTTCGTCCAGCGCGCGATGACCGACTCCTTCGGCGACTGGCTGGAACGTCACCCCAATGAGGGCAAGGAGGTCGTCCGCAAGGCGGTCCAAGCCGCGACCGCGCGCTTGGCCGCCCGCAAGGCCCGGGAGGCCACCCGCAAGCGGGTGCTCGAATCCGGCGGCCTGCCCGGCAAGTTGCGCGACTGCCAGTCCAAGGACCCGGCCGTCTCGGAGGTCTTCATCGTCGAGGGTGACAGCGCCGGCGGCTCCGCCGTGCGTGGGCGCAACCCGCACACCCAGGCGATCCTCCCGATCCGCGGCAAGATCCTCAATGTCGAGCGCGCCCGCCTCGACAAGGCGCTGGCCAATCAAGAGGTGCAGGCGCTGATCAGCGCCTTCGGCACCGGCATCGGTGAGGACTTCGACCTCGACAAGGCGCGCTACCACAAGATCGTGCTGATGGCCGATGCCGACGTCGACGGCATGCACATCCGCACGCTGCTCCTGACGCTGCTCTTCCGCTTCATGAAGCCGCTCATCGAGGCCGGCTACGTCTATCTGGCCCAGCCGCCGCTCTATCGGCTCAAGTGGAGCAACGCGGCGCACGAGTTCGCCTTCACCGACCGCGAGCGCGATGCCCTCATCAAGGAGGGCCAGGGCAAGGGCCGGCGCCTCCCCAAGGAGAACGGCATCCAGCGCTACAAGGGTCTGGGCGAGATGGACTACTCCGAGTTGTGGGAGACCACGATGGACCCCGACCACCGGGTGCTCCTCCAGGTGACCCTCGACGATGCGGCCGCGGCCGACGAGATCTTCTCGGTCCTCATGGGTGAGGACGTCGAGTCGCGCCGCTCGTTCATCCAGCGCAACGCCCGCGACGTCCGCTTCCTGGACATCTGAGCTCGCCCGGTATGCCGCGCACCTCGCCTCCCGCTGGGAGCCGGCCCCACGGCATACCACCCCAAAAACCTTGTGTCCGGCAACTGGACGGTATGGCAACCACTGTGCCGGACGCACCACGAAAGGTAAGGACCACGCATGAGTGACGACGACATGACCGGCACGATGCCGCCGGAGACGGATCGAGTCGAGCCGCGCGATCTCAACACGGAGATGCAGCAGAGCTACATCGAGTACGCGATGTCGGTCATCGTGTCGCGCGCGCTGCCCGATGTGCGCGACGGCCTCAAGCCCGTGCACCGCCGGGTTCTCTATGCCATGTGGGACGGCGGTTACCGGCCCGATCGCGGCTTCAACAAGTGCAGCCGCGTCGTCGGCGACGTCATGGGTCAGTACCACCCGCACGGTGACTCGGCCATCTATGACGCCCTCGTGCGCCTCGTGCAGGACTGGTCGATGCGTTACCCGCTCGTCGACGGGCAGGGCAACTTCGGCTCCCCCGGTGACGACCCGGCCGCTGCCCCGCGATACACCGAGTGCAAGATGGCCCAGCTCTCGGTCGAGATGGTCCGCGACATCGACCAGAACACCGTCGACTTCAAGCCGAACTACGACGGCAAGACCCTCGAGCCCGAGGTCCTCCCGAGCCGCTTCCCCAACCTGCTCGTCAACGGCTCCAGTGGCATCGCCGTCGGCATGGCGACCCAGATCCCCCCGCACAACCTCGTCGAGGTGAGCAATGCCGCCCAGTGGGTGCTCGAGCACCCCGATGCCAGCCGCGAGGAGACCTTCGAGGCCGTCAGGCGCGAGATCAAGGGGCCGGACTTCCCGACCGGCGCCCTGATCATGGGTCAGCGTGGCATCGACGATGCCTACCGCACCGGACGCGGATCGATCATCATGCGGGCGGTCGTCCAGGTCGAGGAGATCCAGGGCCGGCAGTGCCTCGTGGTCACCGAGTTGCCCTACCAGGTCAACCCGGACAGCCTTGCCCAGAAGATCGCGGAACAGGTCAGGGACGGTCGCCTCTCCGGCATCGCCGACATCCGCGACGAGACCTCGGGCCGCACCGGTCAGCGCCTCGTCATCGTGCTCAAGAAGGACGCCGTCGCCAAGGTCGTCCTCAACAATCTCTACAAGCACACCCAACTCCAGACCAATTTCGGCGCCAACATGCTCGCCCTGGTCGACGGCGTGCCGCGCACCCTGCCGATCGATGCCTTCATCCGGCACTGGGTGGAGCACCAGATCCAGGTCATCCAGCGGCGCACGGCATACCGCCTCGACAAGGCCGAGAAGGACATCCACATCCTGCGCGGCCTGCTCAAGGCGCTCGACATGCTCGACGAGGTCATCGCCCTCATCCGGCGCAGCCGCACGGTCGAGGCAGCGCGTGACGGACTGATCGAGCTGCTCGACATCGACGAGGTGCAGGCGCGCGCCATCCTCGAGATGCAGTTGCGCAAGCTTGCCGCGCTCGAGCGGGAGAAGACGATCGCCGAGCATGACGAGCTGCAGCGCCTGATCGACGACTACCAGGACATCTTGGCCAAGCCGGGCCGGCAGCGCTCGATCGTGTCCGACGAGCTCGCCGAGATCGTCAAGAAGTTCGGCGACGAGCGCCGCACCCAGATCGTGCCCTTCGACGGTGACATGTCCATGGAGGACCTCATCCCCGAGGAGGACGTCGTCGTCACCATCACGCGTGGCGGCTATGCCAAGCGCACCCGGGTGGACCAGTACCGACTCCAGGGCCGCGGCGGCAAGGGTGTGCGCGGCGCGAGCCTTCGCGGTGAGGACCTGGTCGAGCACTTCTTCGCGACGACCTCGCACCACTGGCTGCTCTTCTTCACCAACCTGGGCCGGGTCTACCGGGCCAAGGCCTATGAGCTGCCGGATGCCGGCCGTGACGCCAAGGGCATGCACGTGGCCAACATCATGGCCTTCCAGCCCGGTGAGCAGATCGCCCAGGTGCTGGCGCTCAAGGACTATGCCGCGGCGCCCTATCTCGTGCTCGCCACCAAGGCCGGCGTGGTCAAGAAGACACGTCTGACCGAGTACGACAGCCCCCGCTCCGGTGGCCTCATCGCGGTCAACCTGAGGGACGGCGACGAACTCGTCGGTGTCGACCTCGTCTCCGCCGCCGATGACCTGTTGCTCATCTCCCGCAAGGGAATGTCGGTGCGCTTCCACGCCACCGATGCCCAGCTCCGGCCGATGGGACGCTCGACCACCGGCGTGACGGGCATGAAGTTCAAGAGCGCGGACGACGAGCTCCTCTCCATGTCGGTGATCCGCGAGGGCGAGGACCCGGACGTCTTCGTCGTCTTCGAGAACGGCATGGCCAAGCGCACCGCGTCCTCTGAGTGGGATGCCAAGGGGCGTGCCACGCTCGGCGTGAAGGTCGCCAACCTGACCGACAAGAACGGCGACCTCGTCGGCGGGCTCACCGTCGACGAGAACGACCAGGTTCTCGTCGTCTTCGCCAAGGGCAATGTCGTGCGGATGGCCGTCAAGCCGGTGACCCGCCGAGGCCGCAACACCCAGGGAATGGGCTTCGCCAAGCCGGGCAAGGGTGACTCGGTCGTCGCCGTCGCCCGCAACGTCGAGCGGTCGGCCGAGGATGACCTCGAGGACGTGAGTACCGTAACGTCGGACAGCGAAAGTCCTACCCCCGGGACTGACGACGATGGAGGTAAGGCGTGACCCCCGGTGACTCCACCGAGCCGATGACCAGCACTGGGTCGGCGGGCTCATCCCTCCCCAAGTTCCCCACGCGACCCGAAGACGTCCGGGCGCACCGCGCGGCAGTCAAGGCCGAAAGGGCAGCCCAGGAGTCGACCGCCGCTGCGGCTGTGAAGGCGTCCGCCGCTGCCTCTGCCGCTGCGCCGGCAGCCCGGCCCGCCCCCGCGGCTCACCCGGCCGAGCAGCGTCCCACCGGGTCGCCACCGGCTGAGCCACAGGCAGCGCGCCCGGCAGCCGGAGGCCGACGGGTCCGGCTCACCCTGTCGCGCGTCGACCCGTGGTCGGCGCTCAAGATGAGCTTCCTGCTCTCGGTGGCCCTGGGCATCGCGATGGTCGTGGCAGTTGCCGCCCTCTGGCTCCTGCTCAAAGGCATGGGCGTCTTCGACCAGGTCAACAACCTGGTCGGCTCGATCATCCAGGACGGTGACAAGAAGTTCGACATCATGGACTTCGTCGGCTTCGGCCGCGTGGTCTCACTGTCGATCGTCTTCGCCGTCATCGACGTCGTCATCTTCACGGCGATCGCCACCCTGGGCGCCTTTATCTACAACGTGTCGGCCTCGCTCGTGGGCGGCCTCGGGTTGACGCTGACCGACGACTGACCACCCTCCCGACGGTATGCCGTGTGCTCGCCGCGAGCACACGGCATACCGTTTTGGTGGGGTGAGCGAGCGTGGGGTAACCTCGGACGTCGCGTCCACCGCTTGCCGGTGGGGCGCCACCGGATCGGTGACGGGCCTATAGCTCAGACGGTTAGAGCGCTTCCCTGATAAGGAAGAGGCCACAGGTTCAAGTCCTGTTAGGCCCACCATCCGACCATCCACGCCAAGAGGCGCCGGCAACGGCGCTGATACCGTGGAGACGCCAACGCCAGGGAGGGCCCCATGAAAAAGTTGCTCATGCTCGTCGCCGCCGCAGCCGGCGCCGTCTTCGTTCGCAACAAGATGCAGCAGGGCAAGGCCGACAACCAGCTCTGGGCCGAGGCGACCAAGCCGTCGGACCGGGACAATGCCGCGATGACGTTCCCGCACGGCGGCACCAGCAACTGATCCACCCAGTTCCATCCAGTCCGGTCGACATGCGTCCTCCGGCACGGGGCCTTGGCGCAATTGGTAGCGCACCTGCTTTGCAAGCAGGGGGTTAGAGGTAGACCTTCCTCCTCGTTGCCTCGCGTTTCTACAGGTCAGCGCGCTATAGGCGGCGAATCAGGCCGAGGGAAGCCACGCCTTTCCTGGCCGTCGGGGGGAAGCGTGGGGGAAGGGTCCTAGGATGTGGGAAGCGAGAATGACGACCCGCCGCTGAGAACCACTTTCGAAGCGCGTCGAGCTCGGACGTCCTCGTGGTCCGGGAGAGGTAGTGCTTCCGGAGTTGCTTGCCGCGACCGCCCAGGCCGTGACAAGGGGAAGTGGCGCGATTGGTAGCGCACCGCTTTTGCAAGGCGGGGGTTGCGGGTTCGAGTCCCGTCTTCTCCACCAGGTGGTCGGACCACCTGTGGTTGACGTGGTTGCCGAACCTGGAGGAACTAGGGCCTGTTACGAAAGTCGTCTGAGCCAGTGGTCGATGCTGGCGACGTAAACAGTGGCGGCGCAGCGGACGGCGAGCTTGTCGTACCGGGTGGCGAACGCGCGATGGTGCTTGAGGTGGTTGACCCCCGGCCTCGATGGCGTGGCGGTCCTTGTACCGCTCGGCGTCGAACGCGGGTGGACGCCCGCCGGAGGATCCGCGGCGCTGCCGGTGACCTTGCTGGTCGGCCGGGACCGGGATCGTCGCTGCGATTTTGCGCTGGCGCAGCCAGGCCCGGTTCGCGCGGGAGGAGTAGGCCTTGTCCGCCAGGACACGGTCGGGTCGTTGCCGTGGTCGGCCGGGCCCGGGTCGGGCGATCCGGATCTGCTCGAGCACGGGGATGAACTGCGGGCTGTCGCCGTCCTGGCCAGGGGTGAGCAGGAACGACAGCAGACCGCGGTGCTGGTCGATCGCGGCGTGGGTTTTGGTGCCCCAGCCGCCGCGGGAGCGACCCAGCGCGTGGTGATCGGGTTCTCCCGCAACCCGATTCACGCTGTCGCGGCGGGCGCCGGCGGCGTGGACGTGGGCGCGTGCGGTGGTGGAGTCGACCGACACCTGAGCCTGCCACGAACCGGCCGTTGCGGTCGGCAGCCTGGCGCAGCGCGGCCTCAACCCGCGCCCACACCCCGAGCAGTTGCCAGCCCGCGAACAGGGTGTACACCCGCCACCACGGGCCGTACCGGACCGGGACGTCCCGCCACGGACAGCCGGCCCGAGCCCGATGACGGACCCCGTCGACCACCCCCCGGATCGGCCATCGCCGCGGACGACCACACGGAGCAGTCGGCGCAAGCAGCGGCTCCAACAGCGCCCACTGTGCGTCGCTGAGATCGTGACGGGCTGCGGCGGATACGGTGAGCATGAGGCCTCCGGCAGTAGCGGGTGATTCGACACCACTTCCTCTACTGCGGAGGCCTCACCTCACGCTCGGCGACACACCGAACACCACATCCGTCACTTTCGTAACAGGCCCTAGCCGTTCGCTACGCGGCCAATGCCCCACGTCACCAGCATTGTTCCCTGGCACAACCGACTTTCGTGACAAGTCCTAGTCCAGGTCGAGTTCTTCCTCGGGGAGTGTGACGCTCCATGTGACCGGCAGTAGGACTCCTACGCGTCCTTCACGATCGCCTCGTCTCGCGGGCGAAAGGTCGCCTTCTGACCGTGGAAGAGGTTGTTGCGCACGCGGTAGAGGGCGGCGAGTGTGTGCGGCCTGTCGGCCGGCACCTGATGCTCGTGCCGGTTCAGGCAACCGGGGGCGCGCTCTACGGGTGGGGCGCTGCTGAGCATAGATCTGGACAATGTCCGCGCGATCGGTGGTGTCGGAAATACCCTCGCGGGTCCTTGGTCAACAGATCCGTCGTGGTGGCTGAGACGAGGCACCATGAAGCAGAGCATCTTCTGCCACACTCTTAGGCAAGCGGTGGGCGGGGTGCGACCGCTAGAAAATGGACCGGAGGGGTCGGGTTGCAGCAAGTCCGTCGTGCTTGGGATTTCGTGAATCACGCCGCCAAACCCGTCTTATGGCTCTCGGGCTTCATCGCCGCAATACTCGTTATATGGGATGCAGGTTCCAGCGTTGTGGACTCCCTCCGCTGGCGGGAGAAGGAGTACGACAAGTTGATGCAGATCCATGCCGGCTCAAATCTCGCATTCGCTAAGGAACTGCTTGGTGAACCAGCCTTCACGAGGAAGGTCGCAGAGGGGTTCGAAGAAAACATATTCATCGGGCGCGGGGAGGAGTACTTCGTGCAGGCAGTCACGGACGGAGTCGACAGAGTTCGGTTCTTCTCAGTGACATCTTGCAATGAGGATTTTCAGCCTTCCTTTACCTCTAGGTGGGGCACAGTTGAGTTGCAAGATCGGGCCATGTCGGAGGCGGCAGTTGTCGATATACGCACGGAAGTGGCGGACGCCGCCTCGGACGCTGACAGGTTTAGCACCAATTCAATGCGAGGCCTTGACTACCTGACTGGCAGCACCGTGAGCACGCCCGAGCACTATGTTGAGACTTGGCAACCGAGCAACGCGTCCGGTAACCGCACATACTTCGTTGCCGTCAACCCTCTCTGCCTTGCATCAGATCAGTACGTCAGCTGGGCCGGGGCGGGAACGATATACAAGGGGCCGATTGAGGAAGCCCCAACAGCATTTCTGGATCTTCGTCAGAAGTACAGCGCAAATACCTATGCCGAACTTGATCAGGATACGAAGTCCGATATTGATGACAGTGGTTGGCTGGTTGAACTGGGCGTGCCGATTGGGGTGAGTGGCTTTGACCTTCCTCCAGGCGTAGCCCAAGACGGACAGACCCGAATGCCCTGATCGGAAGACCGCGTCCACCGATCAGGAGCACCGCTTTCCTATGGAACAGCAACTCGTGTCCACCACTTGGGTCTGTGGCCGGCGGGGCACGATTTTCGGCTCTTCGCCGTTGAGTGTCGGGTGAGCGCGACGCGCTGAGGCGCTTGGGGTCCGGCGGGTAGGGGTCGAGGCCCTTGAGGATCAGAGGACTTCTACCTCTCCTGAACCCAAGGACCTCGACGATGCCCGAGCCTACGTTGTGCTGCCCGGCGGGCGGCTACTGCGACCGTTGTGACCTGCTGGTCGGCCTGGACGGTCTCCGCGTGATCGACGTCGTCCGCGACGACCGCGACGCGCTCACGGTGACGGTGGAGTCCGAGCCGTCAGTGATGGGCTGCCGCTCGTGTGGGGTCGTCGCGCACGCTCACGGCCGGGTCGAGGTGCGCCTGGTCGATGCGCCGGCGTTCGGGCGGCCGGTGCGGATCGTGTGGCGCAAACGGGCTCATCCGTGAAGAGCCAGATTGGGCATGAGCCTCGGCCGCAGCGCCGCAAGGGCGTCAAGCGGTCGCCGCGCTACGCGCGCTGACGCGTTGCCGAATTTCCCTCTACTAGATCAAGGCCGCGCTTCGCGCGGCGGCGCCCTGCGGGCGGCACTGGCGCGCCGTCCTCGGGCCTGCCTGCTCGCCTACCAAGGCGCTGTTGCTCCAGCTCCTACAAGGCTACGCAGTGATCGGGCGAGTGCCTTGTCCGCAGAATCAGCGAACTTACCTACCGCGCTCAAATAGCGGGTGACGTCCGCAGGCAGCGCTTGCGTGGCAGCGTCGCCGTGCGCGATGTTGTTCCTCTTTTCCACGAGTTCCCTAAGTCCCAGGTAAAGGAGCGAGCGTGGGCCGGGCTTCCGCGTGATCTGGTGGAAGATGTTCTTAATGCCATACATGCGGTAATACCGCTCCAAATTTTCCGGTGCGGGCGACTTCATCCAGGTGAGGGTCTCGCCGTGCTTCAGGGTTCCAGCCCTTCCCGGCGGAGTCCAGAGCGCTCCGTACATTGACACGAACTCCCTTAGCGGGGCCGCGCGATTCTCCCAATTGCGGGCAGCCAGTTCATCCACTGCCCGCTGGCTGTGCTGAAGGAGAAACACTTCAGGGAAGCGACTAAGGTCGCATGACGAGGAGTTGACCCACTCGATAGCCTCCTCGTTCACCGCGTAGATGTAGCGCTCCAAGTGGCTGGTCAAGAGAACGACGCACGCACGCCCATGCGCCTTGACCGCAAGGGCCTTGTCGCCGGTTGGAAGGCCACGACTCGGCACTGGGAAGTGAGTTCTTAGGGCTCGGACTTCGTCGATACCACCGACAAGATCGAGCAACGCCTTCGAGCTCACTCCGGCGGCTCGTAGGGAACGGAATGGAGCAACTTCAGTCCGCCATGTTCGAGCGCCCCGCAGAACATCCCCAAACGGCGCAGCGTGCGCTTGCGGTCACCGGTGGCCCGCTGGACCGAATCAAGGAACACCTGGTCCCTGTAGAGGCGGCTGACCGCCCTCAACACGTCGGAGCGTCGCTCTTGGATGCTGTCGGAATTCTGAACCCATGCGAAGGCAGTCAACTGAACCTCCGCGAGAGCCCTGTTGATAGCCCGATCCATGGGCTGACCCTTTGGATCAAGAAGGCGAAAGGCCCCACCGGGGAAGGCTTTAATCAATCCCTGCGAGGCTTTCTCAAACTGTGCTGACGCCTCCGTTAGGCGTGCGGAGTTCCAAGAGTTTGCCTCGACCATGTAGTTGTTCAGAAACCGCTTGAGGGGAGGCCGATAATCGGCCCAGCCGTGCTCGAGGGCCAAATAGCGCAGGATTAGCTCGTTATCAACCATCCGCGGGCGAGGTTTGCTTGTACCGATGCACAAACGGAATTCGGGGTGCCCTACAAATTGCTTGATGAGTTCGTTCATGGGGCCACGGTGGGTGCTATTTCGAACCTCTTGCGCGTTCAGGGCGATGCTACCGGTATTCAGTCGTTCAAACACTTCGAAGCTCATCATAGGATCCGAGTCGGCGGAGATAATGATGGCCCGAATCACGCGCGTCTTGATCAACCGTTGGTCGCGTTCCGATAGCTGATGGAAGCGCCGGCGGTTCAGGTCCGCCAGTACTCGAAGGCCACTGAGAGCGAACTGATTGTCGAGGAACCGGACGACGCTCAGGATTCTCTGGTGGCCGTCGATCACCAAGTACTTGAGGTCGGCCGTCTCTGCGAAGTAGACCACCGGGATCGGGACGTTGAGCAAGAGGCTCTCCACCAAGCGGCTAGCTCGGGCGTTGTCCCAGACGTACTGCCTTTGAATCTCCGGAAGGGTGAGCGTCCCGTCTGTCCACTGCTCGACGAGGGTGTTGATGCTCAGATCGTATGGCTGCGTGACAAGGCGGCGCTCGCGTTGCGTGGACTCCAGAACCTCCTCATAGTCTTCCTCGCCGAGTTCTTGATCCTGAATCGTCACTTCATCTCCATCATCGACGGGCACCTAAGTGCATGCTGCCACGGAAGGCGGGCCAGGCGCCTGGCTGCGAGGCGGAGACACCTTGGGACAGGAGGGCGCAAGCGCCATCGCACTGTTCACCACGTTCACGATCGTGACCGCAGTGCATGGACAGTCTGGCGCTGTCACGGGCGGGCCCGCTGCGCAACCGGTAGCCCATCGCGCGTCGCCCGTCGCTATGACCGCACTGGACAACCGGTCGAGGCGATCGGGGTGGCGACATCTACGGTTTGCACCAGCAGGCGCCCCCTCCGGCTCGGTGTCGGCCCGGTGGCTGGGCTGGAGACGCTGGGTCATACCTCAGAAAGCACTGCAGTAGGTTCCCGAACGGCCGTCGGATCACGTCTCTTGCTGATCGTGACTGGACTCGAGCGCCTCGCCGCACAGCCCAATTGCGGAGTTTGCAAGCAGGGGGTTGCGGCCAAAGACTCATGATCGATGGTAGGCATCTGTGCAGGTCACAGATGCTTCTATGTCGTGTCAAGCGGTCATTGGCAGGCTGCCGGTGACCGCGGCGGCGTGGGTGTTCATGAGGCGGAAGACCTCCCGGGCGATGGCTCTCTTGAGGCAGCGTTTGATCTCGCGGGGGGATTTGCCCTCGGCTTGCCGTCGGGCTGCGTAGGCCTTGGTGGGCTCGTGGATGCGGAGCCTGCTCAGGGCAACGGTGTGCAGGGCCCGGTTGAGTTGGCGGTCGCCGGAGCGGTTGAGCCGGTGGCGAGTCACGGTGCCGCTGCTGGCGGGGATGGGCGCCGCGCCGGCGAGAGAGGCGAAGGCCGCTTCGGAGCGGATCCGGCCAGCGTGTGACCAGGAGATGAGGAACTGGGCTGCCGTGATCGTGCCGACACCTGGCTGGGCGAGCAGGACCGGACAGATGGCCACGACGAGCTGCTCGAGTTCGGTTTCGTATTCGGCGGCCTCGGCCTCCAACGCGAGGGCTCGACGGGCGGTGCCGCGGATGGCCCGGATGGTTGCGCGATGCTCGATCGAGTGTTGCGGCAGGGTTCGGAGCCGGGCGCAGCGCTGGAGTTGCTGATCGGTGGTGCCGCGGCGAAGCTGATCGCGCAACGACTGGGGAGCATTCACGATCAAAGCCTTGAGTTGGCCGATTGCCTTCGTGCGAGCGACCACGGCACCTTGACGAGCAGCGGTCAGTACCCGCAGGGCCTCGCGGTCACCGCGGGCCCGCGGTGCGGCCAGGTGTTCCCTGCTGAGGGCTTCGCGGGCGGCGCGGACCGCGTCCAGGTCATCGGACTTTGCACCGTCGCGACGCGCCGGACGGGCGGGTCGATCGATCTCGACCACCCATTCGCCGTGCTCGAGCAGCGATGTGGTGAGCCCGGCGCCGTAACTTCCCGTGCCCTCGATGGCCCACACCCGGCGCTCGGGTGCCTGCTGGTCAGCGAACGAGCGGAGCCGGCGGTAGCCGAACGCGTCTGTGGGGACGGTGATCTGATCGATCACGCCTCCCGTCCTGGCGTCAACAACGGCGGCGGTGTGCGTGTCGCGGTGGGTGTCGACACCGACGACGAAGTCGACGACACCTGCGAGCATGGAGCCCATGGTGCTTCCTTCCCGTGAAGTGGAGTGCCTGAACTGGTCGGCACCGGCCTGGGATAGGTCACCAAGCGGCAGGACTGTGATGAGGCACGACCACCTCGGCGGCCGGCCAAGCTTCTGATCAGGCCAACGATGGTGGGCCAGGCCGGTGCCGGCGACCACGACGACAGATCCACAGCAAAGACACCACCCGCAGGCGGGTCAGTGGGTTGTTTCGGGTCAGCCGTGGTCACCAGCACCGACACTGTCACTCCGGTACCGAGAGGACCAAGGGTCCTCCAAACCGAGTCTCATAGTGGGTCTTCCCGGTGCCTGGCGGGCCGAGCAGGACGACGTTGCGGGCTTCGGTGAGGAACCCGCCCGATGCCAGCGATGCGATCTGCTGGCGAACGGCGGGTTGGGCGTCGAAGTCGAACTCCTCGATGGTCTTGCGGGCGGCGAATCCGGCGGCGCGGATCCGCTGGGCCCCGGACGCGTTGCGGGCAGCGACCTCACGGTCGAGGACCGCGGCGAGATACTCCTCGTGGGTCCAGCCGGCGTCGCGGGCATGATCAGCCAGACGGCCAGCTGACTCGGTGATCCGGGGTGCCTTCAACGCCGATGCCAGGTAGGTCAGCTGCTTGAGCGCCTCGCCGGCCTCGTTCTTCTTCGTGGCCATCAGGCAACCTCCCCGTCCGCAGCGGGGGCACTCAGGCCGCCGTCGATGAGACCGAAGGCGCGGTCGTAGTCGGCCAGGTCGCGCGCCATGCCGTCCTCGGGAGCTGGCGTCGTTCGGGGACGTTGGAACTGCTCGCGCAACACCTTGGCCGCGACGACGTGGGCGGGATCGGTGATGGTCATGCCGCGTGCCCAGACCCGGTCATGGGCTGCAACGAGGCGGCCTTCGTGGCGAACCTCGACTCGTGACAGGTCGGCGTGGACGTCGACGAACCGGCCGATCGCCGCTGGATCGACGGAGTAGTCGTTGCTGTCGACGCGGACGTAGTAGTCGCGTCCCAGCCGGACTCGGTTGACCCACCCGACCGCTGGGGCGACCGGCGGCAGCGGCAGCATCGCCGCCCGATCGGCATCGAGCAGATCGACCGGACGGACCTTGATCGTGCGCACCACCCGGCCGTTCGCCTTGGTTAACCAGTCGGTGAACTGGGTGTCGAAGTCAGCCGGGGACTCGAAGTCGCGGCCGGGCATGAAGGACGTCTCGAAGAACCCGTTGCGTCGCTCGACGACGCCCTTCGATTCGGGGTCGTGCGGCTTGAGCCGCTGTAGCGTCGTGGCCAGGGTGCCGGTGAACGCACCCACCCCTTCGGCATGGCGCTTCCCGCGGCCAATGCCGGTCTCGTTGTCCCAGATCAACCGACGTGGGACCCGGCCGAGCAGCTGCAGCAGCATCCACATCCCCAGCAGCAGATCGACGGTGGTCCGGGTCGGGATCATCCGCCCGAGAATGAACCTCGAGTGCGCCGCGGTGATCACCAGCACCGGCAGCAGCGTCTTGCTGCCATCCTCGAGCGGGATCTTCTTCGGCGGGAACCACAAGTCGCACTGCGCGGCGTCACCAGGAAGCCAGATCAACCGATCCGACGGATCGACCGGGTTGTGGTCAGGACGCAGCCGGCGGACGTTGTCGCGCAACCAGGTGATCGACCCGGTCCAGCCAACCCGCTCAGCGATCACCGTCGCCGGCATGTCCGGCGTCTTGGCCAGCAGCTGCCGCACCGCCGGCTCGAACGGCGTGAACGACGTCGGCACCGCCGGTCGCTCGTACTTCGGCGGTCGATCCGAGGCCACCGCCCGCTCCACCGTCGACCGGCCGATGCCCAAGTCCCGTGCGACCTGACGCTGCGGAACACCGTCCGCGACCAGCCGCCGGATCAAAGCCCAATCCTCCACAGAGATCACCCATCCAATCTGTCTGGATGGCCTCGTTTTCGACCGTCGCTATGGCCTCGTTTTCAAGCGTCGTCGACAGCGTTCCCTTGCCGTCGTCCTTGCGCTCGGGGGAAGTAGGGGGGAAGCCTTCGCGGGAAACATCGGTCCCGGACCGGCTGCTGAGCATTGTGGCCGAGCCAAGTACTAGGCTCCCACGACCGACGCACTCCTCACACGGGGCTTACTGCTCTAGCGATGCGAAAGCTTCAGGTATTGTCTATGCGTCCCGCGGGAACCTTCCTAGGCGCAGACCGACTTCGATCGATCTGGTGATGGAGATTTCGCACGGGGAAGTGGCGCAATTGGTAGCGCACCGCTTTTGCAAGGCGGGGGTTGCGGGTTCGAGTCCCGTCTTCTCCACAGATGGCGATCCTTGTATTGGCCCACCGACGCTGCCTCCAACACTCCCCCGCAATTCCGCTGGTAATCGACCTCGTGCCACGGACTAGCGTTCGCAGCCTCGTCTCGCGATCACGTTGGCCTCCTGCGCTGACCACGCTCGCTCTTCCTCCCTGCGACCGAGCGACGGTTCAGAGCGATGAGACGTCCCGCGTGCCGCGAGGCTCAAACCCGAGGAGTCCGTGCTGATCGCCGTGTCGACGATCCGGTTGGCTCGCTCGGCGAGCCGGTCGCGGACGGGGTTCGGGAGGGGGACGTCGCGATTCTGGTGGAGGCTGCCAGCATCGACCCAGGCGCCCTGTGTCTGGGCCGCATTTGAGGCGTGGGCCATCAGGTGCGCCCCGCGTGCCCCGCCGGTCAGCTCGGGGTCGGCCAAGGCGTCGCGGGTGACGTGCGCGAGGTCGACTGCCGCCGTGAGGCTCTGGTAGAGCTGCTGTGCGGCCACTTGGAGATCGACGCGGTCACTCATCACGTCAGGGGTGGCCAGTCCGGCGCGGTCGTGAGTGATCTCGCGCAGCGCGGCCTGCACTTCGTTGCCGGCCTGGATCAGAGGTCGGTCGACGCGGGCCTGACGGCCGCGAAGCTCGACCAGGTCACCCCTCAGTGCGCTCCACGAGTCGCCGAGTTCGGCCAGGGCTGGCCGGACCCGCTCAACAGCGGCAGCGTCGAGGCTTCCTCGCTGCGCTCCTGCGGCGCCGATGGTCGCCGTCGCACCGACAATGACCTGCTGGGTCTGGGCGATCACCTCCAGGTTGCTCACCGTGGGAGGTCCCGCCAAGGTGCGGTGTGCTTGCAGGTCCCAGCGAGCCAGCGCTGCCTCGAGTCGACTTGGCCAAGGCCTCTCGCGGTGCTCGTGTGCGAGGGCCGATGGCCACCTGTCCTTCAGCGACACACCAGCGAGGCGCTCTATCGCCCCAATGCGTTCCCGCGCGTCGCGCGCCCGCACCAGGGAGTCTCCTCGAGGGCTGCTCTGACGGGCGTCGCTTCGGCGCTGCAGGTCCGCGATGTAAGGGTTAAGGGCGACTCGCACGCCGTGGGAGGAGACGTAGAGCACGTGCATGAGCCGAGTTCGGGCGGCCTCGGCGTCGAGTTGGCCGGGCCGGGACGGCGCGGCGGTGGGATGCTGGCGGGCTTGGACGAGGTCGGCCGCACGCGACAGCGAGGACGCGATGCTCGCCAGGTGCGGGTCAGCATCGCCAGCACCGGGCCAGCCGGTGTGCTGATGTGTGCGGTGAAGGCCGTCCGCCAAGTTGGAGATGCGATTCATGCTCTGGTCCTTGAAAGGATCCGGGATGGCCGTCCATAGGTCAGCTGCGGCTTCGATGACTTCGCCCAAGGTGCGCACACGCGCCTTCGCCAAATCGGGCCCGGTCTCCCACAGGGCCGCCCTCGAGGTCAGGTCGGCGTCCAGGAGTAGTTCGCCGACGCTGCGGAGATCTACGGTGTCCTCGTCGGCGATCACTGGCGCGTCTCTCGGACCAGGTCGCAGATGTCGACGATCACTCGTGAGGCGCCGATCGACAGTTCCTCGATCGGGTGGCGGCGAGTCGCAGCCTCGGCGGCCGCGATCAATTCCGCCATGCTCATCGACTCGGTGCGAGGTTCGAGGACCACGTCGTCGAGGAGGTGATCCAGCTCCGGCGGCAGGAGTTCGACCGCCGAGGCCGCCATCAAGCGCGCCCCGAGCGCCGTTGAGTGCAGTGCAGGGTTCGCCTCGGCGTCCCGGTAGCCGACGTCGGCTGCTTTGACGAGCAGCGCGATCACCTCGCGCCACGTGTCCTGGGCCGCGGCCTGTGCAGTAGTGCCGGTCATTGAGTTCTGCTCCCGTCTCGTGTGGTGTCGTCCCCATCGAGCCAGATCCGCCGGACGTGCCGCTCACGCAATCTGGTCGCTGTGGATAACCGGCGACGTGTCAGTGCCTGTGTGGACACTGGCCTTAACATCCGAAAGCAGGTGTTCGCCCTTGGGTGATCACCAATCGCAGAGTCGATTCCACCAAGGCGCGGCCCCTGGAGGAGGGGAGGTGAGAGGTATGCCCCGCTGGATGGTGAAGGCCTTGGCCGTCATCCCCGCCTTGGCGGTCAGCACGGTCGTGACCTCGATGGTGGGTGCCACGTTGCCGCCGGTGGCTGGCTTGGCCCTGTTCGTGGGCGGCCTGGTGACAGGAGTGCTTCTGCTGGCCGGGGTGGGTGAGCCGGCCGCTGCCCGCGTGCTGCTGGCCTCTCGCCCGGCTCGAGCCGAGGAGCTGGACATGCTCGCGGGCGCGCTGACGGTCCTGTGTCGTGCGCAGCTCGGGCCGCCCGTGATCCGGTTGCGGGTCCGCCCCGGCGAGCATTCGATCGCGGCTGGTGGTTTCGGCCGCCGCACCGTGGTCGTCTCGGCCGGCTTGGTGGACGCCGTCGAAGACGGTCGTCTTCCCCAGGACCAGGCGGCGGCCGTCATCGCACACGCCGCAGCGTTGGCTCGGGGCGGGTGGGTGCGCAACGACCCAGTCCTCGGCTTCTGGTCTCTGCCGTGGCAAGTCATCGCTGCCGTGGCCCAGGTGGTGGCCTCGGTGGGGCGCCGGCTGCCTATGACGTCAGTGGCATGGCGCCTCCGAGGCATCGTCCTAGCGATCGCCGTGGTGCAGGCGGTGCAACTGCACCAGGTTTGGCTGGCGGCCACGATCGCCGGCATCGGCGTGGTCAGTTACGTGATGCCGGTCCTGGAGCGGCGCTGGCGCCGCCTCTTGATCGAGGCGGGAGATGTCGCAGTCCGCGAGGCCGGCCTCGCCGCGCCGCTGGCAGTCTTCCTGCGCCGCTGTCCGCGCACGCCAGCTCGGCAGGCTCGTCTGCGAACCCTCGAGGTGCTCACCCAGGTCGCGCGACCGTTGGGCCTCGTGCATTGAGCGAGGTCACCGGGTAAGGGAGGGCTCGTCCTCGGCCGTGCCGTAGCCGGCGGCGTCGGCGGCCGCCTGTTCTTGGCGGGCCTGCTCCAGCCGGGCCAGGGCGCGCGTCTGCGCGGCATCGGCCTCGGCGCGCTCATACTCCTCGCGTCGTTGTTGGGTCTGGCGCTCCAGCAGACGGTCGGTGGTCACGAGGTGTCCTTCCTGTTGGTGCAGGCTGCCCACAGTCCGCGCTGATCGTGTTCAGCCTGCTGTGCCGCCTCCAGGTAGCTCCCGGCCTGCAGACCCGGGCCTTTCGGCCAGAACGCCTTGGCCTGCCCTTCCGCCAGGAGGATGTGCTGCACGTCGATGTCGTCGACGAGCACGTAGCGCAGCAGCCGCCCGTGGGCGTCGCGATCGGCCTGGGTGGGGTCCAAGACCAGCCGCACGGTGGCTCCGACGGGCGTGAGCTCGGCAAGACGCGTGTGCGCTTGCTTGGCCCAGCACTGTGCGCTGATGTCGTCGTGGGCCAGTTCGGGAGCGTTGACGCCGAGAAGGCGGATTCGCCCAAGATCCCGCTCTTCTCGGTCCTTGACGCGCACGGTGTCGCCGTCGACGACCGCGGTGACGATGCCGAACGCCACAGCAGACGGGTCCTCCTGATCCGGTCCCCTGTGGGTGGACAGGGCCCCGCCCAGGGCGAGGCCACACAGGGCGATGACGGTCGCGAGCCGGTTCATTCTCGACCGCCTCGGATGACGTGCAGGCGAGCGTTGGGCGGTGGTTGGGCCTCGCCGAGCAGGTCGGCGACGGTGGCTTGTGCGGCGGTCAGGAAGCGGCGGGCAGCCTCCCACGCCGCCCGGGAAGGTGTCGGTGCGTCCAGTGCGCTGGCTGCGGCATCGAGAAGCCGTCTCGTGACGGCACAGTGGCGCCGGTCCTGTCCCTGATCGCGAACTTCTCGGTATCGATCCGCGCCTTCTCCTGCTGAGGCCACGCAGTGCTCAAGCTGCGCCAGCAGAGTTCTGGACGCGTCGAGGTATCCCACTGGGGGTGAGGCGGGACCGACGGGGGAGTGGGCCAGGTCGTGCTGCAGTTGGTGGTGCAACTGGTGCGCAAGGACCACAGGCTCGAGGTCAGGTGCGGGGTCGGCTGCGGCAACGGCGCTCATCGTGGCGGGCCCTTCACGCCGGACTGGTCGAGTGCAGGGATCGAGCGGTGCTGTTCCGCGCGGAGCCGATCGTGCGCGCTGTTGGCGAGCAGGTCCGCCCGCCCGAGTGAGCGAGCGGCGCCGGCACCGGCGGACTCGAGGGTCCGGTCGAGGTGACGCACGGATTCGTCAGCGCGCACGACCGAGCGGCCAGCGGTTTGGGTGCCGCGATCGACCCTGAAGGCGCTGTACTGGAGATCCGATTCGGCCAGGTTCGGGCTGGTCAGCGCGGCAGCGGTCTCGGCCGCCTCGCGCATGTGAGTGCGGGCGTCCTGCGCCAGCGGGATGGCGAGGTCGACAAGGACTGCGAGGTCCTCAACTTGGGTGCGTAGCCCCGACAGGGCGGCGGCGTCCTCGGGGTGGCCCGTCCCCGGGTCGTAGTGCTCGAGACGGTCCCGAGCAAACTCCACGTGGCGCTTGGCGACGCCGAGGCGCTCTTCGACTTCTTCGGCCATGCTCGAGGACAGCGCACACCGCTGACGCAGAACATCCATCTGGTCGCCGGCGTTGCGCAGTGAGACAGCGCCGATCGCCGGATCGGTGGTCAGCCGGGCTCGGGAGGTCTCGACCTCAACATCGTCGAGTGCGCGCTCGGCGCCCCGGGCGTACGCGCGCAGCTCGTCGACCGAGCGCCACACCTGCTGCAGGTTGCCGCGAACCACGGCGAGGTTCATCAGGACTTCGTCGGCGACGCGCGGGTCACTCATCGCGCTCACCTGCCTCGGCGCGGTCTGGAAGCTGCGCCTCCAGCTGCTGCAGCGCATCCAACGCGGTCAGCGCCTGCTCAAGGTGGTCCCGGACGCTGTCCAGGTCGGCCATGTCGTGCACAGCGGTCCCGCTCTCTGCCTCTTACCGGCCCGGCCCCAGGAGTCCCCGGGCCGGGCCGCCGTGATGAGGCCGGTAGCTGGGGCGTCGGTGGCTCCGGCACCCTTCTACCTACCGAAAGCGGCGACCAGCCGGTGGCGGTTCAGGATGCAGAGGTGGGATCGTCGACCGCTGCCGGCTCGACGTCCTTGTGCGAAGGCTGGGAGGCGGCCCGGCGCAGGCGCGCCATCACGTCGTCCAATGCGTTGCCCAGTCGTTGGGGCACCTGGTCGGGGCTCATCTCGTCCAGCAGTTCTGGCCCGTCGTCGACGGCCTCGTCCAACGTGGGCTGCAGGAAGGACCGCCGGCGAAGGACGGCCTCGACGAGCCGGCGGCACCCCTCGGTGTCTCGCGGCTCGTGGATCCATGCCGCAGCAGCGGCCGCCACGGCGTGATCGTGCCACTCGAGGTCGCTAGGTGTGTACGGGGCCGGAGTCATGGCGTCCGCTCCCATGGCTGGACGGCCGCCCACTGTTCGGGTGATGCCTCGCTGCGGGTCTGAGCCCATGCCGCGTACTCGGCCGGGTCGAACCAGAGAAGTCGTGCGGTCACTCCGTGATCACGCAGTACCTCGATGGCACGAAGTTGCGCGATCGCGTGGGTTGCCACTGGCCATCGAAGCCCAGTGGCCTGCTGCAACGCTTCTTGGTCTCGGTACCGTAGCAGCGTGACCGGGCCGGACTCGGTCCTCGCGGCAGAGGTGTCGGTGAGCGCACGGACCTGCCGCGTGAGGTCGTTGAGTAGGTCGGCGATGTCGTCGGGAACACGAGCGGCACCGGATTCCCAGTGCCGGATGGTGCGCACCGCGACGCCGCCGGCCTCGGCGACCCATTCGCTGGACAGCCCCAGCGCTTCACGGGTGGTCTTCAGCTCCGCCGGGGTCACGTCCACAGTCTGCCCTGCTACAACCGATGACGCGTTAGGGACGCGGCGTCGGCAGCGCCAGGCAGGCCTCCAGCTCGTCGAGAAAACGGGGCTGGGTCCTCGACCGCCAGGAGACGTCAGAGGAACCGGGTGGTCGGGCCCGGATGACCTCCCCGGCGGCCGCCATCGTGCGCAGGGTCAGGTAGATCTCGCGCGCGAAGCGAGTGCGCACATGCAGGTGGTAATCGCCGCAGCAAATCTCCTCGAGGGTGCGAGAGCTGCGTGATCGCACATGCCACGTCGGGTCGCAGCCGGTGTAGATCTCCAACAGTGGGGGAGCAGCGGAGGTGATCTGCGCGGTCGTGAGCGAGCCGGGACAGCCGTGAAGGATCGCGAGGAGCTGGTCGGCCAAGAACCGCTCCTGAGTTTTCATGACGCACCTCGCCGGCAGGTTGAACACACTCGCCCGTAGTGCGGGTCGGGCACCCACCAGCAGCCAGGCCAGCAGGCGCTCTGCTCGGTGCATCCGCACTCTGGACAGCACGCCGGCTCGAGGCTGACTGGTTTGGGTCGGAGAGAACGTGGCAGCCTCGACGGGTGGCCGGGGTCGCCGCGCCGAGTCATCGCCAGCACGTGGATCTGCACGCGGTGGCGGCTCGCAGCCGCGAGAAGTCTGGCGACCTGGCGGTCCTTGAGGGGATGCTGGTGGCCGCCCCAGGCAGCCACGACGACCTCCGATGTGGCGGCCGCCGTGGCCAGCGCACTGTCGATCGTGGCCTCGTTGACCGGCCCGATTGCGCGGTTGTCGAGCGGCAGCTCGGACGGGTGGGGTGTCCTCCACGCGAACAGGTTCCACACGTGCAGGCTTCCCGCAGTCAACGCTCGGGCATATCCCAAGCACCGCCGAATGGTCTGGTCATCGTCGACAGCGGTCGCGGTGGACGGGTTCAGCATCGCGAAGTGCACCGGCGGACCTTGACCGGGCAGATCGCGCGTCAGGTAGTAGCGGTAGTGCCCGTCACCGGAGAGCAGCGCTGTGGCTGCGCCCTCATGCTCGCCCCACACCGAGCCGACGGGGCTCATGCCGACCACCCGCTGCGGATCTGATGGGTCTGGCGCAACCGGAGCACGGTGCGGTCACACACGTTGAGTCGTCGGCCGATGCTGTGATCGCTCCACCCGTGTTCGGCGAGGCGCCGGACTGCCTCGACGCGTTCGATCTCTCGAAGTCCGAATGGCTGACGACCGGCCATGAGGGCTTGGACCGCGACCTCGTCGAGGTCTTCAGGGTCCTCACCGGGCCTGGCGGGTTCGGCGGCCGCGTCGTCGATGTCATCTTCGTCCCAGGCCAGTGGAGGCGGGTAGCCGGCTGCTGTGGCGATCGCGCGCGCCTTCGAGCTGTGGCCCGGTGTCATGGACAGCTGGTCGTATGCGTGGGCGACAGCCTCCCATCTCGCCTGGGTAATCCACCGCCCGGCCTGATTGACCACCAGATAGATCTCGCGCTCGGTCAGGCTCGTGGCGGCCGCGATGTCGCGGGCGCAATGGCCGATGGCCTGGAGCGCACGGATGCGCCGCACAGCACCGACCTTGGGGACAAAGCCGTCCGGGTTGCGGCGTTGTGTCAGAGCCGTCAGGGTGACATCGAGGAGGGCGATGGCGACTCGGTTACTCACCGTGCTTTGTCCACCGTTGGCGATGCGTGCGACGACGGACACGGGGATGCCACTGATGTCGGCGATGCCGCGCAGGGAGGCGTGACCACGCATGAGTTCCTGAAGGTGCCCTCGAACGGGATCCGCCGGCCTGGTTCGCGTGAGCCCGCGTGAGCGTTCCATACGCCATTGCTTTTGGTAGCGCAGCGTTGCCGTGGCGGTCATCACGCACCTCCGTCGAGGCGGCTGTGCTGGGGACAGATCTGGGCGTGGGTCGCCGTGTAGAGCCCCGAGTGGTCCACGCTGCCCTGAGCGCTGTCCTGGATGGGTCCAGTTTTGGGTGGTGAAGGGGACCACAGCGCACATGCAGATCTGCTCGGGCCAATCCGGTGTGGCGGTGATGTGAGCACCGATGCAGCGCACGGCTTCTGCTTCAGCCACGTGGCCTTGAGCGGCCAGCACGAGCGCTGACATCGCGCAGGCGACCGGGTAACGCTGCACAGCGTGCGCGTGACCGGCCCGGTCGAGAGGGGGAACGATGGTCAGCATCACGCTCACCCCCCGACCACGCGCAGACGGAAGGTGCGCGACCGATCGTGGGCGTCCTCGACGACCAGGACGAGCTCGTCGCCGTCGGCGGTCGCGGTGGCCACGATCAGGCCATCGATTTCCTGCTCTCCTTCGAGGAACAACGCGACGTCGGCAGCGACATCGGCTCGGGAGAGGTTGTCGACATGAACGTGGTGCTCGTCGACGGAGAATGGGTCGTTCATGAGATTCCTCCTAGAGGCTCGAGCCGCACAGTTGCCTGCTCGTGCTACTGATCGTCGAACGTGCGGTGGAGTGCGTCAAGGCGCCCAGCGGAGGCTGTGGACAACTCCTCGTGCGATGGCCACCACACCAGTCCTCGGCCCTGGGCATAGGTCACCGGACGGGCTTTGGCAGGGGAGGGATCGGGCCGCTGACGTCCCAGGTCCAACCGAGGGCATCGTTCGAGATGGGCTCGAGTTCGCTTGGGTGCTCGAGTCGCAGACGGAGCGACTGGGGCTCGGCGCAGTCGGTCAGGACGGCCACCGGGTGAGTCGTTGAGGCGGGCAGGGTGAATCGGGGCAGGGTTCTGAATCGTCGGTGTTGGTCGACGAGCGACTCGAGGAGGACCTTGCCGTAGGGGTCGTCGTAGGGGAGCCAAGAGGAGGTGGTGGGCATGAGCGCGACTTCCTCAGCATTGGCGGAGCCGCCTCGTCCGGTGACGAAGGTGTCGATGGCCATGAGATGACCACCCTCGTCGGCTGCCCACAGATCGAGTTCTTGAGCGAAACGGCGCACGAGTTTCCGGTGCAGGTCCTCGTCGAGGAACAGGGGCGCGTCGGGGAGGTGTTTGAAGACGATCTTGTGCCCGTAGCGAGCGGCTTCGATCGTTTTGACCTCCCCGATCATGACCAGCAGTTGTTGAGCTCTGCCCGGACGGGCCGCGGCCCGCTGCCAAGCGTTGAGTCGTCGCGCAGCGATCTCAGCCTTCCGTTCCAGCCGGAAGGGCTCCGGGACGAAGAGCCGCTCCGAGAGTGGATGCCCCTTGGCGCGCGCGGTCCCGGCCGCTTGACGGAGCAGCCACGCCACCAGGCCCCAATGCCGGCGGCCGGCCATTCCCGGACTCCAGGCCACCAGGTCTGACTCGTGCCAAAGGAAGTCCAGCAACGCGCGAAGGCTCAGACGTTTCCCGTTGGTCCGCACACTGTCCGCAGCGACCGGGGGACCGGTCATGTCGGGGACGGCGCGTTCCCCAACCGAGAGGCGGAACCCCAGTCGCAGCACCGTTTGGCCGCTGTCTGGGTCGACCCGGACCGCGTCGCCGAGGAGCTGGGCCAGCGCGGTGAGGTCCTCTGGGACATACGACGCGCAGCTGGGGGAGTGGGCCAATCCGGTTTCGGGCATGCGCTTGACGATGTACCGCGCCCCCACCTTGGCGATGTACATCGGCACCCCGTGCGGCATGCACAGGCATTGAGGCCGATCGTGCTTGGCGTAGGCCTGATCCAGCAGGGACTGGCCGTAGTCGGTGTCGGGTTGGAATGTCGCGCCGGCGAGCAGGTACGTCGCAGACGGCAGGCCACGCGACGGGGTGTGGTCCGTTTCGCCAGTTGCTGTCGAGTCTAAGTGCGCCGGCTTTCCGGCGGGGACGGGTCGGGCGTCGAGGTTGGTCATGGTGGCTCTATCGGGCGATGCCGTGGCGCGCGTTCTGGTTCGCCGTCTGGCTCCGCCGTCCGGTCGCCGTGGCGGAACGTTGGGTGGCTGCGGCGGCCACTGACCAATCAAGGTCGGAGTCTGGTCTCCGTGCCGGGATGCCGTCGCGCTGGCGCCAGCGCAAGACGGTCCTATCGCTGACGCCGAGCCGTTCGCCAATGTGGGCGTCGGATTGGCCGCGGGCAGCCATCGCCCGCAGCGCGACCGCCTGCTCCTGAGGGGTCAGGGTTGCAGGCCTTCCGGGCTCGTCGAGAGTGCGGCGAATGGCCACCATGTCGATGACTTGGCCGGGTTCGTGCTGTCCGTCCTTTCCCTGCGGTTGTGCGCGTGGGTCATCGATGGTGTCCTCATCCCAGGCCAGCGGAGGCGCGTAGCCGAGTGTGTTGGCCCAGCCTCGCGTTTGTGGTGAGGGGCCCGGCGTCATCGACAGCCTGTCGTACAGCGCTGAGATCTCGCGCCACCTTTGCGCGGTGACCAGAGTGCCCGTCCCCGCTAGGAGGCGTGCAGTGTTGGGGACGCCGGCACGGTCGAGCTCGTGATGGCTCCACCCTATGGCCATGAGCGCTTGCACTCTGCGCACCGCGCCGACGCGGGGGACGTGACCCGTGGGCTGCTCGGTGTAGATCCCTCGAAGCGAGGTCTTCGCGACCCTGGCGGCCGTGAGCTGCTGAACGTGGGTGCGGGACCCGTCCAGGATGGCCTTCACACCCGTGTCGCTGAGCGCTGCGGCTCGAGCCAGTGCTCGGATCGGGACGTGCGCGGCCGCGAGCTCGGCCAAGCGGGCCCGGGTCGGCTCGGCGTCGACATAGCGGGATCGGCCCGCGGCTCGATCCCGTTGGTAGGCCACTTCCCATGCCTTCCGGTAGACCATGACGTCCTCCTGGAGTCGATGTCCTCCGTAAGCGGCTCCGGGACAGCGCAGGATCACTGGGGCGTCATAGGGTCTGAACTGTGATTGGGGGAGTGGACTCAGAGTGTCAATGGCCAAGTGGAGGTCCCCGGTTTTGGCCAGGTGAAAGTCCCCACCCTCCGCGGGTTGTTCAGGGGGTCAGGGGCGGTCCTCCTCGACGTTGGCGGGCTTGGAGCATGCGGTAGGACTGGCCGTTGGTGATGACGGTGGTGGCGTGGTGGAGGAGCCGGTCGAGCATGGAGACGGCGGTGGTGTGTTCGGGCAGGAACCGTCCCCAGTCCTCGAAGGAGTGGTGGGAGGCGACGCCGAGGGAGCGGCGTTCGTAGGCGGCGGCGACGAACCGGAACAGGAGCTGTGCGCCGGTGTCGTCCAGGGGCGCGAACCCGATTTCGTCGATGAGCACGAGGTCGTTGCGGAGCAGGGTGTCGATGACTTTGCCGACGGTGTTGTCGGCGAGTCCTCGGTAGAGGGTCTCGACGAGTTCGGCCGCGGTGAGGTAGCGGACGCGGTGTCCGCGGGTGACGGCGGCGTGTCCGAGGGCGATGAGGGTGTGCGACTTGCCGGTGCCGGCCGGCCCGATCAGGGCGAGATTCTCGGTGGCGTGGATCCACTCCAGCGAGGTGAGGTAGGCCCAGGTCGGGGCGGGGATCGAGGATGCGGCCAGGTCGAACTCGTCGGTTGTCTTGACGACGGGGAAGGTCGCGGCCTTGAGGCGGGCTCGGGCGTTGGAGTCGTCGCGGGCGGTGATTTCGGCCTCGACCAGGGCGCGGAGCACCTCTTCGGGTGTCCAGCGTTGGGTCTTGGCCGTGACGAGCAGCTCGGGCGCGAGCTGACGCATCGCGGCGAGCTTGAGGCGGCGCAGGCCCGCGGTCAGGTCGGCGTCCAGGGCCGGGACGGTCGCGGCGCTCACGAGGACACCGCCGTCGGCGCGTACTCGGTCAATGATCGCGGGTGCGCGACGGGGAGGTCCACGACGAGGGCGTCCCCGGCCGAGCGCGGGCTGGCCACGCCGAGGCCGGCCTGCAGGATGGAGCGGACGTCACTGGCTTTCCACCGTCCGAACGCGACCGCTCGTTCCAGCGCTGCGGTCACCGCGGCTTCGCCGTGGGCGGCGGTGAGGGCATTCAGGTCGGCCAGCTCCGGTCCGAGGCGGGTGTGGCCGGCGGCGGCGGCGCCGGCGATGAACGCCTCCGCGGTGGGTCCGAGCGCGCAGAACTGTTGCTCGGCAACGGTTCTCGGGCGGATCGCACGCACTGGGGTGGCCGGGCGCGGGCCGTCGTAGTGGTCGTCCAGGATCGAGGTGGCACCCGGCCCGAGGAGCGGGTGCTCGGCGTGGACGACACCGGTGGCGGGGTCGATCAGCAGGACCCGGGCCCCGTCGACGATGACCGCGACCTGGGCGCCGACCAGGGCCTTCGGCGCGGAGTAGCGGGCCGAGCCCCACCGGATCGTGGACAGCTTGTCGACCTTCCGGGTCGCCGGCGCCGGCCCGATCCGCGGCCTCAGCGACGGCAACGGCGTCAACAGCCCCGCCTCGGTGACCAGCCGCTCCTTGGGGACCGTGCACGTCTCGGAGTGTTCGGTCGCGTTGACCTGCTCACACCACTCGGCCGCGGCACGGTTCGCCGCGGCCAGGTCGGCCAAGACCGTTGCGGCAGCGGCGGTCTCGTCGCCGCCGAGCCGCTCGGCGTGCTCCAGCAGCAGTGGCCGGAGCAGGTCGGACTTGCCATACCCGACCAGGTTCTCCACGATCCCCTTCGAGGCCGGGTCGGCCGCCTCGCAGAAGTCGGGCCGGAACCGGTAATGCGTCGCGAACCGGACGTACTCACTCGTCGGGACGACCCGGTTGGCGACGACGCCGCCCTTGAGGCAGCCCATCCGGTCGGCCAGCACCACCTTCGGGGCCCCGCCGATCACCTCGAAGCACTCGGCGAGCATGCCCATCGTCGTGGCCGCCTTCTCATCCGCGGCGAACCGGACGAACCGGAACCGTGACCACGCCAGGACCGCGCAGAAGACGTGGACGCCGGCAACGACACCCCAGTCGATGACCAGGTGCTCACCCGGAGTCCACACCGCCGGACGACGCGGGTGTCCCCGCTCGGCCCGGAAGGTCTTCTTCTCCGCCGCGACCAGGCGGCGGAAGTTCCGCGGCGACCCGGCATAGCCAGCCGCGCGGGCCCTGGGCAGGAGCCGCTTGGCGCTGACCCGGCCCCGCGCCGACCGGACGGCCTCGGCAACCAGGTCACGCACGCACTCGTAGTTCGCCGGCCGCGGCTCCCGCCCCGGGCGGACCTCGCCCGAGGCGTGCCGTTCCACGACCCGCTTGACCGTCTTATGAGTCGTGCCGCACACCTGCGCCGCGCCACGGTAAGTGCCCACGTTCTCGTAGGCGGTGATGATGTCCAACTCTTCCCTCATGTTCTTCAATGGAGCTCCCCTGGGCGGTGCGGTGACTGGCTAGACACCGCCACCGTTCACCGTCCAGGGGCTCAGCTCACGGACGACACGAGCAGAGGGTGGGGACTTTCACTTGGCCACCAGCGGGGACCTCACATGGCCACCAGCGGGGACTTTTCCATGGCCACGGACACAGAGGCGATCCGTCGTCAACGAGGTCAGTGATGCCGTATCCGAGCCGGCCAGTTCTCGAGGCGTTGCCCGAGTTTCAGGGGACCGCGACAGTGCGCCAAAGCGCTGAGCAGCGCGAGCGTCTGGTCGCGTTCTCGGCCGAGCAGTATCGAGCCGGTCGCGCCCTGCGGCAGATCGCCGAGCTGACCGATCGATCCCAGACTGTTCTCTGCACGGGTTGTCCTGACCCAGGACGTTGGTCGGGGTCCCCCCCAAGATGGCGAAGGTCAGGTTGGGTGGCACTCGACTTCCTTGTTCGCGAATCTTGGCGAGCCGCGGACTCACTGCGCTGTACCTGGAAGACTGGGTGTGAGAGCGAAGTCGTTGAGTGCGCCTACCCAGCCGCTGAGTCAGGGCGCTTGTACGCCGGGATGGTCACCTCGTAGACCCGTAGCACGTAAGCCTTGGCTTCGTCCGGGTCGAACTTCACCCGGATGCCAGGCCAGTCGTTGGTTTCTGGGTAGGTCGATATACGCGCGGGCGACCATCGGAATCGATTGCGGAACCATCCGACGTTTTCCTGTGACTCGTAACGGATTGCCGCTCGGCCAGTGGCCGTGAGCACTGGGGTCTGGCGCTCGGTGCAGTGGTACGTCATCCAGGTACCCTCGGGATTCTCGCTCCACTGCTCTACCTTGGCGTCGCCCACGACCCAGCCCGGACCCAGTGCCGCGTCCACGAAGGAGTACGGGACTTGACTGAGGCGGCTCGCAACAGCCTGACCCCACTCGTCAGCGGCACGGCGGCGCGTGGCGTGCTCGGCTTGGGCTTTGGCCTGCTCGTCGGCGGTACGGCGCTTGAGGTCTATCCGAGCTTGGGCTGCGTCGTCCTGACAGACGAACTTTCCTTCGTAGCGTTGGCTGCAGTCAATGCATAGGTAGTCACCACATACTCCGCACGTGCCGGCAGCGAAGCGGGAACAGCGGGCGCAAGCAGGCCAGTCCGATGGCATGTGTCGATTTGACCACACGCCGACCCGAGACTGCTGCACGGATAGGTGAAAGGGTAGTCACGCAGCCTTGCTGTCCGTAGTGGTCATGACGGCGTGAGCGCTGTGTCGACAGCGAAGGGCCACGGGGCCGGTGATGGCACCACTCCCGACGCGATCCTGATCCGGCTGAGGTCGCTAATCTCGGTGACGGTCGCACCCGCAAAGCACGCACATCTTCGTGGCACCGAACTCGCACTCACGAGTGCAGTCAACAAGTGCCATTCGGCGAGCCCTGCGGCAGGCCGGAATCCAGCTGCGCGGCCCTGGGGCACCATCGACCTCAAGCGACGCCGCCAGGCCCTCCTGACGGGAGAGTGTTCAGCCTGCTAACAACTGGAGGGGAAGACAGGTCGTGACTGGGCGGCAAGTGAGGTGGGGTCGAACAGGTCGACCGGCCACTCGGGGGTCTGCTGGTCGGCGATCTCTGCGATGAGCCGGCGCAGCTGCTCCTCGAGCACGGACTCGGGGGACGTGACGTTCATCGCGGCACTCCGTTGCTCGGGTGAGTTGACGGCGGATGAGGTGGCTCCCGGCGATCGTGATCTCGGCCGGAGGCGACGGGGCGGGATCCGTTGACGACGTCTGCGGGCAACTCGTTGGGTATCGGGTACGCCTTGGGGTCCAAGCCGGCGCGCATCGCTGCGGACAGCAGCGACGCCAGGCGATAGTTCTGGCCCTCGGGGATCCGCTCGAGGGAGGCACGAGCGCTCATCCCGTCACCGTTGATCCAGAAGCTGAAGGCCGCCAACGACGCGGCCGGGGCCTCGGTACCTTCAGGAGCCCTGGTGAGAAGGTCCTTCCACATTTCGCCGTGGGCGAGGGACTCGGTCCGGGTGATGCCAGACCAGGCATGGTCTCGCAGTCCGACGTCCTGCACGTCCGCCAGGAGCCGGGCCGCATCGGTCTCCGACAGAGGGTTTCTGGTGGCGGCATGCCGCGTGGTGATCACCCCGATCCATGCGCGTTCCTCGGAGAGCAATTGTTCGTTCTGAAGCGTCTCTGCGGCAACGGATTTCGCGGAGGTCATGACCTCGGGGGAGATCACGTGAGCGCTCGGGGCGAAAGCGGCCCGATGCTCTTGGACGCTGCGATAGGGCGTCCTGCCGTCGCGGTACAGGGCCTCCGCCGCGACGCGGTCGCGCGCGGCCTGAGGAACCTGGCCGTGCTCGGGTGCATCCAGACGGACCCAACGGTCGCCGCTCACGGTGAGCGCGGCGGCCACCGGGCAGCTCGTCGCGAGCTCGTCGACCAAGCGGCCGCACGCGCTTTCGGCGAGATCCCGCCGAGAGGTGTAGGCCAGCAGGACCACGGGCGTGGAGTAGCGGCCATAGACCGGCGCGAGCTGGTCGATCATCGCCTGTCGCTCCTCGGCTGTCTTTGGGAGGTCCACCCGAGCCAGGGGAGCGGCGGAGTTGTCGACCGGAAAGATGATGATCGAGTCTTCGGGCGCGGCCCCGACCACGTGCGGCACTGCGGCCACGACGTCGTCGAGGTCGCGAAGAATCAATGGACGATTCGCCATGATCGACCCACTTCCGCTCTGTCGTTGGACTTCTCAAACCCTTAAGCGCGGCGGCCCTCGCGGGGGTTCACCGCGATGGCCGAACGGACCGTGGGATTCCCAAGTCGGTCGTTGGCCAGGTGCGCGCGGACGAAGTAGCTCGGTCGCAGATCGGCCAATGCCACCTTCAGAAACCGCTCTCCGTCTCGGAAGGACTCATCCACGGTGGTCACGTCCTGAGGAACGCGGACCTCGACAGCGGCCTCGCCATAGTGCAGCGGACCGGAGGCCCGGCCCGTGCGGTGGGTGGAGAAGAACGCGAACGGCATGTCGATCGGCGCAGCCGAACGCATCGCGCGATCACGCATGATGGCAGCGGCCGCACTATTGCTGGTGTGGTGATACAGCGTGAGCATCGGAGACATGCCCCCTAAAGCGTCGTCACTGACCCCGGAGGGTCACGACCCGCTCTGTTACCAAGACGGCAACGAATCTGTCAGGCGGTCGCGCAGCCCGTCGAGGTAGCGCAGGATCTCCCCGCGCGTTCGAGGGGGTTGCTCGGCAGACGTCCCGACCAAGACATGCCCGAGCATCTCCAGGTCGACCTCGTCGAAGCCTCCTCGCTCGACCATGAGCTGCAGTTGATGCACTGCTCCACGAGCTTGGACGAGGTCCTCCACAGGGATCGGCACGGCCTCGTCGCGATCTCGTTGCAACGGAACCCGCCAGAGGATCCCGTCCTCGCCTCTGTAGAGAGCAGCGGGATGCCCCGGATACTTTGCCAAGCTCGGGTGGTCACGCGGCTGCTCGCCACTACTCATTCCAGTCCCTCTCCTTGGTAATTCGGTCTCCATGTACTGGGCTTCGAGGAGGGGCAACAGCCTGAGCCCTAGCAGCCCTACGACAGCATCAGCGCGTCGTGGGAGTGCGCCAGCTGCGGAGCGCGGGTGCGCGACGTCGGCCCGTTCAGCGGTCACCCGGACGACGAACAGGAAGGGCGCGCGGCAGGGTGCGCCCGGCACGCCGACGACGTTGCCGCCTGGCGCAAGGCCTCGGGCTGGGACGAAGACTGAGCCGTGAGCACACTCGACCAGCTCGGTCGCGTCCTGCCGGTCACCTGTACTTGTTCGCCCCATCGTCCCGACGCTAGGAGCAATCCCCAGTCACAGTGCGACCTGCCGAGCGTGCTCGTCGAGGTTCCGACCCCACAACCACCAACCGAAGGACTCTGAGAGACGGGGATCAAGCGGCCCACTACTCGGTATGGACCGACGACGACTTGTCCCAGCGGTCACACGTCGAGGGCTGTTCCCCGGACCGTGCAGTGGCGTGGCTGCACCTTCAATCGGGCGCTGCCCTTCTGGTGCTCACTGACGACCCAAGCATGGGGGAGTTGCTGGCCTTCCACCGCGACCCGCAGGGGCGAGTGCGCAGCCTCACCCAATTCCGTCGTCTTCAGGTCGGCGGGAGCCCGTTCTCGGAAGCGCCGAGGACCTGTGCGAGCGATGGCAAGCATGGACCGCCTGGGCAGTGTAGGAACTTCCATCCGCAGGAGGCCCAGACCCTCACCCCGCAACGACGCGACGAAACGCCCCACACCCTCAACTGTGATGAGCCAGCTTAGTCCTCTGCCAGTCCGTAGTAATTCAGAGTGGGCGCCACAGCGTTGGACAGGTCGAACCAGGAGCCCATCGCCTTCTTGGCAGTGAATTCATCCCTATATACCGTGCCCCAATCTCCTCGAGACGACAGCCAAAGCTCCTCAGTCGTCGTTTCCCCGCGAGGGTCCTCCGCGCCGGGTCCGGTAACGCGTGTGAGTGGCGTCCTCCACGCCTCCACTCTTCGGGTCACGTCGGGCAGCAGGCGCCGACGCTCCACAACTTCCACCAGAGGTGTGGCTGGAATATTGGCGGCCCGAAGCCGTCCTCGAAGGACGTCACCGGCACTTTCGGAGGCGTGCCGACTTCCAATGCGTTGGGCCGCCTGCTGATCGTGCATCTGTCGGGTGCGTTCCTGTCGTTCCCGCTCTGCATCTTCGGAACAGGGTCGGCAGCGGTCGCTCGCAGCCCAAGGCCCTCCGTAACCATCCCTGATCAAGCCTTGATGCGTCATGCAGAACGAACGACTACACATTTGGCAGCGGCCGATGGCCAGAACGGCGCAGGCTGCACCACCTACGGGCACTTCACACTCTGCCGGCATCGCCCAATTATGGCAGTTCGATGTCATCACCGATGAGGCTTCCTTGAAGCGCACGTTTTCGAAGGCGCGGAGAAGTCAAAGATGCTTCGTGGGGAGGGCCCTGCGGCGGGCTTGTGGTCGAGCGGTCGGGATTCCATCAGGTCGGCGAAGCTCGGCAACTTGGAGCCGACGGGTAGATGCCGTCAGCGATTCGGGGCTCTTCGTACCTGGGGGTGGGGTCATAGGTTCAGCCCGCCGGCGATGAGGAGCATGCGGAGGCGGTAGTTGTCGCGGTTGCGGAAGCCGCGGGCGATGCGGCGGTGGAGTTCGATGAGGCCGTTGACGGCTTCTGTGCCGCCGTTGTTCGCGCCGTCGGTGTCGAGGTAGCCGAGGAACTCGCGACGCCACGTGGTCAGGGTCTTGCCGAGGCGGTTGACCTCGGGGATCGGGCAGGTCACGAAGGAGGTCAGGACCTTCTCGGCGACGGCTCGTCCGGCGGCGTGGCTGGCTTGGTGGTAGGCGTCGCGGACTTGTTGAGCGCACCGCCAAGCGACTTCGACCTCGACGTGTCGTTCGTCGGCGGCCCACGCCGCTTCGAGGCGTGATCGTTGTCGGTCAGTCAGGTTCTCCCGCCCCGAGCGGAGCACGTTCCGGATCCGATAGAGCGGATCATCGCGCCGTCCGCGGTGGCCGTGGATCTCTTGCTGGACCCGACGCCGGACGTCGTCGACGACTTGGGTGGCGAGGTGAGGTCGGCCCGGGGCGCGGTGACAGTGTTGCCGTCTGTTCCGTTTCCCCGGGCCGCCTCCCGAACCGGGCGTGCGGCTTGCACCGCACCCGGCTCTCCACGAGCCCGTGCCGAGGTCGAACCGTTAGGCGATGTGGGCGAGGGCGGCCCAGCGGGAGGGGATGACGCCGCGGTATCGGTAGCGGGTGACCGTCACCGATGCCGGGTCAAACAATGCCGTCTCCCCGTCGCGGGGCCACCAGCCGGTGGGCCCGTATCGTCGCCGGAGGGCCTTCCACCCCGTCTTGCGATGTTTGTTCCGCAGCCATCGGATGACCCGGTTCCACGTGTAGTGGCGCAGGTGTCCGAAAGTGGCCTTGGCCACCGCGTGACGGAAGTTGGTTCTGACAGCCTGAGTTGGCCCCACCGTGACGGCTTGGGGTGGCCCCACCTGGTCGGCGTGTCGGGTGGTGCGACGGTCTGATCTGGCCCCACCCCACGCCAGCGTGGTCGTCATGGCGAGACACGTGCAGGTGGTGGTGTCCGGGACGGGGTCTCGGGTGGAGTTGTTCGCGGCGATCCGCAGGGATGCCCGGGTCGAGGACTTGTCGATCCGGGAACTCGCGCGTCGTCATGGGGTGCACCGGCGGACGGTCCGGCAAGCGCTGGCGTCGGCGGACCCACCCCGACGGAAGACGCCGCAGCGAGTGGCGCCGAAGCTCGGCCCGTACGTCGAGGCGATCGACGCGATGCTCGTTGCTGACTTGGACGCGCCGCGGAAGCAGCGCCACACGGCCCGCCGAGTCCACTCCCGCCTCCTCGACGAACACGAGGCTGTGGTGTCGTATTCGACGGTGCGGGACTACGTGCATCGACGCCGGCCGGAGATCGCGGTCGAGCACGGCAAAGTCGCGGCGGTCGCGATGATCCCGCAAGACCACGCCCCAGGGGTGGAGGCGGAGGTCGACTTCGGCGAGGTCTGGGTGGTCCTGGATGGGGTGAAGACCAAGTGTCACCTGTTCGTGTACCGCCTCTCGCACTCCGGTGCCGCGCTCCACCGGGTCTATCCGACGTGCGGGCAGGAAGCCTTCCTGGAGGGCCACATCGACGCGTTCGAGACCTTCGGTGGGATCCCGACCGGGCACATCCGCTACGACAATCTCACCTCCGCGGTCTCCCAGGTGCTCTTCGGCTCGGGACGGCGCCGGACGGAGAACCCTCGCTGGGTGTTGTTCCGCTCCCACTACGGGTTCGACCCGTTCTACTGCCAGGTCGGGATCGAGGGCGCTCACGAGAAGGGCGGCGTCGAGGGCGAGGTCGGCCGGTTCCGCCGCACCTGGCTCACCCCCATGCCCGAGGTCAAGAACCTCGATGAGCTGAACGAGAAGATCGTCGGCTGGGAGGCCCGCGACCTCCACCGCCGCATCGAGGGCCGCCTGCACACCGTCGGGCACGACCTCGCGGTCGAGCAGCCGTTCCTGAACTCGCTGCCGGCGGACAGGTTTGATCCGGGTCTGGTCCTGAACCCGCGGGTGGACCGCTCCAGCTTGGTGACGGTACGGATGGTGAAGTACTCCGTCCCGGCCCGCCTCATCGGCCGACGCGTCCGCGTCTCCTTGCAAGCCTCCAGGGTGAAGGTGTTCGACGGCGGTCGCCTGGTCGCCGACCATCCTCGGCGGATCGCCCGCACCGGCTCGGTCGTTGACCTGGACCACTACTTGGAGGTCCTGGCGTTCAAGCCCGGAGCGCTGCCCGGGTCGACCGCGTTGGCCCAAGCCCGTGCCGCTGGCGTGTTCACCACCGCGCACGAGGACTTCTGGATCGCCTCTCGCCGTGTCAACGGCGACGCCGGCGGCACCCGCCAACTCATCGACGTCCTCCTGCTGCACCGGTCCCACCGCGCTGCCGACGTGATCGCCGGGATCCGCGCCGCCCTGTCTGTCGGGGTGGTCACCGCTGAGGTCGTGGCGGTCGAGACCCGCCGCCACGCCGCGACGGTCGCGGGTGGGGCCAACAACGGCCGTCACCTCGTTGCTCACGGCGTCGACGGCGAGCAGCAGGCCGGACGGCCCGAGCGGGTGGTGTCGCTGACCATGCGACGCCTTCTGGACCCGACGGCCGTCATCGCCGGCCTGCCACCGGACACCCGCCCGCTGCCCGACCTCGCGATCTATGACCGGCAACTCCTCAGCCAAGCCACCGGCACCGACCACCCCACCGCCGCCGATCCCGGAGGACCCTCATGACCCCGACCTCCACCACGACCTCCACCACGACGACGTTGCGTCGCCGGCGCGGACTGACTGAGGAAGCAGCCGCGGCTGCGGTCGACACCGCCTGCCGCCGGCTGCGGCTGCCCACGATCCGGGCCGTGGTCGAGGAAGCCGTCGCGGCCGCGACCAAAGACCAGCTCACCTACACAGGGTTCCTCGCCGAGCTGCTCCTGGCCGAGGTCGACGACCGCGACCGCCGCTCCACCGTCCGCCGGGTCAAGGCTGCCGGCTTCCCGCGGGAGAAGTACCTCGAGGACTTCGACCACGACGCCAACCCGAACATCAACCCCGCCCTGCTCAACACTCTCGCCGCCGGGGACTGGATCCGCCGCGGCGAACCCCTGTGCCTGATCGGGGACTCCGGCACCGGCAAGAGCCACCTGCTCATCGCGCTCGGGACCGCAGCGGCGATGAAGGGCTACCGAGTCAAGTACACCCTCGCCACGAGGCTGGTCAACGAGCTCGTCGAAGCCGCCGACGACAAGAACCTCACCAAGACGATCAACCGGTACGGCCGGGTCGACCTGCTCATCATCGACGAACTCGGCTACATGAGCCTGGACACCCGCGGCGCCGAACTCCTCTTCCAAGTCCTCACCGAACGCGAAGAGAAGAACTCCATCGCGATCGCCTCCAACGAATCCTTCGCCGGCTGGACCAAAACCTTCACCGACCCCCGCCTGTGCGCCGCCATCGTCGACCGTCTCACCTACGGTGGCACCATCATCGAAACCGGAACCACCAGCTACCGACTCAGTCACTCCCGCCGAGTCGTCTGAGGCGGATCCGCAAGACCCATTGCATGTGCTACGCGAAAGCGGCCAGCTCATCGTTCCGGTTGCGAGGATGCTCCCCGTGCATGAGTCTCCAACTATCACACCTCGCAGGGGGGGTGCTGGATCCATCAGGAAGATTGGAAACTCGATGACCCCACGACTTCGCGCTGTACTCGCGGCCACCATCTCAGCCATCTCGTTCGCCGCCATAGCGCCAGCAGCATCGGCGTCCTCCCAGCCGGACCCGACTCAGATCGCCGCTGTGCTCCCCGCCGAGCAATCGGCAGCCTTCAAACAGCTCGCCCAATCGCAGCAGGAACTCACCGCACAAATCTTGGCTGACCCAGATTTCGCCGTGCCCGGTCGGGAGCAAGCCCTCACTGCGAAGTACCGGCAGGTCGCCGTCACGAAGACCGCCAGCGACAGCACCAACCGGTCGCTGGCGGCCTCGGGAAGTCGGAGTTCGTGGGTATCTCAGAACTGGACGATCCTCGGGATCACGTACGCCAAGGTGACCACCACGGTCGGCTACTTCTACAACGGCAGCTCAGCGACCGCCATTGACTACTGCGTGGGGAATGCCGTCAATTATGTTCCCCTGCGCACCATCAACTACTACCCAACGACCTCCGTCAACTCCGATGGAACCGTAACCTGCCGAACCAACTGGACTCTCGATCGGCCATTGCAATCTACGGCCTACGGGGTTCAAGGGCTAAGGGTCAACGGCAACGGCACCATCGTGCGCACCTGGTACCTGTGAGGTGAGTTGACATGATGGCGCTCAACGCCCCGGAGTCCGGCCTGCTCGTGATCTGGTTCGCAGGCGTTCTGGCAGTCTTGATGTCAGGCGCCACCCGAGGATTCACCCCTCGAACTTGGCTCACACTTGCGGCTGCTGTCGTACTTCCCATCCTCGGTTCAGCACTCGGCGTTACGTACGCCTGGATGCGGCGTAAGCCGAGAATCAAGGACGCGCCGGCCTAGCCGATCCCAGAGAGCAGTGGGGCTCCCAAGTCCTGGACTTGGGAGCCCCACTGCTTCCCCCGCCGCAACACCTCTCCTCGGGATGGGATGGAGAGCCAATCCGAATACGTCCAGCAGGCGACCCAGCTGGGGCCCAATCAAACCGCCCGAGAGGGGCCAATTGAGCTTGACAGGGCCAGGAAGTAGGCCGTCCAGCCCCGCAGCACCGGATTGAGCTGGCGCAGCAGGTCGCCTAATGCGTGGTTCGTGCCTTGTTTCGTGATCGCCTTGACCTTGCGGCGGATCGAGGCCACCGACTTCTTGGCCGCGAAGGTGTAGACGTATCGCTTTCCGGTGCCCGGCTTCCGGTGCCGCTGGATGCGGAACCCGAGGAAGTCGAACCCGTCGTCGATGTGGACCACGGTGGTTTTCTCCGGCGACAGCCGCAGCCCCATCGGGGCCAGGACGTCGCCGACCTGATCGCGTAACGCCTCGGCGTGCTCCCGTGTGCCCGACACCAGGACCACGAAGTCGTCGGCGTAACGCACCAGGCGGTACACCGGCAGGCCGTGGCGGCGCCGGCGGGAGCGGTCGACCCGGGTCGGGCTGATGGCAGCCCAGACCTGAGCGAAGTGCTCGTCGAGCACTTCCAGGGCGATGTTGGCCAGCAGTGGGGAGAGGATCCCGCCCTGCGGGGTGCCGGTGTTCGACTCGCGGTGGACCTGGTCCTCGCTGAGGATCCCAGCCTTGAGGAACGCTTTGATCAAGGCCAGGACTCGCTTGTCCCCGATCCGTCGACGCACCCGGCCCATCAGGGCCGTGTGGTCAATCTCGTCGAAACATGCCGTGATGTCGCCTTCGAAGACCCACTCGTAGGAGCGGGACGCGAACATCTGCACCTCGGCGACCGCATCCCACGCCCGCCGCCGGGGCCGAAACCCGTAGGAGGAGGGGTGGAAGTCGGCCTCGAAGATGGGCTCCAGCACCAGCATGAGACACGCTTGGACCACCCGGTCGGTCACGGTCGGGATCCCCAGCCGCCGGTACTTGCCCGGAGACTTGGGGATCAACCGCTGCCGAACCGGCGCCGGGGCGAATGTACCCGACTTGACCTGCTCACGCAGGTCGGTCAGGAACGCCGTCACCGCTGCTGGCCCCTCGGCCGTGATCGCTCGGGCGGTGACCCGATCAACCCCGGCTGTGCGTGCCCCACGATTACCCGCAACCCGCTCCCAGGCCATCACCAGGAAAGCGGGGTCCACCACGAGATTGAACAAGTCGTCGAACCGGGCCGTGGTGTCCCCGGTCGACCATCGGTGCAACTTGGCCTGTATCCCCAGTACCCGGGCTCGCGCCTGTGACAGGCTCGGCCACGGCGCGTCGGTATTCACCGGCGACCTCCTGGCATTGCAGCACCCTCGTTGCGGACTCGCTGCCGCCCTTTGCCATGTGGACGGCTTTCCCATCCTCGGACTACTACGGCGGCTCCGCCCCCTACCGCGCCCGTCAGGCGACGGTGGCCCTGCCCGCCGGGCTGCTGGATGCAGCCCGGGTAGGGCGGGCACGGCAGGGTTCCCATGTTCACTGTGTCGCGGTCGGCGGGGGCGGTGCCCAGCTCTGCTCCGGCAGCATCGCCGCGAGTACGCCGCAGGCTTTCCTCGCGGCCTCCCGGACCGGCATCAATGACCGTCCCGGAAGTCGCCTCCCCGTTCGTCCGTTCGGCGCGCACTGCAGCCCGGCCCACATCCGCCAGGTTGGAGCCGGATCCACGATTACGGAGGTTCAACCACTGGTTCACTCTCGTTACACCTTCCCGCCTCGTTCGCCGGGCCCAGACCATCTGGCAGTACTGGCCCGCCCCGGCTTTGTCAGGGCTGCTTCCCACCCTCACCAGCACCTCCTGGCTCAGGCTGCCCTCAACTTCAACCCGGCCGCTGCGACGACCAGGCGATGGAGGTCTCTCACCTCCATCCGCACACACAGCGCCTCATGGCGCACCTTGACGACGTGGAAGGCGTCCAGGACCGAGCGGGCGTCTGCAAGTTGGTCATCGATGGCGTTCTTGTACCCGTGGAACGGATCCAACGTCGCCACCTCGACCCGGGTCCGGAACGCCTCGCCACGCTCCTTCAGCCACGTCGTGTAGGTCTCCCCGGACCGGCCGGGGACCAGGTCGAGCAGGCGGGCCTGGACGACCAATTCGCCTGCGGCGTTGGGATGGAGCGACAAATCGACCATCCCGGTCAACTCCTTGGGGCCGCGCCCGCCCTCCTCGACCGGCTTGGTTGAGACGTGATGCCACACGTGCTCATCGACCCCGAGCGGGTGACGCCCTCGAACCGGGACGGGTCGGCGTCAGCTGCCTGCAGCAGCGGCTTGATCGAGGACTACACCGTGTGCCACGTCGTCCCGGACCGCCGTGCCAAGCCCTGCACGGAGGCATGCTCACGCCGGAGTTCGCCGATGGCCCACCAGCACGCTCTCACCGTCAGCAGCCCGCGCGCTCGAGCGATGGCCTCGTCCTGCTCGTCGAAGACACCGACCGGGCACACCGGTTCCGGGCAGCGCCATCGGTGCTTGCGCCACACCACGGTGGCCGGCTTCCAGAACGCCGGAGCATCCACCAGGCGCACCTCACCCCGACCATGCCCCTGCGCGATGACGCCGCAGGTCGGGCAGCCCATCAGATCCGGCGCCGACTCCACCCGGATCGTCACCGCCCCACCGTCATCACGCTCGACACCGATCACATGCAGCCCAGGCAGGCCAAGCAGCAGGTCACAACGGGCGCAGTAGCCGCCGCGGACGCGGCAGCACACCGTAGGCTCGGGCATCGTCGAGGTCCTCGTGAACAGAGAGTCCTCTGATCCTCGGGGACCTCGACCCACCCCACGCTCACATTGCCACCCCGCGCGTCGTACTCACCCCACCCTCAAGTACGAAGAGCCCGATTCGGTCGCGGAGAACAATCGGCAGATCGCCGCGTACTTGGCAGTGGCACAGCCTGTCAATGTCACCCTCTCGGCCGACGATATCTGAGCCTTAGATTGACATAATCCAAATTATCGGCACTCAACTGAGAAGGCGGCACCTGGATCCGGCGTTCGCTACCGCTCAGCGTGTACGTTGCGCAGCCCTGAGCGTTCCAGCGGCGCACCACCACCGCACCTGAGATGCTTGAATGAACCCGCGAATTCGGGCCGCTCGTGGCACACATGGGTCAGGATTGTGCGATTTCCCATCAGGAGGAAGCCAGTGATCGGACCTATCACCGTGTGGTGGTCCCCCATGTGCACCGTTCAGGAACTGCGGCGTGCCGGTGCCGGATTCCTCCCTCCTCAGCCCGCGCTTCCGAACGACTTCTGGGACCAGCCGGATAACCTCCAAGCCGTCGTCGAATACCTCCAGGAGAATCCCCATGGCGACCAGACAGACTTGGTGTGGAAGGTAGCGGAGCCGGTCACGGAGGAAGAGCTTCGCCCTGTACACGACCCAACATACGTCGCCGCAACCCTATCCAATCCCGACACGTTCTCCGTCCGAGCGGCGCTGCATGCGGTAGGCGCCGCGCAGGCTGCAACCTCCGACGTGCTCGACCAGAGGGCACGGGCGAGTTACGCCCTGGTGGCCCCCGCGGGCCACCACGCCGGATACGCCGGGCGTGGACGCCCCGGCGACGTCGTAGAGTTCTGCTCCGGTGCCGTTGCCGCAGTTGACGCGTTGCGGCATCACCGAGTAACTCGCGTCGCGATACTCGATGTTGACGTGCATCACGGCAACGGCGCCCAGGACATCTTCTGGACCTCACCAGACGTGCTGACCGTGTCTTTACACGGGTGGCGCAACTGGGCACCTGGCACTGGAGGCCAAGACGCGGTCGGCGACGGGGACGGCCGCGGGACCAACATCAACCTGCCGCTGCCTTGGGGATCCGGCGGCCCGACCTACGACGCTGCAATATCAGAGGTTGTCGTGCCGGCGTTAGATGTCTTCGGGCCAGACCTCATCGTCGTGGCGGCCGGCTACGACGGAGGCTTCACTGATCCGTCGGGCCGGATGTCATTGTGTTCACGTGACTTTCACAGCATTGGGCAGACCCTCCGCCACTGGATCGACAGCAACGACTGTTTAGGGGTGGTCCTCACCCACGAGGGCGGCTATTCGACGAGTTACGTACCGATTCTCACTGCTGGTTTCATCAATGGCCTCGGCGGGGGCCCTCCCCCGACGGACCCGTTCCTCGCCCACTGGGGACCGAACTTCGCGCCGCCGATGAGCAAGGAAGCCGAGGATGTCATCGACCGAGGCCGGGCGGCTCTGGAACTCCTAGCGAGCCGCTGATCGCTCGCACGAACGCTTCGACAGCGCACCGTTCCTGGAGCGACAATGAACGCCTCTGGGCGTCGAGAGTTTGAGTCACCTGCGCTCGAGAACGCGCTCCGGGTATTGGGACGACGTCAGGGCCAAGCGAGGTAAGCCAGCCCAAGGCCAGCTCAACGGCTGACGCACCAAGATGCTCGGCAAGCCGACGGAAGTCCTGCGCTCTGCTGCGGCTAACGGAGACCTCCGGGATATGTGCCCGCGCATCAACGACCGGGAGCGACGCGGGATCGCGATCAGCGGCGACCAGGCCGCGACCAAGGGGACTGAATGCGAGCAGCGTGGTCCCGAGTTCGCGCGCAGTGGGCAGAAGATCCTCGGCTGCTGCAGGCGCAAGAACGGACATGGCCGCCTGCACGTAAGAAACCGGGGCCGCCACCGCGGCCCGCCGCAGCACCTCCGGATCGCTCGTGCACAGCCCGATGGCGGCCACCTTGCCAACTGCGACCAGGTCTGACAGAGCAGACATGGAGATCTCGATGGGGACGTCAGGGTCGACCCTGTGGAGCAGCAAAATGTCCAGCCGCTCACTCCCGAGACGCCGAAGCGACGCCTCACAGGCGCGCTTCAGATGGCCGGGGTGGCCGCAGGCGAGTCGCTGACCTGGGCGACCGGTTAGGCCGACTTTCGTCACTACCCGGAATGGATGCTCGGGGTACGCCTCCCGCACTGAGGCGACGAGCTCCTCACCGCCGACATACACATCGGCGGTGTCGACCAACGCCACGCCCTGCTGTACCGCATGCGCCAGGACAGCGGCGGCACGGGTCGGGTCGACAGGTCCATAACCTCCGGTGAGGGTCATGGTGCCAAGCCCCGGGGGGCGGGCAGCTATCACGGCGCCACAGCTTCGGCGGCGTCCGCGCCGCGAACCAAGATTTCCTGTCCGATCTGGACGACGTCGATGCGAGCCGCCGATGCAGACCGCGCGGCGTCCTCGGGAAGGCAGACGATCGGCTCGTCGTGGAGGTTGAAGGAGGTGTTTACCAAGCCCCTTCGGCCCGAGATGCGCCAGTACGCGGCAAGCAGGTCGGCCAGGTCGGAGTGAGGCCCTTCGTCGACAAGTTGGGGGCGTGCGGTCCCGTCACTATGGATCGCGGCGGGGATCTCAGTGCGCGCCACATCGGTGCAGGTGACCGCGGTAGTCATGAAGCGCATGGGTTGGCGCAGCGCATCCCAGTCGGCGAACAGGAGTGATGCCCACGCGGACAGGACGATGGGCGCGAATGGCATGACTTGCGAGCGGCCCAGTCGGACATTGAGATCGCGCAGGGTGGACTCGCAGTGGGCCGGGGCCAGCACGCTGCGGTGACCGAGAGCACGTGGACCGTACTCGCATCCACCCACAAACCTTGCTACGACGTGGCCTGCATGGAGGGCGCGCGCCATCTGGAGGTGCGCAGGCCCTTGCGCGGTGGAGCGCCGGTAGCCCGCGCCGAAGAATGGTGTCACCGCCTCGTCCGTAGCGTAGGCGGGCCCGAGGCCGACGTTGCCAAGCGGCGCTGGGCGACGGCCCTGCCGTTTGGCGAAGGTCCAGGCTGCGGCGCCGAGTGCAATCCCGGAATCGGTCATCCCGGGATGGACGTGCAGCTCGCTGACTTCGGCGAGCTGTCCGAGACGTCTGTTAAGCGAGACGTTGGCGAACACCCCTCCGGCCACCACGACGCTGGTCTCGCTCGTCGCCGCTAGATGATGGCGCACGAGGCGGATAGCCACGTCCTCCAGAACCTGCTGAACAGTCCGCGCTACGTCCGCCCGCTCGACGCCTTCGATTAGGCCCGCCATCCTGTCGTTGTGGAAGGACGCCACGCGATCCGGATATGGGCCTTGAACGATGCCGCGACTTAGCCCGCTGACCGGTCGGCCTGTGTGCGCATCGAATGAGATTAGTTCTCGAAGCGCGTCGTACAGGACTTGATGGAGAGTGCCATGCGCGGCGAGCGCCATGAGTTTGCCCTCGTCTCGCTGAGGTCGCATTCCACAGGCAACGGTGGCCGCCGAGTAGAGGTGCCCCAGCGAGTCCTCGGTTGGGATCATCGCGAGCGGTTCCAGGTTCGTCCCGCGCCCATGCCAGACGCTCCCGCTGAGGTCGTCGCCCTTGCCATCCAAGGTCACGACCAACGCCCGGTCGACGGGCGCCAGCAGGAACGAAGCAGCGTGGCAGGCGTGGTGCTCGACGAAGTAGTGAGGAACCGCATCGGGGTCCAGGCCAGCTAAGCGGACCGCCTCGATGGCATTAGCCACTCGCTCGGTCTGGGTAGACCGGGGAAGTTGGAAAAAGGTCGCCTCGTCAAGTCCGAGCTCGGACGCGCGGTGCATCCGCTGGGCCTCCCCATGGGATACCGCCTCGGCGAAATGGTCCCATGCTCGCTGCTGCAAGAGGTCGGGCGCCATAAGGCCGATGGCGATCGCGGTGACAGGCTCACTAATCTCGTGAGCACGGTCAAGGCACCAGCGGATGCTGCGTACCGGAAGGCTGCCCCCACCAGGCCGGGCGTCGTGGTTCTTGATGCGGCTGAAGCGTTCCTCCTCGATGACCGCCACCACGTCGCCCGAGTGCTCCGAGACGAGAGCAGCTCCAGCGTTATGCCCCTCGTAGACGCCCAGGATTGCCATCAGGCAGTCGCCTTGCCGGCGACCTTGACGCGGATCAACTCGCGGCCAGAGGATTCTTCGAGGTGAGGTCCGCGATGGAGCATACGACCATTGTCAAACACAAGAAGCTTCGACATCGTGACGACCGGTGAGTCGTAGGGGACCTCGTTGACGAGGCGCGCGACGAGCCCGACCCCGCGTCGCAGCGCCGGGGAGAACTCGTCCATCTGCTCCATTAGCACGGGCCACACCCACCGAGGTTTCTGCGGTCCGAATACGGGTGCCTGCAGGTTCGCGAGGTGCGGGAAGTTGTGCCGCCATTCGATCGGTTCGGTCTGCAGTGCCATCCACGCTGCAGGATCGACGGCAACTAAGCGCTGCTGCAGGGAGTTCAGGGCCAGCAGATCAGTCGATTGGTCGTCCGTTCCGACCCCCGACAGAAGGCCGAGCGCAGAGTAGCGGTTGGGTTCTTGCCAAGGGGTGCTATCAGTGTGCCATGACTGGTCATGTCGATGGCCCGCGCCCGACACCACGTGGCTGACGGTGCCTCCGATGTCGCCATGGACCTGGTCGGGGCGAAGGCCCATCCAAGCACTTACCAGTACCGCAGCTGCCACACTGGACATGCCCAACGGGAGTTCGAGTACGACATGACCACGAGGGCCGTTGATGCGCCGCCAAAACTCGGCTGCGAAGTTAGAGCGCCTTTTGTGAGCGTTCTTAGCCAACCAGGCTTGAGGTACGCCGGAGCGTAGCGCCTCGTCGGCCTCCGACACGCTGGTCAGGTCGGCGAGGTCGGTCGTCGCCCACTTCGCGGGGATTGGCAGCGAACCGGACGGGTCTCTTCCGTCAATCACCAGCAGGCCCGAAGTGGCGCCGCAGAAGATCGCCCACTACCCCACGGCGGGCCTCGTCTGCCAGCTCGGTCACGTAGACGTCGAGGTCCGAGTCGTATGTGAGCTGCGAGAAGTCATCTCCAAAGGCGCGGTGCACCCCGTCTAGCAGGCTGAGTCCGAACGATGGATAGCTGGAATCCAGGCTATGACCAAGGTAGAAGGCAAGGCTTCGCTGGCGGGTCGTGTGGGCATCGCGCTCGCGGTAGTTTTCGAGACTGAAGCGTGGATGGCACGCATCGAGCACGAGCTTAGGGAGCCGCCATACGGGCATCACGATCCGCTGCTCTCCCAGCGAGCGGACCGGGTAGCCGAGCGGCCGACGACCATTGACGAGCATGAACAGAAGTTCCGCGAGCAGGTCCTCACGGTTGTAGCCGAAGGCGAGATCGTGCAAGGCGTGCCGCCGGGCCAGGGTTCGCGCCGTCTTGAGGATTAGGAACGTCCCGAAGAAGTGCAGCGCCTCGGTGCCGAACACCGTCGAGAAGTCGCCATACAACGAGTCGACGGAAGTCCTGACGTCGAGGAGGTGCGCGAGTTCGTCAGCCTGGATCACCTGATGGCTAATCCCCAGGTCTTGGCAAAGGATCGTCGCACGGTCCGCTGCCGCCTGGGTCATCACGTCGCGGAACACAAGGGTGAAGGCGAAGAGTTTGTTTTGGGGGAGCTCCTTGCTCAATCCGTATGCGAGCGCGTTGCTGTCGCCACCGCCGGAGACGCCGAAGACGCACCCGCGCTCAGCAGTACCGTTCTCTCTCAGAAAGGTCGCCACCTCGTCGGCGACCAGTCCTTGCGCCTCCTCCGGGCCAAGTAGAACCTGCTTCCAGATCGCGGTCCTCCCGTCCTCACTCGGCGCGATCTGGTCAAAACCGACACCGGGCACCGTCCTTCCGTCCCCTGCGACGGCTGGCGGAAGGATGGTGTCGAAAAGGGTGTTTCGGAGGGCACGCAGCAGGACGTGCTCATTCTCGCCGTCTATCGAGTCCAGCGTGGTCCAGTGCGGGATGGGAAGCAGTTCGTCACCCGGGCGCACGAGGTATGCCTGGAACATTGTGTGGGGAAGGCGCAAGCTGGCCAGCGTGGTGGCAAGAGTCCGCCCTGCCGGCTGAACTTGCTGCCGACCCTGGACGTCCTCAAGGAAGATGGGGGCGGTCATACGGGCTGATCCTCCTGTGCGACGAGGCAAGTCGAACGTTCGTCTGTCAGCCCGGGAACGGGGTGAGGGCTGCGGTCCACGGGGGGTTGCAGTGCCAGTATCAGCCGCAGAACCTCCCGGGAATATCGCTCGGCCGGACAACTCCGAACTCCGGCGCCGAACGGCAGGTACGCCGGGTGGTCCCGGGTCCGGCAGCGCGTGGTGTCAAACTCAATCGGCCTCTCCCACGACGTCGGATCGCGATGAAGCAGCCAGGGAGACATCAGCACCAACGTCCCCGGAGCAATCCGTTCTAGCCGGGTGGTGAGATCGAGTGGCTCGACCGTCGTGCGGGTGATGAGCCAGCCCGGTGGAGCGATGCGGAGGAGCTCGGTGATGTCCGAAGTCGTGACGTCCCGGCCTCCCACGCCAACGGTGCGCGCGGTGCGGCAAACAGCCGCCAGACTGGCCCATCCGGCGAACGTCAGCGTGGCGACTTCTGCTGCAATTTCTGTCATCGTCCAGCCGCGATCAAGTAGTTCCCCTACGAAGGGAGCAGAAGGCGCGAGGACGTGCTCTATCTCGTCGTAGACATGGCCTATCGGCTCATGTGACCCGTCGGCGGACATCGCCGTTCGCGTAGCTGCGAGGGCGCGCCGACCCAAGTCGGCTAAGAAGGGACTGCAGGGGGCTCCAGACAGGTGCGCCAACAACAAGGTGGTTGTGTCCGGGATGGGGTCTCCGGAGCCATCTAATGCGGTCGACCCATCCGGAAGCGAACCGGACGCCGCCGCCCGGAGGGCAACCATGACTGCCCCACGCCTGCGCCGGAACTCCCGCCCCTCCGTGGCGATATGCCCTTGAATTGCGCGCATAGTGCCTGCCGGGCGGCCCTTCTGGGCACCCGACCTGAGGACGGCGCGAACGTCGTTCGGATGCAGAAGGACCAAACCAGGTCGGTCATCAACGATGACATCAATTGTCCTATTACCAGCGTCCTGGGCCGCCGCAACCAACGCGGCGAAGAGACGCGGTCGTTCAACGAACGAGAGGCCCGGGAGCACCTGTGGTGACAACTCGGGTCGCCCCAACGCTGGACCCGCTACATCTGCGCCGTCAACGCAGAGGCGCACAGAACAAACTCAACGCCCCCGTCGGTCATGGTCTCGAACTCCATCGAGGACAGGGTTGCGAGAACTACACCAGCCGCTTCCTCGACGACCTCAGCCTTTGCAATGTCGTGCATCTGAAACTCCTTGCGCCGCGCGATCCCTAGTGAGCGCAACGATACACCGGCTCGGCCTCCGGCGTTCCGTGTCGGCGAAGGTCCTCGTCGCTCGAGCACCTGCTCCGCAAGGCCAAGCCCGGCGCCAGGGTGTGCTTGTGCACCCCCGCTCAGGCCGCCTGGCTGAAGCATCTCGGGGAGCGGCGCACTTTCAGGTCGGAGGCGCGCCCCCCGCCGGCCACTCACTGAGCGAGATCCGGATGAGTCCCGTATCCGCGCAACAGCGCCGCCTCGATGAGGTGACGTTGGCCGAGCGGCGCAGCGAAGTCGTCGATGGCGCCCCGAACGGCGCGCGCCCTTGGCCAGGCGCCGGCGAGGTCCAGGTCGATCATGACGGGACCAGTTGCGCTGATGATGATGTTCTCCGGTCGCCAGTCGTCGGGGCAGTAGACCTCGCCCTGGGCGCGCGGCTCCGCGTAGGGCCAGACGAGGTCGTGGATCTGCCGGAGCAGGCGACCGACCGCCTCGGCGTGCCGGGCGTGCGTCGGCTCCACTGCGTGGACGTAGCCCACGACCGTCGCCCACCGATCGTCGATCTGAAGAGGCCGGTCTAGGAGGAGCTGCTCGGCAGGGACGCCGACCCGTTGGAACTCTTCGAGGTCGGCCACGTAGGCGGCCGACCGGTGAGGCAAGTGTTCCAGCTTGGCCACCAACGAGCAGCCATCGGTGACGGTGCGGCCAGAGGCCATTACGCGCAAGGGGCTCGCAGGTTTGATCCCGTTGCGGACCAGCGCTCTTCGCACGTTCCGTGTCGTCTCGGACAGCACATCACCCCCGCCTGTCGGAATGGGTTCAGCGGCCAGACTTGCGTGGCTGGTTTGGCAGACGGGTACCGGCCGGCAGCTTGGGCAGGCGCCTTCCTGCACGAGCGTCGGCGTCGGCGATCGCGGCTTGGACTGCTTGCTGGATCCAGGCAGAGCGCGTCAGGAAGCGCTTGGCTCTCTCGTCTGCCTCGATGGCTGCGTCCATGTCGGCCACCAAGTCCGCCCGCAGGGGGTGGTGACGGCTCAGGCCGACCACCTTCTTGGGGTGGTCGGCATCCGGCTTCCCGGACAGTTCGCGCCGCGACGGCAGCTCGAGCAGGCCGCGGCCTCGAACCCCTCGACGGATGTGCAGCTCGATCACCCAGTGCAGCCATTGGATGAACCCCGCCGGCGCGTCGGGATGGTGGCGCAGGTCGTACATGTAGGCCGCGCGAGCTCGCTGCCAGACCTCGGGGTCCCACCACGCACCGATCGACTCCCGGGACTCAGCGGTCACGCTCTCCCCCTTCCCTAACACCCAGCAGTGTGCATTGGCGGGGGGCTGCGTACCGAATATTGGCTTGGGACAGGGAGATCCGCGATCCCTGATCCACAGGGGAGCCTGTCGCCGCGCACTTTCCACAGCCATGGTTCGACCTCAGCGCGGTCCTCGTCACGTGACGAGGATAGCAAGTGTCAGTTCCATCTATTCGACAAGGAGTCGAGACCATGAGCAACACCGCCACCGCCTACGAGGTCGGCCACCTCTACGAGGTCGACCCCGCAGCGCTGAGGATCGGCGCGAACATCCGCACCGACACCCACCCCGACGCCAAGGAGTTCGCGGCGTCGATCAAGACCCGAGGCGTGCTGGAAGTCATCAGCGCGTACCTCGCCCCCGAGGGCGGACTGACCGTGCTGCGCGGACAGCGCCGCACCGTCGTCGCGGCCAAGGTGGGCACCCCGACCGGGGCCGTCCCCGTGCGCGTCGTGGCGGCACCCGAAGAGGTCGACCGGATCATCGACCAAGCCACCGAGAACCTGCACCGCCAGGCCATGCACACCCGCGAGACCCGAGACGCGGTCGAGCAGTTGGCCATGCTCGGCGTCTCGGCCGCGCAGATCGCCAAGCGCGTCGCCCTCCCCCGCGCCACTGTCGACAGTGCCCTGGCAGTCACCCGCAACAGCGCCACCAAGGAGCGCATGGACGCTGCCGGGATGACCTTGGAGGAGGCCGCCCTCTTCGCCGAGTTCGAGGACGACCCCGCCGCGATCGACGCCCTCACCAACGCGTGGGAGGAGCCGTGGCGTCGTCGCCAGCTGCCCCACATCGTCCAGCGGATGCGGGACGAGCGCGCCGAGGCCGAGGCCCTGCAGGCCGAAGTGGCGCGCCTGCGGGCCGACGGCCTGCCCGTGCTCGACCCCGCCGAGCTCCCGGCCGACCTGCACCGGCACACCCTCGCCAACCTGCGCACCGAGCAGGACCAGCCTGTCCCCGAGGACGAGTGGGCGCAGGTCACCGGTGCCGCCCTCGCCGTGACGGTCGAGTGGGCCGAGTCCGAGTACGACGACGCCGACGAGCCCGACGCGGACGAGGCCGACGGTCAGCAGGTCTACGTGCCCGTCTGGGTCTGCACCGACCCCGAGGCCGCTGGCCTGCACTACGCCTACGGGCCGCGTAACAGCACCGCTGACGACGGCTCGGCATCTTCCAAGGGCGAGGCCGAGCGGGACGAGGAGGCCGAGGCACGCCGCGAAGCCGAGAGCGCGGAGCGTCGCCGCGTCATCGCCAACAACAAGGCCTGGAAGGCTGCCGAGGTCGTGCGTCGTGAGTGGCTCACCGGGCTGCTCAACCGTCGCACCGTCCCCATCGGCGCCGAGGTCCTCGTCGCCCGCGCGGTCATCGGTCGCGAGTACAGCCTCAGCCACGCCCTCCAGCACGGGCACTTCCTGCTGCCCGACCTCCTCGGCGTCAAGACCCCCGAGGGCTACATGAGCCAGCGGGAGCGCAGCGCCCGGATCATCGAGGCGGCGACCACGCCCAAGGCCGCGATCATGCGCACCCTCGCCGCCGTCCTGGCGGCCTGGGAGGAGCGCAGCGGAACCCATACCTGGCGCAACCCCGGCGGATGGGACGCCGTGGTGATGACCGCCCTCACCGGCTGGGGCTACCCGGCCAGCGACGTCGAGCAACTTCTGATCCCCACCAAGGACAGCGACGCCGACCAGGACTGATCCAGCCTCGCCCGACACGACTGGTGGGAGTTGGCCATCTGTGGACAACCCACTAGTCGAATAGATCGACTAGATCGAATAGATTTTCGAAGTCAGCCACCCCCCACCCACCCGAAAGGACCGAGCACCATGGCTCACCAGATCGAGACCCACGGCAACCGCGCCGCAGCCCTCTTCGCCCGCACCGACCCGTGGCACCGCCTAGGCACCACCGTCGCCGGGGAGGCGTTCACCGCGCAGGACGCCATGACACTTGGCCACCTCGGCGGCTGGAACGTCCGCAAGGCCCCGGTCAGCGCGACCGAGATCGGCGAGGACGGAGTCACCACGATGGAGGTTCCCGGCGCGTACGCCACAGTGCGCACGAACCCCTTCACCGGACAGACCGAACCTCTCGCCGTCGTCGGCGCGGGCTACCACCCACTGCAGAACGAGGAGCACGCCGAGTTCCTGAACCACTTGGCCGACGCCTCCGGGGCGATCTTCGACACCGCGGGCAGCCTGCGCGACGGCCGCCAGGTCTTCGTCACGATGCGCCTGCCTCAGCACCTGAGCATCGGCGGCAGCGACCGGGTGGACCTGAACATCGCCGCCCTCAACAGTCACGACGGCAATAGCGCCTTCCGCCTGCTCGTGACCCCGGTCCGCGTGGTCTGCGCGAACACCCAGCACGCCGCGCTGCGCGACCACGTCTCATCGTGGTCGATCCGCCACACCCGGAACGCCAAGACTGCCGTCCAGGCGGCCCGCGACACCCTCGGTCTGACCTTCGCCTACGTCGAGGCCTTCGAGGTCGAAGCCGAGCGCATGATCAACACCACCGTCGCCGACGCACGATTCTTCGAGCTCGTCGATTCCCTCTTCGGAACCGTCGGGACAGACGCGCCTTCGCGCACCCGCAACGCGGCCCGCCGACGGACGTCCACCCTCGCCCACCTGTGGCACGACGCGGCCACACAATCGGGCATCGCGGGCACCGCCTGGGCGGCGTACCAGAGCGTCGTGGAGTACGTCGACCACCACGCCCCGGTCCGCGACAAGAGCAACGCCGCCACGGCACGCGCGGTCCGCCTGCTCACCACCGACGAACCCGCCCGGCTGAAGTCGGCCGCGTGGACCGCCCTGGCTCCTGCCTGAACCCACCCGCACACCCGAAGGAGCACACTCATGAGCAGTCAGCCCACCACCCGCGACCTCGACCTCTGGCTGATCGACAAGGACGCCGAAGGGGTGATCAAGCCGGGGCCCGGGGTCGTGTACGACCGAGCCGGGATCGGCATCGTCTTCATGGACGAGCGCGGTCGGGACTTCACCTTCATCGACGTCGGCACCGCGCTCGAGGCGTGGGCTGGCCAAGGCGCACGACTCTCCCCCGCGCTGGCTCGTGACCTCGCCCGCGCGCTCGAGCGGTTCGCGGACTACACAGACGGACACACGGCCTACGTCCGGGTCGAGACCGCCGACCCCTGACCCTCCACCACCACGCCACAGCGCCCGGCACGTGACCTCGACTCCGTGCCGGGCGTTGCCATGCCCGTCACCACAACGTCATTTGCTGCCCGTGCAAGGCGCTCAGCCGCGCCAGATCGGCAGCCACCAGCGCCGGGTCACGGCGGGCCAGATCGCGCAGTTCCCGCGCGCGCTGCCGTGACCCGCGCGGGTCACCGAGCGGAGACCCTGCACGCTCTCGCCGGATCACCCACTCGCGCCGGTTCTCCACGTAGGACGAGGCCACGACGTGCCCCTACCCCATCTGCTGACACAGCGGGTTGTCGCAACGATGGCCGAGCACGGGCACTCTTGCGGCCTCCTCGACGCCGTTGGCCAACGCGAACCCGAACCGGTGGGCGACCACGACGCGTCCCGAGGCGAGCCAGAATCGTCCGTGGCCGCGCCCCGAGACAGCCCCGGTCCACCAGGCGCACGACGAGCCCTCGACGCGCACGATCTTCGCGCGCCAGCGCGTGACCGTCTCGGCTGACGCGCACGCCGCCGCGAGGTCGGCCAGCCCGACCTCATCCAGTCGCGCCACGGCCTGACCCCGCGTCGGCTGCGGCGCTCCGCGCACCTGGGCCGGACGCCGGCGCTGTCGTCACCGCAGGCTCGGAGTCAGCGCCGGTTTCGGCCGGCGTGCCTGTTACGTGCCCTCCCCCGGTCCCCTCGACCCGGCGCAACCGTGTCGCCTCGCGCACGCTCAGCTGCTCCTCCCCGCCGCACCATTCCACCGCCTCCCGCAGTGTCAGACCCTCGGTGCGCGTGAGCGTCCGCAGCGCCTCACCGGCGCGAGCCTCGCACGCCGTGACCAGCGCATCCCGCTCGGCCAGCGCAGTCACCACGGTCACAGCCAGCGCGCTACGCCTGCGCTCCCGCTCCGCCCTGGCCTGACGCATCTTCGTCTGTGCATCCAGCGCCACTCGCCGCGCCTGCTGCCTCGCCGTCTGATTCGGCATGACCGGAACCCCTTCCACTCGACACGTTCCACCCTCCTAATGCGAGCCGACACCCTCCCGTGATCACCCTCGCCGCCACGTTCCTCGACCTCCACGCCGCCGAGCACCCCACCACGCACGTCCCCACCGAAGCCTCAACAAGCCCCGCGCGCCGCCGCCGCCGACTGCCTGACCACCCATTTCTGCGATTCCTACTGCCCCACACACCTCATGCATTCGCGGTCATTGCGCCTTCAACCAGTGACCCGCCAAGGGCCAGGTCCCGCTTTAGGGAGTGTGACCATGACCGTCCACAAGCTCACTGCCGGGAGCGGGTACGACTACCTGACGCGGCAGGTTGCGGCCCAGGACGCCACCGAGCGCGGCCATTCCGGCCTCGCGTCGTACTACAGCGCCAAAGGTGAGGCTCCCGGCGTTTGGGTCGGCAGCGGTTTGGAGCATCTGGAGGGCTTGGCCGCCGGGGACCTGGTGACCGAGGAGCAGATGCGCAACCTGTTCGGCTCAGGGCGCCATCCCCTGGCTGAGCAGTTGCGCGCTGCGGCGGCCGCAACCGGCATGGATGTCACCGCCCAAGAGCGCGCGACCTGGTTGGGAACGCCGTACAAGGTGTACTCCGATGTCTCGGAGTTCCGTCGTCGGGTCGCGCAGCGAGTGGCGATCGTCAATGTCCAGCGCGGCCTGTCCGCCGACGCCCCCGGCAGCCTGGAGGATCGGGCCCGGATCCGTACCCAAGTCGCCGCCGAGATCTTCCGGGACGAGTTCGGTCGCGACCCCGCGGATGCGCGTGAGCTGGCGGCCACCATCGCCAAGCACTCTCGCCCCCGCACGAACGCGGTCGCAGGTTTCGACTTGACCTTCTCCCCCGTCAAGAGCGTCAGCACGCTTTGGGCGATCGCCGACCAGCCGGTCGCGGCCGCGATCGAACGGGCTCACCAGATGGCCGTGCAGGATGCGCTGGCCTACTTGGAAGGCCACGCGTTGTTCACCCGGGAGGGCACCAACGGGATCCGTCAGGTTGAGACCAATGGTCTGATCGCCACCGCCTTCACGCACCGGGATTCGCGCGCGGGAGACCCGGATCTTCACACCCACGTCGCGGTCGCCAACAAGGTGCGCGCCAAGGGCAGCGGGAAGTGGTTGGCCATCGACGGGCGCCTGATCTACAAGGCAAACGTGGCAGCCTCTGAGACCTACAACACCCGCCTCGAGCACCACCTGCGCCGCACCCTCGGAGTCCGCTTCGAAGCACGCCCTAGCCAGGACGCACGCAAACGACCCATCCGCGAGATCGTCGGGGTTGACCCCGACCTGAACACGCGCTGGTCCTCGCGCCGGCAGAGCATCGAGGACCGCCGTCGGGCCCTGGCCAAGGCGTTCCAAGCCAACCATGGCCGCCCGCCTTCACCGATCGAATCCATTCAGCTCGCCCAGCAGGCGACCCTGGAAACCCGCGAGGCCAAGCACGAACCACGCAGCCTCGACGAGCAACGGGCCGCGTGGGCTCGTCAAGCCCAAGACGTTCTCGGGGGCCCTCGCAAGGTGCAGGCGATGATCAGCGCCGCACTCTCCCCGCAGCACCGCACCACCGCCCGTGTGGACAGTACGTGGATTCACGACACCGCAGCCGGAATCCAGGCCACCCTGCAGGCCCGCAGGTCCCACTGGCAGCGCTGGCACGTCGAGGCCGAAGCCCTACGCCAGGTCCGCAAGGTCGACCTCGATACCGCCGACATCGACCGAGTGGTCGGGTTCGTCGTCGATGAGGTCCTCACCGCTCACTCGGTCCCGTTGACTCGGGCGGAGGACCCCGTCGAGGTCCCCGAAGCACTGCGGCGAAGCGACGGCAGCAGCGTGTACACGATCGCGAACTCGGCACGCTTCACCTCCCCTGACCTCCTGGCCGCCGAGGCCCGGATCGTGGCCTGTGCCGGCCAGCACGACGGCCTGCGTATCTCCGCAGCCGCAGTGGATCTGGCCATGCTGTCCTCCACCGCCAACGGGCTCCCACTCAACGCCGGCCAGGCAACCCTGGTCCGGGAAATGGCCACCTCCGGCGCGAGGCTCCAGCTCGCCATCGCCCCAGCTGGCGCGGGCAAGACCACCGCGATGAGCGCCCTCGCCCATGCCTGGTCCGAAGGAGGCGGCACTGTCATCGGCTTGGCCCCATCGGCCGCAGCCGCCGACGTCCTCGGCGAGAACATCGGCGCCACCACCGACACCATGGCCAAGCTGACTTGGCACCTGGACCACCCGGCTCTGGGCGAGTTGCCGGAGTGGGCCGACGCCATCGGACCCGCCAGCCTGGTTGTCATCGATGAGGCCGGCATGGCCGACACTCTCAGCCTCGACAAGGTTCTTGACTTCGTGATCGCCCGGGGCGCCTCCGTGCGGCTCATCGGCGACGACCAGCAGCTGGCATCGGTCGGCGCCGGCGGCGTGCTGCGCGACATCCAAGCCACCCACGGCAGCCTTCACCTGACCGAGCTGATGCGCTTCGCCGACCCCGCCGAAGGTGCCGCCTCCTTGGCCCTGCGTGACGGACTGCCCGAGGCTCTCGGCTTCTACCTGGACCGCGATCGCGTCCACGTTGGCGACTTGGCCACCATGACCGACAGCGTCTTCACCGCTTGGCAGCAAAGCCACGCCGCCGGCGGTGACGCCCTCATGCTCGCTCCCACCCGCGACCTGGTCGCCGAACTGAACCAGCGGGCGCGCCAGTACCGACTCAACACCCAACCCGACGCTGCACAACAGGTTTCCGTGAGGCTCGCGGACGGCAACCACGCCTCCGTCGGCGACACCGTCATCACTCGAACCAACGACCGGACCCTACGCATCGCAGCGACGGACTGGGTCAAGAACGGGGACCGCTGGACCGTCGCAGGCGTCGACGAGCACGGGACCGTGAGCGTTCAACACGCGAAGAACGGCCGCTTCGTGGACCTTCCGGCGTCCTACGTCGCTGCTTCCCTCGAGCTCGGGTACGCCTGCACGATTCACACCGCCCAAGGGGTCACCGCCGACACCAGTCACACTCTGCTCAGCGGTGCCGAGCCGCGCCAACTGGCCTACACCGCCCTCACCCGGGGCCGGAACGCAAACCACCTTTACCTCGAGGTCGTCGGCGACGGTAACGAGCACAACGTGATCCGCCCGGACCACACCCACCCTGCGACGGCCACCGACATCCTCGAACAGATCCTGGCCCGTGACGACTCCTCCCGCTCCGCCGCCACCACCTCCCGGGACGCCAGCGACCCCTCCCTTCAACTCGTGGACGAGGTCAGTCGCTACGTCGACTCTCTCTACGTCGCGGCCGAGGCCCGACTGGGCCCGGCCCACGTTGCACGCCTTGACGCCGCAGCCGACACGATCGTCCCGGACCTGACCCGCGCGGACGCCTGGCCCACCCTGCGAGCCCACCTGCTGCTGCTGTCCGCGCACGGCCTCGACCCTGTCGCAGAACTGCACACGGCAGCCACCATGCGCGAGGTCGACACCGCCGCCGACGTTGCCTCCGTCATTGACTGGCGCCTCGACGACACCGGCCTGCGCAGCGCCGGCACCGGCCCCCTCCCCTGGCTGCCCGGCGTACCCGAGGACCTCGCCGACGACCCCGAGTGGGGCCCGTACCTGGCTGCGCGGGCCGCCCGCGTCCGTGACCTGAGCGGACAGGTCACCGCGCAGGTCACTGCAGTTAACGCTCTGCCCGACTGGGCCCGCCAGGGTCAAGGCCGACCGGCAACCGACCTGCTCATCGACGTCGCCGTCTGGCGCGCCGCCACCGGCGTCGACCCCGCCGATCGACGCCCCACCGGACCCACCCAGATCAGCAAAGCCGCCTACGTCTGGCAGGCCGGACTCAAGGCCCGCCTCGCCGGCAACCGCACACCAGCGCTGGCCGAATGGCGAGACATCTTCGAGCGCGTCCTGACCCACCCCCACCGCGACCCGTTCACGCCACTGTTGGCCGAACGACTCTCCGCGATCTCCCGGGCCGGCATCGACGCCCCCACCATGGTACGCCGCGCCCTCGCCGAGGGCCCACTCCCGGACGACCACAACGCCGCCGCCCTGTGGTGGCGGATCACCGGCCACCTCTCCCCCGCCGTCGCAGCCCAGGCCGCCGGAGACCACCACCTGCGCACCGACTGGGCCGACCAGCTCCCCGGCCTCCTTGGACCAGACCTCGCTGCACACGTGCGCGAGTCCAGCTGGTGGCCCACGCTGGTCACCGTCGTCGACCAAGCTGTCGCCCGCGGCGGGCGCCTCGAGGACCTCCTCGCACACACTCCCCTCGACGCCCAAGACCTCGACCCATGCCAAGCGCTGGTCTGGCGGATCTCCGTCCTCAACGACCCGCCCCCCACCGAGCAGGACCGCGCCTCCTGGCCCGACCTGGACGAGGTCCTCGACAACGAGGACAACCCGTTCTGGGACACGGCACCCGAGTGGGCACCCACCGAGCAGGAGTGGGACGGCCTGCGCCCCGTCGATGCCGACGAACCCGTGGAAGCGGCCGACCGAGAGTCCCTCCCGGACCTTGTCGACGACATCGCCCCAGACGACGACGAAAGCAACCTTGGATACCTCGCCTGGGCCGGGCGCGCCCGCGAGTTCGCAACGCCGCTGCCGCCAACGGACCGCGAGATCGATGCCCAACTCGCCCGCGCCTACGACGCTGACACTGCGGCTGTCAGCCCCGAGCGGATCCTTGAGCTGAACCGAATGGCGATGGACTACTACAGCGGGAAGTTCGTCGGCTCTTGGGCCCAGGCGTACCTCGTCGAGCGCCTCGGCGTTGACCTCACCGGCGACCCCCACATCCAACCTGGGTACGCCCCAGCCGGCTGGACGAACCTCGTCAACCATCTCCGCCACGCCGGCGTCACCGACCTCGAGCTCACCGAATCCGGACTGGCGAGCGTGGCGCGAAACGGGCGCGTCATCGACCGCTTCCGCGACCGACTCGTCTTCCCGATCACCCGCACCAACGCAATTGGCGACCTCGAGCCGTTGGGGTTCGTCGGCCGCCGCCACCCCAGCCTCGAGAGCAAGGACGCTGGCCCGAAGTACCTCAACACACCCGAAACCGTCCTGTTCCACAAGGGCGCACAACTGCACATCGTCCGCGAGGACCTCCTCGCGGGAGGCGCCACCCCTGTGCTTGTCGAAGGGCCAATGGACGCTCTGGCCGTCTCGATCGCCGGCCGCGGCAACTACGTCGGACTCGCCCCGCTGGGCACCTCACTGACTGAGGAGCAGGCGGGTCAACTCGCCCGCCTGTCCCACGCCCACCACAGCACGCCCGTCGTGGCCACCGACGCAGACCTCGCCGGCCAGATCGCCGCCCAACGCGACTACTGGCTCTTGGCCCAGCACGGTCTCACGCCGCACACGGTCCAGATGCGACCCGGCAGCGACCCGGCCGACATGCTTGCCCTCAACGGAGCCCAGCCACTTCACCAACTCCTCCAGAACCAGCACCTCCTGGCGGAGGACCTACTGGCCGAGCGACTTACTCACCTCGAAGGGCTGGGAGCAGCCCGCGCCGCCACAAGGGTCCTCGCCGCCGATCACCCAACGAACTGGAGCGACGGCGTGGAACGGATCGCCCAGACCACCGGCGTTCCACCAGCTCGGGTCCGCCGGGAGCTGGTTGACACCCTCCGCAGCTGGAGCGAAGATCCGCGCACGATCACCGCAGACGAGATCAACGACCTCTCCACCGTCCGGACGCGGATTTCCTCCTCCTCATCGTCCGAGCCTGTTGAGACCTCTCGCTCCGTCGCTCCCCGATCGTCACCCCCCGCACCGGCCCGAGGTCCGGCAGAGTCAACAGCGCGCCGCTGACCGATCCTCTCTCTGCGTGTGTTGGCGGAAGCCCTGGGACGTGGCCAACCCGGCCTGTCTTGGTGGGGCCAGCTGAGACTGCCAGAAACCAGAAACCCCAAAACCAACTCTCGACACACCCGTCTGTGCCTATCTCGCGCATTCTGAGAGAAGTGCCGCCGATGTTTTGTCTTTGCCCCAGGTGTCCGCGCGTGGGGGCCTGTCGAAATGTGGCGGCGCCGGTATGGTCGCGGGCATGAAATTGAACTGCAGCGACTTGTGGCTCCGCGAGGCATGCGCCCGAACTGTAAGAGCAAAGGTAGAGGCCTGATGGCAGGGCTGGCCTACGATCGCATTCGATCAATGATGAATGCGATCGTGCATTATGCGCCCGACGGAGAATATGAAATCCGGACGATGATTGACGAGTCCGACACATGGCTGGGCTCTTGGGCGAACGATTCGGCCTATGTCCTAGTTGCGGCATCTGAATCAGACCGAAATTTGCCTCGGACGATGATGGATGTGCATGCCGGGGGCGCGTACGCCATGACACCACTGCCGGTTCTTTTTCAAACCCTCACCGCAGCCTCGTGGCGTTTCGACTTCGGCGGCCCATGGGCTCGCAAGTTGCCGAACGGCGCAGCCTTCGGGTGGCGTACGCGAATCCCCTCGGACTTTTTCATAGAGTCGACGCTCAGTGATGCGGGAGCCTTCCTAACTGGCATGGTCGACCAGTTCGCGGCGGTTTGCAACGTGCTCGCTGATGAACTGCTTCCACTCACCGGCGGGATGAAAATCCGGGCGGCGGACCCCGACGCCTGGCCACCACTGATCCGTGGGACCGTCCCGCCCATGGATGACGAGATCCCCCCAAGCTGAGAAGGCCAGACAGGTAGCTGACTCTTTGTCGTTGACGGTGGCGCTGGAGCGACTTGCCGGGTTATCCACGCCCCTTGCAGCTCTTGCAGCGGCCGGATGCGCCACATGACTCACACTTCTTCTTGTTCGTCCACCCGCCTCCGATGTAGCCCGTTCCGCGACAGGGGGCGCACGCTCCTGTGTTGCTGCAGCTCTTGCATGCCATGATCTTCTCCTCAGAGTGGGTTGTTTCCGGCTATGTACCGGCGGTTGTCGAGAACGCGGCATCGCGGGGTCCAGTCGGAACCGTCCCAGAACCTCTCAGCCTTGGCGAACGCCGGATCGGCGTACCACCCGGGTGTGGTGAGGGCCTGCGCGCGAGGTTGGTTCAGCACAAGTCCCTCGAAGTTCCCGAAGGCGGTAGCGGCCCACGCAATAGCCGAGAAGTGCCACTCGGGGGTGCGCACGAGGTTGGGGTTGGCGTTCACTTGCTCAAGGCTGAGTTCCGAGATGGTCGAGTAGTTGTCGGCGAGGTTCTTCAGGTCGCTCGGCTCCGGCCCGCCGGCGAGAGATCGGAGGTCGTCGAAGGATCGGGAAGGGTCTTCCAGAAGCATCGAGATGAACATGAGGGACCCTCTGAGGGAGACCCACTTGACGAGACTCGCCTCGCGTTCCATGACCTGCTCGAGACGGGCCTGCCGGGATGCCCGATCGTGGCCAAGGTGTATGGCCTCGCCGAACAGCCTGGCGCGGCGGGGTTGGCTGCCGCGCACCTCTGGTTCGTCCATCGGCTCTCCCGAGATGCTCCGGGGATTACTGATGGAAGGGCCCTCTGTTCCAGGATCATTCTTGGGGCCGAAGAAGCCCATCCTGCCTCCTAATTCTGCGTGTTGATCGGGCTGTGGGTGAGAGCTCTCGGACGGATGGATTCAACGGCTACGACGATAGGGGCGCGTGGGCGCCGGGGCATGCGGATCGCGAAGGTTGACGCTGGGCGTGGCGAGTTTCACTTTCGCGCGTCGTGGAGACGAAGCGCAGCGTCGGCCCAGCCTTGCCCAGGCGAACCGTGACTGGTGCGGCCACCTCAATGGGTTCAGTCACTCGGACTCCGTCGACGTACGTGCCGTTCGTCGATTCGAGATCCTCGATCCAGGTGCGTCCACGGTAGCTGCGAATTGTCGCGTGACTCTTGGAGACCTCCGGATCGAGGAACACAACGTCAGCCGCGTGCCCCCGACCGATCACGGTTGTTCCATCTGGCACGATGGCGAGGACTTCCCCATTGGGCAGGATCACATGATCGCGGGTGTGCGTCGTTGCCTCCCGCGCCACGTCGCTAGCCGGATTCTGTGGGAGGAGTGGCACCGTAGACGGCTCGCTCCGAAGGGGCGCCGCATCGCTCGCCTCCCCGGGGTGAGGTGCAGGTCGGCGGTAACTGGGTCGAATCGTGGGCCAACCAACGGCTGTTTCATCATCTACCTCGATCCATACTCGAGGACGGCCCAAGGAGCGCCACCCGAGCCTTGTCGCCATGTCGATCATGGCTTCCTCGATGGCCATCTCGACGGCCTCGTGACGACCCTCGAGCGCGTCGAACTCGAGTGGGTGAAGCCCAAGCGTGACTTCGCTGGGGGCGACAAACCTGTCAGCGCTGATGGGGAGCCTTTCGGCGACGGCCCATCGGATGAGTCGTCGGGTCACGCCAATCGGCGACGGACTCTGGGGCCACGCTGAAAGTGCCAACGACCATGCGAGGTCGAGCACAGTACCTGCGGCCGGTTGTCGCGTGCCTCGATTGCGACGGCGCCGTCGAAACGCCAAGGCGCCAGCGAATACCAGTCCAATGAGCAGGTAGATCATGTCCATTCCTCCGTTCCGGTAGATGGCTCCAGCCAACCTGGAAGGCGCGTGTGGAGGGAAGTGACGTCGTCACTACCCTCCGCGACCGCGATACAGGAAGATCTCCATCTGGCGGCGGTGCCGCCATCCACATCTAGAGAACGGACAACCCCGGTGGACGCGCTTGTACAGTTCTTCGGAGGCCTCATCGGCTTGGCCGTGGCAATTTGGGGGGGCCTTGCTTTTGCCCGCTACCTCACCCGGTCACGACGCACGGACGCACCGCGCTCAGTCGGCGTTCAGGGCCGGACACTCGCACCTACGAGTACCACGCCGGCGGGGTATACCGGTGGGGACGCGTTGACCCAACCGCCACCACAACAGGCGTCCGCAGACCCCCGGGAGGAGGCCCGTCAGCGGGCCGAGGAGCAGGTGGCCGCGCGCAACGCCATGTTCAACTTCGACCCTCAAGGTCCCGACAAGACGGCGATGCGTGCCCGCGCTGCCCTGGTGGAGGGGCGGACGGGCGAGGCGTTAAACCTGAGCGTCAAGGCAATCGACCAGTTGCACGACCTCTACGTCTTCGAGGAGTTCAGGCAACGCCAGGCTGCTCCTAGCGACAGTTTCCTCATTGATGCCCTTCGCGACAGCCTGAGCGCGCACAGGGACGCTGATCGCGGCGCCGATGTGTCCGGACAGGTTCGCGAAGCGACTCATCGGCTACGCACCATCTCCACAACACTGGAGCGGCACCGGGGCGACGCGACGCTCTATCGCCGCGGACTCGATGATCTCGCTCGATTGGCTCCCGACATCGATGTCGACGACATCTACTGGTACTGACCAGCCCTTCACGAACGAAACGAGTTGAGACAACCGTGAGCAGCACATCCAGTTCCCCCGAGCCCTTCTGGCGCACCCCGCCGTTCGACAGTGTCGATGCGCAGGTCCTCTACCAGCACGGCATCAACTGCGTTGCCAGAGCGACTCCGGACGGCCCCGGGATGATGTCCACCGGCTGGGCCCTGTGGGACCTCGTCGGTCCACACCAGTTCCAAGTCAGGGACTTCCTTCAGGACGGCTACAAAGCGTGGTCCGGCAGCGGCGCAACCGCTGAGCAGCGCGTCCACTTCCTTGGCGATCTTCTGTCCCGACTCCGCGAGATCTACCCCGAGATCCCGGCCGATGCGGACGTGTGGAGCATGCCCAAGCATGTCGCCGAACCTGCTTCCCAGCTTTACAGTCTTCGGGCATGGACAGCGTCTGAGCTTCTGGAAGTTGCCGGACCCAGTGGACTGTTGACTCCTGCAGTTGAGGAGCAAGTATTCCGCGCGTTGAGCACCACCCACACTGCGTTCCTGCCGGTGAGGTCGCAGCAGCACTACGACCATCTCATCGCCCAAAGGGGCCACTCAAGTCCCGGCGCCAACGAGTAGGCCCGGTACGAGACCCAATGCTCACCAACCAGCAGTCGCCAGCCCGCACAGCTGAGGATTTCGTTCAGGCGCTTGAACCCTGGTCTTCGAGCGAAGCTGCTTTTGGACCGGGCGCGGGCCTTGATGAGGCCATCGACCGCATTCAGGCTGTGGCGGACGCATCGACCCTGCCGGTGCTCGCTCAGGGGTTGGGTCTGTACCTGCACCGTCTTCGAAGAGAGGGGCGCCTGACGGTTGGGCAGTGGGAGGCCTTGCTGGGTGGGGATCCGGCTTCGTCAGCGACCGGAGCCCGGGGGGTTCTTCGTGACGCGATCGACCGCAGCATCGGTCTCTGGGACGCGGTGGGCCTGCCGGAGGGCGCCCGTCGCGCCTCTTGGGCCGACCCGCAGGTGGCCGCCTGGATGCTCGCCTTCCACGGCGTGGTTTGGGGCCGGGCCATTGCCCGAGGACTGCTCGCCAGCAGGGAGCAGGGCGCAGGTACCCGCGCGCTGGTCGAGGCAATGGAAAACGCCGTCAGTGCAGTTCCTTTGCGACACGACCTCCTCCAGCAAGAAGACCTACGTGAGGTGGCCACGGCAAGGGCTTTCCCATCACCGGGAGCGGTGTTCGGCACCGGTGAGGGAGGAAGGTGGCGACTCGTTGAGTGCATCTTTGCGCGGGGTTCGACTCGCATCTACGCCGTCGAGGCGATCAACCCGTCCAGCTCCCTGCGGGATGTTCCGATGGTGGCCAAGATCGTCGAACGGAGTGCTCTGCCGGCCGAGGCCGGCGGAGCGGTTGAGAATCTCGCCCGCAGTTCCTTTGTCATGAGGTCACTCGCGAGGCCGTCGGTCCCGAACTACTACGTCGACATCCTTCCCCGCGCCATAACCGACCTTCACGCGTGGTGGGCCGAACATTGCCACTCACGCAGCCGAAGGCTCACCGGGCGAGAAGTGGCCGCCTTCGCCCTTCCTATGACGCAGGCTGTCGTCGATCTCCACTTCGGGGCCGGAGGAGGCATGCCGCACGTACATGGCGACCTCAAACTTGGCCAGTTCCTCATCGGCTCCCCCGAAGGCTCTGCCCTCCAACTCTCCGATCTTGACCTCGTCGTTCCGGCCGCCCCAATCATGCGGTCAACGCACTCACCGATCGAGGCTCCCACCACGGTGGCCGCGTTGGGCTTCACCAAAGGGATGGTGCCACCTGATCACGACCCTGAACGGCCACGCGCTTCTCGTCGAAACGACACCTGGGCCTTGGGCGTCTGCTGGCACCTCTTGTTGACCAATCGCCATCCTGCCGATGTCGCGGCAGGCAAGGAACTTACGGACTACGAGCGCGCCCGGACTGTTCAAGACGGCAGTGCCGGTGTCGAACTTGACCCGGGGACGCCTGCCCCGTGGCGTCCCGTCCTGCACTCCGCGCTGAGCCGAACATCCCGACCTCGACCAGCCGAACTACTACCCGCTCTGCGCGAGATATACCACCCGTTGGGGCCGGACCTGGTCTACGGCGTGGTCGATCTGCTCAATGGCCAAACCCTGCTGACCCAAGCCTCCGGAGAAGGGGGGGTCAGGAGCGACCTCTACCCGACCACTTCGACGCGAGTCGCCTCTGCGCGTGCTCTCCTTGCTGAGGCAGGCGCGCATGGCGCCTGAATCGCGAGTGGTAGCAACTGTTACGTCCCTTGGCGATGGCTCCCGTGGCCAATCGTGGCAGCTCTCGCCCGGCGACAGCCTCAGTATCGGTCGCTCGCCAACCTCAGACCTCCTTCTCGAGTCACCTGGCATCAGCCGAAATGCGGGGCACCTGTACGCGGGCCCCTCATTCCTCGCCATCACCAGGAACCCCTCTCCCGGAGGAGATGCCATCGGCAAGTTGTGGGTTAACTCATTCGAGGCTGACGGCCCCGTGCTCGTGCGTGCGGGTGGCACTGTGGCCATCGACACTCCACAAGCCCAGATCCAGGCCACGATTACGGATCCGACGAGCGAGCGATGGAGCGCCTACGAACTGCGAGCCGACCAACTCTTCGGAACACCTGTCATACGGATCGCCCTCACCCGTGGCCGCCAGCCAGTGAGGGCCACCGACGGACACCCCGAGCAGGAATTGCCCTCCACGACACCTGTATTGCGTGCTCTGCGCGCCCACCCAGACCATCGCCTCCTCGTGATCCTATGTGCTCCTCTCTTCGACTACATCGGTCACAACGGCGACCTCCCCGGAAACGACGATATAGCGCGAGTCACCCGTCAACTCGGGCAACCGCTCGCCCCCGGAACCGTCCGAAACCGACTCCACGAGTGGAAGCACACTCTCGGCATCAGCGGCGGCCCGACGGCTGGTGTCAGCCATTACCAGCTCGCGCTGCTGGCGCGGGCGGCCGGCCTCGTGACTTCAGCCGATGTCGATCAGCTCACCACGCTGACCCGACGTCCATCCAAGGATGACTGAACCGATACACACCAGAAAGGACGCCCGCATATGGGACTCATGGATTCGCGCAAGGAGAAGGAACGCGATCTAGCCAATCTTCATGAGCAAGCGCGACAGAAGCAGGCCCAGGGCCTCGGTCAGTTCGTGCTTCAGTTCTCCACCGGCTACGGAAACAGTTTTGACAGACGAAACCGGCTCGAGGGAGCGATGCAGGTCTTGGAAGAGCTCGGCATCGAGGTCACCAACGTCCAGAACCAAGAATGGGACTACAGCTGGACCATAAGCTGTCGCAACGTCGCAGTTCCCCCTGCTCCGTCGGTGATGCCAACTGCAAGCACATACTCCGGGCCCACCGGGACGCTGCAGTTCAACTCAACTGAGGAGTTGTCTCCGTACCTTCAGCAACAGCTCGCACCTTGGTCTGGGCCCGCCCGTATGGGGCAAACGTTCGGACCTGGATACGGGCTTGAAGGGGCGGTCGCTTCGATCGCCACTGTCGACGGCAAATCCCTCGCGTTCTGCAACCTGAGCAAGCAGTTGGCGCTCACGCTGGGCGAAGCCATCGTGGCGGATCAACTCACCTTCGACGACATGGACAGGGCATTCGGGTTCCTCGATGACGACCTTCGCCGCGCACGGGTGCCGAACCGGGCTGCTGCCCTGGCGTTGTTCGAGGCGGGAAGCGAGCCGAAGTCGTTCATCTCCTACTCCTTAGGCATGGAACGTTGGAACTCAGAAGCAGTGGATTACATGAGTGAAATGACCCCGGACAAGCGGAAGCGGTGCTTCGTGTGGAACCACGTCGCCTACACCCGGCTCGGCGGGAACGTCTGAATCATCCCGGCTCTCGAAGCTACGTCGATTTGGCGACCTTGGCGGGTCCTCTTGGGGACGACCTAGCGGGAGTCCGAAGGTCCTCTGGTCCTCACTCCCTCATTTCGCCGGTCAGTGGGTCGACTTGGAAACCATCGACCAGATGAAGACGTGGCACTGATGTGGCCTCAGGCTGGTCTAGCGGCGACTGCTTAAGAGTGTCCACGTCGGCCTGGAACAGGGTCGCACGCTCGTGGCTCGCGTCCGCTCCGGCATGGCGGGAGTGGCGACCCTGCGCTGGCCACGGCTGGTGCTCTTTGTCCTCGCAGTGGGCCTTCATCCGAGTGCGCATCCGCTCGTTGAAGGCTGGGAGTGCGTACCGGTGCCATTCTTCGAGTGCGTCGGAGCTGAGGGCTTGGCCGGCGCGTCGACGTAGATCGGCGAGCACTGCGACCTCGTGGGCGAGGTGAGGGTGCTTGGGCCAGCAGTGCGGGATCATCCCGGAGACGTCCCACACGTATTCGTGGTTCAACCAGGTGACAACAGCATCGAGCCACCCCCAAAGCTCAACCCGCAGATCCGGATCCACGCACGTGGGAGGGTCCCAGGGCCGCGGCAGCACGCGCGGGCTACCCAGCGCCTTCTTCTCTTCATCGCTGCCGTAGAGCGCGATGTCGAGCTCTCGATACGCCTGCTCGACGCGCCGTCCTGGGCCAGGGAATCGTTGTGTGATCGGCCGCGGCGGCCGCGCTTGCTGGACGCGTGATTGCTCGGTCACGACATCACGTCCTCGTGGTCGAGGGAGAGGCCTCGTCGACGAGCCTCGACGAGGGCTGCCATGGCGCGAGCTTCGGGGGTGACGCTGCGGCGTCGATCGGCGGCCACAGTCTCCCGCAGCCGAGCTTGCTCGCCCAGCAGCTGGCGGCCGTCTTTACCGTCGATGCAACGGCGCAGCCTGGCGATGATCGGCGCGCCGTTCTCGGAGAGAACGAGAGCGTGGCGTTCCTTGAGTTGGCGCACCTCGGCGGCGGTCAGGATGGCGATGTCATCGGCCGAGAGCTGCCTGCCGCTCATCTGGCCGGTCTGGTAGCCAACGCGTGAGACACGCACTTGCCCGAGCAAGTCGGAGATCTCCTGATTGAAGGCAACATCCTTCGATCCGCCGAACACGATGAGGTTGTTGGTCAGGCCGACGAGTGTGCGGGCTTCCTGCTCCCCGAAGATGGCCGCCAGCTGGGGCCAAGCCTGCGCGGCCCAGATGAAGGAGATCCCCAGGGCACGCTCGTTGGCCATCCGGGTGCGCAGGGTCGGCAGCGGTGCGGTGGAGGGCAGCTCGTCGAGAACCGCGTGGAAGGGCGGGCACAACCGTCCCCACGGGGACGTATTGGCTGCCTCGAGCGCAGTATCGAGCGCGTGCTCGGCGAATGCTGTCATCAGTGGTGAGGCAGAGGAGTAAGGGTCTTCCCGTCCGAGGAGATAGATGGTGCCGCCACGGGCGATGACGTCCGTGATGTCGGTTGCGGGTCGGCCATGGCCGGGGACACAACGGCGACGGATGTCCTCTTGAAAGAACAAGGACATCGCCTGCTGCACCGTGGTGATCGTGTTGCCGGCGGTGCGATCGTCGCCGTGCAGAGACCCATACAGCAGCCCGTCCCAGAACGAGGCGGCGTGCGGGTGCTCACGCAGGATCTCGGTCGGGTCCGAGGCCGCCAATGGCTTGGCCACCCAGGACAGGACGTGCTCCAAACTTCGCCCTGTCAGCGCCGCAGCGTGGAAATACCCCTGCAGGACCTTGGCGGCCTCGGCCGCGTAGAAGCGGGCCGCGTCATCGGCGTGGCCGCCGGCGACCGCTCCCTTGACGGTGCCGGCCGTGAATGCCTTGGCGCGGCGCTCAGCCACGAGCGGATCAACGCATCCGCGGATCGGGTCCCACACCACCTCAGGGAGCCCTGGGACGAGCCCGAAGGGGTCGAGAACCACACAGGGGCGGTCGTCACGTGAGCGAGCGGTAAAGGTCAAGAGCAGGTCGTCGACCTTGGTAAGCGTGGTCAGCGCCGCACCGGGTGCATCGATCAGCGCGGGAGCGAGCAGGTCGAGGGTCTTGCCGGAACCCTGAGGTCCGACGACACCGGCGGTGCGGTCCCAAGGCACCCACAGTTCCCCGCCGCGCGGCTCCCGTGCCTCCCCGAGTCGCCAACCCACCTCGAAGGGCCGAAGGCGTCTCATCGTCGACCACCCTTGGAGCTGCCGTACAGATCCGGACGGATGACCTTGGCGTGCGTGCGTAGGCGGGTCCGTCCCAGCAGCGTCTCGGCTTCGGTGCGGGTTGCCATCCCGTGCAGTCGCCCAGGCCCCCACCGCTCCAGACCCCACTTCAGACCCGCGACGCACCCGATCAGAACTAGGAACTCGACGACGCCGATGCAGGTCCACAGCAGGCTGCTCGTGGCCGGGCGGGCGAGGCCCTTCAGGCCGGCGTCAGCATGACCGGTGAGCACGCCACCGAGGCTGGTGATCAGCTTTGGCCGTTCGACGAACACCCAGCCGTTCCCTGCGATGAGGTTTGCGATTGACCTTCCGGCCTGGCCCCCCATCAGAAGAAGGAATGCCGCCGCCGTGAATAAGAAGACGGGGATCTCCCACGTGAACGGGTACGGATTCGTCCGACGAGATCTCTGCATGTGGGCTTCCCCTCAGAATGAGTGCGCTCGTCTCCCTAAAGCGCTCCTCACTGCGCGGAGGATCAGTGCATCGTTATGACAGTCTCGGCGGCCCGGCCGATGATCCGACGGCCGAGGATGCGTTCCATCCAGTGCTGGGCCACTTCCAGCCCGCCGTCGGGGCTCGAGGGTCACTCCATCGGCTTAACCTTCTCCTCGATGAACGCGATTTCCTCTGCGTCTAACCCGTACTTGGCGTAGAGCTGCTGATCGATCTCGGGGATCGACTTGGTCCAGTCGATGTCGGAAGAGGCGGTGAAGTCCTGGTTAGGTACGTGTCGCCATGTGTGGGCGGCGTTGTGCTGAGTGACCTTGAGGATCCCGAGCATCGCCCGGGCGAACTTGGACTTCAGGTACCTGAGCAGCGCCTCGGCCTCCGCATGGGTCTCGAACGAGCCAATTGTGAGGAAGGTGCTGGTGACGCCAGCCCCTGGGCCGAGCACGCTCGGGTTGTTCAGCGCTATGCCAAAAAAGTCAGTTGTGGAGCCCGACCCATTCGCGGCCGGAACGGCAACCTTGTATGTGGAAAACGATGCAGGGCCGGTGATGAAGTCGCTTCGAAGCCAACGGGTGGCGCGCTTTTTTCCTGCCAAGCCGAGCACCGGTGTGTAGTCACGCCCGTCCGAGGGGGGGTTCTCGTGGAACAGGAAAGGAAGTCGCCCGAAGGCACCGGCATCGAGTTTGTATGGGTTGCCCTGCGACATCGCGCTCTTGGCGCCGGGATTCTCGTCGTGCATCCGGTCGGTGTAGCGGTGTTGACGATCGTTGGTGATGCCGCGATCCGTCAGGGACGACGAGCTGAGAGCCTTCACCTTGGCGAGGATCGAGTCGAGCTCATGGTGCTTGGTGAAGGAACCGATTGGGCCGATCGCGTGGTCCGAGTCTCGGTACGTGACTGCGATCCCACCCTTGATGGGATCCGCGAGTCCCGGGAACAGGCGGTTCGAGTCCGGCTCAAAGTAGGCGACCTTGAGGTGCTCGTCGGCAAGCATCTTCTCGTTCCACGCTTTGGGCGTGAAGCCGGCGTTGGACAGGAACCGCGCCGGGGTGATCAGCACCACCTTGGTGCCGATGTCGAAAGCCGCATCCATGAACTTGTCGTATATCGGCATGTTGTGGGTCGAGTCTCCAACCGCCTCCTCTTGGTATGGCGGATTGCCGATGACGACGTCGAACTTCTTGGTCATGATCATGCTCCTTCGCTGAGCATGTCGGTGACGACCTGCTCTCGTTCGGCGGCGGTCATCGTGGCGAGGTTGCCGATCCTGAAGTGGCCGGAGTCAGTCATCCACTGCTTGCGCTCAGCCACGCCACCGGACACGGCTTCGATGGTGATCTGGTGCAGGATCTCGTTGTGGCTCATCTCGAACAGTTGCTTGGTTAGGATGTGGCGCAGCCGCTCCTGCTGGTCGGGCATCTGGCTGGCTAGGCCGTTGTCGAGGCGTCGCACGAGCTCCATGAGGAACAGTCCGGCGGTGGAGAACAGGTCGGCGAACGTCTTCGTCGAATCGCTGAAGATGCCCGGGTTCTCATTTTCGAGGATGTCGACCATCCGCTGTACGACAGGCTTGGGCGTGAAGACCAGTGAGGTCTTTTGCTGGGGGACGTAGGCGAAGATGTCCTCGGTGAGTGCGTCGTCGAAGTAGTCGGCGAGTTCTTCCTTCTTGTTGAGGAACTCTTGGATCGACTGGTCGAAGACCGCTTCGTCGAAGAGGCCGGGGATCGTCAGGATCGTGCCATCGTCGTCGGTGATCTGCTGGCCGTCTCGCAGCACACGGAACTCTTCCTCGGTGATGCCGGTGATCTCCTCGAAGACGTCGTCGGGGGTGTAGTCGTCGAAGTTGGACAGTTGAATGTCCCGGGTGCCGTAGGCCATCAGAAACATGGGGATGGTTCGGGCGAAGCCGCGCAGGTGGTCGCGGGCCTCGTCCATGGACCTGTCGACCTTCTTCTGCTCGCTCTTTGTGGTCTCGCGAGTGACGACTTCGTCGACGACCGTGGCCATGGTCTCTGCGACGATTGCGTGGATGGCCTTGGCCAGTTCCTCGTTCTGGCTGTCGCGCCGTGCTTTTATCTCCGCGGCTTCTGCTTCGGTGGCGGCCTCGGCGAGCTCTGCGTCGAGGTGGGCGGTTGCGATGCTGTTGTCGGTGTAGGCGCGCTCAACCTTGTCCGTGACCGCCTGTTCGGTGCGCTTGACGTCGCGGTCGGTCTGCGCGGCGGTGAGGCCGTACTCGGCCTTCAGCTTCTCGCGAGACTCGGCAGTGCTGGCGGTGACCATCTTGGCGACCTTGGTGGCCATGGTCTTCGACGGCGTGCCTGGGACGATCTCGGGGATGTCCTCTTTGCTCCAGACCGGCGGACCGAGCTCGGCAACCTTGGGGTTGATGACCGTCTCCCGGTCCACCTTCACGTTGCCCTCGCGGTCAGTAACCGGCGGCGGCTCAGGCAGCTCGATGGGGTCGCCCTTCTTGACCTTGCCCTGCTTGGCCGTGGGCAGCTTGTCCAGGATCTCCTTGACGTGCTCAGAGAACCGGAAGATGCCGGCGACATTGTCGAACAACAGGTTGGAGAGGAAGCCGCGGCGGACGACCTCGCGTGCCTTGTAGGTGGCCGGGAAGGTCAGCACCTGAGCGGCATCGAGCTCGATCATCGTGCCCTCGCAGTCCTCCCCGAGGACGGGGAAGAAGTTGAGCAGGCGCCGGATGTTGTCGCGGCGAACGGCCGGGTCACCGGAGGGGTTGGCACGCAGGTTGTTGGCGAACTCGTCGAAGATCGTCAGGGTGCGCTCGGGGGCGAAGTCGAAGATGTAGGCGTTCTTCTTCTGCAGGATGGCGTTGCCGCGTTGGAAGGTGAACGGGTTCTGTGACCTGAACGCCGCCTGCATGTACAGGGCCGGGCTGGACATGTTCGACAGCATGATGACGGCGGTCCACTCGGGGACTGTGACACCAGTGGTCAACTGCCCGACCGAGAGCGTGATGGTCTTGCCGCCAACCGACTCAGCCTTAGCGATCGCTTCGCGGACCTTGTCCAGCGACCTGCCCACTGCGACGAGGTCAGAGTCGTCGTCGGCGCTCTTCCCGTCGCCGGCCGCCAGGACGACCGTGTAGTCCTTGAAGACTGGGTGGGCCTTGAGCAGCCGCTCCAGGGCCTTGGCCGACGCAACTCGGTGCAGCAGCCAGAACGAGTGCCGGATCTCCTCGCGCAATTCGGGGGTACTGAAGGGGTACTTGTCGTTGGTCGCCAAGCAGTCCAAGAACTTGATGACCTCGGGCTCGTGCTCGAAGAAGCCGTTCTCCTTGGTGGCGAAGAACTCGTTGAGGTCGAAGGCGTAATCGATATTCGCCGAGTCCTCGTCGATCGCGACGCCCTCGGAGAGCTTGTCGGTGATCATCCGGGAGAGCTGGTAGGTCAGCAGGTTCAGGGTCGGCAGCGCGGCATACGGGTTGTCCTGAGCGCCGTCATCCCACTGCTCACGGGCGGTCTGCTCGTCCTCGTACGTCCAGTTGAAGATCGCGTCGTCCGCGAACCGGCCCGAGGCCAGCGCTTTAAACGGCGTGCCGGACAGGTGCAGCGTGTGCTTGCGCTTGATCTTGTCGAAGGCAACGTCGGTCTTGGTCGTGTCGATGCCTTCATGGGCCTCGTCGATCACGAGCAGGTCCCACTGGAAGTCAGCGATGTGCCGCAGCTTGTCGTGGATGCCGCCGAAGTACTTCGAGCCCTTCAGGTCCTGCAGTGAGAGGAACTCCACGATGCGCGGATCGGCGTCGACGTCCTTCGAGAACGCCTGCCACTGCGCTCGGGTCATCGGCGCGCGCTGGGCGAGCGAGGCTGACTCGGAGACGAACTTGAAGGTGCTCTGGTGGCCGATGAAGCGGGTGAAGTCGTCGAACCACGAGTTGGCGATGGCTGGACGGTTGGTGACGATGAGGACCTTCTGCAGGTCCATCTGCCGCATCAGGTCATAGGTGGTGAGGGTCTTGCCGAAGCGAGGCTTGGCGTTCCACAGCACTTCCTTGGTGCCCGCGGCGAACGCGGCCATGGCCTGCTCGACGGCTGAGCGCTGTTCCGGGCGCAGGAGGTAGTCGTCTTCGCCCGAGGTCTGGAAGTCCTCGAAGTCCTGGCCGGCGAAGCTGTTGAAGTAGTCGATGGACGTCTTGGGTGCGCCCTCGAAGCGGTGCCACTCGGTGCGTTCAGGCTTGAGCTCGCGCTCGATGCCCTGCTGCTTGAGGAACGCGTGAAAGTCGTGGTCGGTGAAGAAGCCGCCGGCCTCGGAAGTGAACACCGCGCGCCGGGCCCACTGCTTGTGCTTCTGCACCGACATCTGTGACGCCTGCTGGGCGATCCGCGCATCGACGCTCTGTCGGTCGGTGTAACCGATCTTCTCCCAACCCAAGTACTTGGGCACGTCCGGTGTGGTCCACGAGTAGACCATCGGCGTGATTTCGCCGAACGTGTCGATCTTGGGGCTTGTCACTTGACCCTCACTTCTTGGTGAACCTGGCTGATCGGGCACACGGCATAGGTGGCATGCACGTCGAAGTCGAACATCGACTCCTCGCGCAGAGAGGTGAAACGGAAGGGTTCGCGCTCAACGGATCCAGGAGTGTTCGGGACTCTGTTCCACCAGGAGAAGTGGATCTCCAAGCCCTCTGCATCGAGGCCGGTGAGGGTGTTGCCGCGCACGATGTTGGTGTCGATCAGGAAGCTGGCAGCACGGTGCAGGTTGGTGCCTGTGTGACACGCGGTGCCGTGGCCTCGGTGGAAGTCGAGGAAGGTATCCAACATGGCTGCGCACGCTTCTTGGTGGTTGTCCTCCAGCAGCTCGATCCCATAGATCGATGCCAGGGCGAACAGTGACTCCTGCGACCACTGGGCCGGCTCGTAGGTCCGCTCGACGGCGGCGAGTTTGCGCTGCAGGATCGCGACCAGGAAGTTGCCATCACCGGCCGAAGGCTCGAGAAACGTCTTATCGACGAAGCCTGGGCCCTCCAGTTCGTTGGCAACGAGGTCGAGCATCTTGTCGACCATATGGCGAGGCGTGAACACCTCGCCGTAGGACTTGACGCGCTCTCGGGACTTCACGAGTGACTCCTCAAGGACCAGCGTCACGACAGCCCACGGGTTCTGTCTTTGACCGAGGTCCAGGAGCGCACCCGCCGGCATCGTTCGAGACCGGTCACCATGCTCTCCTCCGCTGGTCACACTGCCGACGACGTGGGCCAAGCGTGTTCGATGCCTAGTCGTGGTCCTGCCGTTTGGGGCTTGTCCGACGAACCGTATCGAATGCGTCCGACACGACCGACGACGGCACGCGTTCTGAGTGGCTACGAAGTGGCCCCGACCCGCCAGACCTCACGGATCGAACTCTGGTCCCAGTGCTGGTAGTCGTAGTTGCCGACCTTGGTGCCGCCGGCTTCGACGGTGAGGTGTTTGGCGGGGTCGAAGATGATCATGACGTGCCCGATCTGGTTGGGTCCGAGGTAGCTGTCGACGAAGAGGAGGTCGCCGGGTTGTTCCTGCCCGGCCGGGACTCGGAAGCCGCTGCCGGCGGCGAGCCAGTTGCGTTGTGCTGTGGCGGTGCGCGGGATGGCGATTCCGATGTGGGCGTAGGCGGCTTGGGTGAAGCTGGAGCAGTCCCAGGCGTTCGGTCCGTTGGCGCCGAAGATGTAGGGGTCACCGAGGTGGCTTTGGGCCCAGGTGAGCAGGCTGGTGATCTTGGCGTTGTCGAGCGGTGGGAGGTTGGGGTTGCCCACTCCCCCGGGCCCGCAGTCACTGGGGTCGCCGGGGACGAGACCGCCACCGTAGGCGGCTGCGTAGTGGAGGACGTCGTTGACGTACCAGTCGGCGTGGTTGTAGGCGAAGATCGCGCGGCGGACGCCGACGGGGCCGGCGGTCACCCCTGAGGCGGTGAGGTAGTTGGCGGCACTCATGGCGGAGTCGGCGTTGTTGTGGATGTCGGCGCGGCCGTCCCCGTCGCCGTCGACTCCGTAGGTGGCCCAGGTGGCTGGCATGAACTGCATGAGGCCTTGGGCTCCGGCGGAGCTGGTGGTGTTGTTGCGGCCGTGGGCGGTTTCTTCCATCCCGATCCCGGCCAGGAGGGTCCAGGGCAGGTGGTACTTCTCGGCGGCGGCCCCGTACAAGGTCTTGATGTCGGCGGGGATCGGTAGGGGCGGATTGTTCAGGGAGTTCAGTCGTGGGGTGCCCGGAGGCGGCAGCTCGAAACCGATCCCGCCCTGCTGGCCTCCGGGGTCACTGGGGCCGGTACCTGGAGGTGAGGAGGGTGCGACGGCTTTGCCGTTGAGGGGGGCGCCTCGCTCGAGCATGAACGGGACGGGGTCGATGGGGGTGCCGTTCTGGCGGACCTCGAAGTGCAGGTGGTTGCCGGTGCTCGTCCCGGTGGTGCCCTCGACCCCGAGCTGTTGACCTGTCCACACGCTCGCGCCAGCGGTGATGTTCGAGGCGATGGCGGCCAGGTGGGCGTAGTAGGTGCTGACTCCGCTGCCGTGGTCGACGACGACGAGGTTGCCGTAACCGCCGGCGACGCCAGCACTCACGACGGTGCCTTGGGAGACGGCTACGACCGGGCCGGGGCCGGGCAGGGACGACATGTCCTGCCCGGTGTGGGCGCGCCACTCCTGGTAGATGGGGTGGAACTGGCTGCCGAAGCCTCGAGCGCTGACGGTGTAGGCCTGTTGGAAGGGTGGTCGCCACTGTCCTGTGGCTGGGAGGGCGACGCTGGTGCACTGGACGGCTTGGGCTACGGCGGGCGCGCTGGAGACCACGAACGCGGCGGCCATCAGGGGTAGGGCGATCAGGAACGCGAGGAACGCCGTGGCCAGGAGGGTGAGCTTCTTCATGATGGCCTCGGTCGGCTAGGCCGCACCCTCGATGGCTTCGTTGGTCCAGGTCAGGCTCTCCTCGATGGGATGCAGCCGCGTCTCTACTTTGTAGGTGCGTTCCCCGACGACCCAGAGGGCGCGGCCCTTGCGCTGCATGGCCCAGTCCGTCATGACATCGGTGGCTTGCTGGCCGAGGCCGAGCATCGCGTCGAGTTCGTTGGCGACCCCAGGCTTCTGGCCGTGCAGGATCTTGATGTCTGCCAGGTGGAGCAGGTCGCGGGCGATGTTGGCGGCTTGGGAGCCTTCGTCGCCGACGGTGAGCATGTCCGAGGGTTTGTGGGCGTTGAACCATTGGATGTCGCCGCCGCGGCCGGCGACGCCGCGGGAGAGGCGCAGGTCCTCGTCGAGGCTCTTGACGGCCTCGACGCCAAGGCGCATGGCCTTCCACATCTCGTCTCGGACGACGACGCGCAGGTCGCCGGGTGCGGCGATCTCGCGCATTCCCCTGCCCCAGCTGTTGAGGCAGACCAGGGCGATGCCGATCGCCTCGTCGCCGAGGGGGTTCAGGCGAGACAGGGACAGGGACTGGATGGGGGCGGCCCAGTCGACGTCGATGTTGGTGTGGTCATCGAACAGGCCCGCCAAGGCGCCGGAGACCAGTTGCCCGAGGGCGTCGCGCAGGAGCCGGGTCTGGTCGTAGAAGTGCTGTCGGCTGCGGAATCGGCACTGCTGGATCAGGGCGTCGGTGGGCTGGTCGAGGCAGCGCCACAGTTGCGGGATGGTGGTCTCGACCAGGGTGGTGTTGCCGGCGGTGTAGCCGGTGAGGTCTTTGAGTGCGGCCTTGACGACCGCCTCTTCGGAGGGGCCGAAGGGGACGCGTTCGTTGCCGATGCGCTGGCTGCCGATCAGGGCGCGCATGAGGGTGAGCCAGCGGCTGAACACGATCGCCGATCGACTTTGCGCTTCCTCGGCCGACAGCCGAGTCCAACCCTCGCCGAGGGGACCGAGTCCGAGAGGGTTGATCCGTGCGGGCATGCCGGGCCCGAGGACGAAGGGCTGGACGCCGAAGAAGTGACAGAGGCGCTCGTACTCGTCCTTGGGGTCGCCGAGGACGAGAACTCGATAGCCGAAGTCGACCATGCGCAGGCAGAACGCTTTCGTGGTGGCTGACTTGCCCGTTCCTGGTTTTCCGAAGCAGCCGACGTTGGCGTTGGTGACGGGGATGTCGTCGCGCAGAACCCAGCCGATGGGATCGGCGTAGAACGAGGACCCGGAGAGGACGTCGACGCCCATCTGGGCCCCAGTCGGGGGCAGTCCAGGGCCGGCGATGAACGGCCAGAACACGGGGGCTTGGTCGGAGGTCATCCGGTAGGGGGTCACCGGCGCCGAGGCCGGGGACCATCCGCGGCCCTGTCTGCGTTCTCCGTGGCGCGCGACGTGTCGGAACAGTCGCGCCTCTTTCGGGGGTGCTCCTGCCGTCTGGGTGGTGGGCAGCTCGTGACCGAAGTCGGACAGGAGTTGGCTCATGTCGCGGCCGGTGCGGCTGGGTCGGCTCATCGGGTCACCGCCGTGATCGCGGCTGTGGTGTCCCGCTCGGGTCGTCTCAGGTGGGTCATGCCACCTAAAGCAGCGCGAGCCGGTGGGAGGGTCAGGATTCTCCCTTGCGGGTCAGGCTGATGCCGAGCGGCACGACCGAGGCCGCGAAGGCGGCATCCTGGGCGAGATCGAGCCGCAGTGGCGCGAACCCGGCCCTGCGGATGGAGGCGTCCAGGCGGCGGCCGTATTCGGCGATCCGGACCGTCTTGGGCGCGGTGACCGTGCACACGGCGTAGGGGCGGGTCAGGGCGGAGCCGCGCGCCAGCTTCGCCTCCAGGCTTCGGACCTGGTCGGCCTCGTCCCTGGCCTTGGTGCTCTGCTTCATCTTGGCCTTCTCCCGCAGCGCCTGACCCATTTCGGAGGTCCATTCACTCGAGGCGGACTGCCGGCTGGCCTTGCTCTGCGAGAGGATCGGGAACGCGACCAGGAAGCTGCGCCGCTCCCCGGTTCCGGTGGGCGCCAGGATCGGGGCCAGCGCGCCAAGCACCGCACCCTTGACCGGCAGCTTGATCGTGGCGCTGATGGAGTTCCACGCGTCATGGCTGTAGTGCCGGGCCGCCGCGTCAGCGCCCGAAGGGCCGGCCATGGCCCACGGGATCTCGGTGTTCACGTCAGGGTTGGCCGCTTGGGCGTTGAGTGCGTCGATGATCCCGGCCCGGTCCCCTGGGGCGAACCCGGTCCGGCAGGCGATGGCCAGTTCCGGGCTGGTCAGCCAAGAGACGCTGGTGCAGCCCATGCCGCCTTTGAGTTGGGCTTCCACCTCGGCCATCTGGGAGTAGAGGATCTGCGCTCGAGCCTCGACTCCTCGCCCGGCTTCTCGTGAGGCCTTCCCCAGCCTGGACTCGGGAACCACGATCATGACGAATGCTTCGGTGCGCACCGACGCGCCGGTGAGCACCTGCTGGAGCTCGTCGTTGATGACCTTGACCTGTGCCGGCCCGTCGGGTCGGCGGTGGCGGCGGATCCACTGGTCGCGTTCGGCTCCGTCCTCGGGGACGGTTCGGACCAGGAAGAGGACCTCGTCGACGAGCTCGGTACGGCTGACCTGGTCGAGCAGGTCGGCCAAGCCGCGGCCGAACCGGCTGCGTTCGTCGGCGTCTCTCATCCCGGTGCCGGGGTGCACGATCGCTGCGGTGGCGGCCCAGGTGCGGGTCGCGTGGTTCTGGATGATGGCCACCCGTGCGCCCGTCAGTCCGGTCGGCGGGCCCTCGTGGATCTCGATCCCGGCGAGGGATCCGGGCAGGTCGACGTCGGCCAGGTCCTCGGCTGCACCGCCGGAGGCGCGGGACCGGAAGGTGGTCCAGTTCGCCAGTCCTCCGGAGGCGAACTTGGTGGAGGCGATGATCCAGCCGATCGCGGACCGCCCGCGGACCGGGACCACGGTGACCAGAGAGACGGCGGCGCAGATGAGGGCGAACATGCCGGCCGATGCCCACGCTTGTTCCTTCAGGGACCAGAACACCGGGAGAGTGGAGACCGCGACGATCGCGCCCTGCCAGCCGGTGAGGCCGAAAGGGAACCACCCGATCCGTGCCTTGGAGTACTGGTTGTAGACCTGTGTCATGACTGTTCCTTCGGGTTAGACGGGGACGATGGGGACGGACGCGGCTGCGCCTCCCCCGGCGGCAGCGCCGGCTCCGCCGGCACCGGCTGCGCCAGCGCTGGGACCTGCCACTCCAGCGCCGCTGGCCGCGGGCGCGGCCGGGGCTTGAGGCATGGGCGGGGTGGGCGGAGTCGGTGGGGCTGCGGTGGGGGTTGCCGCGTCCGAGTCGGGGCCTGAGCCGTTGATCTCGGGGTTGTCCTGATCGCTGGGGCCGGCGTTGTTGCGGCCTCGGGAGCGGCTGGAGGAGAAGTCTGGGATGTAGGTGTTGTGGCCGACCCCCATCTGGTTGGTCAGGTCGGCGCCGAGGGTGGCGGCGCGTGTGCCGGCGCCGACGGCCATTCCGAGTCCGGTTGCGGCGACTTGGCCGGCTACCCCGAGTGCTCCCATGAACCCGCCCGCGCTGTTGGCGAACCGTTGGCTGGTGGCGGCCTCGGTGGAGGCTTCTCCGCCGGAGCGGCCATTGGGTTCGCTGCTCGAGGCTGCGTTGGAGGACTCGTCGGCGCCGCCGCCGCGCAGAAGGCCTTGCAGTCCGCCCTGAGCGGCCAGGCCGGCGCGCATTGCGGCCCCGGATGAGGTGCCGGGGTCGACGAAGGCGAGCAGCTTGAACAGTGCCAGGGGGGCGAAGCAGCCGACGAGGATGAGCATGACCCCGGGTACGGCAGTGCCGATGGCCTTCTGGAGGGTGTCGGTGGCGCTGAGCGCGACGTGTGAGGTGACCTGTACGCCGAGGCCGAGCATCAGCATCATGATCACCGGGGTGAAGGCTGCGGCGTGGAACCAGCGGAAGGCCTTCCAGAACCAGGAGCGGCCGCCTTCCCAGACCAGACCTGCGGCGGCGATCGGGTTGGTCGCGGCGAGCACGAGCAAGGCGCCTGCGCGGGTGAGCATGACCAGGAGGTGGCCGAAGGCGGCGAAGATGAGGAAGAAGCCCATCACTCCGAGAACGGTCGCGATGGTGCCGTCGGTGATGTCGGCGGTGGAGAAGCCGGTCCAGGGCTGCCAAGCGGCCATCGCGTCGACGTGCAGGAGGGACTCCATCAGGGCCCGGGTCAAGCCGCCGGCGGCCGCGACGACGGCCACGGCGTAGACGACGCCGGCGACCCAGACCATGACGAACTGGGCGGTGCCGATCAGGACTCGAGCCAGGGATTGGCCGTCGCGGCGGAAGGCGGCGATGCCGAGCTGGATCATCAGCAGGATCAGGATCAGTGAGCCGGCGATCCAGAACGTGTAGGGGTAGATGCCTCGCATGGGCCCGTTTTCGGACAGATCGGGGACGAGGAAGTCGTCCTCGATGCCGAGGATGAGTTTGAGCAGCCACAGGCCGGCGTTCCAGATTCCGAGCATGGCCGCAGTCCAGCCGTCGGCGACGATCTTCCCGGCAGCGTTGCCGAGGTAGGTGAAGGGGTTGACGTAGTCCCACCAGTTCATTGGGCCTCTCCTGGGTCTACTGGTCGGCTGGGCTGGTCAGGGTCTTCCAACCGGCCTGCGCGGCGAGGTCGGTTCCGGGCCAGGTGGAGGGTGCACGTGCGGGTGCCGGTCCGTCGCCGATGACCCACCGGCCCCCGTCCTGGTCGGTCCACTGCATGCGTTCGCAGTGGCCGTAGGCGATGCGGGCTTGGGTGGAGATCTGGGCCTTGACGTCGAGCAGGACGCAGGCGAGCACCCAGTCGGCCTCGTCGACACCTTTGACTTGGGCCGCGACCGGGGTGGCGACGACGGCGGCGTGGAGGCTGTCTGCGTACTGGCCGGCGCCGCTGGACAGGAAGGCCTGGATGTTGCCCGTTAGTTCCCACGCTTCCACGGGGACGGCGTTCGTGGTCGACCAGGCGGCGTGCACCTGGTGCGCGCGATCGATCGACATGCCCTGCAAGACGGTGGTCTCGATCGCTGCCAGCTGTCCGATCGCTCCCTCTGGGGTCTTGGGGAAGCCGGTGGGTACATCTGCGGGGCCAACCCTTCCCGCTGGCGGCAGGGTGAGCGTGAGGCTTTGACGAGCCGATGGAGTACCCGAGCGGCTGGCCTCGGGCGGGACGGCCAGCATCGCCGCGGCCGCGATGGCGTCGCGCCTCGCCGGGCCGGGAGGGAGCTGCGCGGCGGCTTGAGCCGCAGCCGCAGGTGCGGCGGTCGTGGTCCGGGTGGAGGCGACCGCGCTGTACACCGCATAGACCAGGCCACCGAGCAGCAGGAGAGCCGCCATCGCAACCACGACCAGGGTGCGCACGAGACGTCGGCGACCCCACTGGTCGGCGGTGGCTGCTGCCGTGCTCATCCGACGCAGCCGCTGCCGGTGATGCCGGACAGCATGCCGGGGACGACCATGTAGGCAACGGCTGCCACGAAGACGACCGCCACGCCCACCACGCCGGCCTTGCTGGCGTGCGGCATGGAGAAGACCCGGCCGCCGACGACGGCACCGATCGAGACGACGACGCCGACGACCATGAGCGCCAGGACGCCCCACAGGACGTAGCCGGTCAGGGTGTTCGCGTAGGCCTGTGCCCCGGGGGGCGCCACCGGGCAGACCGACGGGAGTGCGGCCACGCGGGAGGTGAGGGTGTTCATTCGTGTTGTCCCTTCTGGTGTTGGTCTCCGGCGGCGACGTGCTGCAGGAGGTTCTCCGCTGCCTTCAGCAGGGAAGTGGGCAGGGGGCTGGAGTCGAGGCCACGCAGGGCCAGCCCCTTGTCGCTCGGGAGGTTCACGAGCAGGTTTGCGGTGACGGCCGCAGTCGTCAGCGGGCCGAGCGCGGCAGTCACCGGTCGGGGCCACCGTCGGGGGTGGCTGCCTGTGACGGCGACGATGACCCGGGCGGGAGCGAGCATCGTCAGCGCGAGCTCCAGTCGCCGCAGGCCGGGAATGGTGGGCGTGGTGACGGCGATGACGGTAGGTGCGGTCGTCACCTGGTCGCGGAGCCAGCTGTCGCCGGCGAGGACTTGTCCGAGGTCCCAGCCGACATCCAGCACGGTCAGCTCGGTGCCGGTTGGCGGGGAGTCAGGAAGCGGCGTCTCGCTGGGGTCGAGGAGGACCTCGCTGGAGCGGGCGAGCCACACCCGCTCTCGCCGGCCCACGGTCCAGTTGTGTTCGCTTCGTCCGAGCTCGGCCGTTGGTGCAGCGGTCAGGCCGCTGGAGGTTGCGGTACAGCACTCCAGAACGCGTGCGGCCCCCACGACCGTTGCCAGGGCGACTGAGGCGGTGGTCGCTCCGGCCTGGCCGACACACCCGATGACCGGCAGAACCGGTTCGGTGGGTTTCCACGCTGAGGCGGGTACCTCGGGTCGGCGCGCGGAGGGCGCCTGCGGTGGCCGCGGTGCACGGGTCCGGAACTGGCCCTCCTGAAGGGCGTGCCACGCGCGGCGCAGCTCGTCGACGCCGACTGGCCGGGTCACGGTCGTCTCGCTCATGCGGAGTCGCCTCCCAGGTCGAGGCGGCGCATCTCGAGGACGGCGCGCAGCTGCTCGGCAGGGAGGCCAGCAAGGGCAGTCTTGGCCTCGCGGGCCCGCCGGATGCGTTGCACACACCCCTCCAGATCGGACACGGCTGCGTCCTCGTCACGGGCCTCGCGTACCAACCGGGCCAGGTCAGGGTTTTCGGTCACGGTCATCACCTCGCTGCCTAAAGCAGGGCCACACAGTTGGAGGGTCATCGCGTCAGGCAGGAATCTGTGAGGACACGGCGGCGAGGGCACGCAGCGACGCGGTTGCCCGGCGCCGGATCGTCATGGGAGAGACGCCGACGGCGCGGGCTACGGTGGCGGCCGCTTGGTGGGAGCACAAGCCGCCCCGCCCCCTGCCGCTGTGGGTGATGCCGGCCTCGTCGGCCGCGACAGCGAGGGTGAGCAGGAGGTCGCGGTCCCGCTCGTCGATAACGCCGCGGTCCATAGCCCAGAGCAGGACGTGGGCCAGTTCGGTGGCGGCTGGTTCGGCAGCGGGTTGCCTGCTTGCCTCGACTGCTCCCCACAGTTCGGAGTCGGGTCCCAGCGGGATCGACCTCGCCCAGGTCGGGTCGGCGTCGCGGGCGCTCTCTCCGATCCCGAGATCGCGCAGCACGCCGCGGCGAGTGTTCATGGTGATGTTGGCGGCGACCTTGCGTTGCCGTTGCCACGGGAAGGCGCGCACCTCGAGCCAGAGCTGGGCCGCGACCACTTCGTCGATGCGCGTCGTCAGGGACCGCAGCCGGTGGGCGACGAGGCACGCGGCCGGGAGAAGCAGCCATGCCAGGGCGCCGGTGGCTGTGACGTCATCTCCGCCGGTGGGGCTGGCCAGCTCCGCCAGGTGGTGCAGGACGGCATCGGCCGATTCGGGGTCGGCGCTCCTGAGCCATGCGGGCAGGTCGAGCAGGTCCTCGACCACACCCAGGCTGGGCTGCTGCCGGCACCAAGAGGGCCAGGCCTGCCGTGCCTGCTTCAAGAGCTCCTGGTCTGGGTCGGCCAGACCGAGCTGGGTTGCGACGCTCATCGCCAGTTCCTTTCGCCGTTGTGACACGGCAGGAAAGGTCGCGCGCGGTTGTCCCCGCATCCGTCCCCCTGCGGGCGTCCCCTCCCCTTTCCGGGTCCTGTTAAAGCGGTGAAGGAATAGCCCGCCGTCTCTTATCTCGTGCATATGCGCAGGTCAGGGCACGTCCCCACCGCGGTGAGGCCGCCCGCACGGCGCGTCCCTCCATGTCCCCCATGGGGTCTTGCCGAGTACGGAGAATCGGCGGCGGCGGTGATGATGTCGACGAGGTGGGAGGGCTTTCGTTCGTCCGCTCCTCGCCCCGGCGCACGGCTTTCTCACGCGGTCGTGTCGGACCCAGACGCGACGATCAGGACATGGCTGCCTTGATCTCGCGAGCTCTTGATCTGCCCCCCGGTCCTCGCCGGGAGTCGTTTGTGTGGGCGCATGCGTGGCGTCGCGGGTTCAGCCTGACCGCTGATCTCAGTGGCTGGCCCGACCAGTGCGCGTGGCTCCTGGGTGAGCACCGACGTCGCCCCGTCGTCATCGCGGGGGCGGTGCAAGACGCTGGCGGGCTGTGGCATCTGGTCGGCTCGAGCCGGTGTTGCACCACTTCCACGACGACTGTCCACCGTCGCCGGGTCGTCGCTGAGACGGCCGACGCGGGGAGCATCCCGCCGGCCCGGCGTTGTCCAGCGGGCCGCTCGGTCTGGCCGGGTTACACCGGGGCCGGGACCCGCCACCACGCGAACCGCGTCGCCGCGATCGCCTACTTGGGTGAGTCGTGCACCGCTTGCCACAGCAGGCCCGGACAGGTCATCGATCACGACCACATCACCGGTCTGACGCGCGGCTACCTCGACCGCGAATGCAACCTGGTGATCGACCGGTGCCGCCATCTCGAGGGCTGCCCATTCGCGAGCCACGCCGAGAAACCGGCTGGATCTGCGCTCGGGGTTTCTCCGGAGCACCCGAGGACGATGCGGCAGCCGAGATACCGGATGCGCCGGTTGGCTTTCGAGCTGGTCATGGCAGGTGGCGTCTCCCCCGGCATCGGAACGATGGACGTGGAGGACATGAACCAGTGGGCTCTGCCGGCGCCTGAGGGACTTCCCGACCCGATACCGCACCCGTGAGGCCGCCGGGTCTGGGGGACACTGCGATGGTGAGCACGACTCCCCCGCCTCGCCGTCCCGGTGTGCCGTTGGGGGAACGACCGGCCAGCCTCGGGCCCACGACGCGGTCAGGGCCGTTGCCGGCACCTCGGCTACGTCATGTGTGGGTGCGGGCACCGGCAGGTGGAAGCGGGGGGGCTTCCCCGTGGGTTCCTGGGGTTCTGCTGAGGTGGGAGCACGCCGTCTCCGGAGTGTGCGGGCAAGTTGCCTTCGTCGTGGTCGACGAGACGGAGTCCCCGGTGCTGGTCACACAAACTCTGCCGGCGGAACTGATCAGGCCGGCCGATCCGGGGGCACCGCCGAGTTGAAGATCCAGGGCGCCTCGGGGGGCCGTTCTTCAGCTGGCTTTGCTGTCGGTCCATCCCTTGCGGGTGCGCAGGATCTGCTCGGTGCGGGCCGGGAGTTCTGGCGGTGCCGCCTCATCATCAGTGCGGTTGCAGACCTCATCCCGGATGATGCGCTGCGCTTCAGCGTGATGGCCTTCGGCGGCCGCCACCGCGGCGAGATCGAGGCGCGGGATCTCTTCGTATGGGGCAGCCATGGCGGCGGTCTCGGCGGCGAGTCGGGCCGCAGGCAGGTCCTGTGCCGCGAGGGAGTGGGTGACGACCAGGTGCGCGACGTCGACGATCGCGACGGCGAGGTGCTCGTCGAGCCGGTCGCCGTCGACCAGCCACGACCAGCCGCCTCCCTGTTCGCGCTCGAGTGGGTAATCGAAGGGTCGGCCTTGGACAAGGCTGAGTGCTGTCTTCAGGTCGGCGATGCCCTCGGCGCCGCCGCGGGCTTCTCCGCGCAGCCGGAGTCGACGGAAGAGGTCGGCGTCGATGAGGAGATCGAGGACCTGGTAGACGGGAACGTCTCGGATGGCGGCCGCAGGCGCGAGCCGAGCGTCGGGGAGGTGGTAGTCGCCGGTTCGCGGGTTGGTACCCAGCCATTGCCGGATCGTCAGGACGTAGTCGCGGGCCTTGGCCTTGGTGATGGTGAAAGCCTCGGCGACCTCGTCGGGGGTGGCGCCCAGGCGGCGGAGCGCGATGAAGGCCAGGAGTTCGGTCATGTACGGCTTGCGCTTGGTCAGGGGCTTGCCGCGAGTGGTGGCCCGCACCGGACCGAGCAGGTGAAGCTTGGGTAGCGCGGAGTCCTCTCGCATCCACATGGCGACGTCGCCATCGAGGGTGGGGTCGGCGTCCTCGACGTGGTGGCGAACGCTGTGGTTCACGCGGGGGGCGAGTGCTTGAAGGTCCTCGGCCGTCGTGGCGCCGGCTTGGACGTAAGTGTCGTCGTCCTGATCCAAGAGGCTGACGGTGTCCACGTCCGGTGTCTGGTCGACGTCGGGTCGCGGGCGGGTGTGCTCGGCGCGCAATGCGCCGGCTTCGTCGGAGTAGGAGCGCCAGCCTTCGGTCGCCTCGTGGTCGACGGGGACGGGGATCTCGGTGACGGTTTCGCTGTGAGCCAGGAGAGAAGCACAGCCGAGGGCTTCATCGCTGGTGAGTCCGACGGCAACGAGATCCAGGCCGGCCTCGGGCAGGGTGATGCGTCCGTCGGTGGTGACGTGCAGGACGGTCCCGGGAACGCTGGTTCGTGGTCCGGCGATCACGACGGAGGTGGCCGTGCGACCGGCTTGGGTGTGGACGAGGTCGAGGAGCTGCTCAAGCGCGGGACTGGTAGTCGCTGCGTCGACCAAGAGCATCCGGGCGGGCCACGCGTCAGCGCCGGCCTGACGGGCGCGGGCGGTCGTGACGTCGGCGTCGACGTCGTCGGCGCGGTCGACCGTGGAAACGGCGTCGGCCAGGAGCTCTTCGATGGGATCTGATGGCTCGGCGCGGGGGTCGTAGACGTGGATGCGGTCTGGGTTGAGCGCGCCTAGTTCGGTGGCGACACCCAGGCAGGCGACGGAGACTCCGGCCGACCACGGGTTGCAGGCCACCTCGGCGGCGAGGTAGCGGGCGAAATCCTGGCCGTAGGTGGAGTCCCCGGTGATGGTGACGTTGAGGTCTTCGATGTTGAGCAGCCACACCTCCTCGTTCTCACCCAGCCCGATGGTGACCAGGAGCGGGTAGGGGGCCGGTTGGTCGTCGACCTCGGGACCGATCTGCTCGAGGGGGATGGCGGGGCTGATCTTCCAGTGCAGGCGGTCTGGGGTGCCTTCCCAGGGGTGCGGGAGGTCACTGGGTTCGGACAGGTGCAGGACCAGGTGGGATGGGGTGAGCTCGACCGCAGCAACCACAGGCATGGGCGTGCCGTCGGCGGCGGTCGCGGCGGCGAGTCGGCGCAGCACCTGGTCCATGTGGTCGACGGTGGGGGCAGTGACCGCCCCCACCACGGTGATCGTCTTCTCGACCGGGCTCAGGACCGGCTCGGGGCTGGCCAGTGTGCGTCCTGGGCGCCGGTTGCGAAACTGTGCACGTCGGCGCCGGCGCAGCAGCATGAGCATGGACCCGGCCAGCAGTGCCCCTCCCCCACTGAGGCCGGCGAGCATCCACGGCGCAGTCGTCACGTGCTCGCTGGTGTCCGCCGTGGCGTGGCTGGTTGCTGCGCTCTGGGCCGCGCCGGCGGGAATCGGGGTCACTGGATCCGGTTCGACGGGCTCGGGACGAGGGTTGGGGCGGGACGTCGCCGGCGCGGGCGTGGGCGTGGTGGTTGAGGACTCGGGCGTGGGAGCTGGTGTTGCCGCGGCCGGTTTGCCAGGGATCGTCAGGGTCTGGCCGATGTCGATCTGGTCGGGGTCGGTGAGGTGGATCCCGCCGGGCTGCAGGGTGTGTCGGCTGGCTTCGAAGATCGCCGGGTACTGGGCCGCGTCACCGAGTTCGGTCTGGGCGATGCCAGAGAGGGTGTCCCCAGCCTTGACCGTGTAAAGGTGCGGTGGACCTGTCGTTGTCGCGGGGAGGGTGAGGATGGTCCCAGCGTGGATGAGGTCCGGGTGGCTGGCGACGTCAGGGTTCAGGTTCGCGATCTCGGGCCATCGTTGCGCGTCACCGAGTTGGGTTTGGGCGATGCCGGAGAGGGTGTCGCCAGCTTTGACCGTGTAGGTGCCTTGCGCCGACTGGACAGCGGCCGGTGAGGTCGTCGGCAGGGTGGTTGGCGGGGCCATCACGGTGGATGCCGGCGCGGTCACGGCGGGTGGCGATGGGGCGGCTTGTGCCGCGGTGCCGGTGGCGGGCGCGATCACGAACAGCAGGGCTGCGGCCGCGACCAGCTGTCGGGCAGCGCCTTGGGGCAGGGACAGCCCGGGCAACTTGGGTGCGTGCAGTCCGCGCAGACGCGCGGCGATCTCGAGCAGGATGCTCCCCGTCAGGACAAGCCAAGCCGCCCACGCGATGACCTTGATCGCTGAGAGGGCAAGGGTGCCGTCGTCGGGAGTGGTGAACGCCGAGCGGATCTGTTCGAGGGTCGGAAGCCCCTGAGGGATCGGGTTGGCGCCGAGGGCGAGCAGTGTTGCCGGGAGGCCGATGAGGATCCCCAGCAGAAGAAAAGTGGCCAAGAGGCCGACGAGGCGGGCGCGGATTCTCATTGGGCAACTCCTGCGACGGCGCGGTTGACTTCGACTTCTGCGTGGCCGGTCACGGTCAGGTTCGTGATGCCGATGATGCTCAAGAACTTGGTCGTGTAGGTGGTGCTGGTGTCGGTGACGACCCGGGTTCCGCCAGCGACGGTGGCCGTCCCGGTGAACCCTGGCGCGCCCGCGATGTAGATGTTCGCGGCCACGATGGCCGCTCCTGGGTCCACGATCGCGCCCTGACCGCGAATGGCGGTGGCTCCTTGGAGTTGCTGGCCGCCAGCTCGCGCTGCCTCGGCGGCAACATTCTGGGCGCGCTGCTTGGCCAGGACCTGTCCCGACCCATCGACGGCCAGTCCCACCATGAGGATCATCGCTAGGGCGGTCGAGATCATCCACACCGCGACCGAGCCCTGCTCTCGATCACCCTTCCGAAGTGTGCGCTTGGTCATGGGCGTCACCGTTCTCGGTAGGTGTCGAGGGGGGATCGCATGGTGGCCGAGATCGTCATCGAGCCGGGGAGGCCGGGCAGGAGCCCGGCCAAGTCGACCTGGCAGGTGACGGTGGCGCCAACCGAGGCGGGGGTGCCGACCGGGCTGGCGAAGCCCGCGGTGTCGATGGAGACGGACGTACTGACGCAGCGCAGGTTCTGACTGGACAGGCTGGCTGCTGCTGCGGCTTCGGCGTTGCTGGCGGCCTGCCCTTGGGTGCGAGAGATCGAGGCGGCTCGGGCGGCGTCAGCAGCGGCGGACTCCACGGCCTGATGCGATAGCGCGACGCGGCCGCCGGCGATGATCAACGCGACGAACATGCCAAGGGCTGGGGCGAGGATGACGACCTCGACGACTGAGGAGCCACGTTCGGGAGAGCCACTGCGGGCCCGTAGGCGACGAAGAAGAGTGCTCGTCATCGAGTGAGCCTCTCCACGGGCGCTGAAGCGCTCTGGGTCACGGTGGGGGTCCAGCCCGGGATGACCGACAAGATGCTTCCGGTCACAACCGTGGTCGCCGTCGTCGCAGAGCGGCTGCTGCTGACGGTGACACCACGCAAGACCCCGTCCCCTCCGGCGGCAGCGACGAACGCTGACGCTGCCGCCTCCCCGGCCCCGATGGTGCCGTTCTGGGCGGCGGCCGCCCGGGCCCCCTCCTGCGCGGCCGCGATCGCGACCGTGCGCCCGTGGTAGAACATGGCCGCTTGGACGCCGGCGAACATTAACGCGAACAGAGCCGGCATGAGGACCACGAGTTGCACGGTCACCATCCCCGCTTCACGACTCCTGGCGCGCCCTCGAGGGCGCGCGCGGGGAGCCTTGCTCGAGCAGGACGTCCACATGATCAGGTGATGCTCCCGAGCTTGCCGGAGATGTAGCCGGAGAGGAAGGCGTAGACGACACCGGCCAGCAGGACGAGGAAGCCCACCCACAGGACGATCTCGACCGTGGTCAAGCCGGCTTCGCGGTCTTTGGATGCGGCGTCGATTCGGTCGCGCAAGCGCAGGCCGAGGGTGTGCATTGTGGCGAGGAAGTGCGCCATTTCGGGTTCCCTTTCTGATTGGTAACTACTCGTGGTGTCGTTGCTGCTCGAACGTCATGAGGCGGCGAGGAGACGGAGCAGGGGTGGGGTGATGAGCAGGCCGAGGAAGACCAGACCGAGGAAGGCAGCCGGGACGTACATGCGTTCTTCGACGAGGCTGGCCTGGGCCAGTTCGGTACTCATCAGGGCGGAACGGGCGGAGGCGCTGCGGGCGCGCAAGTGGCGGTAAACCTCGGAACTTTCGTCGTTGGCCAGCCGCATGATGTCGGCGAGCTCGGCGAGCTCGGGAAGGCCGAGGTCCTCAGAGAGGGCCTTGAGGGAGTCCCACGGCGGGATCCCGTTGTAACGGGATCGCGCCAGCTCCTCGTTGATCTTGCGGAACACCCAGGAGTCGCCGACAGCGGCGGCGTTGGCCAGCGCGACCGTGGCGCCCGCGCCGGAGTTGCGCTCGAGGGCACACAGTTCGATGTAGGCGCTGAGGGCCCGCGCGAAGTTGGCCCGGGCCTTCTTGGCCTCTTCCTTGACGTCGCGCGAGGGCATCATGAACAGCACCGTCGCCAGGACCACGGTGGCTCCGACGGGGAACACGACGGGAACCTTGATGCCGATCAGGGTGAAGAAGGTGCCGATCAGCGGGGGCATGCACAGCCCGAGCAGCCCGTAAAGGACCTTCTTCCCATAGAACTGGGCGGGGGTCTTCCGCAGGACTGCGAGGTCTCGCGCGGGAGGGGCGCCGAGGAGTCGCGCGGGCAGGCTACGTTCGGCCCAGATCCCCAGTCGCTCCTCCAGGTCAGGGTTGACCGAAGGGGCCGCAGCCCCAGCCCGGCGCCGGGCTGGCGGAGACAGGCGGGTCAGGACATCACGCAGGTCCGGTTGCGCGGGGACCAGGACATAGAGCATGACCGCCACCCCGACACCGATCACCGCTCCGAAGGCGATCGCGAGCTGAAGGGCGGTCATCGCGCACCCGCCCGTGCCTCAGGGCCTAAGAACCTCGGCAGCGGGGTACCTTCGGCCATCTTGCGCATCCACAGCAGACCGGCCGCGTAGGCCGCAAGAAGGATGGCCAGCAAGACCTGTCCGATGGGGGTTGCGTAAGGCGCGACATAGTCGCCGGTGAAGAGCAGCAGCAGCAGGAACCCGAGGGAGATTCCGCTGACCAGTCGCGCACTCCCCCTCGGCTTGGCCCGCCCCGCCTCGACCTTTCGACGGGATGCGACGTCCTCGGCCACGGACTCAGCCACTCCCTGCAGAACGCTGGCCAGGCTTCGGTTTCGGCGTCGCGCCGCCAGGATCAGGTTGGCGGCGACGAGGTCTCCGGTGACGTCGTTGAGGTCGTCGGCGAAGGCTCGCAGCGCGGTCTCGGTATCCCAGCGGGCGCGCAGTCGCGCGACGAGAGCTGTCACTTCCGGCTTGATGGGGTCGGGGGTGGAGCGCAGCGTGGCGGTCAACGCCTGCTCAATGCCCACGCCGGCACCCAAGACTCCGGCCAGGCTGCGGGTCCATTCCTCCATCGCTTCGACCCGTCGGATCTGTGCTGCCGCCGGAGGTGTGGACAACAGGTAGGGCAGCCCGAGCGCGGCGGCGGGCACGATCAGAACCGCCGCAATCCACCCGGTGATCAGAGCGAGCAGGGCGCCGGCAGCCACGGAGAGAGCCAAGGTGATGCGGGTACGCGGGCTCAGTGCTGTCAGGCGACGTTCGAGCGAGGACGGCACCCGTTCCGGCTTCGGTGTGCGGGTGTGCGGACGCAACGCGATCCCCGCGCCGACGAGGCCGACGACGATGAGTGCGCCAAACAGGGCTGGGAGCAGCGTCATGGCCGCCACCCCTGACCGTCGGCCTCGGCCTGGAACAACTCCGGGTTGAAACCGAACTCGCTCAACGCCAGCACCTGGGGCGGGAGGATCCCGCTGGCTTGCGCGGCGCCGTTCATGCTGGGGCCGAACAGGTGCTCCAACGCGTAGCCGACCTCGCGCTCCCCCGGCTCGACCAGGACCACCTCGCTGACCCAGCGGCTCAGTTTCTGGGTGCCGTCGGGCAGAGACTCGATCCGACGGTTCAACTGCACGATGAGGTTGAGGCAGCCGACCAGCTTCTCCAAGGCCAGGTCACGGGTGACGTGGTTGCCGGCTTCCATGGCGGTGGTGACGAGTTTGCGGATGCATGCGGTCGCGTTGGCGGCGTGCGTGGTCGACAGGGAGCCGGTCCCGGACTCCATCGCCTTGATCATGGTCCACGTCTCCGGGCCGCGGATCTCGCCGACGATCTGGCGAGAGAGGGCGAATCGGAAACTGTCGTTGAGTGCCTCACCGAGTTCAAACGCGCCTGCGGCGCGGCCGTCGGCGCCGATCTCGCCGACGCCGGGTCGGGATTCCCAATCGATGACGATCTCGTGGTTGCCGGACTCGGAAAGGAAGAGCTCGTACTCGGTCTCGAAGGTGCCGATCGCCTCCTCGCGAGGGATCTCGGCGCACAGGGCCCGCATCAAGGTCGTCTTGCCCGCAGACATCGCTCCGGAGACCACGATGCTCCAGCCAGCACGCACTGCGGCGGCCAACAGGTTCGCCGTGGCCGGGCTGAGACACTGCCGCTCCACCCACGCCTCGAGGGTGTCGACCTTGTGGCGGTGCCGCCGGATCACCACAGTGGGGCGGCTGACCACCCACGCTGTCGCTGCCAGTCGAGCGCCGCCGTCAAGTTTCATGTGCAAGCGAGGGGTGCCCTCGGAGAACGGCCTCGGGTTTGACTCAGATCGGTTGGCCAGGAAGCGAAGGAAGTCGATGAGCTCCTCATCGCTCTCGGCCACAGCCGGCCCGGGAACGCGGGTTCCGTCGGTGAGCTCGAGGAGGACTTGGCGGCAGCCAAGGATGAAGATGTTCTCAACCCGGTCGTCGTCGACCAGCGGCTGCAACCGACCCAAGCGGAAGACGGCATCGAAGATCGCCTGCGCCATCAGCGCGCGCTGACGAGGTGTCCACGCCTGGACGCCCGTTGCGACCGCATCGGCGGCGTGCTCAGTGAGGAGGTCGTCGATGGCGCGCCAACCCTCCTGCTCCTGCGCGGCACGATCCATCGGGATGCGACCTGAGGTGCCCGTCTCACTCGGCTCGCTCGCCCGCGACCTCCAGTCCTCACCCATCGCGGCCGCCAACCGGGTCGCGACCAGAGTGCGGAAGGCGGCGACCAGCCCCCAGTCGAGGTTCTCGTGGTCGCTGACGCTGGCGCCGGTCGCACCGGCGCCTGCGGTGGCCCCGTGTCGACGACGAACCACGTCCAGCGGGACGGGGGCCGGGGGCTCATCCCCGGGGCGCATGGAGAAGCCGCCCCGGATCCGTCCCGGGCGTGCCGGCGGCGTGGAGAACAGCGGCGGCAGCGACGTCGGGTCGCTTAGGTCGCTCTCCGGCTGAATCGGCTCGCTGGTCACGACGGTCTCCCACCCGCAGCCTGCAGCTGCTCCTCGTTAATCCGGATCCGCCCGGCGATCGCACTGCGGGCGCCCCGATAGCTGCGAAGAAGCGGGGTGTCCTCCCAACCGCCGCGCCCAGCCAGGCGCTGCAGAAGCCCACCTCGAGGCGGCTCAGCGCCATGCGAGAGAACCGCAGCCGACTCGGGATCCCACGCGACCGTCGTGACGACCGGGATCTGCAGGACACGCGCCACCTCGCGCGCCGTGAACGGCTGCCCCTCCCCTACCAACAGCAGACCCAACGCCGTCGAGGCACCAAAGCGGGCGAACCGCTCCCGCAACGTCTCCGCCCATGAGCGTGCCCCGGATAGCGACACCATGTCGGTGCGGGTGAGCAGCAACGCCAAGTCAGCATTGGCCAGCAGCGGCTCCGGGCTGCCGAAGAGCCCGAGCCGGCCAGCGTCCACGATCACGTCCTGACCCGTGGTCTCCAAGGACCTCAGCGCCGCGCCCAGCGGCTCCCACAGGGAGATCAGGCTTCTCGCCTGCTCGTGGGACCGTGTGCCGGGCACCCACTTCCCTTCGACGCCCGGCAGCGGCTGGCAGACACGCGGCAGGGCGTCGAGGACGGCGTCGGCGTGCTGAGCCATTGCCAACTCGATCATCGCCTCCGGCGGGACGACACTTCCCCGGAGGTAGCCCGCCGCGATCGCCGAACCGCCCGTGGGGTCAGCCTCGACCAGCAGCGCAGGACGCGGCCAACCCAAGACCAACCCCAAAGCCGTGGTCGTCACCCCGGGCGAACCCGACGCCGACGCCAACACGATCATGCTCATCGCGTCACCGGTCCCGCGAATCCAGGACGACCGCGACCTTGCCGGTCGAGGCCATCGCCGCGAGTTGCGGCGCGTCCGAGCTCGGGACGTCGACCGTGATGATCGTCTGTGCGCCCTGGCCCGTCGTGTCCTTCCCAGTCGCGGTGCTGACCACCACGGCCGCTACCGACACCGCCTTGGCCTGCGCGTCGGTCACACCCTGCTGACCTGGGGTGGCCACGATCCGGATCCGGTCGCCCGCCATCAAGGGCGCGCCCGGCATCATCGCCGGCAGCACGCCCACCCCGACCAGCGAATGACCCTGCTCCGGCAGCAACTTGTCGGTGGTGGCGTCACCGGTCAGCAGTGAACCCGACGCGACGTCCAGCGCTGCGCGCTTGCCGACCAGGCTCTCCAGATCCTTCGCCGATACCGGCTTCAACGCGGGGTCCGATCCGATCTGGACCGTCATCAGCTGATCTCGGCTGATCACGGTGCCCCGCTCGATGGCCGTGCGGGCCGCGACCACCTGCGTGTAGTTCGTCGTCGCTTGGTGCAACCACACATTCCCCAGAGCGCCCAAGCACACGACGGCCGCCATCGCCGCGAACAGCCCCCACCGGCGTCGGGCCTTCGGCGGCACCGGCAGAGCCACCCCTGCACCGGGCCCGCTCAAGGCGGCACCGTTCGCAGCAGCCGTCGCCGGACGCTCAACTGTCGTCGTCATCTCCGGATTCCTTCCCCGCTTCACTGCTTGAGCACCTGCGCCTCACCGATGGTCACCGGGACGCTGTCAGTCAGATCCATCGTGATCGTGCCGCTCTGCCCAATCCCCGACCACGTGATCACCCAATGCGACGTCGCCCGCACCGTGTAACTCCCCTGCCGCGTGTACGTGTGGCCACATGTCGGCGACGACTGACGCCCGAACGAGTCCTGATATGCCGTCCCCGCCCCGCACGGCACCACCTGGCCATCCCCCATGTCCCAGTTCACTTGGGACACCTTCGCCGTGGCCGTCACTGTGTAGCCGGCCGCTGACGCACTCCTGGTGATCGGCCCCCACGTGTTGTCTGTCGGGGCATCCACCCACATCCAGTTCGGCATCCCCACCAAGCCGACCGAACCTGCCACGGGCTCGGGAACCAACCCGATGTTGATGGCGCGCAACTGCATGCTGGCCATTGCCTGTTGGGCCAAGATCCGAGGGTCCGGCGGTGCGCCGTTCGGAGGCGTTGCCAGCCAGATGAAGAAGGAAACGCCCACGAGGACCGGGTCTCGCCGTGTACACAGGTAGATCTGCCCATTCGTTCGACCACCCCAAGCAGGATCGCTGAACGGGGGCTGGGGGTCGGCAGCCTTCGCGTAGCACTGCTGGTTCTGGACCCACCACCCATCCGAGGATGAGCAAGGAACTTCCTTCGAGGGCAGAGTTAGAGTCCACGTGCACGTGGGGAGAACGACGGGCTGTGCGCCCCCGCCACCGCCGCCGCCGCCGCCACCGCCGCCGGCTCCACCGCCCGGCTCGGTAACGACGATGATGCATTGTCCCGTTCGCGGCGATGGGACAGTTCCTGGGGGGCAGGAGATCGGTGGATCCGCCGCAGCCGCAGACGGCATCGTCCCCAGCAGCAGGCCGACAGCGACGATGGCCTTCGCGGCCACCCGCGTTAGCATGGCGTGCCCTTCAAGGTGTCCACGGTGACGAAGAAGCCCTCCGGGGCCTTCTCCACTGTGTACGTGTACTTCTGACGATCGGGGCGCCCCGGGCGAATCGCCGACTTTCCCGAGCTGTCTACGACATTCACTCCCGTTAGGTCGACGCATGTCACCACCGAATAGGTCGCGTTGTCCTGCGGGGTTGCGGCTACTGACTGCACAACCGACTGTCCGATCTGCTTCAGGCCCTGCGACTGAAGTGTCCCTAGTTCGATTCGCGCCTGGTCGGCTGCTTGGCCTCGAGCGACCGTGGCGACCATGTTGAGGCTCTTGCTGGAGTCGGCTGCCAACTCGTCCAGAACAGCCCAGTACCGCCGAACAGCTTCCTCTGCCGACTGCTGATCCTTCTCCGCTGGCGTGAGCTCTGTAGCGGTCGAGGACGCGCTCGCAGTTGTCGAGGGACTCGCGGAAGCACTCAAGGACGTTGTGGGCGAGGGCAGCGGCGAAGGTCCGTTGCAACCCGCTAGTGCAAGCCCCGCTGCAATGAGCATTCCGACGATTGCTCTCTTCATGGTGCTCCTCCAGTTCGCCTCGTTACCTAAGGCGGTGCTTGATCACGCAGGGTTCAAAACTCAGATAATTGGTACCATAGAGGTTAGCCCTTATGGTCTCGTTTGGACAGTTGAGCCGCAGGGACTTTGGAGATAGCGATCCTGCATCGGTAGCCCCCTGCCCTCGAAGCTCACCGTGGCGACTCGGGTCCGGGTCGTCACGCGTGGGCTGGACTTTCCATCGGACCACAGATAACGAGCTTCCGCTCGCTGAGCAGGACGGGTGTGGAGACCGCTCTAGCTGCGGAGGGCGCGCCTCACGCGGTCGTGCGAGGTCCCCAAGACGTTGGCGAGGTTGGCGACGAGAGCCTCACTCGGGGCAGCTAGACCCTGGGCCTCCCACCTTTTGACCGTCGACACGGCGCATTGCATCCCCGCGGCCAGTTCAGTCACCGAGACCCCCGCAGCGAAACGCAGCCAACGAAGACTTGGCTCTTCCTCTGGGACGAGGAGATCGCGCGCATCGACACCCAGGGCGCGGGCGACGGAGTGCAGTAGCTGCGGGCTGCGCGGTCCTGCCTCTCCTCGCTCCCACCTTGAAACCCTTCCGCCCCCTGCCAAGCCCACAAGCTTTGCCAGCTCGTTCTGGCTCAGGCAAGCAACCTCCCTTGCGGTACGCAGGGCGTTCCCATCAAGGGCGGGCACAGTTTCCATAGCGAGGCCACAATATGCGGCTCTTGCGGTCTGCCCAGCTAACACCGGCTTCCTCAGAGTGGAAGCTTGTCGTGGTCACCAAAAGACCCGTAAGACGAGGTCGCCGGAGGAAATATTGGGGGACCTGCCCTGGCCTGCGCAAACGGCGTCGTGGACCGCACGTCCCCCTCCGGCATTCCCACCAGTAAGTCATGGAGGGGGACGCGTATGGGTACACGCGTCAAGAACTCTTCCGTAGGAGCACTACAGAAGGAGACGCTCATGACCCGGGCTCACATCCCACCTGATTGGGACGACAACACCATCATCACCGTCAAGGACTTGGCCGACTTGTCCGGAGTACCTGAACAGCAGCTTCAGGCTTGGTCGCGCCAGGGACTGGGACCGAGATGGCATCGATTCCAAGGACGGGGATGCCTCTACATCACTGCGGCGGAAGCGCGTAGATACCTGCAGGCATCCAAGGTCACCGATTGGGGTGTTCCCAGTGCCGGCTAGGGCCACCGACGTCCCGGTCTATCTCAGTCTCGAGGAGGCGGCCCAGTGCATGGCAGTCTCGGTGAAGACCATCCGTAGGTGGATCGCCGCTGGGAGTCTGCCGGCGTATCGGTGCGGCCGGCGTGCCATTCGGGTCCGTCTCGATGACCTGGAAAGCACGCCGAAGCGGATCCCCTGTGCACGCTGGTAACACTGACTCAAGGGTGATCTGACAGCGCCAACTTCGGTCTCGCCTTTGCCATCTCCCAGGCGCTGTAGGTGTCTCCGATACGTGCGGCCAGCTGCTGGTCTCGATCAAGGGTGGCGTGCTGATAGATGGCCATCGCGGCCTGCGATGCATGGCCTCCTCGCGCCTGGAGTTCGGCCGCCGTTGCGCCGTGTTGGCCGGCGAGGGTTAGAGCTGTGTGACGCAGATGATGAATCGTCAGATCACTCCGTCCCGCTGCCTCGCGGGCCACCTTGTACCGGTCCATGAGGTAGCGGACGCTCATGTGGTCGCTGCGCTCACCGGGAAAAAGCAGAGCCTCGGGACTCTCGGCGACGTATCTGTCGAGGTGCTGCACGAGGGCAGGGATGAACGGGGGGGGCAGGTGGACGGTCCGGATCCCGCTGGCGGTCTTGGGGGTGCTGATGCCGCGACCGCACTGAGGGCAGGGGGTGGGGGCATCAGCGATGGCGTCCTTGTCGACCTTGCGGGTCACTGAGATGCGCCCGGCCTTCTCGTCGATGTCTTTGCGGCGCAGTTCGAGGAGCTCGCCTTCGCGGAGCCCGACGAAGGCGGCGAGAATGATGAACAGTTCGAGCCGATCCGGCATCGCCGCCACGATGGCCGCGACTTGGTCAAACGTGGCGGGCTGCGCGGTCCGCTTCACTCGCGCCGTCGCGGCTCCGCGGATCTTCGGTGGAATCCGAAAGATGAGCTCTTCCTCTTCGGCCGCCTGAAGAAGTGAGCGCAACAGACGGTAGGCCGCCGCATTGGTGGCTTCCTTGGTGGCATCCAAGCTTGAACGCCAATTCTTGATTTCGGACAGAGAGAGCGTCTGCAGTGGCGTGGCGCCGAGGGTGGGTCCGATGACAGAGTCCAGCAGGTGTTGATACTGGCGCCGCGTGTTGGGACGCAACGGACGCTCGGTTAGGTACCACTGCCCGAAAGTGGCAACCGTGTTGCGGAGGGACTCCGCCTCGCGCCGCGCCTCCTCGGCCTTGCGGGCGGCCGGGGGACTCCAGGTGTCCTGGTCCAACAGCCCCTTCTCGTGGACTAGCCACGCCTCAGCATCGATTTTGGTGCCGAAGGTTCGGGAGAACCGGGTGCCGTCGGGCAGCGCGTACCGCGCTCGATAGGTCACCTTGCCCCGCGCAGAGGTGCGCGGTTCGATCTCCCCAAACCCGCGTCGCCGCACTGCCATCTTCGACTCCTCGTCGTAACCCCTTGCTGCGACAGTATAGTGGTTGTCCGTGTGGGGGTCTGGTGGGGGAAAGGAAGTCCCACAGGTTCCCCATATGTCCACTTGAGTCCTTGATCGGCGTGCTCGCGCCAGGCTTGAGTGCCGCCATGGAGCTACTTTGCAAGCAGGGGGTTAGGGGTTCGAGTCCCCTAGGCTCCACCATCCGCGCGACTCGCTGCGCGAGTCCGCGCGCCTGTCGGATCCCAGTGGGCCCACCCCAGGCTCGACCATCCGCGCGACTCGCTGCGCGAGTCCGCGCGCCTGTCGGATCCCAGTGGGCCCACCCCAGGCTCCACCATCCGCGCGACTCGCTGCGCGAGTCCGCGCGCCCGAAGCACGACACAACCTCGCGTTGTGACGACCTGATGTCGTCCGCTCGCGAACCCCACGACATCAACTCGACAGGTGCCGAGATGATGCGCTCACCCTGGGCCGACCGGCATACGCCGATGTGAGGCGTGCCACACGCCGGGTTCCACAGGATTCGACGAAGATTCGACAGCCCGCACGGCCACTCCGTAGGCGTCGTCCACAAGCCGATGACGGATCTGACAAATGATCACGAATCGGATACGTTGAAAGTCCCCTGAGATTCGCCGTGGCACGTTGCGCTTGCGTGTGCTTGTCCCTGTCAGGCGATCGGCAACGCAACAAAAGGATGTTCCATGACTGCGGTGAGTCCGCGCCTCGATGGGCCTGCGCCCGTTTCGAGCACCCTCACTGTCGGTGACCTCGAGGCCGGCCGATTCACCGCCGAGCAGCTCGAGGCCTACGTCCCCCAGACCCGCGCCGAGGCCCGTGCGCTGATGGCCGCCAAGGCCGCCGTCGAGAACCCGACCCGCCGTTCCCGCGCCGCCCAGCGCGAGGCGGCACGTCACCGGTCCACCCGCGGGGCAGCCCGTCGGGAGGTCGCCGGCCGATCCTTCACCCGCCCGCGCCAGGCCGTGGCCCTGCTGGCCCTCACCGGTGTCATGGGTGCCGCGCAGGCGACCGCCAGCGCGGGATCGAGCCCCGGTGCGGAAGTGATCGCCGCCCAGGCCACCGGCCTGCTCTCCTTCGTCACACCGTCGGCGCAGCCCGAGGCCGCCTCGCGGGACAATGTCCGTCCCGCAATCGAGCAGAGCATCGAGTCCGAGCCCCTCGATGATGTGACTGTCTCCGCCGCCGAGACCGACGCCCGTCGTGCCGAGGCCGTCGCCGCCAAGGTTGCCGTCCTCGCCGAGCAGGAGGCCGCCGCCAAGGCCGCCGAGGAAGCCGCAGCCGCAGCCGCCGCACAAGCAGCCCAGGACGCGGCTCGCGCCGCCGAGGAGCAGGCGCGGGCAACGGCCAGCTGGCCGCTCGTTGCTCCCCTCGTCGCCCCGGTCATCTCTGGATTCGGTGGCCGGATCCACCCGGTCTACGGCACCTACCGCATGCACACCGGTGACGACTTCTCCATCGGCTGCGGGGCCAACGTCGCCGCGGCCGCGGCCGGCAAGGTCGTCGAGTCCGGCTGGGGTGGCGGCTACGGCAACCGCATCGTGATCGACCACGGCACCGTCGACGGCGTCGCCTACCGCACGACCTACAACCACCTCTCGAGCCGCACCGTCAACGTCGGCCAGACGGTCACGACGGGCCAGAGCATCGGCTTGGTCGGCACGACCGGCACCTCCACCGGCTGCCACCTCCACTTCGAGGTCGAGCGCAACGGCACCCTCGTCGACCCGGCCAACTACCTCTGAGGTCCTCGCCGCACACCGCGCAGGCGAAAGGGCCGGTCACCCACACGGGGTGACCGGCCCTTTCGCGTATGCCGGGTGGCTCAGCCCTTCGCCTCGTCGGCCTTGTCCTCGGCCCAGTCCTTGGCGTTGGTCCAGGCGTCGCCGGCCGCGTCGGTGGTCTCGTCGACCGCGTCCTCGACCGCATCGGTCGCGTCCGCGGCCTTGTCCAGGGCGGTGTCCGCCGCGTCGTCCGCCGCGTTCTTGAGGTCCTCCACCTTGTCCTTGGCCGCGCTCGCCGCCGCCGCGGCTTTCTCCTTGGCGGCGTCGGCAAGGTTGGCCACCTTGGCCCCCGCGCCCGGGGCCGTGCTCGGCGGGGCGTAGGGCGTCGCCGTGGCCCACGGGTCCGGCTTCGCCGTGCTCTTGCGGTATGCCGCGACCGCCGCTCCCGCGGCGAGCGCACCGAGGAGGAGCACCCACTTGCCGCGGCCCTTCTTCTTGGCCGCGGACTCGCCCTTGAGGACCGAGTAGGCGTCCGGCGCATTGTGCGCGGCCTCGGTGGCGGCACTCTTGGCGGCGACGGCGCCGGCGGCCACCGTCGCGATGGCCTGGGCCACCTTGGGGAGCACCTCGTCGACGAAGGTGTCCTTGGCGGACTCGACCTTGGGCGCCGCATACTCCGCGAAGTCGTGCGCCTTGTCGCGCGCCGTCGCGGCAACGTCCTGGGCCTGGACCCGGGCCTCCTGGGCACGCCCCCGGGCAACGTCGGCCGCGTCCTGCGCGCGACCCTGGAACTCGGTGGCCTTGTCGGCGGCGGTCGCGGCGTGGTCCTGGGCCTTCTCGAGGCCCTCGGCGAATGCGGCTCGCGCCTGCTCGGTCTTGCTCTGGGACTTGAACACGTGGTGCTCCTTCGGTCGCGATCGTTCGAGATCTCCGGACCCTGTCCAGGGTCGGTCCGAACTCCATCCTGCCAAATCGCCCTGCGTGCGTGCGCTTTGGGTGTGCGGCGTCTGGGTCCGATCGTCGCGGGCTCGACACGGCGGGCGTGGAAGAATGGACCGCATGAAGGCAACCATCACCACCAACCACGGCCCGATCGTCATCGACCTCTTCGAGCACCAGGCGCCCAAGACCGTCAAGAACTTCGTCGGTCTGGCCAAGGGCGACCTCGACTACAAGGACGACGCGGGTCGCACCAACCCCACTCCGTACTTCGACGGCCTGATCTTCCACCGGATCATCCCCAACTTCATGATCCAGGGCGGCTGCCCGCTCGGTCAGGGTTTCGGCGGCCCGGGCTACACCTTCGACGACGAGATCCACCCCGAACTCGCCTTCGACAAGCCCTACCTGCTCGCCATGGCCAACGCCGGCAAGCGGATGGGCAAGGGCACCAACGGCTCACAGTTCTACATCACCACCGTGCCGACGCCGTGGCTCAACGGCAAGCACACCATCTTCGGCGAGGTCTCCGACGCCGCCTCGCGCGCTGTCGTGGACGCCATCTCGGCGGTGCCCACCGGTGCGAACGACAAGCCGGTCGAGGACGTTGTCATCGAGAAGGTCGAGATCGAGGACTGACACCCGAAGCCCCCTTGCCTCCGCGGGATCCGTCGCTACAGCGACGGATCCCGCGCACGCAAGGGGCGGCGGTGGTGAGGAGAGCGCATGAGTGAGCCCACGGCATACCCCCCGGTCGGCGAGTCGGCAGGGCCACCGGTGTGCCCGCGGCACCCCGACACGGTCGCCTACGTCCGGTGCCAGCGGTGCGGACGGCCCACCTGCCCGCAGTGCCAGCGACCCGCGGCGGTCGGCATCCAGTGCGTCGACTGCGTCGCGCAGGGTGCCAAGCAGGTGAGGCAGGGGCGCACCGTCTTCGGCGGGCAGGTCGCCGTCGGGCGACCGCTCGTCACGCTCTCCATCATCGGCCTGTGCGCCGCGGTCTTCCTCGGGCAGAAGGTCGTGCCCGGCCTGACCAATGACATCGCCTTCGTCCCCGCACTGGGGAAGTCCGAGCCGTGGCGCTTCCTCACGGCCGCCTTTGCGCACAGCCCGACGATGATCCTGCACATCGCCTTCAACATGTATGCGCTGTGGATCATGGGCACCTACCTCGAGCCGCTCCTGGGTCGGGCCCGCTTCCTCGCGGTCTACCTCGTGACGGCCCTGGGTGGCTCGGTCGGCTACCTCCTGCTCGCGCCCCCGCTCACCCTCCTCCAGATCCACCTCGGCCAATCGGGCGCCTGGATCACGCCCACCGTCGGAGCCTCAGGTGCGGTGTTCGGCCTCTTCGGCGCCTTCCTCGTGCTCAATCGGCGGCTGGGTCGGTCCTCGGCCGGCATGGTCGCGATGATCGCCATCAACGCCGTGCTCGGATTCGTCATCCCCGGCATCGCCTGGCAGGCCCACCTCGGTGGCCTGGTGACCGGTGTGGCCGCCGCCGCGATCATCGGCTACACCGGCCACCGTCGCGATCCGCTCGCCGCGGCGGCCACGCGCGGAAACCAGCATGTCCACTGGCTCGGCCTGGGTTTGCTCACCCTCGCGCTCGTGCTCTCCTCGATCGCCAAGTACGCCCTGACCAACGGCTACAGCTGAGGTTTTCCACAGGGTTATCCCCGGTTGGGGACAAATGACAGCCGTGTCATTACGACCCAGACGTCAGCGCCCGGTCGTCAGCGCCACCGGGTCGTCATGAGGAAGCCGGCCATCATCAGTGCGAAACCGGCGCCGAGGTTCCAGCGGCCGATCTGGGGCACCGGATATTGGTGCACCCCCGAGATGTAGTAGGTCGCGACCCAGAGCAGGCCGAGCACCATGAGCGTGACCATGACCGGGGCATACCACCGCGGGTTCGGCTGCTGGGTGGGCCGGTTCGCGCTGCGCGGCGGGGTGTAGGTGGGCTTGTCACGTCCCTTGGACTCGGGCACGGGGGACTTCCTTTTCTCGCAACGGCATGATCTCGCCTAGCGTAGACAGTGCCGCACCGCACGACGAGCAGGGAGGACCGGTATGCCGCAGGGCGCACCTCGTCACGCCTCCCACCAGGCGCGTCGGTCCCGGGCCTTCCTCGGGATCCGCCCGACGACCTGGTCCCTCCTCGTGCCCGTCGTCGCGCTCCTCGCCGGGGCCCTCTTCGCCACGAGCAGCACGGCCGCTGCCGGTGGGTCGTTGCGCTACGACAACGACTCGATCGCGGACCTCATCCGGCGCGGCACGGCCGCCAACGCCGACAACACCGTCAAACTCGACGCCCTCCAGGCGCAGGTCGACGCCCTGACCAAGTCGTCCTCGACGGGCAGCACGGACGTGGAGCGCCTCAAGGTCGAGGCTGATGCCCTCGCGTCATATGCCGGCCGCACCGAGGTCACCGGTCCTGCCGTCGAGGTGACCCTCAACGACAGTCCGCTGAAGTCGCACGAGCTCCCCACGGGCTTCAGTGTCGACGACATCGTCGTGCACCAGCAGGACGTCCAGGCCGTCGTCAATGCGCTCTGGCAGAACGGCGCCGAGGCGATGATGCTCATGGACCAGCGGGTGATCGCGACGAGCGCCGTTCGGTGTGTCGGCAACACCCTGATCCTCCAGGGTCGGGTCTACTCCCCGCCCTATGTCATCACCGCGATCGGCGACGTGCCCGCGATGCGGGCCGGGTTGGAAGGCGACAAACAGGTCCGGATCTATCGCGAGTACGTCCAGGCGGTCGGCCTGGGCTACCAGGTCCGGACGCGCACGAAGGCCGACTTCCCGGCATACGCCGGCTCGATCACCCCGCGGTATGCCGTGGCCAAGCCCTCGTGACCGTGCAGACCGGGTTGTGGCGCCTCCCCGGCCCTCGCTCGGTCAAGGCGATCCAGGCCCTGGGGCTCGTCGTCGCCGTGATCGCCTTCTGCTTCCTGTGGCTCTTCCCACGGATCAGTCCGTTGATGCCCTGGGGTGACAACACGGTCGACAATGGAGCGCAGTACCCATCCTCGACTGCTCCCATCCAGCCCGGAGGCCCGCTGTGACGCGCATCCTCGTCGTCGACAACTACGACTCCTTCGTCTTCACGATCGTCGGCTACCTCGAGCAACTCGGGGCGACCTGCGTCGTCCAGCGCAACGACGCCGTGGGCACCGACGAGGCGGCGGACTACGACGGGGTCCTGGTCTCCCCGGGGCCGGGCACGCCCGAGGAGGCCGGCGTGTCGATGGCCATGATCGAGGCCTGTGGCGAGCGGGCCCAGCCGATGCTCGGTGTTTGTCTGGGTCATCAGGCGCTCGGTGTCGTCTTCGGTGCCACGGTCGGTCGGGCCCCGGAGTTGCTGCACGGCAAGACCAGTCAGGTCCTCCACCACGGCCAGGGCGTCCTCGAGGGGCTGCCGCAGCCCTTCACCGCGACCCGCTACCACTCACTGACGATCGATCCGCCGACCCTGCCGGAGGAGTTGATCGCGACCGGGCACACCGACAGCGGCATCATCATGGCGGTCCAGCACCGCGACCTGCCCCTGCACGGTGTGCAGTTCCACCCCGAGTCGGTGCTCACCGAAGGCGGGCACCGCCTGCTCGCCAACTGGCTGGCCGTGTGTGGCGACGACGAGGCGGTCGCCCGCAGTGCGGGGCTCTCCCCCTTGCTCACCCACTGACAACCCCGGTCAGTCCACCTAACTGGGGCTCACCGACGGTGACGGCGACGCCGGGGGTGTGACCGAGGCTGACGGGGTGGGCGTCGCGCTCGGACTCTCCGACGGGGTGGGCGTCGGCGGGTTCGCCTGGGCGATGGTGATGAGCACGACGCTGGCCGCGTCCACGACATCTCCGGCCTTCTTGTCCTGCTCGAGCACCGTGCCCTCAGCCGCATCGGCGGTCTGCTTGTAGGCCGATTTCGGCGTCAGCCCTGCCTCGGTGAGCAGGGTGAAGGCTTCGTTCTGGGTCTTGCCGACGAGGTCGGGGACGGTCACCTGACCCGAGGACAGCTTGAGGCCGACCGCCGTTCCCGGCGCAACGGCGTCTCCGGACGCCGGTGAGCTCGACACGACCTGCCCCTTCGGCTTCTTGGTGTCGTTCTCCGGCGTGACCTCACCGACAGTCAACCCGAGGTCGCCGAGCACCTGACGGGCCTCCGCCTCGGTCTTGCCGACCAGATCGGGGATGGTGACGGCCTCCGGTCCGGCGGAGACGACGAGCTTGACCGTCCGGCCCTTGGCGACCCGCACCGCCCCCTCGGGGTCCTGCGAGATGACATGGTCGGCCGGCACGGTCTTGGAGTTCTCGGTCGTGACTTCCGGGGTCAGCCCGGCGCGCGTGATCTTTGCCTGCGCGGTCGCCCGCGGCTCACCCGTGACCGACGGCACGGTGACCATTGCGGTCTCCTGGGCCTGGTTGTCGAGGTAGGAGTTCAGGCCCCACCCGAGCAGGGCCAGCGCGATGAGGCCGGCGATGGTGAGGATCGCCCAGGTGCCCCGACGATCCGGTTGACGATCACGTCCCTCGCGCACGGCGGGGAAGGACGAGGTGTCGCCCTGTGCTCCCGACGGCCGGGAGCCGCCGGTTGCCGCTCCCGAGCCACCCCCGCCAGGACCCCCGGCACCCGCACCGACAGCGCCCGCACCAACCGCGCCCGCACCGACAGCACCCGCACCGACAGCGCCCGCACCGGCTCCGCCGGAGCCGGACCCCTGACGGGGCTGCGCGGCATACACCTCGGTGGGTTCGCTTCCGAGCCGACCGATGACCTCGGTTGCCGTCGCCCCCGCAGCCGCGGCCCCGGCAGCCGTGCCGCGCGCGGCGTCGCTGATCGGCCGACCCAGCCGCACCGCCTGCAGGTCGGCACGGAAGTCGGCGGCGCTCTGGTAGCGGGCGGCCCGGTCCTTGTTGAGCGCGTGCAGGACGACCGCATCCATGTCGGGGCCGACCGACTCCTCGACGGTCGACGGCGGCGCCGGCGGTTGCCCGACGTGCTGGTAGGCGATCGCGACCGGGCTGTCCCCCTGGAAGGGCGGCCGGCCGGTGAGGAGCTCATAGAGCATGCAGCCGGTCGAGTAGAGGTCGCTGCGGGCGTCGACGTTCTGGCCCTGCGCCTGCTCGGGCGAGAGGTATTGCGCGGTGCCGATCACGGCTTGCGTCTGGGTCATCGTCGCGTTGGTGTCGGCGATGGCGCGGGCGATGCCGAAGTCCATCACCTTGACCGAATTGTCGGCGCCGATCATCACGTTCGCCGGCTTGATGTCGCGGTGGACGATGCCCATCCGGTGCGAGTAGGCCAGGGCGTCCAGGACGCCCTCGGTGATCCGGGCGGCCTCGTTGCTGGTCAGCTTGCCCCGCTGGTTGAGGACCTCGCGCAGGGTCTTGCCCTCGACGTACTCCATGACGATGAAGGGGACATTGTGCGGCCGGCCGTGCGAGTCCACGCCCTGGTCCTCGCCGGAGTCGTAGACCGCGACGATCGAGGCGTGGTTGAGGCCGGCGCTGGACTGGGCCTCTCGGCGGAAGCGGGTGAGGAACGAAGCATCGCGCGCGAGGTCGCTGCGCAACATCTTGATGGCGACCGGGCGCTTCAGGCGCAGGTCGACCCCCCGGTGGACCTCGGCCATTCCGCCGCGGCCGACCAGCTCACCCACTTCGTACCGTCCGCCGAGCAGACGGGCTTGCTCGCTCATTGTCGCCTTCCGATCATCAGGATCATCTGAGCACCGCTTCCATGATGGCCTTGGCGACCGGGGCGGCCGTGCGACCCCCGGATGCCTCGTTGCCGGCCGTGCCGCCCTCCTCGACGACGACAGCCACCGCGACGGTCGGGTTCTCCGCCGGCGCGAAGGAGATGAACCAGGCGTGGGGCGCCGCGCCGGGTGCGTGCTGGGCGGTGCCGGTCTTGCCGGCCACGGTGATGCCGTCCATCTGGGCGGCCGTGCCGGTGCCGCTCGCCACGACGCTCGTCATCATCGTCGTGAGTTCGGCGGCGACATCGGGGCTGATCGCCTCCGAGAGTGTGCTCGGCTCGCCGGACTCGATCGTCGTCAGATCGGAGGCCAGCACCGACTGCACGAGGTAGGGCTTCATGACGACCCCCTTGTTGGCGATGCCTGCCGCGACCATGGCCATCTGCAGCGGAGTGACGCGCACGTCGTACTGGCCGACGGCGGACTGGGCCTCTTGCGGCTTGTTGAGCTCGGCCGGGACCGAGCTCGCAGTGACCCGCATCGGCACGGCGAGCTGGTCGCCGAAGCCGAACTTCGCCGCCTGCTGACGCAGGGCGTCCCCGCCGAGCTCCATGCCGAGCCAGCCGAAGGCGGTGTTGCACGAGATCCGCAGGGCGTCGGTCAGTGACACCTTGTCGTCGGCCCCGCATGCGCGCCCACCGGAGTTCGGGAGACCGACCGTTGTCTGCGGCAGGTCGAGATTGGCCGGGCCCGGCAGGACGCTGTCGGGTTGGAACTTCCCGCTGGAGAGGGCGGCCGCGGCCGTCACGACCTTGAAGGTCGAGCCGGGCGGATAGAGGTTGCCGGCGATGGCGCGGTTGACGAGAGGGCGCGCCGGGTCGCCGTTGAGCGCCTTGTATGCCGTGTCGAGCGCCGCCAGGTCATGCGAGGCGAGCGCGTTCGGGTCGTAGCTCGGCTTGCTGACCATGGCCAGGATCTCGCCGGTCTTGGGATTGAGCGCGACAGCCGCGCCCCGTTGGTCACCCAGGGCGTCGTATGCCGCTTCCTGGGCCTTGGCGTTGATCGTGAGCACGAGGTTGGCGCCCTTGGCCTTGCGACCGGTGAAGAGGTCGGAGACCCGGCGGTAGAAGAGCTTGTCGCTGGAACCGGAGAGCAGCGCGTTCTCGGTGGACTCCAGGCCCCCTGCGGCGCCGTAGAAGGAGTAGTAACCGGTGAGATCGGCATACATCGGCCCGGCGGGGTAGGTGCGGAGGAACTTGAACTCGCCGCTCACCGGCGTCGAGACCGCGATCGGGGTGTCGCCGACGAGGATCTGCCCGCGCTCGCGGGCGTAGGTCGAGAGCAGGGTGCGCCGGTTGTCCTCGCGCGCATTGAGCCCCTTGGCGAGGAAGACCTGGATGATCGTCGTCGACACGAGCAGGGTCGCGAAGAGCAACGCGACGAAGGTCGACAGGCGACGGATCGGCGCGTTCACAGCTTCACCACCTGCGTGGGCGCCTCGCCGATGGGGGTGGGCCCGCTCTCGGGGACCGGTCGGCGGGCGTGGTCGCTGATCCGCAGCAGGATCGCGACGATCACCCAGTTGGCGAGCAGGGAGGAGCCGCCCTGGGAGAGGAAGGGCATGGTCAGGCCGGTCAGCGGGATGACCCGGGTGACGCCCCCGACGACGACGAAGCACTGCAGCGCCACCGAGAAGGCCAACCCGGCGGCGAGCAACTTGCCGAAGCCGTCGCGGGCACCGATCGCGGTGCGCAGACCGCGCTCGACGAGCAGCGCGTAGAGGACGAGGATCGCGAAGAGGCCGACCATCCCGAGTTCCTCGCCGAAGCTCGGGATGATGAAGTCGCTCTCGGCGAAGTAGGTGATGTCGGGTCGGCCCCGACCCAGGCCGGTGCCGACCATCCCGCCCGCACCCATGCCCATGAGGCCCTTGGCGAGTTGGTCGGAGGTGGCCAGTGCCTCCTGGCTGAAGGTGTCGAGCCAGAGCAGCACCCGCGTCTGGACGTGCCCGAACATCAGGTATGCCGCGTAGGCGCCGGCCGCGAAGAGGGTCAGGCCGATGATGATCCAGCTGATCCGCTCGGTCGCGATGTAGAGCAGGGCGACGAAGAGACCGAAGAAGAGCAGCGAGGAGCCGAGGTCGCGCTCGACGACGAGGACTCCGATGGCGAGCACCCAGGCGACGAGGATCGGGCCGAGGTCGCGGGCGCGCGGGAGGGTGAGGCCGAGGACGCGACGTCCCGCGACGGACAAGGCGTCGCGGGTCTGGACGAAGTAGCCGGCGAAGAAGATCGCCAGGATGATCTTGGCGATCTCGCCGGGCTGGAAACTGAAGGGCCCCAGGGAGATCCAGATCTTGGAGCCGTTCTTGTCCGAGCCGATGACCGGCAGGATGGGCAGCAGGAGCAACACGAATCCGAGCAGGCCGGCGGTGAAGGTGTAGCGGCGCAGCACCCGGTGGTCGCGCATGATGATGATGGCGGCGATGGCGCACCCGACCGCCAGCGCGCTCCACATGAGCTGGCGTAGTGCCATGCCCTCGCCGATGGATCGGCCGTGGGCGATGTCGAGCCGGTGGATCATCACCAGGCCGAGGCCGTTGAGGAGGGTGGCGACGGGCAGCAGGATCGGGTCGGCGTAGGCGGCCCGCCAGCGCAGGACCAGGTGGAAGGCGAGCGCGATCCCGAGGAAGCCGCCGCCGAGCACGAGCAGGCTGCTGGGCACCTCGCCGTGGGTGTTGACCCCGACATTGACGTAGGCGAGGAGCACGATGGCGGTCGCCGCGACGATGAGCAGCAACTCGACGTTGCGGCCGCGGCGTGGGGCGAAGCGGGAGACGACGGTCATCGGGTCACGTCGACGGGATCGGGGCCGTGGTCGGGCTGGCCGAGGGCGACGGGCCGGGGGATGCCGAGTCGCTGGGTGAGGGGCTCGGCGAGGGGCTCGGGGTCGGCTGGGTCCAGTCGTCGGTGACCGATCTGCAGGTCTGGAGTTGGTCCCTGAACCATTCGCAGGCCCGCGCCTGCACCGCGAGGCTGCGCAGGAGGGCGTCGGCGTCCGCGCGGTTGTCGAACTCCACGCCACCGGCGAGCCGCACCCGATAGATGTCGGGCAGGGCGGTGGCCGCGATGTCGGTGCGGCGCTCGATGCGTGAGAGCGACACCGGCCCCAGGTGCTGGTCGATGCCGCGGTTGAGGACGACCCGGTTCTGGTCCACGCCCACCCAGTACTGCGACTGGGTCCACAACCACCCGGCATACAGACCACCGGCGAGGACGATCACGGCGACCGCGAGGGCCCCGAGGATGCGCAGAGTGCGGCCGCGGCGGGTCGGTGGGCCCTCCTCGGCGAGCTCGACGTCCTCGCTGCCCGCATCCGAGCCGGTGGCCTCCTTGGTGAGGGCGGCGGCCTTCTCGGCCGGGGTCACCGGGATCGGTCGGGTGCCCTTGCGGGTGGCGGCGGCCGCCCCCACGACGGTCGGGACATCGGTGGGGACGGGGCCGACCCGCAGATCGACGACGTCGCCGATGACCACCGTGACGTTGTCGGGGGCGCCGGCGCGAAGGGCGAGCGCGACGAGGCGCTCGCAGGCATCAACGGGTTTGCGCTCACCGAGCAGGACCTCGTCGATGGTGTCGCGGGCGACATAGTCGGTGAGGCCGTCGCTCGCGATGAGATAGCGATCACCCGGGATCGCCTGGCGCACAACAACATCGGGGTCGTCGTCGGGTTGGCCGGTCAGGACCTTGGTGACGAGGGAGCGCTGCGGATGGGTCTGCGCCTCCTCGACGGTGATCCGGCCCTCGTCGACGAGGTTCTGGACGAAGGAGTGGTCCTTGGTGATCTGGGTGACCACTCCGTCGCGGACGAGAAAGGCGCGCGAGTCACCGATGTGGGTGAGGACCAGCTTGTCGCGGGAGCGGAGCAGGGCGATGAGTGTGGTGCCCATACCGCGAAGGGATGGATCCTCCTTGACGCGGTCCCCGAGTTGGGCGTTCGCCAGGGCGATTCGGGCGAGCAGGGCATCGGTGGCTTCGGCGCCGGAGAAGGCCTGGTCGTCCAAATCGGCCAGGGCGCCGATGATCGTCGAGGAGGCGACATCGCCGCCGGCGTGGCCCCCCATGCCGTCGGCCATCGCGAGCAGATGCGGGCCGGCATACCCGCTGTCCTCGTTGTTGGTCCGGACCATGCCCACGTCGGAGCGGGCCGCATAGTTGAAGGCGATCGGCATTCGGCTACCTGGCCAGCTCGACCACGGTCCGCCCGATGCGCAGCGTCGTCCCCAACTCGAGGGGGGTGGGAGCGGTGATCCGGCGGTTGTCGACGAAGGTGCCATTGGTGGAGCCGAGGTCCTCGACCAGCCAGCGCCCTTCCTGTTCGAAGATGCGGGCGTGCCGCCCCGAGGCGTAGTCGTCGTCGAGGACGAGCGCGCATTCCGGCGAGCGACCGATGAGCGTGCCCTGGGACCGCAGCGGCAGGGAGGTGCCGGACAGGGGGCCCTCGGTGACGACGAGTTTGCGCGGGTGGCTGCCCCGACGCCCGCTGAGCATCCCCGCTTTGGGGGCGGCTGGGCGGGCCGGTGCGGCGCCCGGTATGGGGCCGCTCAGCTCGGTGCCCCGGCGGGCTCGTGGGGTGACCCGGGTGCCGTAGAGGTCGCCGCGCAGGACCCCGACGATCGCGAACACGAAGAGCCAGAGGGCCACGAGCAGCCCGAGGCGCAGGATAGTCAGGGTGAGTTCGCTCATGGACGCTTGGCCCGGTAGGTCATCGAGGTGCGCCCGATGGTGACCTGGTCACCGTCACGCAGGTGCTCGGAATCGACGCGTTCGCCGTTGACGAAGGTGCCATTGGTCGAGCCGAGGTCGCGGATCAGGGCGACGAAGTGTGGCCCGTCGATGCTGACCCGGATCTCGCTGTGCCGACGGCTGACGCCGGGGTCGTCGAGGATGATGTCGGCGTCGTCGTCGCGGCCCAGGACGTTGATGGCGCCCATGAGCAGGTAGCGGTGGCCATCGACGATGAGGCAGGGGCGGTCGCTGGCGCGCACCTTGGCCGGCTTGGGGGCCGGTCGGTGCTCGGGCTCGGCGACGCGTGCCGCAGGAACGGACGCAGGTGGTGCCTCGAGGCCGTCGTCGTCCTCGTCCAGGTCGTCCGGTGCCGCGGCATACCGGTCGTGGACGGGGGAGGGTGCGGACTCGGCCTTCGGGTGGCGGGCGGTCGAGGGCCGGACCCGGAAGACACCGGTCTCGAGGTCGCCCCCGTTCGTCAGCGAGATGCGGATCGGGCCGCCGGCCGTGTAGTGCTGCGAGGCGACGTGCTCCTCGGCCGCCACGACGAGTTCCTCGGCGACCTCGGGGTCGTCGGTCAGGCGGTCGTGGTCGGTGTCGGAGAGTTCGATGGTGAAGACATTGGGGACGATCGCGCGGCCGCGGCCGGCATGCGAGGCGCGGTCGTCCATGGCGCGGCGGATCGCGCTCGCGATCTCGACCGGCTGCACCTCGGCGCGGAAGGCGCGGGCGAAGATGCCGTTGTAGGCACGCTCAAGCTTCCCCTCGACGCGGTCGAACAAGCCCATCTGGTCCTCGCCTCCTCGTCTTGGGTCGTGCCGTGGTCGGTGCCCGCGTCGTGCCGGTGGCCACGGTCCCGCCCAGCCTACTTAATGGGTCTTTGCCGATCGGGGATCCGTGGGATGTCGGCGGTCCCCGTTCTACGGTTGGTCCATGACCGATGTGCAGGTGCTGACGCCGCGCGAGGTGCCCTTGGGCGGGCTGCGGGCCATGACCGTTCGGCGAACCCTGCCGGCCCGGGAACGCAGTTTTGTCGGGGCGTGGTGCTTCGTCGACCACTACGGCCCCGACGAGGTGGCCACGACCGGGGGGATGGACGTCGCGCCGCATCCGCACTGCGGCCTGGCGACCGTGTCGTGGCTGTTCATGGGGGAGATCGAGCACCGGGACTCCCTCGGTACCCAGGCGATGGTCCGGCCCGGTGAGGTCAACCTGATGACGGCGGGGCGCGGCATCGCCCACTCCGAGCAGTCGACGGACTCCACGTCGGTGCTCCATGGGGTGCAGCTCTGGGTGGCGCTGCCGGACGCGGCGCGCGACGCTGCGCCGGCCTTCGAGCATCACGTGCCGCCGGTGGTCTCCCCGGCCGCTGGGGTGCGGGCGGCGGTCTTCGTCGGCTCGCTCTTCGGGTCGCACTCGCCGGTCGCGACCGCCACACCGCTGCTGGGGGCCGAGGTGGTGCTCGACCCCGGCGCCTCGGTGACCCTGGATCCTCCCGAGGACTTCGAGGTCGCCGTGCTTCTCGAGACCGGCACGGTGACGTATGCCGGCCGCGAACTCGCCGTCGGTGACCTCGCCGTCGTGGAGGCGGGCACGCGGCATACGCCACTGGAGGTGGTGGCCGGCGAGTCGGGCGCGCGCGTGGTCGTGCTCGGTGGTCCGCCCTTCGAGGAGGAGGTCGTGATGTGGTGGAACTTCGTGGGTCGCAGCCATGACGAGGTGGTGGCCGCGCAGGAGGAGTGGAACGCCCATGGCGGGCGCTTCGGGTATGTCGCGGGCTACGTGCCGCGCAGCGACGAGCACTGGTGGATCCCGGCACCGGACCTGCCCGGTGGGCGGCTGCGGCCGCGAGGGCGGCTGGGGTGGGCCGTTACCTGAGAGGACGCCCAACGGCGGCCGGTTGGGCTCTCCCCTTCGGCTGGGGGCTGTTGGCAGGCTCCTTCTAGCATGGGCCGGTGAAGAGTGTGTTGGGCAAGTTGTCGGGGCAGGGCCCCGGCGCGTTGCACGGCACCCTGCACAGCGCCCTCGGGGCCCAGAGTCTGCCGATCACACTCGGGTTGTCCGGGGTGATCGTCACCGGCGCGGTGATCTTCGGCACGGTGATGACCGATCGGATGCAGACGCCGGAGACGATCCCGAATGCCGAAGGCCCGGCGGTGCCGAGCCCCCCGGCATCGCCGGTGAAGCCGTCGCCGACACCCACCCCTGCTCCCACGCCGACCGTCAGTCCGTCGGCGCTGCCGGTGCCGCAACCCTTGACCTCGAGCGTGCCCACGGTGTCGCGTGTGCCGCAGCCCACCGCACGACTGGTCGTGCCGACCCGGCCCTCCCTCCCGCCGGTTGCCTCTTCTCCGGTCGTCGTGCCGCCGGTCCCGACACCTACCCCGGTTCCCACTCCCACACTTACGCCGACGCCCACGCCGACGCCCACGCCCACGCCCACGCCCACGCCGACTCCTGAGCCGACGGTCATCAGTGAGCCCGCCCACGTGCTCTCGGTGCTCGGTGGGCGGCTGGTGCTCCACGTCAAGCTCGTCGACGGCGCCGTCGTCAACATCTCCCCGATCGGCATCGCGGACTTCTCGGAGGGCTGCCGCCTCGACGCGGCCCACGGTGTGCTGAAGGATCTTGTCGGTCGGAGGGTCGCTCTGGAACGGATCGGCGAGGGGACCACCGACAGTTCCGGCTACACGCGGCGCATCGTGCGCGTCGACGGCACCGACCTTGCCGCGCTCGTCTCGGCTGCCGTGACCGAGCAGTGCGCCAGCGGTGCGCCAGCCTCGGACCCGACCCCGACTCCTGAACCTGAGACTCCGTCGCCGCCGGTGACCAGCGAGCCCGTGATCACCGAGCCTCCGGTGAGCAGCGAGCCGCCCGTGCCAGCGGATCCGCCTGCCTCCCCAATTCCCGACACCCCGGGCAACGATCCGGCGACGCCCCCCGCGATCCGTCCCGAGTCGACGCCGAGCGCCCCGACCCCCTGAGCTTGCGCGGGACACTCGCCCTTCCCAACCCAGCCAGGTACCCCTGTCGCCGCGTCTGCAGTTGCGCCACAGGGGGAGGCAACTTACATGCGCCACAGGGTGGCGCATGTGACATGGCCCGGTGGGTGGCGCAACTGCAGACGCTTGCGCGAGGGGTATGCCGCGCGCCCGGCTTCACGACGGGCGGGACCGATGAGCCCCGACCAAGTTGGTGGCGGGAAGCGGATTGGAGTTCGCACGCGGCATACGTCATGATTGGACGGCTTCGGTGCGGTGACGTCCTGAAGTGACCACGCGCAAGTGGCGGAACGGCAGACGCGCTGTCTTCAGGTGGCAGTGTCCTTACGGGCGTGGGGGTTCAAATCCCCCCTTGCGCACTCTGGGGTAGTTCCCTGAACTACCTGTTTCGGTTTCCCGAAACTCCCGACCGGAGATGTTCCTGCCGGGAGTTTCGTCGTTGTGTGGCTCGCGCCGGTCGTCGACGACTCAGCCGGTGCCGATTTCGTATGCCGTGAAGCCGGTTTCGCTGTCTCGCGCAGGTTTCCGGGCAGGCTGGCGCCCACGTCGTGTGGTGTGAATGGCTCGGGCTGGGTCGGTCAGTCGGTCGGGCGTCTGCGTCGGCCGCGGGTTCTGGTGGCCTTGTCGAGGGGCCGGTCGTCGATGGGTTCTCCGAGATGGACCTGCCAGGGCTCGGGTCGTCCGCGTGTGGTGTGCCAAGCGTGGAGGCTGACGAGGTTGTGGCCGACCAGGGTGACGGCCAGGAGTACAGCGGTCGCGACGAGTCCGGCTTGTCGGAAGAAGCCGCGGTTGACGCTCAAGCGCTGGTAGCTGTTCGCGCCGATCAGACCTTCGACGAGGGTGCGCTGATTGAACGACAGCGCCCAGCGGGTTGACTGGCCCTGAGCGACCGCTCGCGGTCAGATGTCCGGCGTCGGTTGTCGGCCGGTGAGCATGAGCAGGTGCTGCTCCACGGTGGCGTAAACCTCGGGCCCGGCGCCGTGGGCCCAGTCCGTGTCGGTGGCGATCCGTCGGATGCTCGGCTGGCGGCCCCATCGCCGCAGCGGCCAGGGTGTCGAGAGCACCCGATCGGCAGATGCGGCTGCGGCCTCCGGGGGCATCGGGTGCTCGACACCCAGGGGGCGGCAGATGTCCTGGATGTGGATGAGCGTGTCCAGCAACGGCTCGAGGTCGGTGATGAAGCTGATCCGTCGCCGCGAGCCCACGAAGCCGCGCAGCGCGGCCACGATCTCGCCGTGGCCGAGGGGACTGCGCAGGGCGGTGTCCCGGATCATCACGTCGTAGCGGAACCCGGCGCGGACCGCGGGCCACAGCAACTCGGCCACGGGGGTCTGGGCGAAGGTGAGATGAGCGCCGACGTCCCGCACCGTCCACCCGGTGCAAAGGCTCGGGTGTCCCCAGCCTCGTCGGGCAGTGACTCGAGCAGGTCGGCCAGCCAGGTGCGCTCGGCATCGATGTGCCGCCAGATTGTGTCGACGTCCATGGCGGGTCCCTTCCCGGCTGTGGCAATTGGACAGATTATCTGTCTAATATGCATTCGTGGTCGCCACGAGTCAACGACGAGAACTCGGCATCCTCCTCTTCGTGGCCAACCGGTCCCTCGAGGAGCGGGCCTTCGACGCCGTGATCGCTGCCGGCATCACCGACATCACGTCGGCGCAGGCCAAGGTGGCTGCCAGGATCGGACCGGACGGGACCCGGGTCAGCGACATCGCGGCCCAGGCGCGGGTGACCAAGCAGAGCGCAGCCTTTCTCGTCGAGCAACTCGAGACCGCCGGGTATGTCGAGCGCGTCCCCGATCCGACGGACGGCCGGGCCCGGCTGGTCCGCCTGACCCCACGAGCCCTGCCCTTGATCGAGGCCGCCAACGCCGAGGTCGAGCGGGTCCTGGCGGAATGGTCCGAGCACCTCGGGGCCGACCGGCTCGACCAACAGCACGGCATACTCCTCGACCTGCGGGAGATCACCGATCCGTGGCGCTGAACCGCGTCGACCTCGCGTTCCGGTGTGCTGCCCAGCCCGGACCAGTGAGGTAGAAACCGCGTCATGCGCTGGACGGGCGACTTCTTGGTCAAGACCGACGGACTGGAGGTCGGCGGCGGGAAGCAGGAAGACTGCGCTCCCACGAGCGCCGCTCGCCCGGCGATGGCCGGGCGTCGGTCGAGATCGCCATCTGCTCGGCCATCCGCTGAAGTCGCTGGTGCTCGCCTTGGTCGGTGAGGTGGCATGCGCGAACCTCCGCCACCCCTCGCACCCGCGGAGCATCGGGTCCCTCCACGCACGCCTCGACTTCGGCAGCCTCCGCGCGGCGGCAGCGCACCGACCGCGTCATCGGTCGGCTGTGAGCGACCTGCCACGGGGCAACTGGGGCGTGGTGTCGATTCGTCCGGCGCGACCTCAGGCGACGAGCACAGCCGGCACCTCGGCACGCCCCGCGCGACGGGCCTTCGCCAGCCGGCGTGGCTCCACGGCGCTGACCCACGTGCAGAAGCCGAGGTTGGCTGACTCGGTCGTGACCGTGCCGCGCAGCTCGACCGCCGGGTGGAAAACGTCCTGGATCTCGGTGGGCGGCAACGCATACTGCCCCGACCGTGCCGACACGATCTCGACGCGCGCCGTGTCGTCCGTCAGGTCCCGGAAGGTCCGTGCCCTACCGAAGGCCGCGGCAATCTCGTCGACGGTGCGGGCACGCAGCTCGCCGACCTCCTCGACGTCGCGCCACATGAGGTATGCCGTGCTCACCTCGCCATCCGGGCGGACCGATACTCGCGCTTTGGCGCCCGGGCCCACGAAAGCGATGTCGCCACGGACGATGTCGTGGAGGACGTCGGTCGTGATGACGTACTGCTCGGGGCGCTCTTCGGGCCCTCGGCTGACCTGGACGATCGAGTCCTCGATGCTTCTGACGACCAGGTCACCGCCATTCGGGCGGAAAGGCGCGAGGAAGTCCTCGGCGATCTGGCGGGCCTTGTCCGGCCCGACACCGACGTCCGCGGCTCCGTCGAGCTCGTTGTCGCCGTCGTGGCGGGTGAGGCGGAAGGACCGGCTCGCGGCATACACCTCGAGGAGGTGACGGTCGGAGCGGCCGGTGTGCCACAGGCCCTCGTCCTCGAGGCGGACACCGGCGAGCTGCTCGCCCAGGCGCGCGAGTTCGTCCTGGTCCCAACGCTTCTGCACGGCCGTGAGCAGCGGGAAGGCGTCGGGCAGCGTGAGCTCCGGGATGGTGATGGTGACGGGCATGAGGTCTCTCCTTGATCTCGGTGCGATGCTCAGCAGGCGCCGCGGGCGTAGTAGAGGGTGGTGGGGGAGTCCGGATCGCCGGCGACCGAACCCTTGCCCCACCAGTGGTCGGTGTAGGTGTTGACGCCGGGTGCGTCGGCGCGCAGATAGGCCCACTGCGTGCTCGAGCCCTCGGTGTCCTGACAGGCCCGGATCCACGCGTCGCGAACCGTGCGGCCGGCGTTGAGGTACTGCGCGAATATGCGCCCTCGATGCGGCTCGTCCCCGGTCAGGCTGTGGAAGCCGCAAAGGACGTGCAGGCCCTGGAAGACCGGCCAGCCCCAGCGGTCGAAGACGCCCTGCTCCTGGAGGACCTCGCAGGCATCGAGGGCGACGAACTCGAGATCGCCGTCACCCCAAACGATCTCGGTGCTCTTGGCGACCTTGTCGTCCAGTTGTCGAGCGAAGGTGAACCCGCCGGAGTACCCGTGGCCGGAGAAGAACACCATGTCGACGTTGTCCGCCCACGTGGTGTCCGTGCCGGTGCTCGGCGTCCCGCGCCCCTGCTGCTCGAAGTCCTGGTCCCAGGCAAGCGAGTCACCGAAGTTGAAGCGCCGCACCCCCGAGATGGTGTTGTAGAAGCCTTCCGCCTGCGCCCTGGTGTTCGACAGGTTGGCGGTGCCGCCGTACGCCTGGACCCATTCGATGCCGACCCACGCCATGGTGGTCCCCTCTCTGGCGCGCCCGACCCTCGGGCGCTTCGAGGGTCAGGAGGCTCCGGCCCCGTCGCTGATACGCCATCCGGTATGCCGCGCCGACGCCGGCCGCCGGTGCCGCCCCGCCGCCAGACCTGATTCAGGTCGACAGGGTGGGAGCCCTACCCCTAGCCTTCATCTGTTGGCATCTCCACCCGAGGTGAGGGAAATCACGTGTCTGAGTCCAGGTATCGATTGTTGGCCCGACTGAGTGGTATCACCGCGGCCCTCTCCGGACTCCTCACCATCATCACCATCATCAATCCCATGTGGATCGAATCGATCTTCGAGGGTGCCGAACCGGACGGCGGGAGCGGTGAGCTCGAATGGCTCATCGCCGTCGGCTTCGGTGTCGTCGCGGTCGTCGCCGGGCTCGTCTGCCTGTGGGCCAGACGCGCCGCCACGGCACACGCCCTGTCCTGAGAGGCAGGGCACAAGCGACGCCGAAAACGGCGTCGGGAGAACATGATCGTCCCGGCTGACCCCGGTTCTCGAACCCCTCTCAACCGTGACATCAGGCGAAGTCAGGGGAGCAGGCATGTCCGCTGCGCGTCCACGCCGATCGGCACCCCGCGCTGCGGCGCGCCGGTCCGCGGGCGGGTCCGCAGGCAGGAAGGCCGAGCGCCCGCTCGCGGAGCGGGTCAGCGTGGGGCTGGCGACCGGGCGGGACCTCGGCGACATCCTCAAGGGTGCCGACTGGTTCACACCGCTCAAGGGCGCCGCGCGCCTCAAGTCCGGGTCGGTCCCCAAGGCCTCGCTGGTCGTCCCGCAGGCCCAGGCTCAGCAGGTGCTGCGCGGGATCGTGCGCTTCGTGGCCGACGTGCCGGCCGACAGCTCCTCGATCGTGGTCTGGCAGGAGGCCGGCTCCGAGCTCTGGGTCGACCTCGCGAGGACGACGATCACCTGCACCGAGGGCGTCGTCGGGATCGGCGTGACCGTCGGCTGCGACGAGCTCGACGGCTCGGCCACCCTCGTCGTGCCCTTCTCGGTCGGGACCGCCGAGCGCCCCTCCGGCCTCATCATGTCGACCCTTGACCGGCTCGACGGCCCCGAGGTCGTCGTCGCGCGCTGGTCGGCCGCGATCACGGCATACGCCTGGGAGGCCCTCCTCGAGCTCGCCACCCGCCTGTGCGCCGGGCTCGGCCGGGACAGCAGGCGGCTCGCCCTCATCCCCGGCTCGATCGGCGCCGCCCGCGGCAGCCTGCTCATCCAGCCGATGTCACGCCACGACCTCTCCGGGATGAGGCGCTGACTCCATGACGATCACCCAGGACGGACTCGGTGCCTTCGGCAGCCTCGCGCGCGCCTTGGGCATCGTCGGCCCGAGCGCCGCGAACGCCGCCTGGTTCGGCGACCCGATGGGCGGATCGACCAGCAATCCCAACGGCCTCAAGACCGTCCTCGCCGACGACGGCCAACGCCAGGCGCTCGTCGACTTCGTCGACGAGGTCCTCGGCCCGCCCGAGGAGCACCAGGTCGAGGGCCAGCAGTGGGTCCCGCTCTTCCGCGAGACCGACCCCGACCTCGTCGTGTATGCCGTGCTCGAACCCGTCCCGGGAGCGGTGCGGATCGGCGTCGCGGCGGAGTACGCCACCGGCGACGAGGCCCCCTGCGCCAAGGTCAGCGTCCACGTGCCGATCTTCCAGGTGCCCCGCACCGGCACCGACTCCCGCACGGCCGGCGCCGGCCTGCCGAAATGGCTCTTCCTCGGCCAGCGCGAGGCCCGGATCGAGTTCGGCGTCGAGGCCACCTTCACCGACGACCCGCCGGTCAGCGGGCAGGCGCACCTCGGTGGCGCCCGGGCCCGCGTGGGCATCCCCACCCTGGTCCCGGGCGACAGCGTCGACTTCGCCCTGACCCTCCTCGACCTGCAGCTGCCCGGTTCGACGACTCCGACCTCACCGACCCTGTCCGTCGACTCACCCGACGAGCTCGGCGCCGAGGTCTTCGAGTTCATCGTCGGCCTGCTGCGCCAGCAGCTCTCCTCGCTCGACCTCACCGACGACGCCCTGCGGCACATCTCCGGGCTGGCCGGCATCCTCGGCCTCACCGACGTCACCGACCTGCCCGCCTTCCCGCTCGCCGACCTGCCCGAGCGCGGCCTGAGCGCCCTGGTCGACTGGCTGACGGCGGTCGTCAGTGACGACGACGCCCTTGATGCCTGGCTCGGTGAGCTCGCCCGGCTCGTCGGCGGCACGGCCCGGCCGGCACGCAACGCCGTCGAGTTCGCCATCGGGCCGGCCCGGCTGCTGCTCGGGCTCGACGTGGGTCCCGGGTCGACCGGCTCGCCCGTCCTCGTGCCCTGGGTCGAGCTCGCCTGGTCCCCCTCGGCCGGCGCCGACGTCGGGGCGATGATCCACCTGCTGCGCGCCGACACGGGCACCGGGGCCGTCACGGCCATCCCCTCGATGCGGGCCCAAGCGACCTTCGGGGCGCTCGCGACCGGCGGCTCCGACCTGCTCACCGGCACGCCCGGCGTCGGCAGCCTCCGCATCGGGATCGCCCTCGACGAGCACCAGCGGCCGTGCTTCGCCCTCACCGTCCACGACGTCGACCTCCCGGGTGGTCGCCACCACGACCTGCTCGACCTCTCCTCGCCCGAGGCCGCCCTCGACGCCGCCAACGACGTCATTGGGGACGCGCTCGGCGCGGCCCTCGACGGGTTCGGCGACGTCGGCGACCTGCTCAAGGCACTCCTTGGCATCGACCCCCCCGGTGCGGTCGCGGCCCTGGCCGCCACCGACGTCCTCACCGACCCCCTTGGTGCCCTGCGCGGCTACTACGAGGCGGTCGTCGCCGACGCCGACGCGATGGCCGAGCTCATCGGGACCCTGCGCCGCCTCCTCACCGGCGCGGCAACGGCACCCGCCCCCGGCCTCGGCACCGCGATCGAGCCCTGGCGGCTCGATGTCGCCGACGGCGTCGGGCTCCGGTTCTGGCGCGACGGCCCGGTGCTCGTCCTCGGCCTCGGAGCCCGCGTCGAGACCCCAGTGCTCGACGACCTCACCGCCGTCGGCGCGGCCGACATCGAGCTCCTCCGCACCGACCTCACGACCGGTGCGACGAGCTTCGGGGCCACCGCCACCGGGCGCCTCCTCGTCGAGCCCCGCGGCACCGACCCGCTGACCCTCGACCTCACGCTCGCGCGCCTCGTCTTCCACGGCCTCGGGGTCCGCGTCGCCTGGCGTGCGGGCACCGGCCTGCGGGTCGCCATGGACGGCGGCGGCGTCGAGCTCGACCACCTCGACCCGCGCTCGGCCGTCCGCACCCTCAGCCCGATCCCGCTGCCCGTCATCGGGGCCGACGGCTCGGTCACCTTCACCCCCGACTGGGCCGTCGTCGAGTCCGTCCTCACCACCCTCCTCGGCGAGGCCCGCATCCCCGTCCTCGACGCCGCCCTCGACCTCGTCGGCTGGCGCGGCGGCGGCGCCCACCTCGCCCTCGCCGCCCTCGTCGCCGATCCGGCCACCGCCGTTGCGACCTGGGCCACCGACCTCGCCCTCGACTGCGACAACCTCCGCACCGTGCTCGGCCCGGTCGCCGTCGTCCTCTCCGGCGGCCGGCTCGACGGCCCCCTCGGGTCCGGTCGACCCGACGAGCCCTTCCGGTGCCCGATCGCAGGAGAACCGCGAGCACCCGGCCTCGCGGTGTGGACCGTGCCCGGGTGCCCGCCCAGGACCAGCTTCGGTGCCGCCGCGCTCCCCCTGCTCTCGCTCGTCGACGGCATGGCCGCACCCACCGGCCCCGAGATCGCGTCCCGCCTGCGCGAGAGCGCGGACGGCATACCGTCCCTGCGCGACCTGATCTTCTCCCGCACCCGCCTCGGCGACGGCCTCGCCGACCTCATGGTGCGGCTGGCCGGCACCGACGGCGTCATCGCCCCCACCGAACCAGCCGGGGTGACCTCACGCACGCTCGTCGGACACTCCTATGCCTCCCTGAGCCAGGCCGCCCGGACGACCGGCGAGGCCCTCGCCGGGGTCACCGGCCCGGTCGGGATGATCCTCCAGGTCGGCGCGACCGCGGCCTGGCTCGACGGCATCCCGGCCGCGACCGCGATCGATGCCACCGTGTCCCTACCGTCCACCCTCCCGCAGGCGGCCACCGGCACCTGGTCGGTCCGGCTCCCCGATCCCGTCACCGCCGCCGCCGCACGCACCGACCGGGACGGCGTCCAGGGCCAGGCCGACGCCCTGGCCGCGGTCCTCGCCGCCCGGACCACGCCCGTCGTCCTCGTCGCGCACGGGGCCGCTGCCGCCGCTGCCCTGCGTGCCGCCGCCACCACCGAGATGATCGCGACCGTCGTCACGGTCGGCGCGCCGTGGACGCCGGACGTGCCGGTCACCGCCTTGACCGACGGTCTCTCCGGTGACGCGCTGCGATTCCTCGACACCCTCGCGGGCACCACCCTGCCGCCGATGCCCGATGACTTCCTCACCATCTCGGGCTCGCAGTACTGGCGGGGCGCCGCACTCGTCCGCCGGGCCCGCGACGTCACCGGGGCCGACACCCTGCCCACCTGCCAGGGCGAGGCGATCCGGACCGGCCTGCAGGTCCATGCCCTCTTCGGTCGCGTCGATGCCGGCGACGTCGCCCGAGCCCTCGCCGCCCTCGTCGTCGGCGCCGTCAGCGCGCGCCAGAACGAGGCCAGCACAGCGATTCTCGCCACCACCGGCCGCCCCACCGAGGTCCACGCCGGGCTCGACCTCCCCGTGCTCGACCTCGACCTCGCCGGGCTCACCGTCGGCGTCGGGGCCAGCATCGACCTCGTCTCGGTGCGGCGCACCGCCCCGAAGGTGCGCACCCTGCGCGAGGTCGCGATGACCCTGCGTTTCGGCGTCACGGACGGTTGGCTCGTCGGCGGCCCCGGCGCCACCGACCACGACCTCGAGGTGCGATGGGCCGAGCTCGACCTGCGCCTCCCGCTCGACGGTGGCGAGGGCTCCGCCGAGTTCGTCCTCCATGACGCCCGGGCGTATGCCGCGCACCGCGAGCGCTGGGTGGTCCGGCCCGACGGCGACGGCTCGGTCGCGACCGCCGTCCTGCCCGAGGTGCGCATCCTCCTCTCCGAGATCGCCCGCCGACTCCGGACCGCCTCACCGGAACTCGCGACCCTCCTCACCACCCTCGGCGTCCTGCGGGCTGACGGGCTCGACCCGGACGCCATCGACCGGATCGTCCACGACCCCGTCGCCACCCTCCTGCCGATCATCCGGTCCCGCGCCGCCGACGTCGCGCGCGACCTGCGCGCCCTCCTCGGCCCACCGCCTACCGGGCTCCCCGCGACCGTCGTGCGCTTCGGCGACGCCACGGCATACGTCGAGATCGACTGTGCGACAGGGGCGATCAGCGCGGCAGCGACGCTCGCCCTCCCGGAGGCTCCGCCACTCAGCGTGACCCTGACCGCGGGTGCTGGTGCGGCGCCGCAGGTGCGGGTGCACGTCGGTGGCCTCGACCCGGTTGTGGGCGGCATCCGCCTCGTCGCCACCGCCGGGGTGGGTGGCGTCACCGCCGCCCTGGAGGACCAGCGACCGGGCGCCGCGACGACATCGCTGGTGTCGATCCACCCCAACCCGGATGTCGACGGGCTCACCGGCATCCTCACGCGCCTCCTTCCCGCCACCCTCGCGCAGGCGCTCGCCCGCTGGTTCCGCGGCCGCGTCACCGACGAGGGCCTGGCCGTCCTCGACGCCGGACTGGTCGCGCTCGGCCTGCTCGGCCCGGTGAGCGACGAGGGCAGTCGCGACGTCGTCCTGCCGGTCGGACTCTTCACCGACCCGGGGGCCTGGCTGCGCACCCGCACCGATCCCCTGGCCGCCACGGTCGCCGTGCTCGAAGCCCTGGCGCCGGTCGTCGTGCCGACCCGGGCCGCCGGAGTCCAGGGCTGGCCAATCCTCCCCGAGCTCACGATCACGTATGCCGTCACCGCCGGCCGGCTCGAGGTCGCGGCGGCCCTCGCCCTCGACACCACCATCGACAACCGGGACATCGGGACCCGCGTGTCAGCCGGGCTCTCGATCTCGGCCACCGGCGAGGTCCGGCCCCTCGTCGCGGCGACCGCGACGGTCGACGACACCGGCCTGGCCCTGCGCGTCGCGCCGACCCTCACCCCGCCGGTCACGCTCGCGCTCGTCCGGGCCACGCCGGCGGCGCCGATCATGCTCTATCCCGCCGGCGCCGGCATCGGCCCGGCGATCGGAGCCGCTGCTGGCACGGTCATCCGCCTCGTCCTCAACGAGATCATCGGCCACCGCGGCGATGCCGCCGCCACCCCGCTGCGCGCGGTGGCCCGGGCGGTCCACGAGGCCGGGGCCGGCCTCGACCTGCTCGTGAACGACGAGTTCACCGATGCCCGGATCACCGCCTTCGCCGAGCATCCCGAGGCCGCGCTGCTCGGGCGACTGCCGCACCTGGTGACCAACGGGCTGAGCGCGCTCGTCCAAGCCCTCGACCCGTCAGGCACCAAGGTCGCGGTCGAGCCGGCGACCGGGGGAGCGCGCCGGATCACCTTCGGCACCGGGCGCCACGTCCACCTCATCCTCGACGGGGCCACTCCCGCACTGGAGTTCGGCTGTGACATCGAGATCACCGATCGCGACGACGACGTCGTCGGCCGAATCGTCGTCGAACGGCTCCGGCTCACCCCGACCGGGGTGCAGGTCGCGCTCCGCGGCGGTCCGTTCGCCATCCCCGCGGGCCCGCTCGTCCTGCGGCCCGAGGTCGTCATCCGGGCCGGCATCACCAGCGGCGGGTTCACCCGGCTGCTCGGCATCGGCCTGGCCCTCGACGCCGTCGGAGCCCAGGCCCTCGAGTGCCGCTGGCACCTCGACGCCTCCGCGCCCTACCTCGCGAGCATCACCCGCGACACCACCGGCGAGCACGAGGACGCCGACCCCGAGGACGTCGCCCTCTCGCTGCTCGGGCTGGCGGTCTCGATCGCGACGAGCGTCATCGCCGCCGAGCTCGACAGCGTCGTCTCGACCCGGGCCACCCGGATGCTCCAGGGCGTCCTCCTCACCGGCGGCGACCTGACCATCGACCCCCAGTTCTTCACCGCCCTCACCCGCCCCGACCTCCTCCTCGCCCGGGTCAAGCGGCTGGCCTGGAACGCCGCGACCGACGCCGAGCCGCTCTCGCTCACGATCGACTCCACGGTCACCCTCGGCCTGGCCCACCGGTCCCTCGGAGGCGGGCGCGAGGCGCTCGGCGTCAACGTCACCCTCGTGCCGGGCGAGTCCTTCGACTTCCCGACCTCCGGGGTCGGTGTCGCGCTCGAGGTCGACGCCACGTGGATCACCGGCGACGTCGTGCCCGGCCTGTCGATCTACGTCCTCGAGGGCACCATCGACGACCTCGACCTGGTGCCCGGCTTCTCGATCATGGGGATCGGCCTGCGCTTCACCAACTCCAGCGGACCCCTGCTCGACCTCGGGTCGATCCAGCTCGACGGCATCGCCTTCCATGTGTATGCCGAGGCGACCGGTCTCGGCGTCGGCGGCGGGGCGAACCTCGAGCTCATCGGCCTGGGCATCGCGCCCGGTGGTGGCGGCGACAACGGCGTCGCGAACAACATCATGAACGACGTCGGGTCGAGCAGCGCCAACAACCGCCCCGTCTTCAGCCCCTCGCTGGCGATCCAGCGCCACCCCGGCCCCGGGCAGGACGTCCAGGTCGGGCTGCGGGCCGGCGACCCGCCCGGCCCGTGGTGGATCGTCATCCAGCGCCAGCTCGGCCCGCTCTACGTCGACCGGATCGGGCTCAACACCGTCGAGGCCGGTGGCCGGGTCACCGAGATCTCGCTGCTCTTCAACGGCCAGCTCTCGATCTTCGGGATGACCGCCGCGGTCGACCGGCTCTCGATCACCTGGCACGGCGGCGACGTCCTCGCGATCAGCAGCTGGTCGGTCGACCTCATGGGCCTGGCCATCTCCGCCGACCTCGGCGGCCTCATGCTCGCCGGCGGCCTGCTCAAGATCGTCGACGGCACGAGCACCGGCTACGTCGGCATGCTCATGGGCCGCTTCGCGGCCTACGGCCTGTCCGTCTTCGGCGGCTACACGCAGGACGGGCCCAACGCGAGCTTCTTCGTCTTCGGCGCGATCAACGGGCCGATCGGCGGGCCGCCGGCGTTCTTCCTCACCGGTCTCGGTGGCGGCCTCGGCATCAACCGCGGACTGGTCATCCCCGAGGACATCTCCCAGTTCGGGACCTTCCCGTTCATCCAGGCCCTCGACCCCGGTGCCAAGCCACCCGAGCGACCGATGGACGAGCTGCACCGGTTGTCGAGCATCTTCCCGCACCAGATGGGCAACTTCTGGTTCGCCGCCGGCATCTCCTTCACCTGCTTCTCGCTCGTCGACGGCGTCGCCGTCGTCGCGGTCTCCTTCGGCAACGGCCTGGAGATCAACCTGCTCGGCCTGGCCCGGATGGCCCTCCCGCGCCCGGGTGCGGCCCTGGTGTCGATCGAGCTCGCCCTGCTCGCGCGCTTCTCCACGCGCGAGGGCGTCTTCATGATCAAGGCCCAGCTCACCGACAACTCGTGGCTGCTCACGGAGAGCATCCGCCTCACCGGCGGCTTCGCCTTCGCCATCTGGTGGAAGGGGCCGCTCGCCGGCCAGTTCGTCCTCACCATGGGCGGCTACCACCCGAGCTTCCACCGCGACGGCTACCCCGACGTGCCCCGGCTCGGGATCATGTGGCGGATCTCGGACTACCTCGTCATCAAGGGTGGCTCCTACTTCGCCCTGACCTCCGAGGCCCTCATGGCCGGCACGAGCATCGAGGCCAGCCTCGACCTCGGCTTCGTCTGGGCCAAGCTGTCGTTCGGGGCCGACGGGATCATCTACTTCGACCCCTTCTGGTTCGAGGTCAGTGCCTACTGCCGCATCTCGGCGGGCATCAACCTCGACCTCGGCCTGTTCACGATCTCCTTCTCGATCACCCTCGGAGCCACCATCAAGGTCTGGGGCCCCGACTTCGCCGGTCGCGCCGAGTTCGAGATCGGCCCGTGCACCATCCCCGTCGAGTTCGGGAGCAAGCGCAAGGTCAAGGGCGCACCGCTGCCGTGGACCGACTTCGTCCTCAAGTACCTCGAGGACGCCGGCGGCCGGGCCCGGGCCCTCTCGGGCATCACCGGCAGGGGCACCCTGCCGTCGGCCACCGGCGGCAAGACCGCCGCGCCCTCCTCGGACGGCACCATCGGCCTGCCCTACCGCGTCTTCGCCGAGTTCGAGCTGACCTTCGTCACGACGATCCCGACGCAGAGCTTGGTCATCGGCACGGCGCGACCCCCTGCGGTGGCGGTCACCCTGCCGGACGGCACCACCGCGCGCCTGGGCCTGTCCCCGATGAACGCCGCCAAGCTCACGTCGACGCTCACCATCTCCCTCGAGCTCGTCGACCCGGTCACGCATGCGACGACCTCGACGGCCGCCGACGGCCAGCCGCTCGCCACCAAGCTCGCCCGGCTCGCCGAGCGCTGGGGGCAGGCCGATGCCGCCGGACCCTCGACCGATGCCTTCCCCATCGGGGCGTGGGGCGAGCCGGAGCCGGCGAACCTCACCGTCAAGCCGCTGCCCGCGGGCGACGTGCTGCGCACCGGGAACGGGATGCGGCTCGTCGCCGGGGTCGAGATGCCGCAGGTGGGCCCGGACATCAACTACTACCAGGTCGAGGCCGGGCGTCGCCCACTGCCGCTGCTCGCGACCGGCAACCAGCGCTCGCAGTTCCTCGCCGTCAGCGCCGCCCTCCCCGGCAGCGCACCGGGCAGCGCGGCGGCCGCGCTCGAGCTCGCCGCCGACCGGCTCTTCGCCGACCGGGGCGCCGGCGCGACGCTCCGTCGCCGCGGCGGCCACAGCGCCCTCGCGGCTGCCGCCTTCGCCGGGGAGCGTTCTGCCCCACCGCTTTTCGGAACGCTCACCGACGGCCTGGCGAAGAAGAACGGGGCGGACGGCATACGGGAAGAGCAGGAGCCACCCGCCGAGCCGACCGGTCGTCGCCAACGGTCCCCGTTCGTCGCCGGCTACCTCACCGGTGGGTCGGGCGCGGCCATCCGCTCGCTGAAGACCACGGTCGGCGACGGCCGGATCAAGCGTCGCCCCGCCCCGACCGTCGAGTCGGTCTCCGGTCGGCTCGGGCGCTCGCTGCCGCTCTCCCTCACCCGCGCCGCGACCCCGGCCGCGGCGGTCGGGGGCACCGTCGTCGCCGCCGGGCTCGTCCCCCGCACCGACGCCGTCGGCTCCGCGGGCCGGTATGCCGGCGGTCGCTTCGGCAATGCCGCCCTCCAGGCCGTCGTCACCGGGCTGGAGCTGACCAGCAACGCACCGCGGGCCACGTCGCGCTCGCGCCGCCGGCCCCAGGCCGACGCCCTCGCCTCGACGGTCCGCAGTGGGGACCTCGTCGTCCTCCAGTTCCCGGACGCCCGCACCGACACCGACGACGAGCGCCGACCCAACCTCGGCGTCACCGGCAAGGCCCGGGTGAGCATGCTGCGCGGCAACCACGCGGTCCTCGACGAGGACGTCACCGACGCCACGGTCACCGTGCCGGCCGGCGTCACCCACCTCGCCGTCCACGCCGACGGCGACGTCGACCCCACCGACGGCTGGGCCGGCTGGCACCTGGGCAGCCGGGTCGCCCGCGTGGGGAGCCAGGGCGCCGTCGCTGCCGGGTGCCTCGTCACCGTCGACACCGTCACCGGCGAGAGCATGATGGCCTGGGACACCGCAGCACCGCTCGTCCGGGACGCCGACCTCGTCGTGACGCGCTTCTCCCGGCCGGTGAGCACCGTCGCGATCGCGCTGACCGGCGACCGCCCCCGCGACCTCGACCCGACCGAACTCATCCTCCTCGGCGGCCAGGTCGCGACCCGGCGTGGCGCCCCCGTGCCGCCCACCGCCGTGACCATCGGCGACACCAGCGTCCTCGTGTATGCCGTGGTGCCCGACACCGATGCCACCTCGATCACCGTCAAGGTCGCCGTCGGTGGCGACTGGTCGGTCGCGGGCGTCGTCGGCTCCGCCGCCTCGCCGGCGGACGTCGCCGCGGACATCGCCGCCCGACGGCTGAGCGGTGTCACGGCCAAGCTCCTCGCCGTCGCCGGTCAGGGCACGGCCCTGGCCTGGACCGACCCGCCGGCCCCCCGCCGACCGCGCACCAGGAGGCCACGATGAGCATCGCCGAGGGCCACTTCCGGCTCTACTCCCGCGTGACGCCGGCGCTCAAGGCCGGGCTCTACCGCTTCACCGCCCACCAGGACCTCGCCGCCGACGGCCCCGACGGCGCGCTCGCCGCCGCTGCCCTGCCGGTCGAGGACCTCGGGCTGCACGTGGACGTCACCTCGCCGCGCTACGTGCTCCCGCCCGACCAGGTGCTCTCGACCTATCCGCCGGCCGGCACTCGCGGGGCCTACGGCGCCCGCTTGCCGCAGGTCGTCATCAAGCGGCGCACCCTGCCGTGGGAGCGCCAGTCCGACCCCGCGAACGAGCGGACACCGTGGCTCGCGCTCGTCGTCTTCGCCGAGGGCGAGGCGAACTTCCTCACCGGTCTGCCGGCGGCGGAGTGCATCTCGGCCGATCGCAAGCTCTCCGGCACGCCGGAGGTCGGGAAGGGCTCGGCCCTAGAGATCCGCAAGTCGGTGATCGACCGGATCATGCCGACCCGCAAGGACGTGCCGCTGCTCGCGCACGCCCGCGAGGTCGACATCAACGACACCGAGCTGATGATGGGCGACGACGACGGGTTCCTCGCCGTCGTCATCGCCAACCGGCTCCCGCTCGCCGGCCGGGCACCCGATGGCTCCGAGGTGCCGGTGACCTATCACGCGTGCCTGGTGAGCCTGGAGAACCAGTTCGACCGGCTGCTGCCGGAGTCGCCGCCCCGGAGCTTGGTCTCCGACGTGCTCGTCCTGGCCACGAACACTGTCGCGGTGTCGAAAGCGGTCCACGACCACGACGTCATGCAGCAGGACATCGACGCCGTCATCAACCCGTCCATCGGCGCACTCGAAGGTGTGGTGGTCGGCCCCCACGCCGATTCACCTCATGCCGATTCGCCCCATGACGACGCGCCGCACGCCGCGGGAGCCGAGGTCACGGCATACCGGATGGCCGTCGTCGCCGACGGTGGCAAGGCGGTCACCGCGACGAAGGAATGGGGCGGGCAGAAGATCGTCGGCAAGGTGAGCGCCACCGGCATCACGGCGGGGGCGAAGACCAAGCTGGTCAAGGCGGTCACCGCATTCGACCCGGTCCACCGCTTCCCGTGCCTGCTCCACTGGAGCTGGACGACGACGGGCAGCCAGACCTTCGAGTCGCTCATGAAGGGCGTTGACTCCGGCCTGCTCGGCACGACCGGTGAGCCGCGGCCGCCGGTCGAGGGCCGGCCCCCGCTGGAGGTCGTCGAGACCGGGCACGTCGGCCTGGACCAGCGCACCCGGCGTGGGGACCTCGTCCGCGCCTGGTACCGCGGACCGCTGCTGCCGCACCCGGCCGACTTCACCGCCCCTCGGCTCCCGCTGGCCCACGCCGCCGACCAGCTGCGCCTCGTCGTGCCCGACGGGCGTGAGGACCTCTCGCTCGCGTCGGCCTTCGAGATCGGGCGGCTGCTCGCGCTCAGCCAGCCCTCGATGGTCGCCGCGTTGCTGCGCTGGCGCCAGGACGGCTACCAGGTGGCGCGTCGTGAGGCGGTGTGGAACGGCATCATCAAGGACCTCGACCTCGGCCGCGACCTCTTCGTCGACCGCGAGCTCTTCCTCGGTCTCGGCCGCGGACTGGTCGCCACCCTGGCCGTGAACCCCGAGGAGATCATCGGGCCCCCCAAGGAGGTCTTCACCCCGGGCCGCTCGATGGGCCTGGACGGCCGGGCCGCGGACCTGGTGGCCAAGGGCTTCGGGATCACCGCGCGCCTCGACCGCGGCACCGCCGGCCTCGTCGGCGTGCTCCGCGGGATGGACGTGCCCACGGTCGGCCTCGGCGACCTGCGGAAGGTCGGCGGGCTGCGGGCGGTCGGGGAGTCGCTGGGTGTCGTGCGCGAGGCCGGCGTCGACCTCGCGGTGGCCGGGGCGCTCTCCGAGGTCATCCTCGGTCGCCCGGGCGGCGGCTTCGCCGGCGTCGGAGTCCCCGCCGGGGGCGGCGTCTTCGGGGGCCGCGTCGTCATCCCCCACGGGGAGGCGATCGACGAGGGCCCGGACGCCCTCGACGAGGCACTGCGCGGTGCGCGGGGCGAGAGCAATGACGACGAGGACGGGGACGAATCGTGAAGTACGACAAGGTCGCCGTCGCCAAGGCCATGCCGTTGACGTATGCCGTGCACGCGAGTGCCCAGCCCGTCCTCGCCGACGACCTCGACTCGACGATCCCGGCCAGCCTCCGCTCCTGGCTGGTCCGGCTCCGCCTGCTCGAGGGGGTGCCCTTCGCCAACCTCGTCGCGGACACCGAGCTGCTGCCCGCGGAGTCGATGCGCTGGTTCTACCTCGACCGCCGGTGGACCGACGCCCTCGTCCAAGGGGCCCTGTCGGTCGGGACCGTCAACAGCGACGACCGGACCCACCTGGCCGCGCAGTACGACGCCATCCGCGACGAGCTCGACAGCGAGGAGCGCAACCACCGCCGACCCGAGGGATCGGCCCGCTTCGGCGGCAAGGTCGACGCGGTCAGCGGTTTCATCCTGCGCTCCGAGGCGGTGTCGGGCTGGCCGGGACTGCACGTGCGCGCCTTCAGCGTCGACCCGGCCGAGTCCGACGACGCGACCTACCTCGAGACCGACCCGCGGCGGATGCGCCTGCTGCGCCTCGAGCGACTGGCACCGGCCGTCCTCTTCTGCCTCTTCGACGGCATCCCCAAGGTCGTTCACGTCGAGGAGCCGCGGCAAGGCGTCCAGTTCGGCTTCCACATGCGCCCTGCCGCCGGCGGGGGAGTGGCGGCCCGGCTCTTCCCTCGGGACAAGAACACGTTCGGCTACCTCAACGTCGACGGCGACGCGATCACCGGCCCCGAGGACCGGGACGACGGCTTCGACGTGCCCTTCCGCGTCGGCAGCCCCGGCGTCGTCGACATCCAGCGCATCGAGGAGATGTTCAAGGCCAACGCCGCCACGAGGAACGCGACGGGCGCCGTCGACGGCCTCGACGCCGCGGAGTATGCCCTACAGCTCATCCGCTTCCCCTACCGCCAGGTCTTCGGCGCCGACGAGAGCATCAAGTTGCTCGATGCGTTCCGGGCCACCATCGCCTACAGCACGTATGCGTCGACCGCCTTCACGTTCGGGGGCAACTGATGGAGAGCTTCAGCGACAAGACCGTTGCCAAGGCCGTCTATGAGCAGCGCTTCGCCGGGCTCGTCCTCGCCGATGTCGACCTGCAGGTCTACAAGACGTGGGACCGCACCCTGACGCGCAACCACCGCATCCTGGTCCCCATCGACGTGCAGGCCTTCGTCGTGCCCGAGCAGCAGGGTGAGGAGACCGTCCCGGTCGGCGCGGTCCGGGAGGACCCGGACCCGTTCGCCTCCGGCGAGGTGCGTCCCGCGGGCGTCCACCTGCACTGGGCACTCCCGGACGGGCTGCTGGCCGGCGTCGCCGACGAGGCCGCCAAGCGGTTGCGGATGCCGGCCCTTCCCGACCGATGGGTCGTCGTCCGGACCCTCCTGCCCGACGGCGCGCGCACGGCATACGCCACCGGGTGGGTCATCGACGCCGCCACCGGCGTCGTCGTGCCGCTCGCGGGCTACTCGGGAACCATCGACGGCACCGGCGGCACGCGCCTCGACCCTCTCGACGGGACGAGCCGCGGCACCCTGCTCTGGTCCGCGACCTACACCGGGGCCGAGCGGCGCTTCACGCTGCACGACCCGCTCGCCGACCTGCCGATGCTGGAAGGCATTGCGCCACAGGGCTTCCACCGCAACCTGGCGACCTACACAGTGGCCGGCTGGTGGACCAGGACCGGTGAGGACCCGCTCGGCGGCGCGCTGAACGGGGTGCAGGTCCGCCAGCAGGCCGAGCAGTTGCGTTGGTCGATCCCCGAGGACGGCGAGGACGAGATCCTCGACGACGTCGACCCCCGCGAGAAGGCACGCTATGCCCGGGCCGGCCTGAAGTCCCACGAGACGGCGACGCCCGTGGAGCGCGTCGAGAAGTACGCGAAGTCGTCGACGACGTACGGCGAGGTCGCGCCGTCGATCGCCATGCCGGTCAAGGACGTCAACAAGCTCGTCATCGGCATCGGCACCACCCGCTACAACACCCTGCTCCACGGCAGCGTCATCGGCGTGCCCATCGACGGTGACATCGGTGCGGCCGATGACCGCCCCTCGACCGCCGAGATCTCCGCGACCATGGGGCTCGACGTCGACGACGTCGCATCCGCCCTCGCCGCACCGGGATTCGGCTTGGCTGCGGGCCGTCGTCAGCTCGCCGAACGGCTCTTCGCGGCGTTCACCTCCAACATGCTCAGCCGGTTGACGACCAGTGACGGGCTGGTTGACGTCGAGGAGCACGAGCACGCCGACGGCTTCTGGTCCTTCGCCGGCAAGCCGATCCCCGGGTCGAGTGCGGACCGGTTGCGCACCGAGGACAACGTGCCCTACTCGCCCACCCAGGTGGGGCGCAAGTCCCGTGTGGGACAACGGCACACGGTCGGTGGCCGATTCGACGAGATCATTGATGACGTCGAGATCGCGTGGAGCACAAACGTCATCGGTCTGCACAAGGCCGCTGCCGACGGTGGCTCGAAGCCGAAGCGGTCGGGCGCGACGACGGCGCGCTCGACCCCCCGGGGCGCCGCGCAGGCCCTCGTCGCGGAGAGTCGCTCCGTCGTGCGGCCCGCGCCGCGGATGTTCCGGCCCGGCCCGGTCGTCATCGGCATGCGGTCGATCCACCCGAGCCTGCGCCACCACGGGGACGGGCTCTACGACGACGGCAAGCTGCGCTGCCGCTTCCCCGGCGAGGTCAAGGCGCGCTTCCGGGGCCCGGTCGACGGCGCGACCATCCTGCCCACGTTGGGCAACGGTGCCATCCCTGCCGAGGTGACCCGGCTCGTGCGAGAGGCGATCGTCTACGACGGCTACTCCTACAAGTGGCTCGCACGCTCCGCGAGCCAGTCCGGTCTGCTCGACGAGGCCGTGCTCGTCACCCGCCTGCAGGCCGAGATGGTGCGGCTCTACGGGACGACGTCGCGCTACGACGCCAGCGGCGCGACCGCCATCAGCGAGTTCGAGACCGGGGCGCGTGCGGACGCCTCCGGCTGGGCGAGCCGTGACAAGCAGAAGGAGTCGGTGCGCAAGCAGGTGGCGTCCGAGATCGCGCGCTTCTCCCTGCTCGAGGGCGCACCACCGAGCCCGGTGGCGATCACGACCTGGCGCCAGCCCTGGGTGCCGCTCTTCCTCGACTGGCAGGTCCGCCTGGAGGGGACGGAGAGCCTCGACGGCTGGACGCTCGGGGACATCGACCTCGAGGGGTCGCCGGCCACGGAACCGACGACCCGGACCTTCGTCGGCCGCAGCACCCTGTCCACCGGCATCGGCAAGGCCATCCAGAAGGCGATTGAGCTGTGGATCGTCGAGGAGGACCAGCGCGACCTCGCCGGGCAGTCCCAGCTCTCCGACGCCGACGAGGCGTCCCTGCGCAGCCTGGGCAACCTCGTGCGCGACCTCGATCTGGTGTCGGCGTCACTGGACGGTCTGCGCGAGCAACTGCTCGGGATCCCGTTCTCCGGCTTCATCGTCCGCGAGCGCAGCGCCCCCGGTGAGGAGGCCAAGCCGTCCGCCACGGAGCTGCCGGTCCCCTTCTTCGGCGGCGCCCTGACCGTCGAGCGCCTGCGGGTCGTCGACGCCTTCGGCCGGACCCTCGACCTCGACGTCGACGCGGTCCCCACGACCCAGGACCTCGAGCTGGAGGGCCGGCCCGCGTCGATCCGCCTCCGCCCCCGCATCCAGCACGGAGCCCGCTGGCTGCTCCGCCTCGTCGACCCGGGTGCCGACCTCGCCGCCGACCCCGCCGCCGCGACCGAGGCCTACGTCGACCAGCTGCGCGGACCCGACGCGGTCACCCCGGTGTCGGGCTTCCTCCTGCCCGACCACGTCGACGAGGCCCTCGAGGTCTTCGATCGCGACGGCAACCCGCTCGGCCAGGTCATGCACGACACGGTGACCGACGCCGTGACCTGGGAGCCCGCGCCCGGCCGGCCGCTGCCGCCCGACGCCGGCCCGCTCGCCGACATCCCCGCGCACGCCCAGCACGCCGCACTTGTCGCGACTGGCCTGGTGCAGTCCGACATGGCGACCCGCAACAGCGGCGACCCGGCGACGCACAGCAGCCTCTCGGCGATGCTGCGCGCCATCGACTCCACCCTCTGGGCCGTCGACACGTATGCCGCGCTCGGCTCACCGACCGTGGCCGGGCTCGTCGGGCGACCGATCGCCGTCGTGCGCGCGAACCTCTCGCTCGACGCACCGGACGACCTCGACGAGGTCGTCGTGTCGGCACCCGGTGGGGCCGCGGCCCGCAAGGCGGCGTTCGACGCGCTGGCGACGATGGAGTTCCCCTTCCGCGTCGGCGAGCTCGGCCGCAGCGACGACTCCGTCCTCGGCTTCTTCGTCGACGACGACTACTCCAGGTTCCACATCGTTGACAAGGTGGTGGCGGCGACCGCGCCGCAGAGCGGTCGGCACTCCGGCCACCTCGGCCTCCTCGGTGCCGGCGCGGACGTCGAGCCGATCAGCCACCCCTTCATCGTCGCCGAGGACACCGTGCTGATCCGGCCGGGCCAGGTGCGCACCCTGACCGTCCTCATGCTGCCGGCCGGAAAGATGCACCTGACCTCGGGGATCCTGCCGCGCAAGGCCCTCCAGCTCGCCGACGTGTGGGTGACCCCGGGCCTCGAGCGGATCGCGCCGTCGCTGCGGGTCGGGCCGGTGCTCGTCGACCCGGCCGAGATCCGCCTGCCGAACGTGTCGTCGTTGCCCAAGGGCCAGGTCTTCACCCGACGGACCGGGCCGCTCACCTGGCGTGACGACCCGATCCTCGCGTCGACGACGAGCGCCTACCTGCCCAAGATGCCGCACGAGGTCCAGGAGGGCTGGATCCGGGTCGGCCCCAAGCCGAGCACCGACGAGGCACAGCCATGACCGGCAAGCCGCGCGCGCGCCTGGGCAGCCGGGCTGCGCGTGCGCAGGCCGCCGAGGACCTCCAGGCCCTCAGCGCCAAGGAGGCGAAAAAGGGCCGCGCGCGGGGGCGTGCGGCATACAACGCCGAGCTGGAGGCGGGCCTGGACCGGCAGGCCCTCGCCGATGCTCTGGCCCGGGTCCTCGCCGAGCGGGAGGCGGCTCCTGCACCCCGACGGCGGCGGGGCGGGCCACAGGCCGAGCCCCTGGCGACCGCGACCGATCGCTGGGTTCCCATCGGTCCCAGCGTCGTCCGTCGCGGCCAGGCCGTCGACCGGCCCCGGGTCTCGGGCCGGGTCCGCGACCTGGCCGTGCATCGCGACGGCGTGCGGGCGTATGCCGCGACCGCACGCGGTGGCGTCTGGTACACCGGCGACGGTGGGGCGACCTGGGCCCCGGTCGGTGCGTGGGCGGAGCCGGCGCGCACGGTCGGCGGCTCGAACCTCGCCGATGCCTGCGGGTGCATCCTCGTCAACTTCGGGGCGACCTCGGCGCAGGACTTCGTGATGGTCGGCACCGGCGAGATCAACCCGGTCGAGCTGGCCCACGGCGAGTGGACCTCCGGCGGTGTCGGCGTCCTCTGCGCGCTCGATCCGGTGGGGCGGGCGGCGGTCAATCCGTGGGAGCCCGATGCGGGTCTGGCCCAGCTCGAGAATCTCGGCATCTACCGGCTGGCCCGGCACCCCGCGGCGCGCGCCGGGTCGGCCGCCGGTGCGACCCAGGACGTCGTCGTCGCGGCGACGAGCAACGGCCTCTACATCGGGCGCCGGCAGCCACTGCCGGCGGTCGTCGGTCCGCCTCCCCTCCCGGCCCGGGACGGCTTCGTGTGGACCCAGGCGGCCGACGTGTCGTGGCAGGGCCCCATCACCGACGTCCTCTTCCTCCCCGGTGGTCGGCTCGTGGCGTGCGCCGTCGGGGTCGGGCTCGTCGTGAGCGACGACCTGGCCACGACCGCCGCCGTGCCGGTCGCGAGCGTCGCCGGGCTCGGCCTGCTCGGGAGGTTCTCGGTGGCGGGGCCGACGGCCTGGACCGAGGGACCGCCCGCTCATTTCGAGTGGCGGACCTCGGGCAACCGGCTCTACCTGCTCGGTGAGACCGGACCGATGGCGATCTCCCTGACCCGCATCCCCGACGCCTCGATCGCGGCACCCGCCGCCGCCGCGGTCTCGGGTGTCACGAATGCGCTGTGGCAGATCGCCCCGGCCCTGGGCAACCAGCGTGACTACGACCAGGCGATCGCGGTCGACACCTCCGGCGCCAACGACCGGGTCTTCGTCGGCGGCAGCTCGGCCCAGGCCTTCGTCGGGGCCGACTGGGGCGCCTCACTGTGGTGCTACGACATCGTGGCCGCCCCGCCGGCCCCGCCGCCCCCGACGCCCTTCATCGCGCAGGCCGCCGTCGGGATCTCCGACACGGCAGCGCCACCGGCGGGCGCCGCCGCCGACACGGCCGGGATGATCGGCAACTCGGTGCACGGCGACGTCCACGCCATCCGCCTCGCCGGCACCGGCGCACCGTCCCCTCAGGTGTGGATCGCCTGTGACGGAGGCGTTTTCGCGTCAGAGCGTTCCGGTGTCGTGGGCTCGTTCGCGGCACGGAACACGGGCCTGGCCACGCTCCAGCCGGTCTATGCGCGCTCTCACCAGGTCAACGGCCACCTCGTCGGTGCTGGCTTCCAGGACAACGGGACCCAGGTGCGCACCGGCGACACCCTCTGGGACCTCCAGTTCGTCAGCGACGGCGGCGGGGTGGCCTTCGTCCCGACCGCGCCGCACGTCTTCGTCAACCAGCAGTTCGGAGGCGTGTGGCGCACCAACAACGCGGCGGCCTTCGTCGCCCCACCGCTCGCCAACGCCGACGTCACCGGTGCCTCGTTCTACTCGGGCGCAGCGGTCACCCGGGTGCCCCCGGTCGGGGCCACCCCGGCAAGATCGCGGGTCGCCATCGGGACCTACCGGGTGTGGCTCTCCGACGACGTCGGCGTCGCCGCCCCGAACACCTGGCGCGTGCTGCGCTCGATCAGCGGCCAGCCCGTCGCGCCGCCCGGCCCCGGCTTCTCGGTGAACACGGCCGTCGGCCAGGCCGCGCCGGTGCGGGGCCCGATCAGGACGATGAAGTGGGTCCCCCCGCCCGGCGCGAACGACCGGCCGAGGGTGCTGCTCGTCGTCCACCAGATGGCCGTCGTGCGCTACACCGAAAGCGCGGCCGGCTCATGGAGCACGCGGGCCTGGCGGATCGACAACCTCAACGTCGCGATCCCGCGGACGACGACCCTCACCGACGTCGCGCCCGTCCCGGGCACGTCGAACTTCTACGTCGCGACGACCGGTGTCGTCGGGGCGGACGACGAGACCCTGTGGTTCTACGAGGACGCGTCAGGACGGTTCCGGCGCACCGGTTTCCGGAGGGTCCTCGCCACCGGGCCGCCGCCGGCACCGGCTGGCCCGCGTGACCCGGTCTTCGCCGTCGTCGTCGATCCCGCGGACCCCACCGTCGTCTACGTCGGCACCGCCACCGGGGTCTGGCGGGGGACACGCACGAACAACCAGGGGGCACATGAGTGGCGGGCGGCGCCCAACGGGCCGCTCGTCAACGGCATACCCCAGGCGATGGTGCAGGACCTCGACATCTGGGTGGACCCGATCACCCCGACACCGGCGACCTCGCCGCGCCTGCTGCGCGCCGCTCTCCAGTCGCGAGGGATGTGGGAGACCGATCTCGCGCACCCCGGGGAGCGCCGCACCTGGATCCGGTCGCACGCCTGGGACAACCGGCGGATGCCGCTGGCCGTCGACGCCACTCCGTTGACGCCGCCGCCGGTGCTGCCCGACCTGCTCATGGACAGCCCCGACATCGTGGTGCGACCGCGCTGGTCACTGGCGACCGCGCCGGTCTTCGGGGGCCCGACGATGGACCCCACCGTGCCGGCGTCGTTCACCCCGTATCGGTTGTGGACCTTCCAGACCGCGTTCCGGTGGCTGCACCCGAGTGTCGTCGCCGACGGGCAGTTCAGCCGGAACCTGCAGCGGCTGGTGCGGGTCCATCGACGGTCGATGGCGCCGGCCAAGACCGACGTCCCGCAGATCGACGCCGACGTGTGGAACGACGTCGTCGGCCGGGTCCGCGTCAAGCCGGACGGGACGCCGGGCGCGGGCGCCGACCCACTGGCGGTCTACCGGGCGCCGTGGCACACGCGCTCCGCGCCGGATGCGCCGGCGACCGAGATCGACCTCGCCGAGACGGTCATCCCGCCCACGACGGTCGGCACCGAGTGGGTGGTCTTCAAGGAGCGCTCGACCGTCGACGTGCTGCTGCACCACCGGGACAGCCGGCCCGTCCCGGCGAACGGCGCGTGGGCGATCCTGCTGTGGCGCTCGGCGCCGACCGCCGCCGCCCTCATGTCGGTCGATCCGACGCAAGCGCTCGCATGGGTCGTCACGGCCGTGACGGGTGTCAATCCGCCCGCCCCCGCGGGTTGGGGCTGGAACCGCGCGGGCGGTGGCGCCGGGGTCGCCTGGAACACCCTGCCCATCCCCATCGACGCGCGCCTGCCGCGGGCGGTGAGCTTCGACGTCGACCTCGCCGCGGTGCCGGACAACCACCATGTCCTCTTCCTCGCCATCGTCGGCTCGAGTGCAGACGACGCGCGACTCGTCCCCACGACGAGCGCTGCCGCGACCGTCCCGCCGGTGACCGTCACCCAGCTCGTGCAGTGCTGGCCGTATGCCGCGGCGCGCGTCGTGCAGGTGCTGCCCCGCCCGACGTGAGGATGCGTCAGCGGCGGAAGACGACGTAGCGGGGCTCGATGTTGCGCCGGTCCTGCCCGCCCTGGAGGGTGTAGCCGGACGCGATCCACGAGGTGCGCCGGGAGGGGTGCGCGCGACATACGACGTAGTCACCCCACTTGCCCTGGAGGGGGCTGTGGGTGGAGGTGGCGGTGAGCTTGGTGGCCCACGTGTTGCTCGTCGCGTCGAGGACCCCGACGGCGTGTGCGGGGTGGTCGGGCCCGCCGTAGAAGGCGGTCAGGCCCACCGTGCCCGCTTTGTTGGCGGCAGCGGCGGGGTAGGCCCAAGCGCCGTTCTGGGACCAGAGGTCGGGCTCGGCTGTGACCTTGAGGGTCTGCTCGGAGATCGTGACGGCGCGGACGTAGGGGTGGGGGCGGCCTGTCGCGCGCCCCGCGGACCAGAGGAAGCCGAGCTGTCCGCCGGCGCGCCAGCCACCCGTGATGCGGTCGTCCAGTCGTGAAAGCCACTGTCCCCCACCGGGAGTCGACGAGGTGTAGTCGGTGTCGTTCCACGGACCGACCTTGACCTGCCACTTCGTGACCGCGTCGGAGGCGTCGGGCCACTGGAAGAGGTGCAGGCTGCGACTGGTCGCGGTGTTGCCGGCGAACCACATCGAGGTACCGGCGCCCTGGACCAAGCGCAGCGAACCCAGGCTCGTCGTCACCCAGTGGCGGCGGGTGACGGGCCGGGCACTGGCGAGCTCGGCCAGTGGCCAGCGGACGATGCCGGCCCGGCGCCAGGTGTCGTTGCTGTCGTACTGGTTGAAGGAGACCCAGAGGTGGCCGTCGCTGACGGCCATGTCGGGGTAGTCGAACCAGGCATCGGTCCACGACGGGTTGAGGTCGGTCGGTGCGATGTCCCACCAGCGCCAGCTGCCGCTCGCGCCGGTGCGGCTGACGGCCAGGCGGAAGATGTTGCTCGTGCCCTGCTGCTCGTACTGCAGCAGCCAGGCCCAGAGTCGTTGTCGTGGAAGGTAGATGACGAGCTGGTCGCAGCAGAAGCGGCCGCGGTCGGTGGGGAACTCGGTGAACGGGTCGATGACGCCCCACGTCGCGCCGCGGTCGCTGGACCGGGAGGCGTACCAGTTGCCGGTCATGAACACCGTGCTCGTCGAGGCGGCCACGGAGGGCTCGCCGACCGAGGAGGTCTGGAGGCCGGTCGCGTCGTCGTCGAGGCCGATGTTGGTCGTCACCGTGACCATCGGTGCGCCTTCAGGCCGGGTCGGTGGGAGGTGGGGCGGAGGCGGGCTCGCACTCGACCTCGGCCTTGCGGGTGCTCGCGGCCTTCGTGGGCTCGGGGCCCTTCGAGCGGCGCTTGGTCCGCTGGCGATGCTCGCGGGCGTCGAGGTCAGGGGTCGTCGAGTCGTCCGGGAAGGCCGTGCTCGGGTCGAAGGTCGTCACCTCCTGGCCCTCGACGACGGCCGAACCGGTGGGCTCGGGCGGTGCCGCGTCACCCGTGATCGCGTCATCGGCGCGGGCTCTGTCCCGTCGCCGGACCTGGACCCCGGCGAGGTCGTCGGACCCCTTCGACGTGCGCAACTCCTTGCCCTCAGGGCGTTTGCCGGCCATGGCGCCCTTCCTCTCCGTCGTGCGGACCGGGTCAGTTGCGAGGCTACGCCCGGGAGCAGGCACGGCGCCCGCCGAACCGGTCAGCTGCGGCACCTGTCTCGGACACAATCGGATCGTGCCCTCGGAGACCGCCGCGGTCAGGCTCCATGCCCTGGGTGCCGAGACGACCTGGCTCGACGACCCGCGCGCCGCGGTCGCCTGGCAACGCGATGCACTCGCCACCGCGCTCTTCGCGGGCAGTCACGCCGATCTCGAGCCGTGGCAGCACCCGAAGTGGTCGAGCGACCGCGAAGCCGTGCTGACGGCATACCTCGTGACGCTGCGAGCCCTGAAGGCCGATGCCGCGGCGAGCGGCCACCGCCTCGAGGCCGACGTGGCCTTCTGGCCCTGGACGATGGGGGAAGGCGGCGGCGCGCCCTCGACGAGCGCGTGGTGTCCATCGTCGATGCGATCACGATCACGAGCCACCGCCGCACGGTGACCGGACCTGACTCGATCACCGACATCGCCGTCCACACCCTCGCGGTCGCGGTCGCCGCACGGACACCGACCCGGCTCGCCGTCCACGACCACGCGGGCCGACCATCTGGGCAGCCTCGCCGACCGAGGCCTCCACTGGTTAGCGTGAGGCATGACCTCCGAGCCCACCGCCCTCCCCGCCACGCTGGCAACCCTCTCGACGACCAGCCTGATCGATGCCGCGCCTGCGCTCCGCGTGCTGCCTCACGAGATCCGGCCGATCGTGCCGGGGCGCCGGTTCGCCGGGCGGGTGGTCACCGCTCGCGCCGATCGTGACCTCCGGCCGGTCATCGCCGCGCTGCGCACCACGGAGGCCGGCGATGTGCTCGTCGTCGATGCGAGCGACGGGGAGCGAGCCGTGGCGGGTGAACTCTTCGCCTCCGAGGCGCAGCGTCGTGGGCTCGCGGCCCTCGTCGTGAGCGGTCGAACCCGGGACACGGCGACGGTCGCGAAGTTGGCGATTCCGGTGTGGTCCAGCGGTTTTGCACCCACTGCGTATGCCGCGACGGCCGAGCCGGTCGCCAACCCGGTGCTCGACATGGGCGGCGTCCGCGTAGCGCCCGGCGACCTGATCGTCGGCGACGACGACGGGCTGGTCGTGGGGACCGCCCAGGAGTTCGAGGCGGCGCTTCCGCGGGCGCGCGAGATCGAGGACCGCGAGTCCGCGCTGCAGCAGACGATCCTGGGTGGCTCCTCCCTCTTCGACCACTTCTCATGACCCGCTTCGCGCGCCGCGCCGAGCGGGTGCAGCCCTCGGCCATCCGTGAGTTCCTCGCCCTGGCCGGTCAGCCGGGGATCACGTCCTTCGCCGGCGGCTACCCCGATCCCACGCTCTTCCCCATCGAGCAGTTGCACAAGATCTACGACGACCTGCTCACGCCGGCGAATGCGTCGGCGCTGCAGTACACCGCCTCGGACGGCACGCCCGAGTTGCGAGCCCTCGTTGCGGGGCGGCTCACCGCGGACGGTATGCCGTGTGCCCCCGACGACGTGCTCATCACCCAAGGTGGCCAGCAGGGTCTCGACCTGGTGGCCAAACTCTTCATCGATGCCGGCGACGTGATCGTCTGCGAACGCCCCACCTTCCTGGGTGCGCTCATCGCCTTCAATCCGTGCGAACCTGCCTACGCGTCGGTGCCGATGGACGACGAGGGTCTGGACACCGACGCGCTCGAGCAGGTGCTGCGGACCACGCAGCGGGTCAAGCTGATCTACACCGTCCCCGACTTCCAGAACCCGACCGGTCGCACGATGAGCCTGGCGCGGCGGCGCCGACTGGTGGAGTTGGCGGACGAGTTCGACGTCATGGTCCTCGAGGACACGCCCTATCGCGAGCTGCGTTACGACGGGGAGCGGCTGCCCAGCATCAAGAGCCTCGACACCAGTGGGCGGGTCATCCATCTTGGGAGCTTCTCCAAGATTCTCGCGCCCGGCCTGCGCCTGGGATGGGTGCTCGCCGAGCCCGAGATCCGCGAGAAGCTCAGTCTGCTCAAGCTCGCCGCCGACACCCAGAACGGAACGCTCAACATGCGGGCGGCCGCGGCATACCTCTCCGGATTCGACATCGAAGCCCACATCGCCGGGATGCTCCCGACCTATCGGCACCAGCGCGACCTCATGCTCGCCAGCATCGAGGAGCACTTCCCCGCCGGAGTGCGGTGGACCAGGCCCGATGGTGGGCTCTTCACCTGGGTGACCTTCCCCGAGGGCCTCGACACGGCTGCCTTCCAGCGCGATCACCTCATCCCGCGCGCGGGCGTGATCCTCGTGCCCAGCGCCCCCTTCTTCGCGACCGAGCCCGAGGTCAACCACGCCCGGATGAGCTTCTCCGGAGTGCCGGATGATCGCCTGGTCGCAGGTGTCACGGCCATGGGTGGCCTGCTGCGCGAGGCGCTCGCCTAACCGGTGATGGCGTCCAGAAATGCCTGGGGCGGAACGAAATACATCGCACCGGTGGTCGCGGTCACGAAGTCGAGCAAGTGGTCGTAGTTGCCGTCGGCGTCAGCGGTGATCATCTGGCGCGAGGAGGTGGTGAGCGTCGACGCCTGTCAGGCCCGGGGAACCGGTGGTGGGTCGTCGACGCATAGCGCCTCTGACTGAACCCGGCATACCATCGACGACGTGCCCAACCCCCGTCTCTCCGTCCTCGACCTCGCCCTCGTCGCCAAGGGCCAAACCGTGGGTGAGGCGCTCTCCGACAGCACGACGCTGGCGCGCAAGGCCGAGGAGACAGGCGCCTTCGAGCGCATCTGGTTCGCCGAGCACCACAACATGGACTCGATCGCCAGCGCGGCGACGGCCGTCCTCATCGGCCACATCGCCTCTGCGACAACGACAATTCGCGTCGGCGCCGGCGGCATTATGCTCCCCAACCACAGCCCGCTCGTCATTGCCGAGCAGTTCGGCACCCTCGCCGCGCTCCACCCCGGCCGCATCGACCTGGGTCTCGGCCGTGCCCCGGGCACCGACCAGCGCACCTGGCAGGCACTGCGTCGGGACCCGAGGGCCAGCGATCGCTTCCCCGAGGACGTCGTCGAGCTCCAGGCGTTCCTCGCCGACGACCATCCGAGCCTCGCGGCGGCCGGCATCCACGCCACTCCTGGCCGCGGCACCAAGGTGCCCCTCTACATCCTCGGCAGCAGCCTCTTCGGTGCCCAGCTCGCGGCACAATTGGGCCTCCCCTATGCGTTCGCCAGCCACTTCGCGCCGGACGCCCTCGAGGAGGCAATCGCGGCATACCGCGCGAATTACCAACCCTCAGAGGCGAATCCGCACCCCTACGTCATTGCCGCCTGCAATGTCATTGCCGCCGACGACGCCGAGCACGCCCGGGCGACCCTCGACCGAGTGATCCGCTCCCGCGTCCGCCGGTTCGTCCCCGGTGGCAAGGACCTCACGGACGATCAGCTCGAGGCCCTCGTCGCGGGCCCGGGCGGTGCGCAGGCACGCCACATGATGCGCCACACGATCGTGGGCGACACCGCGGCCGTGGCTCGGGGCCTGAGCGACTTCGCCGGCCTCACCGACCCCGACGAGGTCATGGTCACCAATCAGGCCATCGGACTCCCTGACCGACTCCGTGCCCTCGAGATCATCGCCGCCGCGCGCTAACGCGAATTCACCACACGCACACCGACATTCGTGACGATCGGCTCGCGCTGGCCACCCACGTGCACGACCTCCCCCTCGTCCACCCGCACCTGCGTCGCGTGGGCACGCAGCGCCTCTTGCACGACGTCCAGGTGACGAGCCAGGTTGCGCCACACGATGGCTGCGGGATCACCGTCGACCTCCCGCCCGGGCGGGATCACCTCGATCATCGCGACATCACAGCGTTGCGCCGCCCGCCGCGTCACCTCGTGCATCCGCACGTGATCCGGGTGCCCGTAACCACCGCCCGCGTCATAGGTCACCACCACGTCGGCCCCCACCCCTCGCAGGTATGCCGCGAGGTCGTCGACCGCTTCCGCCACCGGTGCCGCAGTGAAGGAGTCCGGACCACTGTCCGCGGCTGGTCCGGCCAGACCCTCCCGGATCCACTCCATGCCCGAGTCGCGATAGACGCGAGCAGAGCCCGTCGCCCGCGCCGATTGCCCGGACTGCGCGGCCACTGCGCCCAGGTAGGCGTGGTGCTCGACGCGCAGTGCCCGAAGTGCGGCGGCGAGCTCGCTCTCGCGCCACGCGGCATACGCCGGGGAGCCCGGCTCGACGTCCGTGACGCCCGGCATCAACTCGCCCCGCTCACCGCGCGTGGCGGTCACCACGTGGACCTCGTGCCCGGACGCGACGAGTTCGGCGATCAAGGCGCCGGTCGCCAAGGTCTCGTCGTCGGGATGTGCATGAGCGAGAACGATGACCGCCGCGTCTCGCAGGAGCGACCAAGGGTCCGGTGAGGGTGGTGCCACGGGCTGATCGTACGAGCCAGGGACCTGGTGAGAGGCGACCGTGGACACTGAACGGGTGGATGACGACATCGCCTGGGTGGGTGAGCAACTGGCCGAGATCTGCCCCGGCCAATCCGTGGTCGAGGTCGGCGCCCACCCTGCCGGCTGGTCGCGGTTGCCCGCGAACGCGCGGCTGTGGCGAGCAGGTGGGGTCGTCGCGAAACTGCACTCCGCGGACGCCTCCCACGAGCACCTCTCGGCCAGGCTCGCCGTGGCTGCTGATCCACGGGCAGCCGGGATCCTCCTTGCTCCGCTGGAACCCGCTGCGCGAAAGGCACCCTCCGGTCGGCTGCTCACGCTGTGGCCGCGGGTCGAGCCGGTCGACCCCACGGCAGACCCCCTGCCGTGGGACGCGCTCGGGGACACGGTGGCCCGCCTCCACTCCCTGCCCGTCGAGGGCCATCTGCCAGCGGCCGACCCTCGCGCGCGTGCCCGTCGCGCTGTGGCGCAGGTGCCCGATCTGACGCAGCGCGCCCTGCTCGAGCAGGTGCTCGCCGGGGTGCCGGACGATTTGCCGGCGAGCATCGTCGTCCACGGTGACCTCCACCTCGGCCAACTGGGCCAAGTGGGCCAGCGGGGCCAGCCGGGCCACCTCGGCACCCACGCCACGAACGGCTCACAGCCCGGCCAGTGGCTCCTGCTCGACATCGACGACCTCGGACGCGGCCATCCTGTGGCCGACCTCGCACGCCCGGCGGCCCTGTGGGCAGTGGGGCTCCTTGCGGACGAAGACTGGACGCGACTCCTCGCGGCCTACCGCCGCCGCAGCCCCGGCCTCCTCCCGCCCGACGAGCACCTCTGGGAGCACCTCGACGCTCCGGCCCGCATGGCACTGGTGATCCTCACCGCGCAGGCCCTGCGGCACGAGGAGGACGCCGAGATCATCCGCCGACTGCTCAGCGCGTGCACACGAATCACACAGACTCACGCGCCAGACTTGGGGCCATGAGCCAACCACCGCCCTACCAGCCCTACCAAGGATCCGACGCGGCCGCGGGCCAGCTCACCTGCCCCAAATGTCGCGGCACGATGCGCACCTACGAGCGCAACGGCATCCACCTGGAGCAGTGCGACACCTGCCGCGGCGTCTTCCTCGACGTCGGCGAACTCGAGGCACTGACCAAACTGGAGGCGCAGGTCAGCCACTACCAGGCGCCGCCGCAACAACAGCACGGCCCCGGGTGGGGCGCCTACCACGGCCGCCCCTACCGCAAAAAGGGCTTCTCCGGCCTCTTCTTCAGCAGCTGACCCCTGCGCCGCGGGCGGAGCTCAGCGGAAGGCCTGCTGCCGGCCCAAGGTGCCGACGAGGCGCTCGCGCGCGCCAGGCGTGGCGGCCTCGTCGCGCGCCGCGCGGACGTCCGCGAGGCGCTCACCGAGTCCGGCGCGATCCGGCGACCCGGCCAGAAACGCCTCCAGCGCACCGATGCCCGCCTCGAGCTCCGCGACCTCGGCCGATTGCGCGGCGTCGAGGCGCGCGGCATACCACGGGGAGTTGAGGACCGACTCGCGCGTGAAGAGCGCCCGGAACTCGGGGGAGTGCACCGTCCAGCCCTCGCTCGACGTGCCGTTCGCCATGATCTCGAGGAGTGCTCGGACCGGCGGGCAGGCCGAGGCGATGGTGCCGTCCTCGAGGTAGGAGCGCGCGACCCGCTCGTGGGTGGTGACCATGACGTCGACCGAGTCGACGAAGACCTGCCGGTCCTGGGTCTCCGGGCGCAGGATCGCCTCGGTGAGGACGGCGGTCGGGTGCATGAAGATCCGGCCGAGGAAGGTGCGGGTGAAGGCCTCGGTGATGCGGTGCCCGAGCCGGCTCGCCGGAACCACGCGCCCGTCGATCTCGAGGTCGGCAACCGGCTCGAGATAACCGTGCTCGATGAGCCACTGTGCATCCCGCTCCTGCGGGGTCATGCGCGCGAAGACCTCCGGCACGAGCAGGCTGATGTCGTGGTCGACGCGCACCTGCGGGCCGACGTGACCCGCGCCGGAGATCCAGCCGTCGTACTCACTGAGCGCGAAGGACAGGAACGCCGCGTTCAGGTCGTAGGTCGTCGGGAGGGCGTTGAAGGGTGACTTCGTCATCGCTCCCTCGCTGCCCGCGCCTGTCGTCGACGGAGACTTGCCGGTCATCGAGGAGATGAACTCCATGAGCAACTCGGGCAACTCGAGGTAGTGCAGCGGCGAGAACGCACACAGGGCAGGCGCACCGGGCTCGGGCGGATTGTTGCGTCGACCGGCCGCGACGACGTCGACCCCCGTCGTGATGGGGGCGTCCATGGCCAGGCCGCGGTGCAACCGCAGGGCCGTGTATGCCGCGCGCGTGGCCACCGGGTCGGCCAGGTCCGGCCGGAGCTGGAGGTAGCGAGGGTTCTTGCTCGGTTTGCCGTCGACCAGGCGCGGGCGTGCCGAGCAGGCGAGGTAGCCCGCGGGGGCCGATCCACTGGTTGCACCAGGAGCTGAGGATGTGGCCGTCGCGAACTCGGTGATGAGGTTGCGCATCGGCGCCGTGAACTCACTCAGGCTGATCGCGTCGTCCCGCATCGCCTGTGCCGCAGCACGATCCAGCGGTTCGAAATTCGACAAGAAGGTGCCCGGGGTGGCGATGTCGGCCTCGGCGATCGTGTCGTAGCCGGGCTTGATCGCGTCATCGGGGCGCTGGAAGAGCAGGCCTTCGCAGTTCTCGACGTACTTCACCGACCGGCCCTCGTCAGCAGGGTCGACACTGGGCACGACGGTCGAGGCGGTGATGTCGTCCTCGGTCTGGACCTTGACCGCCGCGGCATAGTCGGGCCGCAGGCTGAAGAGCCGATAGGAGCCGTCGGACTCGAAGCCGACGCGCAGCATGTCGACGAGCACCTGCTGACCATCGAGCCGCAGCCGGTTGCCGGGACGGCCGTTGACGCGGCTCACCGAGAAGTGGCTGCGCCAGTCCTGACCCCACTCGGGTCGGTAGGCGCGCTTGATGACGAAGACGAGCTCGAGGACGTGCGGCGGGATGCTGCGGATGAATGCATTGTGGTCATCGCTGAACTCCGCACTGGGCGTGAGCAACTTGATGACACTGCCCATGCTCCGGTCGCTGCCCAGGATGGGGCGGTGGTCCTGACCGTTCCACGAGGTGTCGACGTAACGATCTGCCCAGTCGCGCTCGAAGATCGCCTCGACGGCATCCATGTCGGCGTCGAAGTCCGCGACATAGGCGTTGCCCAAGGTGATCGCATCGGCGATCGACTTCGAGATCTCGGACTTCCCGCCGCCGGAGACGGTGGAAGGCTTGTGGCACACCGTGGTTTGCGGTGAGGTGCCGATGATCGTCCACTGTGCAGGGTCGTTGCGGACCTGCTTCATCGCCACTCGGAAGCCGGTCGGGTCGAGGTAGGTCGTGTCGCCTCGGAAGGGTATGCCGCGTTCGCCGCCGCCGTTGGTCCCCGCCTCGTCACCCCAGGTGATCGAGCGGGTCGCCAGGGAGAAGCGAGCACCGGTCGGGACGAGCACCAACTCGGGATGCCCGGCGAGGCTGGCCCAGCCCAGGTCGTGGCTCTCCCAGGCGGCCGGGTCACGCGAGACGACGTCGTCGACGGTGGGTGATCCCGCGGCATACCGATTGGCGAACTCCTGCCCCTCGTCCCAGGAGGGGAAGACCATGGCGCCGCCGCTGTGCTCCTCCTCGGCTCCGCCGAAAAGGTTGGCGGACATGGAGATCTGGGTCTTGACCTCTTTCTTGCAGTAGCCGAAGTAGTTGTCCGCGATGATCGTGACCATGACGCCGCGCTCGTCGCGGGCACACACCTTGAAGGCCTTGCCGTCGTTGTAGCGCTCGGCCGGGTCGGACCAGCACATGCCGTCGCGGATCTGCCGCTCGGTCGCCTTGTCGCGATGGGGGAGGCCGAGGGACTGCTTGGTCACGTGGGTGAGGTGGGGCGCGAGGATGACGCAGCCGGTGTGACCGGTCCACCCGAGGGGATCGAGGGCGGCATCGTTCTCGGGGAGGTAGGGGTCTCCGGCGTTGCCGAAGATGCCTTCGACGAAGTCGAGGTTCGCGACCATGGACCCGGGCACGATGAACCGGGTCTCCATCCGGCGCTCGCGGGTGCGACCGGGGACGCCGACGACGACGAGCGGGCGCAGCAGCAGCGAGACGAAGCAGGAGGCGGCCTGGGCCTGGGTGCTCGTGATCGGCAACTCCAGGGCAGCTGCCGGCGGGGTGAGCGCGCGCTCCAGCAGGTGACCGAAGACCTCGCGGGGAACGGCCTTCTTGTCGGCCGGGATCGGCAGGCCACCCTCGGCGATGTGGAAGACACCGGCGGTGGTGCGGCGGTCATTGCGCGGGTTGTGCAGGACCCCGTTGGCGAGCCGGTAACTGGTGAGCAACTCGGAGGAGTAGTCGTCGGCGTCGACCGGCAGCGACAGGGTGCGCGCCAAGCCCGGCAGGTCCAGGGTCAGGGTGCGCCGCGGCAGCCGCGGCTGGGTGTCGGTGCCCTCGAGGAAGTCGGCGAGGAAGGCCTCGATCCGCTCGTCGACCGGGGGCAGGCGATCGTCGAGGCGGCGGCTCAACTCGCGCTGGCGCTCCAAGAGCGGGGCGACAAGGTCCTCATCGGCGTCGTGCACCCCCTGCAGGGTGGGCAGGCCGAGCAGGGCCAGACGCAGGTTGACGGCCGAGAGAAGGTTGGGCGTCGTCGTGGGGAGTGGGTCGGTGGTGCGCACTGCGTTCACGGTTTCCAGTGTTCTCTCATGAAAGCGCTTCCGCAAGCCGGTTCACCCAGTGTTAACTCGGCCGCAAGAGTCTCGGGGGCGTTGGGGGCGGGAGAGTCAGAGCGCACGGACCCATCGGGCGAGGGGGTCGCCACAATGGACGCCATGACCACCGCACCGATCCCCACCCACACGCTCAACGACGGCCTCGTGCTCCCCGCCATCGGCTTCGGCACCTGGCCGCTGCGCGGCGATGGCGCCGTGGCTGCGGTGCGCTCGGCCTTGGACGTCGGCTACCGACTTCTCGACACGGCGGTCAACTACGAGAACGAGGCCGAGGTCGGTCGGGCCGTCCGGGAGAGTGCCGTGCCCCGCGCCGAAATCCTCGTCCAGACCAAGGTCCCCGGGCGGTTCCACGCCCGCGACCTCGCGATCCGCTCGGTCGAGGACAGCCTGCGCCGGATGCACCTCGACGTGCTCGACCTGGTGCTCGTCCACTGGCCCAATCCGAGCCAGGGCCGCTATGTCGAGGTCGTCGAGGCGCTCCTCACCTGCCGCGAGCGGGGGCTGGTCCGCTCCGTGGGCGTCTCCAACTACACCGAGCGACTGCTGGACGAAGTCATCGAGGCCACCGGCTTCACACCGAGCGTCAACCAGATCGAGCTGCACCCCTCCTTCCCCCAGGCCGAACTCGTCGCACGACACGAATCCCTCGGCATCCGGACCCAGGCGTGGAGCCCGCTGGCCCGCATGGAATCCGAGGGGGACGGTGACGACCCGCTGACCAGGATCGCTGCGGCACACGGAATTTCGCCGGCACAGGCGGTGCTGGCGTGGCATGTGGCCCGCGGGATCGTCCCCCTGCCCAAGTCCGCGGACCCGGCCCGACAGGTGGCCAACCTCGCCGCGCTCGAGATCACCTTGACCCCGGACGAGGTCGCCGCCATCACCGCACTCGGCCGCCCCGACGGCCGACTCTTCGACGGCGACCCGGAGACCCACGAGGAGGACTGACACCGTGCCGGTCATTCCCCTCTTCCCGCTCGGGACCCTCCTCGTCCCGGGCCAGGCACTGCCGCTGCGCCTCTTCGAGGACCGCTACCTCGCCCTCCACGACGACCTGATGGCCCGGCCTGAGGATCAACGATCCGTCGGCATCGTCCTCATCCAGGGAGGGTCCGAAGTGGGTGACGGCAATGCGGGCCGCCTCGCACCCGTCGGGACCGAGGGCGTGCTCCAGCGATCGGAGGAGTCCGACTTCCACGGGAGCCGCGTGGTGATGTGGGAACTCCTGGGGCACAGGCGATTCCGCCTTGACGGTATGCCGTCAGCCGGCCCCACGGCATACCTCACCGCCGAGGTCGGCTGGCTGGCCGACGACGATCGAGCGCCATTCACGCACCGGCGGGCGGCCGAGGCCGGTCTCTCGGTGCGCGATCGCCAACGCCTCCTCGAGGCGGCCGATCCGGCAGCCCGTGATGCCCTGGCCGACGAGCTGATCCGGCACGAGCAGTGGCTGCATAGCCAGTTCGGCGGGCGGCCGATCCACCAGATGCCCGGCGGCGAATCGCTCAACTGAGACGAATCGCTCGACCGAGCAGCGTCAGGACAGGACGCGGTCGATCCAGGCGATGACGTCAGCAGTGACCTCGTCCCGGTTGGTCTCGTTGAGCATCTCGTGCCGCCCACCGGGATAGAGGACCAACTCGACGTCGCGGACACCGGCAGCGCGATACTGCTCGGCGACCGCCAGCGGCCCCTTTCCGTTGGCGCCCACGGGATCCTGATCACCGGAGAAGACAAGGATCGGCAGGTCCTTGGGGACCTGGGCCACGAGGGCGTCGCTGTTGATCCGTCGCAGCCCGCCGAGCAGGTCGGCATAGAAGCCGGCCGTGAAGACATTGCCGCACCACTCGTCAGCGACGTACTTGTCGACCTCGGCCGGGTCCCGCGACAGCCAGTCGAAGGCCGTGCGATTCGGCTTGAAGGCCGCGTTGTACTGACCGAACGACAACTTGTCCATCAGTCCACTGGTGTGCCGCCGCCCCCGCAGGCGCGCCTGCAACCCAGCGATGCCCGTGCCGACGACACCGAGCGGGCCGGGGTCGCCGGCCGTGCCGGACAGCACGAGCCCGGCGATGGCATCCCGGTCACCCTCCGCGCCGGCGTGCTTGGCGGCATACGCCCGGGAGAGGAAGGAGCCCATTGAATGCCCGAAGAGCACGACGGGCAACCCCGGCTGCTCGCCACGCGCGGCGGCCGTCACGGCCGCGAGGTCGTCGACGACGGTGTCCCACCCGTCGTGGTCGGCCCAGTAACCCTCGGCGTCGTGCGTGCCCGCAGTGCCCTTGTGCCCGCGGTGGTCCGCGGCATACACCGCGAAACCGGCACCGGTCAGCGCCTCGGCGAACCGCTCATAGCGGTCCGAGTGCTCCGCCATCCCGTGCGCGACCTGGACGACCGCTCGCGGCGTGCCCTCCGGCAGCCAGCGATTGACGTGAAGGGGGGTGCCATCGGCGGCGCGGACCGTGAACGTGCTGTGCTCCATGGGAGGGAGTCTCGCACGTCGCCTCCCTTTTAGGATGCGCCCCATGAGCACGACCGTCGGGCCGACCCTGATCTTCCAGGCCGTTGACCTCGCGGGAGTGCTCGCCAACGGTGTCCTGGGCGGGCTGCTCGCGCGCCGACTCGGCTTCGACCCGGTGGGCTTCGTCGTCCTGGCCCTCATCTCCGGGCTCGGCGGCGGAGTCCTGCGCGACCTGCTCCTCCTCGTCCCGCCCGTCGCCCTCCACAATCCCGCCTATCTGGGGGTCGCGCTCGCCGGGGCCGCGATCGCCTTCCTCGTCGACCTGCGCGGCACACTGACCCACCGCGGCCTCGTCGTCGCCGACGCCCTCGCCCTCGGCGCCTGGGCCGCGACCGGCGCGACAAAGGCTCTGGCCCAGGATCTCCCCCTGCTCTCCGCGATCCTGCTCGGGCTGGTCACCGCCGTCGGCGGCGGCATGATCCGCGACCTCGTCGTCCGCGAGATCCCCAAGGTCTTCAGCGGCACCCTCTATGCGTCGGTCGCCCTCGTCGCCGCCGTCGCGGCCGCCCTGCTCGCCCTCGCCGGGCACCCCGAGATGGGCATGGGCTCCGCCATCCTGCTGGCCGGCGTCCTCGCCGTCGCGGCCCGACGGTTCGGCTGGGTCCTCCCGGCCGCCACCGACCTCCGTCCGCGCATCCCCCACCGCCGTCGCGGCTGATCGACGCTGTGCGAGCATGACGCGATGACCCTCGCCGAGCTCCAGTCCGTCATCGCCGCGACCTATGGGGCGCGGGACGCCGAGCGCGGGATCCCCTCCACGGTGGCGTGGATCGCTGAGGAGGTGGGCGAGCTCGCGCAGGCGGTGCGCAAGGGCACCCGAGCGCAGCAGGAGCACGAGATCAGCGACGTCCTCGCGTGGGTCGCCTCGCTCGCCAACCAGCTCGACATCGACCTCACCCACGCCCTCGAGAGGTATGCCGCGGGCTGCCCCAAGTGCCACGCCGTCCCCTGTGCGTGTGGCTGAGCCCACACCTGACCGGCTGGGCTGACCGGCTCACCTGACCGGCGCATCTGACCAGCTCAACGCAGGAGCGAGCGGACCGCCTCGATGGTGTCCGTCTCGGCCGCTGACTTGTCGTCGCGATAGCCCTTGACCCGCGCGAACCGTAGGGCCACCCCACCCGGGTAGCGTGAGGACCGCTGGACCCCGTCGATCGCGATCTCGACGACGATCTCCGGCCGCAGCCACACGACACCGGGGGTCTCGCGTACGGCATACCCCGGGAAGGTCTCGGTCTGCCAGCGCAGGGTCTGGTCGGTGAGTCCCTTGAAGGTCTTGCCGATCATGACGAAACCACCTGGCTCCCCGAAGGCGCCCTGCGGGTCACGCGCCCCGAGGTGGAGGTTGGAGAGCCAGCCGGTGCGCCGGCCGTAGCCCCACTCCGCGGCGAGGACGACCAGGTCGAAGGTGTGCACCGGCTTGACCTTGACCCACGACTTGCCGCGGCGGCCCGCGGCATACGGGCTGTCGATGGCCTTGACGAGGACGCCCTCGTGCCCGGCCGCAAGTGCCTCGTCGAGCACCTGCTGCGCTGCCACGGGATCCTCGGTGACGGTCCCGGGAATGACGAGGTCGGGCCCGACGAGCGCCACGAGCCGTTCCCGGCGCTCCGCGAGGGGTCGGCCGGTGAGGTCCTCGCCGTCAATGGTCAGGACATCGAAGAAGCGGGGCTGGAGGGCGATGGCCGGGTCGGCGCCCTGGCTGCCGAAGCGGCTCATCGTCTCCTGGAAGGGTTTGGGTGAGCCGGCCTCGTCGAGCATGAGGGTCTCGCCGTCGAGGACGAAGGAGTCGGCGGGCCACGTGGCTGCGAGGGCGACGATCTCGGGCACCCGTTCGGTGATGTCGGCGAGGCTGCGCGTGTGGACGCTGATGTCGGCAGCGGTGCGGTGCACCTGGATTCGGGCACCGTCGAGTTTGTGCTCGACACTTGCCCGGCCCGTCGTGGCCAGTGCCTGGGTGACATCAGCCGCGGTCGACGCGAGCATCGGCTGCACGGGTGTGCCCGCACGCAGGGCCACGGTCGCCAGACGTGATGGATCACGCAGTGCCATGGCTGCCGTGCGGCCGAGGTCACCCTCGAGCATGACGGCCCGCCGCACCTGTGCCAGCGGTCGCGCCACGGCCCTGGCGAGGGCATCGGTGAGTACTCCGTCGAGCGCTCCCGTGCGCACGTCGCCGAGGATGGCGGCCACGAGCAGGTCGCGCTCGCTGTCGGTCGCCGGCGACAGGAGGGCGCCGACGAGTTCCTGCCGCCGCCCGGCCGAGCCCGGACCCGAGAGCGCGGCGATCTCGCCGAGTGCCCGATCGACGGCCGCCACGGAGAGAGGACCTTTCGGCGACCCGCCTGCCGTCTGATCGGCCGTCGCCGTCTGATCGGTGGTCGCGGCCTGCAGGGTGCGCCACCCGAGGCCGATCCGCCCTTGGCGGATCCGGCCGAGCAGCAGCCCGACGACGGCTTCGGCCTCGTCCGGCACCGTGCGCGCGAACAGGGCGGCCAGGGCCTCGATCTTGGCCGTGCGCGAGCGGGTGGCGCGCACGGCGTCGAGCGTCGTGACGAGATCGCTGATGGCCAGCGGTGCACGCGGCCCGAGCTCGCCCGGCGGCGCCAGCGCTCCGAGGTCGCCCGGTCCCTCGTCGCTCATCGGTCCGCGGCCGCGGGGTCGTCGACGATCTGCATCATGCCGCCGTCGACGAGGCCCTGGAGAGCTTCGAGGACCAGAGCGTTCGATCGCGGGTGCTCACCGAGGTCCTCGACGACGCGGGTGTGGAGCTCGGCAACCGACATCCGGTCGCTGCTGAGCCGCCAGAGCGTTGCGCCGAGACGATTGAGCAGGCTGGGGACGTGGTCGTGGAGGACCACGACCTCACCCTCACTGGCGACCGCATCGTTCCACGGGGCGCGGGTGACGACCGAGTCCCAGGAGACGGTCGTCCAGGGGGTGTCGAGAGGCTGGCGCCCGTCGTCGGGCAGGTGCTCCCACTCCGGTGACGCGGGGGCACCAGCGGGTGGGCCCTCGGTCAGCCCGATCAACACGTCCACGCAGTCGGCGATCTCCGAATAGACCAATCGATAAGGGCCACCCCCCTGGCACAACGCTCTGGCCAGGCGAGCCAGAGGCATGGGGATCTTGGGCAACGCCGACGTCTCCGGGATCGTGGCGATCATCGCCTCCGGCAGGCTGAGCAACTCGAAGTCGGGCACAGTGATCGCGGGGTCGCGGCGGATGATCACGATCGCGCCCAAGGTCGGGTCCTTCGGGGTGGGCCCCAGCCCCAGGGTGTCCGGGGAGAACTCCTCCTTGTGGCCCGGCCGGCTCGCGTCGACGATGATCGACAGCGGCTTGGGGTAGGGCGAGATGCGATCGTCGCCCTCGACGATCACCGTCTCGTCGGTGACGTAGCCCAGCGGTTTGCCCAGGCGACTGGCTGCCGTGGTTTTTCCCGTCCCCGACGGGGCGACCAGGGCCACGGTGCGACCGTTCGCTCCGGCGACACCGACGGCGTGGAGCATCAGCGCAGTGCCCCGGCGGCGGTGGATCGAATGCATGGTGACGGTTCGCGACAGCGCATAGGGGGCCGCCTCCGGATCGGTGCCGACAAAGGCGACAAAGGGTGGCTTCGGACCCTGGAGATCCTCCGGGTGGGGTGCGACGACCAACTCCTCGACGGCCGGGCCGGGGCTGTCGGGCTCGACGGTCGCGCGGGACCACAGCCCGCGCAGGTGGGCCACGAGCTCCGCGTCGATCCCGACCGGACGCACCTGCCAACGCACCCCGAAGACCTGGATCGTGAAGCCCTCGGCCACACCCGCGGAGGTCTGCTGCGCCGGAGTCACGAAGACAGTCTCCCCTAGGCTGCAACACATGCCACGCCCGCACGTCGCAGCGCTCGTGCACGACGCGTGGAATCAGCGTGTCGCGAGGCGGCTGACCGATCGCGGGTGGGGCACCCGAATCGTGCCGCACATCGGCTATGGCTCGACCATGACCCTGCGCGTGCTGGGCCGGGTGGTCATGGACCGTGACGGCCGCAATGGGACCGACGACGCTCGCCGATCCCCCCGGGCCGGCGACGCCATCCGCGACCTCGACAGTGCGACGCGGTGGTGGCGCGACTTCGTCTCCTCACCGGCCATGCAGGTGCCAGTGGCCGTGACGATCGGCGAGCGCACGGTCGACACGACGACCGATGCCAGCGGGCTCATCGACCTCACGGTCAGGGGCCACGGGCTGCCTCCCGGTCGGCACCAGGTCCTGCTCTCCACGCCGCACGCCGATGACGCCCACGCCGACGTGATCGTCGTGTCCACGACCCAGCGCTTCGGGGTGGTCAGTGACATCGACGACACGGTGCTCTCGACTTCGCTGCCTCGCCCGGTCATCGCCGCATGGAACACCTTCGTCCGGGAGGAGGGCACCCGGCGTGCTGTGCCGGGGATGGCCACGCTCTATCGCGAGTTGCGCGCCGCCCATCCCGACATGCCGTTCGTCTATCTCTCCACCGGCTCGTGGAACATCGCCCCGAATCTGGGCCGCTTCCTGCGCCGCCACGGCTATCCGTCGGGGCCCCTCCTCCTCACGGACTGGGGTCCCACGAACACCGGCTGGTTCCGGTCCGGGCAGCAGCACAAGCGGGCCTCGCTGCATCGGCTGGCCCGGGAGTTCCCGCACATCCAGTGGCTGCTCGTCGGTGACGACGGCCAACACGACCCGAAGGTGTATGCCGAGTTCGCGGCCGCCCGACCCGGCAGCGTCCGCGCCATCGCGATCCGTCAGCTGACCACGGGCGAGCAGGTGCTCTCCCACGGACTGCCCGTCGCCAACGACGACCTCGTGCCGGCACCGACCGAGGACCTGCCCATGCCCGTCGTCCGCGCCGCCGACGGCTACGGCCTGGCTCGGCTGCTCCGCCCGATCCTCGGCCTCGGGCGACCTGAACTCACCCTCGACCCGCAAGCCGTGGACGATGAGGATGACCATCTGGTCGACGACGAGGATGACGACCTGATGGACGACGAGGACGACCAGCTGCTCGACGACGAGGAGGACGCCGACGATGCCTGAACTGCCCGAGGTGCAAGCCCTTGTCGACTTCCTGGGCACGCGGCTGGACGGCCTGGCCGTCACGGGGGTCGACCTCGGCTCGATCAGCGTCCTCAAGACCTTCAACCCACCGCCGCAGGCCCTCATCGGCGCGCCCGTCACGGGCGTCACTCGTCATGGCAAGTTCGTCGACATCGACTGTGGCGGAACGCACCTGATCTTCCATCTGGCCCGCGCCGGTTGGTTGCGGTGGTCCGATGCCCTGCCACAGACGGTGATTCGCCCGGGCAAGTCGCCGATCGCCCTTCGTGTCCGGCTGGACGACGGCTCGGGCTTCGACCTCACCGAGGCCGGGACACGCAAGCGGCTCGCGGCATACATCGTCAACTCGATCGCCGACGTCCCCGGCATCCAGACGCTCGGCCCGGACCCACTCTCCGACGACTTCACCCTCGAGCGCTTCGCGGCGATCCTTGCCGGACAACGGGTCCAGCTCAAGGGCTTGCTCCGCAACCAGGGCACGATCGGTGGCATCGGCAATGCCTACTCCGACGAGATCCTCCACGTCGCGAAGTTGTCGCCCTTCGCGATCGCCGGCTCGCTCGACGACGCGACCGTCACCCGCTTGTATGCCGCGTTGCGCGACACGCTCTCCGCCGCGGTCGCCGCGGCCTCGGGCAAACCGGCAGCGGAGCTCAAGGACGCCAAGCGCGCGGGCATGCGCGTCCATGGTCGGACCGGAGAGTCCTGCCCGGAGTGCGGTGACATCGTGCGGGAGGTGTCCTTCGCGGACTCCTCCCTGCAGTACTGCGCGACTTGCCAGACCGGCGGCAAGCCCTTGGCGGATCGGCGCACGAGCAAGTTCCTCAAGTAGGGCGCCCTCGCCCACCAATGCGCCCTCGTCCACCAATGCGCCCTCGCTCACCGGTGCCCTCCCCCACATGAGGCCTGTCCGGGTACATCTAAGGCCGTCGCCTGAAGGTGACGACCTTGCGGTTTCCCACCCGGTGGATGCGCGTCTGGTGCCTCTCGCCATGCACGAGGCGATGGTGGAACCCGCACAGGGGGACGGCGTCGGCCAGGTCGGTCCGCCCCCCGCGTGACCATGGCTTCTCGTGGTGCAGGTCGCACCAGGCGTAGGGCCGATCGCAGTCTGCGGCGGCGCATTCGTGGTAGGCCGTAGCCAGGGCGACCCGCTGAGACTCCTGGAAGTGCCGCTTCGTGCGGCCCAGATCCAGCGGGACCGAATCACCGTCGAGGACGGCCGGCAGGATCCCGGCCTCGCAGGCCAGCCGCCGCACCTGCCCGATGGACATTGCCGAACCCGTGTCCATTCCCGCGGCCCCCAGACCGGACACGAGTTTCTGATGCTCGACGGTGACCACGACCGTCGCCGCAACCTTGCCGTGCAGTCGCTCGGTCGGCAGATGTTCGAGGATCTCGGCGAAGGCCTGCCCATTGCGCTGTTGCCAGTCGATCTCACCGACCACGGTCGCTGCACGGTGCTCGGTCCCCCTGGTGTCGAGGCCGAGCGCTCGGCCCCGCTCCTGCTCGCGCGATGCCAGCCGCTTGGGTGAGGCCAACTGCTGGACGACCTTCTTGAGGATGTCCGCCGCGGTCCGCGGCACGGTGAAATGCCCGGTGGACGTGCCATCGTCGTTGTGGCGGAGCGTGAAGCGGCACTTCTGCCACGCCAACTCCTCCTCGGCTGCCAACTGCTCGCCCTCATGCGTGTCGGTCTCCTCGACCGACCGCTCGGCCAGCGCCAGCGCCCGGCGGGCCACCTTGCGCAACCGCTCGGGGTCGATCCGCTCGCCCGCCGCCACGAGTGAGGTCTCGATCCGTGCCCGCTCCGTGGCGGCCAGCGCCTCGGGCAGTCGCGCCGCCGTCGTCGCGATCACCTTGGCGTGCTCGGTCGACAACCGGCCCTCGGACAGCGCTGACCTCGTCGCGGCGAGCTCGCCGTCCAGTGCCACCGCGAGCCGGACGTCGTCCGAAGCGTCCGCACCGGACGTGCGTGACCGCGCGGCCACCCAGGCGCTCGTGGAGGACATCCCCGAGTCGTCCGCCACCTGCTTCTCGTCGGCCTCCGCGATGACCCGAAGCCGCAGGCCCTGCAGTCGCCGGATGGCCCTGTCGATCTCCCCCAGCACCACCGCCGGACCGAACGCACCCTCGAGCACCGAACCGTCGAGCACCGAGCCCTCCGCGGGCACGCCGTCGAGCGCCCCGTGGACGGCGTCCAGGGCAGGACGCGCGCCCCTGCCGGTCGCTCGGTGGAGGGCTTGGATGCTCATGGAACAAATGTACGAACGACCACCGACAGCCCAACCCGAGCGTCACCGCCACGGCCACGGCATACCGCTCTCTGTAGTTGTATGCCGTGTGCGCTAGACAGCCCTATCGGGCGCGAGAAGGCGTCGGGCGAGCCCGGCTGGCGGCCAAATCCCGACGGGCCAGCCGCAGCCAGTGCTCGGGCCGTGCCAGCGCGTCCGCCACGGAACCGGCCAGCCGCACGAGCTCCGGTGGACATTGCTGCGGATCGCCTCGACACGGTCCGCTGTGCCTCATCCGCCAGGCGCAGGATGTGTGCCAGATGGACCGTGCTCCGGGCGCCCACGGTGGACGGCCTGAAACGGAATGCGCATTCGGTCAGTCTGGGGCGCGAAGGGGTGGCGTGGGCGACACGGCATACCAAAGTCTGAGGATGTATGCCGTGAAATCTAGATTTCGCTATAGCCTCCGATCGTGGACCCGATTCGCAACCCCTATGCCCCTGGGGCCGGCCAGCGCCCGCCCGAGTTGGCCGGCCGTGACGAGCAGTTGACCGCCTTCGACGTCGTGCTCGAGCGGGTGCAGCGCGGTCGACCGGAGCGTTCGTTGCTGCTCATTGGCTTGCGCGGGGTCGGCAAGACGGTCCTGCTCAATGCCCTCCGATCTGCGGCGGTGCGCGCCGGCTGGGGGACTGGCAAGTTGGAGGCGCGCCCCGATCAGCGCCTCCGCCGACCGCTGGCATCGGCGCTGCACCAGGCCGTCCGCGAACTCGGCCAGTCAGGCGGTCGGCACGACGACGTCCTGGGGGTCATCCGTGCCTTCGCCGAGCGCGACTCGGGAGCCGGGGCCAAACTGCGGGAGAAGTGGAACCCGGGCATCACGGCCACCGCCGCCAAGGGGCGAGCCGACTCCGGCGACATCGAGATCGACCTCCTCGAGCTGCTGACCGACGTGGGTGGGTATGCCGCGGACACCGGTCGCGGGATCGCGCTCTTCATCGACGAGATGCAGGACCTCGGGCCGGAGGACGTGTCCGCGCTCTGCGCGGCGTGCCATGAGATGGGTCAGGCGGGCCTGCCCGTCATCGTCGTGGGGGCAGGCCTGCCGCACCTGCCGGCAGTGCTGTCGGCGTCGAAGTCGTACTCGGAGAGGCTCTTTCGCTACGCACGCATCGACCGCCTCGACTCGGTCGCCATGGAACTGGCGCTGTCCGCCCCGGCCGAGGAGGAGGACGCCGAGTGGTCTCCGGACGCGCTGTCCGCCATGTATGCCGTGACCGGCGGCTATCCCTATTTCGTCCAGGCCTACGGAAAAGCCGTGTGGGACAGGGCACCTCGCTCGCCGATCACCGCTGAGGACGTCACGGTCGGCGCGCCCGAGGCCGAGGCAGAGTTGGCCGTGGGCTTCTTCGGCTCACGCTATGAGCGCGCGACCCCAGCCGAGCGGGAGTACTTGCGGGCCATGGCGGAAGCCTCGTACCTGAGATCCGAGGGTGCCCCGGATGGTGCCGACACGGCATACACCTCGGTGTTGGAGATCGAGTTGGACTCCGTGCCCACAGCCGAGGTCGCCAGGATCCTCGGCAAGAAGCCGCAATCCCTCTCTCCGGCAAGGGATGCGCTGCTGAAGAAGGGGTTGATCTACTCTGCCGAGCGAGGTCAGATCGCCTTCACCGTGCCGCATTTCGGCAGGTATCTGCGCGACCACGCCTGATGGCCGTTCGTGTCCGGAGGTGCTTGATTCTGAGCTTTCTACGGGATCTGGGACTGGAATCTGATCATGGCGAACTGTTTGAGGCACTGATCGAAGAAACTGAGTCTTCTGGGTGAGGATTCTGATCCCATCGACATGAGATCCACCGGCGGGAACAGGGCTTCGAGGGGCTGCCTCTACTGTGCGTTCATGACTGAGCCTGCGACCGTGGATTGGAAGGGCGCGGACGAGCTGTGGCCGTCCATTGCCGACGCCTATAGCCGCATGCAGGGGCTCGACGACTCTGGGGCAGCCTCGACGAGCTTGGCCGCGCGGCAGGTTGATCGGGTCCAGCCCGCGGGTCATCGTCCGTACATCGCGGCGCATCGGCTGCTGACGATCGCTCACGAAAACCACCTGGCGTTCTTGGGTTTGGTCCGGGCGATCGGCTTCGGCCCGAATGCCCCCTTCAACTTGCTCCGACCGGTCCTGGAGAACTCGTTGTGGGCGATCTGGCTGCTTGACCCTCGAAGGAGTCATGACCGCCGTCGCCGAGGGCTGCACTACGAGGTTCTCGATCACAAGGCGGAGCTCGCCTTCTTGGAAGAGCTCGGCAAGTTGTCCGATGGACGGGAGTATCGCGAGCAGGCAGCTGAGCGGCGGGCGACAGCGGGTGCCAGCTACCGGCGTGACGCCGAGGCGCTCGGTGTGGAGTACGCGGAACTGGGGAGGAAGGTCAACCTGACGGACGAGGTCCCGAAGCTGGACTGGCTGGTGTCTCGACACGGCACGGACTATGCGCGCATTGTGGTGGCCGAGTGGCGCCGCCTGTCCGGGTACCAGCACACCAAGGTGTGGGCCAGCATGTTCGGATCGGATCGAACCTTTGTCGCGCGCATCGACGGTGGCGGGGTAGCGCACTTCGTGGCCTCGGATGACGGGATCAGCCTCGCCGTCGGGACCAGCGGTCTTGTCCTGCTCGAGGCGATGCGCCTGTACGAGCGACGGCATAACGGCCCAGCGTGACCGTGCCATCGCAGGTCACCCGCGAAACCCGGATCCCGCGACACCATGAGCAGTGGCCGCATGCAATCTCTGCGTCGCCCTTGCGCGCACGGGTACGTTTGATGGCGAGGTGCGCCAAGGGGGCGCATCGCACCCGGTGATGGCGTTGTGGTTGGTCCGCGACGCGTGAGAGGCGGTCTGGTGACAGGGAGTACGTAGCGCCAACGGGGCGGCGCTGGGAGCCTCAAACACCCCAGACACACACAAGGCCGGGCGGGAACCCGGCGCGTGTGTGGTGTACCGCGCGATTCGTGGTCGCGCGTCGAAACCTGTCAGATCAAGCAAGGAGGCTTTGCCTTGCCATTCTTGGGGACAGCCCACAGTCGTGTCAACGCTGTGTCGAAGGTCCGGGTGCCGCTGTGACGGTCACGCGCGCGAGCGTGTCGCATCGTCGCGGAACCCGAGTGGACTTCCTCGAATCTCTTCGTGGGCCGCGAGCCCCGTGGGAAGAGGTCGTTTCGGCGGCACAGGATGCCGCCCTGGCTCGCGAGGTCGCGCTCACCTCGTCGGTGACCATCCGGGAGGTGGACCCGGTCTCGGGTCGTGACCGGCAGAAGGCGTGCGATGTTCCAGGCGCCGCGACGTTGACACCGGATGTGCTGGCCGAGGTGCGTCGCCCGGTGTCCTACCACGGGATGCGGAACTACATCGGCCGGATGGCGTTGCCGTCGGTGGACCGGGAAGCCCACGCTGGTTGGTTCGAGTCCCGCAACGAGCAGGAGACTTACCGTGACCTGCTGTTGACGCGTCCGATCACCCAAATGACCACCCAGCCGCTGCGACTGGAGTGGCCCTTCGCGTCGGGGGTGCGCACCCACGTCCCGGACGCGCTCTATGTCACGGTCGACGGTGTCGTCACCCTCCTCGACGTCACACGGCGTGCCCGTCTGGACTCCGCGGAGGCGCACGCGGTGTTCGTCCTTGCCCAGGCGACCGCCACCGCCTTGGGCTGGCGTTACGAGCTGCGCGGCGAACTGTCGGCCCAGCACCACGCGGAAACCGGGGAAGTTCTCGACCTCGGTGGTGTTCATCAGGGCGCCACCAGCAGTGACGGCCCCTTCGAACAGGACGGGCTGGAGATTCGCGCGGGCGGCATACACCGCGGCTGTGTAGCCGGCCGGGCCGGAACCAATGATGATGACGTTGCGGACGTCGGTGGTCACGTGCGTTCTCCTCGTGGGACGTTCAGGCGCTCACGGGCGTCACGCCGAGCTCGTCGAGGAGGGTCAGGACCCGCTGCTTGATGTCGTCGCGGATGGGGCGGACGGAGTCGACGCCCTTGCCGGCGGGGTCTTCGAGTTCCCAGTCCTCGTAGCGCTTGCCCGGGAAGATGGGGCAGGTGTCGCCGCATCCCATGGTGATGACCACGTCGCTGGACTGCACGGCATCGGTGGTGAGGATCTTCGGGGTTTCGGCGATGATGTCGATGCCCTCTTCGGCCATGGCTTCGACGGCGGACGGGTTCACCTGGTCTGCGGGTGCGGATCCGGCCGAGAGGACCTCGACGGCGCCGCCGGAGAGGTGATGGGTGTACGCGGCGGCCATCTGCGATCGTCCGGCGTTGTGCACGCAGACGAACAGAACGGAAGGCTTGGTTGCGGTGCTCATGGGTGGGCTCCTTCTGGTGTGGCGGGTGCGGGTCAGTTGAGGATTTCGCGCAGGAGGGTGGTGACTCGGGCCTGGATGTCATCGCGGATATCGCGGACGACTTCGATGGGCTGGTCGGCCGGGTCCGCGACGTCCCAGTCCTCGTAGCGTTTGCCCGGGAAGATGGGGCACGCGTCGCCGCAACCCATGGTGATGATCACGTCGGCTGCGCGAATGACGTTGTCGGACAGCGGTTTCGGGTATGCCGTGACCAGGGAGATGCCGCGCTCGGCGAGAACGTCGACGACCATGGGGTTGATCTCTCGCGATGGGGCGGAGCCGGCGGAGCGGACGTGGACCCGGCGGGCCGAGAGGTGTTCGGTCATCGCTGCTGCCATCTGGGAGCGGCCGGCGTTGTGGACACACACGAAAACGATCTCGGGGACCGTCTTGGCGATGTGACCTTCCGCCTGGGCGGCGGCCATCAGCTGTTCCCGGGCCTGGCGTGCGACCAGCACGGGAAGGTAGGTCTGGACGGTGGACGCCGGCTCGAGTGCCAGACGTGCGGCGTCGACGGCAGCGGCAACGCTCTGCGAGGAGAAGATGCCCTCGTAGGAGTAAGTGAGGTCCTCGGTGATCGCCGCGTACGGGTCCTTCGAGGGGGAGATAGTGCTCATGGCGGAGCCCTTCCTTAGGCCGAGTTCGATGGAGCGGGGTGAGGGACGACGACGTCGTCGGCGCTCGAGGCGGCGTCGGGGTACAGAGCCAAGGTGATGGCGACGCCCACGACGAGGCCGACCAGCTGCGCCACCACGAACCCCGGGGCCGAACTCGGGGCGATGCCGGCGAACGTGTCGGAGAAGATGCGGCCAACGGTGACCGCGGGGTTGGCGAACGAAGTTGAGCTGGTGAACCAGTACGCGGCACCGATGTAGGCACCGACGGCCGGGGCGGCCATGGCGCCGCGGCCAGTGCGCGCCAGGGCAAAGATCAAAGCGACCAGAACGCTGGTCGCGACGACCTCGGCAAGCAGGTGAGGGCCGGTGGCGCGTTCCTTGGTCGACAACGCCATCGATGCACCGAACATCGCGTTGGCCAGGACGGCACCCGTGATCGCGCCCACGACCTGCGCGACCGCGTAGGCAGCGACCTCTGAGAGGGAGAGGCCCGTCCCTGCGCGCCGCCCGATGAACCAGTCGGCGAGAGAGACGACCGGGTTGAAGTGAGCCCCGGACACCGGTCCGAACATGAGGATGAGCACCGCAAGGCCGAGCACGGTTGCCGTGCTGTTCTCGAGGAGCTGGAGCCCGACGTCCTGCGGGGAGAGCTGTGCCGCGGCAATGCCGGACCCGACGACCACGGCCACCAGGAGGGCGGTGCCGAGGAACTCGGCGAGCAAGCGGCGCGGCAGGGGCGGTGTCTCAATGTCGGTCACACGAGAATGTTGACTCAACCCCAGTGGCTCAGTCAAACTTGAGTCAATGAACACTGAGCAAACAGAGATTCTGCAGCGACGGGCCGCTCTTCATGGCGCCCTCGCCGACGTCACACGCCTGCGCATCGTCGACCTGCTCGCCGTCAGCGACCGGTCCGCGACCGAGCTGGGGACCGCCCTCGCGATCCCATCCAACCTGCTCGCGCACCACCTCAAGGTCCTCGACTCCGCCGGCCTGCTCACCCGTCGCCGCTCCGAAGGTGATGCGCGCCGCTCCTACCTCTCCCTCAACGGCCACAACGAGTGGCTCCTGCGAGACCTTGGTGCGGGGCAGACCCAGGTGAGCGCCTCCCGCATCGTCTTCGTGTGCACCGCGAACACGGCCCGCTCCCACTTGGCCACCGCTGCGTGGCGACGTGTCAGCGACATCCCGGCGACGTCGGCGGGCACCCACCCGGGCGAAAGCACCCACCACGGCGCGATCGCCACAGCACAGCGTCACGACCTCGACCTTCCGGCGATCACCCCCCGCGCGCTGGGCCCAACGGACCTCACCAACGATCTCATCGTCACCGTGTGCGACCGTGCCCACGAGGACCTCGACGGCCGCGACTGGGCACACTGGTCCATCCCCGACCCCGTGCCTGCAGGCAGCGACCGAGCCTTCGACGACGCCCTCGAGGCAATCACCACCAGAGTGGCGCGCTTGTCGGCTCAAGTTGTCAGCACAACCGGTTGACCCTTGCGTTGGACGGGTCTCTCGCGTGTTCGGATCCACCGTTGGGACAGACGGCAGGCCGGTACGTCCAAGCCCTCATGCGTGCTCATAGTTGGATCTCGGTTGCCAACACCCCTAATATCTGATCATGCGCTCAGATGACATAATTGTTGGCTTGGATGGTTGCTCGGTCCACTGTGTCCACCCTGAAAAGGTTCAGCTGGTGCTCGATGCGACGTTGCCGGTCGATGATCTGGCCCGGGCGGCAAGCATGTTCAAGCTGCTTGGGGACTTGACCCGTTCCCGACTGTTGTTCGCCCTGCTCGAAGCCGGAGAGTTGTGTGTGTGCGATCTTGCGGCCTCGACCGGGACTCAGGAGGCGACGGTGTCGCAGTCGTTGCGGATGCTGCGTGCCTCGGGGGTGGTCACCGGGCGCAGGCAGGGGCGGTTGGTGTTCTACCGGCTCGCGGACTCGCACGTGCGGATGCTTCTGGACCTGACCCGAGAGCACTTGGCCCACGACGCTGGCGGCGCCTCCGAAGGGCCGGTGACTGCTGTCGGTCCGTCCACCCAGGTGACCCGATGAGTGGCGGGCACGGCCACGCGGGCGGCGCGCACCGGTGGCGCCTGCGGTTGGCGTTCATCCTCGTCGCCGGGTACTTCGTCGTTGAACTCGTCGCAGGCCTGATGTCGGGCTCTCTGGCGTTGCTTTCCGACGCGGGCCACATGGCCGCCGACGTCGTCGCCCTGGGTGCGGCGTTGGTCGCCACGCGGATCGCCACTCGCCCCGACAACACCGGGCGTAGGACGTTCGGCTCGTACCGGGCCGAGGTCTTCGCGTCGGGGCTGGCGGTGTTGTTGATGCTTGGGGTCTCGGTCTACATCGCGGTGGAGGCCATCGGGCGCATCGGCGAAACCGCTGAGATCTCGTCCGGGCCGATGCTGATCGTGGGCGCCGTCGGACTGGTGGTCAATGTCATCGCGTTGCTCCTGCTGCGTGGTGGGGCCAGTGACAGCCTGAACGTCAAAGGCGCCTACCTCGAGGTCGTCGCGGACACGGTCGGGTCGGTCGGTGTCATCATCGCCGGCGTCATGGTGAGCGCGACCGGGAACGCGTGGTGGGACACCGGCATCGCGCTGGCCATCGCCGTCTTCGTCGCTGTCCGCGCCGTCATGCTTGGACGTGAAGTCCTCACCGTCCTGGGTCAACACGCCCCTGCTGAGATGGCGCCGGACGAGGTTGAGCAGGCTCTGGCAGGGGTCCCGGGAGTGAGCGACGTTCACGACCTGCACGTGTGGACCCTGACCTCTGGGATGAACGTGGCCACCGCGCACCTGATGACCGACCAGGACGCGGACCCGCACGCCGTCCTGGACAACGCCCGCTTGGTCATGCGCACGAAGTTCGGGGTCGAGCACGCCACCCTGCAGGTCGAACCCGACACCCATACCGGTTGCAAGGAGGTGACCTGGTGAGCACGTGGACCACTGTGGGCACCAACGAGCGACGCGCGACGTTGATGCGCCGCGCCCAACTGTTGGCCGGGGCCTCCGTCGCCTACAACACCATCGAAGCCGTCATCGCGATCACGGCCGGAAACATCGCCGGCTCCTCCGCCCTGGTCGGGTTCGGCCTGGATTCACTGGTCGAGGTGTCCTCCGGGCTGGTGATCCTGTGGCAGTTCCGCCACCCCATGCCAGAGAGCAGGGAACGCACCTCGCAGCGCCTCATAGCCGTCTCGTTCTTCACCCTCGCTGCCTACCTCGCCGTTGAGGCGGGGCACGCCCTGATCAGCGGAGCCCAACCAGAGAGCAGCCCCGTCGGCATCGGCCTGGCCCTGGCGTCCCTGGCGGTCATGCCGTTCCTGAGCCTGTGGCAGCGCCGCACCGGTCGAGAACTGGGTTCGGCTGCCGTTGAGGGGGATGGCACCCAAACCCTGCTTTGCACCTACCTATCCGCGGTCCTGCTGGTCGGGCTCGTCCTCAACGCCACCCTCGGCTGGTTCTGGGCCGACCCGGTGGCCGCGCTGATCATCGCCGCGGTCGCGGCTCGCGAGGGCTGGGAGAACTGGCAGGGCGACGACTGCTGCACCCCGGCAGCACTCACCACGCCACGGGCAGTGACGGACGTGCCGGCCGTGACCACGCACTGCGCCGAGGACGACTGCTGCACCCCCAGCGCCACCGAACTCGACCACGACGCGTCCACCAAGGTCGATCGCGGAACCTGACCGCGCCACTGACCGTTCGCCCCACCAAGCCCTGCCCTGTCCCTTACCCTGCCCTGGAGTTGACCCCTGTGACCCCCGTGAAACGCAACGCCATCGTCTCTGCCATCGTCGTCGCCCTCTTCGTGGCGTTCGTGGCGACCGCCCTGGCCCTGCGCCCGAAGACGGCCGACCCCACCGACGCCGCCACGACCGGGGCAGGGACCGGGACGGGCAAACTCGTCCGTGAGAACAGCCACCGGCTCGGTGCCGCCGGCACGGGCAAGGTCGTGCTGGTCGAGTTCCTGGACTTCGAATGCGAATCCTGCCGGGCGGCATACCCCGTCGTGGAAGAGCTGCGTACCACGTATGCGGGCAAGGTCGACTTCGTCGTGCGCTACTTCCCGATCCCCAGCCACACCAACGCGATCAACTCCGCCGTCGCTGTCGAGGCCGCAGCCCAACAGGGCAAGTTCGAAGAGATGTACAAGCGGATGTACGACACCCAGTCCGAATGGGGCGAGCAGCAGGACTCCAAGGCTGCGCTGTTCCGCGGCTTCGCCCAGGAGCTGGGTCTGGACCTGACCGCCTACGACAAGGCCGTCGCGGACAAGGCCACCCTGGACCGGGTGGAGGCCGACCGGCAGGACGGGATCGACCTCGGCGTGGAAGGCACCCCGACGTTCTTCCTCAACGGCAAGAAGCTGCAGCCGTCCTCGGTCCAGGACTTCCGCGACCAGATCGACGCCGCCCTCAATGGCTGAAACCCCACCCGCCCGGCCGACCGCTCAACCAACAGCTCAGATCGAAGCGGTTGGTCGAGGCACGGTCTGGTCCCTGACCCTGGCCGGCCTGACCGGGTTGGCCGCAGCGTTCGTGCTGCTCGTCGAGAAGATCGCCCTGCTCACCGACCCCACCTACGTGCCCTCGTGCAGCATCAACCCGGTGCTCTCCTGCGGGTCGGTCATGAACACCGACCAGGCAGCAGCGTTCGGGTTCCCCAACCCCATCCTGGGCGTCGCCGGCTTCACGGCCCTGCTGACCGTTGGTGTGGTGCTGATGGCCCGGGTGAGCCTGCCGGGGTGGTTTTGGTGGGGCATCCAGGCCGGGACCACGTTCGGGGTCGTGTTCGTGCACTGGCTCATCTTCCAGAGCTTGTATCGCATCGGCGCCCTGTGCCCCTATTGCATGATCGTCTGGGTCGCGGCCATCACCGCGTTCGCGGCCGCCACCGCCCACAACGTGAGAACGGGACGGCTCCCCGTTCCCGCGCGACTGCGCGGGATCGCGTCCTACGGTCCGATCGTCGTGACCGTGTGGCTCGTGGTCATCGCCGGCCTCATCGTCATCCAGTTCTGGGACTACTGGGTGACGCTGGGCAACTGACCGGCCGTGGTTCAGATCGGGACGGTGAACCCCGAGACGAGTTCTGCCTGGAGCCAGCGGGTGAGGTCTTCCCATACCCCGGTCAGCAGCAGCAGCCCCACGAGGATCAACATGACGCCGCCGAAGATCTGGATGGGACGGTGGTGTCGACCCACCCATCTTGAGACGCCACCGAAGCGTTCGATCCCGGCCGCAGCGAGGATGAACGGCAACCCCAGACCCAGCGCGTATGCCGTGGCCAGGGTGGCTGCGCGTCCCGTGCTCGGGTTCGTGGTCGAGGCCGACAGGGTCATGACTGCGGCGAGGGTTGGGCCGGTGCAGGGCGCCCACCCGAGCCCGAAGATGGCCCCGACCACGGGCGCCCCGAGTAGGCCGGTCCGGGGTCGCCACCTGAGTGCGAACTTGCGCTGCGAGCCAGCGCGAGCACCCACGCCAAGGAAGACCAAGCCCATGACGATGATGACCGCGCCGCCGACTCGCATGAGGATCACACGGTGCTCGGTCAGCGCCCGACCCAGGGAGGCGATGAAGATCGACCCCACCACGAAGACTGCTGCGAAGCCCAGGACGAAGAGCACCGCCCCGAGCAACATCCGACCGCGTGAACGCCGCTCCAGCGCGGTGTCACTCAGCCCTGTCACGTAGCCCAGGAACCCCGGCACGAGCGGCAGGACGCACGGCGACGCGAAAGAGACCAGCCCGGCGAGTGCCGCCACGAGGACAGCGAGCGGCAGGGCTCCGGAGGCGATTGCGTCGGTCACAGTGATCAGGAGTCGAGCACGTCGTCGATGAGGCCTCGCAAGGTTGCGGCCGACACGACGCCGCTGACGCGACCCGCGACCCGCCCCTCACGGTCAAGGATGAGAGTGGAAGGCGGGCTCGTGGGGGCCTGGCGGCCGAAGGCGAGAATGAGGACGCCCGACTCGTCGGTCAGGCTGGGGTAGGTCATCTTCTGCGTCGCCACGAACGCCGACCCGCGCTCGGCGGACTCACGGAAGTCGATCCCCATGAACATCACCGGCTTCTTGGCCGCCTGAACCTCCGTCCAGACCTTCTCCAGGTCGGGGATCTCGGTGATGCACGGTGGGCACCACGACCCCCACAGGTTGATGACGACCACGTCTTTGCCCCTCGCGGACGTGCTGGACCAGTGCGCGCCGTCCAAGGTCGTGCCTTCGAGGGTGATCGGCTTCAACCTCTGGGCGGAAGGGATCTGCTCGATCGCACCGTTGCCCGCGATGTATCCCTTCTGGTCGCCTTTCTTGGCCTGCTCCGCGATGGAGTTCGGGTCCGAGGAGCAGCCTCCCAGGGCCACGAGCGCCACAACGAAAGCGAGGGCAACGGCGCCGCGCGATAGGGCACGCCCAGTGGTCCTGCAAGTCATCCGCCAGCTCCCGGGGAGGTGGGCGGGAGCATCGGCTCGTTCCAGAAGGGGTGAGCTGCTGTGGCGCTGATCGGGGGAACGTCCGGGCTCATGGTCGTGATCATCGCAAATGCACCTGAGGGCTCGGTCGCCCGCGGGGCCGCAGGGGCCCGGGTCACTGCCTCGGTTCCCAACCGGCGGAGGGGTGGCCGATGCTGGAGTCATGAGGATCGAACTGCTGGTGATACCCGACTGCCCCCACGCGGAACACGCGACGCGAGCGTTGGAGACCGCTCTCACTGAGCTTGGCGTCGGTGAGCTCCAGTTCAGGATCGTGGTTGTGAGCACCGATGAACAGGCGCAGGCCTTTGGTTTTCCCGGGTCGCCGACCTTCCGCGTGGATGGCCGGGACGTCTTCGACGGAAACCGAACTCCCGCGTTGTCCTGCCGCCTGTACCCGGGTCAGGGCGGGTGCCCAACCAGAGCGACCTCACCGACGCGTTGCGCCGGGAACTCACCTCAAGCCGCGGCGCCTAGCGTCGGGTCGCGCCCCAAGAGGTCAACGACCATCACTGGTTCTCCACGCTTTTGTCGACGCTGATGTTCCTCGACGCTCACCGCGTCCAGGGGGTCGCCCGAGCCGAGGTGCGGAGATGCGCACCTCGGCCGGCAACACACTGGCGCGCGTTGTTCGTGCGAGTGGGGCCGCTCAGAGGCGGCCGGTGCGCAGCCGTAGGGCATTGGCGATGACGCTGACCGAGGACAGGGCCATGGCTGCTGCGGCGATCATCGGGGAGAGCAGGAGTCCGAAGGTGGGGTAGAGGACTCCGGCGGCGATGGGGATGCCGGCGACGTTGTACATGAACGCGAACACGAGGTTCTGCCGGATGTTCGACATGGTCGCCTGGGACAGTTTGCGTGCTCGCACGATGCCGGTCAGGTCGCCCTTGAGCAGGGTGATGCCGGCGCTCTCGATGGCGACGTCGGTTCCTGATCCCATGGCCAGGCCCACGTCGGCGGCGGCGAGGGCGGGTGCGTCGTTGACCCCGTCGCCTGCCATGGCCACGACCCGTCCTTGGCTGCGTAGCCGCTGGACGACGCCTGCCTTGTGGTCGGGCATGACTTCGGCTTCGACGTGGTCGATGCCGAGTCGGCGGGCGACGGCTTGGGCGGTGACGCGGTTGTCGCCGGTGAGCATGACGACCTCGATGCCCTCGGCGCGCAGCTCTTTCACGGCCTGCGGTGTTGTCTCCTTGACGGGGTCGGCGATGGCGATGATGCCGGCGACATGGTCGTCGACGCCGGCGAAGATCACCGTGGCACCGTCGGCACGCAGCTGGTCGGCCTGGGTTGTCAAGGCGCTCGGGTCGAGCCCTTCGTCGGTGAGGAAGGATGCGCTGCCGACCCGGACCTGTCGCTGTTCCACCGTTCCGATCACGCCCTTGCCCACGGGTGCGTCGAAGTCGGTCACGTCGGGGATGGTCAGGCCGGCCTGGGTGGCGGCGTTGACGATGGCTGTGGCCAGGGGGTGTTCGGAGGCTCGTTCGACGCCGGCCACGAGGCGAAGCAGGTCGTCTTCCTGGAACCCATTGGTCGTGACGATTTGCGTCACGGACGGTTTGCCCTCGGTGAGCGTTCCGGTCTTGTCCACGACGAGGGTGTTGACCTTCTCCATCCGTTCGAGCGCTTCGGCGTTCTTGATGAGGACGCCGAGCCCGGCACCTCGCCCGACACCGACCATGATCGACATCGGTGTCGCCAGCCCCAGGGCACAGGGGCACGCGATGATCAGGACGGACACGGCCACGACGAGCGCGTGAGCCAGCCGCGGGTCCGGGCCAACTATTGCCCACACTGCGAACGCGACGATCGCGATGATGATGACGGCGGGGACGAACCACGCCGCCACCTGGTCCGCGACCCGCTGGATCGGTGCGCGGGAGCGTTGCGCGTCGGCGACCATCTGCACGATCCGGGCCAGCATGGTGTCGCGGCCGACCTTTTCGGCGCGCACGATCAGGGAGCCGCTCTGGTTGATGGTGCCGCCGATGACGGTGTCGTCAACAGTTTTGGTCACCGGCATGGACTCACCAGTCACCAAGGACTCGTCCAGGGTGGAACGCCCCTCCTCGACAAGCCCGTCGACGGGGATCTTCTCGCCCGGCCGGACCCGGAACCGGTCACCCACGTTCACCAGGTCCAGGGTCACCTCATGCTCTGTGCCATCCGGGTCGATCCGGCGCGCCGTGTCGGGGGTGAGGTCGAGCAAGGCGCGGATGGCGCCGGAGGTTTGCTCGCGGGCCCGCAGCTCGAGAACCTGCCCGAGCAGGACAAGGGTGGTGATGACCGAGGCGGCTTCGAAGTAGACGTCGACCGCACCATCCATCCGGAACGCCTCAGGGAAGATCCCCGGTGCGAGGGTGGCAACGACGCTGAACAGCCACGCGACACCGGTGCCCATGGCGATGAGGGTGAACATGTTCAGCTTCAGGGTGCGCACCGAGGTCCAGCCCCGCTGGAAGAACGGCCACCCCGCCCACAACACCACCGGGGTGGCGAAGATCAGTTGCAACCACGCGGACACGCGCGGCGGGATCGCGTCGTGGATCGCCGGGACCAGGTCGCCACCCATGCCCAGGATGACCACGGGGATCGACAGGGCCACGCCGGTCCAGAAACGGCGGGTCATGTCCGCCAGCTCAGGGCTGGGCCCGCTGTCCGCGGTTACCATCACCGGCTCAAGGGCCATCCCGCAGATCGGGCATGAACCGGGACCGGGTCGTCGGATCTCCGGGTGCATCGGGCAGGTCCACTCCGCGACTTCTCCAGGCGCCGGCGTCGATGCGGCGCCGTCCGCGCTGGGTCCGTGGCCGTGGTGCTCGTGCGCGCCGTCGTGGTCGGCCAGAGCGTCGGGGCCGCTCGAGGAGTACGACGCAGGATCGGCGTCGAACGTGGCCTTGCAGCGCGCGGAACAGAAGTGGAATGTGGCGCCGTCGTGCTCAGAGCGGTGGGTGCTGACAGTGGGATCGACGTCCATCCCGCAGACAGGATCCTTCACCGTGGTCGCAGCAGTGGCGCGTTCAGTGGGATGGCTCATGCGTGTAACGGTATACCCCCTAGGGGTATGCCGTCAACGAGGCGAACCTGTTGGCTGGGACGCGTTATCCCCTGTCGGAGCTGATCCCACGGCTTCTGGCGCCGCGCACAGGGTGGTCCGTGTGGCTGGGCTCGTCCTGGATGATCCGGCGCCGCGCGAGGCGCAAGCGAGGCTGATGTCTCGAGCTTCCTGCGTGGGAGTTTTCGAAGGATGGTCGGGCGCGTTAGGGGCGGACCATCGCGTCGATGGTGCCCACGACGACGCGGGCTGCCTCGTCCTGGGAGAGGTTGCCGTTGCGTACTTCTGTGGCGGCGCCGTGCAGGATGAAATGGATCGCACTTCCCAGCCATTGGTCGGACAGGTCGCGACGGAAGGCTCCCTCGGCTTGTCCTCTCCGGAGCAGGGCGGTGATCCGCAGTGCTGGTTCGGCGTGCATGGCCTTGAGTTGATCGGCAGGCACGACCCCGTCGGCCGCGGTCAGCAGGGAGGCCGACTCGGCGACCAGCGCCCAGCTCGAGGTGAGCAGCCGGGTCAAGGCTTCGCGAGGGGCCCCGCCGAGGTCGATACCGCTCAGCTGCTTCTCACCGTCGACGAGGGCTTGCTCGAGCGCAGCCGTGAGCAGGATCGCGCGCGTGCGGTAGTGCCCGTACAGGGTCATTCGGCCGACACCCGCTTCGTGCGCGATGTCCTCCATGGTCGCGCTCGGTTCGCGACTGAGCAGGCGGCGAGCCGCATCCAGGATCCGCAGCCGGTTCTCCTGCGCATCTGCGCGCTCCGCGCGGCGTCGCGTCGACGGGGGCGCGGTCCCTCGTGGCGAAGTCATGACACCCATCTTAACTCGTACGGGAATATCCGACTTAGGATACGGTTCTAAGTCGTACATCAAAGTACGAGTAACGAGGGTGGAGGTAGTGCCATGACTGGCCAGCAGGTATCCGATCCCGTCGAGGTGGGGGCAGCGCACGCTGCACGTTGGAAGATTTTGGGGTTCTTGGGTGTGGCCCAGCTGATGCTGATTCTGGATGTGACCGTGGTGGCGATCGCGCTGCCGCACATCCAGAGCGATCTGGGCCTGAGCCGGGAGGCTCTGACCTGGACGGTGAGCGCGTACACCCTGACTTTCGGTGGCCTCATGCTCCTGGGTGGTCGGCTCGCAGACATCTTCGGTGCGCGTCGCGTCCTGCTCATCGGGTTGACCCTGTTCACGGCAGCCTCGCTGATGGCCGGTTTCTCGACGTCTGCGGAAACGCTGCTGTTGGGTCGCGTCGGGCAAGGAGCGGGCGCCGCACTCCTGTCGCCGGCCGCGTTGTCGCTGGTGGTTTCGCTGTTTCAGGGCGAGGAGCGCAACCGTGCCCTAGGCGTGTGGTCCGCACTCGGGGGTGGGGGAGCAGCCCTGGGTGTCCTCATCGGTGGGATCCTGACCGCCGGGCCCGGGTGGGAATGGGTGTTCTGGGTCAACGTTCCGATCGGCCTGGTCATTCTGGTGGCGCTGACAAAGATGCTGCCGACCGGCCTGACGTCGCTCACCGATCGTCGCCTCGATGTCCTGGGCGCTGTACTGGTCACGGCGTCGTCGGTCGTCTTGATCTACGCGTTCGTCGGGGCAGGTGAAACCGGCTGGTTCGCTGCCCGCACCGGCGTGCTCGTCGCGGCCTCCGCGATCGGGTTTGCGTTGTTCGTTGCCTGGCAGCGCACCACTGCGACCCCCTTGATGGATGTGCGACTGTTGGCTCGCCGGCCTGTTGCCACGGGCACGTTCCTGATCTTCGTCGCAACAGCCCTCATGGTTGCGGTCTTCTTCCTGGGCACGTTCTACTTCCAACACGGACTGGGTTACGGGCCGATGAGGGCCGGACTGTTGTTCCTGCCGGTCGCACTGGCCACGATGGCCGGTGCGCAACTGACCGGCCGGTTGCTGGCCCGCCTGGGCGTGCGCACACTGGCGGTGTCCGGGCTCGGTCTCGCGGCCGCAGGGATGGCGATCCCAGCCCTGTCCCTACACGTGGGATGGGCTCTGATCGGAGTCGTGATCGCGGCGGCAGGCACCGGCGCACTGTTCGTGGTCGCCTCCGCAACCGCTCTGGGGCAGGTCGCCCCGCACGAGGCAGGAATCGCCTCCGGGATCGTCAGCACTTCGCACGAGCTGGGTGCCTCCATCGGCGCCTCGGTCATCTCCAGTGTGGCCGCGGTCAGTCTCACCGGCGCCACGAACGACGGGTTCACCCGTGGGTTCGCCGTTGCCGCAATCGCTGCCGCAGCGTCGGCTCTCATCGCTCTCGCGCTCACCCCGGGTCCCCAGCCCGCCGAGCAGGCGTGAGTTCCGCACCGGCTACCCCCTTGCCATCGACAAGGAGGTAGCCGGTGCGGGTTGAGGCCACGTGCTGAGCAGCCCTGAGGCAGCGTCAGCCCAGCGGGGTGAAGGCTGACCCACCATCGCTCGAGCGCAGGATGGCCGCGTGGGTCACGGCCAAGATCTCCACCCGCCCGTCCTGGATGCTGGCACTCAGGGCTTGGGGTGGCCCGAGTGCCTTCGCGGGGACTCGCTCCCAAGTGCGACCGGCATCGCCACTGGAGAACACAGCGCCGGCACGATCCGCACCCACGACCTGGTTGTCGTCGGCCCAGTCCACGAGCACCAGGGCGGGTGCGCCGGGCACGAGCGCCCACGCCTTCCCTGCGGTGCTCGAGGACTGCAATCCGGCACCGGTGGCAGCCAACAAGTGCACCCCGTCGGGGGAAGCGCCCAGCGACATCACCTCCGGCGGCGAGGACAACGTCCGCCACGAGCTGCCGTCGTCACTGGCCCGCAGCGTGCCGTCATAGCCGACGACGCCACCCGCTGACGCGCTCAGGGCATGGAAGTCGGACTGCCCACCACGAGAACGGACAGCCCAGCTCTTCCCGCCATCGACCGACTCGATGAGTCCCACGGGCTGCGGGAGATCTGTGCCGACCCCGGGATGCCCGGACGCGAGCAGATCACCCGACTTTGTGATCGTGAAGCCCATGAGGTCGATGGCCGGACCAACGAACCGCGGCGGTGCCGACCCCGTGATCACGAACAGCCCGTCGTGGGTGGCGACATAGACGTCCCCACGATCGGGATGTCTGGCGATCCCGTGCACATGCCCGGTGATCAGCGGGCTCGAACCCTTCTGGCCACCGACAGCGAGATCTCCGGGGGTGGAGTCATCGGGCTCGAACAGGCCGCCGCTGGCAACGATCAACGCCGCGAACACCACCGCTGCGACCAGCGGCAGCACAATCCGTCGTCTCACGGATTCTGGTTGCCGGCGAGCAAAGAGTTCATGGCGGCAATCTCCTTGCCCTGCCCATCAACGATCGCCTGCGCCAACTTCTTGGCCTCGGCGTCGCCGCCTTCGGTCAACTCGATACGGGCCATGACGATCGCCCCGTCGTGGTGCTTGATCATCATCTCCAACCACATCTTGTCGAACGCGGCGCCGGTGGCGGTCTCGAGCTGACCCATCTCCTCCATGCTCATCATGCCGTCGCCGTGCTGCATCTCACCTGCTGCGGGCACCGGCTCACCCCAGGCCTCCAGCCACCCCGACATCAGCTTGATCTCGGGGTCCTGTGCGGCTTGGATCTGCGTTGCGAGGTCTTTGACCTGCTGGCTGCTGGCCCGGGTCGGCACCATCTTGGCCATGGCCACAGCCTGAGCGTGGTGAGGAATCATGTCGGTCGCGAAGGCGACGTCGGCGTCGTTGTGTGCTCCCGGGGCGGACTGTCCTGAGGGGGAGGACGAGGCCGCGCCGGGGCTGGTGCGGGTGCTGTTCATGTTGTCCATGTCATGCCCACCGTTGTCGGTGCAGGCGGACAGGGTCGCGGCCGCGAGGGCGGACACGACAAGGACACGGGTGATGCGCTTCATAGGTCATTCTCCGTTTCGAGGGTCTAGCTGGGCGTGCAGGAAAGAGTGGGGTGCGGGCATTGCCCGCGCCCTTGCTCACGTCCGCAGCACACAAACCTCGATCGGTGAGAGCGCTATTCGCCGCAGCGGTGAGCGCGGCGTGACCGCTGTTCGCGCCCACGCCGGAAGCGTCAGGGCAGGCCGCCCACGCAACAGGTGCCGCAAGGACAGCAGCAGTGCCAGGGCGAGCAAGCTCGACACCACCGCCAGGCACATGGCACCCATGGCGCCTTCGCCGGCCAGGCACCCGACGCATGTCGCCATGACCCCGGTCTGCATCGCCTCCTGCGCGACGGTCGGCGCTGCCACATCGGCGGCGTGGTGATCCATGCCTGAACTGGTGGCAGGCAGATGATCGTCTGCCTCGACCTCGGCCCCCGCAGTTAGGTGAGAGCCGTGACCCACAGTCGTCGTCGCGCCGTGGTGACCAGCGCCCAGGGAATGCATCCCCACCACAGCCAAGGCCAGCACGAAGACAGCAACCAACTGCCACCCGCGCCGAGCCATTGCCACTGAGGCCAACATGACTCCGATTCTCGCACGCGCGCAGGATGCGCTTCCACGATCCCACCCTCGAGCAGGGACGCGTCACATACATATACCCCCTAAGGGTATAGTTCGCAACATTCGCCACGAACCGGGCGATCGCTCACGAAAGGACCCATCCATGAGCACCACCAGCTCCACCGTCACTATCACCGTCAACGGTATGACCTGCGGCGGCTGCGCCACCAAAGTCAGCGCCGCGGTCGAGTCCGTCCCCGGCATCACCGGAGCCGACGTCGACCTGGCCGCCTCAACCGTCACCGCCACCGGTGAGGACGTTGACGAAGCCGCGGTGCGTGCCGCGATCGCCTCTGCTGGCTACGCGACCGCCTGACCCCAACCAGCACTTAAGTATCAACCGTCGTATCGGCCGACGGCGCCGCACACCTGGCTCCGTCGGCGGGTTTCGATCACGTTCTTGGGTCAGCCGTGTTGCCAGACTTTGCGAGCTGAAATGACGAGTAGTACGGCGAGGAGGGGGACAAGCACCTCGGTGGGGACGACGTCGAGGAGCGCTCCGCCTGCGGCGGTGCCGGCCACTGATCCGATGGCCATGGCGAGCAGGAAGGCACGGTTGTGCCGGAGCACGGCGAAGGATTTGTCTTGGCTATAGCGGGCGAACGCGACCAGCATCGTGGGCAGCGAGACTGCGAGGGAGAGGCTGCCTGCGATTTTGATGTCTGCCCCGTAGAGCAGCACGATCGTGGGGATCAGCAGTTCCCCACCGGCGACTCCCATGAGGGCGGCGACCACGCCGATGCCTGCTCCTGCTGCGACGCCGGTAATCGTTTGAAGTGGCCCTTGTAATTCGGCGGGTTGCACCCGTCCGAGATGGGTGACCAAAAGGGCGGCCGCGATCAGGATCAGCAGGATGGCGAGGACCCGGTGGAGGGTGCGATTTCGCATGCGGGTTGCCCAGGTCGCACCGAGGTAGGCGCCGAGAAGGCTTCCGGTGAGGAGGTTGACGATGATCGGCCAGTGCGGGGTGAGCTGTTCCAAAGGGACCGCGACCAGCCTGGCGGGCAATGCGGTGGCGACCACGAGGAGGCTCATGGCCTTGTTGAGGATGACGGCTTCGAGGGCCAAGAACCCAAAGAGTCCGATGAGCAGGGGTAGCCGGAACTCGGCACCGCCCAGGCCGATCATGCCGCCGAGCAACCCAACGGCAGCCCCGGCACCTGCTGCGGCCCACTTGTTGCGCCGTTCCGGCAGGGACGTGCGGGTCGAATGCGTGGGGTGTTCGATACTCATTGCGCTCGACCATGGCGGGAGGTCCACGCACACAGGTTAGGTGCTCCATGAGTGTTGGCGTGCCTCATGGGGGAGTTACCCCGCGTCCAGGATCGAGGGGGGGCACCGGGACTGTGTAGTAGAGGTTCGGTGCTCCTCCTCCGAGGGGGTTCGGGCCGCTCCAGGTGCCGGAGGCATCGATGACTGCATGCGCGCTGAGGTGCTCCATTTCCGCTGGCTTGGAGAGCTGCATGCATTTTGAGTGCGATCGGTCGACGTTCGCTGGGGCTCGCGCCGCAAACATGTCCAACAACTGTCGGCCCGAGAGTGGCCGACGTGCTCGCTGATCAGTTTCTTCGAACGAAGTGCGCTCAGTTTCGTAGGTCGTAGGTGCCCCATGGATCAATTTCCCTCGGACCCGGACATGTCAGCGGGGAACGATTTTGGGAAATACTGACGAGTAAGGGACACGTAGGACCGTCAGCCAGTCGTCGCCGTCGGTTGCAGAGACTGCGCTGCCTGGTGCGCCGGACTGTGGCGGCGGAGGTCCGAATGTCGTCGCCGTCCGACGGCCGGTCCACGGCTCCGGGGGAGCCGGCGCGGCGAAGCGCGCTGGGAGCGAGGCAAAAGGCACTCCGCGGAACACCGCGACGTCCCCGCTCCACGAACCTTGGAGTTCACTGTCGGACACTCGGGTTCTGGGATCCATCAAGACGTCCTCTTCGTCGCTCTCGACAACGCCCAAACATGTATCATGTGATACATGTTGAAAGCGTACGCAGACGCCTCCGCCTCCGTTCAGCAAGTTTGGACAGTCCTGGCCGACGTCACCTCGTGGCCGGAACAGCTGAGCACCTTCACGTCCGTCACCCAGGTCGAGGGCGACGGCCTCGTCGAGGGGGCTCGTTACCGTGTGCGCCAGCCCGGTCTCCCCCCGGCGACATACGAGGTCCTCGCGCTCACGGATGGTGAGAGCTTCACGTGGTCGGCAGCAAGCCCCGGTATCACGACCACGGCCACGCACGTCGTGACGGCCGGTGCAAACGGCGCGAGACTCGAGCTGGGCATCGAGTGGCGCGGCCTGCTGGCGCGCCCGGTCGCCCTCCTGGCCGCACGCCGCACCGCGCGAATGATCGAGCTCGAGGCACGGACCTTCGCGCGGCTCGCGGAGCAAGGGTGACAGCCGCGCGGGACGCGCTGCTTGCCAAGGTCGTCGCGCACTACGCCGAGCACGGGGTCCGTGACACGAGTCTGCGCAGCCTCGCGGCCGCGATCGGGACGAGTCAGCGAATGCTCCACTACCACTTCGGATCTCGTGAGGACGTCCTGACCGCGGTCATCGATGCTGTCGCCGGTGGACAGGCCGAGCGCATCGGGCGCTTGTTCGATGAGGAACCGGATCGCACGGCCGCCGGCGACCTCAACTGGCGTCAGACCGTCGAGGGCGCCGAGGTGTTCGGCGCCCTTTGGTTCGAGCTCGCAACCCACGCCATGCGGCACGAACCGTATGCCGCACGCCTCGGGGAGGTGATGGTCACGGCACAAGTGCGGGAGTTCACGCGGCTCTACGCCGAGCGAACCACTGCGGACAAGGCCGCCCGGCTGGCCCGGCTGACCTTGGCGGTCGGCCAGGGCCTGATCTTCGGGCTGCTCATCGACCGCGACCGGGACGCAGCCGACGCTGCGGTCGAGGAGTTCAGTCGGCTGGTCCGCCGCGAGCTCGAGGACTAGACCAGTGGCGCGAGGGCAGTGGCAAGAGAGAGCGGACACGCTGCGCATACGCCTCGTAGTCCCCGCCGAACTCGCGCCGCAGGTCACGTTCCTCGAAGCACACCCCGAGGAGGATGTATGCCGTGGATCCGGCGGCGAAGACAAGATGCCCGCCACCCATGTGAGGGGTGGCCCAGAACGCCAGCAGAAGGCCGGTCATGAGCGGGTGCCTGACGACGGCATACAACCCACGGGTCTGGAGAGCCCCGACGTCTTCAGGGGCACGGGCAGGAGTCCAGCCCGACTGACGCAGCCCGGTCAGCTCGAGGTGGTCGACGGCGTAGGTGGACCACGCCGCCAAGGCCCAGCCGGCCGCGCACAGACCCCACAACACGAGGGCGGCTGGGCCCGAGACCTGCCAGACCTGCCCGTCGATGGGCTGCCACAGGAGCATCAGCAGGACCAGGCAGATCTCGGTGGCGAGGAGATAGACGGTGCGCTCGAGCGCCACCGGTATCACGCGGCGCATCGTGCTCTTGACGCCAGCACGGGCCATGACAGAGTGCTGGACGCCGAACATGAGCAGGAGGCCCACGTCGGTGAGCAGTGCGATGACGGGGTCAGTGCGCATCCGAGCGTCGACGGTCCGCGCGCCGGCCATGTCGGCGAGGAAAGCCGCCGTCCACAGCATGACCGCGTTGAAGCCGATCCACGCTACGGCGGAGAGGGCAAGGGTGCTGGCTCGGCTCTTCACCCGATCCAGCGTGCGGGTTCGGCCCCCAGTCCACAGGCGGGGAACTACCGCACTTCTCGCAGGCTCAGCACACCGCAGGGCGACGCACTCTTCACGGTTCGATGGTGGACGTGACTGCGAGCAGCCAGCGCTGTGGATCCGCGCGACTGGACGGTGGAGGCACGGTCGCCTACTGCCTGTCCGGGTCAGGGCCACCCCTGGTCGTCGTACCCGGCTGGTTGAGTCACCTCGAGCTCGACTGGGCGGTGAGCGCCGTCCGAGCCTTCCACCTCGCCCTGGCGACTGGCCGCACCCTCGTGCGCTACGACCGACCCGGGTGCGGACTTTCCGAACCCTACGAGGGCTCGCGGTCGATCGAGCTCGAGGTCGCCGCCATCCGGGCCGTGACGCAGGCGGTCGGCGCTGACCGGTTCGACCTGCTCGGGTGGTCTCTCGGGGCACCGATCGCCGCGACCTGGGCCGCGCTGGAACCCGGGACGGTGGAGCGCCTCGTGCTCTATGGCGGCTGGGCCGACGGCTCGGCGATCGGTGACACACAGAGCCGACGCCACGTCCTCGGCCTGGTCGGCAGCCATTGGGGGCTGGGATCGGACCTGCTGACGAACCTCTTCGCCCCCGATGCCGACGCCGGGACCCGTCGGGCCCTGGCGCAGTACCAGCGAGAGTCCTCGTCAGCCGACACGGCCGTAGCGCTGCTCCGACTCGCCTACGAGCTTGATGTCAGGAAGGCGCTACCGGAGGTTCTCGCACCAACCCTGGTGTTGCACCGGGGCGGTGACCGGGCAGCTCCCATCGCACAGGGGCAGGCGTTGGCCGACGGCATACCCTCTGCCACCTTTGTCGCGCTCGACGGGCGGTCGCATCTGCCGGCCTTCGGAGATGCGCAGTCTGTGGTTCGTCCGGTGCGTCGCTTTCTCGGCCTTCCCGGCCTGCGTCGGGCGGCTCCTGTGGGCCTCACCCAGCGGCAGATGGAGGTTGCCGCGCTCGTTGCAAACGGCCTGACCAATGCCGAGATCGGCAGGCGGCTGCACATCACCGAGCGGTCTGCCGAGTCCCACCTCGAGCGCGTTCGCATCCGGCTGGGTTTCCGCTCGCGCGCCCAAGTGGCCGCCTGGTTCGTCACGCAGGCGCCCTCATCCCCTCAAGTGCGGTAGATCTGCGCCTGACCGAGTCGCGCCGGGCACGAACACTGGGGAGGACCGTCCACAAACCCCAGGAGCCTTGATGACCGCCATCCCGTCAACCAGCGCCGTCTGGCACGCCTCGCCTACCCTCGACATCCTCAACTCGCTCTCCGGCGGCAGTCTCATCGGTCATCTGGGGATCGAGTTCACCGAGATCGGAGCGGACTCACTGACGGCCCGGATGCCGGTCGACGAGCGCACGCGCCAACCATTGGGGCTGCTGCACGGCGGCGCCTCGGTGGCTCTCGCCGAGACACTCGCCAGCTGGGCTGCCACCCTCACGATCGACCCGGACCGTTCCGCGTGCGTAGGGATCGAGATCAACGCCAATCACCTGCGCCCGGTGCGCGATGGCTGGGTCACGGGCGTCGTGCGCCCTGTGATGCAGGGCCGGAGCACCCAGGTTTGGGAGATCCGGATCACTGACGACGCGGGACGGCTGGTCGGCGTCTCCCGGTGCACGATCGGCATTGTCGCGTCACGATGAGATGGATGACCCGACGACGGTCTCTGAATGGCGCGTCGGCGCCAAGCGGAGATTCTGAGACTCGCAAGTCTCAGAATCGTCGTCAAACACCGGTCTCAAAGTCTTCGCACGGAGCACAGCCGAGTCTCATCTTCGCGCGAGCCGGACATTCTGTCGGCAGAGTTGGGCGAGGATTTCCAGAGTGGGCCGGGCTTTCTGAGCAGACGGTCTACGCGCACTTTCACGACAAGGAGACGCTCTTCCGGGAGATGGTGACCGCTCAGGTCGGCCGCGCGGACGACCCGGTGAGCCCCGTCGCGGCACGACTGACCGAGACGGACACACTGGAGGATGACCTGCGCGAGCTTGCCCGCGAACATCTCGCTCTGGTCATGCGACCGGAGCTGATTCGCCGGCGGCGCACGCTTATCGGCGAGGCCGAGCGATTCCCGGATCTCGCGAGCGAGTGGTACCGGCGGGGGCCTGAACAGTCCGCAACCCTTTTCGCCTCATGGTTCGAGCGACCAGGGGAGCGTGGGCTTCTCAACGTCCCCGACACCCAACTCGCCGCCCAGATGTTCAACTGGCTCGTGCTCCCGATGCCCGTGAACAAGGCGATGGCCGTCGTCGGCAACCATCCGCTCTACACCCGAGCGCAACTGGACGGCTACGCCGACGAAGGTGTGCGCATTGTCCTCGCGGCATACGGCTCCTGACGACTGAGAGCCGAGGATCCCGACGCCGACCACCGCCCGGACACGCCATCGACGGGTCGATCCCGGACCCCGTCCCGGGCTTGCTCACCGGCACCTCACCTACCCCCTCCGGAGCCTCTGCAGTTGCGCCACCCACGGGGGCAAGTGACATGCGCCAGATCGTGGCGCATGTAACTTGCGCCAAATGGTGGCGCATGTGACATGGCCCGGAATGTGGCGCAACTGCAGACGCTCGTGGACCCCCTCGTCCCCGGGGGAGTCACCTCGGGCAGATTGGGCGACTCCGGTGCATCGGACGCGGATACCCTGATCAGATGACCACGGCCGCGCAGTTGGAGGCGTCACAGCGGGTGCGGTTCTGTCGCTCCAGTGACGGCGTCCGGATTGCGTATGCCGTGCACGGGCACGGGCCCCCGGTCGTCCTGGACGCGTGCTGGCTGAGCCATCTCGAGTTCGACTGGCGCAGTCCGGTGTGGCGGCACTATCTCGTGGAGCTCGGGCGGGTGGCGACGGTGATCCGCTTCGACGAGCGAGGCCACGGGCTCTCGGATCGGGAGGTCTCGGACTTCTCCTTGCGGCGTCGGGTCGACGATCTCGCGGCTGTCGTCGACGACGCGGGACTGGACCGATTCGCCTTGATCGCCATGGCCCAGGGCGGTCCGGTGTCGCTGCACTACCTGCATGAGCATCCGGGCCGGGTGACCCGCTTCGTCTGTGCGAGCACCTACTCGGGAGCCGGGCAGCACGTGACGGACGACGACCGCGACCTCGAGGCCGCCTTCGAAGCGATGATCCGGGCCGGTTGGGACCGCAAGGACCCGCTCTTTCGCCGGGTCTTCACGACCATGATGATCCCCGACGCGGGCGAGGAGCAGATGGCTTGGCTCGACGACCTGCACCAACGCGCGGTGTCGGCGCGCACGGCATACCTGTCGCGGCGCGAGCGGGGCAAGGCCGACGCGACCCACCTGTTGCCCCACATCGACGTCCCCACACTCGTCGTCCACTCTCGCCACGAGCGGATGAACTCCTTCGAGCACGGTCGAGCGCTCGCGGCCGGGATCCCGGGCGCGCGGCTGGTGCCACTGGAGAGCAACAACCACATCCTGCTCGAAAGCGAGCCGGCGTGGCCGGTCTTCCTGCGGGAGGTGACAGCCTTCCTCGCCGCGGGCTCGGCCGAATCGGGAGCCGGCAGGACACGAGGGGTGCATGCCCTGACGGCGCGCGAACTCGAGGTCCTGCGCCTGGTGGCCCGGGGGAGCGACAACGCCACGATCGCTGCCGACCTGCACCTCAGCGTCCGAACGGTCGAGCGTCATCTGCAACGCATCTACGCCAAGCTCGAGCTCTCCGGTCCGTCGGCGCGGGCGGGTGCCGTGGCGAGCCTGCTCGGCTCCCCATCGAGTACGCGCTGACCGACACTCGCCAGCGCGACAACGGCGGCAGGTTGGGTACCGTCGCGCTCGCGACCACTGCGGACCTGTCCCTAGCGTCGAGGACGACGGGGATCACCCGTCCGGACCGCAGGGAGCACATCATGGGCAAGGCCGCCATCAGCCTGACGACAGGCCTCGAGGACCCCGAGAAGGTGACCGTCGCCTTCCTCGTCGCCGTCGGTGCCGCCGAGTCGGGAAGGCCGACGATCATGTTCCTCACCAAGGAAGCCGTTCGCCTGGCCGTCCCGGGGCACGCCCGGGCGGTGGCGTGCGAGGGATGCCCATCGCTGGACACCCTCATGCAACGGTATGCCGCCGCTGGCGGCACGATGATCGCCTGCGGAATCTGCGTGGATGCCAAGGGAATCGACGCCGACTCCCTCGTCGACAACGCGACCAAGGCGGGCTCAGTCCAGCTCTGGGAGTGGATCGGCGACCAGGGTGCGACGACCTTCAGCTACTGAGGGCGGCGCCATGTTCATCGACACCACCGCGCCGGAGGACGCCGCGGCGGACTTCGGGGAGTACATGGAGCAGCAGCGCCAGGCGTGGGGATTCTTGCCTGACTACGTCGGCTGCTTCGCCGCTCGCCCGAACGTAGCACTCGCATGGAGCGCACTGTCCCGAACAGTGGCAACTTCGATGCCCAGACGCCGCTATGAGCTCGTGACGATCGCCGCAGCGCGTGCCCGCAAGTCGAGCTATTGCGCCGTGGCCCACGCGACCTTCCTCCGCGACAACGGCGGCGGCGACGATCTGCGCGCCCTTGCGGCGGACCCAACCGGGTCAACCCTGGACGTGGTTGATGCTGCGGTCTTCAGGTTCGCGGCGGCCACCGCGAGTGACCCGGCGTCGATCCGGCAGGAGGACATCGATGGGCTGCGTCGGCTCGGGCTGACTGATCCGGAGATCGCCGACATCACGTATGCCGTCGGCGTCCGCCTCTTCTTCGCCACGGTTCTCGACGCGCTGGGTGCGCGACTGGATGCGCAGACCGCGGCGCAGGTCGAGCCGGGGGTGCTCGCCGTGTTGTCGGTCGGCCGACCCCCGCTCGCGGAGAAGGCCCCTGACCCCTGACGGCCCCCGCCTTGGCCGCCGGCCGGACGCTCACTGGTGGACCCTCAGTCGCCAGCGCGCCTGGCACCCGACCGACGGCGCGCGATCCCGCCCAGGCCTTGGGCGATCGCCGCACCGAGGAGCAACCCGAGGGCGATGGCGGCCACGATGCCGACGACGCCCAGGACATCGGCATCGGCAGTGGGGTCGACCGCCACCTGGGTCGCGGCGAGCACCCCCAGGCTTCCGGGGACGAGGAGCCAGAAGGACGGAAGGAAGACGACCAGACGTGCGAGGCGGGGGACGACCGACTCCACGGCATACGAACCGAGGATGGCGACGAGGGCGCCGAGGAAGGCGCCGCCCACCGCGCCACCGAGCGCCTGACCAGCCACTTGGGCACCGAAGGCGAGGACGAGCACGACGAAGATCCATGGCACGAGTCGCGGCGGTGGTGACTCCAGGAGCGCGATCGCGAGGGTGACGAGGACGAGGCCGAGGGGCGCGGCATACCAACCGATGTCGTTGATCCGGACGTTGGCGAGGTCGGCGCTGGCGAGGGGGAGGAGTCGCGCCGCCCCGAGGATCCCGAGGGTGAAGAGCAGAACCTGGACCAGGCCATACCCCAGGCGCGACGTGCCGGCGACCATGTGGCCGGTGACCAGTTCAGCCATCGCCGTCACGAGGAGGGCGCCCGGCAGGAGGACGGCCAAGGGGGCGAGCAGGGTGCGAAGGGGCGCCTCGACGAGGCCGTGGCGGGCGGCGGCGAAGACGATGCAGGCGACCACGAAGGCGGCGACGACGGGGAGCGGGGCGGTGAACCGCGGTGCGCGTTGGGAAAGTTGGACCAGCGCTGTCACCGCGATCCCGGCCACCGTCGCGACCGCCACGCTGGACCACATCGGTTGGAGGATGAGGGCGATGCCGGGCGGGCAGATCACCCAGCCGAGGGTGCCGAGCCACGCCGGATGCCGCGGGGCCTGGCCGCGCACGGCGAGCAGGCGCGCGGTGGCTGCGGGTGGATCCAGACGGCCGCGGGCGAGCAGGTGCCTGATCTCGCGGACCTCCGAGGCCTGGTCCAGGCGTAGCGTGCCCGGATTCGCGGCGAAGGTCGAAGGGCTCCCGACGGCGAGCGACAGGGTCACCCCCGTCGGTGCGGCGGCAATCTGCGCGTCCGGGAAGCCGAGGGCGGTGCCGACCTCCTGCAGGTCGGCCTCGACCTCATTGACCGGCTGGCCAGCGGCCACGAGTGCTGCCCCGAGGCGAGCAAGCAGCGTCCTGACCTCAACCTCGTCGCTCACGCGAGAACTCTTGCACCTCGGCTGGTATCAGGCGGCACCGTGCGTGCCTCTTCAGGGAATCGGCACGATCCCCGTGCCGCCGACATTGGGGGGTAAGCCCATGAAGTTCCATCGGCACCACTCGCTCGCGCTCGTCGCGGCCACCTCGCTTGTCGCGCTCCCCACGGCGGCGTTCGCGGACGGCGTCACTCCCGCCTCCGTCACCCAGTCCGTCAATCCCGGCGCGACCATCCATGTCACCAAGACGGTGGCCACGCCGACCATCCCGCCCAAGCCGGACGTCGTGCTGCTCGTCGACAGCACCTACAGCATGAACCCCGCCATCGGCAACGTGCAGGCGAATCTGTCCACCATCATCACGACGGTCCAGACCGCCCAGCCGGACGCCCAGTTCGCCGTGGCCGACTACAAGGACATGGGGGATTCCCAGCCCTTCACGGTCGACTCCAACCTGACGGCCAGCGCCGCCACGGCCATCGCCGCCGCCAACAGCATCACGGCGAGCGGGGGCGGCGACATCCCCGAGGACCAGATCAACGCCCTCTACCAGGTCGGCTCCGGCGCGATCGGCTTCCGGCCCGACTCGACCCGTCTCGTCGTCTGGTTCGGTGACGCCATGGGTCACGACCCGAGCAACGGCACGACGATCAACGACGCCATCACCGCGCTCAACGGTGTCAGTGCCAAGGTGTTGGCGATCAACGTGGACACCGGCTTCGCGAGCACCGCGCTCGATGCCAGTGGACAGGCCACCCAGATCGCCACGGCCACGGGAGGCGCCTACCTGGGCACCGTGGGCGCCACGGAGGTCTCGAGCAAGATCCTCGATGGGCTGACCAACCTCGACGCCACCGTCACGGCCGTCCCGACCTGTGACCCCGGCCTCTCGGTCTCCCTGAGCCCGGCCTCCCAGACCGTTCCGAGCGGTACCTCGGCCACCTTCGACGAGGCCATCACGGTCGCCGCCGGAGCCACCCAGGGTGCGACCCTGCACTGCTCGACGAACTTCCTCGTCAACGGACTCGACGCCGGCCCCGCCTTCGTGCAGTCGGTCGCCATCACGGTCAATGACGTCACCGCGCCGACCGTCTCCTGCGGCCCCGGTGTCAACCCGGACGGCATCACCCCGCCGGGCTACCAGAACGCCGGGTTCTATCGACTCGTGGCCGCCGACAACCTGCCGGGCGTCATGGTCACCGTGTCGGACACCAAGTCCAGTGCGAGCTTCGGACCCTATGCGCCGGACACGACGATCAAGCTGACCCAGGCCCTGGGCGCGGCACCGTCCGCCGTCCCGGGTGAAGGCGCCGTCAACTGGAAGATCATGCTCAAGGGCGATGCCCTGCTGACCGCCACCGACGCGGCCGGCAACACTGCCACCGCCACGTGCAAGGTGCCGCCGAAGAGCAAGTGAGTCGGCCCGCACAGACACAACTGATCGGCGTCGGTCGCCGTCCACTGGTCACCACGACCTCGGACGGCGGCCGACGCCGCCGTGCTGTGGGCGTCGAGGAACAATGCGACCGCTGTGGGCGTTTCCCCACGACCATGACTCCACAACAGCGCCTCGATCTCGCCCAAGGCTTCCACACGCAGGGCCGGTATGCCGCGGTCCTGCGTCTCGTCGCGCCCCTCACCGCCCGCGCTCCCCGGACCCGAGCGGACCTGGACGCGCAGCGCCTGCGGGCGCACGCGGCATATCACCTGGGGCGGTTGGCGGAGGCCGAGCAGGCGTCCCTTCGGGTGCTCACGCGGCGCGCGAAGGACGAGGCGATGATGCGCCTGCTCGTGCGCGTCCTGCAGCGCGAGGGTCGGCACCGAGACGCGGCCGCCTGGATGACCCGCCTGGACGAACTGGGCACCGACACCTGGGACGACACGTCGACCGCGACGCCGGCCCAGCCTGCGGAGCTGACGGTGGATCAGTCGGCGGATCAGCCGGCTAAGCCGCACCGCGCGGCCTGACGAACCCGCCCTTGCTGGTGGGCCGCCCGCCGCACCGGCCGTTGTCGTGAGTGTCGTCGCCGCCAACTCAACCTCGTGGAAAGCGTTGCAGCGCATAGGCTCGCAGGCGTGAGCACACGCTGGGGAATCGCCGGGCCGGGCAAGATGGCGGCGGCCATGGTCGCCGACTTCGGGCAGGTCAGCAATGGTTCGTTGGTCGCGGTCGGATCCCGGTCGGAGGGGCGAGCGCGGGAGTTCGCCGACGAACACGGCATACCAAAGGCACACGGGTCGTATGCCGCGCTCCTCGCCGACCCGGAGGTCGACGCGATCTACATCGCGACGCCACATCCGCAGCACACCGACGTCGCACTGTCGGCGATCGAGGCCGGCAAGGCGATTCTCGTCGAGAAGGCCTTCACCGCAACGGTTTCCGACACCGAGCGGATCGTCGACGCTGCCCGCGGCGCGGGCGTCTTTGCGATGGAGGCGATGTGGACGCGCTTCAACCCCGGCATCGTGCGAGTGCGTGAACTCGTCGACGCGGGTGCCATCGGCCAGGTGCGAGGGGTGCAGGGCGACCTGACCGCCTTCCGGACATTCGACCCGGAGGATCGGCTCTTCGCACCCGAGCTCGGGGGCGGTGCGGTGCTCGACCTCGGCGTCTACGTTCTGTCCTTCGCGCAGTACTTCCTCGGCACCCCCGACGTCGTGCACGCCCATGGGGGGTTGTTCCCGTCGGGCGTCGAGGGCGAGTTCGGGGTCCTGCTCGGCTATGACGACGGCCGGTCGGCGACGCTGTCGGGAGCGTTCACGGCCTACGGGCCGGGTCGGATGATGCTCATCGGCAGCGAGGGCTGGATCGATGTCCACCCGCGCTTCCATCGGGCGCCGTCCATCACGGTGTGGCGCGGCAAGGAGCAGGTGGGGACCGAGGAGTTCACGCCGGGGTATCACCACGAGGTCATCCACGTCGGCGAGTGCCTGGCGCAGGGGCTGACCGAGAGCCCGATCATGCCGCTCGACGACACCATCGCCGTGCAGCGCCTCATGCAGGAGGTCCTCGACCAGGTCCGCCGGTAGGGACGCCACATCGCCCACTCGGGCGACTTGCGAGAATCCCGTGCATGACCGCGCGTGAGCACGTCCTGCTCCTCTCCTGCCCCGACCGCCCCGGCATCGTCGCCGCCGTCACGGCAACCCTGGCCGCCCACGACGCCAACATCGAGGACAGCCAGCAGTACAAGGACTCCGGGACCGGACGCTTCTTCATGCGCATCCACTTCACCGACCCCACGGGAGAGGCGGACTGGCACGCTCTGCTGGAACCGGCGGCCGCGGCATACGCGATGGAGTGGGACGTCCGCCCGGCCGCCCAGCGCTGCCGCACCCTCATCCTCGTGAGCAAGTTCGGGCACTGCCTCAACGACCTGCTCTTTCGCTGGCAGTCCGGCAACCTCGACATCGACATCGTCGGGGTGGTGTCGAACCACGAGGACATGCGCGGGCTGGTCGAGTCGTATGCCGTGCCCTTCCACCACATCCCCGTGACCGGCGCGACCAAGGATGCGGCGGAGGCCGAACTCCTGGAGCTCGTCGAGGCCGAGCAGGTGGACCTCGTCGTCCTCGCGCGCTACATGCAGATCCTCAGCGACGGGGCCTCCCGGGCATTGGAGGGTCGGGTCATCAACATCCACCACTCCTTCCTGCCGTCCTTCAAGGGTGCCAAGCCGTATCACCAGGCGTATGACCGGGGCGTGAAGATCGTCGGTGCGACGGCGCACTATGTGACCGCTGACCTCGACGAGGGGCCGATCATCGAGCAGGACGTGCACCGGGTGGACCACCGGATGGCGCCCGAGGCGTTGGTGCGGGCCGGCGAGGAGTGCGAGTCGCGCGTTCTCGCGCGTGCTGTGCGGTGGCACGCCGAGCATCGAGTCGTGCTCAACGGCCACCGCACTGTCGTCTTCGCCTGACCTCAGTCCGCTGCGGTGAGAGGGCGGAAACTCCGCAGGCGCAGGCTGTTGCTCACGACGAAGACCGACGAGAAGGCCATTGCGGCGCCAGCGAGCATCGGGTTGAGCATGCCCATGGCCGCTAGTGGCAGGGCGGCGACGTTGTAGGCGAACGCCCAGAACAGGTTGCCCTTGATCGTCGACAACGTCCTGCGGGACAACCTGATGGCGTCGGCGGCCACCCGCAGGTCACCACGGACGAGGGTGAGATCACTCGCCTCGATGGCGGCGTCCGTGCCGGTGCCCATGGCCAGTCCGAGGTCGGCCTGCGCGAGAGCGGCGGCGTCATTGACGCCGTCGCCGACCATCGCGACGACCTTGCCCTGTGCCTGCAACTGCGTGATGACGTCGACCTTGTCCTGCGGCAGGACATCGGCGATGACCTCGTCGATGCCCACGTCGGCCGCCACGGCCCGGGCCACGGTCGCGTTGTCACCGGTGAGCAACACCGGGGTCAGTCCCAGGGTCCGCAGTTGACGGACCGCCTCAGCGGAACTCGGCTTCACCGCATCCGCGACGACGAGCATGCCGCGGGCCCGCCCGTCCCAGCCGATCGCGACGGCGGTTCCGCCCGTCGCCTGGGCGTCGGTGAGTGCAGAGACCAGGTCAGGGGACAGCGGCATTGACCAGTCGGCGAGGAGTTGCGGGCGACCGACGACGATCGCGTGACTCTCGTCGGCGTCGGCGACGACGCCCTGGACGCCGAGTCCCTCGAGGTTGGCGAAGTCCTCGACCGCCGGCAGCGCGCCGAGCTTCTCCTGGCCGGCGCGGGTGATGGCTCGGGCAATGGGGTGCTCGGAGGCGGATTCGAGGGCCGCGGCATACCGAAGGACGTCGTCCTCGGACTCGCCGACGGCAGCGGTGATGGAGTGCAGCGTCATCTGCCCGGTCGTCACGGTGCCCGTCTTGTCGAGCACGATCGTGTCGACCCGGCGGGTGGACTCCAGGACCTCGGGGCCCTTGATGAGGATGCCGAGTTGAGCGCCGCGCCCGGTGCCGACCATGAGGGCGGTCGGTGTGGCCAATCCCAAGGCGCACGGGCAGGCGATGATGAGCACGGCGACGGCCGCGGTGAAGGCCATGGCGGCCCCGGCGCCGCTGACCAGCCAGAAGATGAGCGTCCCCAGGGCGAGGACGAGCACGATCGGGACGAAGATGCCCGAGATCCGGTCGGCGAGGCGTTGCACCTGCGCCTTGCCGTTCTGGGCGTCCTCGACGAGGCGGGCCATCTGCGCGAGCTGGGTGTCGGCGCCCACACGCGTCGCGCGGACGACGAGGCGGCCGCCGGCATTGAGGGTCGCGCCGGTCACGGCGTCCCCGGGGCCGACCTCGACGGGCACCGATTCACCGGTGAGCATCGAGGTGTCGATCGCAGACGTGCCCTGCTCGATGACGCCATCAGTGGCGACCTTCTCGCCGGGGCGCACGACGAAGGTCGTGCCGACAGTCAACTGTGACACCGGGATCCGTCGCTCGGTGCCATCGGTGGTCAGGACGGCGACGTCCTTGGCGCCGAGGTCCATGAGGGCTCGCAGGGCAGCGCCGGCCTGACGCTTGGACCGTGCCTCGAAGTAGCGCCCGGCCAGGATGAAGGTCGTCACCCCTGCGGCCACTTCGAGGTAGATGTTGCTCGACCCGTCATGGCGATTGATCGTCAACTCGAAGGCGTGCTTCATGCCGGGCATCCCGGCGTGGCCGAGGAAGAGGGCATAGAGCGACCAGAGGAAGGCCGCGAGGGTGCCCATCGAGATGAGCGTGTCCATCGTCGTCGCGCCGTGCCTGAGGTTGGTCCAGGCGGCGCGATGGAAGGGCAGGGCGCCCCAGACGACCACGGGGGCGGCGAGGGTCAGCGAGAGCCACTGCCAGTAGGTGAACTGGAGCGCAGGGATCATCGCCATCGCGATGACCGGCACCGACAGCAGGGCCGAGACGACGAGGCGTTGGCGCAGCGCAGCAACGGCGACCTCGTGCGGGTCGGCTGTCTCCGACGCGTTCTCGGCGGCGGGAGGCTCGGGGAGGGCCGCGGCATACCCCGCCTGTTCGACGGTGGCGACGAGGTCCTGGGGGGTGACCCCGGGACCGTAGGTGACCTTCGCCTTCTCCGTCGCGTAGTTGACCGTCGCGGTGACTCCCTCGACCTTGTTGAGCTTGCGCTCGATCCGGTTGGCGCAGGAGGCGCAGGTCATGCCGGTGATGGCGAGTTCGACCTCGCCGCCGGTGGCCGGCGCGCTCATGCCAGCTGGTAGCCGGCCTCTTCGACGGCAGCCTTGACGGCAGCAGCGTCGAGCGGCGCGGCGCTCGTGACGGTGACCTGTCCGGTGGGGACGTCGACCTCTACGCCCTCGACACCGTCGATCTCGGTGATCTCCTCGGTGACGCTCGCGGCGCAGTGCCCGCAGGTCATGCCGGTGACGGTCCAGGTGCTGGTGGTGCTCATGGTGATCTGCCTTTCGACAAGGGGATGGATGGTTCAGGAGCGCACGAGTCGCGCGATCGCCCGGCTCGCCTCGGCGAGCTTCTCGTCAGCGCCTTCGCCGGTCTCGATGGCGTGCGCGACGCAGTGGGCGAGGTGCTCGTCGAGGAGCCCGAGGGCGAAGGACTCGAGGGCCTTCGTCGTCGCCGACACCTGGGTCAGGATGTCGATGCAGTAGGTGTCCTCCTCGACCATCCGCTGCAGGCCCCGGGTCTGCCCCTCGATCCGGCGCAGCCGCTTGAGCAGGTCGTCCTTCGACCCGCTCGCGATGTAGGAGTGCTCGTGCTCGCCCATGACACCCACTGTACACCTACCCCCTAGGGGTATATTCCATCGACGGTCAGCGTTGCCTGAAACCCCAACTTCTGCGTGACGCGGAAATGTCGTTCGCGCGCGGAAATAGCCGTTCGGGAACCCAACTTCTGCGTGACGCAGAAGTTGGGTTTCGACGCGGTAATAGCCGTTCGAGAAGGCAACGTCCGCGTGACGCAGAAGTTGGTTTCAGATCGCTGGAGTGTCGTCGGAGAGCCAGGTGACACGGCGGTAGTCGAAGGCTGTGCAGGCGGCGCGCAGGCTGCCGTAGACCATCGACTCGTTGCGGACGAAGAGTCCGTCGCTGGTGTCGTGACCACTCGCGATCACCGTCGTCGTCGCTCCCGGTCGCCGGATCAGGCTCGTCGGCAACTCGGCGGTGTTGGTCGCGCCTTCGGTGAGGAAGAGGACGATCTCGCAGGACCGACCGGTCGGCTTGGCCGACACGTGGACGACGAAACGGCGAATTTCCCTCAGCGGCAGGCGGATCGCCACATCGAGTTGGCTCGCGCCGAAGCCACGCTGGCGTCGCTTGGCCTGCCAGCGTTTCGAGGTCGCCGTCGCGAAGCCGATGGCGCCGGTGTGCTTCTCGTAAACCGCCCCGAGCGTCACGTGCAGGTTGGCCGGCAGGGCCAGCCGCCCGCGCAACATGCCGTCGCTCGCCTCGTCCGGGCTGAAGACGGCTGTCGGGCGACGCACGACATCGAGTCGATGGTGCGTCGTCAGCGATGAGGAAGCCAGCCCACGCGGCTCGGTCGGTGGGATCACCCGGCCGAGCGGCTCGATGCCCACGCGCGATGGCGCCCCGAGATCCAGGCCATTGCTCGCCTTCTCGAACTTCTCGGACAAGAACGCCTGCTGCAGCACCAACCCATGGTCGTCGTGCTCGGCCTCGGCCCGCAGCACGTCGGCCGTCACCTGGTGCAGCAGCCGCAGCTGCTCGACGATCAGCCGGTGCCCCTGCACTGTGGCGGCGGCCGACCCGCTGTCGCGGTAGGCGAGCAGGGTGTCGGGCAGGTAGCGGTCGACGATCTGGAGCAGGGTCGAGCTGATCTCGGTGCCGACCGGGGGCGCCGCATCGGCCACCGTCCGCGCGAGCAGCACCGCCTCGACCGGCAGGGTGCCGTCGAGGGCATTGGTCAGGCGCACGGCCTCGTGACCGGCCCGTCGTGGGGCCACCAGGCCCGCCTTCGGCGCCATCAGGTATGCCGTGAGCTCGGGTGTCGTCCACCCCGCCGGGTCCACCTTGGGTCGCCGCCGGAGAATCGCGGCGGCCTGGTCGACGCGCTCGGACGCCGCCGCGGGCAGCGCCGAGCGCACGACGTCACGTCGACTGCGCGGCATACGGGAAACCTCCGGGGGGGCGAGCGCGGGGGGCGATCCCACGGGTCAACGCTCGGGGACCATCCATCATGCCCGACCTGCCGGCGGGTCTACGCTGTCCCCGGACGTCGGCCGAGGGGTCGACCGAGCATCAAGGGGGAGCACGATGAGCGCACCGGCTGGGTGGTACCCGCAGCCTGACGGACGGCAGCGGTGGTGGGACGGCACCCAGTGGACCGAGCACTACCACGACGCGACAGCACCGGCGGCTGACGCGGCCGCGTCGTCCGAGGCCGGAGCCGCAACCGACACCACAGCCGGCGCGGCAACCGGCGCTGACTACCAGTACGGTCAGACCGCCTACGGTCAGGCCACCTACGGCCAGCCCGGTCAGGCCACCTACGGGCAGCCCGGTCAGGCCACCTACGGCCAGCCGGGCACGTCGCCCGGTGCCCCGTCGTCCGGCAGCGGCGTGGGCAAGGGCTGCCTCATCGCGGCCGCGATCGTGGCCGTCCTGGTGGCCCTGATGGTCGTCGCCGGGATCGTGCTCTTCAACACGGCCAAGAAGAAGGTGGAGGAGGTCATCCCCACCACCTTTCCGACGTCGACCTCCGGGCCGGGCCTGCCGGGCCTGCCGACCCTGCCGGGCAGTGACGGCGCCGAGGCGACGGCCACCGTCGGGGAGGCCTTCACGTTGGGCGAGCTGTCCTTCCAGAGCGGGTGGTCGATCGGGGACGACGACTCGTTCGGCACCGGAACCATCACGGGCCTGACGACCGATGCGCCGGTGGAGTCCGCCATCATCGACGTCTCGGTCATGAACGGCGCCCAGGAACTCGACACCACCTACTGCACCGTGGAGTCCGGCACCACGAAGTTCTCCTGCCTGCCCTTCTTCGAGGACCTCACCGGGGCCACCGAGGTCGTCTTCAGGCGGAGCCTCTGAGAGCGAGGGCGGCGACCCTCAGCCGCCGATCGGCATCGAGGCGAGGTCACCGACGAGTTGGTTGACGCGGATGTCGTCCGCGGCCGGTGAGAACCCGAGCCGCACGACGACCAGGTCGGCCGACGGCACGACGACGACCCGCTGACCGTCGTGGCCGCTCATCCAATAGGCGTCGGCCGGCATGAGTGGCTCGACGACCTGACCCGACGCGTCGGTGTTGGAGCGCCAGCCCAGGCCGTAACTCTCCTCGTCACTGCTCTCGTGCGCCGTGACCTTCACCGACTGCGTCATCCAGTCGGCCGGCAGCAACTGGTCTCCGTCCCATTCGCCGTCCTGCAGGGCGAACTGACCGATGGCTGCCCAGTCGCGCGGCGTCGCCCACAGGTAGGACGAGCACACCGGCAGCCCTGTCCCGTCCGGCTCGAGCACGGCAGAGGACAGTCCCAGCGGCGCGAAGAGCTCGGCCCGTGGGAAGTCCGCGGGGGCATCGTCGGCATGTCCGAAACGGTTCTGCAGCACCGAGCACAGCAGGTTCGTCGAGCCACTCGAATACTGCTGCACGGTCCCCACGGGATGCGCCAACGGCAACGACGACACATAGCCGGCCATCGACGGCTCGAGGTAGAGCATCCGTGTGATCGGGGTGCCCAGGTCATAGGTCTCGTCCCACTGGATGCCGCTGTCCATGCGGAGCAGGTTCTCGACCGTGATGTCCTTGCGCCCGTCGGTCCACTCCGGGAAGAGTCCCTTGTCGCTCAGCGCCACCTTCCCCTGCTCGACGGCGATCCCGGTGAGCAGCGAGGCCACCGACTTCGTCATCGACCATCCGAGTTGCGGTGTGCGAGCGTCGAATCCGTCGGCATACCGCTCCGCCACCAAGGTCCCGCCGCGCAGCACGACGATGCCGCGCGTGCCCAGGGTCGCCTTGTCCGCCGCCGACAGGTCGTCGCCGAAGGCCCGGTCGACGGCCGCCTTGGTCTTCGCGTCCATCACGGGCGTCGGGACCGACGTGTAAGGGTTCTTGCCGTCGGGCACCTGGGTGATCGTGCCGTACTCACCCTTGTCCTTGCCCAAGGTGCAGCCCAGTCCCGGTGTGTACCAAGCCTTCTGGCTCGACAACAGGCCCTTGATCGACGAGCTCGCCTCGCTGCCGGAGGCCTCGGTCGACAGGTAGGGCACGAGCGGGTTGGGTGGCAGGTCATTCTGCGGGTCCTGCCGCCCGGCGACGAAGGTGACGGCGCACGCGTTGTGCGCGGCATACCCGGTGCCGGTCATGAGCAGCGGGCGCGCATACCAGTACCCGCCCACCAGCGCCACGATGACGACGACGAGCAGGCCGAGCAGGACGCGGCGGACGATCCGGCGACGACGACGGACGGGGGCAACCGACATGCGCTGGAACCTACCCCGCGGTTGCCTCCAGCGTCAGCAACTTCTCCTTCGCGGCCGGCCCACCGGCATACCCACCGATGCCGCCGCCGGCGGGGAGCACTCGATGGCAGGGGAGCACGAGGCACAAGGGGTTGCCGCCCAAGGCGGTCCCCACGGCGCGCGAGGCGCGCGGCCGGCCGATCCGCCCGGCGAGCTCGCCATAGGTCGTCGTCCGCCCGTATGCCGTGGCGTCCAGGCCCGCGAGCACCTCGCGTTGGAAGGGCGTGGCGACCGCCAGGGAGGTCGCCACGTCGAAGTCGTGTCGCCGACCGGCGAGGTAGTCCTCGACCTGACGGCGGGCGCCGTCCAGTGGACGGGCAAGGCGCAGGACTCGAGGGCTCACGGCTGCCGCGACCCGGGCGAGGTGGGCCTGCTCCTCGGTCTCGCCTGCGGCATACCCACAGAGGACGAGACGACCCCCCGCGGTCGCCAGGAGGAGGCGCCCGACGGCCGTGTCCAGCTCGGCATACGAGACGTCGGACTCCGGGAGCACGGGTGCCGTGATCGTGGGGGTGAAGACAAAGGGGGAGGTCATCGGGACTCCTCGGGGAGGGTGAGGCGAAGGGTGGCGAGGGCGTCGCTGACGAGGCGCCGGCTCATCGCGGGGGTGGTGTCGAGCACGCGGGCGATCTCGCGGTGGTCGAGGTCGGAGACGTACTTGAGCGCGACCGCTGCCCGTTGCCGCCCCGGCAGCCCGGCCACCGCTGACCAGAGCTCGGGGCGCGGGTCGATCGGGGGAGCTGCGACCGGGGCAGCCAGCAGCGTGGCCGGGTCCTCGACCGCGACGGTCTGGCGGGCCGATCGATGCGCGTCCATCGCGCAGTTGTGGGTGATCGTCAGCAGCCAGCCGCGCAGGTTGGTGGCTGATCGCACCGAGGGATAGGCGGCCAGCGCCTTGGTCCAGGCGGTCTGGGCGACGTCGTCCCCGTGGGTGGGACCAGCGAGGGCATGAGCCAGCCGGGCGACGTCACGCCAGTGGGCGTCGACGAGGGACTGGAAGGGCGGCAGGCTCACGATCATCCAACGGTAGGGCGCCAGATCATGTGAGTGCATCAGGTGATAGCCGATCGGCACCGCACGCTTCTCGACCGCTCAGTGCACGCCGATTAGAGTCGCCCCGTGGCGACGAGCGACCCCCTGACCCAGGTCGAGATGATCCGCGTGCCGGCGACCCCTGACTCGGTGCCGATGGTGCGCCGGACGATCGTGGACGATCTCACCGAACGCGGCATCCTCGAGGAGACCATCGACGAGGCCGAGATCGTCGTCTCCGAGCTCTTCACGAACGCACTCCGGCACGGATCACCCCTTGGCGACGGGACGATCCGCGTGCGCTGGAAGGTCCGCTTCGAGGTCGTCGAGATCGAGGTCACGGACGGTGGCAGCGACACCGTGCCGACGCCGGCGCCGCGGGCGGTGTGGGCGCCCAGCGGTCGCGGTCTGCGCATCGTGCGTGCCCTGGCGCACGAGTGGGGGGTTTCCGATGACAAGTTGGGGCGCACCGTGTGGGCCGCGCTCGGTGGACCGAGTCGCCGGCGCGCCACCTGAGGCGTGACAGAGTTGCCCCATGGGTAAGGCATCACGTCGTCAGCGCGGGGCCGGCGAGCCACGCACCAAGGTCGCCCCGGCGCCCTATGTCGCGAGACCCTTCGAGGGTCTGGCGAACGAGCCCGAGTGGGTGGCGATCCGCGAGATCCTCCCGGCCGCCACGGCGACCATCCGGTTGCGGGACTCGGTCGGCGATGGCCCGCGCGAGGTCACGGTCGCGACCGTGCTGCCGATGGCCTGGCCGGGGCTGCACCGTGCCGATGGTGCCGTCCTCGTCGGCACCCAGTCGGGTGCCTCGTCCGGTGACGCCTCCCGCGACCTGGCCGCGGCGATCCTGGCGACCCGTGCGCTCGAGCCCGGCAATCCGCTGCCGCAGCCGCCCGTGGTCACGGCCGAGACCCCGCGTCTGCAGGACATCGTCGAGGGGGACTTCGAGGTCACCGTGCAGGACGGCTTCGACTTCTGGGTCGGTGACGGCGAACTCGACGACGCGGCCCGCGAGTCCCTCGAGCGCGCCAACGAGTCGATCGTGCCGATGACCCGCCTCGCCGCCCTCCCGTCGGCCTACCACGTGAACTTCGGCGACCGGTCCTTCATCCGCGTCATCCTCGGCGATGACGAGGACCCGGCGACCGACGCCCTCGCCCGCCTCCACGCCGCCGGCGAGGACTCCCTCGGCGAGGGCACGCGCCTCCTCGGCGCCTTCCGGGCCTGTGGAGTTCTCGTGCCCGTCCTCGAGGTCGACGCAGCCGTCGAGCCGGCCGCCCACGAGTCCGCGCTCGCCGCCTGGGGTGAGCGGTATGCCGCGGCGCTGGCCTCCGCTGCCCCCCTCACTCCCGAGGAGCGACGGGCCCGCAACGGGCTGCTCTCCCGACAGGTGACGTTGCGCTGATGGGCGTCGCCGCGATCATCCCCTGCAAGGACGAAGCCGACCGGATCGCGGCCACCGTCCGGGCGGTGCGCGGCATCGACGGCGTCGACCTCGTCGTCGTCGTCGACGACGGCTCGACCGACGAAACGGCGGCCCGGGCCCATGACGCCGGCGCCCATGTCGTCCGGCACGCCGAGAACTCGGGCAAGGCGGCGGCCCTCGACACGGGGGTGCGTTTCGCCCGGGCGCGGGCGGCGGGGGGCGTCGGATCGGCCATGGCCTGGCACTACCTCTTCGTCGACGGTGACCTCGAGGAGTCCGCGAGCGCGGTCGGGGTGCTCGTGCCCCCGGTGCTGACGGGCGAAGCAGACATGACGATCGCGACGCTGCCCCCACAGAAGGTGTCCGGCGGTGGTCACGGCTTCGTCGTCCGCCTGGCGCGTGACGGGATCCGGGAACTCACCGGGTTCGAGGCCGCTCAGCCGCTGTCAGGCATGCGGTGCCTGTCCGATGCCGCCTTCGATGCCGCCAGTCCGCTCGCCCGCGGGTGGGGCGTCGAGGTCGGACTGACCGTCGATGTGGTGCGTGCCGGGCTGCCGGTGCTGGAGGTCCCCTGCGAATTGCACCATCGCGTCACCGGCTCGGACTGGCGCGGCCAACTGCATCGCGCCAAGCAGTATCGCGACGTCCTTCGTGCGCTGCGAGCCCGCGGCCTCTCGCCGCGCACCGTCGGTCGCGCCGCACGCGGCTCCTGAGCGAGTCGGTGATGCAGCAGGGCACGCGGCGCCACCGGCTGCTCGTCGGCCTCTCCGTGGCCCTGATCCTCGTCGTCGCTCTCTCAGGCCCGAATGCGGCCAAACCTGACCTGCGCTCCGGTTGGCCGCTCGACGGCCTGCTGCCCTTCACCCTCTCGTCGGCGCTCGTCACCGGACTGCTCTGGGTCGCGTATGCCGTGGCCGCCGTCGCCATGGCCCTCGCCCTGTGGCGACCGGTCCCGGCGCTCGGTCGGCGAACCCCATGGGTCCTGGGCGTACTGGGCCTGCTCGCCGTCCTGGCGGCACCGATCGGGTCCGCTGATCACGTCAACTACGCGGCCTACGGCCGGATCCTCTGGCTCGGTGGGGACCCCTGGACGGCCTCGCCGGCGGACTTCGCCGGCGGCAGCGACCCGATCACGTCGGCGGTCGAGGAGCCGTGGCGGACCGAACCGAGTGTCTACGGCCCGCTCGCGACCTTGATCCAGGCGGGTGCGGCGGCCATCGGTGGCACGCACCTGCGGCTCGTCGTGCTCGCCTGGCAGGTCGTGGTTGTCGCCGCGTGGCTGCTGGTGCGGTGGTGTCTGCGCCGGCTCGTCGACGAGGAGAACGCCGGCCGGGTGGACGTGCTGTGGACGCTCAATCCTCTGGTCTTCGCCGTCGGTGTGCTGGGTGCCCATGTCGACGTCCTGGCGATCGCCCTGGTCCTGACCGCCTTCGTCGGGGTCGGTCGGAGTGCGGGACCGGCGGGGTCGCTGGTGGCCGGGGGGTTGGTCGCCGCCGCGACCTCCGTGAAATTCACGTATGCCGTGGCCCTGCTCGCGCTGCTCCTCGCGGGTCGGGGCGTTCGACGAGCGCTGTGGCTCCTCGCCGGCTGGGGTGCGGTCCTCGTGGTCCTGCATCTGTGGACGGGTGGACACGTCTATGACCAGGTCGGGCGCTCGCGGGGGGCGGTGAGTCTGGCCACCCCGTGGCGCCTGCTCCTGGAGTGGAGCTGGACCTCCTCGGTCGGGGTGAGCACGATGCGATCGATCATCACGGTGGCCGCGGGCGTCGCCATGATCGGACTGGCCGTGCTCATCTGGCGGGCCACGCGACCGCTCGGGGGTCGCGAACCATTCGAGCGTCAGGGATCGCTGGGTCTGGCCCGACGGGCGGCTTGGATCACGCTCGTGCTCACCGCGGCCTACGGACTGCTCGCGCCCTACACCCTGCCGTGGTACGACCTCGTCGCCTGGGGGCTGCTGCCGCTCGTCGTCCCGTCGGTGCTCGACGGCATTCTGCTCGCGCGGTTGACGCTCATCGCGGTGGCCTATGTGCCGGGGCGGGTGATCGGGATGACCCCCGGTGTCGAGGCGCTCAGCCTGGGGCTGCGGCGTGAGGTGACGCCCTGGCTGCAACTGGGCCTGTGGGTGGTCGCGGTCACGCTCCTGCTGCACACCACCCACCGTCGCGGGAGGATCAGCGACGACGGCGGTCCCGACGGGTGGGGGCACCCACCCGCGCCTCGTCGGCGAGCGCGCTGACCGCCACGGCCACGATGAGCGGCACCGCCACGGTGGCGCCGACGGCCGGGATGGCCGTGCCGGAGTCGTTGATGAGGAAGCCGATCGTCAGCGTGATGACGAGCGCCACGAGGCCGGCCCGCAACGTCGGCAGGGTCTGGAAGGAGCGCTGCAGGGCGCGCGACCCCCACGAGGTGGGGCGCGCCAGGACGTAGATGACGAAGAGGAGCGCCGCCGGGACGAGCAGGGTGAGTGGGGCGTTGCCGAGCAGGATGTCGAGGTTCTGTTTCCCCTTGCGGATCACGATGTCGAGGGCACCACCGTCGATGATCGACTGGATGAACCGGCCCAGGTGGGTGCGCTCGGTCGCGGGTCGCAGCCAGTCGAGGAAGGCGATGCCGAGGAAGAGCGCAGCACAGGACAGGGCCAGGATCAGGCCGCGTCGCCAGGTCATGGCGATGCCGAGGATGGACAGCACGAGGTAGGCGAAGCCGGGGATCGCCGCGGGCGGACCGCCACCATCGGCACCCCAGAAGGGCGCGCCGTCGACCAGGACGGTCCCGACGCCGATGAGGGCCACGATGATCGCCGCCAACTTGGGGCCGTGGGCGCGCACGAGGAGGGACGACAGGGCGGTCGCCAGGAGCAGGGCAGCGGTCACGAAGATCGCGAAGGTGACATTGCCCATCCCGTAGAAGCGGCCAGCGACAACCGGCTGCAGGCCCATGAGGGACGAGAGCTGCAGGCGCGAGCCGGTCATCACGTCGATCGCCAGCACCGCCATCGTCACCCCCGACACGACGACCATCGGCCCCCAGGCGGTGCGGCCCCACGGCCCCTTCAGCGCCGCCACGGCGATGAGTGCGACGAAGAGCAACACCGAGACGACGACCGACAGCATCGGCATCGAGAAGCGCCACCACGGGATGAGGTTGGCCAGGAAGGTCGAGGCCGGCACCGAGGCGGCGCAGACTGCCAGGGTCCGCACCCAGCGCAGCACCTTGAGGCGCGAGGAGTCCGAGCCGAGTTTGCCCCGCCAGACGAGCAGCACGATGAGGTAGGCGACGAGTTGGCCGTAGGCGAAGGTGTTGAAGAACGGCGGCACGAGGGCGTGGACCTTGTGGCTGGCCTCGTCGTAGTCGACCAGGCGGGTCAGCCGTGCGCGTGCCGCCTCGACCGTGTTGCCCGAGGCGGCGTCGAAGGTCAGCGTGGAGCCCCCGAGGCTGTCCGGCACGGTCAACCCGCGCGCGGACAGCAGGGTGACGGTGAGGTCCTGCGCCTGGATCAGTCCGGCCTGGCGGGTCGAGGTCGACTGCAACTCGCCGGGGCCGTAGTGGGGGCCGCGGGCGACAGCCAGGCGAAGTCTCTCCTGCACGCCGGCGTCCGCCAGACTGCCGACGATGATGTCCGCGCCATTGGGGGCAGCGGTCGCGACCAGGCCGATGCGCTCGTCGATCGCCGACACCTGAGCGGCCCTCGACTGATCAGGTGCCTGCTCCCCGGCGGCCACGTCGTCGCGCAGTGCTCCGACGTCGACGATGCTGATCGGGCAGGCGTTGAGATCGCGCACCAGGTTCACGGGGACGAAGGGCACCCAGTTGTCGACGGTCCCGTCCGGCTCGGCGGCGGCCACGCCCGCGCCCGGGCCGACGGCCACGATGCACTGCTTGCCAGCGGCCGCCGCCGCCCCCACGGCGCCCAGTGACGAGTCGAAGTTCGTCGCCTTGGCGGCGGCCGACCAGTCCGCCCAGCCGGGCACGGGCACGGACCCGTCCACGCCGGGAGCGGCCGCGTCGGCGGGTGGCTCGGGCAGGGTCGCGCAGGGTTTCTGGGGCGCCGGCGCCTCGCGGACCGCGGCCGCGCGCCCGCCCGCCGAGAGGCCCAGCCAACCGTCGATCGGGCAGGTGTTGGTGTAGACGGACCGGATCGACATCGCGCCACCGGAGCCGTCCCGAAGCAGGGCCCACAGGTTCGGGGTCGCCCGCTCGGAGACATCGGTCCAGGACAGCCCTCCTGTGCCGACGAGCACGGTGGCACCGGCCGGCGCCGATGCCCGCGGGGCCGATGCCTGCGGGACTGATCCCCGAGGGGTCGACGCGGTCGCGGCGGCACTGGCTGACATCATCGCGACGAGGGCCACGAGGGTGAGCCCGATCAGGGCGAGGACACGGCGCGGCACCCCCCAAGGCTACGGAACACCGCGGCATACCTTGACAATGAACGGGTGGCGGGGCGTGAGGATGGTGTGAAGGTGTGGGCCCGGTGGGCTCTCGCCGTCCTGATCGTCGCGCTCGCGGCGATGCCGGTCGTCCTGCGCTACCTCGTCTTCTGGCCGCTCGACCAGTGGCAGGTCGATGTCGAGGTCTACCGGCAGGCGGGGGAGTCGATCCTCACGGGGCGTCCGATCTATCTGGCGATGACCGAGGCGCCGCAACTGTTGCCCTTCACCTACCCACCCTTCGCGGCGATCCTCTCGCTGCCGCTCGCGCTCGTGCCCTTCGGGATGGCCGGGTGGGCGTGGACGCTCGCCCAGGTCCTCGCGACCACCGCGATCACCTGGTATGCCGCGCGCCCCCTTCTCATCCGCTTCGGCCCCTGGCTCCCGGTCGCCCTCGCCGTCCTTGCCGCGCCCATGCTGTGGCTGCACCCGGTGAGCGACGGCATCCGCTTCGGGCAGGTCAACGCCTTCCTCGTGCTCGCCTGCTTGATGGACCTGGTGCGTCCGCGGCCCAGGCTGCTGGCTCGCGTGCCGGCGGGGGTGCTCGTCGGGCTGGCGATGGCGATCAAGTTGACGCCGGGTGTCTTCGTCATCCACTTCCTTGTCTGTCGGCGCTTCAAGGAGGCGGCGACCGCCGTCGCGACCGCGGTGGTCGTCACGCTGGCGACCTGGCTGGTGCTGCCCCAGGCGTCCTTCGCCTTCTGGGGTGGGGCGCTGCAGGATCCGGCGCGCCTTGGGCCCAACGCGGGCACCGCGAACCAGGCGATCCGCGGCGTCCTGCTGCGCATCGGCCCGGAGGGTCTCGTCGGCACGGCGCTCTGGCTCGTCCTGGCCGGGACGGTCGCGGTGCTGGGCTTCGGGCTGGCCCGCCGGTTCCACGTCGCCGGAGCGTCGGTGGCCGAGGTGGCGACCGTCGGGATCGTCGCCTGCCTGATCTCGCCGGTCTCGTGGGTGCACCACTACCACTGGGTGGTCGTCGTCATCCTCGCGCTGCTCGGTGCCGATCCGCTGCGCGAGCGCTGGCGGTTGTATGCCGCGAGCGCCGTCACCGTGTGGTTCCTCTGCCGGTTGCCGTGGTGGGGCATCTCTTGGTTGAACCATCGGGACTGGCCCGGGCTGCCGGGTCGGCTCTTGCAGAACGCCGGCATGGCCGGTGGGGTCCTCGCGCTGGTGCTGCTCTGGCAGTTGTGGCGGCGGTATGTCGCGCCGGATCGCTCAGCCGCCGAAGACTCCGGTGAGCTCGAGGATGCCCACGAGGGCCAGGACGAGGCAGACCGCACCGCCGATGCGCCGGATCGTCGACAGCTTCATCCTGGTCAGCAGGGTGCGGCCGAGGGCGGCCCCCAGCGCTGACACGGCGAGCAGGGCCGCCCACGCACCGAGGAAGACCGACACCGGCTCGCCGTACTTGAGGACCATAGACGCGGTGAGGAGTTGGGAGAGGTCGCCCCACTCGGCCAGGAAGATGATGCCGAAGCACATCGACACGATCTGCCAGCCGCGGACCTGACGGTTCGACTTCTCCGCGAACTCCTCCTCGGTCTCGGCCTCCTCGGCGTCTGCCGCGGCGGCTCCCTTGAGGAGGATGACGCCGCCGATGAGGAACATGGCGATCGCCACGAGCTGCACGGGGGTCGTGGGCAGCTTGGCGAGCAGGCCGCCGGCGACGACTGCGACCAGGGTCTGGACGAGGAAGGCCAGACCGACACCGATCCAGACGAGCAACGGTCGGAAGCGGGTCGACATCACGAGGGTCGCGATGAACGTCTTGTCCGGGAGTTCCACGAGGAAGATGGCGCCGAAGACGAGCGCCATCGTGGTCAGGTCGAGCACCCGGACACTCTAGTTCGCGCGCCTACCCCCACCCTCCACGCGCCCGCCGCGCCCGTGTCAACCCAACTTCTGCGTTGCGCGGACGTGCGGTGATGGGCGCGAGACGGCAGGGCGGGGCGGGGAAGCCGGGCATACCCTGTGGTCGTGTTCGGGATGACGGGGATCGAGGCGGGTTTGCTCGTGCTCTTCGTCCTGCCGCTCCTCCTGCTCGTCATCGTCCTGGTGCAGCAGCGCTCGCTGCGGGCCAGGCTGCATCGCCTGGAGACGGCGCGGCCGATCGGGTCCGGTGACCACGCTGCGCTCCGCGCTGACATCGGGCAGGCCCTGAGGCATGTTGCCGTCGTGCGCTATGACGCCTTCGGCGACATGGGCGGCCGGCTGTCCTTCAGCGCCGCGATCATCGACGACGAGGGGGACGGTCTCGTGCTGTCCTCGATCCACGCCCGCGGGGAGTCGCGCACGTACGCCAAGGGGGTCGTGGCCGGTGCCGCCGACACCACCCTCACCCCAGAGGAGCAGCAGGCGCTCGCCGCCGCCCGCACCGGGAAGAGGAACGCATGACCGACGCTTCGCAGCCCACCCGTTACGGCTACTTCGGCCCGGCCGGCACCTTCACCCAGATGGCCCTCAAGGCGTGGGCGCCGGAAGCCGACGCCACGGCATACGACTCGGTGGACGCGACGCTCGCCGCCGTGCGTGAGGGGCGCATCGACGCCGGGATGGTGCCGATCGAGAACTCGGTCGAGGGCGGCGTGAGCGCAACCCTCGACAACCTCGCGACCGGCGACCCGCTCGTCGTCGTGGGGGAGGTGCTCGTGCCGATCACCTTCGTGCTCGCCGCCCGCGAGGGGGTGACGCTCGCGGACGTCACGGCGGTGGGCACCCACAGTCACGCGTGGGCGCAGGTGCGCGGCTGGGTCGGTGCGAACCTGCCCGGTGCCACCTATGTGCCGACCCTGTCGACGGCGTCGTCGGCGATGGGGCTGGCCGCCGGCGAGCAGAACTATCAGGCTGCCGTGTGCGCGCCGATCGCCGCGGACCTCGCCGGCCTCACCGTCCTCGCCGAGGACATCGGCGACGTGCGCACGGCCGTGACCCGCTTCGTGCTCGTCTCCCGGCCCGGGGAACTGCCGGCCCCGACGGGGGCCGACAAGACGACGGTCGTGCTCTACCAGCGTGACGACCACAGTGGTGGGTTGCTCGAGCTGCTCGAGCAGTTCGCCACGCGAGGGATCAACATGACCCGGCTGGAGTCGCGTCCGACGAAGCACTCGATGGGGTCCTACTGCTTCTCCATCGACCTCGAGGGGCATGTCCTCGACGCCCGCATCGGCGAGGCCCTCATGGGGCTGAAGCGGGTGTGCGCCGACGTCGTCTTCCTCGGGTCCTACCCGCGCGCTGACCGCCGCGCCGCCGAGATTGCCCCGCGCAACAGCGACGCCGACTTCGCCGCCGCGCGTGAGTGGCTCGCGGCGATCCGCCAGACGATCTGAGACCACTGCCACCGCGTCTTGCGTGGCCACTACGACAGAAGACGCGGACGCAAGCACTCGTGCCCGGGGGTGGCGCGCGGCATGCCAATCGGCCAGAGTTGCGCCATGAGCGCACCCATCACGGTCATCCTCTTCGGCGCCACGGGTGATCTCGCCAAGCGCAAGCTGATCCCCGGGCTGATGCACCTCTTCCAGTCGCGCCTGCTCGACGACCTGCGGGTCGTGGGGACCTCGCTCGACGACCTCAGCCCGGACGAGTTCCGCGCGCTCGCCGATGCGGCGATCCGAGAGCATTCGACGCGCGAGATCACCGACGAGGACTATCGCGAGTTCCTCCAGCGGCTCGACTTCGTGCCCCTGTCGGCCGGCCCGCAGGCCCTGCACGACGCGGTCATCGGGTGCGAGGAGCTCCTCCCCGGCGACAACGGGGTGCGCCTGCACTACCTCTCGGTTCCGCCCAAGGCCGCGCTCTCCGCGGTGAAGACGATCGCCGACGCCGACCTCGTCGACCGCTCGCGGATCATCATGGAGAAGCCCTTCGGCACCGACTATGTGACCTCGGTGGCGCTCAATGCGAGGCTGCACGAGGTCTTCGATGAGGACCAGATCTTCCGGATCGACCACTTCCTGGGCAAGGAGGCCGCCCAGAACATCCTCGCCTTCCGCTTCGCCAACGGCCTCTTCGAGCCGATCTGGCACCGAAACAACATCTCCCACGTCGAGATCGACGTCCCCGAGACGCTCGGGCTGACCCAGCGCGCCGACTTCTACGAGGGCACCGGCGCCTATCGCGACATGGTCGTGACCCACCTCTTCCAGATCCTCGCCTTCACCGCCATGGAGCCACCGACCGCCCTGGAGCCGCGCGCCATCTCGCGCGAGAAGAACAAGGTCTTCCGCTCGATGCAGCCGATCCAGCCGACCGACGTCGTGCGCGGGCAGTACACCGGCTACCTCGATGAGCCGGGAGTGCGCCCGGACTCGCAGACCGAGACCTTCATCGCGCTCAAGTGCTTCATCGACAACTGGCGCTGGGCCGGTGTGCCCTTCTACCTGCGCACCGGCAAGCGGATGGCCGAGGGTGCGCGGATCATCTCCATCGCCTTCAAGGAGCCGCCGCAGTCGATGTTCCCGCCCGGCTCGGGCGTCGGCGACCATGGGCCGGATCACCTCACTTTCGACCTCTCCGACCAGCCGAAGATGTCGCTCTCCTTCTATGGCAAGCACCCCGGCCCGGGCATGAAGCTCGACAAGTTGTCCATGCAGTTCTCGATGCAGGAGACCAGTTGGGCCGGAGCGGTGCTCGAGGCCTACGAGCGGCTCATCTATGACGCAGCCAAGGGGGACCGCACTCTCTTCACCTCCGCCGAGGGCATCGAGCGCCTTTGGGAGATCAGCCAACCACTCATCGACAACCCTCCGGTGGTGCGTCCCTACGCGCCCGGGACCTGGGGGCCCAACCAGATCCACCAGCTCATCGCCCCCGCCTCGTGGCGGTTGCCGTTCGAGCGACCGTGGCGGGAGAAGAAGCCCTGATCGGTCGCGAGGTCACTGCCCGTGCGTGACCTCCAGCTGCTGCTCCAGCACCTCTTCCACCCGGCGTGGCAGCGGTGGGTGCGCTTCGACATCTCCGGCCTCGAGCACCTCCCGGCGCACGGGCCGGGGGTCGTCGCCTTCAACCACCGCAGCTATGCCGACTTCTTCGTCCTGGCCCAGCTCGTGCGCCGGGGCGGCCGACCGCTGCGGATGCTCGCCAAGAAGGAGCTCTTCGACGTCCCCCTCGTCGGCGCGATCTGCAACGGCATGGGTGGGATCCCGGTCGATCGCGCCGCTCCCGGGGACGCCCCGTATGCCGCAGCCGTCGCCGCCCTGCAGCGGGGCGACCTCGTGGGGTTGATGCCCCAGGGGACGATCCCGCGGGGTGCCGCCTTCTTCGACCCGGTCCTCGTCGGCAAGCCGGGTGTCGTCCGGATGGCGCAGGCGACCGGCGCGCCGGTCATCCCCGTCGGGATCTGGGGCACCGAGGTGCTGTGGCCGCGGTCGGCGAAGGCGCCCCGGGTGTCGAGGTGGCGCGCGCCGGTGCCTGTGCGCGTGCGGATCGGGCCACCGGTCGAGCTCGTGGGCGAGTCGGTCGAGGCCGACACCGCCCGCGTCATGGCGGCCATCGTCGACCTGCTGCCGCCCGAGGCGCGGGTGGCCCACACCCCCACCGAGGCCGAGTTGCGGTCCGCGGACCCGAACGGCGACTTGCCAGCGACTTAGGTAAGGCTTACCTTAGGCGTCACCGCCGGCTGATCGAGCCGCACCGCGGCACACCCGACTCACGCCGTTCCCTCACGCCAGGAGATTGCCATGCGCGCCCGCGCCACCCTCGCCCTGCTCGCACCCGTCCTCGCGTTCGCGCTCGGCGCCTGCGCCCCGGCCACGTCACCATCCGGGAGCGCCATCGCGGTCGAGGCCACGGATGACTCGTGCACCCTGTCGGCCAGTGAGACGACGACGGGGGACCGCGAGTTCACGATCACGAACAACGGCTCCAAAATCACCGAGTTCTACGTCGTGACCGAGGAGGGGATGGTGCTCTCCGAGGTGGAAAACCTCAAGCCCGGCGCGACGCGCTCGGTCCACGTGACGATCAAGAAGCCGGGCCATTACGCAGGCACCTGCAAACCGGGCATGGTCGGCGACGGCATCTCCACCACGCTGATGGTGGCCGGGGAGTCGATCACGACGGCGACCGACCCGAAACTCGAGGAGGCGGCCAGGACCTACCAGGTGTGGGTGGCCGCGCAGGCCGATGAGTTGCTCACCAGGACAACCGAATTCGTGACCGCAGTGAAGTCGGGCGACGTCGAGACAGCCAAGAGCAGGTATGCCGTGGCGCGGGCCCCGTGGGAACGCATCGAGCCCGTCGCCGAGTCCTTCGGTGACCTCGACCCGGCCATCGACGGCCGCGAGGACGTGGTGGCGGAGGGGTTGGAGTTCACCGGTTTCCACCGGCTCGAGAAGGACCTCTGGGTCGACGGACTCCAGGCCGACAGCAGCGCCATCGCCGACAAGCTGCTCGCCGACGTCACGACGATCGTGGCCCGGGCCAAGGACGCCGACCTCGATGGGCTCAAGATCGCCAATGGCGCCAAGGAACTCCTCGACGAGATGGCCACCGGCAAGATCACGGGCGAGGAGGACCGCTACAGCCACACCGACCTCGCCGACTTCGCCGCGAACTGGGAGGGGTCCAAGAAGGGGGTCGACGTGCTGCGCCCGGTGCTCGACTCGAAGAAGGCGGACTTCCTCGCCGACTACGACCGGGCCGCCGCGACCCTGGACGGGCTCATCGCCGAGCAGAAGCAGGGCGACGGCTACGCCCGCTACGACACCGTGAGCACCGCCGACATCCAGGCCCTCTCCGACGCGCTGACCGCGGTCAGCGAGCAGGTCGGCAGGATCGGCGCCGCGCTGGCCCAGCAGTGAGCGAGAACGCCTCGCGGCGTGCCCTGATCGGCACCGGGGTCGGCGCGGGTCTCGCCGTCGCCACCGCCGGGATGACGTATGCCGCGGGGCTGGCCTCCGCCGTCCCTCCCGTCAGTGGTCCGGGCGCCGCGGGCGGCACTGCCCCGGACCTCTCGGCGGCAGTGCCGTTTCGCGGGGTGCGTCAGGCCGGGATCATCACCCCGGCCCAGGACCGGATGCACTTCGTCGCGCTCGACGTGACGCCGGGGACGACGCGCGAGGACCTTGTCGCCCTGCTGCGGGCGTGGACCCGGGCGACCGAGCGGATGACCCTGGGGGCGGAGGCGGAGCCGGGGGGTGTCGCCGGCGGCAACCCGCTCGCGGCGCCGGAGGACACCGGCGAGGCCATGGGCCTGCCGGCTTCGGGCCTCACCGTGACCATGGGCTTCGGGCCCTCGCTCTTCGACGACCGCTTCGGGCTGGCCGACCGGCGGCCCGAGGGCCTGACGGATCTCCCGCCCTTCCGGCTCGACGACCTCGACCCGGCCCGTTCGGGTGGCGACCTCTGCCTGCAGGCCTGTGCCCATGACCCCCAGGTCGCGGTGCATGCCATTCGCAACCTGATCCGGATCGGCGTCGGCAAGGTCTCGGTGCGCTGGTCCCAGCTGGGCTTCGGGCGCACCTCCTCGACGTCGACGACCCAGGCAACGCCACGCAACCTCTTCGGTTTCAAGGACGGCACCAACAACCTCAAGGCCGAGGAGCCCGAGCTCCTCGACCAGCACGTCTGGGTCCAACCCGAAGACCTCGCGGCCGTGCCCGGGTCGGCGTGGCTGGCCGGCGGGTCCTACCTGGTCGCCCGCCGGATCCGGATGCACATCGAGGTCTGGGACAGCACGAGCCTGCAGGAGCAGGAACGAACCTTCGGGCGCCGCAAGGGCAGGGGCGAGCCGATGGGTGGCAGGGAGGAGTTCGACGCCCCTGACTTCAACCGGCTCGGGGCGGACGGCGGGCCGGCAATCCCGCGCACCAGCCACGTCTTCCTTGCCCACGAGACACAACTGGGCGGCATACGAATCCTGCGTCGTGGCTACAACTTCACCGACGGCAGCGACGGGCTGGGGCGGCTGGATGCCGGGCTCTTCTTCATCGCCTTCATGCGCGATGCGCACCAGCAGTTCGTGCCGATGCAGCGAGCGCTCGCGGCCAAGGACCGCCTCAACGAATACATCGTCCACAACGGCTCGGCCCTCTTCGCCTGCCCGCCCGGCGTCGCCGACGACGACCACGACGACTTCTGGGGCCGATCCCTCCTCACCTGACCTCGAGAATGCCGTGGGCTCCCTTCTCCGCGTCGGCCATCGCATGCGTGACGAAGGGGTAGTTCCCCGGCTCGGTGAGGGTCAGCTCGATGAAACCACCCTGGGCGGCGCCGAGGGAGAGCACTTGGGCGCCGCCGCCGGTCGACCCGAAGGCATCGGTGCCCGCGCGCAGGAGATAGCCACCCTCGGACCACACCGTGTCGAACTGCCCACCCACGACGTGGAAGTCGCTGCCGCGGTTGGGACCGGCGGCAAGCACCCAGATCCGCACCCGCTCGCCGACCCGAGCGGTCAGCGGTCGGGCGTCGTACTGATTGGCGATCCCGTTGAAGGTCACCGCATCCGGGGTATTGGCCGCCGCCTTGTCGGCGTCGACCTCGGATGCCTCGGCGCGAGCGCTGGCGCCGGGCGCGGCATACACCTCTGACTGCTCGAGGACATAGCTGCGCGCCACGGGGGCCAGGCCGTCGGGCTCGATGACGACGGCACCGTGCATGCCGGCGGCGATGTGCGCGGACATCGGCATGGTGGAGCAGTGGTACATCCAGATCCCCGCGCGGGAGGCCGTGAAGCGATAGGTCAGCGTGCCTCCCGGGGGGACGGTGCGCATGACCTCGTCCGGTGCGCGCTCGCCGGCGTGGAAGTCGATCGAATGCCCCATCGAGCCGTGGTTGACCAAGGTCACTTCGAAGGTGTCGCCCACGCGGCCGTGGAGGGTGGGGGCGGGCACCTGCCCGTTGTAGGTCCAGCGCTTCTGCCAGACGCCGGGTGAGACCTCGAGGACGACTTCCTCGACGGTGAGCGTCAGCGTGTGCACGGTGCCGGCGGGCGTGGTGAGCGGGGGCAGGGTCGCGTCGACCGCTCGGAAGTCCGCGCTCGCCCTCTGCCCCAGCCTCATCCCGGCGTCGTTTCCAGTGGCCGCGTTTTTACCGGGGGTCTTGGCGCTGGTCCCGGTGTTGGTCCCGGAGGCCGCGGTCGTTCCCGGCGCCTCACCGCCCTCGGCGACGATCTCGAGCACCATGCCCATCTGGCGGTGGCCCACGATCGTGCACCAGCCCTCACCGGAGGTCGTCACGACGCCGACGTCGATCGTCGCGCTCTTGCCCGGCATGATCCGCTGGGTCTTCAGGGCACCGGAGAAGGCGAGGTCGTGCGGGCTCTTGGTGTCGACGTTGACCAACTCGATGACCAGTCGGTTGCCGGCGGGCACGCTGACGGTCGATGGGGAGAAGGACATGTCACGGGCCTCGACGCGAACCGTCGTCGTGGCTCCCGTCGGCGCGATCGCACCGGAGCCCCCGAAGGGGGCCTTCGGGTCGGCTGGGGCCGACGTGCCGGTGCCGCCAGCCGTGACCAAGCCCGCGGCGCTCGGGTCCACCGCCACGCCGATGCTGACGGCGAGCAGGAGCGTCGCGATGCCCGCGACCAGCCGACCGGGCGCGAAGATCCCCGCCTCCGGACCGATTCGCGGCGGCTTGGTGGCGGCCGCGGTGGCCGCCTCGACCGACGCTTCGAGTTCACGTCGGGCACGCACCGCCGCACGGATCGCCCGGAACATCAGCGGGATGAACATCGCCAAGGCCGCGAGCACCAGCGAGGAGACGATGACGCGCACGACGCCCGGCACCGGCGCCAGGCAGATGAGGAGGCCGCCGTTGACGACAACCAGTCGCCAGAGCCCCCCTCGGTCGAACCATGCGGTGGCCGCCCGCACGACAGACGGGCCACCTCCGAGCACGGCCGGCACGAGATGCGAGAGCGCCCCGGTCAGGAGTTGCGCGGCAAAGCCGATCACCGCGATCGTCGTCACCCGCCCGTAGGACTCTCCGACCTCGGTCCAGGACCCCGCCGCGAGGACGGTGCCGACCACCGCCGCCAGGGCCGCCAAGCCCCACACCAGCGCCGCCGTCACCGACCAGGTGGAGGTATGCCGTGGTGGCGCCTGCCGTGCCGGGCGCCAGAGGGCGCGGCCCCACCAACCCAGCCCCGCGGCATACGACAGGACGCCGGCGGCGGCGACCGGACGAATGCCGAGCGATGCCCCCGCGACGACGATCGTGATCCCCGCGAGCAGCACCGGCAGGGCCTGACGCGCGAGGGCTTCGGCCCGCACGTCCATGCGTGTGCGGAGCATGGTCGGCCACAGGGTGATCAGGGTGCCGGTCACGGTCAGCCCGATCCAGCCCAGGAGCATGGTCATGGTGTGCGCCAACAGGATTCGTCCGTGGAGGTCGTCGTCCAGCCCGCGCGCGAGGAATGCCCCGAACCCCGCCCCGACGGGGAGCAGCGCGGCCGCAGCCAGGTAGTAGCGCACCGTGATGCGGAAGCGGCCCGGCAGGCTGTGGCGAAGCCGACGGTGAAGCATCACGCCGTGCCAGAGAACGGCACCGGAGACGAGGACAGCACCGACCAGGGTGACCGGCCAGGTGCTCGTCGGCACCCCGATCAGCACGAGGAGGACGCCGATGATGTTGAGCGACAACCGAATCGACTGCATCCTTCGGTCATCCAGAGTGCTCGGCGTCTTGAGGAGGGCCTGGGTGAAGTGGGTCGACCAGACGAGGGCTGAGTGGGTGAGGGCACCGAGCAGCACGAGGTGGACCATCAGCCACCGGGACCCCGGGACAAAGGGGTGGACGAGGGTCAGCAGGACGGCCAGCGCGAGCCAGACGACGGCCGGGCGGTCTCGAAGTGCCCACGTGCCGCGGGTGGCCGGACGGGTGTCGGGGCGGGGTGGGCGAGGAGGTGAATCGACGGTCATGTGTGGACCTTCTGCGGGACGGGTGCCGGTTCTCGGCGAGAAGTGTTGGGGCCCAGCAGGACCGAGATGATTGCCGTCACCGGCAGGAGCAGCAGGGCCGCGACGGTGCCGACCCCACCCGCCTGCCAGAGCCGAGCGATGCCGCTGACGTCACCGGCGACCCGCGCGGCGAGGGCGACGTGGAGAACGACGAGCGGCAGCCACAGGAAGGCGCGATAGGGCAAGGGGCGGCGGATGACCGCCGGAAGGATCACGGGCGCATGGGCGAGGACCATCGACATCGCGAAACCGAGGAAGACCCCGTGGACGACGATGTCATAGCTCGCCCGACCGGTGGGCGGCCCGATGGCGAGCCAGGTCAGGGCCGCCACCGCGAGCCAGCCCCAAGCCGCGAGCATCGCCGCCGCCGAGAAGCGGGGCAGCCCACGCGACCGAATCGTGTGTCGCGCCACGTCATGACGGGGCAGCCAGGCGCACAACGCCACGAGGGTCAGGGCCGCCAGCCGTGAGCCGATCGCCGGGGAGAGCAGAGCGGTGGCCGAGCCCGCGGCATACACCGCGGCGAGGACGAGCAGGCGATGATCGGCTCCCCGGCCCAGGGTGAGTCGGGCGAGCTCGACGCGCTCGGCGGCGATCGTCCAGACGACGAAGCCGACGAGCAGCGGCAGCAGCGCCGACACCTCCAACCGCGTCCAGAGAATCGCGGCCGCGAGCTCATGGCTGACGGCCAGCACCTCGACGGCGGTCGCGCCGTCACCCTGACGACCTCCGAGGAGGACGGCGATGGCGAGGAAGGCCACGAGGCCGTCGATGAGCAGCACCTGGCCGAGCAGTCGTGGCCCGGCGGCCAGCATGACCCCGCCGGCGCCGAGGAGGGCGGGCGCGGCATACGCCCATGGGGAGCGGAGGGCGACCGCGCGCTCCAGCGAGATCAGGGTCCCGAGGAAGCCGAGCACCATGAGGATGCCGTGCGCTGTCGGCAGGTGGGCGGCGTCGACCGGTGCCGGGACCTCGAGCAGGAGCAGGGCGGCGTCGAGCCCGGCGAGGAGCGAGACGCCCGCCGGGAGGAGCAGCCAGGTCCTGCGGTGCACGACTCAGGCGTCCGGCGTGAGGGCCGCGACGCGTTCCCACTCGGGGCCGGCGAAGGCGACTGCGGCGGCCGGGAAGAGGGAGTTGTCCTCGCGGTCGATGTGCCCGCGCAGGAGGTGCTCGAACTCCTCGTATGCCGCGTGCCGGTTCGCGTCGTCGGCCGCCGCCACGATGGTGGCCAGGTGGGCGTTGAGTTGCTCGTGTTCGGAGCAGAGCCGGGTGACGTAGTCGGTGAACTCCGGGTCTTCGGCCATCACCGTGAAGATGCCCGCCTCCTCGGCCGCCGAGTGCGGCGCGAAGAGACGGGCGACCTCAGCGGCGGCGGCGGCGATGGCGTCCTGCGAGCCCGCGTCACAGGCTGCCCGCAGCACACCTGACGCGTTGATGATCTCGGTGTGCTCACGCATGAAGCGGCCGACGACCTCGATGTTCTCGCAGCCGCAGTAGGAGCACATCGGTGATCAGGCGCGGGTCAGCCTGAGGCGCCAGGCCTCGGGACCCTCGTCGAGGTAGGTCACGCTGATCGTGCCCTGCTCGCGGTCGGCGATCTGGGCGAGCAGCGGCTTGGGGTCGTGCGGGGCGACGAGGACCATCGACTGGCCGGGCTTGATCGCACCCAGCGCGCCGAAGACGGTCGCGTGCCGGATCGCGTGGGGGATGGCACGGACGTCGAGCTCGGGGGCGCCGTCCTCGTGGGCGCAGCCGCAGCCGCACGAGGCGCTCGACTTCTCGGTCAGGGGAATCTGCTCCATGGTGGGCCTCTCGTGGGGCGGTGGACGTGTCGCGAGGTGTCGCGACGCCAGCATTTTATTACACTCGGTGGTGTGAGAAAGAACGTGGTCGACGAGCGACCCCTCGGCCCGGTCGCCACCCCGGCCGCGCCACCGACCCTGGTCGGGGTCCGGCGAGAGGTCCTGCTGACCCTGGTCCGCGCCCCGCAGGACTCCCACTCCACTGTCGACACCCTCGCCGAGCGCCTCGGGGTCCACCCGAACAGCGTGCGCGCCGCCCTCACGGCCTTGCAGGGGATCGGACTGGTCGAGGTCGCCACGGAGTCGCCATCGGGCCGGGGACGTCCCGCGCATCGGTATGCCGCGACCGTCGCCGCCCGCTCGATGCTCGCGGTCGAGGCCGCCCGGGCCGGCGTCGGGGGCGACTACCGGATGCTCGCCGAGGCCTTCGCGACCCATTTGGCCCGCCGCCGGGATGCCGCCGGGCAGGCCCGCGAGGTCGGCGCCCTGTGGGGGCTGGAGCTCATGAGGCGCCGTCCCCGCTCCCGGCGGCCGGCCTCGGCGGCGAGCGCGCGGCATACCGTCCTCGGGGTGCTCACCGACCTCGGCTTCGGCCCGGAGGTCGGGCCCGGCGACGAGGTGCGCCTGCGCACCTGCCCGATCCTCGATTCCGCGACGACCAATCCCGATGTCATTTGCTCGGTGCACCACGGGCTCGTCGAAGGTATCCGAGGAGCCCTTGGTCGGGATGAGGGAACGGTGGGTCTCGAGCCCTTTGCGCTGCCGGGTGCCTGCCGGCTGACGCTGCCGCGCTGAGGTCAGGCGGTCGGCGACGGCGTGGCCGGCACCGCGGTCGAGACCCGCACGATGAGGCTGCGGGGCTCGATCTCGATGAGCGCGGACGAGGTCTCGCCGATGACATCGCCGTCGATCTCGACCTTCTGGGGCTCCTCGACCCCCACCTCGAGCCGCCGTGCGGTCCACCGGTCGAGCTGGGCGTGGCTCTCCGGCTTGCGGGCCAGGATGTGGGTCGCGGCGCCGGCCATCCCGTAGATGCCCTTGGCCGTGATCGCGACGACGTTGAGCTCACCGTCGTCGATGACTGCGTCCGGCATGAGCTGGATGCCGCCGGTGAGGCGGCCACAGTTGCCGGCCAGCACCGTGCGCGCCTTGCAGGTGATCGGCTTTCCACCGTCGATGACCAAGGTCGTGGTGAAGCGCGGCCGGAAGATGTGCTTGGCCCCTTGGGCGAAGTAGGCCGCGACGCCCACGCGCGCCTTGAACTGCTCGCTCGTGGCCTCCATGACGTGCGCGTCGAAGCCGATGCCGGCCATGACGAGGAAGGCCCGTCGCTCGCCACCGTCGAGGCTGATCCAACCGACGTCGATGTGCTTGTTGCGGCCACCGGTGGCCACCGCCACGGCCGCTTCCAGGGAGTCCGCGGGCAGCAGGAGGTTGCGGGCCAGCAGGTTTCCGGTGCCGGCCGGGAGCAGCCCCATGGGGATCGTCGTGCCACTCAGGACCTCGGCCACGGCGCGCACCGTGCCGTCCCCGCCCATCGCGCAGACGAGGTCGACGCCCTCCTCGAGCGCAGCCCTCGTCTGGCCGAGTCCGGGATCCTCCGCCGTCGTCTCGAGCACGAGGGGCTCGGCCCAGTCCTGAGCGGCCATGAGGGCCGTCAAGGACGCCCGGAGGTCATCGACGGAATCGACCTTGGTGGGGTTGACGACGATCGCCGCCCGCTTCGGGGGCGCCGGTGGCTCGTCGTCGACCTGGCGGAAGGAGTCGCGCGGGGGGCGGGTCCGGGCGTGACGACCACTGGCCCCGCGGCGGTCGTTGCGGATCGCCATGACGATGAGCACGAGCAGGGCGACGGCAACGATGCCGACGCCGATGGCGAGGTATCGCAGCCACTCCGGTCCCACGATGGGAACGCTATCGCACCCCTCCTGAGGGGAACCTATCCTCGGACGATGAGCGACGCGAACGACCAGATCCCGTCCGGCGAGATCGTCCCCGACGACAAGGACTGGACCTGGACCCTGACCCGGCCGTGCCCGGAGTGCGGCTTCGAGGCGTCGGCCGTCGGGCCCGAGCTGGTCCCCGGCTCGATCGCCGTCCTCACTCGCCCGTGGGCGAAGGTCCTGGCCCGCGCGGACGTCCGCGACCGTCCGGCACCGGGCGTCTGGTCCGCGTTGGAATATGCCTGCCATGTGCGCGACGTCTGCGCTCTCTTTGCCGAGCGGACCCGGCTGATGCTCACCGAGCAGTCGCCGCGCTTCGCGAACTGGGACCAGGACGCGACGGCGATCGAGAAGTCCTATCGGCGTGCGGATCCCGACGTGGTGGCCGGTGAGCTCGCCGCTGCGGCGCAGGCCTACGTCGAGTCGTATGCCGGTGTGTCGGGTGAGCAGTGGGATCGCCCCGGCGTGCGCAGCAACGGCTCGGAGTTCACCGTCCTGACCCTTGGGCAGTACGGCCTGCACGACCTGGCTCATCACCTCTGGGATGTGCGCGCGGCACACTAGCCCCCGTGCCGTCCACGCCCCACCTGCTCGCCTTCGTCGTGGCGGCCGTCGTCATCGTCCTCATCCCCGGCCCGAGCCTGCTGTTCACCATCGGCCGAGCACTGTCGGCCGGTCGTACGGAGGCGCTGCTCACGGTCCTGGGCAATGTGCTCGGCATTAGCACCCAGATCGCCGGCCTCGCGCTGGGACTGAGCCCGCTGCTGGCGGCCAGCCCCACGGCATACCTGGTGTTGAAGGTGGTCGGGGGCGGCTATCTCATCTGGTTGGGGATCCGCACCATCGTCACCAGACGGAAGGCGACCGCGGCCCTCACCGGGGCGCTCCCCTCGACGCGACCCAGCCTGCATGCGGTGCGGGACGGCTATCTTGTCGGGCTGACCAACCCGAAGACGATCGTCTTCTTCGCGGCGCTGCTGCCCCAGTTCGTCGACCCGGATCGGGGCAGGGTCTGGCTGCAGATGCTCGTCCTGGGCGTGATCTTCGCCGTCGTCGCCGTGCTCAGCGATGGCACCTTCGCGATCATCGCCGGGAAGGCGAGGCAGTGGTTTGCGACGTCGCCGCAGCGGCTCGAGACGATGTCGGCGGTGGGCGGGGCGATGATGATCGTCCTGGCCGTCACGCTGGTCCTGACCTAGGGGCCGTCCCCCCAACCCCCGGCCCCTGCAGGAACTGCACTATTGGTGAGTTTCGGCACCGGCCCCTGCAGGAACTGCACTATTGGTGAGTTTCGGCACCGGCCCCCGCAGAAACTGCACTATTGGTGAGTTTCGGCACCGATCGCGGTTTCCCCGCCGTGGGCGCCCATCGCCCGGGAGCGCACGGCCACCACCGCCGCGCCCACCAGGAGTGTCGCGATGAGACCAAAGCCCAGCCGTGGGTCGAGCGGGATGGCGATCCCGAGGCCGCCGCCCAGGACCCAGGCCGCCTGCAGCATGGTCTCCACCCAGGCGAAGACGCGAGCGCGCGCGTGGTCGGGGATGTCGCGCTGGATGAGCGCGTCGAGTGAGAGCTTGGCGAGTTGGCTGTTGAGCCCGGCCACGAGTCCGAGGGCCACCAGCGTCCCCAAGGAGTAGAACGCGGCCGCCGCGATGGAGGTGAGGGTGGCCAGGGCAGCCATGACCGTGGCGATCGCCTCCGGTGGCGCCAACCGTCGGCGGTTGCCGATGAGGGTGCCGAGCGCGTTCCCCACGCTCGCTGCCGCGACGACGGCACCGAGGACGACGGGCCCCGACCATCCCTCGATCGGTCGCTCGCGCATGAGGAAGGCGAGGAAGAGGGTGAGGAATCCGGTGAGGGCGCGGGCCCCGGTGGTCAGCCACAGGGTGTAGCGGACCAGCGGCGGCAGGACCCGGATCCGGTTTCGCACCTTCGCGGGAGTCGCCGCTGCCGCCGGATCGGGCACCCGGTCGTCGACCTCGGCCTCGCCACGGCTGGAATCCACGACCGCCGGCAGTCGGATGGCCAACACCGTCGCGACGACGTAGATGACGAAGGCCAGGCGCAGCGACCACTCGGGGCCGATCCACGAGAGCGCCCCGGCCAGGGCCCCACCGAGCGTCATGCCGATCATCCCGACGATGTTGATCCGCGAATTCGCCCGGACCAGCGACATCGAGGGCGGCAGGAGGCGAGGGACCGCGGCGGCTCGCGCCACGGCATACGACCGGGAGGCGACGAGCGCCCCGAGAGCGGCCGGGAAGAGCCAGGCACTGTCGTCGACGAGCGCTCCGGCGAGCACCCACGCGAGGAAGGCGCGCACCGCCACCGTCGTCCCGATGGCCCAGCGACGCCCGTGGCGGAAGCGGTCGAGGATCGGCCCGATGAGCGGCGCAAGGACGACGAAGGGGGCCATCGTCAGCAGCAGGAAGAGGGCGACCTGCCCGCGAGCCTCGTCGACCGGCATCGCGAAGACGGTGCCGGCGAGCGAGACCGTGAGCGCGGCATCGCCGGCGATCGTGACGCCGTGCAGCTCGACGAAACGGGCCAACCCGGAGGAGTCGGCGCCGTCGGCCCGGGCGAAGCGTTGGAAGCGAGCGCTGGTCGCCCGACTCCCCTTGGCCACTCCATGAGCGGCGGCCCGGCCGCCGCGCCCGATGCCCCTCCCGAGGTCCCGGGCGCGTGACCGGGCCGTCCCTCGCCACCTGGAGTCGCTCACCACGCCATCCTGCCGAGTGATTCGAGCCGGAGGCGGGCGGCGATGTCCGCGACCTCGTCGATGGCACCCGACGCGATGTCATGGATGACGTCGTACGCCTCGTCGTTGGTGAAGGCCAGCCGATGGCCGTTGACCCCGACGAAGGCCGTGAGCGCGGCCAGCGACAGTCGCTTGTTGCCGTCCACCAAGGCACGGTTCCTGGCGAGCGAATGGGTCTGGGCGGCGGTCTTGAGCACCAAGGTCGGATAGGCATCCTGTCCGAAGACGCTGCTGCGCGGCCGGGCGAGCGCAGACTCCAACAACCCCACGTCGCGCACATCCACCGGGCCCAGCGTCCGCCGGGCGATGTGCATGAGCAGATCGAGGTCGAGGAATCTGGTCTTCATCATCGCCCGAGGCGCTCGAGCGCGTCGGCGAAGCGGACCAGTTCGACATCGAGGATGGCGTCGACCTCGGCGCGCAGGCTGGAGCGCTCGGCCCGCTCCAGCACGGCGCGACGGACCACCTCCTGCTTCGAGATGCCCTCGTGGGTGGACAGCGCCTCGAGAGCGGTGTCCAGCTCCTCGTCGGTGCGCAAGGTCATCGCCACAACCGTCATTCTAGTCTCTGGTGGTATCGAAGTGATACCACCAGCCCAGGAGCCGCGTCCGACAGCGGTGAATGGCGTTCCACAGCGCCGATAAACTCGCGCCGTGATCGACATCCGCCTCCTGCGTGACCAACCCGACCTCGTCCGCGCCAGCCAGCGCTCCCGGGGCGAGGACGAGGGCCTGGTCGACGCGATCCTCGCGGCCGACGAGGCCCGGCGGGCCAGTCTCACCGACTTCGAGGCGGCCCGCGCGGAGCAGAAGGCGATCGGGAAGGACGTCGCCCGGGCCCAGGGCGACGAGAAGCAGGCCATCCTCGCGCGGGTCAAGGACCTCTCGGCCCGCGTCAAGGAACTCGATGCTGCCGCCGGCTCCGCGCAGGTGGACCTCGACACCCTGATGACCAAGCTCGGCAATGTCGCCGACGGCGCGCCTGCGGGAGGCGAGGACGACTTCGTGGTGCTCGAGGAGTTCGGCACCCCCCGTGACTTCGCGGCCGAGGCCTTCGAGCCCAAGGACCACCTCGACCTGGCGACCGCCCTCGACGCGATCGACATGGACCGCGGCGCCAAGGTCGCCGGTTCGCGCTTCTACTTCCTCAAGGGCGTCGGCGCCCGCCTCGAGATGGCGATGCTGCACCTGGCGATGCAGCGCGCGATCGCCGCCGGTTTCACCCCGATGATCACGCCCACCCTCGTCAACCGCACGACGATGGCCGGCGCCGGTTTCATCGACCACCACCTCGACGAGGTCTACCACCTTCCCGCCGACGACCTCTTCCTCACCGGCACCTCCGAGGTCGCGCTCGCCGGCTATCACGCGGGCGAGATCCTCGACCTCTCGCAGGGCCCCATCCGGTATGCCGGTCAGTCGAGTTGCTACCGCCGCGAGGCCGGGTCCTACGGCAAGGACACCAAGGGCATCATCCGGGTCCACCAGTTCAACAAGATCGAGATGTTCGTCTACTGCCGCCCCGAGGACGCCGTGGCCGAGCACCAGCGCCTGCTCACCATGGAGCGGGAGATGATCGACCTGATGGAGTTGCCCTATCGCGTCATCGACGTCGCCGCCGGCGACCTCGGCGGCCCGGCGGCCCGCAAGTTCGATTGCGAGGCGTGGGTGCCGACCCAGGGCAAGTACCGCGAGATCACCTCGACCTCCAACTGCACGACCTTCCAGGCGCGCCGCCTCGGCACCCGCTTCAAGGGCGAGGCCGGCAATGAAGTTGCCGCGACCCTCAACGGCACCCTGGCCACCACCCGGTGGCTCGTCGCGATCCTCGAGAACCACCAGCAGGCCGACGGCTCGGTCGTCGTCCCCGAAGCGTTGCGCCCACTCGTCGGCCTCGACGTCCTCCGCCCGAAGGAGTAGTTCGCGAGGGGGAGCCCACCCCCCGCAGTGGTCCCTAGGCTGAGCCGTATGCCGTCCGCCCGCCTCTCGCTGCCCACTCGCGTGGGCGCGTCGCTGGGTGAGTTCTTCGCGATCGGCGACGACTGGGAGCGACCATCCCCCGCGCTCGCGCGCAGCGACTTCGTGCTCTTCGCCGCCGTCGAACTGCTGGGGCTGTTCACTCTCGAGTTGGTCCGCAGCGTCGATTCACTGACCCAGACCACGGCCCCGAAATGGGTCCAGTGGCTGACCGTCTCGCTGGGCGCCGTGCTCCTCCTTGGGCGTCGTCGGTGGCCCCTGGCCGTCGCCACGCTCGGGGCGGCCCACATGTTCGTGGTCGGCGTGACGATGCCCGAGGTGATGGGCCAGTTCACCCTCCAGATCGTCTACTTCATCACGACCTTCTCGGCCGTCGCGTGGGCTCGTGACCGCCGGCTCATGCGGCTGGTCGTCGGCGCGATCGTGCTCTTCATGTTCTTGTGGATCGCGTGGCAGTTCGTGCTCGGGTCGAGCGTCCAGGAGATCGTGGACCACACCAAGGGCAAGGCGCGCACCGGGATCTTCCCGCCGGTGCCGGCCGCCGTTGCGCTCACCCTCATCGTCAACCTGCTCTTCTTCGGCGGGGCGATCGCGGCCGGCCAGGTGTCCTGGCGGAGCGCGCGCCTGCGCACGCGGTTGGGCGAGCAGGCCAGGACGATCAGTGAGCAGGCCGAGTCACTCCGGCGACGGGCCGTCATCGACGAACGCCTGCGGATCGCCCGCGAACTCCACGACGTCGTCGGGCACCACGTCTCGGTCATCGGCGTCCAGGCCGGTGCCGCGCGGCGGGTCCTCGCCAAACGGCCCGAGGCCGCAGCCGACGCCCTCGGCGCGATCGAGGAGAGCTCTCGCGAAGCGGTGACGCAGATGCGCGGTCTGCTCGGCACCCTGCGCTCGATCGAGACCGAGACCGAGACCGAGACCGAGACCGGGGCCGACGTCGAGGGTGCGTCCGATCGCGGCCTCAAGGGTCGCGCCCCCGAGCCGGGATTGGCCGACCTGCCCGCGCTGGTCGCCGAGCGCACGGCGTGGGGGGTGCAGACGGCATACGACATCGTCGAGAGCAGCCCGGGCGCGATCGACCGACTCAGCGGCCCGGTGAGCCTGACGCTCTACCGGGTCGCGCAGGAAGCGCTCGCCAACACCAGTCGGCACTCGACGGCGAGTTCGGCACGCGTGACCGTGCGGGTGACCGAGGACGGACCGCTCCCCCATGCCGAGGTCGAGATCGTCGACAATGGGCGGCCGAGGTCGGGAACGTCCGGGACCGGCATGGGTCAACTCGGGATGCGTGAGCGCGCGGCCACGCATCGTGGGACAGCCGAGATCGGGCCACGAGCCAGTGGCGGCTATCGAGTGAGGGTGCGAATTCCATTGGGGGAGAATCATGTCTGACAACAGTTCCACGATCCGTGTCCTCATCGTCGACGATCAGCACATGGTGCGCTCCGGCTTCTCGATGATGCTCAGCGTCGAGGACGATGTCGACGTCGTGGGTGAGGCGCCCAACGGCCAGGTGGCGCTCGAGAAGGCCCGTGAGTTGCGTCCCGACGTCATCCTCATGGACGTCCAGATGCCCGTCATGGACGGCATCGAGGCCACCCGGGCGATCGTCGCCGAGGACCTCGCGAAAGTGCTCATCCTGACGACCTTCGACCGTGACGACTACGTCTTCGACGGGCTGCAGGCGGGTGCGAGCGGCTTCCTGCTCAAGAACGCCGGCCCCGAGCAACTGGTCGACGCGCTGCGCGCGGTCGCCGAGGGCCACGCACTCCTCGCGCCCGAGGTGACCCGCCGCGTCATCGCGGCCATGAGTGACTCGACCCCCCGGGCCGCGACCGGCCGCACGACTGGCGAGCAGGAGGCCCTGGCGCGCCTCACCGACCGCGAACGCGAGGTCCTCACGCTCGTGGCGCGCGGCCTGTCCAACAGCGAGATCGCCAAGGAACTCTTCCTCGGCGAGGCCACGGTCAAGACGCATGTCTCCAACACCCTGGCCAAGCTGCACCTGCGCGATCGGGTCCAGGCCGTCGTCTTCGCCTACGAGAATGGACTGACCCCGTCCTGACCGAGTCCTCACCCGGGTCCTGACCCAGACCTGACGCGGGCCGAGCATGGGTGCGACCCACGGCATACGACCCTGCGGGCAACCCGGCATACGAACTGGGTTGGGAAATGTCGAGGGATCGCCTCGGAGAGGGCCGCGACCGACGAACTGGGTTGGGAAATGTGGGGGGGAGCGCCCCGGAGAGGGCCGCGACCGACGAACTGGGTTGGGAAATGTGAGGGGAGCGGCACGGAGAGGGCCGCGGCATACGAACTGGGTTGGGAAATGTGGGGGGAGCGCCCCGGAGAGGGCCGCGGCATACGAACTGGGTTGGGAAATGTCGGGGGAGCGCCCCGGAGAGGGCCGCGACCGACGAACTGGGTTGGGAAATGTGAGGGGTCGTCCACCTTGAGGGGGAGTTGCCCACCGCTTTGGTTCAGTCCCACGAGTGATCCGTATGCCGCACCGCGCACCTAACGTCGTGGTCATGATCGAGATCCAGGGATTGACCAGGCGGTTCGGTGACCTCACTGCCGTCGACGATGTGTCGTTCGCCGTCCATGACGGCCACATGACCGGCTTCGTCGGGGGCAACGGTGCGGGCAAGACGACCACGATGCGGATGACGATGGGCCTGCTGGGCGTCGACGCCGGACGGATGCTGTGGAACGGCGCGCCGATCACGGCCGCGAACCGTCAGCGCACCGGGTACATGCCCGAGGAGCGGGGGCTCTATCCGAAGCAGAAGATCGTCGACCAGCTCGTCTACCTCGGCGAACTGTCAGGCATGTCGGCGAGCGACGCCAAGGCCGCGATCATGGACCATCTCGAGCGCTTCGGGCTCGCGGACCGGGCCAACGACCGGGTCGAGAAGTTGAGCCTGGGCAACCAGCAGCGTGTCCAGATCATCGCGGCGTTGATGACCCGTCCCGAGGCACTGATCCTCGACGAGCCCTTCTCCGGCCTGGACCCGACCGCCGTCGACTCGATGGCCGACCTGCTGCGCGAGCACACCTCCCGCGGCATACCCGTGCTCTTCTCCAGTCACCAACTCGACCTCGTCGAGCGGCTCTGCGACCACCTCGTCGTGCTGGCCAAGGGTCGGGTCGTCGCCGACGGCACCGTTGCCCAACTCCGTAACCGCGGGCCGCAACGGTATCGCCTCGTCCTCGGCTCCGACGCGGGCTGGGTGAGGGACGTGCCCGGTGTCCACACGGTCGATGTCGACGGCGCGACCGCGGTCCTCGAACTCACCGACGAAACCCCCGGAGCCGACCAGATACTCCTGCGCGATGCCCTCTCCCGCGGCGAGGTCAAGGAATTCGCCCGCATCATTGCGCCCCTGTCCGAGATCTACCGTGAGGTGACGGCATGAGCACCATCGAGCAGAACCTCGTTCGCACCACGCCAGCACCCACTGGGGGCCGGGCCCCCTCCGGGCCGACGCGCACCGCTTGGGCCATCGTCGCCAGGCGAGAGATCCTCGCCAAGATCTTCGACAAGTCCTTCCTCGTCGGGACCGTCCTCACCGTGGCGGTCATCGCCGGATTCATGGTCGTCTCGGCCTTTATGGAGGACCGCACCAAGACCTACGACCTGGTCGCTTCCGGTGCGGATGTCAGCTTTGCCAGGACCCTCGCCTCCGAGGTCACCGCGGTTGACGACAAGGTCATCGTCGACGTCAGGAGCACGGACAGCGCGGAGGCCGCCCGTGCCCTCGTGCTGGATGACGACGCGGACGTCTGGCTGCACAAGGTCGGCGACGACTGGACGCTCACGGCCGCGACGGAGGTGCCCGACGGTCTCCAGGCCGCCGCATCGACCGTGGTGCGGCAGTCGACGATCGCCACCAACGCCCAGAGCGCCGGCACCTCGCTGGCCGCCATCGAGAAGGGCGCCACGCTGAAGGCGAGCATTCTCAAGGGCAATGCGGACAAACAGGGCTTCGCCAAGGGGATGGGTTTCGTCCTCGCCTTCCTCTTCTACATGGCCTCACTCACCTTCGGCATGCAGCTCGCGGGCAGTGTCGTCGAGGAGAAGGCGAGCCGGATCGTGGAGATCATCGCGACCAAGATCCCGGTGCGGCAGTTGCTGATCGGCAAGATCCTCGGCAACACCGCGCTCGCCGTCGGGCAGATGGTCGTCTACACCGGCATCGGGCTGATCGGGTTGTCGTTCACGCAGTACAAGTCCTATCTCCCCTCGGTCAGCGCCGGCATCGTGTGGTTCCTCGCCTTCTTCCTCCTCGGCTTCCTCGTCATCGCCTGTGCCTGGGCGGTCGCCGGTGCACTCGCCTCCCGCACGGAGGACCTGCAGCAGACGGCGATGCCGCTCACGATGCTCATGATGGCGATGTGGTTCGCGGTCTTCCTCGCCAAGGGAGCCGTGCTCACGGTGCTGTCCTTCGTGCCGCCGTTCTCGGCGATCCTCATGCCGATCCGGATTCTCGACGGCAGCGCAGCCTGGTGGGAGCCGGTCGTCGCTCTGCTGCTGCTCATCGCCCTGGCCGGCGTCATCGTCCGCGGCGCCGAACGGCTCTACCGACGCTCACTGCTCCAGACCTCCGGCAAGCTCAGCATCAAGCAGGCCTGGTCCGCCCCCGAGTGAGCACCGCGAAGGCCGCGCCGGCTCAGGCCAGCGCGGCCTTCAGGGCGGCGGCCGTCTCGGCGAGGACGCGCTGCCCCAAGGGAGCGCCCAGCATCGTCAGCATCGGGTGGACGGCATCGGTGTGGACGCGCAGGGTCGTGGGAACGCCTGCAGCGGTGAGCTTCTCGGCATACGCGATGCCCTCGTCGCGCAGCACGTCGAAGCCGGCGACGGCCACGTAGGCCGGTGGCAGGCCCTCGAGGTCGTCGGCGAGCAGGGGCGAGGCGCGCACGTCGGAGGGGTCGGCGTCGCCGAGGTAGTGGGCTTCGTACCAGTCCATGTTGGCCTTGGTGAGGAAGTAGCCCCGGGCGAAGAGTTCGCGCGAAGGTGTCGTCGCCCCGAGGTGCGTGACCGGCACTCCGAGGAACTGCAGTGCCGGCATCGGGCCTCCGCTCCGCTTGGTCTCTTGGGCGACGACCGCCGCGAGGTTGCCCCCCGCGCTGTCGCCCCCGACCGCGATCCGGCCGGCGTCGACACCGAGGTCGGCGGCGTGTGCATGCGCCCAGCGGAAGGCCGCGACCGCGTCGTCGACCGCCGCCGGAAAGCGGTGCTCCGGCGCCAGTCGGTAGTCGACATCGAGGACCGCGATGCCCGCCTCAGCGCACAGGAAGCGACAGCTCGGGTCATGCGTGTCGATGTCGCCGAGCACCCAGCCACCGCCGTGGAAGTAGACGAGCAGGGGCAGCGGCCGCTCGCGCTCGACACCGAGCGGGCGATACAGCCGGGCCGGTATGCCGCCCGCCGGGCCGGGGATCGTCAGGTCACGGGTCGCGCCGACGGGGGTCGGGTCGCCTGCGAACATCCACGAACGCAGGGCCATCTCCCGGCGGGCCTCGGGCACGAGAAGCTCGTCGAACTCCTTGTTGGGCAGGCGAGTGAGGATCTGCAGGCCGACGTTGGTGTCCGGGTCGAGGCGATGACCGTCGATGACGCGTGGGCGCAGGTCGATGCGTCGGCGGATGGCCTCGGGCACACGCAGCAGCGCCCGGAAGGCAGCGCGCTCGATCCGGTCAGCCCGTCCCCACTCGTAGGTCGTCATGGGTCCCATCCTGTCGGACGATCACTAGGGTGACCGTCATGGAGAGGCACATGGGGGAGCCGTCACCGGATCGCGCGGCGCAACGTCTGGGCCCGGCCATGAGGGTGTGGAAGTCCAAGCCGCTGGGCATGGCGCGGCGCGGGATCCTGCGCGGCTCGGCGATCGGCCTCACCGAGATCTATGGGCTCTACAAGGTCCATCCGGCGCTCTGGCGGTTCACGGCTCGGCACTACCACCCCGCCATGGGCAGGTTCGCGCGGCTGCACGCCTGGATGACGTGTCAGTTCGCGGGCCTCGACGTTCCGGCCTACAAGAGCCATCTGGCGGCCAACGAGTTCTCCTTCCGATGGTTCGACCTGACCTCCTACCCGCCCACGAGCAAGGACTCCTACGTCAAGAAGTTCAGTGAGGAGCAGCGCTGCTGGGACGGGCACCTCGACCGCGTCGGCACTGTCGTCGACGAGTCCTCCGGCTCCTCGGGGACGCCCTTCAACTGGGTGCGCGGCAAGCGCGAGCTCAACGTCATCCACCGCAATGTCGCCGGCTTCGCCACCCAGGTCTTTCCCCGTCAGCGACTCTTCGTCATCAATGCCTACTCGATGGGCGCCTGGGCGACCGGCACGAACACCGGTATCGCGATGGCCAAGATCGCGATGGTCAAGAACACCGGCCCCGACCTCGACAAGATCATCGACACGATCGAGCACTTCGGGCCGCACTACAACTATCTCGTCACCGCCTACCCACCCTTCCTCAAGGACCTGCGCGACCGGCTCGACGCCCGGGGGTTCGACTGGGACGCGCACGCGATGTATGGCCTCGTCGGCGGCGAGGGGATGACCGAGGCCCTGCGTGACTACTGCGAGCAGCGCTTCCGTCGCGTCCTCTCCGGCTATGGCGCCTCCGACCTGACGATCGGCATGGGCGCCGAGTCCCGGCTGACGGTCTGGCTGCGTGACCAGATCGTCGCCGATGAGGCCCTCAAGGCCGACCTGCTCGGCCCCGACGACCCGCGCATCCCGATGGTCTTCCAGTACAACCCGCTCGAGACCTACCTCGAGGTCACCGACGAGGGCGAGTTGTTGTGCACGCTCAACTCCTCGATCGTGCTCTCACCCAAACTGCGCTACAACATCGGCGACGAGGCCAAACTGCTCGACTTCCCCGACCTCGAGAAGCTCATCGCCCGCCACCCGCGCCACGAGGCCGGCTTCCGCGCCGCGCAGGCCGTCGACCGGATGAAGCTGCCCCTGCTCTTCCTCTACGGTCGCGCGGACTCGACGGTCTCCTTCATGGGCGCCAACATCTACCCACAGGACATCGAATACGGCCTCTACGAGGACAATCCACGAGCCGGAGACATCGAGGCCTTCATGCTCACCCTCGAGGAGGACGCCGAGCTCGACAGCCGACCGGTCGTCAACATCTCCGCCCGCGAGGGCGTGCACCTCGATGACGCCGGTCGCGGGGCCCTTGCGTCAGCCTGCGAGCAGGGCATCGTCGCCCACCTCACCGCGGTCTCACGAGACTTCAAGCAGTCGTTGGAGGAGGACCCCTCCGCTGCCCGGATCGACGTGCGCGTCCATGACTTCGGCACCGGACCCTTCGAGGGCGGCCAGTCCAAGATCAAGAAGGTCTACTTCCGCAAGCCGGCCACCGAAACCGCTGCACCAGAAGCGACCTCATGAGATCTGGCGACTTCTCCAAGGCGCCACGCATCGCCCAGGCGGGTGCGATGTTCACCGGCGCCACCCGCTACAACGGCATTCCTGCGTGGATCACCCTCTCGTGGACCTGGCGCAAACTCGTCAAGCGGATGAAGGCGATGCCCGGCTACTGCTGGCACACCGTCTACTACGAGCCGCCTTTCACCCTCGGCACCATCGCCTACTTCGACACCCGCGATGACCTGCTGAGGATCGCGCGCTCGCCGGAGCACCGCAAACTCATGCAGTGGATCACCGATGGCACGAAGAACGCCAAGGGCGGCTACATCCGCCTCTGGGTCGCCGAGCCGGACGGCTACACCAACGGCATCTGGCGCGCCGAAGGCAACGTCATGGCGCACATCGAGACCTACAGCCCGATCCGTGGCGATCAGGGCCCACAACGCGTGGACGACGCGACGAGCGAGATCGAGTGAGCGTCAGGGTCGAGCAGGTCCTCACCGAGGAACAGTTCGAGGAATTCGTGGCCCTGCCCGTCACCCTGCACGGGCGGGGAAGGCACGTGCCGCTGCTCCAGCCGACGCTGAGGTCGTGGTGGACCGGCGAGCATCCGCAGGGTCGTTTCGGACCCGTCACCTTCCTGCTCGCGCGGTCGGATTCCGGGGCGGCCGTCGGCCGAATGTGCCTGCACCACAACCCCTCCTTCGATGACAAGGTGGGCGCTGAGACCCAACTCTTCGGGTTGACCGAGTTCGCCGACGTCTCCGTCCTCGACACCCTCATGACGTATGCCGCGGGCTCGGCCCGCGTGACCGCACGCACCCAACTCGTGGGTCCGGTCGCGTTGCTGCCCAACCAGACCGGTGGCGTCATCACGTCCGGCTTCGACGAGCGCGGCTTCATGGACTCGCCCTGGAACCCGGCGTCGTATCCCGAGGCCTATGAGGCGCTCGGTTTCGCGCGGATCTTCGAGGGGGCGACCTGGATCGTCCCGCTCGGTGGAGGAGATGGCACCGCGGGTGGGCCGCCTGCAGATGAGCCGCCGATCGGTGAACCGTCGGGCGGTGTGGTCGTGCGGAAGGCGTCACGGCTGCGCCTGCGGCGCGACCTGGAGGCGATGCGGCAGGTGCTCAACGCGTCCTTCGCGGCCTTGCCCTACTACACCGAGATCTCGGCCGCGGACCTCGCGCACCAGAGTGCCGGGTTGGAGTTCCTTGTCGACCCCGACCTCTTCCTCTTGGCCTACATCGACGGCGAGCCGGCCGCCTTCGTCCTCGTCGTGCCCGACCTCTCCGAGTTTGCGATGGCGCGCGACGGCCGGCTCGCCGTGAAGGACTATCCGGGCCTGCTGTGGCATCGCCTGAAGGGCACCACCGACGCGATCCTCATCATCAAGGGCACCGACCCCAGCGCCCAGGGACGCGGCCTCCAGACCCTGCTGGCCCGCCAGGTGGAGCGCGGCCTGCGCGCGGGCGGCTACCGCACCTTGCGCAGCACCTTCGTCGAGACCGCCAATGCAGGATCGTCGCGCACCTATGAGCGGATGGGTGGGAGGCCTCTGCAGGGCACGACCTTCTACCGACGGGCCGTGCGGTGACCTCGCCGCCGGACCGGTCGTGGATCGAGGACCTCCACGCTGCGCACGAGACCTGGGGTCGCGCGCCGAGCGCCCACAACACCCAGCCCGGCATCGTCCGCCCGGACGGGGACTCGGTCGTCATCGACTGGGACCCCGCACGCGAACTCGTCGTCGCGGATCCGACGCGCCGCGACCTCTGGCTCTCCCTCGGGGCGCTCGCCGAGTGCCTCGTCATTGCGGCCGGCGACCTCGGACACACCCTCGGGGTCGACTGGCAGGTCGATGCCCGCCGCCACCGCGCGGCCCGACTGACCCGCAGGTCCTCGGCGGTGACGGTCGAGGCCCCCTTCACCGCCGAGGACCTGCGGGCCCGTCGCACGGCCCGCGGTGCCTATGTCGAGCCCCGAGTCACCGGGCAGGAGGTCGCCGCCGTGACGGCGGCTGCGGACCTCCCGGCCGAGCAGAGACTTGACATCCTCCCGATCGACCTCGTGAAAACCCTTCTGCCACAGGCGGATGCGTGGTCCTTCGGATCGACGCCGCAGGTTGACGAACTCCGGTCCTGGCTACGACTCTCACCCAGCCACCCGGCATACCGAAGCGATGGGTTGACCGACACGGCGCTTGCCCTCTCGCGCAGCGAGGCTCGCGCCCTCGAGGCCGCGCTTCACCCCCGCTCCTGGGCTGCACTCCGTCACCTCGGCGGGCCGACTCTCCTGGCCAAGGCGTCCACCCGGTCCGGGCTCGGAACCGTCGTCGCCTTCCACACATCCGCCGACCGCGCACAGACGCCGACCGAGGTGGCCGACGCCGGCCGCGCCCTCCTGCGCACCTGGCTGGCAGCCGCGCGCCATGGCCTTCACGTCCACCCGCTCAGCCAACTCATCGACGCCCCGGCGACTGCGGCCGCCCTGCAGTCCCATCTCGGCCCCGACCGCCGCGCCCTGTCCGTCTTCCGGATCGGTCGACCCGAGTCCCCGCCCGTCCGATCCCACCGTCTAGCGTTGCCGTCGTGAGCGTGCCCCACCTGATCGCCCTCGACATCGACGGCACGACCATCGACCACGACGGACACCTCTCGGACGCGGTGCGCGAGGCCGTCCAAGCCGTCGTCGAGGCCGGTCACCATGTCGTCATCGCGACCGGCCGCACGATCGTGGGCACCCTGCCGATCATCGAGGCGCTCGCCCTGCCCCGGGGGTATGCCGTGTGCTGCAACGGCGCGGTCACCATTGCCCTCGATCCCGGCCGGGTCCCGGGCTACGACCTCCTCGAAGCGGTCACCTTCGACCCGACGCCCGCGCTCGACCTGCTGAAGGGGTCGTGGCCGGACGCCGTCGTCGCCGTCGAGGAACTCGGGGTCGGCTTCAAGGTCAGCGCGCCCTTCCCCGACGGCGAACTGGAGGGAGAGGTGGTCGTGGTGCCCTGGGAAGAGCTCGCCGCCCGACCGGTCACCCGCCTGACCTTTCGCAGCCCTTCGGCGTCGACCGACGACTTCGTCCACCTCGCCGAGACCATCGGGCTGCACGGCTTCAACTACGGCGTCGGTTACACCGCGTGGCTCGACATCAACCCCGAGGGCGTGTCGAAGGCCTCAGCGCTGGAGCAGGTCCGGCGGCGGCTGCGGGTCGAGCCGGGCGACACCGTCGCCGTCGGGGACCAGCGCAACGATCTCGAGATGCTCCAGTGGGCCGCGCGCGGTGTCGCCATGGGCAACGCCCCGGACGAGGTCAAGGCCGTCGCGGATGAGGTGACGCTGAGCGTCACCGATGACGGATTGGTGCCGATCCTGCGATCCTTGATCCCGTGAGCACGCTCAGGGGGGCAGTGGTCGAGGCGACATCGGTCGTCCGCGCCGGGCTGCGGCTGTTGTGGGACCACTGGCCGGTCCTGCTGACGATCTTCCTCTTCGGGTCCGCGATCCGCGCCGCCGTCCTCTGGGGGGCGATGAAGGCGACCCTCTGGCACGCGTGGGCTGGTCAGGCGCTCCTGCCGCTGGCTCCGCTCGCGACCGTCGCCGCCCTCATCCTCGCCCTGCGGGTCATCGCACCTTCGCTGCGCTGGGTGCACTTCCAGGGTGACGGCGCCGAGGACTCCGCCGAGGGGAAGGCCGCGCAGCGTCCCAACCTCATCGAGGACCGGCTCGCGCTCCTGTCAGCGACCCTCATCCCCTTCTTCGCCGTGTATGCCGCGCAGGGCTACCTCCGGCAGGACACCCGCCAGTTCCTCAACGAGACCGCCGCCGACACCTTCCAGTTCAGCGCGGACTTCTGGCAGGGCGGCAGCGAGTTGAGGGTCGATCGGTTGGCCTTCCCCGAGGGGTGGTGGTTCTGGGGGACCGTCGCTGTGGCTCTCGGCCTGCGGTGGCTCATCGACCGCTTCGAGTTGCCGAAGAAGCACCTGGGCTGGGGCTGGCTCGCCGCCTATGTCGAGGTGGCCTGGGTGGCGCTCTTCGCCAAGGCGGCGATGAACAAGTTCACCGACTGGACCGACTGGCTCAAGGATCGGCAGGCCGCCGTGGTCACCAGGAATGCCTACGAGAACGCCACCTCGTCGCTGGGTGAGGTGGGTGCGCTCAGCGACAAGATCGTCGGCTTCTTTGCCACGATCATCGGACAGGCCGACGCCGTGATCATCGTGCCGATGGCCTGGCTCACCGTCGGCGCCATCGTCTATGGCCGTTCGCTGTCGCAGCTCAAGGCCGAGGAGCCCAGCGAGCGAGCCAAGATGTGGGCGGCCCGGATGGACAAGGTGCCGGGGCCGGTTCGTCGGATCAGTGGCGAGATGTTCTCCGGGCCGATTGACCGCTTCAAGGGCTTGGCCGGTGCGCTCAAGACCTTCAGCCGGGCCGGGTTGGCCCCGATGCTCCTCTTCTGCCTGGTCTTCGTCCTGGCCAAGCAGGTCGAGACCGCCGTCGCGTGGCTGCTGCGCTGGCTGATCGGCCCGCGCGAGCCCAACTTCATGGAGATCATCACCCCCTACCTCGACCTGGCCATCAAGGGTGCCTACACGATCCTCATGGTGTCCCTCCTGGCCGCCGCGGTCGACCGGATCCTGCGGCCGACGCCCCAGGAGGCGGCCGAGGTGGAAGCCGAGCCCGCTCCGGCGACCTGACCGGGCGGCATACCGGCGGCGGGGCGGAGCCTCAGGAGGTGGGCGTGACCGGGACGATGATGACGACCGGCATCTCCCACCAGAGGCGCACCTTCGCCGGCACGGCGTCACCGGCGAGGATCACGTCGGCGACGGTGTCCCACTGGGCCGGCCGCGGCCTGTCCTCGGGATCCGGCGTCGACGGGCCGGTCCCGAAGAAGTCACCTTCAGGGCCTTCCTCGTGCGGGTTGAGGCACGGGCTGGCCTTGACGTCGGTGGGTGTGGTGCTCGCCGAGCCGAAGAGGTAGCGACGCCCCTCGGTGTCCTCGACCTCGAGCTGGCACCCGCGCAGGACCTGGTCCGCGTCGGCCGCCAGTGACAAGGACACGCGCCAGACCGCAGTGCCCGTCGGACCGTGCGACTCGACGTCCTCTCCGTCGAAATCCCGCACGACGGAGGTCTTGTCGATGCCGTGGATCGTCACCTCGACCGAGCGCGTGTGCGTCCCCGCGTGGTCGATCCATTCCTGCTCCAGATGGACCGGCGCCCCGACCGTGCCCTTCTGGACGTCACTGGCGACATAGGGCAGCCAGAAGTGCACGAGCCGACTGCTCGACGCGGCGAGGGCGAGGGCGAGGGCGACCGGGAGCAGGATCAGGCCGAGCCGGTTGCGGCGCAGCCAGGTCACGAGTCCCCCAGGGTTGCGAGCGGGACCTTGATCGGGCCCTCGGTGCCAGCCCACGAGTCGATGGTCGCCTGATCCAGGGTGAGGGGCAGCACCGCCTGGTCGTCGAACCGGTCGTCGAAGTTGGTCCACCGCAGCACGAGTTCGGCATTGCTGATGGGTCGGCGCGGCAGTTCGATGAGCACCTGACAGTGCATCGGCACCCCGGCGATCGGTGCCTTGCAGGTCGATTCACCTCGCCCCAACTCCCAGACGTGTCCACTGGAGTCCCGGACTGCGGCATACGAAAGGCCCGACTCGCGCCGGCTGGGAAGCAGGTCGATGGATGCCGCCAACCAGACGCCCTGGGTGCGTTTGCCCTCGCTCACGCTCGCCCAACTCGTGGCCCCCGTCACCTCGGTGACGGTCACGTCGCCGATGCGCAGAGCGATCGGTGCGCCGATGACGCCGCGCCGCTCGATCGGTTTCTCGATGACCGACTCGGCGTCGGGGAGACGATCGGTGATGACGCGTCCCACGGCAAGGCTGGCCAGGATGAGGACTCCGGCGCCCAGGCTGCGGCCCCGTCCACCGAGCCAGCGGCGCGAGACATCCGCGGCGCTCATGACGTCGCCGCCGGCGTGGGGGATGCCGCGGGGCTCGGTGTGGCGCCCGGCGTGACCCACGGGGGCCTGACCTCGACGGGCAGGCGCAGGTGTGCCGTCGGCGTGGGGTCGAGCCAGCCCGTGTAGTCGTCGAGTGAGCGTTGCCGCCAAGTGAAGCCCTGGACCTGCACGTCGATGCTGCTCGGTGGGGCCGCTGCCTGCTGCCGCCACACCCAGGCGACCTCGTAGGTCAGGTCGGGGACCAACTCCGTCATCAACGTCGAGTCCTCGACCGCATAGACCGTGGGCCTGGCCGACATCGACTTCGTGGCCGGCAGGTAGTCGTTGGTGTAGAAGGTCTTCTCCAGGCCCGGGACGCCGTCGAGGCGGATGGCATCGGCCAACTCGCCATTGGTCAAGGTGGTCTTGGCCGTGCCGCGGGCCGTGCCGAAGACGAGAAGGTACTGCCCGTCCTCCATCGCCGCGAAGGTCTCGCCGGGTCGGGTGTTCGCCCTGATCCGGGTGATGGTCACGTCGATCGGCCCGGTCTTGACGACCTGGTCCGCCGTGACGACCGTCATCGGCGGATGGCTGGCGTCGGCCCAACCGCCGAAGGGGGCAGTGAGGGCCAGGGCGAGGGCGCCGAGCCAGGCGGCCAACTGTTTGAGGGGGCGGTCGCGCACCCAGACCACGGCACGACCGATCGACCCCCGCGCGTTGTCGGACCGCCCCTCACCGCTCCCCACAGCGCACAGCATAAGGAGTCGCAGCGGCGCTCGGACCTTCCGGACTGTCATGCTTGGGTCGCCATGGACGACCTCCTCATCACCTCCTCAGCCAATCCTCGGCTCAAGGCCGTGGTGCGTCTGCGGCGTCGCCGGGCGAGGGACGAGGCCGGGGTGACCCTGGTCGAGGGTTTCGAGGAACTCGAGTTGGCCGTGGCGGCCGGTGTCGTGCCACGCACGGTCTTCCATTGCCGCGACCTCATGCTCGACCCGCAGCGTCAAGAACGCCTCGTCAACGACCTGCGGGCGCGGGGGGTCGAGACGATCGCCCTCTCGCGGGCCGCCTTCGAGAAGGTCGCCTACCGGGAGGGACCGGACGGCTTCCTGGCCGTCCTGCCGGCACTCGGGTCCCCCCTCGACGCGCTCGACGTGCCCGCCGACGCCTTCGTGCTCGTCGCGGAGGGCATCGAGAAGCCCGGCAACCTCGGCTCGATGCTGCGTTCGGCCGAGTCCGCCGGGGTGCACGCGGTCATCGCCGTCGACCCGGTGACCGACTGGGGCAACCCCAACGTCATCCGGGGAAGCAAGGGAGCGGTGTATGCCGTGCCCGTCGCGACCACGACGTGGGCCGAGCTCGGCCCGTGGTTGGCTGCCCGCGGCATACGGCTGGTGGCGACGACGCCCGACGCGTCAGCCCTCCACACCGCCACGGACCTCACCGGAGGGGTCGCGATCGCTGTCGGGACCGAGAAGTACGGACTGACCGACCAGGCCCTCGCGGCCGCCGACGAACGGGTACGTATTCCGATGGCCGGCGAGATCAACTCGCTCAATGCCGGGGTCGCAGCAGCGATCGTGCTCTTCGAAGCGGTCCGCCAGCGGAGCCTGTGACCTGCAGATTTGCGAAAAGGCTTACCCACGAAGAGCCACCGTCCGTGGTCAGGAGCACCCCCCCGCGCGTGTAAAGATTGTCGACATGCGAGTTGATCACGTCGTCTATGCGGCCGAGCAGGACGGTGCGCGGGCCACGGCCGAGCGCCTCGCCGGAACACTGGGTGTCGAGCCGGTCGACGGGGGAGTCCACCCGCGCTTCGGCACTCGCAATGTGATCCTCCCGCTCGCCGACGAGCGTTACGTCGAGGTCGTCGAGGTTCTCGACCACCCGGCGTCCGACAAGGCCCCCTTCGGCCAGGTCGTGCGGGCCCGCTCCGAGGCCGGCGGTGGCTGGCTCGGCTGGGTCATCGAGGTCGACGACATGGCGGCCCAGGAGGCACGCCTTGGGCGCGAGGCCGTGCAGGGCAATCGGCACCGGCCCGACGGCGTGGAGCTGCGCTGGCGCCAGCTCGGCGTCAAAGGCCTGCAGGCCGACCCGCAGCTCCCCTTCTTCATCAAGTGGGAGCCCGACAGCCCCCACCCCTCGACCCAGGTCTCCGAGGACGTCGTGCTCGCCTCGCTCATGATCGCCGGCGACCCCTCGCGTGTGCGCGACTGGATCGGCCTCAAGGAGGGCGAGAAGGTCAGCCCCTCGATCGGTTTGAACTTCGTTGCGCCGCACGGCACCCCGGGCCTGCTCGCGGTCTCCTTCCGCACCTCGCAGGGCGAGGTCACCATCTGAGTCCGCACGCGGCATACGGAAAGGGGCCCCGGCTCACCCTCGTGGTGACCGGGGCCCCTTTCGTATGCCGTGTGCTCACCGTCCGTAACGGCGCAGCCTCAGGCTGTTGGTCACGACGAGGACGCTGCTCATCGCCACGGCGGCGCCCGCGATCATCGGGTCCGTGCTCACGGCATTCTCGGCGGGCCGTGTCCCGTCGGACGTGGCCTCGGGCAAATGACTCGCCTCGGATGACGCGGCCCGCCCCAGGTGCCGTGGCGCGACTCGGACCTCACCCAAGGTGACCTCGGGAAGGGCCTCACAGATCCCCTCGAGATCGGCGCGGGAGACGGGTGCGGGGCGGTCAGCGGGCGGCATACGGCCCAGTGTGGCGGCTTGAGTGTCGGGTTGTGGGGGTCCTGACCCCCCCAACCCGACACTCAAGCGGAATCCAAGCCGTCAGCCCAGGTGGTCGACCACGCGAGGCACCATCCGACAGGGTTGGAGCAGACCGCGCATGCGTTGTCGTCCATGTCCTGCGTGGGAACAAGTACCGGGTCGGGGTCGGACGGCATACGGACGATCGTGACCTCAGATGGTGGCCGAGCGGTTGGCGCCATAGCTCGCCGCTGCCATCAGGGCCGCTGTGACGAGCCCGAGGGCCACGAAGAACCACGCTTCCCAACCCACCACTTGGGGTGCGATGACGTCCCACTTCCAGAGGAAGGCGGCGCCGGCGCACAGCGCGAGGACCCCCAGCCCGACGGCGGCGACCGAGGTCCACACGGTGCCGAGGGCGCGGTAGATCGTGCCGAAGAAGGCTCCGGTGTAGAGCGAGAGCATCGACAGCACGAACATCGTGGCGAACGCCTGGACAGGATCGCCACTGCCGAGCGCCACGACGTCGAAGGCGCGCGCGTTGATGAACCAGTGGTCGGTGAGGATCTCCAGGCCGAGGAGGAGGACTGTGCCGACGCCCACCGCGAGTGAGGTGAGGATGAACCCGATCGACGTCCCGAGCCAGAAGTTGCGGCGCGTGCTGCCGAAGGCGAGGGCCATCGAGAAGTTGCGGTTCATCGCGAGCACGCCCACGGAGAGAAGGAACCCGGGCACGCAATAGAGGGCGCCACCGTTGTAGCGCATCCGCACCACGGTGCCCTCGGGCAGCGGGAACCCGGTCGCAATACCGATGAAGCCGGCGACGATGAGGGAGAGGCCGAGCATGATCGTGAGGATGACGACCGGCGTCAACAGCACACCGGTGCGGTTCGCCAGGTAGAGGCGCAGGTTGGGTCGGACGTGGGTCATGACGCCACCTCGGTCTCGCGCGCGACCTTGTCGAGGGCGTGCAACCCGAGGGCGGCCACGAACTCCTGCAGCGAGGCGGCCTCGATCGTGAGGTGGGTGCGCTCGGCGAGGGTGCGGTCGTCAGGTGTGACGGCGCCGCGGACCGTGGCCGAGAGGATCGTCCCGAGATGGCGCTCGGTGAGGATCTCGCGATCCCCGACGAGGGTGCGCACCTCGGCCTCGCGGCCACGGACGATGAAGCAGGCGGCTCGGGCCTCGTCGACGTCGGTCTGGACGGCGACCACGCCGTCCTCGAGCACGACGACCTCCTCCATCAGGTCGGCGACCTCGTCGATCAGGTGTGTCGAGATGATGAAAGTGCGGGGGTGCGCGGCGTACTCGGCGAGCAACTCGTCGTAGAGGATGGAGCGCGAGCTGGCGTCGAGCCCGAGATAGGGCTCGTCCAAGAAGGTGTAGGCGGCGCGGCTGGCGAGCGAGAGCGTGATCGCCAGGGCGGATCGCTGGCCACGTGAGAGCTTCTTGGACTTGGTGTCCAGCGGGAGGCGGAACCGGGTGACGAGGCGATCAGCCGTCTCGGCCGACCAGGTGGGGTAGAAGGCGGGGATCACGGCGAGGATGTCCCGGACCGAGAAGGCGTCGTTGTAGAGCTGGTCCTCGTGCACAAAGCACGTGCGCTGCAGGACCAACGGGTTCTCGACCGGGTCGATACCGTCGATGAGGATGTGCCCACCGGTGCGGAACTGGTGGCCGCAGATGAGGGACATGAGGGTTGTCTTGCCGACGCCGTTGGATCCGAGCAGGCCGTAGATCCTGCCCGCCGGGAGCTCGGCGGTCACGTCGGTGAGGACCTGCTTGCGGCCGAAGTTCTTGGTCACGTGGTTCAGGGAGATGCCGCTCGGGTGGGCGCTGGGCGGGCTTGGGGTCATCGGTCTTCCTTGTGGATGAGGTCGGTGATCTCGCCGAGGGAGAGGCCGAGTCGGCGTCCCTCGGCGAGGAAGGGGCGGACGTATTCGTCCGCGAATGCCGCTCGTCGGCGGGCCCGCAGCGCTTCGGGCGCACCCTCAGCGACGAACATTCCCAGCCCCCGGCGCTTGTAGAGCACGCCGTCGTCGACGAGTCGGTTCAGGGCCTTGCCCGCCGTCGCGGGGTTGACCCGGTAGTGCACCGAGAGCTCGTTGGTGGAGGGGACCTGGGCCTGCTCCGGGTAGGCGCCGACGAGGATGTCCGCTGCGATCTGGTCGGCGATCTCGAGAAAGATCGGTCGACCGTCAGGCGAGGGGGCCACGTCTACTCCTCCCTTGGTTCATTACTTGACTAATGAACCATGCAACATGGCGGGGTGTCAACACGTCTCCCGTCGATGGGGTGACGAGGCGAGGCTCAGCCCAGGTGGTCCACCAAGCGCGGGGCGAGCCCGACATAGGTGGCCGGGGTCATCGCCGCGAGCCGCTCCTCGACCTCGGACGGCAGGCCGAGCCCCCGGACGAACTCGACCAGCTCCACCTGCCCGATGCGCCGCCCACGCGTCAGCTCCTTGAGCCGCTCGTAGGGCTCCTCCATCCCCGGCACGCCCTGCGCCCCGAGGGCCCGCATGGCCGACTGGATCGGCTCGCCGAGCACCTCCCAGTTGGCGTCGAGGTCGGCCGCCATCGCGGCCGGCACGGCATCGAGACCGTCGAGGCCCCGAGTCGCGTTGTCGATGGCGAGCAGCGAGTGCCCGAAGGCCACCCCGATGTTGCGCTGCATGCTCGAGTCGGTGAGGTCACGCTGCAGCCGCGACTGCACGAGCGTCGCCGCGAGCACGTCGAAGAGCGCATTGCTCACCTCGAGGTTGGCCTCGGCGTTCTCGAAGCGGATCGGATTGACCTTGTGTGGCATCGTGCTCGACCCGACGGTGCCCTGGCCGCGCACCTGGGCGAAATAGCCCATCGAGATGTAGGTCCAGACGTCGGTGCACATGTTGTGCAGCACCCGGTTGAAGCGGGCGATGTCGGCATAGAGCTCGGCCTGCCAGTCGTGGCTCTCGATCTGGGTGGTCAGGGGGTTCCAGGTCAGGCCCAGGCCCTCGACGAAGGATTCGCTGATGTCCTCCCAGTCGGCCCCCGGCACGGCGGCCAGGTGGGCTCCATAGGTGCCGGTCGCGCCGTTGAGCTTGCCGAGGAACTCGGCATCCTCGACCCGCCGCAACTGTCGCTGCAGCCGCCAGGTGAGCACCGCGAGTTCCTTGCCCATCGTCGTCGGCGTCGCCGGCTGGCCGTGGGTGTGGGCGAGCAGGGCCACGTCGCGCAGGTCGCTGGCCATCGTTGCGAGCTTCTCGACCAGCGCGGTCGCTCGTGGGAGCCACACGTCCTCGACGGCGCCTTGCACCATGAGGGCGTAGGACAGGTTGTTGATGTCCTCGCTGGTGCAGCAGAAGTGGATCAGCTCGGCCAGGCCACGGTCCTCGTCAGCCGGGGCGAACGTCGAGAGCCGCTCCTTGAGGAAATACTCGACCGCCTTGACGTCGTGCTGGGTGACTCGCTCGGTGCGGGCCATCTCCTCGATCTCCTCGGCGCCGAACTCGTCGACAATGGCGCGCAACCGCGCCTTCTCGTCGCCGGTGAGGCGGCGCACACCGGGCACGACCTGCCGGTCGGTGAGGTGGATGAGCCACTCGACCTCGACCTTGACCCGGGCCCGGTTGAGGGCCGGCTCCGACAGGTGATCCACGAGGGGGGCCACGACCCCGCGGTAGCGTCCATCGAGCGCACCGAGCGCGATCGGCGGGTCGAGGTCAGCGAGGGATCCCATGGCCCTCATTCTCCCAGAGGGTCGAGTTCGCTCCTGACGTGGGCGACGATGCCCGGCAGCGCCGCCGCGATCTCCTCATAGGTGACGTCGAAGTCGTCGTCATCGCCGTACCAAGGGTCCTCCATGCCGAGGGTTCCCGCCGCGGCGGCAACGGGGTCGAAGGAGCGCAGCAGGCGGACCTTGGCGACGTCATCCTCGTCGCGGGCGCGCCGGCGCAGGATCTCGTCGTGCACGTGGTCGGCCGCGAGCACCAGGTCGGAGTCGTCGAAGGAGTCGGCCCGGAACTGCCGCGCCCGCTTGGCCGCGAACCCGGTGTCCGTGACGCCGTGGCGTCGCAACGTGGCCGTCGTGCGCCGGTCCATCGGCCGGCCCAACTCGTCGGTCGACGTGCCGGCGCTGTCGACGACGACCCGATCGCCGAGGTCGGCCTCGTCGAAGGCCTCACGGAGCATGAATTCACCCATGGGAGAACGACAGATGTTCCCCCAACACACCACCGTCACCCGGTATGCCGCGTGCTCGCCCCTCATGCGAAGTCCAACCACGAGGGGGCTGAGGCGACGAACTCCTGCGTCGCCAGGGCTCCTGCACCCATCGGGATCCGCCCCAGGAGCCGCGAACCCGTGACGCGCGGGAGGTCCTCGACGTTGCACTGCTCGGCCAGCCCGGGGTCGGCCGGCCAGTCGCCGATGATCACGCCGATGAGCGGCAACCCTCGTGCCTTGAGCACCTCGGCGGTGAGGGCGGCAGAGTTGAGCGTGCCCAGCCCGGCGCTCGCGACGAGCAGGACGCCGGCGCTCACACCCTTGTAGCGCAGGGCGGTGCCGAGGTCGGCCAGCGTCCCGCCGCGCTCGTCGAGCCGCACGAGCAGCCCGCCGGATCCTTCGACGAGGACGATCGGGTGGTCCTCCGCCAACTCCCCGATTCGCCTCGCGTGCAGTGCAATCGGCGGGATGGACACCCCGGCACGACGGGCTGCGGTGTCGGGAGCGAGGGGGTCCGGAAGGCGGACGAACTCAGCGGTGGGCACCTCCCCGGCCAACCGGCATACGGTCTGCAGGTCGCCGTCCTCGTCGGCGGCGACGCCGGTCTGCGCGACCTTGACGACACACGGCTCGGTCCCGCGGGCGCGGATCACGGCCACGAGGGCGGCCGTGGTGATCGTCTTTCCGACCTCGGTGCCGGTGCCGGTGACGAGGACGACCGAGGGCAGTGACAGGGGGTCGCTCACGCCAGGTCCTCGAGAATGGCGCTGGCGCGGTCGAGGTCCGTGTCGCTCAGGCCGGCGTTCGCCGTGAGGCGGAGGCGGGAGCTGCCGTCGGGTGTCGACGGGGGGCGGAAGCAACCGATCCGGACTCCCTGCTCGGCGGCGCGGGCGACAGCGGCGAGGGCTTCCTCGGGGCCGGGCATCGGGACCGACATCACCCCACCGGCGGGGGTGTCGATGCCGAGGGCCGCGGCAAGGCGAGCGGCATTGTCGTGCAACCGTTTCGGCCGATCAGGCTCGCTCGCCAAGGCATCGAGGGCGCCCAGGGCTGCCCCGGCCGCAGCCGGCGCCAAGCCGGTGTCATAGATGAAGGGCCTCGCCGTGTTGACCAGGTGCTCGCGGACCGAGGGGTGTGACATGACGAAACCCCCCTGCGCCGCAAGGGATTTCGACAGGGTGCCGGTGACCACGACATGCTCGAGCCCCGGCGCGCCTGCCCCGAAACCCGTCACCTCGGCCACGAGACCGCGGCCACCCACGCCACAGACGCCGACCGCATGCGCTTCGTCGATGACGAGCACCGCGCCCTGCGCGCGGGTCAGATCGACGAGCTCGGCGACCGGCGCGGCATCCCCGAGGACCGAGTAGATCGACTCCGCGACGACAACGGCCCTGCCTTCGGCTCGGCCCGAGAGGAGTTCGGCGATGTGGTCGAGGTCGTTGTGTCGGGAGACCGCCACCCGCCCCGCTCGCGAGAGCCGGCAGCCGTCGATCAGGCTGGCGTGGGCGTGGGCGTCACTGACGACCAAGGTGTCGGCGTCGGTGAGGGTGGTGAGGGCGGCGAGGTTCGCGGCATACCCGGTGGAGAGAACGAGCGCGGCGGGCGAGCCGAGGAGCCCCGCGAGCGTGGCCTCCAGGTCGTCGTGGACCGGCAGGGTGCCGGTGACCAGACGGCTCGCGCCGGACCCGCCGCCGTGACTCTCCACGGCGGCAACGGCCGCCGCGATCACGCGCGGGTCGGTGCGCAGACCGAGGTAGTCGTTGCCCGCGAGGTCGAGCAGGTCGCCCGGTTTCGTCGTGTGCAGGCGACGCGTGAGGCCGCGCGCGGCACGGCGGTCGGCAGCATCGGCCAGCCAGTCGAGGAACTCGGTCACGCCACGATCCTAAGGAGTGCGCAACGGCGCCCTCGCTCGTAGGCTCCCGCCATGGAGGGGTATGCCGCGATGCCGGCCTTGGGCAGCCGACCTGTTTCCGCCGTGGTTGTGGCGGATCCGGATGAGGTCCGCGAGGCACGTGCGCTCCGGGGGCAGGTGCGCTCGGCGACGCCAGCGCGTCGGCTGGCCGCGCAACTGCTCGACGTGCTCCCCGTGGGGCTCATGGCCCTGTGGGGATGGCGACTGCCGGACCGGGCTGCGTCAGGGCTGATCTTCGTGGCGGTCGCCATCGTGCTCACTCGCTCGCTGGTGGTGCAGCGCCTCGGGGTCCACCCGTCGAACCGGTCGACGGTCGGGGCGATCGCCGCCGTGGCCGCCGGCTTGACCGCGGCCCTGGTCGACCTCAGCGGGGTCGGTGCGCCCGGCGATCGCTGGGGACGCGCGCTGGCCGTCGCTGCCGCCGTGGTGGTGGTGTCGATGATGTGGACCTTCGGTGCCAGCCAGGTGCGCGGCAGCGCGGGTTCGAAGGCGTCCGCGCGGGGTGTGCTCCGCAGCTCACCGGGACTCGCGGTGTTGCTGGTGCTCGACAGCAGCAGCGATGCTCTTTCGGTCGCGGCGTTGGCGCGCGCCTTGGGCATGCCTGCGCCAGTGGCCCAGCAGTGGCTCGGCACGCTGACCTCGCTCGGCCTGGTGCGGGTGGACCGCGACCTGGCGATGTGGGCGATCACCCCCACGGGTCGGCGTGTTCTCGATGAGCATCTCGGGGGTTTTGTCGCAAGTGCTTGACACAAGGGGCGAGGTCGGCGGATCATCAACTTGTCACAGCTATCTGTCACAAGTTGGAGGGCGTCATGATCGGGCCACTCGCCGGAATCGTCGCAATGATCCCCATGCTGCTCGTCTTCTGTGCGGGGCTGGCGATCGTGGTGGCTCGCCGCCCTGTCGTCCGGATCGGCCACCACAATCACGCGCGCCTCGTCGCCATCCACCGTCATACGGTCCGGTGGCGCGGCCTGGGCCTGGCGGCCGGTCTGCTCGCCGCCCTCGGCTGCGCCATGCTCGCCGGCACCGCCCTCGGGCGATTCGTCGGGCTGGCACCCGCCGCCCTGGGCGCTGGATTGATCATCGGGACGATCGTCGGTGAACGCACGGCTCGCGCTCCGCTGGGCACGACCCGCGAAGCCGGCCTCGGTGAGCGCCGGATCGGGAACCTGTTGCGCGGGCAGTCGCTCTGGCCCCTGGTCGCGAGCACCGGCCTGCTCGTGGCGATCCTCGCCATGGGCACGGTCCTGGGGTCGCCCGACGATCTCGGCCGGGCGGGCCGGGCGCTCGCCCGGACCTGTCAGCTGGTGAGCAATGGTGTCCCGACGACGGCGGGCGAACGCAGGGGTCCGTGGCCCGGGTCCTTCTACGCCCTGCCGCTCGGTGGAGCATTCATCGTCCTGGGTGTCCTGGCCTTCGTCGCGCTGAAGAGCATCGCGGCTCGGCGTGCGGCGGGCTCGGAGTCCGAGGACCTCGACCGCCTCACGCGCTCCTGGTCGACGGGCAACGTGCTTCGGGCCAGCACCGTCTCGGCGCTCCTCATCGCCGGTCCACTGGCTACCGTCATGGGGGCCACTCTCTCGGCCATGGACTGCCGCGCGTCCACGGACACCTTCTTGCAGTGGATGGCTCTGGCCGCCGGGGTCGTGGCCACGGGCCTGGGCCTGGCCCTGTTGGCCTCCCTCTTCATGGCGCCGCGCCTCGTCGTCGACGACCTGCCGGGAGCGCTCCCCCCGCCCGCCGGCGCCGGGGTGCGGGTCCGATGACTGCTGGTGTCACGGTCGACCTGCTCGACCCCACCCCGCCCTACGAGCAGCTCCGGCGGCAGTTCGCGACCCTGATCGAGACCGGGCAATTGCGCCCAGAGGACCGCCTCCCCTCGATCCGCCAACTTGCCCGCGACCTCGACCTGGCCACCGGCACGGTCGGTCGGGCCTATCAGGAACTGGAGTCCGCCGGCCTCATCCGCAGCCGTCGTGGTGGCGGCACCCGTGTCGCGGTCCCCCCGGTCGACACCGACACCGTGCAGCGGCAACGCCTGACCGCCGCTGCCCGGACGTATGCCGCGCACGCGGCGGCCCTCGGGGTGAGTCTCCCCGACGCGCAGCGTGCACTCGAGCGGGCTTGGTCGCCGTGATCCTCGACGGCAGACAGCTCGGTGCTGATGACCGACCTCAGTCGTGCGCTCCCGGCATCACTGCTTCGAGGCCGAGCCCCCGGGCGGCGTCGAGGAGACGCTGGTCGTAGGACACCACGGTCCCCCGGTCGGGCAGCAACGAGGTCGCCGAGGCCAGGTGGATCGCATCCAGACTGCGCAGGGTTGTCGGCGAAGCGGTGGCGGCGCCCTCGAGCACGAGGTCATCAAGGGGCACGATGGCCAGCTGAGCAAGGATGGCGAGGGCCGCAGGAACGGTGTCCGGCGATCGGCGGCTCGCTGCCCGAAGGAGCTCCACCCGAGTCAGCGCGCTGGTGCAGAGCACGTCATCGGATCGGTCGTCCACCCACTGCGCCAGCGCCGAGGACTCCGCCTCTTCCACGACCAGCTTGGCCACGGCTGACGTGTCGAGATAGATCACGCGCCCAACACCCTGCGCTCCTCACGGTCGGCCTCGACCAACTCGCTCAGGCCCGGGCCGCCGAGTCGTTGCATGGACGCAAAGGAGCGTCGTGGGCGTGCGGGCGCCCGCAGCCCGTGATCGGAGATCTGCTGCGACAAGTGGCCCTCGAGCGGGGAGATCGGGATGAGTCGCGCGACCGGTCGGCCCCGATCGGTGATCGTGAACTCGGCCCCGTCGGCCACGGCGCGCAGATGGACACTCGCCTCCTGACGCAGTTCACGGATCCCGATCTCATCACTCATGGCAGCGAAGTAGCACATGAAGTGCTACATCCGGTCAGGTCAGTCGCCGTGCACCGAGGCCACCGCCTGGACCATGGCGCTGGTCACGGCCTCCACGTCCTCGTCACCGCTCACATAGGGCGGCATCGTGTAGACGAGGTTGCGGAACGGCCGCACCCACACCCCGCGCTCGATCGCCGCGGCCGTCACCTCGGGCACCCGGACCGGCTCGCGCAACGCGATGACGCCGACTGCTCCCAGCGTGCGCACCTCCGCCACGGCTGGTATGCCGCGCGCCGCCTCCAGCCCCGCCTCCAGACCCGCGTGGATCCGGGCGACCTGGGCGCCGGCATTGCTGTCCCGCAACAGATCCAGGGAGGCGACGGCGACGGCGCAGGCCAGCGGGTTGGCCATGAAGGTCGGCCCGTGCATGAGCCCACCGGCCTCACCGCGGGAGACCCCGAGGGCGACCTCGCGCGTGCAGAGCACGACGGCCAGGGTGAGGTAGCCGCCGGTCAGGGCCTTGCCGACGCACAGCACGTCGGGTGTGAGATCGGCCCCGACGACCGCCCCGTGGTCGGCGGCCCACATCGGCCCAGTCCGGTGGAAGCCGGTCGCGATCTCGTCGTGGATGACCAGCGCACCGTGCTCGCGGGCGAGCGCGTGGAGCACCGACACGGCATACGGACTCCAGATGTGCATGCCTCCGGCGCCCTGGAGCACCGGCTCGACGATGACGGCCGCGATCTCGCCCGCGTGCGCGGCATACAACTCGCGGGTCGACCGCTCCCAGGTGACCATGGCGGGATCGTCTGGGGCACAGTCGAATCCGGCCGGCGGGCGGGGCGCGAAGACATGCTCGGGCAGGACGCCGGCGAAGAGTGAGTGCATGCCGCCGACCGGGTCGGTCACCGACATCGGTGAGAAGGTGTCGCCGTGGTAGCCGCCGCGCACGGTGAAGAAGCGCGTCCGCCGCTCGCCTGCCGCGAGATGGAACTGCAGCGCCATCTTCATCGCGACCTCGACCGAGACCGAGCCCGAGTCGGCGAAGAAGACGTGTTGGAGCGGTTCGGGCGTGAGGTCGACGAGTCGACGACCCAACTCGACGGCCGGGCCGTGCGTGAGCCCGCCGAACATCACATGGCTCATCTCGGCGAGCTGGGCGCGCGCGGCCGCGTCGAGTTGCGGCACGGCATACCCGTGGATGGCGCACCACCACGACGACATGGCGTCGATCACCTCGCGAGGCTGACCATTCCTGTCCCGCAGCCGAATTCGTATGCCGCGGGCAGACTCCACGAAGAAGGGGTCGCCCGGCGTGAGGGCCGACGAGTAGGGATGCCAGAGATGCTCGCGGTCGAAGGCGAGCGCGGCGGCCACGGTGTCGGTCATCGATGCCATTGTGGTCGCATGACGACTCACACGGCGCACGGCACCTTCGAGGTGAGACTGACCCCTGGCGACGAACTGGTCGAACGCACCGGTCGCTTCGATCTCGGCAAGACCTGGACCGGTGACCTCTCCGGGGTCGGTCATGGGGTGATGCTCTCGGCCGGCAACCCGGAGGCCGGCGCGGCGGCCTATGTCGCCGTGGAGACGGTCGAGGGAATGCTCGACGGGCGGGCCGGGGGCTTCGCCTTCGTCCAGTTGGGGACGATGGACGGGGGCGCCAGCGAGCAGACCTACGTCGTCGCCCCGGGATCGGGGCACGGGGAACTCGCCGGGATCAGCGGAGTGCTCGCCCTCGACGTCGTCGAGGGCGAGCACCGCTACACGATCAGTTACCGGCTGCCGGGCTGATCAGCGCACCGGCACCGGGCTGAGCAGGTCGGCCACGAGGGCCTGCAACTCGCGCTCGCGATCCTTGTCGACCAGACCCGCCTCGTCGAAGGCCTCGACGTGCTTGGTGACGCCGAAGGTCCGCTCCAGCGGCTTGGCCCCGGCGATGATCAGCGCCGTGCGGGCATGCTCGAGCACTCGCTCCTCGGCGTGAGCCCGCCCCTCTCGAATCCGGAGCGGGTGCGCCTTCTCAGGCCCGGGCGACGTGGGCCCAGCCCGGGCCGCGGACGAGGTAGGAGACCCGGTCGCGCCACGTCCGTGCGCCGCGGAGCGCGACGGCACTCGACATCACCGCGGTCGCCGCCGCGGCGCCGGTCAGGTGCGCCCATGCACTGTCACCGTCGTCGAGCGGCTCGAACCAACCCGGGCTACCGTCGGGCAGCCGTCCCGCGGCCGGCCACGGTCGATCGGTGTGTCGCGCGCGCAGCACGTCCCCGACGCTTGCCGCGACGGCTGCTCCGGCGGCAAGGCCGAGCAGGACCTTGCCGTGGCGACCCTTGGTCGGCGTCACCGGATCGAGCAGCTTCTTGCTGATCATGGGCGTGAGGAGCGACCCCACGCCCATGGCCAGGCTGGCGAGGGTGTCGGCGAGTTCGTAGTCACCACGCCGGGACGTGCCGGGGGGCGCCGGGTGCCGACGCTGCCCAGTGTTCGGCGGCCATCGCGCCGACGAATCCCGGGATGGCCAGGACGGTGATGTCTATCCTGCGCATGGAGGGTCAGTGTGGTCGACCTGTGTCGACCCAAGGCTTGGTCGTGGCGGGTCTCACGTCGTCCCGGGCAGCAGAGCAGGGGTATGCCGGGTGCCCACCTGGTCAGCCGAGCAACTCCCGCAGCCTGGCGCGATAGCGCGCAAAGGCCGCCCGTCCCTCGTCGGTCAACGCCACCGACGTGCCTCGACCCTCCTTCAGGGTGCGGACGTAGCCGGCCTCCTCCAACTTGCGCAGGTGGGTGATGAGGTTGCCGGCGGTCAGCCCGTGCAGATCCTGCAGGCGCGCGAAGGTCAGCGTGTCCTTGGGGGCGAGTTCACTGAGGCTGACGATGAGCCGCAGTCGGGTCGGGACATGGATGACCGGGTCGAGTTCCACGTCAGTGGCCCCGTCGCGCCCGCAACCAGAGGCCGACGGCCAACAGCGCCCCGCCCCCGGCGACGGCGCCCAGACCGAGCGCCCACAGTGGGCCGGCGAAGGCCCCCACCGCGCCCACGACGACCAGCCACACCCCCAACCACAGTGCCGGGCGGGTGCCCCAGGTGGCGGCGGTCGCGGCATACATGACACCAGTGACCACGAGCGCACCGCAGGTGGAGAGCAGGGACAGTTGCTCGGGGGTGGCGCCGGCGCGGGCGAGCCCACCGATGAGGACAAAGAGTCCGCCGAAGCCAAGTCCCCAGGACCAGCCGTGAGCAATGCCGCGAAAGGCGCTCTCGCCGCCGAGGCCGCGGGTCGCCTGGTTGGTGCGATGGCCCGTCCAACCACCGGCGGCGAGCAGGAGCGTGGTGAAGAGGATCCCGGTGGCTGCGGTCGGACCGGTGAACGGATTCTGAACGCGACCCTGCCACCAGAGGACGCCGAGACCGATCAGCCAGGCTAGCCCCCAGGCGATGAGGATCTCGTCGATCCGGGTGTCGAGGGCAGCGCGCGTGCGCCGGGACTCGGCCTCGATGAGCCCGAGGGCCTCGCGCGGGTCGAACCCGTCCGCGAGGCCGTCGGAGCCCGGCTGGTCAGTGGGCACGGTGCGCGCGGTCGAGACGAAGGGCGTGGGCCGCGAAGAGAATGCCGCTACCGAGGAGCACCAGACCCCCCAGACCGCCGGCCAAGGTCGGTGCCGGGAACGCGCCCGCGAGACCGACAGCGACCGCGAGGACGGCGACGACAGCGGCGACCAAGCCGACGATCGTCAGGGCGCGCATCCTGAAGACCTTGGCGAGCGGGATGAAGTGGAGGCCGACGACGAGGAGCGCCCAGGCCTGCATGAACTCGGTGTGCCCGGTGCCGCCCAGGGCGCCCATGCCGACGAAGATGGCGAGGAGCTCGACGCCGATCCACATGTTGTAGGTGCGACGCGCGGCTGAGTCCTCGCTCATCGTGACCGGGCCTCCGGTGCGTGCGCTGACCACCCCGGCGCCGATCGCGCTCACGGCGGCGACGATGGCCCCGACGGTCAGTGCGGTGCCGAAGCGCTCGCCCATCTGGGCCCAGCCGAACCAGAAGAACGCCGCGCCGGCCAAGATTGCCCCGCTGATCGCCCAGTCCTTGGGGCGCTCGCCGAGCGCGTAGGTGCCGGCCGACTCCGCCTGCTCGGTCGTGCCGGCCAGCGGGTAGGTGTCCGTGGCGGTGTCGTTGCTCATGTCCTGCTCCCCTTCTCGTAGTTTGCGTCGCAAACTTTGTGTTGCAAACCTACGCAGGTTTGTGGCGCAAAGTCAATCGGAGCGTCAATCGCGGGTCCGTGAAGAGTTCCCTTGAGTCCGCAGGCCTTGCCATGGCGACGGATCTCGCGAACACAAGGGGCTGCGTCGTCAGGACCAGGTGGAGTGCTCGACCGTGCCGTGTTGGACGCACGTCGCCGTCCACGTGCCGGGGGCGACCTGCACCTTCATCCGACGCCGGCACTGCCCGCAGTAGCGCGGGGGTTCGAGGGCGAGCAGGCGCTCGCAGCGCTCGTGGTCACCGCCGGCGAGTGCGTCCCCGCATCGGCCGCAGTATGCCGCGGAGCCGGCCTCGTCGGGGAGCGGGAGGTCGGCGTCGGGGCGAGTCAGCGGCATACGAAATCGGTGGGGGGAGAAGGGATCAGAAGGTCTCGTTGAGGGCGCGAATCGGCATCTCGAGGTCGTCGAGGAGGGTGAGATCCTCCTTGGGGTCCCGTCCCAGGGTCGTCAGGTAGTTGCCGACGATGACCGCGTTGATGCCGCCGAGCAGGCCGTCGCGGGTGCCGAGATCGCCGAGCGTGAGTTCGCGCCCACCGGCATACCGAAGGATCGTGCGGGGGAGGGCGAGACGGAAGGCGGCGATCGTGCGCAGCGCGTCGTTGGTCTCCATCGGCTCGAGGTCGCCGAAGGGGGTGCCGGGGCGCGGGTTGAGGAAGTTGAGCGGCACCTCGTGCGGCTCGAGCCGGCCGAGGTCGGCGGCAAGTTCGGCGCGCTGCTCGATGGTCTCGCCCATGCCGACGAGGCCGCCGCAGCAGAGTTCCATCCCGGAGGCCTTGACCATCTCGCAGGTCTCCCAACGCTCCTCCCACGAGTGGGTGGTGACGACGTTGGGGAAGAAGGACTGGCCGGCTTCGAGGTTGTGGTTGTAGCGGTGCACACCCATCGCGACGAGGTCGTCGACCTGACTCTGGGAGAGCATGCCGAGGGAGGCGGCGACGTTGATGTCGACCGCGGCGCGGATCGCGGCGACGCCCTCGCGCATCTGCTCCATGAGCTTGTCGTCAGGGCCGCGCACGGCGGCGACGATGCAGAACTCGCTCGCGCCGGTCGCGGCGGTCTGCTTGGCGGCGCGCACGAGCTCGGGGATGTTGAGCCACACCGAGCGCACCGGCGAGGTGAACTGCCCCGACTGCGAGCAGAAGTGGCAGTCCTCCGGGCAGCCACCGGTCTTGAGCGAGACGATCCCCTCGACCTCGACGCTCGGCCCCTGGTACTTCATCCGCACCTCGTGCGCCAGCGCCAGCAGGTCCGCGAGCCGGTCGTCCCCGGTGCGCAGGACCTCGACGATCTGCGCCTGCGTCAACGCCTCACCGCGCTCGAGCACCTGTGCCCGGGCGACGTCGAGGATGTCGGTCGTGGTTTCCGCCGTCGTGGTCATGCCCCGATTCTCGCCCATGCGGTGGGGTCGGCTCGCGCTGGTCCAACCCTTGCGTCCGGCAAGGTGGTTGGTATGCCGTCCACGTGCCGGACGCAAGGGGTGGCCAGGTGCAGCCAAGTGTCGCTGGGGGCGGGGTCAGTCGTCGCGCAGGAGCGCCAGGACCGCCTTTTCGAGAGCGGCCTGACGTCGCTCGGGCAGGCGGGCCTTGGGCAGGTCGATGACGGTGCCGGCTTCATAACGGTCGAGGACGCGAGGATCGATGTAGGAGTTCTTGGCGATCGTCGGGGTGTTGCCCAGATAGCCCGCGACCTCCTCGACGGCGGCCTTGACCGCGCGCTTCCGCGATGCCGCCGTGTCGCCCGGTTCGGCGCTCGCCGCCAGCGCGGCCGCGGCCAGCACCGTGGCGTGCCAAGTGCGGAAGTCCTTGGCGGTGAGCTCCCCGCCCATCACGTCCGAGAGGTAGGCATTGACCGCCGCGGCGTCGAGATCGGACCACGCCCGGTCCACCTGGTAGGCCAGCAGCCGGTCGCTCGCCGAGCGCCGCTGCCTCAGCACCCGGATCGCCTCGACGATGTCGGCGTCCTCGATCGCGATCGTGTGCTCGATCCCGGACTTGCCGACGAACTGGAAGACCAGCGTCGACCCCTTGCGCCGCACGTGCTGGCGTTGCAGCGTCGTGAGCCCGAAGGAGCCGTTCGCATCGGCATAGGCATCGTTGCCGATCCGGAAATAGCCCAGATCGAGCAGTCGCACCGCGATCGCAGCGGCGCGCTCGAGCGGCATACCCTGTGCGCCGAGGTCGGCGGCCACCCTGCGTCGTGCCGTGGGCAGCCGCGTGGCCGCGGCCGTGACGCGACGGAACTTCGCCTCGTCGCGCCGGATCCGCCAGTCCGGGTGGTAGAGGTACTGCCGCCGGCCGGCTGCGTCGGTCCCCACCGCTTGGAGGTGGCCGTTCGGCACGGGGCAGATCCAGACGTCCTCCCACGCGGGCGGGATCGCCAGCGACTTGATCCGCTCAATGTCGGCCGCCGGCAGCCGGTGTCCGTCGGCGTCGACATAGGTGAAGCCCTTGCCGGCCCGTTTGCGCGCCCAGCCGCGCATCCGTGGCGTCACCTTCCGCAGCCGGGCCATGAGGCAGGGTATGCCGCCCCGCACGCCTCGCGGGACTCTCTGCCCACCACGAGTCAGCCGGAAGCCGGGCGGGCCCGAGGACCGCCCCCTGGACGCGCCCCGGGGGCTCAGTTCAGCAACTGGCCGAGCATTCCGCCCGGCCCCTGCTGGCCACCTCCTTGGTGACCACCGGACGTCACCGACTCCGAGGGCTGCACCAACACATAGCCCTG